>Ga0208297_1000092_pt1 | contig 244389 bp, 243 predicted proteins | sample LMS_cellobiose_e_FD_187367 | JGI IMG/M metagenome (GOLD analysis project Ga0208297, IMG submission 187367) | Rumen-fistulated moose microbial communities from Alaska, USA - LMS_cellobiose_enrichment (SPAdes) (version 2) | ecosystem: Host-associated > Mammals > Digestive system > Stomach >...
TGTGTCGCAATGCTCGCACTCTCGTTATCCGTACCATCGTCTTTAGATAAGCGGCAATAAATGCCGACTAAATAGATTTTCTTTTCTTCTTTGATTCCTGCCATACTGTAAAACCTCCGTATCTGTCCTATCTGTTTTCATGTCCCATTGCGTACATTCTAAGCGGACAGCCCCTCATTGTCGAAGGTGTCGCCCTCGGCAATCTTCTTCCGAATATCCTCGGAGATAATCGGGACAAACGCTTCTGTAACGGTCTGTGTGCCGACATATTCACGGCTGATTATCATCTGCACTGGTGCTTTTGGCACGATACGCTTTCTCTTTTTATCTGCTTTCTTATCCTCGCCCATACTTAAATCTTCCTTTCCAGACAGGGCAGGGAAGAGTTTGGAAATGTCCCCGCCCTGCCAATCAGATACCATTAATCCTCGCTGTTTAATTCTTTCTGTAATGCTTTAAGGAGTGCCGCCGCTTCATCAGCGTTCAGCGTGATTCCCTTGCCGCACTTTTCACGGTTCGGGGAAAAGCTGCGGATGTCATACTTCGGCTCTTTCCCATTCCATGAAATGAGATTGATTTCCTTTGTGTAGCCACTGTCGCCCGTAGACAATACTGCGATTTCCTTTACGATTTCATACTGGATTTCTCTCATTCTCCATACCTCAACTCTCTGTATTTACTTCCCGAAAAAAGAAGATTAGCGGCTGTCACGGTTGCGTTTCCTCTGCAACTCACGCTCCAAAAGTTTGATGATGGTTTCCTCCATCTGCTTCGGCGTTGTGTTCTTCGGAAAGTATTTTTTCAGCTTGCTTGTGTTGATTTTCAAGGTTTCTTTCTGGTTGCCCTTTTCCTCCGTCATAATCGCAAATATCGTATCCATGTCAAGCCGCCCGCTCTGGCTTAACTGTTTCATCCGCTGTGCCTGTGAGAGTGAGGGCGTTGCTTCTTCGCTCTCCATCGTGGCAAAGAGGTTTTCCTGCTCGTCTTTCTTCAAGAAGGACAGTTCCACCGCAGGCGTGAGGGCGATTTTCCCCTCGTCCACCATCTGCAAAATCGGCGGTATCAGTTCCGTCAGGCGGATAAAACGCTGCACGGTCATCCTGCCCACGCCGAAGCCCTGTGCCACCTTGTCGTCCGTCCGCAACTTCGTCACAACTTGTGACGAGGTTAAGTCTGTGCGGAAACCCTGCCGCTTCATGGCTTCGGATTTCATCTTGTAAGCAAACGCCCGCTCCGATGGCAGGATATTCTCACGCTGCAAATTGCTGTCTACAAGGGTGATGATGGCTCGGTCACGGTCTAAGGGCAGGACAAACGCAGGCACGGTATTTATCCCTGCAAGTTCAGAAGCACGGACACGCCGCTGTCCTGCAATCACTTCATAACCGTCCCCGTCCTCTTTCGGGCGTGTGATTATCGGCGTGACAATGCCAAATTCCTTGATGCTTTCCGCTAACTCTGACAGTGTTTCATCTTCTGCCACATGAAACGGATTGTCGGGGAACGGGTACAAGTCTTTGGTCTTTAACACCTTAAAATCCTGTTTCTTCATTCACATATCTACCTTTCTTTCGCTCTGCTTCTATGATTTTTCTGCAATTCTTCCAACACTTCGGGCGGTATTTTTGACAGCAGCCGCCCCATCTGCTCGTTGGTTCTCTGCAATTCAAATATCTTCTGATTCGCTTTCTGCACCTTTAGTTCCTGCTCGTACTTTTCATCACGCATACGCCCCGCATAGTCTGATTCCTGCCCAATTCTCTCTTTCAAACTGTCGATATACGCCTGCTGTTTCCCGATTTCCTTAGAGAATTTCTCCACGTCTGGCAGCCATGCAGAGAGTAAATCTAACGCTTTATCCCTTTTCTTCCCTGCGTTAAAGGCGTTGATGTCGGATAGGGCAGACACGATTTCTTCATACTGTTTATCAAGCCTGCCGCCTAATTTATAGAGCCATGTGGGGACGTGTTTCCGCTTGGTTTCCATTGAGGACTGCCCCCGTTCAAGCTGATTCCACCGTGAGGACATCCGCTCATGGTAGGCGGTCTGCCACTCGGATAATGATTTCTGGTTGCCTAAGATAGCTTTCGCTGACAGCTTATTGTCTGGCGTAATCGGCACAAAGCAGAGGTGCATATGGGGCGTTCTCTCGTCCATATGGACGACAGCGGAGAGGATATTCTGCTTTCCAACACGCTCCGAAATGAAGTCAAGAGCCGTCTGGAAATACGCTTTTTGTTCTTCGGGCGGTAACTGGTTCATAAATTCTGGTGAAGCTGTGATGAGCGTTTCCACCATCATCACGCTGTCTTTCCTTGTCCTGCACCCCGCTTCGGCTACCATGCGGTTAATCTCTTTCTTGTAGGTGTACTTTGGTGGTGCTATGAGATGGTAATTGTTTTTAGAGCGTTCCATATCTATATCTGGGTTGCTTTTGTAGGCTTCTTTCTTCCGCTCGTTGTGGCGTTCACAAGCCGCAACGCCGCCCGCTTTTCGTTTCTGGAAACGCAGGATTGCATAAGGCATAGGCGGATTCCTCCTTTCTTTCGGCGGGTGACCGTCCTTTGGGGTGACAGCGGTGACGGTGGTGACAGCAGTTTTGGGATACCCCCTGCCGACTGCCGCAACTGTCACCCTCACCCCCTGCATGACGGTCATGTCGATGATGACGGTGTTTTTGGGATACCCCCCTCGCAAGAGCCGTCACCGTCATGCCGCCATTCTTTTATCCGAAGCCGTAAGGCGTAGGATAGCAGGGCACAGCCCTGCCTTAAGGGAGTCCAGAGGGAACGTCTGGCACACGACTTTGCAGGGCAAAGTGTAGTGTGTTACACCCTGTAAACGCAGTCGGAAAAATCGGAATGATTTTTCTGACCGCAGGGGTGGTTTTACACGACCGAAAAGGGCGAGTAAATCTCACGCCTGCATTTTGCGTTTACGGGGTGTTCTCCCGTAGGGATGACAGCGGCAGGGTATCCTAAAATCACTGTCACCACCGTCACTGCTGTCACCCGCAGGGCAGAGCCGCCAGCTTTACATGGCTTTAAGCGTCAATGACAGTAACAGGGGGGTATCCTAATATCGCTGTCACCACCATCACCGCTGTCACCCGCCCTCCTTGCAAGGGCAATCCGCCTGCCGTCTTTCCTGCGGCTGTACTGGTAGCAGATACGGTTCTCGCTTAAAAATGTGGTGCGGTATTCATTCAGCCATTTCGTAATCACCGTGGGTATGGTTTCCGTTTCCCCCATAGCGGCTAACAGTTCCGTTGCCGTGCCTATCCATTCTTCCTTATCCCTCATAAAATCCACCAACCGAAAAAGGACATCTGGTATCGTTTCTTTCGCAAGCTGCTCCTGCGTTTTCCGCTCCACAAGCTCCCAACGGCAATCACGGAAACGCAGCGTGTATTCCTGATAAGGCGTGTCCCTGCCCGTCACATACAGCTTGGCGGTGTCAGACGCACGTTTCTCCTTTTCCAGAACAAAGGTAGCGTCCGCACTCCCCGTTAATCCTGTCGTCCCAGACACCTTGTTGAACACGTCGCTGTCATTCTGCTTTCGGATGTGGTGTACGACAATGACCGCCAGAGAGTGCCTGTCGGCAAAGTCTTTGATGAGGGAGATGTCCCCATAGTCGCTTGCATAGGCATTGTCTTTTGAAGCTGTACGGACTTTCTGCAAGGTATCAATGACAATGAGCCTGCTGTCTGGGTAATCTTTCAGATAATCTTCAAGCTGCACGATAAGACCGTCTGACAGCTTGCAGCTTGCCACGGCAAAGTGGAGCCGCCCGCTTGCTTCGTCCGTCAAACGAAATAACCTGTCCTGTATGCGGCAGAACGTGTCCTCAAGGCAGAGGTAAAGCACATCGCCCTCCATTGTCGGCATATCCCATAAAGGGATTCCCTGCGACACGCATAAGCATAGCTTCAGCATGAGCCAGCTTTTGCCTATCTTCTGTGAGCCGCAGAACAGCGATAAGCCTGTCGGGATAAGGCTGTCCACCACAAAGGATGGTTTCTCAAGCGGTTCATAAAGGAGCGTTTCGGCGTTGACTGTCTGTAACTTCTGCATGGCTTTCCTCCTTTCGGGCGGTGTCTTTGTTTTCGTTGCACATAGGCGTTGACCTCCTTAAAAATAGATTTACTCCCACGGAAAAAAGTGAGAGTATGTAATGCCGCCAATCCCACACAAATAAAAAACAGATTTCTTTTTCGGGCGGTGTCGGTCACGGTTGGAGATATTTCTTCAATTTCCGCCTTTACTTTCTCCTTTGCAATCGCAACAGATTTCTGTATTGCCGAAGCGGTGCAATGCTCCATAGCGGCGATTTGGTAAAAATTGAACTCATACTCGTAGTAGAGCAGGAAACGCCGCCTTTGTATCTCTGGAAGGCTCCCAACCGCCTTATAGAGCGTTTCATTCCGTTCTTCCTCAACCATGCGTTCATCAAGGCTCTTAGGCACACGCAACGCCCGTCTGTAAAGGGTTTCGTCCCATACCTCGTTAAACTCCCTGTGCCGCTCGTCCCATTAGAAAAGATTCCTGTTCCTGCGCTCCATCTGCCGAAACTCCATAAAGAACTGTTCCGACACTTCCAACTCGTGGGATTTGCCCTGCCCGTCCTTAAAGCTGATAAAATACCTTGTGCCGCTTTCCGTGGATTCCTCCCGAAGCGTGTATGCCTTAACCCTGTATGCCATCCTGTTGTCCTCCTGCAAAAAATGAGTGAGGGGATTTCCATCCCTCACCCAGTAGCCCGCAGGATGGCAGGCTGTTTTAGAAGCTATAAAATTTTCCGCAGCTTCTTCCGCAGATGGTCTAACCTCGCATAGATGGCACCAGTCGTCAAATGCACAAGCGGGGCAATCTCCTTTGTGGAATACCCCTGCATTTTCAGCAGGACGATTTTCAAGGTACGCCCGTCCACCGTGACTAATACTTGATAGAGATTTTCGCTCTCAATCTCTTCCAGTAACTCCGCAACCGTACCCACTTCCGCCTGCCGCTCCCTGCCTGCCATGTCCTCAAGATATTCCGCAACGTCATTCGTCCATCGGTAAAACCGCCTGTTGGAATTGAAGTCTGCCCTGTCCGCCATGCGTATCTGCTCAATGGTCGCTTCATCAACGCCGCACTCACGCAGCAGCTTTTCCTCCGCTTCTTTCCAGATACGCCATTTCCTGTCCTCCCGTCCGTGGTTGTATGCCATTCTTACTTCCTCCAATCAGAATTGATTGAGAGGGCAGAGAAAAGCCCCCTCATCTTCCCAAAGGAAAAAACAAGGGGGCTGAACGCCTTAAATTTTAATTTTCTATTATCTTTCTTAGTTTTATTAGGATTCTGGCTTTGCGTTTGTTTACAACGCTCTGGGTTATGCCCAACCTCGCCCCGACTTCACGCTCGGAAAGTCCGTCAAAAAAGATTGCCTGTATCAGCTCCTGTTCACTATCCGACAGCAAAGGCAGGGCGGCTTTCAGCCTGTCCACCATGACCGCATTGACAACGGTTTCTGCAATGTCCACCGCTTCATCAGTGATAAAGTCCAGAGGATTCCCCTCGCTGTCCGTAAATCCGTCGAGAGATAGCAGTCTATTCTTTGTATCTAATTTTTGCAGATAACGCCACCGTTCCTTGTCACGGTAGAAGTCTGTGTATTGCTCCCTCACGACTTCAAGCAGACAGCCTTGAATGGGGATAAACAGCTTGTCCATATAGGTCTGGTCGGATTCCCTGCAACGGCAGAACTCCGTGTAGGATAATTCCACATAGCCGCCACTTTCTCTGATATATACCTTTCTTGGTGCATATTTCACCATAAATACCTCCCATCTGAATTTTTGAAATGTAAAAAATCCAGATGGAGAGGCGGAGAACGACACCGCATATCAGAAACAGCCCTACGGCACTTTCCAACAAAAATCGACAAAAGAAAAACCGCAAAGGCTCTGTGACCTTTACGGTTATAGGAAATAGTAATTCTATTGTATGGAGATTGTACTTCTACTTTCAAGGTGAGAAGTACCGTTGCACTGGCAGAAATTTTTTTAACTGGTTTCCTGCCGTTCTCTGATATGCTATGTATTGATAAATTTTGCTTCGTATGAGCAGATAGATAACTGCCCGAAAAAAGGACATAAAAAAATCCCTCCAAATTTAAAAACAAATTCAGAGGGTAATTTAGGGTATAACAAAATAACCCACCCGAATATCGTTTTTTTTATTTGGTGAGTTTGTTCTTTCAAATACGAAACAAAAAGAGCCGATGATTCGTGAATTGTTCCACAATTTCATCGGCTCTGCGTCTTAAGCGTCTGGCTCTTTGATGACAGTTATCTTCAAGTTGTCAACTTTAATCAATCTTTCTTGTCTGCATTTTGGACAATAAAGGGGATAATTCTCCAAAACAGTGTCCTTCCTAATTTTATTACGGGTTTTGCTCCCACAAACAGGACACAATATCCATTCGCATTTCATCATAATTAGTCTCTAATCCTTTCAAATCTCATTTTATATGACTTTTGCAAGCTGTTAAGCTAACTTGTGGAACATATGCCGAACCTTATCTATACGGCTATTCGGGCGGCGGGGTTGGCAAATAAATTTACCAATAGCTGGCTGGTATCCTTTTAACTCTGTCAAGCAGACTCCCTGCCCATTTGTGAAATAAGTTAAATCGTTCCTGTATTCTTGAATACATCTAGCAGGGATTTCTCCTTTCAGAATGACCTCGTCATTCTTTATCTGAGTACTTACAATATCTGCACAATACCTTGGAGCATCATGATACGCCCGTGAGAGATATTCCTGCGGTGCATAAATTTCAAAGTGGAGATATGGCTCTAATAGTTCTGTCCCTGCTTTTTTTAAAGCCTGCTCCAATACGATAGGGGAAAGCAGCCGAAAGTCTGCGGGGGTACTTACAGGACTATAATACAATCCATATTCAAAACAGATTTTACAGTCTGTCACTTTCCATCCATACAGCCCCTGCTCGCAGCCATAAAGAACCCCCTCCATAACCGCATTTTGGAACGATTGATTTAAATATCCAAGTGAAACTCTGCTTTCATACTGCACTCCGCTTCCAATAGGGAGCGGCTCTATGGACAACCCGACAGAAGCCCAGAAAGGATTTGGCGGGACTTCTATGTGGATGGTATATTCTGCTTTTCTAAGCGGTCTTTCCATATATATAACAGTAGGCTCTTTTATTTCTGCCTCCACATGATATTTTTCCTCAAGGATGGCACAAATGACTTCCATCTGCACATTCCCCAAAAAAGAAAGTATAATCTCATGCGTTGTAGTATCCACATAATATTTTAAAAGAGGGTCGCCATCTGAAATTTCTGTAAGTGCCCCAAGCAATATTTCCCGCTGTTCAGATTTCTTTACTGCAATCGTTGTTTGGAGCATAGGGAGAGGATTTTCAATAAATTTTCTCTGCGGCAACAGTATTTCGTTCCCCAAAATACTGTTTAGCTGCAAAACATCATTTGGTAAAATTACAATATCACCAGAGCAGGCTGTATCGGATGAATATAATTCACCGTTTGTCGGAACCCACATCTCTGTGATTTTTATTTTCTCTTTTTCAGATATTCTAATAACATCCCTCAAATGCAATGTTCCGCTATATATACGCACATAAACAAAACGCCGCCTTTTCTCTGAATATTCAATCTTAAAAACCTGCCCGCATAGTTCAGATTGACCTTCAGGCGTTGATGAATAAAATTTACTGGCAATTACTTCTATAAGCTGCCGAATCCCCAGATTGTTTTTAGCGCTTCCGTGATAAACGGGAAATAACGTTCCGTTTTGGAATCTCCTGTTTTCTTCCTGTTCCAGTTCTGACATTTTAAACGGTTTCCCTGACATATATTTCTCTAATAGTTCATCGTTTCCCATAATTACCGCATCCCACTGTTCCATATCGTCATTGTCCGTTACATTTATATGGGGATGCTGCCCAACCTTTTGCTTCACTATAATTTCCGAAGAAAGCTTTGCTTTCATTTCCCGATATACCATTGGCAAATCAATCCCCTCTTGGTCAATTTTATTGATGAAAAAAATTGTCGGAATCTTCATTATCTGTAGTGCATGAAACAGTATACGGGTCTGTGCCTGTATGCCATCCTTTGCAGAAACTAATAATACTGCTCCGTCTAATACGGATAAAGAACGGTATACTTCCGCCAAAAAATCCATATGGCCTGGCGTATCTATAATGTTGACTTTTACATCCTCCCACTGAAAAGATGTCACTGCTGTCTGGATAGTGATTCCCCTTTGACGCTCCAAATTCATTGTATCTGTCCTTGTTGTGCCTTCATCTACGCTCCCTAGTTCTGCAATTGCACCACTGGTATACAATAAACTTTCCGTTAATGTTGTCTTTCCTGCGTCAACGTGAGCCAGAATGCCTATGTTAATTATTTTCATGTGATTTTCCTCCTATCAACACCCAAAAAAGGGCATAAAAATACCCAGTGATAAATACTCCTATCACTGGGTAAATAACTCCAATAGCCCCAAAACACTTATATGTTTTCGGGCATATAAAATTACATGATAAAAGTATTCTTAAACTGGGTACAAAAAACTAAGCCCCATATTAAAAGTGAAACGGGACTGCTACTTTTTGTTCCCACTATCAAATTGACAGTTTATTTAAGAATACCTTGCCGCATATTTATTAACTCCTTGTATAATACTGAATCTAATTATATTCCTTAACCCTTTATTTGTCAAGCTGACAAACTAAAGCAGAAAAAGCGGCAGGATTTCCCCCTGCCACTAATCATCTGTTTATGCAAAAATAATTTCCTTTTCCACAATCTCCCTCGCACAAGCCCTTATGTTATTGAGGCATCCTGTCCATTCTAAGGCGTTTTCTGCCTTTAGCTGTTCCGTTATGCCCTGTGCCTGTTTCATACCCTCTATGAGCCTTTCAAAGCGTTCCTGTGCCTGTCTGTTGATGTCGGCAAGGTAGGCGTTTAGCCTGCCGCTTGTAAGAAGATTGGTGTATGTAACTTTACGGTACTGTTTTAGATAATCTAAATGCCGTTGCCCCCAGATGCCTATTGCCTGTTCTTCTTCGGCGGGTACAGTTAAGCACGGTATCAAATAATCCCCTTGCCTTTCGTATTTGCCGCCCAGTTCCTCAAATAATGATTTTGCCATTGTCTGTTACCTCCACATTCTTTTTTATTTTGAATGTCCGCAAAATCCGTCCTACATCTTTCCATCAACTAGAATTCCTAGAGAACCATCGTCTTTCAATCGAGTCGTTGCCCCTGACCGATTGTCCGCCATTGGCCCAGTTTGGCCCTATTTGGCCAAAAATGGCCCGATTGCGCCTATAAGAGTACAGAAAAAAAGCAAAAAACTCCAGCAGCGCAAAAAGCTGCCGGAGTTTTTGAATTTTCAGCGCGCTATAGGTTGATCTTGTTTTCCGTCCCGTTAGCCAGCCGCTTGATGTTGGGCCAATGACGCCAAATGCTCATCCAAACCAAGAAGGTGGTAGTAAGGAAAAGCGGCACATCCCCGAACCTGGTAACGATGACCACCACCCAGAAGAGCAGCAGCGCCACAATGGAGGCCAAGGAAAAGTACCGTGTGAGCAGCGCCACCAAAATGAACACCACAAAACATCCCAAAGCCAGCCAGGGCATGATGGCCAGCATCACTCCGAAGGAGGTGGCCACCCCCTTCCCTCCCTTGAACTTCAGGAAGATGGGCCAGTTATGGCCCAGGACGGCGGCAATGGCGCAGTAGTACATGCCGGGCTCCCCGCACAGCCACAGGCCGATGAGGGTACCCAGAAGGCCCTTGCCAGCGTCTCCAATGAGGGTAAGAGCGCCGGACTTTAGGCCAAAGGTTCGGGTCATATTGCTGGCGCCGGGATTCCCGCTGCCATGACGCCGGATATCGTCCTTATGAATCAGTTTGCTCACAAGAACCGAAACGGGAATGCTTCCCAGCAGATAAGCGATGAGAATCGCCAGCACCTTAATCATAATCGCGTAATCTCCATTCCTGTCATGCTTTCGCTTATTTATCGTCCCGTTTTCTTATTATAAACCGAATGGGCGTTCCTTCAAAGCCAAAAGTTTTGCGGAAGTAGTTTTCCAAATAGCGCTGATAGGAAAAATGCATCAGGCTGGGTTCGTTGACGAACAGCACAAAGGTAGGGGGCTGGATGGCAACCTGGGTCCCATAGAGGATCTTCAGCCGCCGGCCCTTGTCGCTGGGGGGCTCCACCGCGGCGATGGCCTCGTTTAAGACCTCGTTGAGCATGCCGGTGGAGATCCGCATGACGCTCTGGCCATATACATGGGTGATGAGGTCGAAAATGCGGTTTACCCGAAGGCCGGTCTTGGCGGAGATGAACACCATGGGCACATAGGACATGAAGGCCAGATCCGTATAGATGGCTTTACGGAAGACATCCATGGTGTAGGTGTCCTTTTCCACCAGATCCCATTTATTGATTACCAAAACGCAGGCCTTTCCCTCCTCATGAGCCAGCGCCGCCACTTTTACATCCTGCTCGGTCAGCCCCGCGGCGCCGTCGATGACGATAAGGGTCACGTCGCTGCGCTTTACTGCGGCGATGGCGCGAATCACGGCGAACCGCTCCACGCTGCCTTCCTCCACGCTGCGCTTCCTGCGCATGCCGGCGGTGTCGATGATGGTGTACTCCTGGCCGTCCCGAGTGAAATCGGTATCGATCGCATCCCGGGTGGTGCCCGGCACATCGCTGACGATGGTGCGGTACTGCCCTAAAATGGCGTTGGTGAGGCTACTCTTTCCAGCGTTGGGCTTGCCCACTACGGCGATGGCAAGACGATGCTCCTTTTCCTCCGCCTGCTGGGGCTCGGGCAGCCGTTGGGTGATCTCATCCAGAAGATCCCCGATGCCCAGGCCAAGGGTGGCGCTCACCGGCATGACGCATTCCAGGCCCAGCTCATAAAACTCGTAGATCATATCCTCCCGCTGGGGGTTATCCACCTTATTGACGCAGAGGATCACCGGTTTTTTGCTGCGCCGGAGAAGGTCGGCCACCATATGGTCATCCACGGTAACGCCCGTCTTTCCATCGGTCATCATCACCACAACATCGGCCATGGAGATGGCGAGTTGGGCCTGCTCCCGCATATACGCCATCATAGCGTTATCGGTATCCGGCTCGATTCCCCCGGTATCCACCAGAGAAAACACGTGGCGGTTCCACTCCCCATCGGCAATGATTCGGTCCCGGGTTACTCCCGGCGTATCCTCCACGATGGAGATGCGCTTTCCCACGATTCGGTTAAATAGGGTGGATTTTCCCACATTGGGCCGCCCCACAATGGCCACCATCGGCTGACTCATCTTTCGTTCCTCCAACTGCCGCACAAAATCCGTTCCACAAACTTGGCTCCATGGTCCTCGATGGGCACCACGGGAAGGCCCAGCCTAGCTTCCAGTTCCGCAAGGGTCATATCGTCCAAAAAGACGTGGTCCTCCCGCAATGCCGTTCCCGGGATAAAGAGGCATTCTCCCACATCCCGGCCCGAAACGGCGGTAAGAATATCCCCGCCCGTTAAGAGGCCGCTGACGGTGATCCGCTCTCCAAAAAAGCGGTTTTCTCCCGGGATCACGGTCAGTTCCATGCCGTATTCCCGAAAAAAGCGCCGGCTAAGCTCCGCCATATAGCCATAGACCGCCTTTCCCGTAACCAGGGTTGCCCGGTAGGGACGGCAGGCCACAGGCTCCCGGAGCCGTTCCTCCACCTCATCCAAAAACATCCGCACCATACCCACGCCGTCCTCGATCTGGAGAAAGTCCCCGTAATAGGAAGCAGCGGGCATCTCCTGCCCAGCGGTGATAAAAAACTCGTCGGCGCAGAAGGCGAAGGGACATCCCGCCTTGGCGTTGATCTCCTCCACAATGGCGATGGTCTCCCGGGCGGTAGCCCCGTCGATGGGCTCCAAAGCATAGAGCCCATCCCGATGATCGCTGAGACCCACCGGCACGATGGCTACGCTTTGAGCTGCCGGCCGGTAACCAAGAAGGGTGGTAAGGGTATCCCGCAAAACCGCGCCGTCGTTGATGCCTTTCATCATGACGACCTGACAGTGAAACTCCACTCGATGGGCGCGGAGGTCATCCAGCCGTTCCCGGATCCGCGCGGCGTCTGGGTTTCCCATGATCCGCCGGCGCAGCTCGCCGTCGGTGGTATGGACGCTGATGTACATGGGCGAGATCCGCTGGGTTAGGATGCGGTTCCATTCCCCTTCGGAGACGTTGGTCAGGGTGATATAGTTCCCCATCAAAAAGGACAAGCGGAAATCGTCATCCTTAAACCGGAGGGGCGGCCGGGCATTGGGGGGCAACTGATCCACAAAGCAGAAAATGCACTTGTTCCGGCAGAAGCGCTTCTGGTCCATAAGCTCATTTTCAAAGGCAAGGCCCAGGTCCTCGTCCTCCGCCCGCTCCACCTCAAAAAGGATCTCCTCATCCCCGCTTTTCATAAGCAGCTCAAAATAGGGCCGGGTGGTCTTCTCCCGGTAATCCAGCACATCTTCCACGGGGGCGCCGTCCACCGAAAGCAGAACATCCCCCGGCCGAATGCCGAGTTCTTCCCCAATGCTGTTTTTCATCACGCTGCTGACCCGGTGCTCCATACCCTTCGTCCTTTCAAATGATCCTTTACATGATAGCCCATTCGACCCGAAAAGAAAACCCCCTGTCCTTGGGAGCAGGGGGCGGCGTTTAGGCATTTGCCCGGGCTTTTCTCCGGCGGAGAGCCGCCAGCGCCTTGGGCCACAGGATCAAAATCCCCAGTACCAAATAGGCCCCGGCTATCAGCACCGTATGGTTTACATCCACCCCCAATGAAGCGTAGGCGGTTTCCATAAACAGCGCCTGGTCGGCGTAGCCTATGAGCCCCGACAGGGAAAAGCCCAGCACATAAGCGCACAGGCCCTGCATGGGAACGCGGCAAAAGGCCAGGGCGTAGACGGCCATCACCATGCCCCGCAGCACTTCACTGCTGTAAAGATAGGTATCCGCCCAGCCCGACAGAGCGGACTCCGCCATGTGCGCTCCCAGCCCGCCCAGCAGAACACACCAGAGACAGACCTTACGTTCCTCTTTGGGCATGAAAAACAGCAGGCAGCCGAAGTAGGCCGCCGGCAGAAGAAAGCCGCCGTAATTGAGGTACAGGGTGGAAAAGAGCTGGATCTGCTCATGAAACCCGAACAGGGCCATCATGGGCAGAAGCAGCATAAGGTGCCACCGTTTGGCGCCGAAAACCAGGTACTGATTCAGCCCGCCGGGGGCCAGAAAAAAGAATCCGCAAAACAGAAGATTAAACCAGATGGGCATCGCCGCGTCACCGCCTTTTGATCTTGGTGGCACTAGTATGCCCAACTTTTCAAAAAAAGCGGCGGGCCATAATAGCCGCCGTTTTTTCATTGGATCAGCTGTAAAAAGGAGTTCATCGCCCCACGATTGGGGCCGCCCCGCCGATAGGAATAGAAGAGATCTTCCCGGCAGCAGGTGCAGAGATCCGCGATGGTGATGTTTTCCCGCCGGACCCCTTTTTGATAGAGGTCGTAGGCGGTCAGTTTCAAAAGATCAGCATGGTATTTGCCCGCTATCCCTGCGTCCGGGGTGTAGAATTGGATGTGGCGGGGATATGCCGCCTGGATGGCGTCCACCACATCCTGGCTCACCTGGAAGCAGCATTTTCCGATGTTGGGCCCTACCGCCACGATAAGATCCTCCGGACGGGTGCCGTAGGCTTGTTCCATGGCGGCAATGGTGTTGCGGGCCATCCCTCTGACGGTTCCCCGCCAGCCGGAATGGCAGAGGCCAATGGCTCTTTTTACCGGATCCAGCAGAAACACCGGCGTGCAGTCGGCATGGACGGTATTGAGGCAGACCGCAGGATCGTTGGTCACAAGCCCGTCAAAGGTGGGCTGCCCGCTGCCCTGATACAGATAGTGGTAGCCCCAGCCCCGGTCGGCAGCGTTTACCACGTGGACGTTCACCCCATGTACCCCGTTGACCACCACCAGGTCGTCGGGGTCGATCTCCATGGCCTCACAGGCAATGGCCACGTTCCGCCGGGTTTCCTCCACGCTGTTGGTCCGGTTCCATGATAGATTCAAGCCTTCGTAAGGCGCCTGGGAGATGCCTCCAATCCGACTGGTAAAGCCGTGCCGGACCATTCCGGTATCCGCCAGCTGCGCCGCCTGAACATAGATCACCCCATTTTGCGCTTCCACCTGGCGGAACCCCCGCCGGATGGCATCAAAATAATCCTCAAAATTCCTCATTTTAATCCTTTCCCAGGGCTCATGAGCTTCTCTCTTTTACCAGATCCCGAAGCTCGTCCATGAATTCATCGATGTCCTTGAACTGTTTATACACCGACGCAAACCGCACATAGGCTACGTCGTCCTTCCCCCGAAGCTTTTCCATTACCAGATCTCCGATCCGGGCGCTGGAGATCTCCTTGATGAGGGAATTGTAGACCTCCCGCTCGATGTCCGAAACCATGGCGTCGATCTCATCCATGCTGACGGGCCGCTTCTCGCAGGCCTTGATGATCCCCCCACGGATCTTCTCGCTGTCAAAGGACTCCCTACGGCCGTCCCGCTTTACCACCAGAATGGCCACATGCTCCACCTTCTCATAGGTGGTAAACCGGCGGCCGCAGCCCTCGCATTCCCGGCGGCGGCGGATCACCGTACCCTCATCGGTGGGGCGGGTATCGATGACCTTGCTCTCCATACAATCGCAATACATGCACTTCATAGGAATCCCTCCATAGAATTTATTGTATCACAAAAGGGCCGGCAAGAAAACACCGGCCCCCTGTACTTAGTACCCGCTCGTCCATTTCCGGCTCCTGTGCCACAGGATAGGCGGGCCCTATCGGATGGACCGGCCGCCCTCCATCTCCACCAGGATGACGTCCTCCCCGATCTTCACGATCTTGTTCCAGGGGATAATGATATCGTCTCCGCCGCCGAAAAAACAGCTCCTCAGCTTGGAACACCCCGGTACGATGATCGCACAGATGGTTCCACACCGGCAATCGATGACCAGATCGAACACATGGCCGATGCATCGTCCATCGAAGATGTTCACCACCTCTTTTTGTTTGATGTCACAAAACCGCTCCATGGAGTTCCCCCCTCGTTCCTTTACTATATGCCAAGAAACGCCCAGGCTTTCCTCTACCGTTCTCTGCGGCTTCATCTTACGGTACCGCTTAAAAGATCGTTCAAATCCTCACATGCTCAAACCCTCGATGGCAGATGATATTGATTTCCCGGGTCATGCACAGTTGACCCACCGGCATCCCCATATTGACCACAAATAAAAAAGGCCGCGTAAGCGGCCGTATCCGTGTCAAAAATGTTTTCGCATATTGCCCAGGGCGGTCTTTTCGATCCGGCTTACCTGAGCCTGGGAAATGCCAATCTCCTCCGCCACTTCCATCTGGGTCCGGCCCCGAAAAAAACGCAGATACAGGATGTTCTTTTCCCGGTCGCTGAGGCGTTCCATCGCCTCTCCCAGAGCGATGTTCTCCAGCCAATTACCGTCGTCGATACGGGTATCGCTGATCTGATCCATGACGTAGATCATGGTATCCCCTCCGGTGTTGTATACCGGCTCAAACAGGGAGATGGGATCCTGAATGGATTCCAGGGCAAAGACCACATCCTGGACCGGAAGCTCCATCCGGGCGGCAATCTCCTCCACCGTGGGCTCCTTGCCGTTTTGCTCAATGAGCTGGGTTCGGGCGGTCAGCGCCTTATAGGCCAGATCCCGCTGGGATCGGGAGATGCGGATGGGGTTGTTATCCCGAAGATACCGCCGAATTTCCCCGATGATCATGGGCACCGCGTAGGTGGAAAATTTAACGTTTTGATTCAGGTCAAAGTTGTCGATGGCCTTGATGAGTCCGATACACCCCACCTGGAACAGGTCGTCCACGTTTTCCTTCCGGTTGGAAAATCGCTGGATCACGCTGAGCACCAGCCGCAGGTTCCCCTTGATGAAGGTTTCTCGGGCCGGCTCGTCCCCAGATTGAATCCTGAGCAGCAGGGACTTCATTTCCTCATTGCTCAGGACCTTCAGGGTGGATGTATTGACTCCGCAAATCTCGACTTTATTCAAAACCATGGGCGACCTCCGGCTCATTCACTTTTCATGAATATGTTTGCCTTGGGTCGCCCGGATTATTCCCGATTTGCCACTCCCATTAAATGGTTTTTAGCATATCCTTTTGCAGGCGTTTGATGATGCGCTTTTCCAGCCTGGAAATATAGCTCTGGGAAATGCCCATCATATCGGCCACCTCTTTTTGGGTTTTTTCCTCCAAACCAAATAGGCCGTAGCGCAGTTCCACGATGCGCTTTTCCCGTTCGGTGAGCTTGGTGATGGCCGACAGAAGCTGCTTGCGGTCCCCGGCGTCCTCCATGGTTCGAGTGATCAGATCGGGCTCGGTACCCAGGATATCGGAGAGCAGCAGCTCGTTGCCGTCCCAGTCGATGTTCAGCGGTTCATCGATGCTCACCTCATACCGGATTTTAGAGTTTTTCCGCAGGTGCATGAGAATTTCATTTTCGATACAGCGGGAAGCGTAGGTGGCCAGCTTGATCTTCTTTTCCCCGTCAAAGGTATTCACCGCCTTGATGAGGCCGATGGTACCGGTGGAGATCAGGTCCTCGATGCCGATGCCGGTGTTCTCAAACTTCCGGGCGATGTACACCACCAGCCGCAGGTTCCGCTCGATGAGCTGCCCCTTTGCTTCCTGATCCCCCTGGGCCAGCCGGGCCAGCAGCGCCGCTTCCTCCTCTCGAGACAGGGGCGGCGGCAGGCTTTCACTGCCTCCAACATAATAGACGCTCCGCCGGGGAAACAGCCGGTAGAGCAGCCTTACCAACCAATCAATCAACCGCACGCCTTTTCACCCCACAATTTATAATAACGAAACCGGTACCAGCGCCCGGATATCCCGGGCCAGCTCCTGGCTGACGGCTACGGCGGCCGTCACCTCCTTGGTATCTTTCCCACACAACTGGATCCCATCGGGCCGAAAAGCCTGAAGGCTTTGCTCCCCTCCGATGGAATGGACGGGCAGCTCCAGCATCCGGGACTGGAGCTGGGGCCATAGGGCCATGAGTTCCGGTTCCCTGCCGCAGACGATCACGGGTACTCCCGTCCCTGGCATGGTCAAAAGGTTGCCGCTGTCCACCATCCCGGGAAGGGAGATCTCCGTATCACCGATTCGGATACGCACCGTCAGCACCGCGTCTTCACGGGAGATGGCATCCTTGATCCGCCGCACCAGGGTTTCGCAGCCTTTGACCGACAGGAGGGACACTGGGATCAACAGCCACAGGGGAATACCGGTGACAATGTATCCTCTTCCCGCCGCCGTAGGACTGCCGAAGAGAAATCCTCCCGCTATGACCAGCCCGCCCAAAAGGGCGCCCAAACCAAAAAAGGCCAGCGCCCGTTTGCCGTAGGTCCGCCAATCCACAAACCCGAAAGCCGCAAACACCAGAAGCAGCCCTACTCCCATTTTGATGACCGGATGGGCCAGAAAGCGGAATTGGCGCAGGGGGGTCAATACCGCGTACAGGGTTCCCAAGCCCGCAGCAAGACACCTCCGACCCAGAGAGGCCCGGGGCGGCAAAAGGGCGGACAGGGCCGAGAGCAGCAATAGGTCGATAAAAAAATTATCCAGTATCACAACCTCTAGATAGACGCGCACAAAGACCCCACCTTTTGGTGCTATTATAGGATAGTCTAGAGCGGAAAATTGTAGAACGGCGCCGGCGTCTTTTTCCTTCCTTTCCCCATTCTTCCCCACCATTTTTCCTGCCCGCCGCGTATTCCCCAATTTCCACGGAAAAAGGGGATGCCGTTGGTTTTGCCCAGCCGACTTTTTTCACACATCCTGGGGGCGTAAAAAAGATTTTCCCTTTGCGGGGATTGTCCTAAGATTCGGCGTATTCAGACGGATTTTTGCCGTCGATCCCCCTACAAATGGGCAGCAAAAAAGCCCCGGCCATCGCCGGGGCTTTGAATGATCTTGCTTTGGTTAGCGGTTCCGCCGCAGCCAGGTGGGGATCTCCAGATCGTCGTCGTCATCGTTGCGGGAGAAGGGCTGGCGGTCGCGAGGACGGGGACGGGGCTCCGGCCGCGCCTGGGTGAACCCAATATCCTCTTCCTCCACCACGACCTCGTCATGGTATTCCTGGGCTTCCTCCACACGCTCTTCCCGGCGGCCCAGGACATTGGGGCGCTGGCCAAAGAGGGTGGGCTGCGCATCGGACTGAGCCTGGCGGCTCACGGAGGGCTGGCGGGGATTCTGCTGCTCGGGAGCTCCTACGAACCCGGTAGCAATCACGGTAATCCGCATGGTCTCTCCCAGGGTTTCATCGATGCCGGCGCCGAAGATGATGTTGGCATCGGGGTCGGCGCTGGTCTGTACCAATTCAGCGGCCTCGGTCACCTCAATGATACCCATGGAGGGACCGCCGGTGATGTTCAAAAGCACGCCGCGGGCGCCATCGATGGAGGTCTCAAGGAGGGGACTCTGGATGGCCATTTTAGCGGCGGTCACAGCCCGGTCCTCCCCGGTACCGATGCCGATGCCCATATGGGCGATCCCGCTGTTTTCCATAATGGCCTTTACATCCGCGAAGTCCAGGTTGATGAGGCTGGGCACCGCGATGAGATCACTGATGCCCTGGATGCCTTGGCGCAGCACATCGTCCGCCACCTTAAAGGCGTCCACAATGCTTGTCCCCTTGCCCACAACCAGAAGCAGCCGGTCGTTGGGGATGATGACCAGGGTGTCCACGTTTTGCCGCAGGGCCTCGATGCCCTTTTCGGCGTTAAGCGCCCGCTTTTTCCCCTCAAAGGAGAAGGGACGGGTGACCACGCCCACGGTAAGGATCCCCAGCTCTTTTGCGATATTGGCGATGACAGGAGCGGCGCCCGTGCCGGTACCGCCGCCCATGCCTGCAGTGATGAACACCATATCGGAATCTTTGATGACGTTGGCAATCTCATCCCGGCTCTCCTCGGCGGCCTGCTGGCCTACCTCGGGGTTGGCGCCGGCGCCCAGGCCCTTGGTCAGCTTTTCACCGATCTGCACCCGCTGGGTGGCCTGGGACATATAGAGAGCTTGGCGGTCGGTATTCACCGCGATGAACTCCACGCCTTGAAGGCCATGCTGCACCATGCGGTTGACCGCATTGTTGCCGGCGCCGCCAACGCCGATGACCTTTATGGAAGCGAACTGCCCAACATCTACATCAAATTCAAGCATGAGATATCCTCCTTACTTTTTCCGGAAAATCCCCAGAATGCGCTGGAGCCCATCGGCCCCGGTTTCCTGGGTCAGGTTTGTCATTGCATAGTCCAGCGCCGCCATGGCGGAGATGGAGTAGCGGGAGCTGCCGTCCACCATAAACAGGGGAAGGTTCTCAAACCGCAATCCCACCTTGGCGCCGATATACTCCTTGGCGCCCCGCATATCCGATACGCCCGAACCCACGAAATAGGCCTTGCTGGAGTCGTAGGTGATTTCCGCAACGTCCTCCATGGCCTGCCGCATCAGGGAGATGATCTCATCCAGCCGGGAGACGATGACCTCGTCCACCAGGCCGTGCTCGAACCCCCACAAGCGGCCGTCTGCCATCCGGATATAATCGATGGCCTCCGGGTCGTACTCGATGCCAAACACAAACTGACGCTTTAGCTGCTCCGCATATTCGAGGTCGATCTCCAAAACCATGGAGAGATCCCGAACCAAATGCAGACCGCCCACCATAAGCGTCCCTTGATACACCTGCGCGTCCCCTACGAACACGCAAATATCGGTATAATAATACCCTAGATTGATCATTATGGCAACATTATCTCGCTCAATCTCGGGAATAATAAACATTCCTTCCGCATAGTTTTGAGAAATATATGAAGTAACGCCGATGTTCAGGCCGGCAAGGGCGCGATCCACCTCATCCACGAAGTCCAGATCCGCCCAAATACGGCTGACGCCGCGGCTATTGTCCACTACGCTCTGATACTCCATCTTATGGAGCAGCAGGTTTTCATTGCTCTTCTGGCTCTCGTCCTCCATGAGCCCCGCGTCCTCACCATAGGGGGTCTCCCGGGCCTCTACATAGGTATACTTTCCCGGCACGCCCATGTAAACCTCCCGGAGGCGCCGGATGGAAGCGCCGCAGGCCGAGGTAACCGCTTCCTCCACCGCCCGGCCCAGGCCGCTCTGGGAGAGGGATTCTCCCCGCAAAAACCCGTTAAATGGGCTGGAAGCCTCGGCTACCGTGGTATAGGTGCCGTCCTTCTTGGGCTCCGCGGTAACGCAAACCACCTTATTTTTATCCACTACAATCGCTGCAACCATGGCTTATCTGACCTCCCGCCGTTCCATCAAATTTAATCCGGAATATAGCTGGCACCGTATTTGCTGCTGGCGTCCAGGGTGCCAAACCGCTTGCCCTCCTCCACCAGACGGGGATAGAGGGTATCGATCCACGCCAGCTTCTGCTCCATATTGTCTACATCCCCAATCCGAATCTTCAGTCCGTTTTTTACGCCCATGGTGATCATGGTGGGGATGCTGATATCGATATAGCTGAGCTCCTCGCCGATAACCGATTCCTCAAAGGTGGCAAGGATGGTATCGATGAGGTAGACGTCGTAGTCGTCAAGGCCCTGGATCCGGCTGCCAATGGCCGCCGCCTCCACGGTAACGCCCCGCAGTTCGATGAGGCCCTGGGCCGATGGCGCCATCTCCACCGCCGTACCCGCTTCATCGGTGAGCACGAAGGTATCGCCGTATTTTACCGCAAGCTTCAACGTCCGTTCCCGAAGCCGGATCAACAGTTTACTGGGGTATACCCGCTTGACCTCCAGCACCTCGATGTATGGGATGGTGCCAAGCTCACGGCGGATGGCGTCCAGATCGATGGTAAAGATGTTCTGGCCCATCTCCACATCTACATAGGCGAGGATCTGCTCGTTGCTGAAGCTCTCGTTTCCCTGGATTTCAATATCGGTCAGCTGAAACAGGTAGTAGCCCAGAAACCCGGCTGCCGCTAGGGTAAACAGGGTAAATAGGGTTACCAGGGCGCGCTTCACACCTGTTCTCATGGGTCGGCGCCGCTTTGGCTTCTTTTGTTTTTTTCCGTTGGCCTTGTCCAATTCGTCTCTTGTCCTTTTGGGAACGAACCGCCGTTCCCTATGATGATACCCAGTCCTAATAGGATCCAGACGGCGCACCGTCCTCAGGTCTTAACACAGTTTTTTGAGACGTTCATCAGCACCCCGATGGAGGCCATGAACATCAAAAGGGAGCTGCTTCCCGCACTGATAAAGGGCAGGGTCTGGCCAGTGGGGGGAATGCTCCCCGTGACCACCGCCACGTTGATGGCCACCTGTACCGCAATGAGAGCCGTAACGCCGGTAGCCATAAGGCTGCCCAGTTTATCCCGGCAGGTCATGGCGATGCGGACGCCCCGGTAGATCAGGAACAGGTAGACGCTCAGAAGCACCAATACCCCGAAGAATCCAAATTCCTCGGCAAACACCGAGAAGATAAAATCGCTCTCCCCATAGGGCAGAAACAGAAGCTTCTGCTGGCTCATGCCCAGGCCCTTGCCGAAAAATCCGCCGCTTGCTAAAGCATAGAAGGATTGGATCAGCTGATAGCCTGAGTCGCTGGGATCGGACCAAGGATCCAAGAAGGCGGTGAACCGCTCCATCCGATAGGGTTCCAGCACAATGAGGGCTCCTACCGCCACCACGCCCAACAGGCACATGCCGATGAGGTGCCATTTGTTGGCGCCCCCCACAAACAGCATGACAAAGGTGATGATGGCAATGCACATGACCATGGAAAAGTTGGGCTGTGCCAGGATAAGACCGCAGACCGCGCCCACCACCAAGAACAGAGGGATCAAACCATTTTTCCATTTAGTGATATCGTTTCGCTTGTCGGATAGGAATACGGCAAGGTAGACCACCACGCTGAATTTTGCCACCTCGGAGGGCTGAATGGTAATGAAGCCCAGGTTCAGCCAGCGGGAGCTTCCGTTGAGGGTAACGGCAAGGGCCGGTACAAAGCGTACCAAAAGCAGCATCACCACAGGTACCCCCAGGATGATCCACTTTAGCTTGGGGTACAGGTGATAGTCGAAGCGGGAAAGGAACCACATACAGACGGCTCCCCCCACCGCGCCGATGATCTGCTTTTTAAAATAGTAGTAAGGATCCCCGATCTTGATGGTGGCCATATACGAACTGGCGCTGAAGACCACAACAATGCCCGTCAGCACCAGCATCAGCGTTACCACCAGAACGGAGAAGTCCATCTCCCGCTTCGGCAAATTATTTCAGCTCCATCACAAGTTCTTTGAAACGCCGGCCCCGTTCCTCGTAATCCGAGAACATATCCCAGCTGGCACAGGCCGGGGACAGCAGCACGTTCATACCAGGGGACGCCAGCGCCCGGCACTTTTGAACCGCGTCCGCCAGGGAATCCGCCAGAGTGATGTTTTGATATCCTACCTGCTTTGCCGTATCCACAATCTGTTCCTGGGTTTGGCCTAATACGACTATATGCGCGATGTATTGGTTAAATTCACGGAACATGGGCAGGAAGTCCCCATGCTTATCGTATCCGCCCAGGATCAAAACCGTAGGCCGATCCATAGCCCGGATGGCCATGATGGTGGCGTCTGGGTTGGTTCCCTTGCTGTCGTTGATATAGGTGACCCCATCCACCGTAGCCACCGTCTCGATGCGATGCTCCACCCCTGCAAAGGTGCGGAGGGTTTTTGCGATCACGGAATCCGCAACCCCCATGAGGGAAGTCATCAGCGCCGCCGCCAGGGCGTTCTCCAGGTTGTGGTTGCCGGGAATGCGCACGTCTTTTATGGGCATCAAGGTTCGGGTATTGCCATCCACCGAAAGAACGATCTGCCCATCCTTTACATAGGCGCCCTCGGGCAGGATATGGCTGACGGAAAAGAACAGCACCCGGGCTTTGGGTTCATCGCAAAGCCCCCGGGTGATCTCGTTGTCGTAATTGAGTACGCAGTAATCCGCCGGGGTCTGGTTCTGGAACACGATGCATTTGCCCCGGATGTAGTTTTCCATGGTCTGGAACCAATCCAGGTGGTCCTCGGTGATGTTGAGGATGGCGCTGACCCTGGGATGGAATTTCAAGGTGCTGACCAGCTGGAAGGGTGCCACCTCGGCTACCGCCACATCCCCTTCCTGCAGCTCATAGGCGTAGGTGCAGGCCGGATCCCCGATGTTGCCCACGGGATGGCTCACCTTCCCCGCTGCGCGGAAGATCTCGGAAACGAGGGTGGTGGTGGTGGTCTTGCCGTTGGTGCCGGTGATGGCCACAAAATCGGCTTTGGTCACCCAATAGGCCAGCTCCAGCTCGTTGACGCAGGGAATTCCCGCCACGCGGGCGTTTTTGATCCACTCCCGCCAAAAGGGCACGCCGCTGCTGAACACGATGAGGTCCACCCCATGGATGAGGGAATCGGGCTCCATGCCAAGGCGGTCCGTCATGCCCAGTGCCAAGAGGTCGTCCAATTTGCCGGAAAACGCCTCCCGATCCCGCATATCGTTGAGGATGATCTCCTTGGTTCCCAATTTGTAAAGCAGCTGGGCGGCGGCGATACCGCTGCGGGCCATGCCCACCACCAGGACGCGCATTTTGGAATAATCCATAGCCTACCTCCTAAAGGACCAGGGCCAGCGTCAGAGCGCATAGCCCTACGCTGATCATGATATAGGACGCCACAATTTTGGTTTCGTTGACGCCGCACAGTTCAAAGTGATGGTGCAAAGGCGCCATCTTTAGAATCCGTTTATGGAAAAACTTATAGCTGATCACCTGGGCGATGCTGGAGATGGTGCTGGCCATAAACATGCCGGCGCAGATGGGCAATAACAGCACCATCCGGGACAGGATGGCCAGAATCACCACGACCCCACCCAGGGCCAGGGAGCCGGTATCCCCCATGAACACCTTGGCCGGAAAGCTGTTAAACCGCAGGAAGGCCAGACAGCCGCCCGCCATGGCGCTGGCAAATACCGCCAGGTTTTTGTAGTTGATGGCGCGAAGGGTTTCCCCCGCCCCCTCGGCCTCAAGGGCCAGAGAATAGGCAATGATGGCAAAGGTGGCGCAGACGATGACGCTGACCCCTGAGGCCAGGCCGTCCAAGCCGTCGGTCAGGTTGACGCTATTGACCACCCCCACCACCACAAAGACGGTAAAGGGATAGTAGAACCAGCCCAGATCCCAGTAGAAGTTCGCAAAAGGCACATATATCTTCGTGCCCACCTCGGGACTGGAGGCCGCAAACATGGCGATCACCACGGCCAAGCCAAGCTGTCCGATCATTTTCTGATAGGGTTTTAGGCCTAAGGAGCGATGCTTATGTACCTTGATAAAATCATCAAGAAAGCCTACTGCGCCATAGCCCAGGGTGGTGAGCACACAGAAGATCACCCATTTTAGATTGCCTCTTGCGAAGAGAACGGTGGCGACAATTCCTCCCAGGATGAAGATAATGCCCCCCATGCTGGGGGTACCCGCCTTGGCCAGATGGGACGCAGGGCCGTCGTCCCGGACGTTCTGTCCCAGCTTCAGCTTACGAAGCAGCGTGAGGATCATGGGGCCCAGTGCCACCGACGCCGCAAAGGCCGCCACCAGGGGCCAGATCAACTGTTCCATATCGTGTCCTCCCGTTAGGAGCGGAGCTCCGCCAAAAGCTCCGCTACCACGATCTTTTCATCGAATGGATGGCGCACATGCCCGATCTCCTGATAGGGCTCGTGGCCTTTTCCCGCCAATAGTATCACATCATCCTGCTTCGCGCAAATCATGGCGTGCCGGATGGCTTCCCTTCGGTTTTCGACCACGGCATGGGGGCATCCGGTCTCCTCCACTCCCGGTAAAATGGCCCGGATGATGGCCATGGGGTCCTCGGTCCTGGGGTTATCGCTGGTGACCACGCAGTAATCGGACAGTTCTCCCGCCACCCGTCCCATCATGGGCCGTTTCTGGGGATCCCGGTCTCCGCCGCAGCCGAACACCGTAATGATCCGGCCGCGGGTAAACTCCCGGGCCGTTTCCAGGATGTTCTTTAAACTGTCGGGGGTGTGAGAATAGTCCAGAAGGACGGTATAGCCCGTGCCGGGGGTGGGAACCACCTCGGCCCGACCCGGCACCCCTTGGATGGCGCTAGCCCCCTCCGCCACCTCGTCCAACCCCAGGCCATGGCACAAGCAAGCTCCGATGGCCGCAAGGGAATTGTACACCGTAAACCGGCCGGGGATCCCCACCCGGATATGGCGGGTCTTCTCCCCCACATGAAGGGTGTATTCCACTCCATCGGCATGGGTGATCACATCGGTAGCGTAGACATCACAGGGCTCCCCGATGCCATAATAGGTCACCGGGACGTCAAGGCCCTTTGCCATATAGGCGCCGTAGGGATCGTCTCGGTTGATCACCGCATGACGGCACTGGCGGAAAAGCTTTTTCTTTTCAGAAGCATAGGTTTCCATATCCCCGTGGTAATCCAGGTGATCCTGGGTCAGGTTGCTGAATACGGCGACGTCGAACTCCACCCCGTAGACCCGCCCCTGGCTGAGGGCGTGGGAGGATACCTCCATGACGATGTTCTCACACCGGCGATCGGCCATCCGCCGAAACAACCCTTGCAGCTCCTTGGGCTCGGGGGTGGTCATAGAAGCGCCCAGGTTCTCCTCTCCCGCAAGATGGGCCACCGTACCGATCAGCCCCGTCTTTTGGTTCTCCCGGGTGAGGATCGCCTTAATCATATAGGTGGTGGTGGTTTTGCCGTTGGTGCCGGTCACCCCGATCATGGAAATCCCATCGGCCGGGTCCCCGTAGTAGTGCTCCGCCATCACCGACATGGCCTTTCGGGTATCGGCCACCACAGCCTGAGGCAGATGGGACTCCACCGGATGCTCCACAATCAGCGCCGCAGCGCCCGCCTGTTCCGCCTGGCGAATATACCGGTGTCCGTCGGTAGCGGTTCCCACCAGACAGATGAATCCTTCCCCCGGTTGAATCCTCCGGGAATCGTATTGAAAATCACTGAGGTCCACATCGGGCCCTGTGAGGGTATAGTCCAAACCCGCCAGCAGCGCGGATAGCTTCATGGCCGTCGCCTCCCGTCCTATCTCTTCTGTGCTATTCTTTTAATTCTACCCGTATCTGACTTCCCTTTTCAACCTCGGTATCGGCCTTGGGGAATTGCCAGGTCACCTTTCCCGAAGCGCCCTGGGCACCGATGGTCAATCCCTTTTCCTCCAGGGCCGCGGTGGCCTCGCTTAGGGTCATGCCGATGAGATAGGGTACCTGAACCATTTCCTTGGACGCAATCTGTTCCTCGGTACGAAGGTATACCATGACCTCGGTATTTTTGGGCACTACGGTGCCCATGGCGGGCATCTGATCCACCACAATGCCCTCCCCGCTGAATTCACCCGTAAGGCCAGCGGAACGCAGTTTCTTCTGGGCCTCCTCCTGGGTCAAATCCTTCAAATCAGGCACGGTGGCCTTCTGGCCCAGAGACTGCTGCTCCTCCTCGTTATATTGGGGTTCCACCTTCATATACTGCATGGCCTGCTCGATGACATCCTTCACATAGGGGCCGGCGATGACGCTGCCGAAATCCACATAGGCATCGGGCTCATCCACGATGAACAGCACTACGATCTTGGGGTCGTTTGCAGGCGCAAACCCCATGAAGGAGGAAATGTGCTTGTTTTCCATAATCTTGCCGTTTTCATCGTACTTCTGGGCGGTACCGGACTTGGTCCCCACCCGGTAGCCCGGCACATAGGCCACCTTGGTGCCGGATTTTCCCACGCCTTCCAGTAAATCCCGCAAGGTGGCGCTGGTCTCCTCGCTGATGATTTGGGCCTTGGGCTCGGACGCAAAATCCTTCACCACCTCGCCATCTTTGGTCAGGATACGGTTGGCGATGCGCGGGGTATAGAGGTAGCCGCCGTTGATCATGGCGGAGACGCTGGTGATCATCTGAATGGGGGTCACGGACACGCTCTGTCCAAACCCCTCGCGGGCAAGGTCGGCGTCACGGACCCGGTCCTGGCTCATCAGGATACCCCCTGCCTCGCCGGCGATGTCCACGCCGGTGATCTTGCCGAAGCCGAATTTATCCAGGTAGGAATAGAATTTATCCACTCCGAGCTCAAGGGCCAAATCCATAAAGCAGGGGTTACAGCTTTTTTCCAGGGCGTTTAGCAGGGTCAAGGTTCCGGTGTGGGCCTGGCTCCAACATTTGATCCGTTCCCCGTTGATGGTTCTGCCACCGCCGCAAACGAAGGTTCTGGAAGGGGTGGCGATCCCCTCCTCCAGGGACATGGCGGTGGTAAAGATTTTGAAGACCGATCCGGGCTCATAGTTGTCGGCCACGATGCGGTTCCGGCTCATGGATGTTAAGGCGTCGGCATCATCCCGGGGAACGTTGTTAAGATCATAGCTGGGTTTTACCGTCAGCCCCAGAATCTCCCCGGTGTTGGGATCCATCGCCACAGCCTGGACCGACTTGGCGTTGTAGCGCTCCGCAGCGTCCATTGCGGACTTCTCCAAAAAGCTCTGGATGGAATAGTCGATGGTCAATTCCACCGTATAGCCATCCACCGCGGGAATATAGTATTCGCTGCCAAAGGCGATGGAGTTTCCGCGGGAGTCGGACTCGGTGGAGATCTTTCCTTGCTCTCCGGTCAGGTATTTGTCATAGTAGGCTTCCACGCCCTCCAGGCCCGTGCCGTCCACCGAGGTGAACCCCAGCACCTGGGTCAGAAAATCTCCTTTGGGATAGTAGCGCTTGGCGTCCACGGTAAACGCTACGCCGGGCAGATTATAGGTATCGATGGCCTCGCGGATTTGGTTGGATACGTCCTTATCGATCTGGCGAGCCAGCCAGATCTCCGATTTGCTGGTATCGGTAGCCTTTTGGTAGATATTCTCCCGGTCCATGCCCAAAATGGAAGCGAGCTTGTCTGCGACAAGCTCGGCTGCATAGTTGGGGTTCTCCTCCGTATTGAGTTTGGAGGATGCAATCTGCTTGGGCCGCAACAAAACCGTATCCGCGGTGCCGCTTTGGGCTAGAATCTCCCCGTTTCGATCGGTGATGGAGCCCCGAAGGGCCGCCACCGGTTTATTGGTTACCCACTGGGAAGAGGCTTTGTTCTGAAGCTCTGCCGCCTGGATCACCTGAAGGGTGAAAACCCGGACGGCCAACAGCATAAACACCAGGACAACGCCGCCCAGCATATAGAGGATTCGTTTCCGCCGCTGCGGTTCCGGCATGCTCAATGGTCCATTCCTCCTATTGCCCCTTAACCGAGGCGTAGATATCTTTTACTCCAAAATCCGACTGACCGCCGTTAAGGGCGGTGACCGCATCGGGACTGGCGCTTACCGCCACGGTCTGATAGTCCTTGGGAAAGCCCATGCCCAGGGCAGCGGCCTTCTCTTGGATGCTGCTGATGTCGGTGGCCACGGCCACGTCGATCTCCAGGTCCACGATCTGGGCTTCTAGATTCTGAAGCTCCTTAGCGCCACTATTATACGCCACCTTGGCGGCGGCCACCATGGAATATCCTGCCACCGTCATAGCCAGCATCCCAAATGCCAGCACTACGAAAGAAACCAACTTCAACCGTTGCAGCATCCGCTTGCGAGCCAGGCGCTTTTGCCGGATCAGAGCGTTGCGCTTCTGCTGTTCCCGCTTTTCCTGCTCCATCAGCCGGGCGGCCTTGCTGGCAACCCTGCGGCGGCGTTCCTCCTCGGAAACCCGGCGCCGGGGCTGGGGATTGGGCTGTGCGTATTGCTGATATTGATACTTCTGTGCTGCTACCAAGGGTATTCATCCTTTCAACCGGTTAGAACCGGATGCGCCGCAATGCTCTTACCTTGGCGCTTCGGGACCGGGGGTTTTCTTCTAGCTCGTCCGCATGTGGGACAAGGGGTTTTTTTGTCAAAATTTCAAACCGCTGGATGCGGTCGCAGGTACATCGAATGGCCTCGGGAGGACAGGTGCAGGCCCGGGCCAGGGACTGAAATCCCTGCTTTACGATCCGATCCTCCAGGGAATGGAAGGTGATGACGCAGAGTACGCCGCCTTCTCCTAAGCGCTGGGCACCGTCCCGGATGGCGTCCGGCAGGCCGGAAAGCTCGCCGTTGACCTCGATGCGAATGGCTTGAAACGTGCGTTTGGCGGGATGAGGGCCGTCCCGGCGGGCTCCTTTCGGAATGGCCGCTTTGATGGCCTCCACCAGTTGAAAGCTGGTGTCGATGGGGCGCCGTTCCACGATGAACTGGGCAATCCGGCGGCTCCACCGCTCCTCTCCATAGGTGTAGATGACGCGGTCCAGCTCCTTTTCGCTGTAGCCGTTGACCACATCCCAGGCGCTGATCTTTTGGGTGGAATCCATCCGCATATCCAGGGGACCGTCCGCCATATAGGAGAAGCCCCGTGTGGGATCATCCAGCTGGTAGGAGCTGACGCCCAGGTCCAAAAGAATTCCGTCCACATGATCCACCCCAAGGGAGTCCAGCACCCGCGGGATGTGAAAGAAGCTCTCGTGAACCAGGGTAATCCGGTCATCCTTGGGCAGCCGTTCCCCCGCCATGGCGATGGCGTTTAAATCCTGGTCGATGCCGATAAGCCGTCCATCCTCAGGCAACCGGGACAGGATCATGCCGCTGTGGCCGCCCAGCCCCAGGGTGCCGTCCACCATGGTTTTTCCGGGGCCCTGGAAGAGAAGGTCCATACACTCCCGGGCCATCACGGGGATGTGGGTAAAGGCGCCCATCAGATGCCAAACTGCTGGAGGCTGCGGAGCATCTCAACGTATTGCTCGCTAGCAGCATCCCGGTACTCGGACTTGTAGCGGTCCCAAGCCTCGGCGCTCCAGATCTCCACACGGGTGATAAGGCCGGTGATGACGGCGTCTTTGATGAGGCCGGCGTACTCGCGGAGGTTGGGAGGCAGAAGAAACCTTCCCTGCTTGTCCACCTCGCACTCAGAAGCGCCCGCCACGAACAGGCGGACAAAGGCCTGGGCGCCGGGGTCGCTCATGGGGAGGCTCCGAAGCTTGTTGGCAAAGTTTGTCCACTCCTCAAAGGAGAAAACAAAAAGCTGGCCGTCTATGCCCTGGGTCGCGATGAACTTGTCTCCAAGATCCTCCCGCAGTTTCGCCGGCATGAACAGCCTGCCTTTGGCGTCCATTGCGTGCCGGTATTCGCCCATGAGCATAGTCCTCACCACCTTTTGCCGTTATTATAGAGGTTATTTCCCCCACTTTCAACCACTTTACCCCACTTTTTATGGTTTTTTGGGGCTTTTTTTATGAAACCTTTGTGATTTGGCCTCTAGCTCCCATTTTCTCTGTTTTTTTACAAACATATGTTCGCAGGAACAAATGTTTGTATTGTACTTCTTTTGGCACATTGTGAAACAGCAAATCCGTTTGTTGGGCGAAAAAAAGCACACCAAAGGCGTGTTTTTTCATCGGGGCTTCTCCGCTTTTAGTTGGAAATGCCATCACCCCCCTTTGCTCTGTCATCGTTCACTCGCTGGGCGGTTCCCCGCGGCGGGCACGTCCGGCTCCCGTATAAATTCCCATGAATAGGAAACAATGATCCCAAGGAACCAATCAGAACCGGAGGGATCATTTTGTTTCTAGAAAACGATAACCGGAGAAGAACGGGCGCATGGATTTACATCATCGTAGGCGTTCTCCTGATCGTTGGAGCGGGCGTACTCGCCTTCTCCATGACCCGGGATCGAGAGGGTGGCGAGGCCAAGAGCACGCCGGCCCCCACAGCCCCGCCGGCGGTGGGACCCACCATCCAACTGCCCGAGGACGACCCCGCAAGCCTGGTGGTGCCCTCCGAGGTGCTGGAGGAAGGCGCCCAGGTGGTGATCCGCTATCACCATACCGCCTGCAACCATATCTATGAGGAAAAGCTGGATCCTGCCGAAACCCGGGGCATGAGCAAATCGGATCTAATCATCCGGTACTCCAACATGGAGCTTCAGGAGTTCAGTACCAGTGGAGCAGTCCTCACCTGCACCCTCTCCTCCTACTGTCCAGAGCACTATCTTGTAAAGCTCAACGGTACCAAGCTGTGCATCTACCGCACCCGGGTGGGAACGGAGGAACAGATGCTGGTAAAGGAGCTGAACGTCGATACCTCCGGCATGGACACCACCGATTTTCGGGAAGGCGTGCTGTTTGACAGCATGGAGGACATCGAATCCTTCCTGGAAAACCTGGAGAGCTAGCCGCAGCAACAAAAAAAGCATCCCGATGGGATGCTTTTTCTATACCTATTTAATAGGAGAGGGATTTACGCCTCTTCGCCGTTATGGTAGACGTTCTGCACGTCGTCCAGATCCTCCAGGTTTTCGATGAGCTTATCCAGGGCTTCCTGGGTCTCGGGATCCATGGCCACGGTGTTCTGGGGCAGGTACTCCAGCTCGCTGCTGACAAAGGTATAGCCCTGACCTTCCAGAGCCTCCCGAACCGCTCCCAGATCGGCGGGTGCGGTGAGAATCTCGTAGTTTTCCTCGTAGGCGGTGAAATCCTCCGCCCCGGCCTCAATGGCCGCCATCATCACATCGTCTTCGCTGCGCTCTTGGGTGCGCTCCAGGATCAGCACGCCCTTTCGATCGAACATCCAGGCCACACAGCCGGTGGCGCCCAGGGAGTTGCCAAATTTGTCGAACAGGTGCCGCACATCGCTGGCGGTGCGGTTGCGGTTATCGGTCAAGGTTTCCACAAACACGGCCACGCCGCCCTTGCCGTAGCCCTCATAGGTGATCTCCTCATAGGAAACGCCGCTGCCCTCGCCGCTGGCTTTCTTGATGCTGCGCTGGATGTTGTCGTTGGGCATGTTATTGGCTTTTGCTTTGGCGATGACGTCCCGCAGGCGGGAGTTGTTGTTGGGATCCGCTCCGCCCTCCCGGACGGCGATGGCGATTTCCCTGCCGATCTTGGTGAAAATCTTTCCCCGAACGGCGTCGGACTTTTCCTTTTTATGTTTGATATTGCTCCATTTGCTATGGCCGGACATGCGAAAACTCCCTCATTTCTTGACTTCTTTCGGTGTTTTATCATAGCAAAATCCAGGCCGTCTGTAAAGGGAACTAGGGCACCAGGTTTAGGATGTCGTCCTCGTGGATGCCGGAGATGTAGGTATCCGGCACCTGACCCACGATGATGCCTTCGTAGACCATGACCATGGTTTCCACCTCGATGACCTTGCTGCCGGAGGGAAACATCACCCGGATCCACATATTCATCCTGGCGTAAATGCGGTGACGGGTCTGGTTGATGCCCGCGGCGTCAAAGCTGCTCTCAAACTGGGTGGTGACGCTGCTTACCGGCTTGCTGTGGATGGTTACCTTGGGGCCGGTACTGCCGAAGATCTGGCCGCCGAACAGGGCCCCCAGGGGCACACCGATGCCCAACTCCCCCGACTCCTGCACCCGCTGCTGCGCCCGGTTGGCGATGAGGGCGGAGAAGATGTTCATCAAGGCGGGATTGGTGGTCACCATGGTGATCTCCCCCGCTTCGTCTTTGTGTATCTGTACAATATCCGAAAAATCCGCGCTCTGGCATTCCTGGATGGCCGCCTCGTTGAGGCACCGTACGGCAATGCTGCGCATGTAGGCCTCTGCCATGTTGCCCAGGATAGGACGAATGCCAAGCTCTAGCGCTGCCAGCCCCAGAACCGCCAAAGCCGTCAGAAGGATCAAAATACGCACCCATTTGGGCCGCCGTTTGCGCGAAAATCCCTCCACCATGCCACCTCCCTCATCTGACAATTATATGAATGGGAGGGCAAAATGGTTACAAAACCATGGCCTTATGGTATAATTGCAACGAATCTTTTGGATTGAGGTGTACGCTACTCATGAGTATTCGGGATAAATTCGTGAAAAAGGACGGGAACGGCAGGGATGGACACACCCGCAAGATCAAGGCCGTTACCCGGGGAGGAGGCGGTGGCGGAAGCTGGAGCAGACAGTTTTTGCGCCGGTTCTTAAACCGCTACCGGGGCGCGTTTACCCGGCGGACCAAGCCCCCCCACATGGCCCTGGGCATTGCGACCACCAGCTTTAAGATCGCCCTGAGCTTCATCGTGATCCTGGGCTTTGTGGCCGGCGGTTCCCTGCTTGGCATCGCCAACGCCTACATCAATACCGCGCCTGACTTGGACATCGCCCGGCTGACGGATACCAACCTCTCCTCCTATATCTACGATGGGGATGGAGAGCTTATTACCATGTACAGCGGCATTGAAAACCGTTCCTGGGCCTCCATCGACGAGATCCCCGAGATGCTGCAAAACGCCTTTATCGCAACCGAGGACGCCCGCTTCTATTCCCACCCCGGCGTGGACATCAAGCGCATCGTGGGCGCCTTTGTGGGCAACTTCACCAGCGGCGGCAGCCAAGGCGCATCCACCATCACCCAGCAGCTCATCAAGAACAGGATGCTGACCCCGGAGCGCTCTTACAAGCGGAAGATACAGGAGGCTTACCTGGCCCTTGTTCTAGAAAAGAATTACGAGAAGCCCCTGATCCTGGAGGCCTATCTCAACGACATCAACTTGGCTCAGTCCAACTACGGCGTAAAATCCGCCGCCAAGGATTACTTTGGCAAGGAGCTATCCGAGCTCACCATCCGGGAATGCGCCATGCTGGCCGGCATCACCCAGAATCCCAGCAAGTATGATCCCCGGCGGAATTTCTACGTCCGCAATACCCCCGAGGTTACCAACAACCGTACCGACACGGTGCTGAGCCGGATGCGGGACAACGGATACATCTCAAACGAGGAATACGAGGCCGCTCTGGCGGAGCCCCTCAACATCCGGGAAAACGCCACCGGCTCCGGCATGTATGAGATGCCCTATTTTGTGGAATACGGCGTGTATGACGTGGTGACCAAGATGCTCCAGTCCAGAAATCTGGAGGACACCACTGCCAACCGGGCCAAGATGGACGAGGAGCTGCGGACCGGCGGATATCACATCTACCTTACGGTGGATCGGGAAGTCCAGAAAGCCATGGAGGAAACCATCTACAACTGGAACCGGTATCCCGCCATGATGAACAGCGCCGACAAGGTCATCAAGACCATGAACGCCGACGGCTCCTATACCGAGCTGGTTCAGCCCCAGATCTCCGCCACCACCCTGGACTGGCGCACCGGTGAGCTTCGGGGGATCGTGGGAGGACGCCAGGAGCCTACCGGCAAAAAGCAGCTAAACCGGGCCTATATGTCCAGCCAGCCCATCGGCTCCTCCATGAAGCCCCTTGCGGTGTACGGCCCCGCCATTGACGTGATGAATTACGGCGCGGGTTCCATCGTATGGAACATGCAGGGCCCCGTGGACGGCTGGATCAGCGATAAGGGCTATCCCGCCAGCGATCCGCCCTACGCTCCTGTTACCTTCCGGCGATCCATTCAGAACTCCCTCAACATCTCCTCCGCGCGAACCCTGATGGAGCTGTCCGGCCCCGACGCCATCAATAACTCCATCAGTTACCTGGAGAAGATGGGCGTCAGCCTTGATAATCTGAATCCCACCGGTGCCGGCCTTGCCCTGGGCACCTCCGGCATGACCACCATCGAGATGGCGGTGGCCTTCGGTTCCATCGCCAACAAGGGAACTTACATCACCCCCATCGCTTTCACCCAGGTGAAGGACAGCGACGGCAACGTGGTGCTGGACGCAAAGGCCATGCAGGAAACCCGCCAGGTCTTTAAGCCCGGTACCGCCTGGCTTCTCATCGATATGATGAAAAACGTCATCAACTCCGGCACCGGTACTTCCGGCCGGATCCCGGGCTATACCATCGCCGGCAAAACCGGTACCAACGACAACTACCGGGGCGTTACCTTCTGCGGTATCAACGCCTACTATACCTCGGCCATCTGGGTGGGACACGATAACTACAAGCCCCTGCGGTATGCCTACGGCGGTTCCACCTGCGCTCCCATCTACAAGGAGTACATGACCAACATCTTGAATACCAAGGAGCTTCCCAACGCGGATATCATCACCGATTCCCCGGAATCCCTGGGGCTGAAGAAGATCACCGTATGCGGGGTTTCCGGAAAGCTCCCCACCGACGCCTGTTCCCATGACGCCAGCGGCATCGGCACGGTAACCGACTGGTTCCCCGTGGAGTTCAACCCCGGCACCTGCGATATGCACCAGGACATCACCGTCTGTAAAGAGAGCGGAAAGGTTGCGGGCCAATACTGCCCCGAGACCGAAACCCGATCCTATGTGGTCATCGACCCCGATTCCTCCTACGCCAAGATCACCAACCTTGGGTCGGTCTTTAAGGTGTACTCCATCGGCAACAGCGGCATCGCTACCCAGGCCTGCGATGTCCATACCTCCGATTGGAACAATCAGAACCTCAATCGCCAGGCGGCGGTGAACAACGCTAACAGCACCATCAGCTGGTGCCAAAGCCAGATGAACAGCCTGGGTAATCGGCTGACAGCTACCCAACGGAGCGAGCTGAACAACCTGATCGCCAGCCTGCAGGCGCTGATCAACGACAGCGGTTCCACAGCGGACGCCATCAACGCTTCCAATACCGCTCTAAGGAACCGGGCCACCTCCATCTTCAACAATGCGCCGCAGCCCACGCCTACGCCATCCGCCACGCCTATGCCAACACCTACTCCCTCCCCATCCCCCGATCCGGAGGATTGATCAAATCACAAAAAGCGCCGCGTTTGCGGCGCTTTTTCTATGGGGAAATGCCTGTCCAGAACGGACGTTTTCTTTTATTTCTTGGTCTTGGGATTGAAGATCAAGGCATTGAGATAGCCAAAGAAGATGGCCGCAGCGATCCCCGCAGCTGTGGCTACCGTACCACCGGACAGAGCGCCCAAGAGGCCGTACTGTCCCACCGCCCGTTCCACGCCCTTGGCCAGGGAGTAGCCAAATCCGGTGAGGGGGACCGTAGCGCCCGCCTCGGCGAATTCCACCAGGGGTTCATAGAGTCCTACCGCCGTCAGCACCACCCCGGCCACCACAAAGATCGCCAGGATACGGCCGGTGGTCAGCATGGTCTTGGCCAGCAGCAGCTGGCCTACCACGCAGAATAAGCCGCCCACCACGAATACCTTGACAAAGGTCAAAAATATCTCCATTGTTAATCCTCCATTTCGATGCATACGGCGTGGGCCACGCTGGGGATGCTCTCCCCCTGAAGGGTGGATACCGGGGACAACAGCGCCCCTGTGGCTACGAACAAAATGCGGCGCAGTTCTCGTGCACGCAGCTTCTTCAGCAAAAATCCGTTGAGCACCGTGGCGCCGCAGGCACAACCGCTGCCTCCCATATGGGGATCCTGATCCTGACTGAAAATCTCGATGCCGCAGTCCCGGGCAACGCCCCGCAGATCGTACCCCTTTTCCGCCAGCATCTCCTTCATGAGGTTGGATCCGTAGATGCCCAGATCCCCGGTAACAATAGCGTCAAAGGAATCGGGGGCCACATCGAAATCCGTCAAGTAGTTAAATATGGTATCCGCCGCCGCGGGGGCCATGGCCGCTCCCATGTTGTTGGCATCCTTCACGCCGTAGTCGATGACCTTGCCAATGGTACAGGACTTGATCCGGGGGCCGATTCCCTCCCCCGCCAAAACGCTGGCCCCGGCGCCCGTCACCGTACGCTGAGCGGTGGGGGTTCGCTGGGTTCCCAGCTCCAAAGGCGTCCGGTACTGGCGCTCCGCCGTACTAAAATGACTGGTGACACAGCAGGCTACCCGCTGGGCAAATCCCGCGTCAATGGCCATGGAACCCACAATGAGGCTTTCAGCCATGGTACTGCACGCGCCGTACAGCCCCAGAAAGGGAAAATCCATCTGCCGGGCGGCAAACCCCGCAGCGATGAGCTGATTGAGAAGATCTCCTCCCATCATCAGCTGGATATCCTCCGCCATAAGGCCGCTGTTCTTCACCGCCATGCGGGTGGCTTCGTAGAACATCTTGGTCTCCGCTTTCTCCCAGCTATCCTCATTCCAAAGGTCGTCCTCCAGGGCGTAATCAAAATACTCCCCCAAAGGGCCTTCCTTCTCCAGCTTCCCTACGATGGCGGCGCCGCCCACCATATTGATCTGCTTTTCCAACTGTACGCTGTACTTTCCTACTCTCTTTGCCATTGTTCTTCACCTCACAGCAATTTGATGATGTACAGGATCACGCCATAGACCACCGACGCCGAAATGCCGTTGACCAGCACCGGGCCGGCGATCTTAAACAGGTTGGCGCCCACCCCCAGGATGAGGCCCTCCCGCTTATGCTCCATGGCCGGGGACACGATGCTGTTGGCGAATCCGGTGATGGGTATGATGGAGCCGCCGCCGGCCCACTTGCCGATGTCGTCGTATACCCCAATGCCAGTGAGGGTGGCGCCCAGAAACACCAGCACCACCGAGGTGAACATGGAGGCGCTCTCCTTGTCCATCTGAAGGGTACCCAAAGCAAACAAGCTGATGGCCTGGCCGACGCAGCAGATCAGCCCTCCCACCAAAAAGGCCCTGATGCAGCCGATACCCGTCTTGCTTTTGGGCATGGTTTCCTTGATGTGTTCCTGGTATTCCTGATTTCGGTTCTGAATCTCTTTTCTGGATTTTCTTGCGTCAAAGGGTTCCATGGGCTAGCGTCCCTCCTTCTCCACAAAGGGCCGCATACGCTGTTCCTTTTCCTCCAGGTTGCGGCAATCCACCGGGTTCGTCTCGGGGATTTTGTGAACCTTTATCCTCTGCTGTTCCATCCTTGTTTCCACCTTTCTTGCCATGATGTGAACTGCGCCTTCCATGGTATCATTCCCCAAACGCTGCAATAAAAATACCGTCAGAAACGCCAGGGTGATGATCACAAATATGGTAATGACGTGTTTCCGGCTGGAATTGGTCTCCATACTCTCCCATCCTTTCCTTCTTTGTGGATAGTGTGCGCAGTTGCAAGAAAATTATCGCCAGCAAAAGAAAAGCGCCGGAGCGTTCCGGCGCAATGGAGTTTCTGTTTGATTTCGATTACGGTGCTATCCATGCTGTGTCAGTCGCTTGGACGGGGGCGGCTCCTCCTGGCCCGCGGCCAGCCGCATTTTTTTGATGATACGGGATTCCATCCGGGAAACCTGCACCTGGCTGATGCCCATCATCTTTGCCACCTCGCTCTGGGTCTTTTCCATGAGATAGCGCATGACGATGATCTGGCGTTCGCTTGCCGGCAATCCTGACAGCATCTCCCGGAGCACCACCTTGTTGACCACTCCGGCGGTGTTGTCCCCGGTGGTGATGCTATCCCCCACCGTTAATTCCTTCCCCCCTTCCCCCGCCACCGGCGTGCTGATGCTGATGGGCATACGCGCCGCGTCCATGGCAAAAGCGATTTCCTCCGGGGTAACGGATAGCTCCGCCGCCAGCTCGCCAAGGGTGGGCTCTCGACCCAGGGTATAGTACATGGACTGAGAAAGGTTCATGCATTTGGCGTACAGATCCTTGACCGGCCGCGCCACTCGGATCATTCCATCATCCCGGAGAAACCGGCGAATCTCCCCCATAATGAGGGGCACCGCATAGGTGGAAAAACGCACCCCATAGGTCTCATCGTAGTTGTTGATGGCCTTGACCAGGCCGATGCATCCCAGCTGGTATAGATCATCGTAATCATAGCCATGCCCAAGATACCGCTTAACGATGCTCCGCACCAGCGCCACGTTGCATAAAAAGATCCGCTCCTTGGCTTCCTCATCCCCTGCTTTTGCCCGGCGCAAAAGGGGCAGAATCTCCTCATGGCTTAGGATTGCATGGGTTTCCTTATCCTGCTGCATTTTCCCTCTCATCGGCAGCTTCGTCCGCTGCCGGGGCCGCCGCGGACGCCACCTTCTTTACCATGGACACCGTTGTGCCCCGGCCTAATTGGCTCTTTACTGTGAGTCCATCCATAAAGGACTGCATCACCGTAAAGCCCATCCCGGAACGCTCCTCTCCCGGCTGGCTGGTATAGAAAGGCCGCATGGCCTTCTCCACATCGGCGATGCCTACGCCATAGTCAACGATCCTGATCTCCATGGTGTCCCCATCCATGGCGCATTCAATGCGGATCACGCCGCCCTGCTCTCCATAGGCATGGACGATACAGTTGGTCACAGCCTCGCTGACGGCGGTTTTCACATCGGCCAGCTCCTCCAGGGTTGGATTGAGCTGCACAAAAAACGAGCCCACCGCCACCCGGGCAAAGCTTTCGTTCTGCGACAGAGCAGAAAACTCCAAACTCATCTGATTCTTTTCCATAGCAATTTGACCTCCCAAATTTTAGCCGACCCGTTTGATCACCGTGGATAGGCCGCTCATCTCAAAGATCCTGCCCACGGTACGGTTCATATTCTTTACCGTGAGCTTCCCTTTTTTCCCGGCCAGTTTCTTGTACCGGCCCAGCAGCGCGCCAATCCCGCTGCTGTCCATAAAGGTCAGGCCCTTGAAGTCCAACTGCAGCTCCCTCACCGTCTCGTCGGAAAGCTGCTTGTCCATCTCTTTTACAAACTGTTTGGCGGAATGATGGTCCAGCTCTCCCGTAACCTTGGCGATCAAAACCGGGCCCTTTCTCTGGGTTTTTATCTGCATCGGTCATACCTCCTTTTCCATGGCGCTCCGCCGGTCCAGGCCGGACGCCATAAAAACGCCTATATAGTATTCCATATCGGGAAAAGCTTGTCCTTTGAGGGATATGGTCTATTCCTTGGATATTATGTCCAATTTTGTTTCATCCATACGATGACAGCTAAAAATCCACGGCCCGAAATAAATTTGCCCAAAATGGGAATATTGAAAGGGACGGAAAGGAGGACAATTCTATGGAACTCACCACCACCCGCAAGGTGCTGCGCATCGTGGCGCTGATCCTCCTTCTTCTGGTGCTTTGCGCCATCACCTTTACCACGGTATTTTTTTTGAATATTCAGGATTTCGCCCAGTTGGACATGAACAAGATCCTGGGCGCGGACCAGAGCACCCTCATCTACGACTATAAGGGCGAGGTGATTCGGACGGTATACAGCGGAGAAAATCGGGTTTGGGTGGATATCGAGGAAATCCCCCGGGAGGTGCAGCTTGCCTTTGTCGCCGCCGAGGACGCCCGGTTTTACCAACACAGCGGAGTAGACGTCCGCCGCATCTTTGGCGCGCTGTGGGCCGATATCAAGGCAGGCAAGCTGGTCCAGGGCGCATCCACCATCACCCAGCAGCTCATCAAAAACAGCCATCTTACCCGCACCAAGACCTTTGTACGGAAAATCGAGGAAGCCCTGATGGCCATCAAGCTGGAGCAAGCCTACGACAAGGACGAGATTCTGGAGATGTACCTCAACTACATCTACTTTGGCGGCGGAGCCTACGGCATTCAGGCGGCCGCCCAGCGCTATTTCAGCAAGGACGCCCGGGATCTAACGGTGGAGGAGGGTGCCTCTCTTGCCGCTGCCATCAAATCCCCCAGCAACTACGCTCCCCACATCGAGCCGGAAAACAACAAGGGGCGTCGGGACGTGATCCTGGGACTGATGGAGGAGTACGGGTTCCTTGACGCCCAAGCGGCGGCCGACGCCAAGGCCAAACCCCTGGTACTGCAGGAAAACGAAAAAACCGGTCAATTTGGGTGGTATGTGGACGCTGCCCTTATGGAGGCTGCCTCCACCCTAGGTATGTCCTTTGAATCCCTTTTAACCGGGGGGTACCGTATCTATACCGAAATGGACCCTGTAGTACAAAGCGCAGCGGAGGAAGCCTACAAAAATCCCGAGCTGTTTCCCGAAAACGCCGCCGACGGAACCAAGGTGGAAAGCGCCATGGTGGTGATGGACCCCGCCAGCGGAGGCGTCCGGGCCATGATCGGCGGACGGGACTATTCCGTACAGTTGGGCCTTAACCGGGCCACCAGCGTCCGGCGTTCCCCCGGTTCCTCCATCAAACCCATTCTGGTATATCTGCCCGCCCTTATGAGCGGCCGGTATACCGGTGCCTCCCTGTTCCTGGATGAGCCCACGGATTTCGACGGCTATTCCCCCAGGAATTTTGGAGACAAGTACGAGGGAACGATCACCCTGCGTCATGCGGTGGAGCAATCCTCCAACGTGCCGGCGGTAACCGCCATGGACGCTCTGGGAGTGGAATACTGCAAGGCCTTTGCGCAGGAGGCGGGCATCCCCTTCACCAGCCAGGATACCGGCCTTTCCCTGGCGCTAGGGGGCTTTTCCACCGGCGTATCCCCACTGGAGCTGTGCGGCGCTTACGCCATGATGGCCAACGACGGTGTCTATACCCAGCCCAAGGTGGTGACCCGCATCGAAGATCGAGAGGGTAATGTGCTGTACGCTGCCGGTTCCACCAGCAAACGGTTGATCAAATCCAGCGTCAACTTCATGATGACGGATATCCTCCGATCCACGGTGGAAGAGGGCAACTGCGGCCGTCTGGCCCTTTCTAACGTCCCCTTGGCGGGAAAATCCGGCACCCACGGCCACACCGTGGGCAACCGGGATATCTGGATGGCTTCCTATAATAAGGAGTACGCCATGGTAACCTGGATGGGTTTTGACGTTACCGATGAGGATCACCATCTGCCGGGCAATGTCACCGGCGGCACCTACCCCGCCCAGCTCAGCCGGGCGGTCTATCAGGGCATCTACGGGGAAAAAGCCGGTCCGGAATTTTCCGTGCCAGAGGGCGTAACCCGGGTATCCCTGGATGCGGCTTCCCTCATGGACGGCATCTTAAAGCTGGCCACCGATACCGGGGAAAACGCGGTATCGGAGTATTTTGAGACCGCCTCCCTAGCCACACTGCTCTCCAACCAAGGCGGGCCTGGGGAAAGCGGCGCGGTGTCCGGGTTCGATGTAACCACGGATGACGCCACAAAAAAGCCCATCATCAGCTTTTCCACCAACGAGGCGGCCCTGCGTTACCAGTTGATGCGGCGGGCGGAAGGGGCCTCCTCCTATGAGGTGGTCAAGGAATTTTCCCATAGCGGCAGCCCCATCGTCTATGTGGACAGCTCCGCTCAGGATGGGATAGGCTACACCTATTACCTGGCCGCCGTGGACTCAGCCGCTCCCCAGGAACCGGTCTATGAAACCAGCAAAATCTTCTTTTTGCCGGCAGCCGCGCCCAGTTGGACCCCTCCCGATTGGGAAGCCACTCCAAGCCCATCTCTGGAACCCAGCCCCACGCCGGCAGAAAGTCCGGCGGCATAAAAAAACGAGGTGTGTACACACCTCGTTTTCATTTCATCTCGTCGGTTTGAAAAAAGTATCGTGCTCCTGCGGCCGAGATCGCTTTTCGCATCAGGTGGGCAACAGGGTGATGACCTCGGTCTTTTGAAGGGCCGCGGCAATCAGTTCCTCCACCTGAAGCCGCTCCTCCTCCCGGACAGCCCGCTTAAGATTGGGCTTGGTGGCGGGATGCTTTGGCACAAACACCGTACAGCAATCCTCCCCCGGCAGGGTGGAGATATCAAAGGTGCCGATGGCCCGGGCAATGTCGATGATCTCCACCTTATCCATGCCGATGAGGGGGCGGAGGATGGTCATCTCCACGCTGCTGTCCGTCACGTGGAGGGCGCCAATGGTCTGGCTGGCCACCTGGCCCAGGCTCTCTCCAGTGATGAGGGCCTGTCCCCCCTCCTTGTTGGCGATAGCCTCGCTGATCTTACACATCAGCCGGCGCATCAGCACGGTAAGATAGGACTCCTCGCACCGTTCATAAAGCTGTTCCTGAATCTCGGTGAAATGGACCAGGTGCAGCTTGATGGGGCCGCAGTACTCCATCAACCGCCGGGCCAGGGCAATCACCTTCTCCTTGGCTGGTTCCCCCGTATAAGGCGGGCTTAGAAAGTGTACCGCTTCCACCTCTAGACCCCGCTTTGCCATCATATAGGCGGCTACCGGGCTGTCGATGCCGCCGGAAAGCATCACCACGCCCCGGCCGCTGACCCCTACCGGCAGACCCCCCACGCCCTTTTCCTCATGGGAATAGACATAAGCGCGATCCCGCACCTCGATCTCCACGGTATACTGCGGTTTTTTTACATCCACTTTGGCGGTGGGCATCCGATCCAGGATATATCCGCCGGCATCGGCACAGATTTCAAAGCTGTTTTGGGGATAGGACTTGTCCTGCCGGCGGGCCTTCACCTTAAAGGTGAAGTCTCCCTGCCCGGCTCCCGCCCGCTCCAGCATGGAGAGCGCCGCCGCGTACATGGCCTCCGGTTCCTTTTCCACCGCCAAGGCCGGGCACACCCCTACGATGCCAAAGGTATGCTTGGCGCGCTCCAGCACCCGATCCTCGTCCAAGGGGTCATAGCCGGTGACGTAGATTCGCCCGTCCTGTTCATGGACATAGCATCCAAGGGGCTTCAGCCCCTGGATCAGCCGGTTTTTCAAAGCCCGCTTGAAGAAGGGGCGGTTCTGCCCCTTTAAGTGAATCTCTCCATACTTGATGAGCAATAGCCGTTCCATATTACCTCCGTCTGAACCGCCGCAGCCGCATGAGGATCTCGCCCATGGCCGCCGCTACGGTATCCGCTTCCTCCAATGTATTGTTGTAGCAAAAGCTAAAGCGCAGGGTTCCCGGTAGATACTGAGCAGGCACCCCCATGGCCGTAAGGGTGCGGTTTTTCCCCACCGCACGGGAGGAGCAGGCGCTGCCCGTTCCGCAGTAAATGCCCCGCTCGGCCAGGGCGTTTACCAGGGTTTCGGCGTTGGCTCCCGCAAACCCCATGGATAGGATCTGCGGGGCTCCCTGGCTCAGCTCTGGGCCATTGAGGCGCACCCCGGGGATCCGGGAAAGATTGCCGTAAAGCCGGTGTTTTACCGCCCACATGCTATCCAGATACTCCTGATGGTGACCCAGGTACCGGTCAAGGGCTGCCCCCATGCCCAAAATGGCGGGACCGTTCTCGGTGCCGGGCCGCATGTGGCCCTCCTGAGAACCGCCGTAGAGGATCTGCTGGACAAAGGCTCCCTTTTTTAAATAGCAAACGCCGGAACCCCTGGGGCCATGGAACTTATGGCCGCTGATGGAATAGGCGTCGATCTCCCGGAAACTGGGGACCGGCACCTTCAAAAAAGCCTGTACACCGTCGCTGTGAAACATGCATCCGGGGTTGATCCGTTTGGCCAAAGCCGCCAAAGTCTCCACATCGTTGACCGCGCCCGATTCATTGTTGACATGCATCACGCTGACAAGGGCGGTATCCGGCCGCATATGCCGTTCTAGAATCTCCGGGGTAACGCGCCCAGATGCGTCGTTCTCAAGGAACTCCACCTGATGCCCCCGACGGTTCAGCTCCAAGAACACCTCATGGACGCTGCTATGCTCCGATGGATTCACCAGCATATGGGCCTTTCCCCTCAGGTGGTGGGCGTACCCTAATAGAGCAAGGTTATTGGACTCCGTCCCACCCGACGTAAAGTAGATCTCCTCCGGGCGTACCCGCAGCGCAGAGGCGAACGCCTCCCTTACCCGGGCGATCTCCCGGCTGGCCTCCACCGCCGGCCCGTATAGGGCGGATGGATTATAATAGCCCTCCTCCATGGCGTGCTCCATGGCCCGGATGGTTTCGGGAAAGGGCTGTGTTGTAGCACTGTTATCAAAATAGATGGACATATCTTCATCTCCAATAATCCGGAATTATTCTACCATGGCCCAGCCGCCGTCGCAAGATAAGGCTGCCTGGTTTCCCCAGGGCACTGCCGGGAAGGAGGGGCGGTTGGATACCAGCCCTTCCGTCCATGGTTTGAAAATACCAAGGTATCTGGTATAATATATGTCAAATTTGAAGGTGGTGTTAGATCATATGATATGTCCCAACTGCGGCGCCTCCCTGGAGGAGGGCCAGAAGGTCTGTCCCGATTGCGGCCAGACCATAGTAGAAGGGGATAATTGGAGAAAGGATTACCTTTCCTCTACCATAGAATACACGCCCGGGGAGCCCCTTTCCCGCAGACGGGGAAAATCCGCTTCCCAGCCGGCGGCGGAAGTCCCCAGAAAGCGTCGGGGCCGCAAGGGCCGCGGTGCGGCGGAAGCTTCCATGGTGGAATTCGCCGCGGAGGAAGCGCCTGGGACGGATCAGCCGGCCGAAGAAGTCTCGATTCCCCAGGAAAGCGCCCCTGAAAAACCTCAGGAGGAAACGTCTGTGGACAAGCCCCAGCCGGCCGCTCCACAGGCTGCTCAGCCGGAGGAGCCTGGCCCCGTCGTGGACGATCCAGCGGAGCCGGAACGGCAGGAGCAGGATGCGGAACCGGCCCACAGCGCCGAAGAAGCAGCTCAGGAGCCCCGTGAGGCCGCTCCGGAGAATCCCCCTTCCCGCCGGCAAAAGAGCGAAAACCAGCTGGTGGAGGACGAGCATATCGACCTTTCCTCCACTCTGAAAAAGCCCAAGCGGGAAAAGGAGGATCGCGGGCCCTTCCGTACCTTTGTAAAATGGCTCTGCATCTTCGTAACCCTGGCGGTACTGGGCGTAGGCGCCCATCTTCTGGTTACCCACTACTTCGTTACCTGGCCCCGGTTCTTCAACACCGTGTTTGGCAAGGAGGTGGAGCCCCCCTTCGTGCCCGCTGCCGTGGTGGAGATCACCGAGGAGGACGGCAAGTATATCCGCACCTTCTCAGTCCATGGGGAGGATACCTACACCCTGATCGTGGATTCCCTGGGCGGCAAGGAGATCAAGTTCCAGGACGGCGTCGCCAAAATCTCCATCGAGGACTCCGTTTGGATCTCCGAAGTGCCAGACCCCAATTTGGAATATCTGGAAGTCAACCTTAAGATGCGGGTTATGGATGAGCTGGGCTACACCTCCGACGTGGAGGTGGACCCCTTCCTGGTCTATGTTCCTCAGACCCCGGTGGAATTTGAGTTCCCCAACGCCGATCTGAGCCGGGTCTATGAGGACACCGCCACCTTGGTCTTTACGCCTCCCTCCGGCAGCACCGTTACCATCAACGGGGAGAATGTAACCAATAAGACCGATGAGTCCGGCACGGTGCGATACAGCATCCCCGTGCAGATGGGCGACAACACCGTATCCTTTGAGGCTACCATGCCCTTTGCCCGGCCGCTGACCAAGGAATTCATCCTCAAGCGGACCCTCCACGATGTGGTCATTTCCCTCAGCCAAGAGGTTCCCTCCCGCACCGAGGCCGAAACCTATGACATCAGCGGTACGGTGGAAACCGGCGCCAGCCTGACCACCGATTTCCCAGGCGGCGGCATCCAGCTGGATTCTGCTACCGGAAGCTTTACCTTCCAGGCCAACCTGGGAAGCTATGGGCTCCATCAGATCGTCTTCCACGCCACTAAGGAGGGCAAGGAGCCCACGGACCTTACGGTGACCATCGAGCGGATTCCCAATCCCAGGACCTTTGCTTCCTCGGCGGTTTCCCCTGCGGTGGGCGATTTCATCGCTTCCCCAGGCAACTACAAGGATCAAGCGCTGTATTTCAACGGCATGGTGCAAACCACCGATCAAGAAAACCAGTATGATCTGGATATCGGCGGCCAGCTCATCGGCTTTACCTATAACGGCAGCACCAAGCTTCATTCCGGAGACGAGGTCCGCATCTACGGCAGCTATGACTCCGTGGATGGGGACGGCAAGCCCTATCTGATGGTTTGGTTCATCACAAAGTAGATGGAAAACAAAACGCCCGGAGCTTTCCGGGCGTTTTTATTTTCAATCCCCACGAGGGATGCTATAATGGCTCCGTTAAAAGATTGCTTGAATGAGGTAGATCACATGGATGTCAAAACCGCAGAGCGCACCCTTGTTTTGGATGCGCCACAAAATGTTGCGCTGTTACAGATGCTGCGCCAGAAGAGCTATGAGGCCATCTATACCGTCAAGAGCGCGGTGGGGCTTCGCGTTGCAAATGGAGAAACCATGGTTTCCGCCGCCAACGCCGAGGACCTGGACGCCCTCATCACCCTGATGGGCCCGGACACGTTAAAGAACACCATTTATCTGGCCCGCTACTCTCTGTATCCCGTACTGGAACGCCGCCTTGGAACGCTGAAGCCCCACTGCTTTCTGCAATATTTCGCCCAGCGGGACGCCCTTACTCCTATGACCTGCAGTCTGGATATTCGCCCCGTAACCTTGGCGGACGCGCCCTTTGTCCAGGCCCATTACGGCCATGGGCACGGAGCCCGTCTGGAATACGTTGAGGAGCGCATTCAAAAGGGGCCGGGCTATCTTGCCCTGGCAGAGAATGGCTCCATTGCCGGGTTCATCCTCACCCATACCGAGGGATCCATGGGCATGCTGGAGGTCCTGCCCCCGTACCGGGGCATGGGCATTGGCCCCGCCCTGGAATATCGGCTGGCTCAAGAGCTGGATCGCCGGGGTCTTTACATCTATTCCAACGTGCTGCCCGACAACACAAACTCCATTCGCATCCACGCCAAACTGGGGTTCACGAGATGCCCGGATCTGGTATCCTGGCTGGATCCCATGGCCCAAGAATAAAAAAAGCCGCTTATGCGGCTTTTTTTATTGGTTCTTGACGAGGACTCCCAATAGCTTAGCCAGTTCCGCCGCCTGGAATAGATCCACCACAGCGCCCTTCAGCTCCGGCCCTTCCAGAAGGATCCCCTCTATCCGGCAGGTGGACAGATCCAGCCCCTTTAAAGGCGTATGAAAGAAATTAGCCCTTTTCAGATCCACACCCGTAAAGGCGCTCTTTACCAGCTTGCAGAGGGAAAAGTCCGCTTGGGCGAAGGTTCCGTCCAAGAAGGCGGTATTTTGAAAGGCAGCGGAGTCAAAATTGGCGTATCCCAGATTGCAGTCGGAAAACAGCATATCCCGAAAGGTGCTGCTGCGCAGATCCGCTCCCACCCCTTTGCAGGAGGTCATGGCACACCGGTTCCAATAGCTCCGCAACAGCTTGCTGCCAGAAAAATCACAGGAGGTAAAGGCAACATCCCGGAAATCCGCCTCCTCTAAATCGCAGTTCAAAAAACGACAGCCCTCTAAAACGCATCCCCGGAGCCCCAGGGTGGAAAGATCCAATTCCACAAAGACGCCGTTTTTGATGCGGACGCCCCTTAGGGGCTCTCCGGAAAAAAGGGCTTCCTGAAAGCAATCCGGTTCGCCAGGGGTCTCCCGAAGGAGCTCCGGCAAATTGGGGGGTAGGCGCTTCATCGTAGTTCCTCCTTTGAATAGAATGGGCAGCCGGCCTGAATGCACTCCGCATTTTGGGTAAAGTATCCGCATTGCACCCTTTGGGGCACCGCCATGGCGACGCCAAGGTGCTCCTTGGTAAAGGTCACGGCGGTCTGGATGGCTAAAAAGCTGTCCCGTTTGCAGCACCTGGGGCCGCCCACCCCGCCGATTTCCTCTAAACAGGCGGCTACCAGGCGGTTGGCTAGTCCCCAGTTCTTTTGATCCAAGGGGGTGGTATCCGTCGCGATGCTCCAATAGATGCCCGCGCTGATGGCCGCTCCACAACAACCCCAGAACCCACAGGCGCCGCCCGGAACCTCCCTTCCCCTTCGTGCCATTTCCTCCAGAGCGGCGGCCTTATCCAACCTCCCTCCGGCGTTATGATACGCCGTTAGGAGAGCGCTGCCCACCAGCACATGGTGTTCCGGCCCATGCAGGTGCACGGCGGGAAGCGCCATCATGCGCTGTGCCAAACGGATGGGATCCATCTCGGTTTCCCTTTGGCACAGATCCCGGATGGCCTGGATTCCCAGTTCGCCATGGCAGACATCGCAGATAAAGTGTCCGTTCTCACAGCTCGCGTTGCTGATAAATCGCTTATGGCAGGATGCGCACTCCATCTCCGCTCCCTGCTCCAAATAGAAAAGGGGGGCGCCGCAAATTAGGCATGCTTCCGTGGCCATATCTTCCTCCTATTTTAGGGTAAGGACGGTCACCCCATCCTCGCCCTCTCCATAACCGCCGGGGCGCTGGGACTTTACATGGGGGTGATGGAGCAAATACTGCCGCAACCCCTGGCGCAGGGCGCCCGTTCCCTTCCCGTGGATGATGTTCACCTCATGAAGCCCGGACAAAACGGCGTTATCGATGTACTGATCCACCTCCAGCATGGCCTCCTCCACCGTCCTACCCCGGACATCCAGCTCCATTTTAACGGCGGCTACACCCCTTTGCACCCGGCCGCCTCCCTTTTTTGGCTTCTTCTTGGGCTGAACCGGAATATCCATCCGCAGGTCCGATAGATTGGCGCCGATCTTCATGATCCCCGCCTGCAGGGTCAGATCTCCCCTGGCGTCCGGAAGGGTCAGCACCACGGCGCTGATGCCGGTGGATTTCAGCCGCACCTGCTGTCCCACCTGGACGGTTTTAGGATCCAAGGGCCTATCGGGATCGGCCTGTTCCACAATGGCCTCCCGGGTCTCCTGTATCTCCCGGACGGCGGAGCGGGCATGGTGAAGGGCCTGTTCCCGCTCGCGGCTCCGCTCCGCTCGAGCGGCGGTCTGGGCGGCCTCAATGGCTTCTCGGGCCACCTGCCGGGCCTGCTCCAGCTCCGAAAGCGCCTTGTCCAGCATCCCTTTTGCCCGCTTCAATTCCTCATCGGCCTGCCGCTGAATCTTCTCCCGTTCCCGCTTGGCCTCCTGGCGGGTGCGCTCGCCGTCAATGAGCGCCTGGTCCCGTTCTCGTTCCGCTTCCACCCGCAGCTCCTCCGCCTTTCGGATGGCGTTCTCAAAAGCCATGGCCTCCTTGGCCACATGGCTTCGGGCCAAATCGATGACCGACTGCTCCATCCCCAGCCGCTGGGAGATCTCAAAGGCGTTGCTGCTTCCCACATGGCCCACGATAAGCCGGTAAGTGGGGCGCAGGGAGGCCAAATCAAACTCCATGCCGGCATTGAGGAATCCCGGATGGGTCATGGCAAAGGATTTTACCTCGCTGTAATGGGTGGTACAGATGCACAGCCCGCCCCGGGCCACCAGGGTTTCCATCACAGCGATGGCCAGGGCCGCTCCCTCCACAGGGTCGGTACCAGCGCCCAATTCGTCCAAAAGGGTTAGGGTACCGGGGCCGGCCTGCTCCAAAATCCCAATGATATTCACCATATGGGAGGAGAAGGTGGAAAGGGACTGCTCGATACTCTGCTCGTCCCCAATGTCCGCGAAGATGTTGGAAAACACCGGCAGTTTGGCGGCGGTACAGGGCAGAAACATGCCGGACTGGGCCATCATGGCAAACAGGCCGGTGGTCTTTAGGGATACCGTTTTTCCGCCGGTATTGGGGCCGGTGATCACCATACAGGGATTGCTCCCTCCAAACCGGACATGGATGGGAACCACCGCCTTGGGATCGATAAGGGGATGGCGGGCCGCTTGAATCTCCACCTCATCGGATTCGGAACGAAGGGGCCGTACCCCGTCGGTCACCTGGGCGTAGCGGGCCCGGGCAAAGATGGCATCCAGCCGCGTTAAAATATCCAGGTTTCCCTGGATCTCCCCCTGGCTATTGGATACCAGCCCTCCCAGGTAGAACAGCACCCGTTCCATCTCGTTCTTTTCCATGAGCTGCAGCTCCCGCAGCTCGTTGTTGGCCTCCAGGATGGCCACCGGCTCCACAAAGGCCGTAGCCCCTGTGTTGCTGCGGTCATGGACAAACCCTCGTACCGACGCCATATACTCCACCCGGACGGGTACCACATAGCGCCCGTTCCGCATGGTGACGATGGCGTCCTGCAGATAGGTTTTATTGTTGGCGATCATATCGGTGAGACGGGAACGGATGCGTTCGTTAGCGCTGCGGATACGCCGGCGAATGGAGGCCAGCTCTGCGCTGGCGGTATCCGCCATCTCCTCCTCGCTGAGGATACACCGGCCGATCTCCTCCTCCAGATGGCGTAGCGGCCGAATGGACAGGCTCAGATTCCGCACCGTGCCCTGGGGATCCGCCGCGCCGATTCTCCCCTGGCTGATGCGAGCGCTCTCCAGAAGACGGCGGATGGCAAGCAGATCGGCAAAAGAGGGCAATCCCCCTGAGGCGCATAGAAATAGGGAGTCTGTTGCATCCTGAAATCCCTCAAGGGGATTGCCTCCATGGTTAACGCACACATCGTAGGCCTCCTGGGTCTCGGACAGCAGCTGTTCCACCCCATAGGGCTCGCTGAGGGGCCGGGTAGACAGCACCGCCTCACGACCCGGACCGCTCACGGTATGGGCCGCCAACCGGGTTAAAATCTTATCGTATTCCAGGGTTTGCAGCACGCGTTGTTCCAACCCATCCTCCTTCTTCCAAGGGAATTTCCCCGGGATCGTTCTTACAGCCCTTCTATTTTCCTACATCAGCGATAAAAACGCAATGGGCAAAGAAAAAACCGCCCTTGGGCGGCTTTTTCCGGCGCAAATTGGCCAAAATCAGGTCATGGCAGCCCCGTCCACCGAAAGGACGGCGCCCGTCACATAGGACGCCATATCGCTTGCCAGATACAGGAAGGCGTTGGCGACATCCTCCGGTTCCCCTACCCTGCCCAGAGGTATTGTAGCGATCAGGGGCTTGATCATCTCCTCGGGAAGCGCGGCTACCATATCGGTGCGGGTTACGCCGGGCGCTACGGCATTGACCCGGATATTGTCCCGTCCCAACTCCCGAGCCAGGGATTTGGTCAATCCGTTCACCGCGAACTTGGAGGCGGGATAGGCGCTGCCGGCGGCCTGGCCATAGATGCTGACCATGGAGCTGGTGTTTAGAATCACACCGCCGCCCTGTTTCTTCATGATCTGAGCAGCCTTTTTCGAGGAGATGAACACGGCGTTAACATTGAGATCTATGGTGCGCTGGAAGTTCTCTACGCTATAATTATAGATGGAGTCCCGGGCGGAAACCCCAGCGTTGTTCACAAGAATATCCAAGCGGCCCCATTTGGCTACCACCTCGTCTATCGCCTTGTCCACTTCCTGTTCGATCAGAAGATCGGGATAATACCCCTCCACCTCAAAGGCGGTGTTCTCCGCTCTAAGGCTTGCAATGGCCCGATCCACGGTCTCCTTCTTGGATCCGAAGATGGCGACTTTAGCGCCATTCTCCAGATACTTCTTAGCGGTAGCATATCCGATTCCCCGGGTTCCTCCCGTGATAACGGCAACTTTTCCATTCAGCATTGCTTTGCTCCTCCTTAATGAGAATAAATATCATTATCAATATTTTATTTCATTTCTGCGGGTTGTCAAGACAAGTCCCCCACATAGCTTGATTCAAAAATAGAAAAATAATCCGGCCCATAAGAAAAAACCGCAGGATATCATCCCGCGGTTTTTTCTATCGTTCTTTTATCCCCGCAACATCGCTTGGTATTTCTCTTTCAAGCAGGCCAGGATACTCTCCATCAAGCTTTGCACCTCGTCCCCCGTCAGGGTACGGTCAGGCGCCTGGAAGGACAGGGAGAAGGCCACGCTCTTTTTGCCGGCTTCCACCTGGTCCCCCTCATAGATGTCAAAGATGGATAGGCCGGAGAGCAATGCTCCCGCCTGCTCCTGGATGGATTCCATCATGGCGCCCACAGGAGCGCCGCGATCCACCATCACCGCCAAATCCCGCTCCACCACCGGGAACCGGTTCAGAGGCTGATACCGCTTATCGGCAATGGCATTCTCATAGATGGCATCCATAGCGATTTCCGCCACCACTGCCCGCCGATCCATGGCAAAGTTCTCCAACACCTGGGGATGGAGTTCTCCTATCTCTCCAACTCGGCTGCCGTGGAGGAAAATTTCCGCCTTGCGGCCAGGATGCAGATAGTCGCCGCCGCCCGCGGCAAAATGGAGGTCGGATATACCAAAGATGCGGAACAGCTCCTCCAGATATCCCTTGACTTCATAAAAGCTCTCCCCAATGGCGCCCAGGCACAGCATAGGCTTTTCCACCGGCAGGGAGCCGTCTGCAGTCTCCAAATGCACGTTGCTCATCTCAAACAGCGGCCTGTTATAGATCTTATTCCGCATATTGACCCCCAGGGACTGGATCATACCGGGGATCAGGCTGCGGCGCATGATGGAGTATTCTTCGCTGAGGGGGTTCTGCAGACGAACGCAGCCCGTCGCATCCATTCCCACCTGCTCCAGCACCTTGTTGCCCAGGAAGGAAAGACTCATGGTTTCATAGAGGCCCATGGCGGCCAGACCGCTTCGGGTTCGCTCCCGCATGGATTGAACGGGGGTTAGGCCGCCCTGAGCGAATCCCTCCAAAAGCCGGGTGGGGATGGATTCATACCCTGCCACCCGCGCCACCTCTTCAATGAGGTCTTCCTCAATGGCAAGATCCATCCGATGGGACGGAATGGTGCAGATAAGAGCCCCTTCCTCATCCATCTCCTGGATGGCGATGCCTTCCCGGGTAAGGCATTCCATAATGATCTCTTCGGGGAAATCGGTGCCCAGCACATGGTTGACCCGGTCGGGCCGAACCCGGACGGTGCGGAGGGCAGGAGCCTCCTTTTGGGTATCCACCCGGCCCCGCAGCACCTTACCGCAGCCAATCTCGACCATCAGCTGAGCGGCCCGGTCAGAGGCCATCTGAATGCCCTGGTCGTCCAGGCCCTTGGTAAACCGAGAGGCCGCCTCGGATAGAATTCCCAGGCCCCGGCTGGTCTTGCGGTTGTTGAACCCGTCGAACTTGGCGCTCTCCAGCAGCACCATGGTGGTCTCGGGGGTGATCTCACTGTTCTCTCCCCCCATAACCCCGGCAAGGCCGATGGCCCGCTCCCGGTCGGCGATGACCAAGACGCTATCGTCCAGGGTATATTCCTTACCATCCAGGGTGGTAAGCCGCTCGCCGTTTTGAGCGGTACGCACCACAATGTGGCCATCCTTTACACAGGAGTAATCAAAGGCGTGCATGGGATAGCCCAGTTCCAGCATCACATAGTTGGTGATATCCACCATGTTGGAAATGGGCCGGACCCCGGCTCCCATCAGCCGCCGCTGCATCCACAGGGGGGATTCCCCCACGTGGATGTCGGTCAGTACCCGGGCGATATACCGGGGGCATAAATCAGGCGCTTGAATCTCCACGGTAGCGTATTTGGCAGCGGGCTCGTCGATCTCCTCCACGTGAATTTCAGGCTCTCGCAGGGGTACACCCAGCGCTGCGGAAACCTCCCGGGCGATGCCCAGAACGCTCATACAGTCCCCCCGATTGGCACTGATCTCAAACTCCACCACCGGGGAATCCAGGCCGATAGCGGTAAAAAAGGGCATACCAATTTTGTCCTCGTAGGCTTTCCCCATATCCAAAATGCCGTCCACCGAAGCGTTTTTAATGTCGGACTCCTCCACCCGGAGTTCGCCGCCGCTGCACAGCATACCGTAGGAGGTCAATCCCCGCATCTCCCCCGCGGTGATGTGTTTCCCCGTGGGAAGGGTCGCCCCATCCAGAGCCACAGGACAGACCATTCCCTCATAGACATTGGGCGCGGCGGTAAGGATGGTCACCGGCTCCTTTTCCCCCGCCAAAACGGTGCAAACCTGAAGTTTATCGGCGTTGGGGTGTTTTTCAATCTTGGTGATCTTCCCCACCACCACCCGCTGGGAATCGGCAAAGATGGAGGAGACCCCCTCGACCCCCAGGCCGTGCATGATCATGGCGCTGACGAACTCCTCCATGGGAAGGGTTACATCTACATATTCATTCAGCCAACTCATTGGCACTTTCATCGCGATACCTCCTTAGAACTGGGACAGGAACCGGGTATCCCCCTCGAAAAGCAGGCGGATATCGGTAATGCCATATTTGATGGTGGTGAGCCGATCCAGGCCAAGGCCAAAGGCAAAACCGGTATAGACCTCCGGATCGATGCCACAGCCCTCCAGGATGCTGGGATGAACCATGCCGCAGCCCAGGATCTCGATCCAGCCGGTGCCCTTACACACGCCGCAGCCCTTTCCGTGGCAGATGGCGCAGGTGGCGTCCACCTCGGCGCTGGGCTCCGTAAAGGGGAAGTAGCCGGGCCGAAACCTGGTTTTGGTGCTGCTCCCATAGAATTTCTTGATAAACTCATCCAGCACGCCTTTTAGGTCAGAGAAGCAGATGCCCCTATCCACCACCAGACCCTCCACCTGATGGAACATGGGGGAATGGGTGGCGTCCACGTCATCGCTGCGATATACCCGGCCAGGGCAGATCATTCGGATGGGCAGGCTTTCGCTGAGCATGGTCCGGACCTGTACCGGGGAGGTATGGGTTCGGAGTACGATGCCGTCCCGCACATAGAAGGTGTCCTGCATATCTCGGGCAGGATGGTTTTCGGGGATGTTCAGCATCTCAAAGTTATACCGCTCATACTCCACCTCGGGGCCTTCCTTTACATCAAACCCCATACCGATGAAAATATCCCGGATCTCCCCTTGGACAATGCTGAGGGGATGGAGCCGGCCTCGCTTTACCGCTTGGCCGGGGAGGGATACGTCCAAGGCTTCGGCGGCAAACCGAGCCTCCTGCTCCAATTTGGCCATGGCGGCTTCCCGGGTCTCCAGGGCGGCGGTCAGATGTTCCCGCACCTGGTTGACCTTCTGGCCCATGACGGGACGCTGGTCCTTATCCAGCTTGCCCAGCTCCCGCAGGATGGCGGTCAGTTCTCCCTTCCGTCCCAATACCCGTACCCGGATCTGGTTTAGCTCTTCACTTCCTCCGGCCGATTCAATGGCCTGAAGGGTGGTGGTCAAAATCTCCTGTAACGTTTGTTCCATAGTCGACACCCTTTCCTAAATGGTTCCAAAAGAAAAAGCCCCGCCCCCAAGGGGCGAAGCCATGCTCCGCGGTACCACCCGAATTTACAGAGAAGCCGTCCTTTAACTCCCCTGCCTCCTATGGGATTAACGCTCCCAAACGCGCACGCCTAGGCGGTAATGACCGCTTCAGCGGCGAGCTCCAAAGTGAATTCCCGGATGGTCCCCGTGGCGGGCTTTCAGCCTCTGGCGCCGCCATCTCTTATCCGTTCCCATGCCTCCGGTACTGGTCTTCTTCTCAGCCTTTCAAATTACGATGGATTATAGCAGAAAGACCTTGGATTTTCAAGTATGAAAGACGCGGTCCATCATAATGCCTGCCGCCACCGCCGCATTGAGGCTCTCAGCAGCCCCCTCCATGGGGATTCGGTACAGATGCGTACAGGCGGCAGCAGTCTCCTTCGACATGCCCCTAGCCTCGCTTCCGATGACCACGCATCGGAGGCCGTTTAGGGGAAGGTTTCCACTCTTCCCCTTTAGATGGGCGCCGATCACCTGATACCCCTGAGCCCTGACCTCCTCCAGCAGCGGTCCGAGGGAACCGCAGGAGACCAACTGCAAAACAAAATGAGCGCCCATTCCGGAGCGAACCACCTTTGGGGCATAAACATCGGCGCATCCCTCTCCCAAGTACACCCGGGATACCCCAAAGGCCCAGGCCGTCCGCAGGATGGTACCCAGATTCCCGGGATCTGAGATGCCGTCCAACGCCAAAAGGTTTCCCCTGGGCTCATCCTCTACCCGTCCCGGCAGGCGGATGGCGCAAACCACCCCCTGACTGTTTTGGCTATCCGTGGCCTTCTTCATACAATGGGGCGTACAGCAACGCAGGGGCACTCCCGCCAAACGGGCGGCCTCCACCACGGGATGCTCCTCTAATTCCTGGGTATACAGCAGCATTGAAATCCTCTTTGGGATTCGTGCTACGCACTCCCCTACCAATCGGGTCCCCTCTGCCGAAAACAGGCCGTGGATCCGGCGACCCTTTTTTTCTAAAAGGCTGTGAAACAGCGCAATGGTATCGTTTTTTACCGAGGTGATGGGCTCCATAGCTCTCCTTCTCAAATAAAAAAGGCGGCTTAAGCCGCCTTTTTTATGGTTTATGCGCCGATCTTGCTCTTGGCCAGCTCAGCCAGATTGCTGAACGCAGCGGCGTCGTTGACGGCCAGCTCGGCCAGCATCTTCCGGTTGATCTCCACGCCGGCCTTCTTGAGGCCGTCCATCATCCTGGAGTAGCTGAGGCCATTGAGCCGCGCAGCAGCGTTGATACGGGTAATCCACAGGCGGCGGAAATCCCGCTTCCGGAGGCGGCGTCCCTTATAGCTGTAGGACAGGGACTTCATTACGGCCTCCCGGGCCACGCGGTAGTTGGTGCTCTTCTGGCCAAAGTAGCCCTTGGCCAGCTTCAGAATTTTTCTACGCTTTTTAATGGCGGAAACGCCTCTTTTTACACGAGCCATATCTATCTACACTCCTTTGACCTTACTTATAGGGAATCAGCTTTTTGATCTTCTTCTCCTCCACCGCGGCAATGAGGGTGGATTTGCGAAGATTGCGCTTCCGCTTGGGGCTCTTCTTGTTCAGAATATGGCTCTTATAAGCCTTACCCCGCTTGATCTTCCCGCTTTTGGTCAGGGAAAAACGTTTGGCTGCACCCCTATGGGTTTTCATCTTGGGCATAACGGTATCCTCCTATTAATTGTTGGCAGGGGCCAGAATCATCACCATATTCCGGCCTTCCATCAAGGGTTTTCGCTCCACGGTGGCATGATCCTTCACCATCTCGTAAAAACCGTTCATGATCTCAACGCCGCGGTTTGTAAAGCTAAGCTGACGCCCCCGGAAACGGATGGTCACCTTTACCTTATCGCCGTTCTGGAGGAAACGGGTACAGGCCTTAGCCTTAACCTCCACATCATGGGTATCGATGGTGGGGGAAAGGCGAACCTCCTTTAGCTGGGTGGTCTTTTGATTCTTCCTGGCTTCCTTTTCCTTCTTCTGGGAATCAAAACGGAATTTACTGTAGTCCATCAACTTACAGACAGGGGGCTTAGCCGTGGGGGCGATCTTCACCAGATCCAGCTGGCGGTCGTCCGCCAAACTCTGTGCCTGGGCGGCAGACATGATGCCAAGCTGCTCGCCGTTTTCATCCACTAGACGTACTTCCCGGTCCCGGATGTCCTCGTTGATTTGATAATCGATGCTAATCCTTGCACACCTCCAAATAAAAATGAGCGGGCGAAAACCGCCCGCTCAAAAAGAACGTTTCAAATCCTTTGCAACCGCGCCTGGGAAATCCCGGCGGGTGAGAAGCGGGCAGCTCCTGCTTTTTGCCTATTCAATATAGCAGAAGCCAGGCCCAATGTCAAAGGTTTTCTCTCGCTCCCTGGGGTCAATCCATGGTTTTATCGGCGACCTCCTGGGTCAGCCGAGCGATGACATCCTCCACCGACAGCACCCCAAGGTTCCCCTTTTCTCCCCGTTTACGGAGGGATACGGTTCCCTCCTCCGCCTCCCGGTCTCCCAGCACCAGCATATAGGGAATCTTCTCCATCTGGGCCTGGCGGATCTTGTAGTTGATCTTCTCGTTGCGTTCATCCAGCTCCACCCGGATACCAGCGTCCAGCAGACGGTCACGAACCGCCTTGGCAGCGGGGATGCTGCGGTCGGTGATGGTCATAACCCGCGCCTGGACAGGCGCCAGCCACAGTGGAAAGGCCCCCGCGAAATGCTCCGTCAAAATGCCGATGAACCGCTCAATGCTGCCCAGCACCACACGATGGATCATGATGGGCCGATGCTCCTTGCCGTCGCTGCCGTCGTAGGTGAGCTCAAACCGCTCGGGCATCTGGAAATCCAGCTGCACGGTACCGCACTGCCAGGTCCGGCCCAGGCAATCCTCCAGGTGAATGTCGATCTTGGGGCCATAGAAGGCGCCGTCGCCCTCGTTGATCTTATACTCCCAGCCCTTGGCGGCGAGGGCCTCCTTTAAGGCCTCGGTCGCCCGCTCCCAGTCCTCATCGCTGCCCATGCTGTTTTCAGGACGGGTGGAAAGCTCCACAAAGTATTTGAACCCAAAGACGCTATAAAAATATTCCGTCAGATCCAGAACTCCCAAAATCTCGTCCTTGATCTGCTCCGGAGTCATAAAGATATGGGCGTCGTCCTGGGTAAACTTCCGCACGCGCATAAGGCCGTGAAGGGCCCCGGACAGCTCATGGCGGTGTACCACCCCCAGTTCCGCCATGCGAATGGGCAGATCTCGGTAGCTAACGGGTTTCCGCTTGTACATGAGGATACCGCCGGGACAGTTCATGGGCTTGATGGCGTAATCTTCATCGTCGATCTTGAGGAAGTACATATTCTCCTCATAGTGATCATAATGGCCGCTCCGCTTCCACAGCTCGGTGGACAGGATAATAGGAGTGCTGACCTCCTCGTAGCCCCGGCGGGTATGCTCCCGTCGCCAGAACTCTAATAGGCTGTTCATGATCACCATTCCCTTGGGATGGAAGAAGGGAAAGCCGGGGCCCTCCTCCTGGATGCTAAACAGATCCAGCTCCCGGCCCAGCCGCCGGTGATCACGCTTCGCCGCCTCTTCCAGACGGTGAAGATGCTCCGCCAATGCCTCCTTGCTGGCAAAAGCGGTGGCATAGATGCGCTGCATCATGGGGTTATGCTCGTCTCCCCGCCAGTAGGCACCAGCTACGTTCATGAGCTGAAAAAACTTGAGCTTACCGGTGCTGGGCAGATGGGGGCCGGCGCATAGGTCGGTAAAATCCCCCTGGGTATAGAAGGAGATCTCCTCCCCTTCTGGAATGGCCTCCACCAGCTCCTCCTTATAGGGATCCTTCTTTTCCCGGGCCCAGCGGAGGGCCTCTTCCCGGGTCTTCACCGAGCGGACAATGGGCAGATCCTCCTTGATGATCCGTTCCATTTCCGCCGTAATGGCAGGAAAGTCGTCGGCAGAGATGGAGCGGTTTAGATCAAAATCATAGTAGAAGCCGTTCTGATAGGCAGGGCCGATGCCCAGCTTTACATCGGCATCGGGAAACAGGTGCATAACCGCCTGGGCCATGATATGGGAGGCGGTATGGCGGAGCACCCGGAGCCCATCCTCTTCCTGGCCGGTGACGATCTCAACGGCAGCGCCGTCATAGAGAGGATCGCTCAAAGAGCGAAGCTCCCCGTCCACGCGAATGGCCACGGCGGCCTTGGCCAGCCCCCGGCCAATGGCCTGGGCGGCATCCAGTCCTAAAGCTCCGTTTTCCAGTTCCAGTTGTTTTCCATCGGGCAGTGTTACACGCATCTATGATCATCCTTTCCATGGTACAAATCCAGAGAAACAAAAAAGCAACCATCCAAAGGGACGGGCGCATTGCCCGCGGTTCCACCCTTTTTGCAGTTGCCGCTCCATTATACCCATAACGCCAGGCCGCGCCGTATTCCCCAGGTGGTACGTAGGTACCGGACCCGGCGCACTTTCAGCCATGATGCGCCTCTCTTTGAGCCCTACCGTACCCCGCCTGTCCTCGATCCACATACGGTTATTTTCTCTTTTTGGACATTATAGCACAGAACGGAATGCTGTCAACTCTTGGGAGCGCACTCCTTGATCCGCTCCTCGAAAAGCGCGCAGATAGTGGAATAGAATCCGGAGGAAATGGCGTTGGGATAATTGAGCAGATGAACCTCTCTGGGGTTCAATGCCATAAGACAGCACAGAGCGATATCCTCATCGGACAGTCCATAGGAGCGGGCCTTCTGCTCCTCTCCCTCTTCCATTACGATCTTTCGCCCCTCCCCATCCAACATCAACACCCCGCCGTCAGCCTGAAACTGGAGGAAGACGGGAAATCCCAGTTCCCGCTTCTCTCCCAACAGCTCCTTCAGATTGCCGATGTATATCTCGGATTCATACTGGCGCACCATATGATCCACCGCGTCGCCCAGGCACTGGCTGATGTTCTCCAAATAATCCTGCATGCGAAACCGTACAAATCCGTCGATGTTCAGCACCTCTCCCATCTCCAAGCATTCCAATATCCGGGCCTGAAGTTCCTCCTGATATTGCTGTGGATCCCCCTGGGAAAACTCTAAAAGGTAGTTTTTTACCACCTGGCTTAGATAGGCCGTCTCTTCCTTTTTGAGATAGGGCATCTCCTTTCGGATCAGCTCCTCAGAGATGGCAAACAGGCCTCGATCCACCAGCATAGCCGCAACCCGACCGGCAAATTCCTCCTTCTGTTCCAAACTGCCTCCCATATAGCAGGCGCCTCCCAGGGAAACATAACACCGAGCCTTTCCCCACTTTCCACGGTTGTATTGATCTACCTCTATCTTGAATAGCCGGGCCAGTTCACTGGGACCGGCATACACGCGATTTTTTTCCATCATTCCGCTCTCCAAACGTCAGTTCTAATCGGTCCGTTTCCGTCACGTCAGGGCAAAGCATGCCTTGCTCTGACTTAGTTTCTCCTGCGGGATAAAAGCAAGTCGTTCTCCCGCTCCCTTACCTCGCCCATCCCGCAATAGTGTCCGTTTGTCGCAGCCATCTGCGAAATCCCGCTCACAGCGCTTTTTATGCGCAACGAGCATCCAAATTCATTTGCTGAACCGCAAAATCATCTCTTGTCATATGGGGTGGGTATTTTCCGTGGTAGTTTGCCCTAAAAACGAAAAAAATGCCGGCAGCTTTTGGAAAACCACATCGACAATACGGAGGAATTATGAGAGCGCCGCCGGTGCTGGTCTTACGAGTATTGCCCATCCTTCCTCCACATGACCACTCCAGATAGCGTCCCGTTTCATTGGCGCTCCCCTTCAATCACAGAATTTTCTCCTGTCCATATACTGTAATTGGGGAGCTTCCCCAATCAGAATAAAGGATGATGTCCGATGCATACGAACAATTCATTTGCGCCTGGGATGAGATGTTCCTGCCGCTGTACGTGCGGCCGGACAATCTGCTGCTGCCCTGGACCACCAGGACCTCCCGGGCCTCCCGGTGAAACCGGCGAACAGGGGCCTCCCGGACCTCCCGGCGAAACCGGCGAACAGGGACCTCCCGGACCTCCCGGCGAAACCGGTGAACAGGGACCTCCCGGGCCTGCGGGAGACGCGGCGCAATGTGCCTGCGTTGCCCAGATGCGCAATCTATTGTTGCAAATCATTGCTCTCTATCCAACCGACAATATTATCGTGAGCATGGAGAGTGGAAATACCGCCAGCGGGCGGCCCGGCGCTCTTTTGCCGGGTCCCGCCACCAATCCCAATTCCGGATTGCTTCAGTTGGTCAATACCCAAGGCGTTCCCCAGGAGGCAGTCTCCCTCTGCCGCATTGCGGCAGTGCGAATTACCAGCGCCACCTATAATAACGCCATCACCTACCTGCCCGTTCCTACGCCCGCTCCAACCGGCTGCGGTACGGACTGCGAAAGCGCCGTCCGCTCCTATCTGCCCGTTGGCACCACGGGTGCGGCCATCAAGGCCGGTGGCCAAACCGTGGCCCAGGGATCGGTCATTAAAAATGAATTCGGCGTCTTGGTGCTGGTGGGGCCCAACAACAGCGACCCTACCTTTGTGTCCTCCTGCAAGGCGGAAATCCTAACCAAATAGCAAAAAAACCCATCAAAGCGGCGGACCATCTGGCTTCGCCGCTTTTTGATTCAATACATAGAATACGCCTTCTTACTGCATCCTAAACCAGAGGTGAAAACTATGGATCATGACGCAGAACTACTGACCTTCATCCATCAGAACGCCCGCATGGGCGTGGAAACCACCGCTCATCTGGCGGAGCTGGTAGCGGATGGGCCCTTTCGGGATACCCTTTTGGAGCAACATCGTTCCTACCGGGATATCGCCGGCCGGGCGGAATCCCTTTCCCCCAAGCCTTTGAAAGACGTCCCCCTGCCTGGGAAGGCTATGTCCAGCCTGATGATCGATCTCAAAACTCTGGGGGACAAAAGCTCCAGCCACATCGCACAGATGATGGTAAAGGGCAGCGCCAACGGTATTATTGAGATCACAAAGCGCATTCGCCAATATGAGGGCACCGTCCAGGAAGCGGAGCAGCTGGCCCAAGAGTTGCTCGCTTTGGAAGAAAAACACGTGGAAGACCTGAAAGGATTCATCTGTTAAGGCAATACTAACCATAGCAAATCCCAAGGAGGTGAATTGGATGGGTCAGAAATACGCCAGCCTGGACGCCCTTTTAGCGGAGGACAGCCAGGCAAAGAGCTTCTACTCCTCCCTGCCAGACTATGTCAGGGAAAGCATCAGCCAGCGGGGCGGAAACGTCAATTCCTTTGAGAGCCTCAAGGACTATGCCGAAAATCTGCTGCGCGGAGACAACTAACCTAAGGAGGAAAGCAATATGAGCAAATTTAACGAATCCCTGCCCAATAACCAGTATTTTATGTCCCTACCCCTTAATATCCAGGAGACCATCATGCAGTCCAGCGTGGAGTTTGCTTCCGAGGAGGAGCTGCGGGTTTGCGCTGAAAATCTAATGAAGGGCAACTGACCTTTTAGTAGGCACACCTTTTATGATAACCTTTGGCGATCGGGAAAGCCGGACTTACTTTGAAGCGCTTCCCGTATGTTTGCAGAAGGAGCTGAAAAAAAGCCCTCTTCCCTTTGACAATCGGGAAACCATGGAGCGCTATCTATCCGCCTATTTTGAGGAACGGCTCGCCGCGTGCTGCTCCATGGAAGAGGAATAACGAACGGCCTGGACAAGCCCAGGCCGTTTTCTTTTCCTCACTGGAATGCTATAATGGGACAAATCCCGCCCAACAGCGCCGAAAGGAGATTCGCGGTATGATCACGGTGTTTAACCGCAGGGAGCTTATCAGCACCTGCTCTATGGCCGATCGTGTTGAGATCGTGCATGACCTCAACGCCGCCGGCATCGATTACCGGCTGCTGGTGGAAAACCGCTATACCCGGGCCCGTATCTTTACCGGCGGACGCCAAAACTCCGACTCCGCTTACCAATACACCATCTTTGTCCATAAGGATGACTTGGACCGGGCGCGGGGCTGCCTTTCCCAGGATTATCGCTCCATCCCCTGATCCTCCTCCATCCTTAGGGGACGCTTCAGATAGATCATATCCACGCACCGCATGCCATTGTCCCAGATGGGCTCTGGGTAATGCTCCACAAAAAAATCCTTGACCACATGGGATACCACAAACCCCAACCGCTGGTAGTAGGCCACTCCTGCGTCCGCTGTGCCCACATACATGGTGTGGTAATCCGGCGCAAACAGCGCGAAAAGCGCCTCCATCAGCCTGGTTCCATATCCTCGCCGTTGGCAATCCTCTCGAACCGCCAGGTTTTTTACCTCACATGCACCCTTCCCCAGATCCGTAACCACCGCCTCGGCAACGGCTTCTCCGTGATCCTCCAGAAGGAACATTCGTCCGCTATCCAGATACCGCCGTACCATGCCAATATCCGGATCCGCCAGCAAAAGCAGATCCCAGTGGCGTTCCTTGTCCGCCGTGATTTCGCGAATCACCATGGCTTCCCTCCTTTTATTGCCAGAATAGCATGGCGAAGGAATTGTTGTCATCCTGAAAAAAGGAAAGGCTTCCGGCAACCTTGCCGAAAACCTTTCCTCAAAGACAACATGCTGCTTAAGGACGCTGGCCCATGCCGCCCTCCAAGGTAAGGGTCTCGCCGGACATGTATTTGAAATCCGGGGAGCCTAACAGGACGCATACCCGGCCGATGTCCTTTTCCGGATCGCCAAACCGGCCCATGGGAACCGCTTTCAAGTTTTTCTCGTAGGCTTCGGGGTAGGCCTCCTTGAAATTTTCCAGCTGGGAGGTCATAGCAAGCGGGCATACGATGTTTACATTGATGTTATCCTTCCCCCACTCGGTAGCCGCAACCCGAGAAAGACCGCGGATCCCCTCCTTCGCCGCGGCATAGGAACACTGGCCCACGTTTCCAAACAGGCCGGCGCCGGAGGCAAAGTTGATCACCGAGCCCTGGCTTTCCTTTAGATAGGGATAGCACTCCCGCATATAATAGAAGGTGGCGTATAATCCGGAGTAGATGCCAAGGTCAAAATGATCCTTGGTCTGAATGGCAAGGGGAACCCCGGAAGCGGACGCCTGGGCATTGTTGATCAGCACGTCAATTCGCCCAAAGGTCTCAATGGTTTTTGCCACTACGTTCTTCACGATGTCCTCCGCATCGTCATCGGGCGTTACATCGGCCTGCATAGGCAGAACCCGAATGCCATACAGCTGCTCCAGCTCCTCCTTAGCATCCAAAAGCTTCTGCATGTTCCTGCCAGTTAGAACCAAGTTGGCTCCTTCCTTGGCATAGGCAACGGCGATCCCGTAGCCGATGGATTTGGCTTTCCCGCCGCCAGTGATAATCGCGACCTTTCCATCAAAAATACCCATTTTACACATCTCCCTTATGTTGTTTGTTGCATTGAAACAGAAATCGTTTGTTGTAACACAGAGCATTGTAGTCCCTCCATAAATTGCCGTCAATTAAATGGTTCTGTGTTTTTCTTATTTTTTCCTCGATTCCCTTTGTTATCCTCCCGAAGTCTCTTGATCCCAGAAAAAAACTGATATCCTAGGGGAATTGGAAAAATCTTTTACAGCCATAAAAACAATCTTGCGTTTATAAAAAGCCCGCAAACCACATGATCAGTTTGCAAACTTGGGCGCGGCAGCTTGCCGCTGGCGGTGTCCTGCGATATGGATATTTGCTTGCGGGTACAAAAATACCGCAAACCACCAAAGTGAATTGCGATATCGGGTACGGCAACTTGCCGTTGTGAGGGTCACGCAAAAAAATTTGGCGGCGTTTGCAGATGGATTTGAACTCTCGTGCATCCCGCAAAAAGTTGATGGTGCAGCTGAGGTGTCATGCCCGCGCTTACAAGGGCATAGCCGCAGCAAGCGTGACTTTTTGCGGAAAAGGAGCATCAGCGGCATAAAACAATGACCCCATCGCTTTTGCGATGAGGTCATGTCAATGCCGCTTAATGCGACGTGGAGGCGCCACCCAGACTCGAACTGGGGATAAAGGTTTTGCAGACCTCTGCCTTACCACTTGGCTATGGCGCCATTGGAGCGGTAGACGAGATTCGAACTCGCGACATCCACCTTGGCAAGGTGGCACTCTACCACTGAGCTACTACCGCAAATGGTGCCTTGGGGCGGAATCGAACCACCGACACGTAGATTTTCAGTCTACTGCTCTACCGACTGAGCTACCAAGGCATGCTGGCGACCCGGAAGGGGCTCGAACCCTCGACCTCCAGCGTGACAGGCTGGCATTCTAACCAACTGAACTACCGGGCCACGTGGTGGGAACAACTGGGCTCGAACCAGTGACCCCTTGCTTGTAAGGCAAGTGCTCTCCCAACTGAGCTATGCTCCCAGCTCCTTATGACGACTTGGATATTTTACCCTACCCGCCACTGTGGTGTCAAGCAGATTATCGCCTTTTTTGCAATTGTGTGAAAATATCCGAAAGAGGCACGCCCCGATCCACCAACATCACGATGAGATGATAAAACAAATCGGCGGTTTCATAGGAGATTTCCTCCCGGCTGGCGTTCTTGGCGGCGATGATGGTTTCAGCGGATTCCTCTCCCACCTTCTTGAGGATCTTATCGATGCCCTCCCGGAATAGGTAGCAGGTATAGCTCCCCTCCTGGGGATTTGCCTTACGGTCAGCGACCACCCGCTCCAGCTCATAGAGGATCTCGGCGTTGGCGGACTCCTCCCGCCGGTCGATCTCCCGGAAATAACAGCTATATGCTCCTGTATGGCAGGCTCCCCCGGTTTGAATCACGCGGGCCAAGAGACTATCCCCATCACAGTCCAAAGCCAAGGACACCAGCTTTTGGGTGTTGCCGCTGGTGGCTCCCTTCTCCCAAAGTTCCTGGCGGGAACGGCTCCAGTACACCATAACGCCTTTTTCCAGCGTCAGGGCCAGGGATTCCCGGCTCATATAGGCCTGCATCAACACGGAACCCGTCAGGGCATCCTGGGTTACCACCGGCACCAGGCCGCGCTCATCGTATTTAACCTCCATCAGCAATTCCTGCTTCATCATGCTATGCTCCCATTCTGAAAGCGCCCCACGGAGAGCGCCTGTTTTAGATCGATTTCTCCATCATAGAGGGCTTTCCCCAAAATGATGCCGTACAGTCCTTGGCTCTGTGCTTCCTCAACGTCCCGGATGGAGGAAACCCCGCCGGATACCACCACCTGAAGGCCGGATGCATCCATCAGCGCGCGGCTTTTCTCTACGTTGGGCCCCGTCTTCATGCCATCCCGGGAGATGTCGGTATGGATTACCGTATCCACACCAACCTCCGCCATCCTTTTTGCCAGGTCCGCAACCCGTACCTGAGAAGTGGTTTCCCAGCCCCGCGTAGCCACCAGCCCATCCCGTTCGTCGATGCCCACGGCAATTCGTCCAGGATACCGCTTTGCCGCCTCCTCTACCATCTGAGGATGCTCCACAGCAGCAGTGCCAATGATGCACCGGGATACGCCCAACTCCATACGGCGGATCACGTCGTCAATGGTACGAATGCCGCCACCGGTCTGGATAAAAACACCCAGCTTGGCGATGGCGCCAATCATCTCGAGGTTCTTTCCCTGGCCGTCCCGGGCCCCGTCCAGGTCCACCACATGAATGTGACTGGCGCCCTTTGATAGAAATCCCCTGGCCGTATCCACAGGGTCATGCCCGTAGACCGTCTCCTGGCCGTAATCCCCTCGAAGAAGCCGGACACACTTTCCGCCCCGGATATCAATAGCGGGAAACACCGTAATCATGCCAGGGTCCCCTTTGTACTGGGGATCTCCATGGTGCGGCCATCCATCCGGGTGGCTGCGTCCAAAGCGCGGGCAAACGCCTTGAAAACCCCCTCAATTTTATGGTGGTCATTCTTTCCATAGGGCACCTGAATATGAAGGGTAATCCCCGCGGCAAAGGCCAGGCCCCGAAAAAATTCCTCGGTAAGCTGCACGTCGAATTCTCCGCATGCCGGGCCGGTGTAATCGCACTGGAACACCAAATAGGGCCGGCCTGAAAGGTCCAAATGCACCACCGCCAGGCTCTCATCCATAGGAACGGTAAAGGATCCATAGCGGCAGATGCCGGCCTTGTTTCCCAGAGCCTCTCCAATGGCAGTGCCAAGGACAATCCCTGCATCCTCCACAGTGTGGTGGCCATCCACATCCAAGTCCCCTTTGCAGGCTATTTCAAGATCAAAATATCCATGTTTAGCAAATAGGGTCAACATATGATTGAAAAAACCAATGCCGGTATCGGCATGGCATTTACCAGTACCGTCCAAATTGATGGATACGGCAATATTCGTCTCCCCGGTCTTTCTCTGATAAACGCTTTGACGCATCGTTATTCCTCCTCAAACCGAACGGCTACCGCCCGACCGTGGGCCTGGAGCCCTTCCGCTTGCGCAAATGCAAGGATATCGTCCTTTACCTCCCGCAGCCGCTCTTTATTATAGCACAAAACGCTGCTGCGCTTGACAAAATCATACACCCCTAATGGCGAGGAAAACCGGCTGGTGCCGCAGGTGGGCAGCACATGGTTGGTTCCCGCCAGGTAGTCTCCTAAGGGCTCTGGGGTATATCCTCCCAAGAAAATTCCCCCAGCATTCTCGATCATTTCCAACGCCTCCTGGGGATTGTCCAGCACCAGTTCCAAATGCTCGGGACCCATCCGGTTGCAGAATTCACAGCATTCCAGAAGGGAGCTTAACACCACCACTCCGCCATACTCCGCCAGAGAGGCCGCGGCCATCTCCTGGCGCTCCAGTTCCCCCGCCTGGCGCTCCAGCTCCCGATGAACACGTTCAGCCAAGCCATCGTCCCAGGTAAGGCAAACGGCGGCAGCCAGCCGATCATGTTCCGCCTGGCTGTAAAGGTCGGCGGCCACGTGTCGGGGATTGGCCGACCCATCGGCAATCACCATGATCTCACTGGGCCCAGCGATGGAATCAATGCCAACGGCGCCAAATACCAGCCGCTTCGCCATGGCCACATAGGCGTTGCCCGGTCCTGTGATCTTGTCCACCCGTGGTACCGACGCCGTCCCGTACGCAAAGGCCGCGATGGCCTGGGCGCCACCCATCCGAAAGATCCCGTTCACTCCCGCTTCCTGTGCTGCCACCAGGGTGAGTGGGTTCATCCGTCCCCCTTTTGCAGGGGTCGCCATATAGAGCTCTTTTACCCCGGCAATTTTAGCGGGAATTGCGTTCATCAATACGCTGCTGGGATAGCTTGCGGTGCCGCCCGGCACATAGATGCCCACCCGGCGGATGGGCAGTACCCGCTGAGCCAAAAGGACGCCGTCCTTTTCCACTCGGTATCCCGTCTCCCGCTGGTTGATATGGTACTCCTTCAGGTTAACAATGGCTTTGCGGATGGCGGCAAGCTGCTCCGGCGTCACCGCCTCGTAAGCCCGCTCCAGCTCCTCCTCCCCCACGCGAATGGGGAAGCGCTCATAGTCGGTGCCGTCAAACTCCAGGGTATATTGGGATAGAGCCTCATCCCCCTGGATCCGCACCCGGTTCACCATCTCCCGGACGGCCTCGTAGACGGCGCCCTCCTCCATCACCGCCCGCTGTTCCAACCGGCGGAAAAGGGCCTCCGCCTCGGCCACGCCCCGATAGATCATCTCGATTCCTCCAAATTCCGGCGAATCCCCTGAATGGCCGGCGCGATGATGTCCGATTTGGTCTTCAAGGACACCCGGTTGACGCAAAGGCGGCTGCTGACGGGACAAATGTCCTCCAACACCACCAACCCGTTTTCATCCAGGGTGCGGCCGCTCTCCACGATGTCCAAAATCACATCGCTGAGCTTCAAAATGGGACCCAGCTCCACGGATCCCGAAAGCTTGATGATCTCCGCGCTGCATCCTCGGTCCCGATACAGCTTCCGGGCAAAGGCGGGATATTTCGTGGCCACTCGGATGCCGCTCCGGAAGGGATCGGTATCCGCATACCCTGCGATGGACAGCCTGCATTTCCCAAACCCCAGATCCAACATCTCCAGGATATTGGCCCCGCTCTCTAGGAGGGTATCCTTTCCGCAGATACCCATATCCGCCACGCCGTGCTCCACATATACCGGTACGTCCACCGGCTTTACGATGAGAAAGTCGGCGATTTCCCCAGGAATCACCAGCAGCCGGCTATTCTCCTCTAGATCGGGAGCGGTGATGCCCACCTTCCGAAACACATCCATGGACTTTTGAAACAGGCGCCCCTTCGCCAGGGCGATGGTAATCCGGCCCATCTATCACACCTCCCACCGGGCGGCCAACTTGCCGTCCCGGTAATACAAGCCGCAAGCGGGCTGTAACCGCCGGGCTTCATCCAAAAAGGCCTCCTGGGTTTTTGCGTAACTGAGAGCAACGGTCTTTCCCTCCTGCTGCAGCTGGGAAGCCTGCAAAAAGAGTTCCTCTCCTCCCTCCTGACAGCCTATAAGGCAATCCAGCCTAGGCCGCTTGGGAAGAGCTTCCATACGCTCCAGCACATAGAGAGCGTTGCCCACGCCCATGGCAAAACCCACTGCCGCCATGGGACGCGCAAACTGTGCCATCAGGGTATCATAGCGACCGCCAGATAAAAGGCTAAAGCCCAGCAGAGGACTCATCCCCCGAAAGACCATTCCGGTATAGTAATCCAAATTGGGAGCCATGCCCAGATCCACCGACACCGTAAAGGGAAGTTCCATGGCCTTTACAATGGCGCAGACCCGCTCCAAATACTCCACGATTGCAGTGCATCCAGGAATAGGAAAACGCTTCCGCGCCCGATCCAGCACCGACTCATCCCCAAACAGGTAGACCAACTCCGTAAAATGTCCAATAGCAGCCTCATTCAGCCCTTGAACCTCCAAATAGGCCGCAAGCTCCGTTTCGTTTTTTTCATCCAACAAGGCGCCCACGGTCGCCGTTTGCTCGGGACTTAAGCCCACATCTTGGCAAACCGCTTGGAGAAAACCGACATGTCCCAGATCCAGGACGAAATCCTGGATTCCTAAGGATAGCAGCGCCTGCGCCGCGGTTAAGAGGATCTCCGCGTCGGCCTCCGGGCCTTCTGCGCCCAGCAGTTCACAGCCGGCCTGGGTAAACTCCCGGCGTTTCATGCCGTATTCCTGCTCCATGCCATAGGCATTGCCGATATAACAATAGCGCTGTACTCCCGTCCGTCCCGGGCGAACGGCTGCCATCCGGGCCACAGGCATGGTAAGATCCGGCCGCAGGGCCAGCATCCGACCGTCTTGATCAAAAAACCGCACGGTGGATTCCTCTCGAATTCCCCCCATCTCTCCTTTAAAGGTGTCAAAATATTCTAAAGACGGGGTTTCCACCTCCTCGAATCCTCTCTTGAGAAAACATCCTCTTAGGGTATCCTCAATCCTCCGTTTGCCGTACGCCGTATCGCCATAAAAATCCGAAACCCCTTGGGGAATCTGCAACCGATTTTCCATTTTACGCCTCGCATTCGTATAGCATCGTAGTAAATCGTAAAACTAATTTGATGGTAGTATACCCTGGGCTACCGGTCCTGTCAAGGGAGGATTTCCCCTAGTCATCCCAAAGGTTCGGCGGTGCTTGACAGAGGGCCTGCTGCGCGGCGATGGTGGCAAGCGTGTCCCCCAGCTGCGCAAAAATGGAGGCCAAAAGCGCTATTTCGTCCGCATCCCGTCCCTCGGCAAGGGTCGCGGCCAGAGCGGTGATGGATAGTATCAACTCATTGCAATGCATGGAATCACCTCTCTGTACAATATGCCGGTTTCACCGTAGGGGCCAGGCCAAAACTAAAAGAAGCCCAGAATCGTTCCTGGGCCTCTTTCTATTTCATAGCTGCCTTACCGGCCGCTCATCTGGCTTTCCATTTCCTCGATAACCCGACGGGTGATGTTGCCACCGATCCGGCCGGCCTCACGGGAAGTGATATCGCCGTTGTAGCCCTGCTTCAGGGTGATGCCCAGCTCGCTGGCCACCTCGTTCTTCAGCTGACTGAGGGCCTGCTTGTTGGCTTTGGAACTGCTGGAAGAATTCTGCATCATGTGTCACTCCTTTCCCAAGTATTTTCTATCTTTCGTTGCTTATTTGCCGTGCTTGGCATAATACTCATCGAACATCCGCTTTACCATATATCCACCGACGGAACCGTTCTCCTTAGCGGTGTTATCGCCGTTATAACCGTCCTTCAGGGTCACACCAATCTCGTTGGCCACTTCGTACTTCATCTTATCCAAAGCGCCCTGAGCCTGTCCTTTGCTCTTGCTAGTCAACGTGAGTCACCTCCTTTTTTCTTTGCCTGCACTCTGTTTACGTGCAGTATTAATTTGTCCATTTTCTTGCGCAATACCCATGTAACTAATTCCAGTTTTCTCGCATTGTTCCATCGTTTTTTTCAGCTGTTTCCGCAAAAAAAATGAGCGTCGATCCATAGGATCGACGCTAGTTTCTGCCGCTTATCCCGCCCTTATTCCGTTAAAATTTACCGGTTTTAATTTAGTATCACTTGATCCAATAGGCTTTGATATTTTTCCTTTGCTCGGGCCAACAGCCTATAGGCAAAGGCATCGCCGTATTGCCGGGATACAAAGACTTCCTCATAGGCGGACAGAACCCGGTCCAGTATCCGGCCATCGATGGCAAAGTTCAAGAAGAACAGATCGCTGCGTCCATGCTGCCATTGCCCCAATAGGGCGCCGGGGCCTCGGTTTTCCAAATCCATTCGGGCGATCTCAAATCCATCGTTGGTGGAACAAAAATCCACCAGCCGCTGGTTTTCCTCCCGTCCGCGGTTTAAAAGAAAGCAATAGGACTGCCGGTCTCCCCGGCCCACCCGTCCGCGGAGCTGATGGAGCTGCGCCAGGCCAAACCGATCCGCCCCGTCGATGACCATACAGGTGGCCTCTTTTACGTCCACTCCCACCTCGATGACGGTGGTGGATACCAGCACGTCCAGCCGCCCTTGGACAAAATCATCCATGGCGCTTTCTTTTTCCTTCTGCCGCATCCGGCCATGGAGATAGCCGATCCGCAGATCGGGCATCTGATGGGAAAGCCGCTCATAGGCCTCCTTCACGGAGGTGGCCTCGCTCTCCCCTTCCCCCTCCTCGATGAGGGGACATACATAATAGGTGCGGTTGCCCGCGGCAGCCTCCTTGCGAATGAACTCCAAAAGTCCTTTTTCCTTGTGAGGCGGCACCAGATGAGTACGGACCGGCCGTCTGCCGCCCGGCAGCTCATCCATGACGATAACATCCAGATCCCCATAGATAATCAACGCCAGTGTTCGGGGAATGGGTGTGGCACTCATCACGATAAAATGGGGCGATACCCCTTTCTGCTGCAGAACCGCCCGTTGGCGTACCCCAAACCGGTGCTGCTCATCCGCCACCGCCAAAGCCAGCTCGGAGAACTCCACATCCTTTTGAATCATGGCATGGGTACCGATAAGAATCTGGATTTCTCCAGAGCGGACCTCCTTCAGCAGCTGGTCTCGCTCCGCCTTTTTCATTCCGCTGGTGAGCAGCCCCACACGAATACCCAGCGGAGAGAAAAAAGCCTTGGCGTTCTCATAATGCTGACGGCACAGGATTTCCGTTGGAGCCAGCAGAGCTCCTTGAACCCCGCTCAAAGCGGCGGCATAGAGGGCATAAAAGGCCACCACCGTTTTTCCGCTTCCCACATCTCCCTGTAAAAGCGCCTGGTAGCTGGCCTCTCCTGCGATTCCCCGCCGGATGTCCGCCATGGCCCGGGATTGAGCGCCGGTGGGCACAAAGGAAAGATTGTCCAAAAATCGTCGTTCCGCCTCCTCCCCCATCCGAAGGGGAATGGATCTTTCCCTTTGGCTTTCCTTATTCCGCGTCATAAAGGCTTTGAGCAGAAGAATTTCATAGAAGGAGATGGTGGAGACGCTGCGATCCCTTTCCTCCTGATCCGCCGGGAAATGAGCGGAATAATAAGCCTGTTCCAGGGGCATCAGCTGGTATTTCTGCACAAAATCCTCTGGCGCCATAAGCCGCAGCTGGTCCCCATATTTTTTGAATGTGGATTTCAGCAGCTTTCGCAATACCCCCTGGGATAGTCCTTTGGTGCTGCGGTATACCGGCAGAAGCCTGGCACCCTCTCCTTCAGACAGCTTTTCCACCATGGGAGTATTGATGCGAATCTCTCCCCGGTAGTATTCCGGCTTTCCATAGATATAATAGCTTTCCCCCTCCTGGATGTTTCCGGCCATATAGGGCTGGTTGTACCAGCAGAGGTAGATGCTGCCGGTATGATCCCCAGCTTTAACCCGAATCATGGAGAAATTCCGGCGAATGTATTGAACCTTGGGAGCGGTTATGATGGTAAGTACGCCAAACCAGGGCACGGATACCTCCATGCCCTCCACGGTGCGCAAGTCGGTCAGGTCCCGGTAGGTTCGGGGCATGTAGCACAACAGTTCCTCCACTGTGGTGATGCCCAGCTTACTTAGCTGTTCCCGCCTGGCCGCTCCGATGCCTTTGATGCTCTCAATGCCGTCCGTCAGCAAACCACTCACCCTTTGCTCCATAAGGAAAAAGAGGGGCAACGCCCCCCTTTTTCCATCTATATTTGTTTACTCCACACTAAAAATATAGTAGTAGACCGGCTGCCCGCCAAAGTAGACCTGGACCTCGCAGTCCGGAAACCGCTCCTCAAGGGCCTCGCAAAGGGCGTTGGCGTCCTCCTCCTGGACCCCTTCTCCATAGAAGATGCTGATAACCTCTCGGTCCTCGTTCATCATCTGCTCCAAAAGCTGCAGAGAAACCTCCTGGGTTTCCTGTCCTTTGACCACCATATCCCCATTGAACAGGCCGATGATGTCCCCTTCCTCCACAGTCAAGCCGTTCATGGAGGAGTTGCGCACCGCAAAGGTGATCTGGCCGCAATCCACATCGAGAATGGCGCTGTTCATGGCCGCCACATTCTCCTCGAAGGACATCTCGGGATTAAAAGCCAGCGCGCCGCTGATGCCCTGAGGCAGAGAACGGGTGGCGATAACGGCCACATTTTTCTCGGAAGCCTCCGCGGCCTGCTGGGCCGCCATGATGATATTTTTATTGTTGGGGAAAACAAAGATGTTTTCCGAGGGCGCTTCCTCAATGGCGGTGAGAATATCCTCAATGCTGGGGTTCATGCTCTGACCCCCGGTAACCACCCGATCCACCCCCAAGTCAGCAAACACAGTACTAAAGCCCTCCCCCGCCGATACCGAGATCATAGCAAAGGGCTTGGGCGGCTCGGCCGGTTCCTCCTCCCAGGAAGGGGTCTCGGACAAATTGGCGTTCTGCTCCCGCATATTGTCGATCTTGATGGCGGACAAATACCCTAGGGACAGACCGTGCTGAAGGGCCTTTCCGGGATCATTGGTATGGACATGAACCTTAAGAAGATCGCCGCCGCCTACAACCAATACGCAGTCGCCCAGCTTCTCCAGCGCTTTCCGGAGCTGTTCCACCTGGGCCTCCCCCAGATTCCCCTTGGGCTGCTTGACAAAGAACTCGGTGCAGTAACCGAATTCAATGTCGGTATTGAGCTCCTCTGCCACCAGGCTGGGCCCGGTGATCTGAACCTCCTCTTCGGGCACGGGCTCCCCCATGAGGGCCATCTTAAACCCCCGGATGATCACCAGCAGGCCCATGCCACCGGCGTCCACCACGCCCGCCTCCTTTAAAACAGGAAGCATCTCGGGGGTCTTCTTCAGGGTTTCCTCCCCCATCTCAATCATGGCGTCGATGACGTACATCACATCGTTGTTCCGGGCAGAAGCGGCCTCCGCGGCCTCAGCCATGGAGCGGACCACCGTCAAAACGGTGCCCTCCTTGGGTTTCATCACCGCTTTATAGGCAGCCTCCACGCCGCCCCGCACGGCTTTTGCCAAAAGGACGCCGTCCATTTCGCCGGAAGCGCCGTCCACGCCTCTGGCAAAACCTCGAAAAATCTGGCTGAGAATCACGCCGCTGTTGCCTCGGGCTCCCTTGAGAGAACCCATGCTCATGGCGTTGGCCACATCTCCGATGGAATCGCTGGCACAGGCCCGCGCCTCCCGGGACGCGGTAGCAAGGGTAAGCGACATATTGACGCCGGTATCACCGTCCGGCACGGGGAAAACATTGAGGGCATCGATGGCCTTCTTGTTTTTTTCCAGATATGCGGAGGCCACGCCCAGCATATCCTTGAGCTGATGGCCTCCAATCGTATTCACAGACACCTTAAAATCCTCCTAAACCGTGATACCGTTAAACCCGGATACCGCGGATGATAACATTGATATCGGCTACCGTCAGGCCCGTCATGTTTTCCACATGATAGCGGATATTGTTGATCACGGTTTCGGCCACCGCTTTGATGGATACTCCGTACTGGACCACGAGGCTGATCTCAATCCGAACCTTTGCGTCCTCCATCGCTTGGACCCGGACCCCTTTGTCCACAGAATCCTTTTTCAGAAGATCGCTCCATCCGTCGGAGGCGGCCAAACCAAGCACGCCAAAGCACTCGGTGGCGTTTACCCCGGCAATCTTCGCGATGACGCCCTCGGAAATATCTATGGTTCCCAGCTGACTGGGCAATCTAGCTGCCATGGTTTCTCCTCCTTTTCCATTGGATGCACTCCATTGGTCTCATTATTTTACCCCAAATATGCAATGTTTGCAATTTTATATTTTTATTGAGGAAAATTCCTTGCAAATTATAGGGCGAAATGCTAAAATTAGCAACAGTCATGCGTATAGGGAGGTGTTTTGCATGCCGAGAGTTTGTGCAGTTTGCGGTAAAGGTACCGTAGCAGGAAATAGGATCAGCCATTCCCACCGGAAGACCCGCCGCACTTGGTCTCCCAACCTTCAGCGGGCCCGCGTGATGATCAACGGCAGCCCCAAGACGGTAAACGTATGCACCCGTTGCTTGCGTTCCGGCAAAGTACAGCGGGTTGTGTGACCCTATGAGTAAAAGCGCACCAAGGTGCGCTTTTTTTATTTATCCCCAGATGCAAAGAATGCCAGCGATCAAAAGCCCTCCGCCCAGGAGAGCGATCCAGCACCAGAACGGGATGAAACAGAGCAGTACAATCACCCCGACTGCCATCAATAGAATGCCCAAAGCATTTTTAAATCCCTGGCCGCCGCACCGTCCCCGCATTGCACTCTCCCCTTTCATCCCATCATATGGGCAGCAAAGGGGAGATATTCTTTATCCTTGTGGATCGGGAATCCGAACGCGGTTTACAAACACAAAGGCGCTCCCTTGGTGAATCTCCACCATCGCCCGGTTTTCCAGCGCTACATTGCTGACGCCGATGGTCCTGCCGCATCGGTAGTCGTAATGATCCAAAGGGTAGCGAAATCCATGAAGGCTCACCTGACAATCTTCAAACAGGGGCAAAACCGAAATGGTATGGCCTTCCATACCCAAAAGGGGCAGCGAGCTTCTGGTGCAAAAAACCCGTTCTTCCCTGCCTTCCAGCACGCAAGGAACATCTTTTTTCAAAAGACGGTACATCACATGGAGATTGCCCAAGCTATGATCCAGGCGCTTGCCCGTTCCCCCGATGAGCGCAATCTCCTCCGCTCCCAGGTGAAGGGCCAGCGCCACCCCTTCCTCGGTGTCGGTCTCATCCTTATAGGGAGAAAGGCGCTCGGTTTGAGCGCCTTGATGCACAAAATAAGCCAAGGTTTCCCCATCCACGGAATCCATATCCCCCACCAAATATTGGGGAAAGACATCGTTTTGACGAGCCCATAGCATGCCGCTGTCACAGGCGATGATGGCCTCTGCCCGGGCTAGTACCTCCTCAACGGCCTCCCGCTCCGGCCATTCTCCGCCGGAGATCACCGCGAACAGCCTACCCACGAAGCCCGCCAATGGCGGCGGCCATATCCTCCGCCGAAAACACGGCGCTGCCTGCCACCAAGCAGTTGGCCCCGGCGTCCCGAGCCGCCGCTGCCGTCTCCCCGTTGATGCCTCCATCCACCTGAATGATCAGATTCGGATGACTAGCCCGGGCGGCCTTTTCCACCACCCGCACCTTATCCAAGCAGGCCGAAATCATGGACTGTCCTCCAAAGCCAGGGTACACCGTCATAATGAGCACCATATCAACCTGGCCAAGGTGGGGCAGCACCGTCTCCACCGGGGTATCGGGGCTGATGGCAATTCCCACCCGCTTGCCCAAACTCCGGATCTCCTGGATGGCGGCTTCCGGATCCTCCACCGTTTCCAGGTGAATGGTGATGATGTCCGCCCCCGCCTGGGCAAACTCTTTGGCATACTTCATGGGATCGCTGATCATCAGATGAACATCAAAGGGGATCTCCGCATAGGGCCGTACCGCCTTTACCACCGGCATGCCAAAGGAAATATTGGGCACAAACTGGCCGTCCATCACGTCCACATGAATCCAGTCGGCGCCGGCCTCCTGAAGCCGGCGGACGTCCTGTCCCAGCTGGGCAAAATCCGCCGAAAGGATGGACGGGCTTACCAATACGTTACTCATAGCGTTTCCTCCATTTTTCCTGGGCCTCCGCCAATAGGGCCCCATATCGTTCCCACCGGGCACGGGGAATGCTCCCCGCCTCCACAGCGGCTTTTACCGCGCAATCGGGTTCCCGATGATGCAGGCACCCGGCAAACCGGCATTCCCCTTCATAGGGCAGAAACTCCGGATAGTAGTCCTTCAGACGCTCGGGCTCCATCAAAGGCAGCTCCATAAGGCTGAAGCCTGGGGTATCCACCAGGTATCCGCCTCCCTCCTCCATGGAAAGCAGCTCCGCATGGCGGGTGGTATGCCGTCCCCGCCTGGTTTTCTGGGACAAGCCGGATACCTTGATCTCCTCCCGCTCTGGCAGAAATGCCCGGGTTATGCTGCTCTTTCCCACGCCGGACTGTCCCGCAAAGCAGGAAACCCGCCCCTGCGCCAATGCCCGAAGCCGCCCCATTCCCTCTCCGGTAAGGTGGCTGGCACACAGAGGGGTAAACGCCCTATAGGTATCCAAGAACGTCGCCTTGGCCGCCTCATCCGTGAGGTCGCATTTATTGAGCACTGCCACCGCCTGAATATCCATCATGGCAGCGGAAATGCAGAGCTTATCCAACAACAGATAGTCGGGGGCGGGATCCCGGGCGCTGACCAAAGCAAACACCAAATCGATGTTGGCCACACGGGGGCGGATCAACTGATTTCTCCGGGGGCGAATGGCATCAAAGGCGCCATCGTCTCCTTCTTGGGGATCAAATTCCACAAAGTCCCCGGGCAGCGGTGTTTTTACATCATTGCGGAACTTCCCCGCCGCTTTAAGGGTATAAAGCGTCCCCTGGGATTCCACGGTATAGAACCCTCCGATGCCCTTTATAATCCGGCCCACCGACCGGTTGTTTCCCAGATTAGATTTCAACTTCCGTCTGCCCCAACAATACCCCATTGCAATAGATACGCAGGGTTTTCCTGCCCGCCGATGTGGATCGAACCGTCACATCCATACTGTGACCGCCTGCTCCATAGGTACCCTCCGCCATCACAAACTCGCTCTCCTCCTCCACCAGGGTGATGACCACCTTACTATCCGCTTCCGAAACCTCCGCCGTCACCTTCACCCTGCCGGAGACGGGGCGGGTACGATAAGCGCCCACGTAAAGAATACAGAGGTTCTCCTTCACTCCATAGGTGCCGCCTCCCGGATTCTGCCGCAGCACCAATCCTCGGTTCTCAGCGGAGCTTTCCTCCTCACACACCACGATATTGGTGTACCCGTCGGCACGCAGCAGATTCCTGGCTTCCTCCAGGGTTTTGCCCAGCACCGGCGTGGTATGGGCAACTTTGTCGGGGTTGTATCCATCCACCGCCAGGTTTACAAAGGTTCCTGCCTGGACCTGCTGTTCCCCCGTAGGCGACTGGGAGATCACCTTGCCGGTGGGCTCGTTGGACTGAGGCCGGTACTCCACCGTTCCCACCTCCAGATCATTCCGCTCCAACTCCACCAGCGCTTCCTCCAGGGACAACCCCACCACCTGGGGTACCTGTACTTTTTCAGGGCCGTCGCAAACCGTAAGGATTACCTTGGTTTTGGACTCCACCATTTCCCCTTCCCGGGGACTGGAATCCAGGACGGTGCCTTCAGAGGCCTCCCCATGAACCCGCTGAATCTCATACCCCAAGCCTGCTTTTGTAAGGGCGCTGGTAGCCAGATCCACATATAGCCCCACCACCTGAGGTACCGCCACCTGGGTCCCCCGGCCCGATTCGATGAGGGCTTTTCCCAGCAGAAAAAAGGCCACCAGGGCCGCCATCACGATGGCGCATATTTTGCTGATATCCTTAATGCTCTTGCGGGGATCCACCGGCTTGTCGTCCAGCACCTCGATGCTGTGATCCACGGTGTCGGCAAAGGTACCGTCGGGCTCCAGGGTCGAGCGATAAAGATCCTGATAGAACAACCGCATGCTAGCATACCGGTTGGCGGGATTCTTTGCTAACGCCTTGACCACCACGCTGGAGAGGCTATATGGCACCGCAGGCTCCAGGTTTATGGGAGGGACCACCACCGAGCGGATGTGCTTCATAGCGATGGCCACCGAGGTATCCCCTGTAAAGGGAACCTGCCCAGTCAACATCTCATAGAGGGTTGCTCCCAGGCTGTAAATATCGGTCTTTTCATCGGTGTCCTCACCGCGGGCCTGTTCCGGCGCGATGTACTGGACGCTGCCCAACACGTCTCCGTCCATCTTGGTAACGGAAACCCCGTCCAACACCTTGGCGATGCCAAAATCGGTGATTTTCGCTACTCCATTCCGATCCACCAGGATATTCTCCGGCTTGATATCCCGGTGAATGATCCGTTTTTCATGGGCGTAGCGAAGCGCATCGCAGATATCCATCCCCCATTGAACAGCGTCAGAAACCGGGATGCGGCCCCATTTTTGGATCAACTCCTTTAGAGTGCTTCCACGAACCAGTTCCATGGCAATATAATGAATACCCCGGTCCACATCCACCCCATATACCCGCACGATATGGGGATGATTCAGCTCCATCATGGCCCGGGCCTCGTTGATAAACCGGCCCACCATCTCGGCGTCGGTGGCATATTCCTCCTTCAGGATCTTCAGTGCCACCTCCTCGTTGCGTATGAGATCGACGCCGCGATGGATGGTGGCCATCCCGCCATAGCCGATGATCTCTCCCACCTGATAGCGGCTTGATAAAATCCAACGGTTATCCATGGAGCGCCACCTCCTCGCTCCACCGGCAGATGCACAGGGTAATATTATCGGTACCGCCGCGGTTGAGCGCCAAATCCCGCATGGCTTCACAGGCAGACTGCAGTTCCATCCGGCTACAGATCTCCAGCATTTCCTGCGGGGAAACGTTTTCAGACAGGCCATCGGAGCAGATTAAAAGCAGGTCTCCCGCTTGTGCGGGCACCTGGTAGACCTCCCCGGGCTCATCCCTTTGAACTCCCAAGGCTCGGGTCAGGATATGCCGCTGCATGATGTATTCCGGGCTATCCTTTTCCATGACGCCCTGTTCCACCAGATCCTCCACCATGGAATGATCCCGAGTCACCTGAAGGATCTGCTCCCCACGAATATGATAGGCTCGAGTGTCCCCTACATGGGCCACCACCCAGCGGCCGGGCAGACACAGGGCACAGGTTAGCGTGGTGCCCATGTTGGCGCATTTTTCTGAAAAGCTTCCCAGCATCCAGATCTTTTTATTGGTGGAATCCACCCCATCCATCAGCGTGGATTCCGGACGCTCCATGGCGTCCTGCAGTTTGCCGGGCTTTCCCAGGAAATTCAGCATCCCCCGGATGGCAAGGGCGCTGGCGATCTCGCCGGCATTGTGGCCGCCCATCCCATCGGCAACGGCAAAAAAGCACTGGCAGTAATTCTCTCCATCCGGCGTGGGAATATAGTAATTATCCTCGTTGGCCTTCCGAATCTTTCCGACGTGGGTACAAGCCGCAAATTCCATGGTCCTCACCCCTCTTCCTGCAATACCCTGCGGCGCAGCTGGCCGCAGGCTCCCTCGATGTCCTCCGCCAAAGTCCGCCGGATGGTGGCCGACGCACCACATTCCCGCAAAACCTCTAAAAAGCGCTGACACCGCTCCCGGCTGGAAGCACGGAGGCCGCCCACGTTTCCGTTTAGAGGAATCAAATTGATGTGCTTTCGCATGCCCCGCGTCAGCCTGGCCAACTCCCGAGCCTGAACTGGGCTATCGTTGATCCCCTCTACCAAAGCGTATTCAAAGATCACCCGTCGGCCGGTAGCGGCGTCATATGCCCGAGCCGCCTCCACCACCGCATCGATGGAATACCGATGGGAGATCGGCATAATCCTGTGGCGCACTTCATCATTGGGCGCATGAAGGGAAATACACAATACCACAGGCAGTCGCTCCTGGATAAATGCATAAATGCGGTCTACTAAGCCGCAGGTGGAGAGGGAGATATTCCGGCAAGAAAAATGGAACCCCTTTTCCTGGGTCACCAGGCGGAGAAAACGCACCACGTTGTCATAATTGTCAAAGGGCTCCCCACAGCCCATGAGCACCATATGGTTAAGAGCGTCCGGCCCTTTTTCCCCAATGACCCCATGAACCTGGCCCACCAGTTCGTCCACCGTCAGGTTGCGCACCAGCCCGTTCTCGCCGCTGGCGCAAAAAGCGCAGCCCATACGGCAGCCTGCCTGGGTGGAAAGGCACAGGGAACCGCCATGGCGGTACTCCATGAGCACCCCCTCCACAGCGTTGCCGTCCTCACAGCGAAAGAGATATTTTTCACTTCCATCCCGGGATGCCTGGGCCAGTTCCAGGCGCACCCCTCCAAATCCCCGCTCTTCCATAGCCGATACCAGGGATTTGGGCAGATTCCCCATCTCCTCCGGCCGTTTGCCCTTGGCAATCCAGCCCATGATCTGATCCGCCCGATAGGCCGGCTGTCCCGTCTGGGCCACAAAGGCTTTGATTTGGCTGTAATCCATTTCCAGTATCTTCATAAGCGCTCCATGGTAGCAAGATAAAAACAATCGGTGCCATCCAGATGACTCCAGAGGCGAAGCTGTCCTTCCCGGTACCGCTGCCCCATGGCATCGGTGAGGTAGGAGTTTGGAAATTGCCGCAAAGCAAACCCTGGATTGGCCTCTAAAAAGCCCTTCACCACGGCTTCGTTTTCATCCCGAGTAAAGGTACAGGTGCAGTAGAGAAGCCGTCCGCCCGGTTTTACATACGCTGCGGATGCTTCCAGGATGCGCCGCTGGATATAATGGAGCTCCCGCACATCCCCCCTGGGTTTTTGGAACTTCACCTCAGGACGGTTGTGAAAGGTGCCAAGCCCGCTGCAAGGAGCGTCCACCAGGACAAAGTCAGCCCTCTTTACCAAAGTTTCATCCCGTTCCTGGCCATCATGAATCCGCGTCTCGATGTTGCCCAGACCCAGCCTTCGTATCTGCCCTGCCATCTCCTCCACCCGGTTGGGGCTGACATCCATAGCCAGGATGGACGCCTCAGGATGATCCTCCCCCATCGAGCAGGACTTTCCTCCCGGCGCGGCGCATACGTCGATGATTCTCCGGCTTCCCCGTGGCGCAAATCCAGTGGCAATTCGGCTGGCTAAGCCCATGAGGCTCATGCGCCCCTCCCGATAGGCGCCGATTTCCGCAAGACGGCTAGCGCCTTGAACGCGCAGCATACCGGGCACCATGGAAGGCTCTGCCGCCATCCCCAAAGCGGACAGCTCCTCCAAAAGCACCGCAGAATCGGTTTTCATGGGATTCACCCGCACATAGGTATCGGTATCCTGGGAGGCCGCCAACGCCAGCGCCCCCTCTAAACCCAAAAGCTCCACCATCTGATTGGCGGCATACACCGGCCAGGAGTACCGCAGGGCAAGGGATTCGGCATCCCCCACCTGAAACGCAAGAATCCGATCACGATCCCGGAGCACCGCCCGCAGCACCCCGTTGATGAACCCGGGCTGTCCCTTTTTTCCCAGCTCCTTGGCCAGCTCCACGCTGCCATTAACGGCGGCGGAGTCCTCCCGGCCAAAGAGACACCGAGCCGTACCCAGCCGCAAAATATTGAGGAGATAAGGCCGGGTCTTCTTCCTCTGGATGTAGCTTTCCAATACATGGTCAATCCAGCTTAGGTTTTCCAGAGCCATACGGGAATAAGCCGTAGCCGCACGACAGGCGGCAGGCTCCAATCCGGCAAACGCCTTCCGCTGGGCTTCCCCATAGTGGATCCCGGACAGCACCTGTTCCAAGATAAAAAGAGCCGCCTTCTCCCCCTGACGAGCGCTCATAGATCGAATCCCCGAGGCGCTTCCTTCCGCCCCCGGATGAAATCCACGTCCGCCATGGGCTTCTTTCCATCGGGCTGAACCCGTAGAAACCGCAGCGCGCCGGAACCGCAAGCCACTATCATCCCCTCCTTGGGGGAAAACGACAGCACCTGCCCTGGAGCACCGTCCCCCTCCATCACACGGGGGTCAAAGAGCTTCAGCCGCTGGCCGTCCAGATGGCCGTAAGCTCCCGGCCAGGGGTCCACGCCCCGACACCGGTCGGCAACCCGCTGGGCAGCCTGCGTGAAATCCAAGCGACCATCCTCCTTTTTGAGCATGGGATAGTAGGAGGCCAACGCCTCGTCCTGCGGGATTCGAGGGCAATTCCCTCGTTCCAAAGCCTCCAGGGTTTTGAGCATTACCCTGGCGCCCACCGGGGCCAGGCGCATCAACAGCTCCCCCGCCGTCTCATAGGGTAGGATCTCCACCTTCTCCGAGAAGATCATATCCCCAGTATCCACCCCGCGGGCGGTAAACATGGTGGTGATCCCCGTCTCACGTTCCCCTTCCATGATGCACCAATTGACGGGAGCAGAGCCCCGGTATTTGGGCAGCAGGGAGGCATGGGCGTTGACCACCCCATATTTGGCGGCAGAAAGATTCCGCTGGCTTAAAATCTGTCCATAGGCAGCGGTTACCATCACATCGGGTTGAAGCGCCTCCAGCGTCTCCGCCGCCTGGGGGGCGCGCACCTTTTCAAAGGTATGGACGGAAATCCCCAGCTCCTCCGCCCGCCGTTTTACAGGGGATGGGATCAGCCGGCGGCTCCGGCCTTGAGGCGCGTCTGGCTGGGTTACCACGGCCGCAACCTCATGGGCTCCCGCCACAGCGTCTAAAATGGGGACGGCAAATTCCGGCGTCCCCATAAATACCACCTTCAAAGACTATTCCTCCTCATCCAGGCTGGCTTCCCGGATCATCTTATCGGTAAACAGGATGCCGTCCAGATGGTCGATCTCATGGCAGAAGGCCCGGGCAATGAGCCCCTCGCCAGTGTACTCATAGAGGTCGCCCTTGCGGTCGTAGGCCCGAACCACCACCTTTTGGGGGCGGGCCACATAACCGGCAATACCAGGATTGCTGAGGCAGCCCTCCACCTCCTCCTGGGTACCCTCGGTGGATACGATCTCGGGATTGATAAGCTCAAACAGCTCATCCTCCACCTCAATGACCACCACCCGGCGAAGCACTCCCACTTGGTTGGCAGCCAGGCCGCAGCCGTCGGCGGCGCGCATGGTCTCCAGCATATCGTCTAAAAGGGTGATGATCCGGTCATCGATTTCAGTTACCAGCTTGGCTTTTTTCCGCAGGACGGGATTCCCCGCCTGTAAAATCTCACGAATGGCCATTCTAATCCTCCAAATACTATGGTTTCGCCGGGGATTCCCCGAACGCTTCTCTTCCCGTTTATTATAGCATATTCCAAAGGGTCCATCACCCTAAAACATGCTCAGGGGATCGACCTCCACCACCGGACGACGGCTCCCTCCGTCCTGCTCCTCCAGAATGCGGTACAGCTCGTCAAGAACCGTCTCCAATCCTGGAAGGCGCATGAGCTTGATCAGCACATGGCTCCGGTACTCCCCGCCCCGCTTCGCCATAGGCGCCGGCCCCTGTTTTACGTCCAAGGGTTCGATTCCCCTCTGCTCCAGCAGGGAAAGGCAGGCTTCTCCCGCCCGCCGGGCGGCCTCCAGCACCTCCCGTTCCTCTCCGGTATACAATCCCCGGATAAAGACGGAAAAAGGCGGAAACTGCGCGATCTTTCTATTGAGAATCTCCTCCCGGTAGAACGCGGCGTAATCCTGATTGGCGGCGTGCTGGATGGCAAAGTGGTCGGGATTATAGGTCTGTACCACCACATCTCCCGGCGCCTGGGCTCTGCCCGCCCGACCCGCCACCTGGGTGATGAGCTGGAAGGTCCGCTCAGGACTTCGGTAATCGGGGAAGTATAGGGCGGAATCCGCTGCCATCACCCCCACCAGGGTGACGTTGGCAAAATCCAGGCCCTTGGCGATCATCTGGGTGCCCACCAGGATGTCCGCCTCCCCTCGCTGAAAGCGTCCCAATATCTTTTCATGGGCATTCTTGCCCCGGGTGGTGTCGTAGTCCATCCGAAGGACCCTGGCCTCTGGAAAGCGCTCCTTGACCTGCTCCTCCACCTGCTGGGTCCCGATGCCAAAATGCTTCAGATACGCCTTGCCGCATTCCGGACACACCGAGGGAATGGGGATGGTCTCCCCGCAATAGTGACACCGAAGGTAATCCCCGTTCCTCCCCCTGTGATAGGTATAGGATACCTCACAGTGGGGGCATTTGATCACATGGCCGCAGCCCCGGCACATGACAAACTTAGCATAACCCCGAAGGTTGATGAACAGCATCATCTGCTCCCTACGATCCAGCCGGTCCCGGATCAACTCGCTGAGCTTTCCCGAAAAGATGCTGCGGTTGCCCGCCATCAATTCCTCCCGCATGTCGCAGGTGTATACCCGGGGGAGGGTGCTCTCCCCAATGCGGCTGGGCAGAGTCAAAAGCTCCATCTCCCCCCGGTTGACACAGCGGTAATAGGCATCCACCGAGGGGGTGGCGCTGCCCAGGATGAGGGGCGCCCCCGCCGCGCGGCACCGCCACCGGGCCACCTCCCGGGCGTCATATCGGGGCCTGATCTCGCTGCGGTAGCTCTGTTCATGCTCCTCATCGATAACCATGAGCCCGATGTCCTCCACCGGGGCAAATACCGCCGATCGGGCGCCGATCACCACCCGGGCCTCCCCCCGGCGGATGCGGGCCCATTCATCATACCGCTCCCCCACCGAAAGCTGAGAGTGGATTACCGCCACCGTATCCCCAAAACGACTCCGAAACCGGGATACCATCTGGGGCGTCAAAGAAATCTCCGGAACCAGGACAATGGCCCCCTTGCCTCGATTGAGCGTCCTTCCAATGGCGTCCAGATACACCTCGGTCTTGCCGCTGCCGGTAATACCGTGAAGCAGGAACACCCGGCCACTTTCCTCCTCCATAGCAACGGCAATCCGACCGGCAGCGGCTCGTTGCTGCTCCGTCAAGGGGGGTGCGCTGTCCCGAACCACGCGCCCCGCTCCGAAGGGCAGGCGGCGAACCGCCTTCTCCTCCATAACCACGGCGCCCCGTTTCACCAGGGGCGCCAACCCGCTTTTCGCTTTGGGACAGATGGCATAAAGATCCCCAGAAGGGATCTCCTGCACCTGGGCCAGCATCTCCAGGGTGGCGTACTGGCTGGGAGCACGGCGCTGGGTGTATGCCAAAAGGGTCTCCAGCTCTTCCCCTTCCATGACCAGTCTAGCCACCGGAATGCGCTTTTCCCGAACCCGCTGCCCCCGCATCTGTGCGGGGATCATCAGCCGCAGAGCCTCGCTCATGGTACAGTGATAGACTTCCGCCACCTGCTTTGCCAAATCCATCTGCTCAGCGGTAAAGGCCGGAAAGGGATCTTCCTTCCGGAGGATCTCCTTGACCCGTTGGGGATCATAGGTACAGTCAGGGCTCAGGGCCACCACATATCCCTCGGTGACACCGTTACCCCTGCCAAAGGGCGCCAGCACCCGCTGGCCCAGGGCCAGCTCCATTCCCTCCGGCACCCGGTATTCAAAAACGCGATCCACGCTGCTGTGGGCTATATCAACAATCACATGGGCATACAAATACGATCCCCCCTTTCTCCATAAAATAGAAGCACCCGAGGGTGCTTCTCACCAGCTAGATCAGCGTCGCGATCTCGTCCAGCACCGCGGCGGCCACATCCTCTTTCTGAGCCAGCGGCACCTCTCGGCGTCCCCCGCCCCGTTTTAGAATGGTCACGATGTTGGTATCGCTGTCAAAGCCCGCACCCGCCTGGGTCACATCGTTGGCAACGATCATATCCAGCTTTTTTCGCTGCAGCTTTTCCTCCGCATAATCCACCACCTGGTTGGTCTCGGCGGCGAATCCGACCACAACCTGATCCTTCTTCCGCTCCGCCACCTGGGAAAGGATATCCGGGTTCTCAACCAGCTGAATGGTATCCAGGTCATGTTGGGTTTTCTTTACCTTGAAATCAAAAACCTCCTTGGCCCGGAAATCCCCAGGGGCCGCCGCCTTGATGAGCACATCGCAGCCATCGAACTCCCGCAGAACCGCGTCCCGCATCTGGGCTGTGGTCTCCACCAGAATGGACTCAACCCACAAAGGCGGCTCCACCGCCATGGGGCCGTGAATCAATACCACTTGCGCCCCCCGCCGGCGGGCCTCCCGGGCGATGGCGACTCCCATCTTCCCACTGCTGCGGTTGCTGATGTACCGCACGGGATCGATGGGCTCCCGGGTAGGGCCGGCGGTAACCACCACCCGCTTCCCGGCAAAGTCCTTCTTCTCATAGAGCAAGTCCAGCACCCGCTCCACGATAACCTGTGGCTCCTCCATACGGCCGTATCCAACGTCCCCGCAGGCTAAGAAGCCCTTGCCCGGGCCCACCACATCCGCGCCCCGGTCCACGAGAATCCTCATGTTGTCCTGAACAGCAGGATGCTCCCACATCTTTTCGTTCATAGCAGGAGCCACGCAGATGATGGCCTCGGTGGCCATCACGGTGGTGGAGAGCATATCATCGGCGATGCCATGGGCCATCTTTCCGATGATATTGGCAGTGGCCGGCGCGATCAAGAACACATCGGCCCGCTTGGCCAGGGAGATGTGCTCCACCTCAAACCGCACCTTTTCCGCAAACATGTCCACAGCCACGGCGTGTCCCGTCAGGGTTTCGAAGGTCAGGGGCGCGATGAACTCCGTGGCGTGTTCCGTCATAATAACGTATACCTCCACCCCGGCTTTCCGCAGACGGGACGCGATCTCCGCCGACTTATAGGCGGCAATTCCTCCCGTTACCCCCAATACCACGGTCTTTTTTTCCATGGATTATTTCAGTCCTTCCCTACGCTCGCAGGTCACTTTCCCCTCATAGATCTCCTGAATCGCGATGCTGACCGGCTTGATAAACTGCTCTTCCGTCAGCTGCGGATCTCCCGACACCAACTGGCGGGCCCGCTTCGCGGTTTCCACCACCAGGGTATAGCGGCAATCCACGGTCTTCAGCAGCTCGTTGATGGGCGGATAGATCATCATATGGCATTCCTCCTAGAACCTTTGTATTCTTCAATGATATGCAAAATCTCTTGGACGCAATCGTCCAAGTTGTCGTTGATCACGGTATAGTCGTACCATGGAGCCAGCTCCATCTCCCGAACGGCGGTAGCAAGACGCTTTTGAATCTGCTCCTCGGTCTCGGTGTTTCGGCCCCGGAGCCGCCGCTCCAACTCCTCCCGGTCGGGCGGCATCACGAAGATCATCAAGGCCTCGTCCATGGCCTTTTTGACGTTCATCGCTCCCACCACATCGATATCCAGGAAGACATCCCGGCCCTCGTCCATCATCCGCTCCACGAATTTCCGGGGCGTGCCGTATTTGTTCATACCAAATACATCGGCATATTCCAGAAACTCCTGGTTTTCAATCATCCGCACAAACTCCTCCTCGGAGATGAAGAAATAGTCCTTCCCCTCCACCTCTCCGGGGCGCATGGCCCGGGTGGTGCAGGAAACCGATAAGATCCCTCTGGGAAGCTTCTCCAGCAGTGCTTTTATAATGGTCCCTTTGCCGGTACCCGAAGGCCCGGATATCACAACCAGCGCGCCCCGCATGGCTAATCCTCCTGCAGATCCGCGGATTTATCATCCATGCGGTTGGCCACGGTTTCGGGCTGGATGGCGGACAGCACCACATGGTCGCTGTCCATGATGACCACGGCTCGGGTACGGCGGCCGTAGGTTGCGTCTACCAGCATGCCCCGGTCCCGGGCGTCCGAAATGATCCGCTTGATGGGAGCGGATTCCGGACTCACAATGGCAATAACCCGCCCCGCGGACACGATATTGCCAAATCCAATGTTGATCAATCGAATACTCATATGACCTCCAAATCATTCCCCTCGGGGCTATTCGATGTTCTGTACCTGTTCCCGAATCTTCTCAAGCTCACTCTTTAAAAGAATCACCGCCCGAGCGATCTCCCCGTCGTTGCACTTGCTGCCGATGGTGTTGACCTCCCGATTCATCTCCTGGACGATGAAATCCAATTTACGGCCTACCGGCCCCGCAAGAAGCAGCGTCTCCCGAAACTGGGCCAGGTGACTTCCCAAACGCACCAGCTCCTCGTCGATGTTCCGCTTCTCGGCCACAATGGCCGCCTCCATCAGCACCCGCTGCCGGAGGGTCTCGTCAGCCTGGATGAACTCCTGTAGCTTATCCAATAGACGCTGCCGGTTGGCCTCATCCACCACAGGGGCATTTTGGCGCACAACCTCCACCGCCTCGGCCACGGTATCCAGCTTTTGTAGCATATCCTCCTGGATGCGCCCGCCCTCGGCGCTTCGCATTTCCACCAGCTGAATAAGGGCGGCCCCGGCTGCCTCCTGGATCAGTGCCTCCACCGCGCCAAGGTCCTCCTCCCGCTCGGTGGTGGTCAATACGCCGTGAAATCCGGCAATATCCATAAGACCGGGTTGGTATCCCACCCCCAGATCCCGGGAAAGCGACCGCAGGGCCGACAAATAGGCTCCCGCCAAAGCGGCGTCGCATTGAACATCGGTGCGATCCTCCCGGTTGTTGCGGTAACTTACCGAAAGATCCACCTTACCCCGGTCGCAATGGGCGGACACCAGCCGTCGGAGAGACTCCTCCAAAACGGAGATACGGCCGGGCATCCGGATGTTTAAATCCAGAAACCGGCTGTTGACGCTCTTTACTTCAATGGTGGCCTCCCGGCCCTCCCGGCTGGCATAGCCTCTGCCGTACCCCGTCATACTCTTCAAATCAGCCCAACTCCATGATCGGTTTTATGAGTAAAACATTATACCATATTTATAATTCAGGACAAAGTTATTTGAACAATTTATAGATTTCATCGGGCCGAGGCGGGCCAAAGGTGCGTTCTACTCCATCCTTACACTGGATGGTAAAGCCCACCTCCGCGGCTTCCGCCCGTCCGATCTGGGCCGCGGGAATTCCCGCGGCCATCAAAGCGTCCATAACCTCCTGGGGCCGCGGGCTGGCAATGAGCATGCTCCCCGAGCTGATGAGCCGCAGCGGATCGATTGCAAATTCCCGGCAAAGATCCAGGGTCAGATCCAGAACCGGAATCTGGCTCTCATCCAAGGCCGCACCGCAGCCCGCTGCGGAACAGACCTCGTGCACCGCTCCCAGCACGCCCCCTTCGGTAATATCGTGCATGGCGCAGGCGCCCGCCCGGGCTGCGATCATGCCGTCGGGCACCACGCTGAGCATGGCCTTAAGCTGATCCACCTGCCCCAAACGCTGGAAGGTAACGGCGGACACCGCCCGATCATAGAACTCACTGCACATCATGATGGTACCTTCAATACCAGCATATTTGGTGATAATGAGGCCGTCCCCCGGCCGTACATCCCTGCTTTGAACCAAGCCATGGCGGGGACATTTCCCAAAAGCGGTTCCCGAAACCACGATGCGGTTTACGGCGTCTGTAATCTCGGTATGTCCTCCGATAACCTCGATGTTCACCTCGCTGGCAGCCTCGGACACCTGCTCCATAATATCGGCAATGGCGTGCTCAGGGGTATTTTCCGGTGCTAAAATGGTGATCACCATGGCAACCGGTTCCCCGCCGCAGGCAGCGATATCATTGCAGTTGATGTGAACGGCGATCCGTCCCACGTCGCTGTTGGGCACCGTTACGGGATCGGTACTGACCACGCATAGATCCCCCATCAAATCCAGAGCGCCACAGTCCTCCCCTACCCCAGGACGGAGAACCACCTCCTCCCGGCGGGGCTGCAGCTTGCTCAAAACATCGGCAACCAGCCGGTCGCTGTCCATCTTCCCAATTCTCATAAAGCCGTCTCATCCCCCAACATGGATAAAAACTCGTCCTCGGTCAAGACCTCAATGCCCAGCTCCTGGGCCTTTCTTAGCTTGCTGCCGGCCCGTTCCCCGGCCACCAGTAAATCGGTCCCCTTACCCACAGTGCTTTGGACGTTGGCGCCATGGCCCTCGGCCAGCACCTGAATCTCAGAACGGGTATATCGGGAAAGGGAACCGGTAAACACCACGTTACGCCCACTCAAAAGCCCCGTTTCCTTTTTATCATACACCGGAGCGATCCCCTGATCCAAGAGTTTTTGCAGATTCTCCCGTTTGCCTTCGTCGGCAAAATACCCAGCGATGCTGCGGGCCACTACGTCTCCCACGTCCCGAATGGCAAGAAGCTCCTCCTCTGAAGCCGCCATCAGAGCCGTAAGGCTGCCATAATGATCCGCCAGATCCCGGGCGGTTTTTCTGCCCACGTTGGGGATCCCCAGCGCCGAGAGAAACGCTCCCAGCTCGGGATGTTTGCTGGCCTCAAGGGCCGCAAGCAGGTTATCCGCCTTTTTATCCTTAAATCCCGGCAGCCCTAAGAGCTCCTCCCGGGTCACTCGGTAGAGCTCATAGGGAGCGGTAACCCCCAAATAATCCATCAGCAGCGCGATGGTTTTCTCGCTGAGGCCTTCGATATCCATGCCGTGCTTGCTGGCAAAATGAGACAACTCATAGAGTTTCTGCTGACGGCAGGAATCGGTATTGGTGCAAAAGACGTTGGCTCCCCGCTCCTCCACCGGGCTACCGCAGAAGGGGCAGGTCTCGGGGGTCAAGATGGGCTCTCCCCCATCGTCCACCGTACCCATGATCTCGGGGATCACATCGTTGCTGCGGCGGACCCATACGGTACTGCCCAGCTTAACTCCCTTCCGCTGGATATCTCCGGGATTGTTCAGTGTGGCGTGGGATACCGTGATCCCCCCAATATCCACCGGCGTCAGATGCGCCAGCGGAGTCAGTTTTCCGGTTCTGCCCACGTCCCAGCTTACCCCAATCACCTGGGTAGTGGCTTCCTCAGCCTCAAACTTGATCGCCATGGCCCAACGCGGGAATCGGTCCGTGTGCCCCAGGGCCTCCCGCTGGGCATAGTCCACCACCTTGGCCACTACACCATCGATGAGAAAGTCCAATTGATGGCGGCGCTCCCCCACCTCCATGGCCGCCTGAAACAGCGCTTTCGGGTCATGATACACCCCCAGGTCGGGCGGAGTCTTGAAATGGTTCTCCCGTAAAAAGGCCTCCATCTCCTCCTGGGATTGAAAGCTTTTGTCCTCGATATAGCCCACGTTATAGAAAAAAGCGTCTAAGTTCCGTCGGGCCGTCTCCTTCGGATCCAGATTCCTAAGGGCTCCTGCCGCTCCGTTGCGGGGGTTCTTCAGGGGCTCCTGGGCCTCCTGGTTATACCGTTCAAAGACAGAAATGGGCATAAATCCCTCCCCTTGAACCTCAAAAATCCCCTTGTATTCCACCGAAAGCGGCACCGATTTGATGGTCCGTACCTGGCTTAGGATGCCCTCCCCCACAAGGCCGTTGCCCCGGGTTGCAGCCTGAACCAGCCGGCCATCCTCGTAGGTCAGATTGATGGTCAACCCGTCGAACTTGTGCTGCAGGGCATAGGCCACATCCGCCCCATCGGGCAGCAGACGGCGAATCCGTGCGTCCCACTCCAAAAAATCCTCCTGGGTCTTCACCTTATCCAAGCTCCAGAGCCTAGCCCGGTGGGGATAGGGCTCAAACCGGGCCAAAGGCTGTCCTCCCACCCGGGTGGTGGGGGAGTTTGGCAGGACCGTTCCAGTCTTCCGTTCCAGCTCGATCAGCTCGTCAAAAGCGGCGTCGTATTCCCCATCGGTAACCGACGGGTCGTCCAGCACATAATATTGATAGGCATACCGGTTCAGCCGGTCCACCAGCTCCTGCATTCGTTCCATATCAAACCTTCTTTACCACAGCGAACTTGGTATCGATCTTTTTCACACCCGCTCCCGGAAAAGCGATCTCCAGCACCCCGTCCTTTTCGGTGATGACGGTGCCCTGCTTAAACAGGGGATGAACCACCTTATCTCCCGGAGCGAAGCTCCCGGCGGGAGCTTTGGCCGCCGCCCGTTTTTGGAATACCTGGGGCCGGACCGGCACAGGCCGCCGGGGCTCCGGGGCGTCTTCCTCATACCAGCTATTCCTGTTTTGCCCAATTCCGCGGCGGATGATGCCCTCCTCCGGCAATTCTGCCAGAAAGCGGGAAGGCTCGTTAAAGACGGTATTGTTGAACATATTCCGCGCCACGCAATAGGAGAGATACAGCCGTTCCATGGCCCGGGTAATGCCCACATAGCATAGCCGCCGCTCCTCCTCCACCTGGCTATCGTCCACAAGGGAACGGGAATGGGGACAAAGCCCCTCCTCCATGCCGATCAAAAATACCACCGGAAACTCCAGGCCCTTGGCGCTGTGGAGGGTCATCAGGGTAACAGAACTATCGTAGCCGCCCTCCTCATCGGTGTCCATCACCAAGGCCAGTCCCTGCAAGAACTCCGCCAGATCCGCCTCGGGGTTGTTTTCAAAGTATTCCTTTGCCGCCTGGACAAACTCCTTGATATTCTCCGCCCGGGAGAGGGCCTCGTCGCTGCCGTCATCCAGGTATTGGGACAGCATCCCCGATTGGTCGATGGCGTCCAGGATCAACTCATAGGGCTCCCGCTTTTCAGTCAGAGAAAACAGGTTCTCCGCCAGATCCCGGAAGGAAAGCAGATTCTTTACCATCCGCTTCTGGGTAAAGTGCTGATCCGCCTCCCCGACGATCTCATAGGCCGGGACCCCGTACCGGTCCGCAGCCTCCTGAACCGCGGCGATGGCGGCGTCTCCGATGCCCCGCTTGGGTACATTGATGATGCTAAACAACGAGAGGTCGTCCCGGGGGTTCTGCAAAAACCGCAATAAGGAGACGATGTCCTTCACCTCCCGGCGGTCGTAAAACTTCATTCCCCCGTAAACCCGGTAATGGATGCCGCTGCGCATAAGGGCCTCCTCCACCGCCCGGCTCTGAGCATTGATCCGGTAGAGAATAGCCATATCCTCATAGCGATACTCCGCCGCCAGGTTGTCGATCTCGTTCACCACGTAGTCGGCTTCGCCCTTTTCATTAGCGGCCCGGTATACCACGATGGGATACCCCTCCCCTTTATCGGTAAAGAGATTCTTGCCCTTGCGCTGGAGGTTGTGAGAAATCACCGTGTTGGCGGCATTTAGAATGTTGCCGTAGGAGCGGTAGTTCTGCTCCAAGCGGATGGTCGCCGCCCCGGGGAAATCCTGCTCAAATTCCAGGATGTTGCGGATATCCGCCCCCCGCCAGCCGTAGATGCTCTGATCGTCGTCCCCCACCACGCAGATATTTCCGTGAACGGAGCACAGCAGCCGGATCAGCTTATACTGAGCCGGGTTGGTATCCTGGTACTCGTCCACCATCACATAACGGAATTTGTTTCCGTAATATAGGCGCACATCCTCATGCTTCTCCAAAAGCTCGATGGTCTTTAGCAGCAGATTATCAAAGTCCATGGCGTTGGCGTCCCGCTGCTCCTTCTCATAGAGGGCGTAGACATCATAGGCCCGGCGCCGGACATAGTCCTCGGTCTCCCGGAAGAACTCCGCCGGTTTTTCATAATGGTTCTTAGCCCGGCTGATGAAATCCAGCATGGTCTTGGGCGGAAAGTACTTTTCATCCATATCCAAGGCCCCTAGGCACCGTTTGATGAGCCGCAGGGAATCGCTGGTATCATAGATGGTAAAATCCCGGGTATACCCCAGCGCGTCCCCATGGCTTCGCAAAATCCGAACACACATGCCATGGAAGGTATGGATCCACATGGATTCCGCCCCGGGCCCCACCGCCGCGTGAATGCGCTCCTTCATCTCCCGGGCCGCTTTATTGGTAAAGGTGATGCACAGGATGTTGCCAGGCCACACGTCAAGGCTGTCCACAATGTTGGCAGCCCGGGCGGTAAGGGTTTTGGTCTTGCCGCTGCCGGCTCCCGCCAATACAACAAGAGCGCCCTCTGTGCGCTCCGCCGCTTCTCTTTGTCTTGGGTTCAATTCATCAAGTATCATAGCATTCCTAATATACCATAAAAGCGCAGGGATTTATAGTTCCACTGCGCTTCTACAAAGAGAATTTCTCGCTATTTTTTCATACGGTTCAATGCGATGTCATAGCCCCCGGTGCCGTATACCACACAGCGGTTGACCCGGCTGATGGTAGCGGTGCTGGCGCCGGTTTGGCGGCTGATCTGCTGGTAGGTCACCTTCTCCCGCAAAAGCCTTGCCACCTCCAGCCGTTGGGCAATGGCCTGCAATTCGCTGATGGTGCAGATATCCTCAAAAAAACGGTAGCATTCATCCAGGCTCTCCATGCTCAAAATAGCCTCAAACAGCCTGTCCAGCTCCTCGGAACGGATTTTGCTCGTGGCGTCCATGATCATTCCCATCCCTTCTATGGTTATGATAGGAATTATACCACAAGCTATCATCATATTACAGCACTAAACTGTAACTTCCTGATTTTTTTCCAAGGAACCGATGGATACCTCATAGGCGGTTTTTTCCACCACCGACCCATCGGGCAGCGTCTTTTCGTAGATGCGGCTCTGCATCCGGCCGGAGATGCTGATCATATCCCCCATACTCAGATTCTGGGCGTACCGGGCCAGACGTCCCCAGGCGATGCAGGGGATATAGTCGCTCTTCCGGAAGGCTCGGTTGACCGCCAGCAAAATGTCGGCAATCTCCCGTCCAAAAGGGGTGGTGCGGTAGATGGGCGGCTTGCAGATGTGCCCCTTTAAAGCAATGAAGTTGAGAAACCCCTCCTGGGTATCCGCAAAGATGATGTCCTTGGCAAATACCGTAAGGATCAAACGGCTCGCTCCATCGATATACTGGTTATAGCTTCTGAGCTGGCCAATGATGGTAACGATGCTATCCACCTGGGGCATGTATCCCGATAGCAGCCGTTCGGATATGGTAATGGGCAACAGATCACAGGCATGGGAAAGACGAGGCACCCGCAACCGCGTGGCATAAAAGCGCTCTCCATAGGTCACGTGGGATTCCTTCAGGGGCTCCGCTACCATTCCCCGAAGTTTTACGGTATTGTGAAAACCTCCCTGCTGCACGGAACCCCCTCCTTCTGCCCATAAATCAATACATATCGCTCTACCATGTTATGCAGGCAGACGGCCGATCATACCGGAAATCCCAGCAGCTTCTCCTTAGAGCCCCATTTGCCCGAAAGAAAAAAAGCTTCCGTTTGCAGCGCGTTCCCCGTATAATGGGAATGCACATTCCAACTGCGTTGCACCATTCATTTAAGGAGGACGGTATGATGAAAAAGGCCCTTAGAACCACCCTTGCCGTGCTGATGTGCGCGGCCCTGCTCCTTGCCCTGGTCGCCTGCGGCGGCGGTGCCCCCGCAAGCATGAAGGGTACCAGCTGGAGCGTTTCCAAGGTTTCCGCCAACGGCATGGAGATCGAAGGCGAGATGTTGGCCTCCATGGGATTTGAGATCACCATCAATTTCACCAGCGACAGCGAATACACCATGGAAGCCCTGGGCGAATCCATTGACGGTACCTATACCCTTTCCGGCAATACCCTAACCCTGACGGTGGGCAGCGATTCTCAGGACTGCACCCTCTCCGGCAATTCCTTCACCATGGAGGAGGATGGCTCCAAGGTGGTTTTCACCAAGAAATAAGCATATCAATAAAAAAAGCGCCTGCAGGCGCTTTTTTTATTGATGCCGAAACTCCACGCCTTCCACCGGCGTTCTTCCCGCATTGGGTGAACGACAAATGAAAAAAAGGCTTCCCCTTCTGCCAGCTAGCGAGTATACTATATTTATTATTTGCTTGCGTAGCATGCTTTCAAGGAGGACGATACCATGAAAAAGACCCTTAAAACCACCCTCGCGGTACTGATGTGTGCCGCCCTGCTGCTGGGCCTGTGCGCTTGCGGCGGTTCCGCGTCCAGCCTCAAAGGCACCAACTGGAGCGTTTCCAAGGTTTCCGCCAACGGCATGGAGATCCAGGGCGAAATGCTCGCCTCCATGGGGTTTGAGATGACCCTGGAGTTCACCAGCGACAGCGACTTCAAGATGGGCGCAATGGGTGAATATGTAGAGGGTACCTATACCCTTTCCGGCGGCACCGTTACCATGACGGTGGATGGAGAAGCGGTAGACGCCGCTCTTTCCGGCAATACCATCACCATGGAGGAAGATGGCGCCAAAATCGTTTTTTCTAAGAAATAAGCAGAGGCAGCCAAAAAGCCTGTGGCAAATAGCCACAGGCTTTTTTTATAGGTCTTCCCCCAGGATCAAATCCGCAAAGGCATCAAGGGTTCTGATCTCGTAGGTGGGGCGGATGTCCGGATCCCCCGGCAGCCCCTTGGGATTATACCAGCAGGTATCCACCCCGGCGTTCCGGCCTCCCAGGATATCGGCCGTGAGGGAATCCCCTAAAATGATTGCGTCCTCCCGCCGGACCCCCTCGCCCAGGAGCGCAAATACCTGGTCAAAGTACTCCGCCGTAGGCTTCTGGGATCCCAGCGCTTCGGAAACAAATAGATGCGGGATGTACTTTTTCAAAAAGGATCGCTCATAGCGGCTGGTCTGCACCCGCTCAACCCCGTTGGTAATCATGGCCAAGGTGCATTTCCCATAGAGCCGCTGGAGGAGTTCCTCCGCTCCCGGCTCGGAGAAGGTACACAGCGCAAGCTGATCGGCATAGGCTTCGTTCATCTCCCGTGGGGTCAGATGCTCCACCCCCAAATGCTGGGCCAACAGCCGGAACCGCTTATCCTGGAGCTGGGGCTTGGTCAATTCTCCCCGCTCAAACTCCTCCCATACCATGGTATTGATTTTATCGTAAACCTTCAGAATATCGGGTCCGCCTGGAAGCCCCAGGGCCTTAAGCATTTCGCTTAGAGCATGGTTCTGGGCCCGTTTGAAATCCATCAGCGTGCCGTCGTTGTCCAGCAGCACCAGGGAATATCTCGCCATATTGCGCCTCCTTTATCTTTCTTTTATTTTGCATGACTTCCAGAAAAAACGCAACCCTGCACGGATGCTCCCCCTTAGGCATAGGATAGATGGGGTGATGACCATGAAACACGTCCTGCCGCGGATTCGCAGCCGTAAACTAAGCTACCAGCCCAGCCGGGATGGCGTTCTCCTGTTGGACGGAGAAATTCGCTATCCCCGCATCTCCGCCGCGCAAGCGCCCAACGCCGGCAGTCAGATGAGCGCCCGGTGCCATCTGGATGCGGTGGAATATCTATTGTTTCTCCAGTCTCAGGGTTACGACGCCGCACAAACCGTTTGGAAACAAAAGGGCCCTCTGCCCCTCTCGGCCCGACAGGGCTTTTCCGTCACCTACCTGGGTCTGGAACGAATGAGCCTGGTATTCCAGCGGACGGAATCCTGGCAATCGGGGCCACAGCAGCTTGGTCGAACCTTTTGCCTGCGCACCGGACGATTGCTGGCCCTTCACGACCTCTACACCGGCCGGTATGCCGACTCCATCTATGAATACATTCTGGATGAAATCCAGCGGGAGGAGTCCTCCTATTACGAAAATTATAAGGTGAACGCCCGAAAACACCTCCAGGAAGAAAACTACTTCTTAACGCCCCAGGGGGTCGCGCTATTCTATCCGCCCGATACCATCGCGCCGGAGGAAAAAGGCGTTTTGCACTTCACCATCCCCTATTCCCTGCTAGAGGAATACCAAATCCCCCGCCAAATGGAAGAGGAGCCGGCCCCATAGCCGGCTCCTCTTTTCTACTGTTCTTCGGGCGAGGGGATGCCCAGTCGTTTTCCTAGCACCAAGGTCCCCAGGTACACCGCGGTAGCAACCAAAATCAGAACCCCCATCAGCACATAGAAGGAACGGATGCCCACGGTATCCGCCATCACGCCTCCCAAAAAATTTCCGCCGATGCCGCTCATGGCCATGATAGCGGCGTTGGCTGTCATAGCGGTGGCGGATAAATTCTTGGGCGCCAAGCTGTAAACATAGCGTACAATAGCAAAGAGATAGAATCCGTAGGCCACACCGCTGGTCAGCATCATAGTGATGAGCACCGTGCCGCTGTAAGCCGAAGCGTAAATAAGCTGTTCGATGCCGTAATAGGCAAATACCGCAAGGGTGATGGTCCGAAGTTTCATCCTTCGGCAGAGGACCGCCGCCAGCAGCATGCCGGGCACCTCCATAAACGCCCGGATGCCGGTAAAGGTGCCAATGACCGATGGATCCCCCATCACCTCGGTAAACAGGTAGGGTAGATAGGTACCGTTGGAATACTGGGGTAGGTAAGTAAAGAGGGCGCAAACAAAAAACGTCATGAGATAGTAATTATGAAACAGCTTCCCAAGTCCCAGTTTGTTTCGCTTCACCTCCCGCACAGCGTGCTCCATCAGAGGCGCCGTAGGCTGCGCGTCCCCCACCTTCCGGCAGATGAAATATACCGGGAGCGCGCAGATGGGTACCAGAAAAAACACCGACGCCGTTCCCAGGTTGGGCACCAGGAACAAGCCGGAGCAGACGGCCGCCACAGCGTAGCCTAGGGAACCGTACCGCCGGGCGGTGGCGTATTTCACCCGCCCGTCCGCATCCTGGATCTGCAACATCCAGCTATCCAGGATGGAAGCGGCGGAAAGCCGGAATGCAGAGCCCCCAACCATGACGATAACCGCCAGGGAGAGTCCCCCCAGCATCGTGCTTCCCGTCAAGGGAACCCACAGCCAAGCGGCGGCGGTAACAAACCAACAAAGGATAAAAACCCTACGGCTGGAACCGATCTTATCGGATATGATCCCAAAAACAGGCGGCGCGGCCATCCCCACAAAGGCGATGGCCGCCATAGCGCTTCCCACCGCCACGCCGCTCATGCCGGTTTCCCGGAGAAACTGGGATAAATAGGAATTAGAACAAAGGCTGGCCCAATAGAGAAATTCCAACAGGCACATGAAACGCTGACGAACCCGATAATCCATGATAGCCCCCATCGCAAAAAGGATAAGCGGACCCCCGCTAACACTGGCGCACAACGCCCATCTTACTAAAAGGGGACGGGCCTTGCAAGGGAAACTTGCCTGCGCGTCCAATAAAACGGGCCCTCATAGAGGGCCCGTTTCAGGATCGCGGCTTAAGCGGCGATCTGCTTTTTCTTTCCAAACAGGAGGAACAATACCATCATTCCTGCGGCAAAGGCCGTCATTGCGCCGATGATGGTATAGCACATCCGAATGCCCACCCCGGAGATCAGAGCGCCCACAAGAAGATGGCCCAGGATGCTGGATAGGTTCATCACCGCTCCGTTCATGGTAACCACCGTGGCGTTCAGTCCTGGAGGCGCCATACTGTGGACATAGCTGATGGAATTGCTGAGCATGATGGCGTATACCATGCCGCTGATCATCAGGAGTCCGGTGAGGAGCCATACCCCGCCGATGAGGGCGCAGAGGATCTGCTCTATGGCGTAATAAGCAAAGCAAAGGGGCAGGACCACCTTGGAGGAGTATCTCCGGCCGATGATGGGCACCAGCATAAAAGCGGGCACCTCCATCAAAGCGCGTAGGCCGATGACGATACCCATCATGCTGTTGTCCGCCCCCATGTCGGTGATCAAATAGGGCAGCATGGTATAGCTGCACATAAAAGGCATCCATACGATGATGGCGCAGGCAAAATAGGTCATGATGTAATACTTTTTAAAAACCCGGCCCACCTGGAGCTTCTGCTTGGGCTCATCGCGCTTGGGCGCAGCGGCAGGAGCGACCGTCGCCTCGGTCTGGCCAATCCGACGGCACAAAAGCAGAACGGGAATGGCGCAGATGGGCAGAAAATAGAAGATGTACTGGGGCGCGATCCAGGCTACCACTAAAGAGGATATCAGAGAAAAGAAGGCATATCCTAGGGAACCGTACTTCCGGGCATGGGCATAAACGATGCGCGGCTCCGCTTCCTGGACCTCCATCAGCCAGCTGTCCATCAAAGACCCCACCGGCAGGCGGCTCCAAGCGTCTACAAACAGGAGAAACACCATCAGGGGAATCCCCGCGATTTTGATGGAAGCCGAGATGGGAATGATGAGCCAAAAGATGGCGGTGATGGTAAAGGCCACGGTAAAGGTCTTGCGCACCGACCCAATCTTATCGGCGATCATCCCCGCGATGGGAGGCGCGATCATGCCGATGCAGGCCAAGGCGCTCTGGATGCTGCCCACCGTAACGCTGTCCATTCCGCTGTTCTTGAGGATCATGGCGATGTAGCTGCTCCCGATCATGGACCCCATGTAAAGGAATTCAACCAGGTTCAGCCTGCGCTGTGTAACTTTGTACTCCACGGAATCAACTCCCTGTAAAAAATAAGTATGGAAAGGCAGCCAAACGGCTCCTTCGTCATCTGCGGACACAAAACACAGTAAACCGGCGAAACCACAAAAAAGCGGCGCTGCCGCTCTCTCTACAAATCCCCTCCCAATTTCATCACGATTAACACTCTATCCCATTACGGCGGCAAAGTAAATACATCATTTGACGTTTTTTCACGGCATTTCTTTGTTTGAAAGACGGCTAAAGCTCATACCCTCCGGCCCAAATATAGATCCACGGTATCATAGATAGTAATGCTTTTGCCAAAAGCCTCGATGGCCTCCCGGATCTCCCGCAAAAGGCCAGTCCGTGCGTCCGCCTCCATGGAGCGGTGGTCGGAATAGGTGTTCAAAAGGGCGAGATAGGATGCCCCGTCCATCACCCGCGTTCTATGGTATAGCCGGTATTGGACCTCTGCAAACCCGTATTCCTCCAGTAAATCCCTGTATCGGCTGCAATCCGGCTCGGCAAACTCGCGGGGTGCCGCTGTTCCAGGCCGATAGCGCCGGTAAGCCCGTTGGATTTCCCGATGCAACGGGTCCTCTGCCCGGCCCACAAAGGGATGATTCCAAAACAGCGCGATGGTTCCGCCCGGCCGCAGCAGACGATAGGCTTTGGGAAACCCCACCTCCGGCGGAACCCAATGAAACGCTGTGGCGGAATACAGCAAGTCATAGGTTTCCTGGGTATCAAAATCCTCAAAGGATACGCATTCCGCCTGAAAACCAGGCATGCCGGAAAATCGTTTTTGGCAATATGCTATCATACGATCCCCCAAATCCAGTCCGGTCACACGGCATCCTGTGGCTAGAATAGGCCCAGTAGCCTGGCCGGTGCCAATTCCCACCTCAAGGGCAGACCGCTCCCCTTCCAGGCCAGCGTATGCGATTAGATCGGAAAAAAGCGCCCCGGGATAATCCGGCCGGCTTCTGTGGTAGTTTTCCGGATCCTCATCAAATTTCATCCGCAGCTCTTCAGCCTCCTGATGGCCTTCTATCCCGCTTTTCACTTTCCTCTCCCTCTTCCTCTATTAGGATGCTTTTTCATCTTACCACAAAAAGACGGGCCGTGGGACTTGCCCCACGGCCCGTAGTGAATCCACCCTGCCCCGCTGCTTTTCTAAGCCGTTTTGCGGAGCCTCTTCCCCAGGACTTGGAACAGGATAAACAGGCCCACGGCACAGATGCCCACGGTACCCACCACAAGATACCCGGTACGTACACCGGCGGCGTCCCGCAGGATGCCGCACACGTTGTTGGCAATGATTCCCGCCACCCCCATAATGGCACCGTTGACGGTGACCACCGTGGAAGACAGCCCTTCCGGTGCCTTGGAGTGGATGTAGTTGATGACGGTGGAAATCATAAAAGCAAAGGCAACGCCGCTGGACAACATCAGGGCGATGACCACCCAAATACTATGGGCGGTGGACAGCAAAAAGGCCTCACAGGCATAATATCCAAATACCAGGCAAATCAAAACGCTGGGCTTTACCCGTTTCTGAACCTTGGGCACCAATAGGAAGCAAAAGAACTCCGCCCCAGCCTTGATGCCGGCCAATAGCCCCACCATGGACTTATCCCCCATAATATCGCCTACCAGGTATTGCAGCTGAATGCCAGAACCGCTGAAAGGCATCAGCATAAAAATAGCGCAGGCAAAATAGGTCATCAGGTCGTAGCTGTGGAACAGACGCCCCAGTTGCAATTTTTCCCCCTTGGCTTTTGAGGGAGCTGTTTTCCCCACCGCGGGGCCGGGATCCCCAATCCGGCTGGCTAGAAACAGAATGGGAATCAAAAACAGCGGCATCAACCAGAACACCGCGCCGGTGCCCAGCAAGGCCGCCAAAGGAGTGGATAGCGCCGCCATGGCGGCGTATCCCAAAGAACCGTATTTTCTGGTGTTGGAATAGTTAAAGGAAGGCTCGCTGTCCTGGATCTTCATCAGCCAGCTATCCATCAGGGATTCATGGGATGCCCGGAAGAAGGTGCCGGATAGCAGCAGAACCACCGTAAGGGGAAGGGTCCCCAGCTTTACGCCCACCGAAAGGGGGACAAAAAACCAAACGATGGACGCGCCGGTCAACGCGATGCAAAAGGTTTTCCGTACGCCGATCTTATCTGCCAGCATGCCAAACAGCGGAGGCGTCAACATGGAAACCACGGAGATCCCGCTCATGGCGGCGCCCACAGCGGTGCCGTCCATTCCCGTCTCCCCCAGGATCACCGCGATAAACGAAAGGGAAACCATCCCCGCGTAGAACAGCAGTTCCTGGACGTTGATCAGCAGCAGCTTTTTCTTAAATTCCATCACAACAACCCCTTTAAAATGATTTGACGCCGGAGAACTGCGGCGCCCACAGATTGCAGTTCGGTGGAATCGTTCCCTAATATTCAGATAAAATCCCCTCTGGATAATCCAAGATTATCCTTTTTTCAGAGGGTTGACAATAGGCAAATATAGGAAACGGAGGGGAAATCCCCTCCGTTTCAATTTCAGAATCCTGTAACTACTCTAAAATCAGATCCCCAAAGCCCGAACGCTCGTGGAAGCCGGGCGTGGGGTTCCAGGTCCCTGCGTGGCGCAGGTCGCCCTGGGCGCACACCGTAAAGAAATTCCCCTTGATCCTGCTGCCAGAGCCCAAGCCGGTACAGCCGTATACCTGGTTCAAGATGGCAAATGGAATCTCATAGGTCAGCTCCCAATACTCCCCATTGTAATCCGCAGGATCCGTCACCGTGCTTTGGATATGGAACTCCTCCGGCAGGATATGCCACAAACGCCCCCGGGGCTTGATGTACCCAAAGCCCAGGAGCAGCGCCCCCAAGACGTTGGTTTCAAAATTCATGTAGTCCTCCCGAACATCGGGATAGGGGTTCAAGAAAAACTCCACGCAGCTGTTCTCCGATACGGGATCGTTGTAATTCCGCAGGGTACCCAGGATAGCGGGCTCCTCGGCATGGAATTTAACATAAAACCGTTCCCCATCATGGCACACCTTGGCATAGGCCTTGGGATAATATTCCTTCTCATTGGGGGAATAGTTGGTAATATCCGCCTGGGGGATATCCTCCCAGGGGACGTTCGCTCCAGCGGGAATCTTTTTGATAACATAGGTATTCACAAGCTCCACTCCCTTACGGTTTCATTCCGATTTTCACTGCCCTTATCCTATCACATTTTGGAGGAATCTTCCACAGGCTCCTGGGATACCACCACATACTGCCGGGGTAACTGGATACCCGCCCGGTCAAAGGCCAGTTTCACATCCCGGCGGATCTCACAAAGAGCAGTATAGCCCAAGGCTGGGCTTTCCGTCCAAATGGAGGCCCGAAGCTTCAGGGCGTTTCCATCGATATCCACCAGCCGGACCGGCACCTTGGGCTTGCCCTCGGCCAGTTCTTCCTCCGTCCGCTGATCCAGACAGAGGGGATGGCGCTCCGCGATGTCCCTTACGGTTTCCATGGCCAGCAGCAAATCGGATTGGCCCGATATGGCAATGTCAAAGAAGTTGCAGAATCGGTCCCCCACCACATCGGTGTTCTCGATGACCATCTTATCCAAAACGCTGTTGGGCACTACGATCAGGGAATTGTCAAAGGTTCTGAATTTGCTGTACAGGATGGTCACGCTCTCGGCAATGGCCGTTACCCCAATATCCCGCAGCTTCACCCGATCCCCTTCCGCAAAGGGCTTCGCGGTGGAGATCAAAAGCCCGCTGACAAAGTTGCTGAGGCTCTGCTGGGACGCAAGGCCAATAAAGAGCGCCACCACGCCGGACCCGGCCAAAAGGGAGGTCAGGAATCCCCTAAGGGGCTTGATCTGGTATAGGATGCCCAGAAGGGCAAAGAGGATGATCAGCGTCCGAACGATGGACTGCAAAAAACGCAGGTTGGTGCGGCGGGATCCCATGCGCTTTTGAATCCCCCGGAAAATCCGCCGGCTGATCCATAGACAGATCACCGCCAAGAGGGCGATGAGCAGGGTGTCGATCAATGCTTGCAGGGCGCCGCCCTCAAACCACCCATTGAGGGATTCCCAAAACTGTTCCATTTGTTTCACTCCATCAAAAAATGCCTCTACCATAGTAGAGAGTATGCCAGTATAGTAACATGATTCCCCAAAAAAGGGAAAGGACCATGTCCACCATACACGGTCCTCGCATGCCCCTTACAACGGAATATAATATACGCAGATGCATATATCCAATCTCAGTACCGCGCCGAACAAAAAAGGCTTTACGATGTGTAAAGCCAATAAACCCCTACTTGGGTTTCTCGCACTCTTTTCCACACCGGGAGGCATAGGCGTTTCCCCCTATACCCTAACGACTTTTGGCCATAAACGCGAGGTTCTTAGGCGTTCAGTTCAGAGCAGTATTTAATTTGCTCTTATCATAGCATCCCCCTCGGTTTTTTGTCAACCAATCCCACGATATTTTCAGCAATCGATTTAATCAATACAAAAATTATCTAATTTTTGTATTTCCTTATCGCATAGGGCTTTTGCCCCATTGGATTATTTCAATGACGGAGATCCGTGTCCTCTTTCCAAAAACCAGTCCTTGCTCAGAGATGCCGTCCTAATCAGCCCATGGCTTCTGAAAATCCCCAAGAAAATGCCGTCCATTTTAGAACCCAATATCAAGCGGTTCCGGTCTCTACAAAATAGACAGCGATGTAATATCATCGGCCGTATGAATGATCTGCCGAAACAGCACTGCACCTATCAGATATAAAAAAGAGCGTCCCACAGCATCCCGCCCGTGTTCGCAAAACGGCTGAACCAAACCATTGTGGAGTTTTTTTCATCCATACCCTAAAACGTCCATTTTAGCTTTTCACGAGGCGATTCCCCTGGATCGAAGTTTCTTCTCTCCGTGAAAACCTCAGACGCATCCATCACAATTCCAACTTCCTGCATCCCGGTCAATCCGCTCAAAAGAGCGTCTTTCATCCCAGAACAATATAGAGTCCCTCCATATTCTGGCATAGAGAATCCGACACGCGTAAGCCCCAGCCTATTCCGTTCAAATTAGAAAAAGAGGCCCGCATAAGCGGGCCTCCATGAAGCGAGCAAGCCTATAAGCCGAGTTCTGTCGTGAATGACCATCTATCTAGGCCCTGCGTCACCGCGGGGCTCAAGCAGTTACCCGGAGCGTGACGGGCCGCCACAATTGCTCCCTATCAACCTTGCACCGGATGGGGTTTACATAGCGGACAAGTCGCCAGGCCGCTGGTGAGCTCTTACCTCACCTTTCCACCCTTGCGTCCCAAACGGGATTCGCGGTATCTCTCTGTTGCACTTTCCTTGAAGTCGCCTTCACCGGACGTTATCCGGCATCCTGCCCTATGGTGCTCGGACTTTCCTCGAGCAAACGCTCGCGGTCATTCAGCCTACTCGCGTCATACCTATTCCATGAAGAGAATCCTGCCGCAGCTCTCGCACTCGATGATCCCCTCCCCCTCCTTGATCTTCCGAAGGGTCAAGCTGGGAATGGTCATATTGCAGCCGCTGCATCGATCCTCGTTGACCTTGGCCAACGGGTTCAGCCGGTTTTTCTTGATCTTCTTATACTCCGCCAAAAGCGCGGGATCGGTGATAAATTTCTCCTTTTCCGCCACAGCAGCCTGCAGGGCGTTAAGCTCTCCCTTGGCCTCGTCCAGTTCCTTGTCATGGAGGGCCTTGAGCGCGTCAAAATCGGTCTTGGCCTTCTGCATCTTCACATAGGCGTCCTTTAGGACCCCTTCCGCCCCATAGGCCAGCTTGCTGATGTCATTGAGCTCCTTATTCAGCCCGTTTAACTGTTTGCTGAGGGCGTCCATTTCCCTGGAAATCCGGCGAAGTTCCTCCAGATCCTCATCGTCCCCCAGGTCGGTGAGGTCCTGATCCAGCATGGCAAATTCCTCCATAGCCTTCCGAATATCCTCTTGAATAGAGGCGGCATTCCGCTGCCCCTTTAAGAGATCCTCCTCCAGCTGCTTTACCTTTTTCTGCTGCTCCAGCAGATAATTCCGCATGGCCAAAAGCTTCTTCCGGGTCTGGGACTCCCGAAGCTTTCGTTCAAAGCGGCTCAGATTGATGTCGGCTGCCTGGTATTCCCATAGCGCCTGATAAATTTCATTACCCATTCGCATCGCCTCCCAATATAGAAAGGAGCCTCCATAGGCTTTGCCTATACCGCTCCAGAATAAACATCTTTACTCACCTTAGAAATGTGTATTCGCACATTATATTGTAGCCTACCCAGCTCATTTTGTAAACGGCTGGCCATGGAATCCATAAACCATTTCTCGGTATCAAAGTGCCCCGCCTCCAGGATGGACAGGCCCATTCGCCCAAAGGTCAGAGCAGAATCATAGCTGGCCTCTCCAGTGATAACAGCCTGAGCGCCCGCCGCCAAGGCCGACGGAAAGGCGGTGCGGCCGCTGCCACAGGCCACCGCCAGCCGGCGGATGATCCCCTCCGGCTCTCCCGCATATTTGACGCAGGTGGCGTCCAACCGCTCCTTGGTATGCTGGGCAAGGGCGGACAGCGTCATAGGAGGGATATCCCCCACCAGTCCGTATCCGTCTTCCATAAGCACCTGTGGATCCCGAAGGTCCATCCGGCAGGCCAGCTCCCAGCATAGCCCCCGGGGAGCCACGTCAAAGTTGGTATGCGCCGCGATGAGGGAAATTCCTCCTTCGATCAAACGCCGTAGGATGGCCCCATCCCCCTCCTGCTCCAGGATATGCTTTGTGGGGGAAAACAACAGCGGATGATGGCTCACGATAACCTCCGCCCCCAGCCGGCGGGCCTCCTCCACCACGGAAAGGGTGGCGTCCAGAGCAACCAACACGCTGGTCACCTCCCCCTCCCGATCCCCCAGGATCAGGCCGGGATTGTCAAAGTCCATGGCAAGAGCAAAGGGCGCGATGCCGTCCACAATCTCCACCAGTTCAGATACCTTCATCTTCTGCCTCCTCCAAATAGTGCTGGATGGACCGAACCATCCCCTGCGAGAATCCATAGGCTTCCCCCCGGATCTCTCCCCTCTCCATGGTGTATAGGATACTCTCGTGAACCTTCAGTCGATGCCGGGCGTAGCTTGCCAAAAGCGACGGTCTTTTTTGAAGGTTTACCGGCCCCAGTTCCTGTTCCAGTGCCGAAAGACGGGGGCTCTCTCCCGCCTCCGCTCGGATTATGGCATAATGCCGTCCGTTTTCAAAACAAAGGGCCTCATCCCGAATCACAAATCCGTGCTCCGCTAGATACCCCCGTACCAGCCCTATGCTGTTGTTGGGCTGCAGCACCAGATATTCCTTTGTTCGAGCCTGAGCCCAGGCGTTCTCCAACAACCGGACGATGAGTTTTCCCCCCATCCCGGCAATGACCGCCCCTTGCGCTTCCCCGGCAGGCAACAACCCATCCCCCACCAGGAAATGGGCTTGGGCCTCATAGCCCTCTTCGCGAAACAACCGCCGGGCCTTGTTGAGGGACGGCTCGCTGATGTCGATCATCAAGGCTTTCTTACACAAGCCCTCTTTCAAGAACCCAAGGCCAATCTGACCATGATCGCACCCCACATCGGCCAGCACATCGCAGGGGGATGCCAGTGCCAGCATACAAGCGATTCGCTCCGTCATAATAAAACCGGCGGACGCAGCCGCCGGTATCCCTCCTGTCCCCATCCGGTCATCTTTGATCTCTCGCCCTATTCCTTAAAATTCTTGTAGGCGTTATGCAGGTAATAATACGGGACCGCCAGCAAAACCGCATTCACAAGAATCAAAGCGATATCATTTTTCACATGGAGGAAGGCAATCAGCTGTGGCACAAACAACAACACGCCTAGGATCACGGTCAAAAGGGATTTTTTCTTGGACAACAAGAGCCCAAGCAACCCCGCCAACACCTGAAAGGCTTGTCCACCATAGGTCAAAACTAGAATCCCCAGCGCCTTTTCAGGATCCAGGCCGGCAACGGTAACATCCCCCGCGCCAATCAAAAAATAAGTGGCGACAGCGGATCCCGCCCCCAGAAGGATCTGGATCACGCTGGCAATCCGCAGGTGCTTTGTCCCGCTTCTCATCCCACAATTCCTCCTGAATCAACCGTTAAATGATGCGCCCTACTCCAGAAAATCCCGCAGCTTCTTGCTGCGGCTGGGGTGACGAAGCTTTCTTAAGGCTTTGGCCTCGATCTGACGGATGCGCTCCCGGGTAACGTTGAACTCCTTGCCAACCTCCTCCAGGGTTCGGGCCCGGCCGTCGTCCAGGCCAAACCGCAGGCGCAGCACCTTTTCCTCCCTGGGGGTCAGGGTATCCAGCACCTCCACCAACTGCTCCTTTAAAAGGGTAAAGGCGGCGGATTCCTCGGGCACCGAAGCCTCGTCGTCCGGAATAAAATCCCCCAGATGGCTGTCCTCCTCCTCGCCGATAGGGGTTTCCAAGGAGACGGGCTCCTGGGCGATCTTAATGATCTCCCGAACTTTCTCCTCCGGAATGCCCATGACGGCCGCAATCTCGTCGGGCATGGGATCCCGCCCGTATTCCTGCAAAAGCTGCCGGGTAACCCGTATCAGCTTGTTGATGGTCTCCACCATGTGAACGGGAATGCGGATGGTCCGGGCCTGGTCCGCGATGGCCCGGGTGATGGCCTGGCGAATCCACCAGGTGGCATAGGTGGAAAATTTGTAACCCTTTTGATAATCGAACTTCTCCACCGCCTTAATGAGCCCCAGATTTCCTTCCTGGATCAGATCCAAAAACAGCATTCCTCGGCCCACATACCGTTTGGCGATGGACACCACCAATCGGAGGTTGGCTTCGGTCAACTCCTGCTTGGCCTCCTCATCCCCCTCCGCCATGCGCTTGGCGATGGACACCTCCTGCTCGGCGGTCAAAAGGGGCACCCTGCCAATCTCCTTTAAGTACATCTTGACGGGGTCGTCGATGTTGATTCCCTCCGGGATGTAATTGGCCAGCTCCTCCTCGGTAACCTCTTCCTCCTCCAGGATCTCCTCTACCGGTGGTTCCGCGGTCTCCTGGGCAATGCGGATGCTGCTGGCCTCCAGCTTGTCCAGGATCTCCTCGATCCCCTTGCTGGCGGGTTGGGTATCCCCAGCGGCGGCGATGACCTCGTCAGGGGTCACAGAGCCGCTTTCCTTTCCCTTCTCCACCAAATCCTCCATAACGGCGGCATTCTTGGCGTTCTTTTTTTTAGTCTTGGTTTCGCTCACTTGACGACCTCCTGGCGGGAAGAATCCCATTTTTCAACTGGTCCATTTCCTTGTTCCATTCCATATAGAGGGAGAGCAGACGCCTGCGCTCCTCTCCCTGAAGCGTCTTCATCCGGTCGGTCAGGGCGTCCGCCTCCCGCTCGGCCCGGGCTAGCCGAACCCGGATGCAAAAGTCCCGTAAACTCTTCTGATTCTGAATCCCGTCCAGGCTTTGATTCAAAATCTCCGAGGCGGCAGCAGCCGATTCCCCGTCCGTTAGACGCATCAGCACCTCGACGGGGCCAGCACGGTCCCCCAACTCCTCGATGATGGTCCAAAGCGTCCGATGCAACGGTTCGGAAAAGTCCTCCGCCTCCACCCGTTCCATGGCCCACTTGGCAAAGGACGGATTCGCGGCGCATAGCCCCAGCAAAAGCCGTTCCGGCCCGGTATCCCGGGATTCTTCCCTAATCATAGTATTGTGAAAACGCTGGTTTGTATTCCCTTTGGGGGCGGTTTCAAAGGTCTGGCGCTGTAAAGAGGCCATGGAAAACCCGGTCATCTGTCCGATGCGCTTCAAATACCGCTCGGCTTCCACCGGTTCCAGTCCCCGCACCATGGCGGTTCCCCGCTTGGCAAACTCCATCCGGCCGTTTTCGCTTTCCATATCCAGCTCCCGGCGCAGCATTTCCAGCTTGAACTCCATCAGGGTATAGGCCTTCTCCATGGCGTCCCGCATGCCCACCGGACCGTATTTTTTGACGAAGTCATCGGGATCCAGGCCATCAGGCAGGGATACCACCCGCACATCCAAGCCTTCTCCATCCAAAATTTCCAGTCCCCGCAGGGTAGCGGCCTGGCCGGCAAAATCCCCGTCGTAACAGATGTACACCCGATCGGCAAATCGCCGCATGAGCCGCGCCTGCTCCTTGGTCAAGGAAGTCCCCAGACTGGCTACCACATTGGGGATGCCAATGCCGCTTACCGAGATCAAATCCATATACCCTTCCACCACGATAAGCTCCCGGTTGGACGGAAATTTCTTGTGAAAGTTCAACCCGTAGAGCATCTGACGCTTGTTATAAACCGGCGTATCGGGGGAGTTGATGTACTTGGGGCCATCCCCCTGGATCACACGGCCCCCAAAGCCCAAAACCTTTCCGTACTGGTCGATGATGGGAAAGATCACCCGGTCCCTAAAAAAGTCGAATTTCTTGCCGCCCCGGACGATACACAGCCCCGAAGCCTCGATCTCCTCCAAAGCGTAGCCCTTTTTCAACAGATAGCCCGTCATGCCGTCCCAGGAGGGATCGGCATACCCCAAACCAAACCGGGTAATCACCGCCGGGGTGATGCCCCGCTTTGTCAGGTACTCTCGGGCCCGCTGGCCTCCCTCTGTCATCAGCGCCAGGTTGTACGCTTTGGCGGCATCCCGGCAGAGATCATAAAGGCGCTGCTTTTCCCGCCGCCGGCGATCCGCCTCCTCGCTGTTTTCCATCTCGGGAGGCTGCATCCCCACCCGCTCCGCTAAAAACAGCACGGCGTCCCGGAATCCCAACTTCTCCAAATTCATCACGAAATGAACCAGGTTTCCTCCCGCCTTGCACCCAAAACAGTAGTAAAGCTGCTTGTCCTCATCCACGGAAAAGGAAGGGGTTTTTTCGCTATGAAAGGGACAGAGGCCCCAATGTTTTTTCCCCTTTTTGGTCAGAGGCACATAGGAGGACACCACATCCACGATGTTGTTTCGCTCCATCACCTCGTCCAACCACTCCTGTGGAAACAGACCGGCCATAACTCAACTCCTTGGTAAAGCTAAATTCGACACGTTTCCCCATAATCCTTCTTTTTTCAGAAGAATTTTTCAGGGCAAATACAACCTGTGAAACGCCCGGATGGCATAGTTGTCGGTCATCCCGGCGATGTAGTCGCAGACCGCCCGGTCTCGTCCAAACCGTTCCGCCAGGGCCTCGTAGTCCTCCGGCATCGGGCCTCGATCCATATAGTGCTCAAACAGAAGTCCAATGAGGGCCTCCGCCCGCGCCTCCCGCTGCCGCTTTTCCCCGGTGACGTAGACCGTCTCAAAAAGGAACCGCCGAAGGGTAGCCGTTACCTCCTCCACCGGCCCGTCCATGGCGATCTCGCCCGCCCGGCTGGCATGGATGACGTTTTTCACCATGGCGTCGATCCGCTGCGCCCGGGTACTGCCCAACACCCGGATGCAATCCGGCGGGAGATCCTCCGCCGCCAGATCCCCCCGCCCCAGAGCATCGTCGATGTCGTGGTTGATGTACGCGATTTTATCGGACAGGCGGACTACGTTGCCCTCGGGGGTCGCCGCCCGGGTAGAGGTTCGGTGGTTTTCAATGCCGTCCAATACCTCAAAGGTAAGATTCAATCCAGCGCCGTCCTTTTCAATGTACTTCACCACCCGGATGCTCTGGCGGTTATGGGAAAAACCGCAGTCCGCCAGTCGGTTAAGGGCGCGTTCTCCAGCATGGCCGAAGGGCGTATGCCCCAGGTCATGCCCCAAGGCGATGGCCTCGGTGAGATCCTCGTTTAATGACAGGGCCCGGGCGATGGTCCGGGCAATCTGCATCACCTCAAGGGTATGGGTAAGCCGAACGCGGTAATGATCCTCCGCCCCAATAAACACCTGGGTCTTATCCTTGAGCCTGCGAAAGGCCTTTGAGTGCACAATCCGATCCCTGTCCCGCTGGAAGGCGGTGCGGATCTCACAGGGCTCTTCCGGGCGTTCCCGGCCCCGGCTGGCGGCGGATTGGGTGGCGTAAGGGCTCAGGATCAATTTTTCATCCCGCTCCCGTTTTTCCCGCAGTGTCATCCTGTATCCCCCCTTTTGCGACGTATCTAGACGTATATGTATGTTATTCTATGTAAATATCACAAACCCTTTTTTCCCACGATCCAATCGACAGAATTTCCATCCCCTCCCAAAAATAACCGGGAAAAAGGGCGCCAAACTGGCGCCCTTTCCGGTCAAGTCTTTTTGATAAAGGAGGTTTTGCAGCTCGGACAGGTGATCTTGATCTTCCCCTTGCCCTTGGGCACCCGGACCCGCAGCTTGCATTTAGGACACTTATAGTAGCGGTGGGTTTTGTCCTTGCCCCTCGCCCGAATCCCCAGGAACCAGTTGCGAATGGGATTCCAAAACTTCATGAATTTCATGTTTTCCCCATACCGGCGGCTGGTATTTCGGGAAAACATCCGGGCATAGCAAAGAACCAGGAGGATCACCGCCAGCCATACCAAGGGGGAAAAACGGAGTACCTGCCCCAGGATCAAAATCAAGAGGGAGAAGATCATCAGCGCCACGTTTAGTTGGTCGTTGCCGTATCGGCCCATCATAAAGCGTCTCAGCCAGTTCATGCAATCGGCTCCTTTGCCATCCTAATTGGTTACATATTATAAACTATTCTGCAGGGAAATGATAGCCGTGCCGCGCATTTTTAATCCCTTTTTCAGGATTTTTATTTTTTCTAAATAAATGGAAAAAACCGTAGTTTTCTTGGTTGTCACTTCGGTAAGGTTCCATTATAATGAGAGTAAGATTTACAACTGCATAGAGGTTTTAGCGCGGATCATTCTTTCACGTCTTTGTGTTTCTATAACAGCTAAGGGGGGTACTTCTATGCATTTTGAAAACGATTTGTTTCAAAAACTACCTGTAAACTTCCTTCTCAAGCTTCAGTCCATCTATGGAACCCTAAAGACGGCGGAGCGGAAAGCGGCGGATTATATTCTCGATCATCCGGATTCCGTAGCCATGGCTTCCATCTCGGAGACCGCCAGCCTGGCCGGCTGCAGTGAGCCCACCCTCATCCGGTTTACCCGGAAGCTAGGCTATACCGGCTTTGCGGATTTCAAATCCCAGCTGCAAAACGTGTTGCTACAGCAGCCCACCAGCGCTGTGGAGTATCAATACATCACCCAAAACGATACGCCCTTTCAGGTGATCAACAAGCTCATCGCCATCACCATTCAAGATCTTCAGAACACCCTGGACGTGTTCGATGGGGAACAATACGATAAGGCCGTTTCCGTGCTGCTGAACGCAGGAAAAATCGCCTTCTTTGGTACGGGAGACGCCTACCTCGTAGCCCAGTCGGCTTACAACCGATGCCTTCGCGCGGGGATGGACGTCTTCTGCTCCTCGGACCCGGATCTGATGCTGACCGTCGCCAACCGGATGGATTCCGGGGATGCCGTGGTCATCATCTCCCACTCCGGCCGAAACCGCTATATGTACGAAATCGCCCGTCAGTTAAAGAGCGAAAACATTCCGGTGATCCTTATCACCAACTATCCCCTGTCCCCAGTGGCCAAAACATCGGACATCGTCCTGGCGGAATATGCCTTTATGGAGGCCCCCGAAAGCGACTCCATCTCCTGCCGCGTGGTGGAAATGTGCATCGTGGAATCCCTCTTGATCAGTGTTCTTTTGAAGAAACCGGAAAACAGCAAAGCCCAGCTGGCGGTGATGAAACGTCTAGGACAGTACAACCGCATCAAAGCATAGCAAAATAGTTCGGTATGAATAAGGACGGCTTTCAAAGCCGTCCTTTTATTTACCTTTAATTTTCCCCCATCCTGCGGCGAAACTCCAGATCTGCCGCCCTGGCAAAGGATGCCGGCGTCCAATCTTGCCGGTTGGGATCCACATCCTGGGCAGTCAAAGCCATGAGGAAATACGGCCCCAGCTCCAACTCCCGCTTCACCTTAATGGGGTGGAGCCCATCCCGCACCGCCAATCCATTTCGAATCATCCGATGCGCATTAAAATACAGCCGCACCTCCGGACGATATGGTTCCTGTGGGTTCCGGCAGATGCGCCCCGTCTGTCGGGAACAGACCGTCATCTCCCCACAGCCCTCCGGTATGTCCAGCATCACATAGCGGGAGTACTCTGGCGGCTCCAGCATGGGAAGAAACCCCACCTCCTTCACCTCCAGGCCCTGACGCCGCTGTTGTACGGCGGACAGTAGCACGCCCATGGTACGGATGCTGTGCCACGCGGCATGGGTGGTGCTGTGGACCACATATTTAGGATCGCTCCTTCGAACCAGCCGTTCCCGGCAGTCCCACCGGCCCTCCAGCGCTTCTCCCGCCGGCTCCAATAGTCCCTCCGGAGCGGATAGGATCACCGTCCGACAAAAGCTGTTCTCATACTGCACATAGTCCCGCAGTCGAATAAACTCCGGATCCCCCTCCGGCCGGACTACAAGAGTGTGGATTTTCGCCCCGGGATAGGTATGGCTGTACCCAAACCCCTGGTTATGATACAAAAACGCCGCCCAGTCAGTGGTCTTGCCGTCCCGCTCAAAGGGATTCTTCTGTTCTGGTGTCCAACCAGGCCGTGCAAATCGATACCATGCCATATGATTCACCTGTGTTTCTTTATAAAAAGTGTTTGAATCTCCTCCCCTGGATTCGTCCATTGGAGGATGCATTGAGCGGTATCCCGCTCTTCGGACAAATAGAAGTTTGCCCGTAGAATGTATTCCTCCTTTTCACCATCCTTGTTTTCCCCTTGGGTCCGGCGGATAAAAAAAGCATCTGGCTCCGGGTTGATGGTTGCCTCGCTGGGATTGACCGTCTCAAATCCCTCCATGGCTTTTAGCATGGCGTCCACCTGTTCCCGGCTGTCCAAGCTCAAGGTCAGTGTAAACCGGTAAACCTCATCCAGGTTCCCCCTCAGCTCCGCGCTGATAAAGGTCCCCTTCAAAATCTCGGGTAGCTCAAGATCTCTAGCAAACATCGCCATTTCCTCGGAAGAAGCCTCGCTTCGCACAATGCCCTGGCTCAGCTCCCTTCCCTGAGAAATCTGGATATAATAGAACACCACCAGGGCAAAAAGAATCAAAATCCCCGTGGCGACCGCGCGCAGGATCAACTGCTTTTTGATGGCGTTTTGCATCTCCGGGTCCATGGCACTCCCTCCGTTTATCCCTAGTATAGCACAAAAGGGCGTTCCCATCGGAACGCCCTTGCGCCTTTCAAAAAATGCGTTTATTTCCTCCGATCCGCTCGCACCTTAGCCTGGGCGGCCGCCAGCTTGGCGATGGGAATGCGGAAGGGGGAGCAGGAGACATAGTCAAGGCCCACGTTATGGCAGAACTCCACGCTGCTGGGCTCGCCTCCGTGCTCGCCGCAGATGCCCATGTGGATGTCCGGATTGGTGCTCCGGCCCAGCTCCACCGCCATCTTAATAAGCTTACCCACGCCCTTTTGGTCGATCTTGGCAAAGGGATCGTTCTCAAAGATCTTGAAGGTGTAGTAGTCGGGCAGGAACTTGCCGGAGTCATCCCGGGAAAAGCCAAAGGTCATCTGGGAAAGATCGTTGGTGCCAAAGGAGAAGAACTGGGCCTCCTTGGCGATCTCGTCGGCGGTGAGTGCGGCCCGAGGCAGCTCAATCATGGTGCCCACCTTGTAGTCCACCTTTCGCCCCCGCTCCTCCATAATGCGCTGAGCGGTCTCATCGATGATGTTTTTCACAAACCGCAGCTCCGCGGCGTCCCCTACAAGGGGTACCATGATCTCAGGATGGATCACAAAGCCTCCCTCCTCCATGGCGTCGATGGCGGCGCCGATGATGGCGGCGGTCTGCATCCGGGCAATCTCCGGGAAGGTAACGGCCAAACGGCATCCCCGATGGCCCATCATGGGGTTCACCTCATGGAGGGAGCGGACGGTCTCGTCCAAGCTCTCATAGGAGATGCCCATCTGCCGGGCCAACTCCTCGATTTCCTCCTTCTCCTTGGGGATAAACTCATGGAGCGGCGGATCCAGCAACCGGATGGTCACCTGCCGGCCCTCCATGGCCAAATATAGCTGACGGAAATCCTCCTGCTGGATGGGCAAAAGCTCCTCCAGGGCCGCCTTCCGCTGGCGCTCGGTGGTGGATACGATCATCCGCCGCACCGCCATGATGCGATCCTCATTGAAGAACATATGCTCGGTGCGGCAGAGGCCGATGCCCTCCGCGCCGAACTCCAATGCCTGTTTGGCGTCCCGAGGGGTATCCGCGTTGGTCAAAACCCCCAGGGTGCGGATCTCATCGGCCCATTTCATGATGACGGCGAAATCCCCGGATACGTTGGCGGGGATGGTGGGCAGCTGTCCCAAAAAGACCCGGCCCAGATTGCCATCCAGGGAAATCCAATCCCCCTCGCGGACCACCCGATCCTCGGTGGTGCGGAAATAGCCTTCCTCCTCGTCTATGAATACATCCTTGCAGCCCGCCACGCAGCAGCGCCCCATGCCCCGGGCCACCACAGCGGCGTGGGAGGTCATGCCGCCCCGGGCGGTCATAATGCCCTGGGCGATGTTCATGCCCTGAATATCCTCTGGAGAGGTCTCGGTGCGAACCAGGATGACCTTCTCTCCCCGGGCGGCGGCTTCGGCCGCCTTTTCGGGATCAAAATAGGCTCGGCCGCTGGCGGCGCCGGGAGAAGCCGGCAGGCCGGTGGCGATGGGCGCAGTCTCGGCAAGGGCCTTGGGCTCAAAGGTGGGATGCAGCAAGCTGTCCAGCTGCTTGGGATCCACCATCAGCATGGCTTGGTTCTTGTCGATGCTTCCCTCCTTTTCCATCTCCACGGCGATGCGGAGCGCCGCGGCGGCGGTACGCTTGCCATTTCGAGTCTGGAGCATAAAGAGCTTCCCCTTTTCGATGGTAAACTCCAGGTCCTGCATATCCCGGTAATGGGCTTCCAGTTTGTTGGCGATCTCCACCAACGCATCATAGCAATGGGGCATATCCGCCTTAAGCTCGTCGATGTGCTTAGGGGTCCGGATTCCCGCCACCACGTCCTCGCCCTGGGCGTTCATGAGGAACTCCCCAAAGAGTTTGTTTTCACCGGTGGAAGGGCTTCGGGTAAAGGCCACACCGGTGCCGCAGTCATCCCCCATGTTGCCAAAGACCATGGACTGAACGTTGACAGCGGTTCCCAGGGAGGAGGGAATGTCGTTCATCAAGCGGTAAAAATGGGCTCTGGGGTTCTCCCAGCTGCGGAATACCGCCTCAATAGCGCCGATGAGCTGCTCCTTGGGATCCTGGGGAAACTCCACTCCCTTGCCGTCCACAAACAGCTGCTTATAGGTGGCGATCAGCGCCTTCAAATCCTCGGCGGAAAGATCGCTGTCCGCCTGGGCGCCCGCCTTCTCCTTGGCGGCCTCCAGCGCCTTCTCAAACTGGCTCATATCCATTTCCATCACTACGTTGCTGAACATCTGGATAAACCGCCGGTAGCTGTCATAAGCAAACCGGGGATTCTCGGTGGCGGCGGCCAGCCCTTCCACGGTCTCATCGTTGAGACCCAGGTTCAGGATGGTGTCCATCATGCCAGGCATGGAAACGGCGGCGCCGCTGCGGACGGACACCAAAAGGGGATTTTTTACATCCCCAAACCGTTTGCCGGTACGGCGCTCCAGATCGGCGAGAGCCGTCAGCGTTTCCACGATGATGGCGGAATCGATCTTCTTTCCATCGGCGTAATACTTATTGCAGGCCTCGGTGGTAATGGTAAAGCCCGACGGAACAGGGAGGCCCAGGCCGGTCATTTCAGCCAGATTAGCGCCCTTTCCGCCAAGCAGGTCCCGCATGGCCGCGTTGCCCTCTGTAAAGGCATATACATACTTACTCATACAATCTTCCCCCTTTGAAACAAAAAGAATAATAGGATGATCCTTTACTGCGGAAGCTCCGCATGAAAATTGTACGCTACCTTAGACGGCGGAAGCCGCCGGGGGACGATGCCCCGCACATAGGCCTCCAAAAGGGGCTCCAGATCCTTCCCGTATTCCGCCAAGAGCTCCCCGGCTCCATCGTAGGCGGAGGAGGGCATCTGGGGCAATACTGCCAGAAGGCGCATGGCCCGCTCCGGCAGTGGGAACAGCTCCATCCGTCCGAAACCACAGGTCCCGCAGACGGCTCCTCCCCGCTCCAAATCCATATATTTGAGATTGTCGGTCCTGCCGCAAATCCCACAGCGCTCGGTCACAAGCCGGTATCCCTCAAAATCCAGCATCTTGGCCAGGTAAAAGGCCAGCGCCCCCTCCACAGGGATCTCCTCCCTAGAAAGAAGGGATAGGCCGTGGAGCAATAGAGAAAACTGCTTCAAATAGGGCTCCTCAGGGTTTGCAAACTCCTCGGCAACCCCGCAAACAAAGGTGGCGGCATAAAGGGCCTCGGGCCGCAGCCGGAGGTTATAAAAGGTCTCCCGGACGGTGCACTGGCTCACATAAAACCGACCGTTCCGCTCGTTTAAAACGTACTCCCCATAGCAAAAGGGGGAGGCGGCCGTCAGCAGCTTGCTCTGAGGCTTCCGGCAGCCCCTGGCGGTGGCGGTCAGCTTGCCCCGCTCCCGGGTCACCAGGGTCAAAATCCGGTCATGATCCCGGTAATTCACCGCCCGGGTCACCACGCCCAGCACCTTATGGGACGCCATACAAACCACCCAACCTCACACTTACCGGGGCGTGAATTTCTCCTTCCGATCCTGACGGAACCGTAGATAATCCTCCACCTTCCCCGACTTTTTAAACGTATTCCAAAGCGGATTCTTCCCTTCCATCAAACACCCTCCTTTTTCTATTAGGTAGGGTCCCCAGGCCAGAAGCGAGAATCCCAGGCAATATTATCCGCCTTATGTAAAATCAGACTATTGATACCCCAGCTCCCGGAGGGCGGTGGGGCTGTTGCGCCAATCCTCACGAACCTTTACAAACACCCGGAGAAAGACCTTGGTCAAGAAGATGGACTCCAGATCCTCCCGAGCCATGATGCTGATCCGCTTCAGCATCGCGCCGTTTTTCCCAATGATGATCCCCTTATGGCTTTTCTTCTCGCAGTACAAAACAGCGTTGATCTCCACCACGCCGTCCTCCCGCTCCAAAAAGCGTTCCAACTCCACGCCGATGCCATGGGGAATCTCATCGGAAAGGCACAGGAGCGCCTTTTCCCGGATGATTTCACAGGTCAAGAACTCCTCGGGCATATCGGTGACCTCGTCAGGCGGGAAGTACATAGGGCCGGGCTTTAGGCGATCCGCCAGTATGGAAAGCAGCTCCGGCATGTTTTCCCCCGTTTTAGCGCTGACAAAAAAAGGCTCCCTGCCACACCATTCCCTGACAGCGGCAGACAGCGCCTCCCGGCCGTCCCGGTCCAGTAAATCCACCTTATTTACGCATACCAGGGGCTCCCGCGCCCCGCTGATCCGCTCCAAGATGGCCCGGTCTCCTTCCATAAGGCCCCGCTTGCCGTCCAGGACGAACAACACCCCATCCACATCGTCCAGGGCGCCGGATACCGCGGTATCCATAAACTGTCCCAGCTTGGTGCGCGGCGTATGGACGCCGGGGGTATCCAGAAGCACCATCTGGAACTCCGGGCGGTTCACAACCCCCATGATGCGGTTTCGGGTAGTCTGGGGCTTGTCGGATACAATAGCCACCTTCTCTCCCACCAGGGCGTTTACGATGGTGGACTTGCCCACGTTGGGCCGTCCCACAATGGAAATAAAACCTGATCTCATGGGGATCCTTTCAAAAAACCGGGTTCGCCAAAGCAAAGAAAAATCGGCGTCCCCGTATCTACTTTACGAAACTACACAAAAAGTTTAACACTGGGTTACCGATCTTATCAACACAAAATTGTTGTTTTTCATATTTAGGATATGTTGGATTTACACCTCTCGGGTGATATTTGCACGGTTTAGAACAGCATTTTGGATGGAAAACATGGGCTCCTCCCCCTCTACGTGGTCATAGCCCAAGAGATGCAGAAGGCCGTGCGCGCACAAAAAGGCCACCTCCCGCAGGGGCCCATGGCCATAGGCCTGGGCCTGCTCATAGGCGCGTTCCAGGGAAATGATGATGTCCCCCAGCATGATCCTACCAGTTTCGGGATTCCGGTCCCAGTCCGCCGCCTGGCCAAGATCCCCTTCCCGTCCCGCCGGAAACTCCAGATTGGGAAAGGACAGCACATCGGTGGGCGCGTCCACCCCCCGCTCCTGGCGGTTCAATGCCCGAATGGGGCCGTCGGATACAAAGCTGACGCTGGCTTCCGCCGCCGCCTCCATCCCCAGCTCCTGGCAAAGGGCTTTCGCCACGGCGTCAAGGGCGTTTCGCATTTCCCGGGTCAACGTACGTTTCCGCTGGCGGTTGACCACCTCCAACGCGATCATGGGCGTTCCCCCTTTCCATCCTCCATCAGCTCCGATGCCTGGACGTTCGGGTAGGCCACGCGGGTGTGGTAGACCCCCTTCAGCACTCCCAGGAAGGCGTCGGTGATCTCCGCCAGATCCTGGAAGGTCAGGGGCGCCAGAGAGAGCTGTCCTTCCGAAAGCTTTCCCTTGATGATGCCGTTGATCACCTTCTCCAGATTGGCAGGATTGGACCGGGTGGCAGCCTCCACGCCATCGGCCAGCATCACCACCGCCTCCTCCTTGGTACGGGGCTTTTTGCCGGTATGGCAATATTTCTTCATGTTGATATCGGGCCCGTAGAGCTCTTTGGCTTTGTTGGCAAAAAACAGCATTAGGCTATCCCCGTGATGGCTTAAGGCGATGTCCACCATCACCTTGGGCAGCCCATGCTCCCGGAGGATCCGAGCGCCGTCGTGGGTATGCCGCGCAATGATGGCGCAGCTTTCCTCAGGGGTCAGCTCGTCATGGGGATTGACCCCGCCCAGCTGGTTCTCGGAAAAATAAGCGGGGTTCATCAGTTTGCCCACATCGTGATAGTACGCTCCCGCCCAGGCGATGAACGGATCGGCCCCCACCGCGTCGGCCGCGGCCTCGGCAAGATTGGCCACCATAACGCTATGGTGATAGGTGCCCGGCGCCTCCAAGGACAGGCGCTTTAAAAGGGGCGAGCTGGGATTGCACAGCTCCATCAGCTTCATGGGGGTGATAAGACCAAAAAGGCTCTCCCAGATGGGCATGGTGCCAAGGCAGATTACGCCGGAGATGAGGGCGCCGCCCAACGCCCAGCCCATGGCGGTGGCGATCCGCTGGAAGGAATCCGAGGCCGCGAGGCCCACCACCAGATAGACGCTGGCGCAGGCCAGCCCTCCAAACAGAGCGGCCAGCACCGTCCCAGACCGCATTCGGAACCGGGCCACGGCGATGGAACTCACAAAGGCGCAGAACAGATTCCCCACAAAGAACGGCAGAAGGATCTGGGTCTCCACCCCCGCTCCATAGCCCAGAGCGGTAACCAACGCCCCAAAGAGGGAGCCCAATACAATACCGCTCTTGGGGGAATAGGTCAGCGTTACGGTAAGGGAAACAAGAGCCACCGAAAGAATCCGCATCTCCGTCCGGCAGACCAGGGCACAGAGAAGCAGGTACACCAGGACGATGACCAGTACAATGAGGTCCTTCCGGTCGGGCCGGACCAGGTCGCGCTCAAAATTATAGCCGAAAAACAGATAGATCCCGGCACAGAGAAGCAGGGCAAACAGGATGGAAAGGTAGGGGCCGATGTTGATGCTGCCCTCCATCATGCCCAAGCCGGTCAGCACAAGGATCTGCCGTTCGGTTAGCACGTCCCCCTCCCGGGCGATGGCCTGCCCCTTTTTGTATTCCACAGGGCTCACGGCGTCCTCCGCCGCTTGAATGGCGGCGTTGGTGGCGGCCTGATCCAGCGTCATATTGGTGCGGACGCACTGGGTCAGGGCAGCGGCAGCCAGATTCCGCTGGGTCTCCCCCAGGGTATTATCCCCCTGAACAGCCTGGATAGCGGCAGCCAGGGATGCGGTAACATCCTCCTCCTTGAGACCCTTTTCCATGGCGGCCACCAAAAGGCTCTCGGTCGCCTGCATGGCTTCGTCAAGGCCCGCGTCGGAAAGCAGCAGCGCCGGGTATAGCAGAGGAGCCTCGATGGGCACGCTGAGGCTCTCCAGTATATTTTTTACCTGCTCCTGCGTCAGGACGTTCTCATAGTTCTCAACGGTGATGAACCCCATGGAAAGAGCATAGCTGTTGGCGGTGGATTTGGCCCGTTTCAGCCCCTCGAAGAAGTTACGGTTCTCGTTTTTGGCCTGCTCCAAGATGGTACTGTCCAGCAGGTAGATGGGCGATACCGAATCCCTGGCCTGCTGCTTCAGCTCGGCGGTAGCTTCCTCATCCACGGTATCTCGGGGCGCCAGAATGGTCTCGGGGCTGATATCCCCCGCCTTCAGCGCGTAATTTTGGGTGGAGATAGCGGAAAACATGATGGCCAAGGCCAACGCCAAAAATGCCACCATTCCCGTCCAAAATCGTTTCTTGTCCCTAGGGCTCATGTCGCTGCCCCCTCCTATACCTGCAAAGGCGCCCAAACGAGCGTCCCATATCCATGCACAGAATTTCTATTTTATTATATACCCTTTCCCCCTATTTTGCATTCTGTTTTTCTCGGGGGCCGCGGCGCCGCGTTTTTGCATCCCATTGGACGCGCTCGCCGGTCTTTGGGTTCCAAAAAGCCGCCCTGTGGGGCGGCTTGCTTCTGCCGGGTACCGCTATACGATCTCGAATCCATCCCGTCCTTTGTTTTTCACGGTATACATCGCTTGATCCGCCCGGCGGTATAGCGCGTCGAAATCCCGTTCCTCCCCCACCATCGCCACGCCGATGCTGAAGGATATGGGCCATTTGGAGATCAGGTCGCGCATCCGCTCCCGAATCCGAATACAGCGCTCCCGAACCATCTCCCTGTCCTGGACTCCCCGCAAAAAGACCAGGAACTCATCCCCGCCCAAGCGGCCCACGATGTCCTCATGGCGTACCTGGGACTGCAGGACCTCTCCCAGCTCCATCAGCACCCGATCCCCCACGTAATGGCCATGCTGGTCGTTGATGCTCTTGAAATCATCCACATCCAGGATAAACAGTGCGCCGCCCTGGAACTCCGGATCCGCCAGGGCTTCCCGGACGGCCTGGCGGCAGGCTCCGGCATTGAGCACCTGAGTAAGGCCGTCCCGCTGGGCCTGTTCCTTCCACATCTCCTGGGCTTCCCGCTCGCTGCTGATATCCATGGCCTTGCCTAGGGCGTATACGGCATTGCCACCCTCATCCCGTATGATGTTAGCCACCACCCGGAGCCAGCGGAAATCATCTTCTCCCAGCCGAACCTGGATATCAATGGGCGTGCCGCCCCCTTGCTCCAATCGCTCCAAGAGGTCGGAAAGGGAAAACGTTCCAAGGTCCATCCGATCCTTCACCCGGCGGGAAAACCCCTCCAATGTGGAGGATACCCCAAAGAATTGGCCGCCCTTGTCCGACATGGTAAAACGGTCACGCGGAATATCGTATTCAAAGAGGATCTCGTTGGATAGGGCACTGAGCTGCTTATACCGCTGGTTGGCCAGGGAGATCTCCCGGTTAACCCGAGACCGGCGGCGTAGGTACTGCAACAGCAGCAAAATGATAACGCCGCAAACGGCGAGCACCCCCACCATAACCGCCTGCCAGTTGGATGCCAGAAAGACCTCCAGGGTAACGGGGCCGCTCTGAAGTCCGCTGTTTTGATAGATGATCGCCTGAAGCTCCCCCTGGGATACCCCTCGCTGGGCTTTATTGAGGATGGAGAGCAGCTCCGGGCTTGCGGAGCGTACCACCCCCACGCAAAACTCCTGCAATATGGCAGCCTGGGGGATTAGGTTAAGGTTGGAGTAGTACCGCTGATTGGTGATGGCCTGCACGGTGTACACGTCCCCAAAGAAGTAATCAGCCTCTCCCACGCTGTTGACGGCTTCCAGGCATTCCTCAACGCTGGGATATAAGCGTATGGGGCTGTTGTATACGTTTAAGAAGTCATAGCCCTGGGGCAAAGCGATGATTCGCTCCGAAAGGCCATCGGCCTTCACGCTCTTGTTGACCGCTAAAACCACCTGGGCGGAGATTACGGGCTGGCTCAAGGATACGCCATAGGAGCCGGCCAGATCATAGTCATGGTAAAACCCCGCCACCAGGTCCACCTGCTTCTCTTCGATGGCGTCCCGGAGCGCTCTGTGATCCTCCATATAGACAAATTCAAAGGTGAGGCCGATCTTCTCCCCCACCAGGCGGAGATAATCGGGCAGGATGCCCAGAGCCTCTCCCTTAACGCTGTCATAGCGCTGAAGGGGAGATTGAAAGGGCCAAAGAGCCACGCGCAGGGTGGGATGCGCCTTTACATAGTCCGCCTCGTCCCGGCTCAAATGGATTTCATCTCTTTCAGCGTTGAAGTATTTGGCGTACAGAGAGGCTGCAAAATGGGGATTGCTCTCCTGAATATTCAAGATGGCTGCGTCCAGCTGGCCGGCCAGGTCGGTGCGGCCCTTGGTACAGGCAAAATAGTAGGGGCTGGGCGCAAACCGAGCCACAGCCCGCATGTCCACAGGCATGCTGATATCCTTGGTCAAAAAGACGTCGGCCTTTCCCTCCCGGACGGCGTTTGCGCTTTCCTCCATGGGCCCGCATTCCACATATTCCAGTGAAAGGCTCTGGGTATCGGCAAAGGTTTCCAGCTCCTGGCGGCGCATTACGCTGCCCCGATACAGGGCAACCCGCAGATTAGGGTAATGCCGGTAGCTGACTTCGTTGATCTCAGCATTCTCCTCCAAGGCGCTCAGCACGGTATAGGAGCTGCCATAGCTGTTGACGGGGTATTCATAGCGTTGGGCCAGCTGGTCGCTGTACACCATACCCCCGATAAGATCGGCGTCTCCCCGCGCCACCAATTCGCATGCCGTGGTCAAATCTTGGTTGATGTCCCCGGTATTGATGACGATGAACTCATATTCCCATCCGGTATACTGGGAAATTTCCTGGAGAAATTCATAGCTGTACCCAGAAAATCCCCCTTTTTCATCGTATTGGGTCAGGCCCCATTGTACGGGGTAAGCCACCCGGATCACCTGTCTCTCCCCGTCCTGCTCCTGGGCCTGTGCAACACAGAAAAAAGGCAAGGATCCCAAAGCCATTGCCAAATAAAACGCCATCCGGCGGAAGATTCCAATGCGGTCAAATCGTCTTTTCATCCAAACTCCATCTGCGTATAACGGTGAGTTAGCCTCAGTATACGCTCCTCTTATGGGAAAGGCAAATGAATACAGCGCTCTCCTCCAATTGTTTTCCAGGTCAAAGCCGCCCTATTCTCGCGAAAAATCATCCAATGCCGGGAATGCCGTTGAAACTTCCCCCGTGGGATACTATAATGAAAAAGCCTTTATTATCGTTATAAGGAGTATCTATTTGGAAACCGAACACGTAGAATTCGAATCCCTGGATCAAGTGATGGACACCGTCGGCCCAAACGACTGCCACCTGAAGGCCATCGAAAAGGCCTTTGGGGTCGCCTGCCATATCAGCGCCACCGGCGTCACCGTGTCGGGGAACGATCCCGCCGCGGTTCGCAGCGCCGGGTCCGCCTTCCGCATCCTACAAAAAATGCGGCGCACCACCCCCGTACTAACCTCCATGATGGTGGACCAAGCCATGGAGCTCGCTACCGGTGAGGGCGGTGTGGATGCCGATCAGGCGGTGGAGGCCATGACGGACGTAGTGGCCGTCACCTACCGGGGAAAGCCCGTAAAATGCAAAACCATCGGCCAGAAAAACTATATCAAAGCCATCCGGGACAATACCGTCACCATCTGCATCGGCCCGGCGGGTACCGGCAAGACCTATCTCGCCATGGCCATGGCGGTAAACGCCTTAAAGCGTAAGGAGATTTCCCGGATCATCCTGACCCGCCCGGCGGTGGAGGCCGGTGAGCGGCTTGGCTTTCTGCCTGGCGACCTTCAGCAGAAGGTGGATCCCTATTTGCGCCCCCTCTACGACGCCCTTTACGACTTCCTGGGCCAGGAGCAGGCGCACCGTTATCTGGAAACCGGGGTCATCGAGGTGGCGCCCTTGGCCTACATGCGGGGCCGCACCCTAAGCGATTGCCTGGTGATCCTGGATGAAGGGCAAAACGCCACCCTGGAAACCCTTAAAATGGTCCTCACCCGCTTTGGAGAGGGCGCCAAGGTGGTGGTCAACGGCGACGTCACCCAGATCGACCTGGGCCAGGAGCGGACCAGCGGCCTGCGCCAGTGCGCCGAACTGTTAAAAGGCATTGAAAGCATCGCGGTGGTACGGCTCACCAACCGGGATGTCGTCCGTCATAAGCTGGTAAAGGAGATCATCAAGGCCTTTGAAAAATATGAGGAGAAGGAGTCCAAGTCTCCGCGGCCCCAGAGCCGCCCTCCCCGGAAACGGAGCTGATCCCTTCCTAAGTAATCAATCCAAATTGGATGGTATAAAGCAGTTTTCTTTTCGCGAGTACGCGATTTCCTCGTGGTGACCAAAGCGTTTTCTTAATCGTCCGCTCCCCCTTTTCTTTGGTTCCCGTTTTATGCCACCGCTAAGTTGCTTCTTCTATATCTTGTTTTCTGCACACAAAAAACGGCGCCAATTTTTCAGACCATAAAATCTGGGGGGCGCCGCTTTTTATATTTTTTGTTCATCCATTAACCCTTCAGAGAATATTTATTAAAATCTGAAATAAATAAAGGGATTATATGAAGTACTAAGAATAAACATAATACTAAGCCCAAGCAATGCAAAATAAAAAAAGTTTGACAAAATAGTTCCAACAAGCGTATTTTCAATCTTTATTTTATTTGCAATTGGAAGCATGCACAATAACCCCAAAGGCAGATAAATCAATCCGTTTAAAATAGATGCATTTGCGGAAATAACACCAATCCAGTCAGTCGCTTGAAAGGAGAACATTTTTTGCAGGTTATACCCCATTTGGTGAAAACCAGTAGAATTAAAAATTACCCAGCCAATAATCACAAAAAACATGGCGTACATCCAGCTCAAAATTTTGGGGAGCTTCTTTAAAATATCGGCCAAAAGAAGCTTCTCCAAAAGAAGCAAAACAGCATAGTATAATCCCCAAATTACAAAATTCCACTCAGCTCCATGCCACAAACCGGTCAATCCCCACACGATTACTATATTAAGCATCCATCGAGTCTTTTTTGTTCTGTTTCCGCCTAAGGGGATATAGATATAGTCCCGAAACCATGATGATAACGAAATATGCCATCTCCTCCAAAACTCTGTGATAGAAAGAGAAACATAGGGATAGTTGAAGTTTTCAAGAAAATGAAAACCAAAAATACGACCTAGCCCAATGGCCATATCGCTATATCCAGAAAAGTCAAAATAGATCTGAAGCATATAAGCGATTGCAGCAATCCAGTACATAATGGAGCCGTAAACAGCAGCATTTCCCTCATATACAATTGTAGCAATTATAGCAACGTTGTTCGCTATCAAGACCTTCTTCGCAAGGCCAATAATAAACCGCTTCATTCCCGTAATTACATCATCCCAAGACTCATGACGATTATTAATCTCATCTTCAATGGTTTGATAGCGAACAATGGGGCCCGCAATGAGTTGCGGGAAAAAACTTATATATAAAGTAAGATAGAAAAAGTTCTTTTGCACTGTAATTTCTTTGCGGTAAAGATCGATAACATAAGAAAGAATCTGAAAAGTATAAAAACTAATGCCAATCGGTAAGACAAATGTTTTGATAGAAATATTACCATGAAAGAGCAGATTAATATTATCTACAATAAAATTCAGGTACTTAAAAACAAAAAGGATTGCTACAAGCAAAACAATGGTTGTTATAAGCATCGTTTTTTTATATTTTGGCTTTTGATCGCAATCAAATTTATCGATTAGGATGCCGCCCAAGTAAGCTATCAATGAAGAAACTATCATTAAAATGACATACTTGGGTTCTCCCCACGAGTAGAACAAAAGAGAAAAAACAAGAAGAATACTATTCCGATAAACTCTCTTTTTAACAAGGAAATAAAAAACAACTGCTAAAGGGAGAAAAAAATAAAGAAATGTCAAGCTACTAAAAACCATCACATTACCCTTTCAACAAGAATTCACTCATAATAAAATAATCAATATTTCCTATCAAAAGTACTTTCGTTATGTTATGTTCTTTAATGTATTCTGAAAAACAAAATTCGCTTCCTAAATTAGCCTCATAATTCCTGAGATCAACAGAGTAAGTCCGATTATAATGTGATGCGATCAATTTTAAAATTGCATTATCATAGGATTCTCCCAAAATTAAAATGTTCTCTCTATCTGCACGTTTAGTATCGAAAACAACTTCACCTTCGTCTCCTCCGTAAAAATAACCATACGTGATTACTTCGGGCTGTCCAGCAAAATATGCTTCTTGTTTTCCATAGTCCTGAACTGATTTTCCATTTATCAGAATCTCCATATCCTGATAATCAAATCGATACACCGTAAAATCCTCATGAAAGCTAGACGCCCCAGCGCCTGCTGCTTTGGAACCAGAAAACGTATAAGGTAGCTTTATCGTGTCTAAAGGAGTTAAAACCTGATCAGCACAGCCCAATAACTGCATAACTTCTATATACGCTTGATAAGAACCCCTATACTTCCAGTGGTGATCTGTTTTATAAAAGAAGGAGCGAAACTCCTCAAAATTGTTTATTTCAAACTTTTGAATATGCTCATCCGGCAAATTAATTCGGTCTCTAAGATATTCATAAGCACCAAGTTTCTGGTTTGTTTCAAAATTAATATCGGTATCTTTTTCAATATAATATAGAAAGAAATCAATATTATTGTATTTAGAAAAATACTGATTATAATTCGCTATCTTTTCATCGAAATGCTCCACTAGACTTGATAAATCTCTCATATTATAGGTAATATAATCGCCACCAAAAATGTTGTTTCCCATAAAACTTATGTATTGATTACCATTAGCGTTAAGAATAGGCGAAACAGCGTATCTAAGGTAATATGAAGAAATATCATTATACAGTTTTTTTAATGTTTGAGCTAAAGGTACTTGGTCCATTAGGCCATCTTCAAAGCCTTTTTGAAAGGATCCGTCAAGATAAGTATTTGCTGACAACAGGTAAATTTGATTTGCATATCGATTTTCGTAATAATTCATATCTTTAGGAAGTAGTATTGATTTCATGAAACCAAAAAGAAGACCGATAAAAATTACAGCCACCATTAAACGATCCAAAATACGAGTTTTCATAGCACAATACACTTCTCCTTAAATTCAAATATTATTGAGACATTAATATTTGAATGCGGGATAAAGCCACCCCAATCACATTGTTTCTAGTATAATTTTTTTACCACATAAAAACAATACTATTCTATTAGAAAACTCCAATAATATTGGGGTTTTTTCTGTTCTTTGGGTATGGTAAAAAAATTATGTATTTTTGCATCGCTTAATTTTCGTCCTATGTATAAGAAAATTAAGCGATGCAAAAATACATAACATTATCGCTACGCATTAAAATAATGGTTGCGTAGCCTTGCTGCTCGTATAAAAAGCATTTTTTACGCCTGTTTACTCATAATAGACCGGCGTACCCAGGGTTACCGCCGCTTCGATGTAGACGGTCACCTCCACCTGGCTCCCCTTGACGGCGCTGCGGACCAAGGTATCCCGCACCACCGCATGGGTGGGCACCTGCCGAAGGGCCAGCTCCTCCGCCGACGCTTTTGCCTCCGCCTCAGCGGCGGTGAAATCCCCCTGCTCCGTCACCACCGTCACCTCCCGGTACCGCTTGGTGATAACCTGAGCCGGGAAAAAACTGCCCACCACCGGGGTCCGGGATACCTCCTCCACGGTGTACTCCTCATACGGAGGCGGCTCCTCGGTAAGATCCACCTCCCAGCCGCCCAGCTCCATGGTGCGGACGGTATATTCATTGCCGGTGGGCTCGGTGCGAACCGCTTCCAAAGAGGCGGTAGCGCTGGCGCTGTACCAAACCCGGCCCAGTATCTTGCCTCTAGCCGAGACATACCGAGGTTCCTCCTCTTCGTTGCGGAAGAAGGACCCCTCGATAAGCACCTGCCCCTCCTTGACCACATCCCCTGCCTTTACCTTGGGCGTGCCTTCATAAGCGGCGATCTCCAGGATCACCGCGGGGCGGTCGGCTACGATGTCGCAGTGGCGGGTAGCGTCCACAAAGGGTTCAGGCTCCACCGCCAGATATAGCTCCCCCTTCAAGGTCACCCCCTGGCGCTTTAGGATCAAATAGGCCAGGGAGGGATTATCCAGCATCAGCCGGTTGTTGATGGCATCCAGGTCCAAGGACCTCCAGAGGGTTCCCCGTTCCACCCCCATGGAGGCCAACTGTTCCAAAACCTGTCCTCGGAAGGGCTCCGCCCCCGAAAGATCCACAAACCAAACAAACTGGGACAATACATAGGCGGCGACCAAGAGCAGCGCGGCGCCCAGCACCATGCCCCGGCGGGACGCCACCCGCAGCAGGAGGGGAACCACACCCCGGTACCCCAGGTCCTCCACCTCCACCCTGCTTTCCTCCGCCCACATAAGGAGTTTTTTCATGTGGTTCTGGGGAATGCGGCATCGGACGGACATGCTGCCCTGGCGTTCCAGGTCATAGAGGCGGATACCTCGGTTTCGGCATCCATTGAGAAAGGCCAGAATCCGGGTGCCCTTCAGCCGCACCCGGTGATAACCCACAACATACCGCCAAATTCTATTCATGGGCGCCGCCTCCGCCCAACAGCTCCATCCGATGGACCCGCCCCCCAACAACCACGGTGCCGCCGTCCAGTTCCATCAGGGCCAGAGAGGTGCCGGAGAGCACCAATTCCCCCTCTTGAACCCGCAGCCGTACGCAGTCGTCCGCGTAATCCAAAATGCCCCCGTGATTTTCCACGATGGTCCTATCATCCCCGTACATCACCAACCGGAACTGCCCCGTCAGGGTATCCAGCGGCAGGTTCAGGCCGGCAGCGATTCGCTTGGCGGTCTGTGCAATCTTTTTCACCCCATCCACCTCATGTATTACATTATGAGGCCCCCTCTACAAATAGAATCCCAGAAACGCTCATAAAAAAAGCTCCCCATAGGGGAGCCTTCCTTTTAATACTTTCTCTTTCTAGCCGCCTCAGCTTTTTTCTTTCTCTTCACACTGGGCTTCTCGTAATGTTCCCGTCTGCGCACCTCGGCCATGGTCCCAGACCGTGCGCACTTCCGCTTAAACCTCTTAAGAGCACTCTCGAGGGATTCGCCTTCTCCAACATGTACTTCAGACATCGATTTTTCCCTCCCTCCGTTGCCACTCTATCGTTAACATACAAGCATTATATCCAATCCATTGTTCCATGTCAACCAGGGAACGATGCATTTATACCGTCATCAACCGGGAGGCCACGCCAGCTTCCGCTTTCCCAGCAGATGGATGTGAAGATGCCCCACCGTCTGGCCGCCGTCCTCTCCGGTATTGACGACGCACCGAAAGCCCTTTTCCAGCTCCAGCAGCGCCGCCACCTTCTGCACCGCGCGGAACAGCGCTTCAGCCTCCTCAGGACTAGCGGGGTCTAGTATGCTCCCCAGATGGCGCTTGGGTATCACCAGCACATGGACGGGGGCCTTTGGATCCAGGTCGTAGAACGCCAGGGTCCGGTCATCCTCATACACCTTGCGGCTGGGGATTTCCCCCGCCACGATCTTACAGAATACGCAATCCATGGTTTTCCTCCTTTTCCATTGTCTCAATCCACAGGACGGCAGAGTGCTGTGCCCCGCCGCTCCCCGATGATGTCCACCGTTCGGGACCGCCCAAGCTCTCCCCTCGCCCCCGGAGCGGATACCCGGATGTAGTTACCGGTGTAGCCCACAAGGGCGTCCCCTTCCCGGGTCTCGAACACGGCGCGCAGCTTCTGCCCTAAAAACCGCTGGACAAACGCCGACTCCAGCTCCTCTCCCAAAGCGATGAGCTCCCTTGCCCGTTCCTGCTTCACCTGCCGGGATAGATGTCCCGGCAGACCGGCAGCCACGGTGCCGGCCCGCTTGGAGTAGGGGAATACATGAAGCCTGGAAAAGCCCACCTCCCGAAGGAATCGGCAGGTGGCCCGATGCTCCTCCTCGGTCTCCCCCACAAACCCACACAGCACGTCGGTGGTGATGCCGGCATCCGGCATGGCGGCCCGGATACCGTCCGCCACCGCCCGAAACTCACCGGTGGTATAGCGGCGGTTCATGCGGTGAAGCACCGCATCGCAGCCGCTCTGAAGGGATAGATGAAAATGGTGGCACAGCTTTTGCTCCGCGGCGGCACGGCGGATAAAGGCCCCGTCCACCTCATCGGGGTCCAGGCTTCCCAAACGGATGCGCTCCACCCCCGGGAGGGCGGCCACCGCCTCCACGGCGTCCATAAGGCTCTCCCCCCGATCCCGTCCAAAGGAGATCAACCGAATACCGGTGAGTACGATCTCCCGAATGCCGCTCTCCGCCATGGCTCCGGCCTCTTTCACCAGGTTATCCATCCCCCGGCTCCGCACCGGCCCTCTAACCTTGGGGATGATGCAGTAGCTGCAATACCGATCGCATCCATCCTGAATCTTCAAATATCCCCGGGTTCGATGGGTGGCCGCCACCCCCATCTCCTCGAAGAAATGGGAGGGCTCCTCCACCAGGTTCAGCTTTTCCCCTTTCCTGCCCTGCTCCACCGCAAAGAGAACCGCCTCCCGGTTGCCGGTTCCCAGCACGCAGTCCACCTCGTCCATCTCAAGGTAGGATTCCGGATCCCGCTGGGCAGAGCATCCGCACAGAACCAGCAAGGCGTCCGGGTATTGCTTTCCCATGCGCCGCAGAGTCTGACGGGTCTTTCGGTCGCTCTCCTCGGTGACGGTGCAGCTGTTCACCACCACCGCTTGGGGAACCTCCCCCCGGCCACAAGTGGGATACCCATGGGCGGTCAGCAGCGCTTCCATGGCGCCGGTATCGTATTGGTTGGCTTTGCAGCCCAAGGTAACGTATCGAATCCCAGCCATCCTACTCCATCTCCCCGTAAACGCACAGCATGGCGGAAAGCACCGCCATGCCCGCGGTCTCGGTCCGCAGGATCCGAGGCCCCAGGGTAACGATGCCCCCTCCAGCCTCTCGAAGGCTGTGGGCCTCCTCCCGGGTCATGCCGCCCTCGGGCCCCACCACAATGCCATACCGCCCTCGTCCAGCCCGATCCAGCAGTCCCCGGTAAAGGCCGTATCCCTCCGCCTCCTCATAGGGGCAGATGAGGCATTCCCGGGCCTGGAGCAGCTCGGAAAACGGAATGGCCTCCCCAATGCGGGGAATCACCGCCCGGCCGCACTGCTTGGCGGCCTCCCGGGCGATCTTCCGGTATCGGCCCAGGCGTTCCGCGCCCAGATCCCGCACCTCACAACGGGAAAAGACCACCGGTACAATGGCTCCAATCCCCAGCTCCACGCACTTCTGGATCACCAGCTCCATCCGGGGCGCTTTCGTAAGCCCCTGATATAGGGTGACGGATACCCTGGGCTCGGTGCCGGCGGGTACGGCAGACAGCACTCGAAGATCCACCTCCCGGCGGTCGGCCCTGACAATCTCGCATTCCAGCCGGTTGCCTAGGCCATCGAAGGCAAAAACCCGATCTCCCTCCCCCCGGCGCAGGGTTTTGACGATATGCCCGGCGTCCTCCCGGATAAGGGCCCGCTCCCCCTCCAGATGGTCCAGGAAAAACCCCGGCATCAGGCCCGCTCCAGAAGGAGGGCGACCCACTCGCCCATGCCCTTCCGGCCCCGCGCCATGAAGCCGACGTCCTTCGCCGCCGCCAACACTTCCTGTTCCCGATCCCGGATGATACCGCTGACCACCATTTGGCCTCCGCCCGCCAAAAGAGGCGCCGCCTGGGGCAGCAGCGCCAGGATCACATGGGCCACGATGTTGGCAAAGATCACGTCGTAACCCCCCTTCGCCCGGTCAGCAAGGTTCCCCTCCACGCAGAGAAATTCCTCCTTACAGCCATTGAGAGCGGCATTGTGCCGAGCAGCGGATACCGCCACTGGATCCATGTCCACGCATAGCACCTCCCGGGCTCCCAGCTTGTCCGCGGTAATGCCCAGAATGCCGGTGCCACAGCCCACGTCCAGCACCCGTTTGTCCAAAAGGTCCATCTCCTCCATCAGCTCCAGACACATGAGGGTGGTCTCATGCTGCCCGGTGCCAAAGGCCGCTCCCGGCTCCATGGTCACCACCGTCCGCCCCTCCTGGTTGGCATAGGCCTCCCATTCTGGCACAATGGCGAGCCGGCGGCCCACCTCCAGAGGCTTATAGTACTGTTTCCAGTTGTTGGCCCAATCCTCGTCCCGCATCTCCTGAACGGATACCGAAAACGCCCCCAGATCCAAGTCAGGGTTTTCCTCCCGGAACCGGTCCGCCGCCGCCCGGATGGCGAGAAGCTTTTCTTCCCCGTCCTCCTCCTTGGAAAGATATACCCGGACGCAGGGCTCCTCCTTCCCCATGATCTCCTGAGCGCTGGCATAATCCCAGTATTTGCTGGTCTCCAAGAGAACGGCCTCTACCGCCTCCTGATCCTCAATGATCTCCAGATTCTCGTAGCCCAGATCACTCAAAAGCCCTTGGGCCACCTCCCGGCCCAGGGCATTCCCCAGGATGGAAACCCGTATCCACTCCATCGTCCTTGCTCCTTCACACTAAGGTGGAAAAGCTCCGGCACAGCCCGACGCTTTCCCTTTTCACTGGGTCAATTATACGGGATGCCCTCCCATTCCGCAACCACAGGGCCGCCCTTTTCTGCCCATCTCCCACCGCCAGATTCCCGTTCCCCTTTCCAACGGCCAAATCAAAAATGCCGCCGCATGATTGCGACGGCATTTTACGCCTCTACTCCTGATTAAAGATCTTATCAAACAGGCCCTTGCCCTTTTTGCCCTCCTTGGTGGAGTGGCCGTCAAACTCCCGAAGCAACTCCTTCTGCCGTTCCGTAAGATTTTTGGGAACTTCCACCTTAAGGGTAACGAATAGGTCCCCCTGCCCGCCCCGGATGCGGGGCATCCCCTTGCCCTTAAGGCGTACCACTGTGCCGGGCTGGGTGCCCTCCGGCATCCGGTATTTTGCGTCCTCCGTGAGGGTAGGCACCCGGAGCTCATCCCCCAGAGCCGCTTGGACAAAGCTGATCGGCATCTCCATGGATAGATCGGCGCCGTTTCGCTTAAACAAACGGTGAGGCTTCACCGAAGCCACCACATATACGTCGCCGTTGGGGCCGCCCCGCTTGCCGGCGCTCCCCTCCCGGGAGAGGGTGACGTATTGCCCGTTGTCGATGCCGGCGGGAATCTTCACCTTGATCTTCCGCTGACGGCGGACGGTACCCCGCCCCCGGCAATCGGCGCAGGGGCTGTCGATGATCTCCCCGGTGCCCCCGCAGGCGGTACATACCGACGTGGTCATAAACCGGCCCAAAGCGGTCTGTTGCGCCCGACGAACCTGGCCGGTGCCCCCGCAGACGGTGCAGGTCTTAGGCGACGTGCCGGGTTTGGCGCCCGATCCATGGCAGGTGGGGCAGTTCTCGCTCCGACCCACGGTAATCTCCCGGGTCACACCGGTAAAGGCCTCCTCCAGGGTCAGGCTTACATCCACCCGGATGTCCTCCCCCTGTTCCGGCCCGGTTGGGTTTCCCCCAAAGCCGCCGAATCCGCCCCCGCCAAAGATGGTATCAAAAATATCACCAAAGCCGCCGAATCCGCCCCCGCCAAAGCCGCCGCCATAGCCCGCGCCGCCTCCGCCCGATGCGTTCTGGGTATACGCCTCATGGCCATACGCGTCGTACTGGCTGCGCTTCTCCTTGTCGGACAGCACGGAATAGGCCTCGTTCACCTCTTTGAACTTGGCCTCGGCCTCCTTGTCGTCCTTGTTGATATCGGGATGATACTGCTTGGCTTTCTGACGGAACGCTTTTTTGATCTCCTCATCGCTGGCCCCGCGGCCCACCCCTAAGATGTCGTAATAATCCCTCGCCAAATGAATCACCTGTCAAGCATACGGGAAATAACAGGGAAAAAGGCAACGCGCGGCTGCCTCTCCCCTATATCCCTATGCGGATTTACCGGTTTCGTTCCGGCTTATTTCTTTTCGTCGTCATCCACCACTTCGTAGTCGGCGTCCACGCCGCCGGCCGCTCCGGGGCCAGCCTCAGGGCCAGCGCCGCCCGCAAAGCCGGGGCCGCCGGGCTGCCCACCCTGGGGCGCTTCCTGCTGATACACCTTCCCAAAGACCTCGTAGCTCTTCTGGCGGAGGGTTTCGGTAGCGGTCTTGATGGCCTCAATATCGCTGCCGTTCAACGCACTCCGCACGTTGCCGATCTCATCGTTCAAGGCGCTCTTGTCGGCCTCGTCGATCTTGCCCTCCAGATCCTTCATGGTCTTTTCAATCTGGTATACAATGCTGTCGGCGTCGTTGCGGGCGTCCACCTCTTCCTTCTTCTTCCGGTCCTCATCGGCAAACCGCTCGGCCTCGTCCATGGCCTTCTTGATCTCGTCATCCGACAGATTGGTGCTTGCGGTGATGGTCACCTTCTGCTCCTTGCCGGTGCCCAGATCCTTTGCAGATACGTTGACGATGCCGTTGGCGTCGATGTCAAAGGTCACCTCGATCTGGGGAATCCCACGAGGAGCGGGGGCGATGCCGGAAAGCTGGAACCGGCCCAGGGTCTTGTTATACTGGGCAAACTCCCGCTCACCCTGGAGCACATGGACGTCCACAGCGGTCTGGCCGTCGGCCGCGGTGGTAAACACCTGGCTCTTCTTGGTGGGGATGGTGGTGTTCCGCTCGATGAGCTTGGTGAACACGCCGCCCATGGTCTCGATGCCCAAGCTCAAAGGCGTCACGTCTAAAAGCAGAATATCGGTTACCTCGCCGCCCAATACGCCGGCCTGGATGGCGGCGCCAATGGCCACGCACTCGTCGGGGTTAATACCCTTATAGGGCTCCTTACCGGTGATGCGCTTTACGGCCTCCTGAACGGCGGGAATCCGGCTGGAGCCGCCCACCAGGATTACCTTATCGATCTGCCCGGCAGAAAGGCCGGCGTCTTTAAGGGCCTGGGTGGTGGGGCCAACGGTCTTCTCCACCAGGTCAGCGGTCAGCTGGTCAAACTTGGTACGGCTGAGGCTGATGTCCATGTGCCGGGGGCCATTTGCGTCCGCGGTGATAAAGGGCAGGTTGATGGAGGTCTCGGTGGTGCTGCTAAGGTCGATCTTAGCCTTCTCAGCAGCCTCCTTCAGCCGCTGCATGGCCATGTTGTCCCGGCTGAGGTCGATACCATCGGACTTTTTAAACTCCTCCACCAGGTAATCCATGATCTTCTTGTCAAAGTCATCGCCGCCCAGGCGGTTGTTGCCGTTGGTGGCCAGCACTTCAAACACGCCGTCCCCGATCTCCAGGATGGAAACGTCAAAGGTACCGCCGCCCAGGTCAAAGACCAGCACCTTGCCGGAGCCGTCCTTGTCAAGGCCATAGGCCAAAGCCGCGGCGGTGGGCTCGTTGATGATCCGCAGCACCTCCAGGCCGGCAATGGTGCCGGCGTCCTTGGTGGCCTGACGCTGGGAGTCCGAGAAATAGGCGGGCACGGTGATGACGGCCTGGGACACCTTCTCCCCCAGATAGGCTTCGGCGTCCGCCCGGAGCTTCTGCAAAATCATAGCGGAGATCTCCTGGGGCGAATAGGTCTTGCCCTCAGCGGTTACCTTCCGATCGGTCCCCATGTCCCGCTTGATGCTGGCGATGGTGTTCTGGGGATTGGTGATGGCCTGGCGCTTGGCAATCTGGCCCACCAGGCGCTCCCCGGTTTTAGCGAAGCCCACCACCGAAGGGGTGGTGCGCATGCCCTCGCTGTTGGGGATAACGGTGGGGTCTCCTCCCTCCATAACGGCCACGCAGCTATTGGTGGTTCCTAAATCGATGCCGATGATCTTTGCCATAGTGTTTTCCTCCTGTATTGGTCAAAATGTTGTGTGCAATTCTTGTGTCTAAATGTATGTCAACGCCCCTAGGCGTAAACAGCTACCATACTGTGGCGTAGCACCTTTCCGTGCAAAAGGTATCCCACCTGAAGGGTCTGGGCCACCTTCCCGCGGAGGGCGTCGTCCTCGGTGGGGGTCTGCATCACGGCGTTGTGGAGGTTTGGATCAAACTCCGCCCCGTCCGATTCAATCTGCGCAAACCCATGCTTTTCAAAGGCCTTTAAAAAGGAGTCCATGGAAAGCTGGATGCCTCCGGCAATGGCCTCGTTTTCCGCTTCCTTAGCGGCGGCAAGGGCCCGCTCCATGTTGTCCATCACCTTTAAGAATTCCCCCAAAGCATAGGCCATGCCCTCATTATAGGCGTCGGCCACGGCAACCTGGTTCCGCTTCTTGTAGTTTTCAAAATCCGCCTTCAGCCTAAGATGGCTGTCGGTCAGCTCCGAGAGCTTTTTCTGGCTCTCCTCCAAATCCTTTTCCAGCCGCTGTTCCTGCTTTTTTTCCTTCTTGACGGCCTTCTTTTCCTGGCGGGACTGTTCCTGGTCCCGTACCTCCTCGGCCTTCGGCGTTTCGGCAGCGGTCTCTTCCGCCTGGGCGGTCTGCTGATTCTGTTCCAGTTCGTCCTTCTGGTTCATGTATCTGTCCTCCGTCTATTTTTCCTGCTGATGCAAAAAGTCAATAAAAAAGGAACCCAAACTCTGCATGATGGACACCACCCGCGGATAGTTCATCCGCATGGGGCCGATAACGCCAAAGCTGCCCACCTGCTGGCCGTCCACGCTGTATGTGGCGGTTACCACACTGACGTCATTGAGATCCTCCCGCCCATTCTCCATGCCGATGGAGATGGAAAGGGAAAGCTGGTTGGCCCGATTCAAAATATCGTAGATGGTATCCTGGGTCTGAAGGGCGGTAAGGATGCTCTTCGCCCGTTCCACATCGGTAAACTCCGGGTAGCGGAACAGGTTCTGGGCCCCGTCAAAGACGATGCTCTTGGCGGGCACGGCGTTCTCCGACGCGGAGATCACCTCGATGAGGGATTCAAATACCTTCCCATGGTACTGCATCTCCTCCATCATTCCCTTGGCGGTTTTCTGCAATTCCGCCACCGATTTTCCCTCCATCAAAGAAGTCAGCGCATTGCTGATCATATCCAGGCTGGAGTCATCCACGTCCTCAGGGATGTTGATAAAGAGATCGTTGACAAATCCCATGTTGGTGACGATGACCACCAGAGCGCGGCCCCGGGTAACCGGCACCAGGCGGATCTGCTTAATGAGCACGTTCCGCAGCTCCGGCGCCATGGCGATGGAAACATAGTTGGTGCTGGCCGAAAGGGTCTTGGCCGTCACCGATATGATCTCCCCAATCTGGTCCATCCGGCTGGTGAAATAGCGCTTAATCTGCTCCATCTCCCGCTGGTCCACCCCGGGCACATGGAGCATCCGATCCACATAATAACGGTAGGCTTTCTGGGAAGGCACCCGGCCCGAGCTGGTGTGGGGCTGGTTCAAATAGCCCATTTCAAAAAGGTCGCTCATCTCGTTGCGGATGGTGGCCGGGCTGAATTCTCCGCCCCACAGCTTGGAGATGGTACGGCTGCCCACGGGAATGCCCGATGCAATGTAGTCGTCCACAATGGCCTTCAGAATCCGAATTTTCCGTTCACTGAGTTCCAAGCTGTTCACCTCGCTTCTTTGTTAGCACTCTCAACACTCGAGTGCTAACCACAGACAGAAGCATAGCACTGACCCCTCGGTTTGTCAACGGATTCCAGAACAAAAAAGCGGAAAATCGATATGATTTCGTAACTATTTGAGGTGATGCATTTTTCCCGCCGCGTTGTTGCCATGTTCCCGCCATAGTTTTCTCCATGAGCTGCCCATGCTCCCTCGTTTTTCTCCCAGCTCCCATCCAGCCAGGGCTGGATGGCCCAAAAAGAAAAAGCGCCCTTTTACCGGATCTTCCCGGCTAAAAGCGGCGCGTTTCGGCCAATTTAGGCCAAAGATGGCCGGATAACAAATCCGTATGAGGCCCGGCCCGCCCTCAGCAATCCCTCATAAATTTCATGAGAATCCCATTTTGTAAATCCATGCCCCGCGGGGTTAGGGCAAGATACTCCCCCCGCTCCATCAAAAGATTCCCCTCCAAAAGCGGCTGAATAACCCCAGGATAGGCATCCTCCACCCGGATTCCAAACTCCCGGCAAAATGCCGTTCGGTCCAATCCCCTAGCCATTCGAGTAGAGAGCATCACCGCCTCAAACATCCGCTCCGCCCGGCTTAGGTACCCCCGGTTGGGAAACCGCTTTTCTGGAGCCGTCTCCAGCTCCTCCCGGTATGCCCCAAGATCATTGGCATGGAAATAACGGAACCATCCTCCTTTTTCCCAAAGATACCCATGGGCTCCCGCCCCGATGCCCAAATAGGGCTTCCGCTCCCAATAGACGGTATTGTGCCGGCTCTCCTGCCCGGGCTTAGCAAAGTTGCTGATCTCATAGCGGCGATATCCCGCCTCATGTAGCATGCTGACCGCCAAATCCCCCATATCCGCCTGGGATTCCTCCTCCAACGCCAGAGTTCCGAGGGCAAGCCCACGAGCAAGCGGTGTCCCCTCCTCCACCGTCAGGGCATAGCAGGAAAGATGGGGCACATCCAGCTCCAGTATCCCCTTTAAAGTCTCCTCCCACCCTGCCAGCGTCTGGCCGGGATAGCCGTAGATGAGATCCAGGCTGATGTTTTCGATGCCCGCCTTCCGGGCGGCTTCCACCGCCCTTGGCACGTCCGCCCCGCGGTGCCCCCGTCCCATGGCGGCCAACACCCCATCCTCCAACGACTGAGCCCCCAGAGAAATCCGGTTTACTCCCGCCAAAGCCCAGCGTTCCGCCAGGGCGGGGGTAAAGGTTTCGGGATTGGCTTCGCAGGTCACTTCCGCTCCCGATCGCAGCCGCACCGACTGCCGGACGGCAGCCATGAGGCCCTCTACAAACCCCGCCTCCATGCAACTGGGGGTGCCACCCCCAATGTACAGGGTAGGCGCTTCAACGCCCAGATCCTCCAGCCCGGAAAGCTCCCGCACCAATAGGGGCAAATAGCTCCTTTCCCCGCCGTCACGGGGGACGGAGAAAAAGGAGCAATAGGCACATTTATGGGTGCAAAAAGGCACATGGATGTAAAGGGATGCTTCCATTTCTAATCCATCTTCAAAACGGCCATAAAGGCCTCGCTGGGTACCTCCACGCTGCCCACCTGGCGCATGCGCTTTTTGCCCTCCTTTTGCTTTTCCAACAGCTTCTTCTTTCGGGTGATGTCCCCGCCGTAGCACTTGGCAAGCACGTCCTTGCGCATGGCCTTGACGGTCTCCCGGGCGATGATCTTTCCCCCGATAGCCGCCTGAATGGGCACTTCAAACATCTGACGGGGAATGGCGTCTTTGAGCTTCTCGGCGATAGTCCGCCCCCGGTTGTACGCCTTATCCCGGTGAACGATGATCGAAAACGCGTCGCAGAGATCCCCATTTAACAGAATATCCAGCTTCACCAGGTCACTGCGTTTATAACCGGTTAGTTCGTAATCAAAAGAGGCATACCCCCGGCTCTTGGACTTGATCAAATCAAAGAAATCATAGATGATCTCATTGAGCGGCATCTCATAATGGATGGATACCCGTCCCCCCTCCAGGTACTTCATATCCTGAAAGGTACCCCGCTTTTCCTGGCACAGTTCCATGATGGGCCCGGTATAATCGGATGGGGTCATAATGGTAGCCTCCACCATGGGCTCCTCCATGTATTCAATCTCGGCGGGGTTTGGCAGATTGGTGGGATTATCAATGGTCAGTTCCTGGCCGTCGGTCTTCTTCACCCGGTAAATGACGCTGGGAGCGGTGGTCACGATGGAAAGATCAAACTCCCGCTCCAGCCGCTCCTGAGCGATCTCCATGTGCAAAAGCCCCAGAAACCCGCAGCGGAACCCAAATCCAAGGGCTACGCTGGTCTCGGGCTCAAAGGAGATGGAAGCGTCGTTGAGCTGCAGCTTGTAGAGGGCCTCCTTCAGGTCCTCGTAGTCCCCCCCATCGGCGGGATAGATGCCGCAAAACACCATGGGAACCGCCTTCTTATAGCCCGGCAGCGGCGTCTGGGCGGGCCTGACAGCATCGGTGATGGTATCCCCCACCCGGGTATCCCCCACCGATTTGATGCTGGCGCAGACGTACCCCACCTCCCCGGCGGTGAGCTCCTTCACGGGCACCATGCCGGGAGAAAACACCCCCACCTCGGTAACGTCGAACTCCCGTCCAGTGCTCATCATCCGCATCCGGGTCTGATTGCTGATGGTACCGCTCATAACCCGGACATAGCAGAGAGCCCCCTTGTAGTTGTCGTATACGCTGTCGTAGATGAGAGCGGTCAGGGGCGCGTCGTCATCCCCCTCCGGTGCCGGGATATAATCCCGGATCACCCGGAGCACCTCTTCCACATTGAGGCCGGTTTTCGCGCTGATGAGAGGGGCCATGGAGGCGTCCAGGCCAATCTCATCCTCGATCTCCTGGCGGACAGCCTCGGGGATGGCGCTGGGCAGGTCAATCTTATTGATGACCGGCACCACCTCAACGTCGTTGTCCAGGGCCAGATAGACGTTGGCAAGGGTTTGGGCCTCGATGCCCTGGCTGGCGTCCACCACCAAAAGGGCCCCCTCGCAGGCCGCCAAAGACCTGGAAACCTCGTAGGTAAAGTCCACATGGCCGGGGGTGTCGATTAGGTTATAAACGTATTCCTCCCCATTTTCATCGGTATAGAGCATCCGTACGCTTTGGCTTTTAATGGTGATGCCCCGCTCCTTCTCAATATCCATGTTGTCCAAAAGCTGCTCCTGCATGTCCCGGGATGCGACGGTACCGGTCAGTTCAATGAGCCGGTCCGCCAGAGTGCTTTTGCCATGGTCAATATGAGCAATGATGCTAAAATTTCGTATTTTATCCTTTTCGATTCTCGCCATAGAATCCTCCACACTCCGCACTGGGCCGATGTACCGGCCCCTTCATACATATGATATCCAAAGAGATCCCCCCGCGCAAGAGAGAGGGGCTGCCGGTCCTCAGCCCCCTTTTCTCAGATCCCAGCCGCCTCCCGGACTTCCCCCTTGGATAGCCGGAAAACGTCAGCCAGCATCCGTGCCGCTCCCTCCTCGTCATTGGTGAATTCCGTCACCAAATCGGCCGCGGCCTGCACTTCGGGACTGGCATTGCGCATGGCGACCCCCAGGCCGGCATACTGGATCATGGGAATATCGGTCCTGGTATCCCCCACCGCCATCGCCTGTTCCCGGGTCAATCCTAGAACCTGACACAGAGCCGCAACCCCGCTTGCCTTATCCACCCCATGGGGTAGAATCTCGACATAGGTTGGGCTATTGAGATAGGCATCCGCCTCATGGGACAGCTCAGTCTGGAGAAAAGCCGCCAGCTTAGCCAGGCCCTCGGCCGTGCCTAGGGGCAGTATCTTGCTGGCTCCTCGGCCAGTTCGCTCCCAACACTCCATCAGATCCCCGTAATCCGCCACAGTTGGAACCACGCCCACCGTAGCGCTCTCCTGCTGGGCATAGGCGTCCATCTGGGGCACATACCAATTTTCATCCTGATACAGGCTGATATGCACCCCAAAATCCTTCCCCTTTTCCACAATTCGCTTCACCGCAGCCGGGCGGATGTATTCCGCCCGTACCGCCTTGCCGTCCTGAAAGATCGATCCGCCGCCATAGGCGATCATGGGGCCGGTGAGCTCCAGCTCCTTGTGAAACCGTTCCATGGCCTGGGGCATCCGAGCGGAGACCAGCGCCACTGCTACTCCATCCCGTTGGAGCCGCCCGATCACCGCTTTCGTGTAAGAGGTAATCTCATGATATGGGTTTAAAAGAGTGCCATCCAAATCCAGGCACACCAAGCGATACTGCATGATACGATTTCCTTTCAAACTTTATTGGAAAGGCCGGGACAGGCCCGGCCCATTTCCTTTCTCGGATCACACTTTAAGGCCAAACGCCTGGACAAGAGCCCTCGCGGCGCCATCCTCCTCATTGGTGAGGGCAACCATGTCGGCAGCGTCCTTCGCCGCCTGGGAAGCATTTCCCATAGCGATGCCAAGGCCGGCGTATTCCAGCATACAAGCGTCAGTGGCGCCATCGCCGACGGCAACGATCTCCTCCCGAGGGATCCCCATGCTCTGGGCCAGGAACGCCCCGCCGCTGGCCTTGTCCACCCCATGGGGCAGAATTTCCAAATAGGTGGAGATGGAACGGTAGGTATCGGCCTCCTCGGCGGTGTGTTCCACCAGCCACTCATAGAACCGCTGGATGTCCTCCGGTTCCCCGATGCACATGATCTTACAGGCCCCTTTCCCAGAGGCCCGCCAGGCTTCCAGCATAGTGGGATAGTCCTTCAAGATGGGCTCCATATTCACCATGCCGATCTCCGCATCGATCCAATGATCCCACCTGGATACAAACCAGTGGCTATCCTGATAGAGGTTGATATTAATGCCCATCTCTTCCCCCGTCCGGGCGATCCGTTCCACCGTATGGGGATGGATATACTCCGCCCTTAAAACCCGCTCCCCATCCCACACGGTGCCTCCGCCGTAGCAGATCATGGGGCCCTTTAGCTGAAGCTGCTGGTAATAGGCTTTCATAGCCTGAGGCATCCGAGCTGAAGTCAATGCCACCGTTACGCCGATTCCCTGAAGCCGGGCTATGATGTCCTGGGTATAGGGAGTGATCTCCTTACGGTCATTTAAAAGGGTTCCGTCCAAATCCAAACATACCAAACGGTATTGGCCCATTTCAATTCTCCTTCTGTCGTCCATGATCTATGGTGCTAATTGAGGGACTTGCCGCATTTCCTGCAGAAGGACCAATCCCCCTCCGTACGAGCGCCGCAATAGGGACAGAATCCGCCTTCCCCCTGGGGCTTGGAAGGTTCCCGGCGTCGGGGATCCAGGGGATCCCCCTCCTCCGATTCATCGGTGATATCAAATAGGGACATCCGATCCTTGCCGGTAGCGTTCCGCTTGTGGTACAGTCCCTGTACAATGGCTAGCACCACAAAAAAGACGCCAAACAATGGAAAAAACCAAGGCGCGCCCATGGAAATGGCCGCGATGGTCCAGATCACGCCGAATCCGGCGGTAAATAGGCTTCCGATGGCCCCCATATAGGAAGGGCCGCGGCCCGGCTTTATGCTTTTCATGGCTTGCCTCCCTCCGTTCCAACAGTACAGTATTATGCCATAGGCCATCGCATCCGTAAAGAAAAGCCTGTGAAAACAGGCCGCGGCTTATCCATATATGGATGGATACGCTCCGCCAGAAAAACAAACATCCGCCCCCATGGAAATCAAAAAGGAGGCGCACGCCTCCTTTCCCTTTCTCACCCAAGCCCCAACGCGTGGGGCAAATACAAGGACCCAGCCACCAAAAGTACCCCATTCTGGGGGCAAAGCTCCCGAGCCTGGGACAGGGCGGCTCTGGGATCGGAAACCGCTTGGGCCTTTTCCCCGTAGAACGCCGCCAGCCTCTGGCAATCCAGGGCACGGGGCGCGTCCACCTGAGTGGCGATAACCCGGTCTGCCAGCGGCGCCAGCTGGGCCGCTACCCCAGAGGCGTCCTTGTTGCTCATCATAGCGGTCAAAAGCACCAGGGGCTTTGAAGGGTACGCATCCCGGATCGCCGTGGCAAGGGCGGCCGCCCCCTCCGGGTTATGGGCTCCATCCAAGAGCAGAATGGGCGTTTGCTCTATCAGTTCCAGCCGCCCCGGATGGCGGGCAGCCATTAGACCCTCCCGAATGGCATCCGGGGTGATCCCATATCCCTGCTCCATCAGCGCCTGGGCGATGAGCACCGCAAGAGCGGCGTTATAAGCCTGATGCCGCCCCATGAGGGAAACTCTCGTGTCCAAAAGGGATAGGCCGGGGCGGCGGATATCCAATCGCCAGCTGCCATCCTCGCCGGGGCGCAGCTCCAGTTCCCCCGGTTCATAGGCAAGGACGGATGCCCCTACCCGGCGGCAGTGATCCCGAATGGTCCGTTCCACCTCCCCGGGATAGCGGGGGTATAGGGCCATGGGAACCCCTGGCTTTGCGATGCCCGCCTTTTGCAGCGCGATCTCACAAAGGGTGTCGCCCAGGATCTCCCGGTGGTCCATGCCAATGGTAGCGATAGCCGTCACCTGGGGCAGCAGAATGTTGGTTGCGTCCAGAGCGCCCCCCACGCCGGCCTCCATCACTCCAAACGCTACCTTTTGCCGGGTATACCAGCGCAGAGCAGCGTACAGATATCCGTCAAACAGCCGTAAATCAGGATACCGGGCGTATATCTCGTCCAGATAGGCGGTCAAAACCTCCTCCAAAATAGGCGTTCCGTCCACCAGGATCCGCTCATTCTCCCGATAGAGGTGCGGGGAGGTAAACAACCCCGTCCGATAGCCAGACGCCATGAGGATGGCGGCCACCATAGCGCAGACCGACCCCTTCCCGTTGGTTCCCGCCACATGGACGGTGGGAAAACCGGTAAAAAGCGGGGTTTCCAGCCCCAGGGTCTGCGCAACCCCGGACAGCCGCTCCCTCTGCACGTCGTCCCAGATACGCAGAACGCGCCCATAATCCGTCATGAGAACAGCGCCTTCTCCATAGCAATGGTCCGCTCCAGCATCTGCCGGAACTCATCAAGCTTCATTCGCTCCGCCTCCACCACCTGTTGAGGCGCCTTCTGGGCAAAACCAGGATTGTTAAGCTTTCCTTCCGCCCGCTTGATCTCGCTTTCCAACCGAGCCTTTTCCTTGTCGATACGAACCCGCTCCTTCTCCAAATCCAGCAGCTCGCCTACGGGCAGATAGACGGTCCCCAAGGGGGACAAAGCGCTAACCCAGCCCTTCTCCGCCTCCTTTTCACTGGTAAGGAGGCGTACCTCGCTGGCCATGGTCTGACGGGCAAAATAGCCGGGCAGAACGGCAAAATCCCCCTCTTTTCCGGCGGCGGGCAGGATATAAAGGGCGGATCGCTTGCCCCCCTGGATGTTCAGCTCCCTGCGCAGGTTCCGAACGCTGCGGATCATCTCCATCATGCCCTGGGTCCGGGCGGCGGACGCCTCGTCCCCCAATCCGCTTACGCTGGGCCACTGGGATACCACGATGCTGCCCTCAACGCCGGGTAGGCTCTGGTAAATCTCCTCGGTGATGAAGGGAGTAAAGGGATGGAGCAGCTTTAACGTGCGCTCCAATACATAGAGAAGGACGCTCACCGCAACGGCCTTTTCCTCCGGACTTCCATTCAGCCGGGCTTTGCTCATTTCGATATACCAGTCGCAATAGTAATCCCACAGGAACTCATACACCGACTGGGCGGCCAGGCCCAGATCAAAAGCATCAATGCTGCGGTTCACATCGGCAATGGTCTCATCCAGCTTCCGCAAAATCCACCGGTCCTCATCGGCTAAATCCAGCGTAGCTGGATCCATGGGAACAATGCCCTCGGCGTTCATCAGTACAAACCGGGCGGCGTTCCACACCTTGTTGGTAAAGTTCCGGCAACTCTCCACCTTCTCATAATAAAAGCGCATATCGCTTTCGATGCTGTTGTTAAGCACCAGAGAGAACCGGAGCGCGTCGGTGCCATAGGTATCGATGATCTCCAGTGGATCGATACCGTTGCCCAGGGATTTACTCATCTTCCGTCCCTGGTTATCCCGGACGATGCCGTGGATCATCACCTTGCGGAAGGGAATATCCCCCATAATCTCCAGGCCGAACACAATCATCCGAGCCACCCAGAAGAAGATGATCTCATGGCCGGTCACCAGGGTGCTGGTGGGATAGAAATAATCCAATTCCGGGGTCTTCTCGGGCCATCCCAAGGTGGAAAAGGGCCAGAGGCCGGAGCTAAACCAGGTGTCCAGCACATCCTCATCCTGATGGAGGCGATGGCTTCCGCATTTGGGACAAGTCTCCGGCGCCGTCCGGGCAACCGTCACCTCTCCACAGTCATCACAGTAATAGGCGGGAATCCGATGCCCCCACCAGAGCTGACGGCTAATGCACCAATCACGTACATTCTCCATCCAGTTGAAGTAGATTTTCTCAAAGCGCCTGGGTACAAACTCCACCCGGCCGGACCGCACCGCTTCGATGGCGGGCTCCGCCAGAGGCTTCATCTTTACAAACCACTGGTCCGAGGTGATGGGCTCCACCACGCTGCCGCAGCGATAGCAGTGGCCTACGCTGTGGGTGTAATCCTCCACCTTCACAAGGCAACCCAGCTCCTCCAGTTTTTTCACCACCCGGCGCCGGGCCTCCAGCCGGTCCAGCCCCTCAAACGGGCCGCCGTTCTCATTGACCACGCCGCCGTCATCCAATACCCGGATCACCGGCAGGTTGTGGCGGATGCCCACCTCAAAATCGTTGGGATCATGAGCAGGAGTGATCTTCACCGCGCCAGTGCCGAACTCCATTTCCACATACTCGTCGGCCACAATGGGAATCTCCCGGTCCATAATGGGCAGAATCACCATCTTGCCAACGAGGTCTTGATACCGCGCGTCGTCAGGATGAACTGCCACCGCGGTATCCCCCAACATGGTCTCAGGCCGGGTGGTGGCCACAATGACGCTGCCGCTGCCGTCCGCGGCGTCATAGCGGATGTGCCAAAGATGCCCGGCCTCCTCCTCATATTCCACCTCGGCGTCGCTCAAAGCGGTGCGGCAGTCGGGACACCAGTTGATGATCCGGTTGCCCCGGTAGATGAGGCCCTTTTCGTGCAGCCGTACAAACACCTCGTTTACGGCGTGGCTGCATCCCTCATCCATGGTAAACCGTTCCCGATCCCAATCGCAGGAGGCGCCCATCTTCTTCAGCTGTTCCACAATCCGGCCGCCATACTTCTCCTTCCACTGCCAGGCCCGCTCCAAAAAGGCCTCCCGGCCAATGTCGTTTTTGGTAAGCCCCTCCTCCGCCATATTCTCCACGATCTTGACCTCGGTGGCGATACTGGCGTGATCGGTGCCCGGAACCCACAGGGTGCTGAATCCCTGCATTCTCCGGGTACGGATGAGGATATCCTGCAACACGTTATCCAGCGCGTGGCCCATGTGAAGCTGCCCCGTGATATTGGGGGGCGGAATCACAATGGTATAGGGCTCCTTGTCCGGGTCCACCCGGGCGGAAAAACACTTTTCCCGCAGCCAAAAGTCGTACAGGCGGTCCTCCACCGCCTTGGGATCATAGACCTTCTCGGGCAAATTCTTCATGGGTATGCTCCTTCCCTTTTCTGAAAAATCAAAAAGGGCTCCGTCCCAAAGGACGAAGCCGGCTTCGTGGTACCACCTTATTTTACGGAGGGGCTTTCCCCCCGCCTCTCGGGATTAACGCTCCCCCACGCGGCCGGCTGACGCGCTTCACCGGCCGAGCTCCCGGGCGACCTTCAAAGGCTTTCTCCCAGCGTCCTCCCACCATGGAAGGATTCCCTTCCCGGACGCCTCTCTTGAGGGACCAATGCCTCCTACTCCTCCCGATCCTCGCAGATATCGGATTGTTAGCTATTTTACCAAAGGCTACCCCGGCTGTCAACACGCCGGTCAGAGGGGCTCCGTCTCGTTGTCCCGGCGCCAAAAATATGGTATCCTTTTTTTGCTTGGATGTTTAACCAGGAGGAATCCCCATGTACCCTCGATTAAACCACGTCTTGAATCTCCTCATCGGCAGTTTCATCGGTGTCTGGATTGGACATAGCCTGTATCTCCTTTGGGACTACCATGCCCATCCTGGGCTATACGCCCTGAGATCCGCCCCCTGGTATACGGGTATTCTGGTGAACGGCCTTTGTACCGCTGGCTTTTTGGCCGTTGCTCTCTTGGTTAAGTACATTCTCCATAGAAAAGGAAGATCCGTCTCCCGGGAAAAATAGTAAAAAAGGGCCGTCCATGAGGGCGGCCCTTTTGTGTTGAGCTTATTCAGACGGCTTTCCAAACAGATTCTTAATGGCGCTGTTGACGTATCGGGCAAAGGCAATCAGGGCCACCACCAGCCCCAGATACAACACATACATGTTGTAGGGACGCAGCACCTCAAAGAAGGTCATCGCCAGGCCCATGCTTAAAAAGTAGGTAGCTGCCTTGCCAAAGATATCGGAATATACCACGATATCCTTCTTGCGCAGCAGCACCAGCGCGCCGATACACAGGATCAGATCCTTGGCCACAAAGATCGCCACAAAGAAGGTGGGGATGTAGCCCACCAGCATAAAGCAGATCAATACCGAGAGGGTCATAAGCTTGTCTGCCACCGGGTCCATCAGCTTGCCATAGGTGCTGATGGCCTTGTATTTCCGCGCCAAATAACCATCGACAAGGTCGGTAACCCCCGCCGTAGCGCAAATGGCAAAGGATAGCATCCGCCCCTCGAAAACGGTGTCGGGATTCCAAAATGCCCACCAGAACAGCGGCACCATCAAAAAGCGCAACGTGGTTAAAATATTGGGAATTTGCTTTTTATACTCATTCATTTTCGTATCCCTAAGGCTTTCCGGCGCATTGGATTGGATCGGCTTCCTACCGCCGCCGGCGCTCATCGTTATCTTATCATATTTTGTTAAAAAGTTCACTAAGTTTTTCACAAAAGGATCAAGAATTTGGAAAAAGGGTCCTAACCCCACAAAATGGGAATATGCTTTACGGAAGGAGGTTACCGCTGTGGAACAATGCTATCCCTTTGAGGCGCTGCCGCTGCCCTATCCCTATGATGGCCTGGCACCCTATTTAAATGCAGAAACCCTGACGTTTCATCACGATAAGCACTACCAAGCCTATGTGGAGGGGCTCAACCAAATTTTAGAGAAATGCCCCCAGTACCAGTCCTGGTCCCTTAACCGGCTGGTGACGGAGTACGCCCACCTGCCCCGAAGCATTCAGGAGCCGGTACGAAACAACGCAGGGGGCGTTTACAACCACGGCCTTTATTTTATGGGGCTTTGCCCGGGCGGCTCCATGCCGGGCAGCCGCCTGACGGCGGTCATCGAGAAGGCGTTTGGTTCCTTTCAAAACCTAAATGACGCCCTCATCCAGTGCGCCATGAGCCAGTTTGGATCGGGCTATGCCTTTTTGATCAGCGATGCCTGGGGCCGGCTGGGACTGGTAAAGGCCCCCAACCAGCAGGTTCCGCTAAGCAGCCGCATGTGTCCGCTCCTCGCGATTGACGTATGGGAGCATGCCTATTACCTCCAGTACCAAAACCGCCGGAAGGACTATCTTACCGCCCTTACCCAGGTCATCGACTGGTCCTTTGTGGAGCATCGGTACGCCGATGTAATGGACGCCACCCGCCGCCGGGGACAGCGGGGTTAAAATCCGAGAAAACGCAGATACTATCCCCGAGGTGATAAGGATGAGCAGCGACTTACCACAGGGGTTTATCATGGCTCTGGCCGATAACCTGGACGCGACAGCCTACTTTGCGTCCCTTAGCCAAAGCCATCAGAACACCATCGTGGATCATGCCCGCCATGTCAATTCAAAACAGGAGATGCGCCAATACGTCAACAGCTTTTTCAAAAGCTAAGGCGGGGAGGCGTTTCTCCCTTTTTGGCCTAGAATCCGATCCGCTCCAAAAAGGCCGCTACTTTCGCTTCATACGCCTCCGGAGACTGCAGATGGCTGGTGGCATGATACGCGCCCGGGACCAGAAACAGCTCCTTTTCCCCCTGGTATGCCTCAAACATCTCCCGCGCCATTCGGACGGGAACATAATCGTCCTCCGCGCCATGGATAAACAAGATGGGAATCGTTGCCTTTTGCAGCTGATGGATAGGGCTGTTGTCCCGAAAACGGCTGCCCATGCGGCGGCGATACAAAAGGCTGGCCAGATACATCACCGGAAAGGGCGGCAGATGGTACTGGCGCTTTAACTGATAAACCAGTTCTTCCCAGGCCGAACTATATCCGCAGTCCGCCACCACCGCCCGCACCTGGGGTGGAGGCGACTCTCCCGCCGCGTTCAACACCGTAGCGCCTCCCATGGAGACGCCATGAAGGAGGATGCGGGCCTCCTTTCCCAGTCTCTGGATCAGATACGCCGCCCAATCCAAACAATCCAGCCGGTCGGCCCATCCGAACCCCACATAGCGGCCGCCGCTTTTGCCATGAGCCCTGTTATCGGGCATCAAGAGATGGAAACCCATACGCTGATAGAAGGCCGCAAAGGGTCCAAAGGTGGAGATGCCATCCCCCCGGTACCCATGGATGCACAGGGCAACCCGGCAGCTGGGCTCCTTGGCCGGAAGAAAGCAGCCTGTAAGGAAAACCCCATCCTGAGAAGCCGCGATTTTCACCCGTTCCATGGGCTGGGTGGAAAGCCATTCCTTGGCTTCCAAGATGGATGCCGTCCACCGCCGGCCCAGCAGGGTCATCCTCTTGGGATCCCGCTTCCGTCTGGGGCCGTCCGTATGATAAAAGGCAATCCATAGCAATAGCTCCGCCATCAGATAGCTCAATAGGCAAACCGCCAAAGCCGCTATGGCTAGTATCTCCCACCAAGGCATGGCCATCCTCCTTTCCTCTTCATATATATCACCGAAAAGAAGGGGATTCAAACGAAAAAACCACAAAACGGAGCATTTTCAAAAAAGTTCACGATTTCTTATGGATTTCTTCCTCTTTCCCAGGCGTTGCTTTTGGGACAAAACGCTATCGTCTCTTCCGCCAACACTAGAGCTTCTCCTCTTTCCAAGGGTTGGAATCCAGAAAGGCAAAAATTGAAAGAATGAATTTCCAATATCTGTGTGATTTAATTCCATTTCATGGTAAAATTGAGTACAAATGAAACAAAAAGTGTAGTTGCTATTTCATAAAAGAATCAAATTAAAGGAGGAATGGAGTATGACCTATCAACACCTGCGTACCGAAAGCGACGTCCGCGCGGTGGCCATGGAGAACCCGGAGGGGCAGCCCGTCCGGCTTACGCCACAGGCGGTGTACGATATCGCCTGTGGGTTCGCTCGCTTTGTCTCGGAGAAGCTGCAAAAACCGCTGGAGCAGCTGCGCATCGCCGTGGCGCAGGACTGCCGGCTGTCCGGCCCTCTTTTGATGCCTCGTCTCCAACAGGGACTGGCGGATATGGGCGTCCAGGTGTTTGACTGCGGACTCTCCACCACCCCCAGTATGTTCATGAGCACCGTCACCCCGGGATTCCTCTACGACGCCGCCGTCATGATGACGGCCAGCCACCTGCCACCCGATCGCAATGGTCTGAAGTTCTTCACCGCCCAGGGCGGCACCAGCAACGAGGATATGATCCATATCCTCGCCCTGGCGGAGGATGGCTGCACCAAAAAAGCAACGCCGCCCAAGGCCGCCATCCAGGTGGACTTTCTTTCAAAATATGCCCAACAGCTGGTGGATCTGGTTCGTAGAGGTGCCAATGCCCAGGACTATGACCATCCCTTGGCCCCCTTCCGCATCCTGGTGGATGCGGGCAACGGCGTAGGCGGTTTCTTCGTGGAACAGGTGCTAAAACCCCTGGGCGCCGATCCAACCGGCAGCCAGTTTCTAGAGCCGGACGGCCGCTTCCCCAATCACATGCCCAACCCGGAGGACGACGACGCCCTTTCGTCAGTCAGCCAGGCCGTAACGCGAAATAGCGCCGATCTCGGCATCATCTTTGATACCGACTGCGACCGGGCTGCTGTCATCAACCGGGACGGGACCCCCTTTGCGCGGAACGCCCTTGTAGCTCTTATGAGCGCCATCGTATTGGAGGAACATCCCGGCACCACCATCGTCACCTGCTCCAGCACCTCCAACCACATCCGTTCCTTTATCGAAGCCCGCGGTGGCAAGCAACGCCGGTTTAAACGGGGCTACCGCTTTGTTATAGACGAGGCCCTTCGCCTAAACGCCGCGGGAACCGACAGTCAAATGGCCATCGAAGTCAGCGGCCATTGCGCCCTAAAGGAAAACCACTTTCTGGACGACGGCGCCTATCTGGTGGCAAAGGTTCTCATCAAAATGGCAAGGCTACACCAGGAGGGCAAGCGGCTGGACAGCCTCATTGCCGATTTGAAGGAACCTCTGGAAGCCCTCTCCTTCCCCTTCCACTTTACAGTGGAAAACCCCAGGGAATATGGCGATATGCTCCTGCGGGACCTTTTCCAGTTCGCCAAAGAGCAGGGAATTGCACTCAACGAAGAACACGTAGACGGATTTCGTGGCGAGTTTCCCCCCGGCGACGGAGATGGCTGGGCCTCCAGCCGGCCCAGCATGTATAATCCCCTGATGGGATTCCAGGTGGAGAGTGAAGAGCTAGGCGGTGCGAAACACATCGCAAAAAAATTCATCCCCTTCTTTACCCGTTATCCGGAGCTAAATCAGGAGGATCTAGCTCCCCTGCTGGCCCTTGCCCAAGAATGATTCCCGAATGAAAAAAACGCCGTCTCCTCAGGGATGGCGTTTTTTGTAGCACGCCATTTTATTTCATCTCAAGGGATGCAGTTTTTGCAACGGCCCGGCCTTGACGGCTATGGAATATTATGGAACAATGGATCCTAAAGTGTACTAAATTATACTAAATTTAAGAAGGGGCGCCCATGAACTACAAACAGGTACAAACCAGGTTGAATATCCTCGATTTTCTCATCGTCGGAGGTCTCACCGGCGGCTCCTATCTGGGCATGGTGCTGCGCGCCGCTGGCCTCTCCAGCATGGCTCTGGGCACGGTATTGAGCATCAATTCCCTGATGGCGCTCCTAACGCCGCCGCTGTTTGGAATGATCGCCGATAAAATCGGTTCACCCCGCAAAACCATGTGCATCACTCTTGCTCTCACCTGCCTGGTCTGGCTGGGGATTCCCCTCACCCTTAACGTCAAAATCGCCACCTTTCCTGTGGTAGTGGTATTTGTCATCTGCGGCGCTTGGGTGCGGTCTCCCGTCAATTCTCTGACGGACAGCTATCTGATGCAGGTCCAAACCGCCGATTCCCGGATTATCTACTCCCGGGCCCGCAAATACGGCTCATTGGGCTACGCCATTATCGCTCTGTTGTCCACCCCTCTTATGGCGGCTCTGGGGGTTGGCGTCATGTTCTACGTCCCTCTGTTGATCCTGGGGCCGGTTATTGTCATCACCCGTCAGGTTGGCGATGTCAAGCCCAAGGACGCGCCAGATTCAGGCCAGGGAGCCAAGCACAAGCTGCAGATCGGCCGGGCTTTCAAAAGCTATTACCTGGTCTGCCATATCATCTGCCTCATGGTGGTTTGGATGCCCTTCATGCTCCACGGCACCCTGGTGCCCTTTCTGCTGGAGGCCATCCACGCCGATTCCTCTTTACAGGGAATCGCCTTCGGCATCCGGGCTTTCATGGAATTTCCCTCCTTCATGTTGGTGCCCTTTCTTCTGCGGAAATACAATCCGCAAAAGCTGCTTCCCCTCTGTTTTTCCTACTATGCCGTCGAATGCCTGGTTCTGGCCATGACCCAACAGGTCTGGGCCCTATATGCCATCATGGTATGCAGCGGCACGGTCTTTGCTATGATCATCGGGGTCAATATCAACTACGTTCACAGTCTGGCCCCCAGAGGGCTGGAATCCACCGTCGTAACGGTAAACGCCGCTGCACAGTCCCTAGCCGGGGTATTGGGAAACCTCTTGGCCGGCGCTTTGGTGGATAGCGTGGGCATCCGCATGACCTATCTCATCATCGCGGCAATGGTGGTGCTGGCATCCCTTATGATGTACTTCCTGGCTGGGCATGGGCGCAAGAAGGGAATTCCCCTGAATGCCGAAACAGCGATTCAATGCCCTTAGACCAGCCTTGTGGACAGAAGCAAAACGCAAAAACGCGGTCCCCTTGGATCGCGTTTTGCTATTCGCCCGTTGCCCCTTTTGTTTGCACCATATAAAAAACAACCCTGGAATCCTTTCTTCCAAGGCCGTTTCGTTAATGAAGCATTACGATAATACTCCTCCCATTTTATGCAAAAAATATCGCAACCCACAAAAGCGGATTGCGATATTGAGCGCGGCAACTTACCGCTGGTACCCCCTCAGGGATTCGAACCCTGGACACCCTGATTAAGAGTCAGGTGCTCTAGCCAGCTGAGCTAAGGAGGCATATTTGGAGCGGGTGATGGGAATCGAACCCACGTAGCCAGCTTGGAAGGCTGGAGCTCTACCATTGAGCTACACCCGCAAGTGGAGCGGTAGACGAGATTCGAACTCGCGACATCCACCTTGGCAAGGTGGCACTCTACCACTGAGCTACTACCGCAGATGGTGCGGGCGAAGAGACTTGAACTCCCACGCCTATTGGCACTAGATCCTAAGTCTAGCGCGTCTGCCATTCCGCCACGCCCGCAGGGCTTGGCCTGCAAAAGCAACGTCTCACTCTTGCATGCCTTGTGATTATAGATAGTATCTCCAAAATTGTCAAGCCCTTGTGAGAAAAAACCGCTCCTAAAACTTCCACAAAAGGAGGAAGCATCCGCCCTTGAATATATTGGCTCCATAAGAGCACCGCAAACCGCCGAGGAGGCTCTGCTCCTCTCCGGCCAGCAGCATGCTACTGAAGCAGCCCCAGTTTCTCCTTCCATAGGAGGACTCGCAGCACCGATGCATCCAATGCCTCCTCGCTGATCGTTCCATCCTTAACCGCCTGAACTACGGCGGGTATCTGCTCCTTATAGTCGGTTCCACAGATCATATCATTCCCCGCTTGAATGGCCAATACCGCCGCATCCCCTATGCCATATTCCGTGCGGATGGCGTCCATATAGAGATCATCGGTCATGATCACTCCCTGAAACTCCAGCTCCTCCCGAAGAATCTCATGCACCTTAGGGGATAGGGATGCCGGAAGATCTGGGTCCATGGCCTCCACCACGTTATGACTCACCAGGACGCTGTCGGCTCCGGCCGCAAAGCCAGCGGAAAAGGGCAGAAAATCGCTGGAGCGGAAGGTCTCCATGGGGCGCTGGTCATGGGCTACCCCGGTGTGAGTATCCCGGTTATTGCCATAACCGGGGAAATGCTTTAGCACCGATCCCATACCCTCGGCATCCATCACCTCCACCACCGTTCTTACATATTCCGCGGTCTGGGCGGCGTCCTTTCCAAAGGTTCGGGCATAAATATAGTCCCCGCTATCGGTGGAAACATCGCAAACCGGCGCCATGTTAACATTGATTCCAAGTTTTTTCAAAAACTGTGCCTTTTCCTGGGTATCGCTGCTTACCAATTCCAACCCCCCTGCTCGGAACAGCGCCTGAGGGGAGCGGAAGGGGGCGGAACGAAACTGGGGCAGTTGGCTGATGCGGTTCACCAATCCCCCTTCTTCATCCACAGCAATCAGCATGGGAATCCTGCTGGCCTTCTGGTAGGATGCAATCTCCTCCTTTAAGCCGGCTGGCGTCTGGCTTTCCGTATTGGGCTTAAACAACACATATCCGCCCAGATGGTAGTCTGCAGCGTCCTGAGCGGCTCCCTGGGTCGGGCACCGCACCAAGAACAGTTGGCCCACCTTTTCCTCCACACTCATGCCAGCCAGAAGGTCGTCCACCACCCGATAGCGCTTGGCTTCCTCTCCCGGCTCCACCAGGGTGATCACCAGGGCTTCATAGGGATTCCGGTGCTGAACCTCCACCCGGTCTCCCTCCATCAGGCGATATCCGTTCAGCTTCAACTGCGCGTTCTGCCGTTCAAAGGTATGGGTTGCATCCTCTGTGGTTTGAATGGTGATAATCTCCTCCGTTACCTCCACCACCTTGCCCACAGTGGCCTCCACGGGCTTAGGAGTGGGAGCGGGCTCAGCCGCATTGCCGCAGGCGGCGCACAGCATACAGATACAGCAGATGATTCCAATTACCGCTTGTTTTTTCATAGGTTCACCCGATCCTTTTTTGCCATTTGTTTTATTATATCAGATCATCGGTGCCATAAAAAAGTCAATGTTCGGATGCATTCTTCCTGGACAATGCAATTGACGGAGCAAGACATCTATACTATAATATCCAAGGAATCGGCCGAAACCGGCATTCACGGGGTATAGCGCAGTTTGGTAGCGCGCTTCGTTCGGGACGAAGAGGCCGGAGGTTCAAATCCTCTTACCCCGACCAGCGGCAAGTTGCCGCGTCTAATATCGCAATCCACTTTTGTGGGTTGCGATATTTTTATCCCCGCCCCGTCTTTCCCTCCTTTCCGCATTTCAGCCAGCGGTAGGTTGCAGCGTCCAATATCGCAATCCGCCTTTGTGGGTTCTGGTATTTCTATCTTCCTTCATCCATACCATTCACATTCGGTTGCATCGCAAGATTCTCATAAAAAGCTTGGCTGATTCATAAGCGCAAGATACTTTTACATCGTTGTCTCGCTTATTCCCTCCGTTTTCTCCCAAACCGCCCTATATGATCCCGCAAAAAGCTGGCAAATCCTGCTATGTTTTTGTCCATGCCCTTGACAAATCCTGCAAAGACTGATAAAGTATTTTTCGTATTCAAAGAGGTATCAATTGTACTCACAGGTATTGTAAGTCATTGGCTCCATTCTTGATTTACACCTGTGGGTTTTTTGTCTCTTATGGGTGCAGATTCTTTTAGGAGGTACCAGTTATGAACAATGGTACGGTAAAATGGTTCAACGATAGCAAAGGCTATGGCTTCATCTCCAACGATGAGGGCGGCGAGGACGTTTTCGTTCATTTCTCCGCTATTCAGGGCGAAGGCTTCAAGACCCTTGCGGAAGGCCAGAAGGTAACCTATGATACCGAGGTCGATCCCAAGAACAGCAGCAAGACCCGCGCCATCAACGTCTGCCCTCTATAATTGGAAGTACCGCGAACAGCCGCTGCTGTTCAGCCTTTCAACATACGGCAAAAGAAAGCGCCTGTCATCTGACAGGCGCTTTTCGTTTCTTCAAACCACATCGGAGCCAAAAGGCATCAGTGCCAGCTTGGCGATTTTAAAGTGTTGCTTTCCAAACGGGATTCCCACGATCGTCATACAGAAAAGCACTCCGGTCACCGCGGAGCAGATGGCAAGTGGAATCCCGCTGAAGATCAGCCATAGGACATTGAGCAAAGTAGCCCCTACTCCCCCGGCATAGATGATTTTCTTCCCGAAGGGAAAGAATGTCAATTTGGCAAACTTAAAGCACTGCATTCCCAGGGGAATACCCACCACGGTGATGCTCCAGAGCACCCCTGCCAAAATCCAACCAAGGCCGATCTCCAGCCCGCCAAACATAAACCAGATAAGATTGCCAAATATTCGCATGATATGCTCCCTCTTCCCCTTCGTTAACCTGATGATACCCGATCTTCCTATGCTTCTCATAAAGAAAAGCATAATAAATCCTTAACTCGTTCGCCTCAGCAGCGCCATACTTTTCATGCGCTTCTGACGCCTTGTACATATCGGACTGAAAAAAAGTCGCATCCTCCAATAGAAGATGCGACTTTGGGTGCTGCAACTTGCCGCTGGCAGAGTCTTACGATTTGGCTCTTTACTGTCGGGAACAAAAATATCGCAACCCACCAAAGTGAATTGCGATATTGAGCGCGGACACTGTCCGCTGGAGCCACTGTGGGGATTTGAACCCCAGACCTGCTGATTACGAATCAGCTGCTCTACCACTGAGCCACAGTGGCCTGAATGCGGATGCATTATAGCATATTTGGAAAGAGGCTGTCACTACCCAAATTATCGATACCGGCGAAAATACATATATAGATCGCATCGAATGCTGCCATTATACAGCTTGCGACGCTTGTTTGCCCGCGCCCCAAAGGATCTTTCAAATCCCCGATCCTCGCTGATAGCAAATACACCCCAGCGAGGGTTCGCCTCCTTGAGCCGGCCCAAAGCGCCGATGGCCTCCCGATCCACCTCCATACGAACGCCGTAGGGGGGATTGGTGACGATGACGCCGCCCTCGCTGGGCAGAGACAGGCTCTTAACGTCCCCCTGAACGGCGTTGATAAACCCGTTGACCCCCGCCCGCTTTCCGTGGCGCTGGGTCATGGACACCATCTTAGGATCGATATCGCTGGCGTGGATATGGGCAAATCCCCTTTCCCTCCGAAGATCCCGAGCCTCCTCGCGGCAGCGCTCTCCTGTCTCCCGCCAGTGGCTCCAGCTATCAAAGGCAAATTCCCGCATCAGTCCAGGTGCGGTGTTGCTAGCGATCATAGCCGCCTCAATAGCGATGGTACCAGAGCCACAGAAGGGATCCAACAGAATTTCCCTGCCGTCATAGTGGGAAAGATAGACCAACGCAGCGGCCAAGGTCTCCCGGATGGGAGCCTTTGCGGACAGGTCCCGGTATCCCCGGCGGTTGAGCCCGCCTCCCGATAGATTCAAGCCGATGGTAGCTACATCCCGGAGCATGCCAATCTCAATGTTATACCGGGGCCCGGTCTCGGGACAGCGGGCATATCCATAATGGGCCATCATGGACTCGGCCACAGCCTTTTTGCCGATGGACTGCATGTCCCGTACGCTGACCAGTTTGCTGAGCGCTCCCTTTCCGGTGATGTACAACTCCGCGTTGAAGGGCAAAAGCTCCCCAAACCCAATGGCGCGGATGCCCTCAAAGAGCTGATCAAAGGTCTCGGCAGGAAAGGACCCTAACTCCAGAAAAACCCGGTCGGCGCACCGGAGCCAAAGGTTAGCCCGAACAGCGTCCTCCTGTTCTCCCTGGAAAAACACCCGGGCGTCCTCCACCCGCTCCACTTGAATGCCAAGCTCCCGGAGCTCATCCCGTACCAGAGCTTCCATTCCAAACCCGCAGGTGGCATAATACCTCATCAGTTTTCCTCCCCTTGGCCGGATTTGCCCGGCTCGGTATGGCGGTTTACATATACATCGTTGATCCACAGCTCAAACCGACAGCCCAAATAACGGGCAGCGGCTTCCGTCAGCGTCATCCGGCTCATATAGATGTCCAAAAACTCCTTGATGGAAGAGCCATTCTCCATCACGCAGGAAAAGCGGATCACCTTGGCCTCCTGATCCACCGTAACATTGGTCTTCTGGATGGAATAGTTCACCCGGTCGTGGATATCATTGGGATCATACTTGTTGCGCCGAACCCGGACCCGGTGGGCGTCGATCTTATCGGCAATGATCAGAGCGGAGCTGATGGCGCTGACAGGCTTCCCATATTGCTCCTCGTGGTTTCCCACCGCAAGACAGATCTCGCTGGCCTCGTCCGGATCCATGCCGGCCTGCAGCAACATAGGAAACAGCAAACACGCCCCGGTGAGTCCATGATATTCCCGGTTGACCATGTTTCCCACGTCATGAACCCACCCGGCAATGGCGCCCAGCTCCACCGTGCGGCTCGGATACCCCAAGCTGGAAAGGATCTCCGCGGTGATGCGGCTTACATAGCCCACATGCTTGGGCCCATGATCGGTATAGCCTATGGCCTCTAAATACCGGTTGGCGGTTTCTATCATGGCTGATATGGCGGGATCCCGCCGAATATCCAGCAATACAATCTGCGACATACTATTCTCCCATCGTTCTCATCAATTCATAATCCTGATCTCCGTAGAACTCTCGTTCCACATCCAGGATAGCGCCTAGGCTTTCAGCGGCATCCCGCATGGCAAGATAATCCCCATAGCGCAAATTGGGCGCCTGCATAGCGGTTTTGAGAGGTTCCACCGCCCGGGCATCCCCCAGCCGCATCAGACACTGGGCGTAGAAGGCGTCCGGACAATCCAAAAATAGGTTCAACAGGGCTTCAAAGGTTCCCTCCACCGGGAGATAGCTCAGGATATCCCCCAGCCGCCGCCGGTTCCCCGGATCCATAATTCCGGGCAGGCGATCTTGGATCAACCGGGCGGTCTCTAAATCCCCCAGAGCGATGACGGCCTCGGCTGCGGCGTCGCTGAGGCCGGCGTCGGCGTCCTCATCCAGCAGGATCTCCCGGTAGCGGGTAAGCGGCGCCCTGCTCTCCAGATCCATGAGCAACCCGATGACCGCCACCCCCTCGCCAGGGCTGAGCCCGGTATCCGCAAGCGCCTCGTAAAGGGCTTCCTCCCCTTGAGAAGACGACAAAATAGCGTCCATCAGATAATCGGTCGGGGGGATTCCCTCCCTTGCGCAATCCAACAGCTCCTCTACCAGCATATAGGCGTTCTTTTCGGAAAAGTACTCCTCCATGGTTCGGCCGTCCAATTCGGGGAGCGGCGTATGAAGGAACCCATGGTACAGCTCCTCCGCCCGCTCCTCGAGCTCCTCCTCGGTGGCGTCCTCCGACACCTTGCCGTGCCGGGCGAAATACTGCCGGAACAGCCCGTCAAAATCCACAGCCATATCAGTGATGCTCCTTCCCATAGCCCAGGGCGCCAAGGCCCCGGTTCAGGCCGTCATACCGAACCCCGAAGATCCGGCAGGCCTCCTTCTTCAATAGGGGTTTTCCCCGCCGGAGAGCAGCAAGATAAGCAAGGGCTGCGCAGAGGTCCTCCTTCTTCATCCCGGTGATCTCCTCCATTCCATGATCCCGGATATATTCGCAAAACACAGCCACCATCTCGTCCACCAGGGCATCCTGGCCCTCCTCGCCCATACGGCTAACGGCCAAGGCAATCACCTCTCGGTAAAAGGCTTCCCCATCCTTTGGAAAATCATAGACCGATATCTTAGCCCGGACCACCGAGCCCTCCAGCATGGCCAGATAGGGCTCCGGCTCCCCCGCGTGGTAAAGGGCCATCAAAAGCTCATTCTTTGTCTCGTCGTCGTAGAATTCCGATAACAACATCCATCGCAGTGTCAGAATGCACTCTTGGGTAGCCACCATGGAAAGGATCTCAATACAAGCGCTCCGCACCCGCTTATCGGAAAGCTCCACACCCCACAGAGCATAGGAGCGAAACTCCGCGTCCTCCAAAAAGGCGCTTCGGGTAGCCCGGGGACCCTGGCGCAGCACGCCGTTGATCACCGATACCCGCCGGGCTGCTTCCGTAAGGGGCACCTGGTACTGATAGGCCAGCCACAGCACCTGAGGTTCCTCCTTCATGGCCTCCTGGGCAAGATTCCGATAGTATAGGGAGATGCTGTTTTCCCATTCCCACTTGGACAGCTCCCCAAAATGCCGGAACGCCCGGCCGTATTGTCCACTGTTATAGGCGGCAATGCCGGCAAAATACAGCATCCGCTCATCCCATTCAAACTGGTTCATAGCGGAACGAAATACCTCATACGCTGCGGCATCCCGGTGATTTTCTCCCAGGGCCAAACCCAGCCGCAGGGCATCCTGTTCATTCTGGGGAACCAGCTTTTCGATCTCCTCCAGCTGCTCCATCGACCGCTCCACATCCCGAAGGGTCTGGTAATATAGGAGCAGATTGCAGTTTGCAAAGATATTCTGAGGCTCTACAGCGCGGACTTGCTCCACATCCCGAAGCGCTCCCTCCACATCCCCCAGGGCATACTGGCAGATGGACAGATTATTCCGTGCATACACCAGAGAATCGTCCTGCTCCAGGCATCGAGAGAACCGTTCCGCCGCCCGGGAATAGTCCCCCTGATCCATGGCCTCCCGCCCTTCTTCCGCCAGCTTTTCGGCGGGGGTCAGTTGTTCCATATCCTCCAGATATTCATAGATGGAGAGGATCATATCCTCCGCGTCCTCTGCGTATTCTCCCTCGGGCTCTGCATCCAAATACCCCCGCAAAAAGCGAAGGGCCTTGTCATACTGTCCCATATTCATCTGGTTGTATCCCAGATAATAGGCGCATTCCGCCGCCTCATCTCCTCCCTCCTCCAGAAGTCCATAGAGAATTCTGCAGCTCCGATCATACATCTGCAGCCGGGACAGCACATCGGCCAGCAAAAGCTGGTATTCCCTGTTTCCAGGCTCCCGATTCAGGGCACGCCGAAGGTTGGCCATGGCCCCTGGCAGGTCGTCCCGGTCCAGATTGCGGATGGCCAGCTTGCCGTAGAATTCCCCCGGCTGATGATAGGTTAAAATCTTGCTTTTCTCTCTGGGTAGTGCCATAGGCTCCTCATTCTACCGATTTCGCGGAGGCCTCTCCCAACAGGCGAAGCAGCTCCTCTTCGGTAAAGCAGTACTTGGTACCGCAGAAGTGACAGGTGATTTCGCAGCCATGGTCCTCCTCCACCATCTGAACCAGTTCAGCCTCCCCGATGCTGATCAGCGCCCGCTCCATGCGCTCCCGGCTGCAATTGCAAACATACCCGCAGTCCTGGCGCTGGGTAATGCGGTAAGCAAGACCGCTAAAAGCCATTGCAATGGAATCCGGCAGGGAGGAATCCTTCAGCATATTGGTAAAATCGCTGTATAAAGGCGCCCCCAGCTCCAGCTTCCGGATGGTCTCCTCCGGACATCCAGGCAGGGGAAAGATCCCGATGCCCCCCGCCGATAGAATGCTACCATCGGTATTCACCAGCACACCAAGGTATAGCAAGCAGGGCTGCTGCTGGCTGGTGGCATAGTAGTAGGCCATATCCTCAGCGATCTCCCCGCTTACCAGGGGGGACTGTCCCACATAGGGTTCTCCAAACCCAAGATCCCTTACCACAGCGATGCGCCCATTCTTGCCCACGGCGCCTCCTACGTCCAGCTTGCCGTCGGCCCGGGGTGGCAGCATCACCTCTGGATGATCCACACACCCCCTAACCTCCCCCTTGGGGTTGGCCACAGCGATGATGCGGCCCAGCGGGCCGTCCCCCTGGATGGTCACCGAAACGTCCCCTCGATCGTCCTTGATATCGGAAGCCATAATAAGGGCGCCCATGAGGGTGCGCCCCATGGCGGCGGCCGCTACCGGGCTCAGGCCGTGCAGGTTTACCGCCCGCTGAACGATCCGCGTCCCGTCAATGCAGACCCCGTAGGCCGCGCCGTCCTCCAGCATGGTTTTGATCAAATTTGCCATCGATCCTATCTCCTCGCTATCATCATGATACGCTCATCCTGGGGCTTTATATCCTCCACCGTCAAAAAGGAGAAGGCCTCCACCTGGGAAAACCCCGCGTCATACAAAGCATCCGCCAGATCCATGGGATCATGGACAAACAGAAAATGCTCTTCATAGCCCCGTCTATAATACTCCCCTTGTTTGAAAAAGAGAGTCAGCTCCATGCTGCATCCCTCCTTCTCCCGGTGGGTTACCAGGATATAGGCGGAGTCGTCATTCTCATCGGCAAAGGTATTGTCCCCCAATGCCGTTAGGAGCCGGTATTGGGTGCTGAAATCAAAAAGCAGGAGCCCCTGAGGCAAAAGGGCATCGTAAGCACAGCGAAAAAAATCGTCTCGGGCATGGTGCGTCAAGTAGTTGATTCCATCGCACATAGCGGTGATGCAGTCCACCCCATTGATCAGGGAAAAGTCCGTCATATCCATGCGGTAAAAAGGAACTCGCTGCCCCCGATCCCTGGCCTTTTCCTGGGCTCTTTGTAGCATATCCTGGCTCAAATCGCCGCCCATCACATCATATCCCAATGCGGCGAGCCCCAGGGAAACGGAGCCGGTACCGCAGCAAAGATCCAGCAGACGCCGGGCCCCGGGGCGCCGGGTTTGAATCAAGCCGTGGAGATAGGCGCACCAGTCCCCATATGGAACATCGGCCATAAAACCATCGTAAACCGTGGCAAAGTCTCCGTACACCGTCTCATCTCCTCCGGTTTGCCCACATTTTCAATGCCCTTTCCGGGCGCCAAGCATAGTATGATATATAATTGTATCATGTTTGTCAACGCGGACGGCAGAAAGGGGTATAAGAAACCCAGGATGCCGTTGACAACCCCCCTAGCGCAATGCTAAAATCATCATAATTACATACGGAGCAGGACAGAGGTGCGGTTTGCATCAGTAGCAGCGGCCAGGGCGCGGAGCCCGCTAACGCGCTGTGAAAGGGTAAACTGCCGAAGGGAGCGGGTCTGCCGCGGACGGTTCCCTGGCTGGTTGGATGAACAATCTCCCGGCTGTCACCCTCGGGTGGAGCGCTGACTGCCCTCATACCGCGTTTTGCGGTTTGTTGGGCGGCGCGCTGAGCGCCGTTTTTTCATTATCTAGAGGAGGAAGCAACGATGAAGAAGTATCAGGTGGCCGTAGTAGGCGCGACCGGCATGGTAGGCCAGCGGTTTGTCACCCTTTTGGAGAACCATCCCTGGTTCCAGCTTTCGGCAGTGGCGGCAAGCAGCCGTAGCGCTGGCAAAACATATGAAGAAGCAGTGGGCGCCCGTTGGGCCATGGCCACCCCCATGCCTCAGTCCGCCAAATCCCTGGTGGTGCTGGACGCCAGCCATGTGGAGGAGGTCGCCAGCCGGTGCGATTTTATCTTCTGTGCCGTGGATATGCAGAAGAGCGAAATTCTGGCTCTGGAGGAAGCCTATGCCAAGGCCGAAACCCCGGTAATCTCCAACAACTCCGCCAACCGCATGGTAGCCGACGTTCCTATGATCATTCCGGAGATCAACCCCGAACACGCCCAGGTGATCCCCGCCCAGCGGAAACGGCTGGGCACCCGGACGGGGTTCATCACAGCCAAATCCAACTGCTCCATCCAGAGCTACGTTCCCGCCCTATCCTGCCTTATGGACTTCGGCGTAAAGGACATCCTGGCCTGCACCTATCAGGCCATTTCGGGCGCGGGCAAAAACTTTGCCACCTGGCCCGAGATGGTGGATAACCTCATCCCCTATATCGGCGGCGAGGAAGAGAAGAGCGAGCAGGAGCCCCTTAAGATCTGGGGCAAGGTGGAGGATGGCAAGATCATCCACGCCGCTTCTCCCCGGATCAGCGCTCAGTGCTACCGGGTGCCGGTTTCCGATGGCCACACCGCGGCGGTGTATGTCAATTTTGACCGCAAACCCGCCCGGGAGGAGATCATTGCCCGATGGCAGGAATGGACCCCCCTGCCCCAGCAATTAAAGCTGCCCAGCGCCCCGCAGCAGTTCCTCACCTATTTCAATGAGGATGATCGGCCCCAGGCTAAGCTGGACCGGGAGCTGTATGGCGGCATGGGCATTACCATGGGACGTCTCCGGGAGGACAATATCTTCGACTACAAATTCGCCTGCTTGTCCCACAACACCCTTCGCGGCGCGGCGGGCGGCGGCGTGCTCTGTGCCGAGCTGCTCTGCGCCCAGGAGTACATTCCCCATAAATAAAAGGAGGTAGCGCCATGACCCTGTTTACCGGCTCCTGTACCGCTATGATCACACCCTTTACGGAAGACGGCATCGACTTCGAGGCCTATGGCCGGCTCATCGACTTCCAGATAGAAAATGGCACCGACGCCCTGTTGATCGCCGGCACCACCGGAGAACCCCCCACCATGACGGCCCAGGAAAAAAGCGATCTCATCCGCTTCGCCCTAGATCGGATCAATAAGCGGGTGCCCGCCATCGTCTCCACCGGCGGCAACAATACCGCCGCCGTCATCGAGGCCAGCTTGGCCGCACAAGCGGCGGGTGCGGACTGCCTTCTGGTGGTAACTCCCTATTACAACAAAGCCACCCAAAAGGGCCTCATCGCCCATTACAACGCCGTGGCCGACGCGGTGGATACTCCCATTATGGTCTATAATGTGCCGGGCCGTACCGGAGTCAACCTGCTTCCCGGTACCTTTGCGGAGATCGCCCGCCACAAGAATATCGTTGCCATGAAGGAGGCCTGTGGCAACGTAGCTCAGGCCCAGGAGACCCTGCGGCTCAGCCGGGGCCAGGCGGATCTGTACTGTGGCGAGGACGCCATCACCGTACCCTTGATGGCCATGGGCGCCAAGGGCGTGGTATCGGTGGTCAGCAACATCCTGCCCCGGGATACCCACGAGATGTGCGCCGCCGCCCTGCGGGGGGATTTCACCACCGCCGCCGAGATGCAGCATCGGCTAAACCCCGTCATCGACGCTCTGTTCTGCGAGGTAAGCCCCATCCCCGTCAAGACCGCCGCCGGTCTCATGGGCTTGTGTAGCGATCGGGTTCGGCTGCCCCTCTGTCCCATGGAGGAACCCACCAAAAACCGGCTGATCCGCGCCATGCGGGACTACGGCATCCAGTTCTGACATCACACAAAAGGGCCTACGGGCCCTTTTTTACAAAGGATCTAACGAGGTGTTACTATGATCGATGTTTTGTTGACCGGCGCCCTCGGCGTCATGGGTGGCATGGTGCGAGACGCCATCTCCCAAACCCAGGATCTGCGCATCATAGCAGGGGTGGACATCACCCCCAACGACAGTCTTCCCTTTCCCGTCTATCCCTCCTTGGACGCGGTTCGGGAGGCCCCCCAGGTGGTGCTGGATTTCTCCCATTTTTCCGCCCTCAGCTCCATTCTGGACTACTGCCTAGAGCGTCAGCTTCCGGTGGTGATCTGCGCCACCGGGCATACCATGGAGCAGCGGCGGGAAATCCAGCGGGCGGCGGAGCGCATTCCCGTATTCTTTTCCGCCAATATGAGCCTGGGTGTAAACCTCATCAAACATCTAAGCCAGGAAGCCGCCAGCCTTCTGGAGCCAGCCTACGACATCGAGATTTTGGAAAAGCATCACAACCGCAAAATAGACGCGCCCAGCGGCACGGCCAACATGCTGGCCGAAGCCATCAATGAAGCCGTAGCTCAGCCCAAGAGCTTTGTTTATGAGCGCCATAGCAAGCGGGAGCCCCGGAAAAAAACCGATTTGGGCATTCATTCCATCCGGGGAGGGACCACGGTTGGAGAGCATTCCGTCCTCTTCTACGGAGAGGACGAGGTGGTGGAACTAACCCACATCGCCAATTCCCGGCGGATCTTCGCCACCGGAGCGGTAAGCGCCCTGCGGTACATCGCGGAAAAGGGCCCCGGCCTCTACTCCATGGACAACCTCTTTGCCGAGGACCAGGCGGTGACGGATATTCGGAGCCTTTCCCACCAGACCCTTTTCAATCTAGCGGGAAAATTGAGCCCCGACGCCTTCCTGGAGATCTTTGCCGCCATTGCCCAGGAAGGAATTCCGGTGGACGTTATCACATACAGCTTTAGCGGCGTGATCTCCCACCTAACCCTTTCGGTGGACAACGCCCACAGCGCCGTGGTGACCGCCGCCATCTCCCCCATTCTAGACCGTCATGGCCTCTCCATGGATCTGATGGCAGACCTCAGTAAGATCACCATCCGGGGGCCCGGCATGGAGTTCGAGGCTGGCGTGGGCGCCAGACTCTTCCGTCCCCTGATTCAGGCGGGCATTCCTCCCCTGTCGGTGGCCACCAGCGAAGAAAAAATCGTTCTCCTGGTGCCTGGCAAGATGGAGGAGCAGGCCCTTTCCCTTTTGGCCCAAGAATACGCCCGGTAAAGGCGCGTACCGACATCAGTTCCTATATTGATAGTGCACATAAAAAGGCTCCCAGGGGGGAGCCTTTTTATGTACTGCGGAATCCTCATTTTCGAGCATAGGCAGCAGGTCAGTTCGCATCTTGCGATTCTCAGGTTCTTTTTCATACGCGCCCCCATAGATTCATATTTCTCTTCCCGGTTCTCCTTTTCCGTCCTGCACAGCCTTTAGCAGAACCCCCGGCAATTCGCCTTCCTCTGGAACTACTCCATGGCCATTTTCACAATATAGCAAAAAAGGAGCGCATAAGCGCTCCTTTTACAGTTCTTGTTACTGTTCCCCGCCGAACTTAGGCCGAGCGGTGTAATGGGTGTGCAACAGCTCGTGGGCCTTGTGGCTGCCGGGCTCCCCGAAGAACTCCTTGTAAACCCGCTGGATGGAGGGGTTCTGGTGGCTCTTCCGGATGACCTTGGCCTCGTCCTCGTCGTAGATAGCCTTGGCGCGGAGGGTCCGCACATCCTTCAACATCTTTACATTGGCAGGTACGATGGGCTGGCCGCCGCCGTTTACGCAGCCGCCGGGGCAGGCCATAACCTCGATGAAGTGATAGCCAGAGTCGCCCTTCCTTACCTTCTCCATGAGCTTCCGGGCGTTGGCGGTACCATGTGCAACAGCAACCTTAATATCCATACCAGCCACATTGACAGTGGCTTCCTTCACACCCTCAATGCCCCGCACATCATTGTACTCAATGGTCTGGAGATCCTGGCCGGACAGGATGTCCGCCACGGTACGGAGAGCAGCCTCCATGACGCCGCCGGTAGCGCCGAAGATTACAGCAGCGCCGGTGGAATCGCCATAGATCTGGTCGAAGTCCTCATCGGGCAGCAGGTTGAACTCAATGCCAGCCTGCTTGATCATCTTGCCAAGCTCACGGGTGGTCAGAACAGCGTCGATATCCTGATAGCCGCAGCTATTCATCTCAGGCCGCTGAATCTCGTATTTCTTGGCGGTGCAGGGCATGACGGATACCGAATAAATATCCTTAGGATCGATGCCCGCCTCCTGAGCATAAACGGACTTCACAACGGCGCCCATCATCTGCTGGGGAGACTTACAGGAGGAAAGGTTGTCAAGAAGATCATGGTACTCATGCTCACAGAACTTGATCCAGCCGGGCGAGCAGGAAGTGATCACTGGCAGCTTACCGCCGTTCTTAATCCGGTCGATAACCTCAGTGCCCTCCTCCATAATGGTCAGGTCCGCGGCAAAATCGGTATCAAAGACCTTATCAGCGCCCAACCGCCGGATGGCAGCGGCCATCTTCCCGGTCACCCGGGTGCCGATGGGCAAACCAAACTCCTCGCCCAGGGCCACCCGGACGGAGGGAGCGGTATGGAACACCACGTGCTTGGTGGGATCGTTGATGGCGTCCCACACCTGAGCGGTGGAATCCTTCTCGTAAAGGGCGCCCACGGGGCAGGCCTGGATGCACTGTCCGCAGTTGACGCACTTGGACTCAGCCAAGGGCCGGTCAAAGGGCACGCCGATATCGCTCTTATAGCCGCGGTTCCGGATGCCAATAGCACCGATCTGCTGTACCTCGTTACAGGCCGCTACGCAGCGCTTGCACAGAATGCATTTATTGGGATCCCGCACAATGGAGGGAGACGCCAAATCCAAAGGCAGGTTCTTCTTGGGCATTTCATACTTGATATTGTCGATACCCAGCTCCTCGGCCAAAGCCTGAAGCTCGCACTTGCCGTTGCGGGGGCAGGTGAGGCAGGCCCGGTCATGATCAGCCAGAATGAGCTCTACCACAAACTTCCGGGCCTTGCGGACCTTATCTGTGTTGGTATAGATCTCCATCCCCTCGTTGATGGGCATCACGCAGGCGGCGGCAAGAGCTCTTGCGCCCTTGATCTCCACCAGACAAACCCGGCAGGCGCCAATGGCGTTCACATCCTTCAGGTAACAAAGGGTAGGAATTTTAATCCCGTTTGCACGGGCGGCCTCCAATACGGTAGACCCCTCTGCCGCCTGCATCGGAACACCATTGATTTTGATGTTAACCATGCTTCATTTCCTCCAACTCTATCGCTTACTTTTACGCCATAATCCCCTCTTTATGTCGCAGAGCCATGGCGGAATGTCAACCTACAAAAAAGGACAAAACAAGACCTTTATGTGAAAAAATAGCCAAATAGAATTATAGTATTTTATATGTGCTTTGTCAAACTGAAACCAGCCCAAATAGTGAAAACTCCGCCGTTTCGTCCCTTCATTTTGAAGGGACGAAACCGGTTTTTCCCATGGGCGGAGATATTTAGCAGGTTTGCTTTACGCCTTGGGGGCGTCCATCTCGATCACTTCGGTTTTGTTCATGCTCTCCATATACGTAAGATACGCTTCCTTGGTGAGCTTGGGAGTAAAGCCGTCCTTTAACTCATGAGCCAGCTTGGCGCCGTCCTTCAAAAGATGATAGGCGGTCAGCGCGAAGATCTTAGCGGTAACAATATAGGCCAGCTCCTCATCTGCGATGTCATAATTCACCTGATGCCCGCCGCCGCATGCGCCGCCGGTGCGGAACTCCATGGTAGGCATGATATGGGTCAGGTCGCCTACATCGGTGGAGCCAGTGGAGTGGTCCTTCTCCCCCGCCCAGGTCATCTCATAGGGATAGGCCTCCTTGATGGTCTCGGCGGCCTGGTTAAGCGCGTCGATATTCTCCAAGGGGATGGTGGGCAAATACCCCGGCATGGTGACGATCTCGCATCCCGCGCCCACGGCAAGGGCGCCCGCCCGGAAGGCCCGATCGGTCTTCTTATCGGCGTCCATAACCATCTCCATGGTGTTGGCCCGGACCAAGGTCTCCACCACCACGTCATCGGGGATCACATTGACCAAATCCCCGCCCCGGGTGATGATGGGATGAATGCGGACGGTATCCTTATCCTGGAAGGTTTCCCGCTGGAACTGGACGGCAGTGATGCCCAGGGTCGCGGCATTCAGCGCGTTCACGCCCTTGTGGGGAGAACCTGCCGCATGGGTAGCCACGCCCTTATAATTGATGGTTTTGGCGGTAAAGCCATTGTTGGTGGCCGACCCAATGATGACCTTATCCTCGGTAACGGTGTGATGCACCACGTTGATGTCCACATCGTCAAAAGCACCGATGCGGATCAGCTCGCACTTGCCGCCCAGGTAGCGGATAATGCCCTGATCCATCAGACTCTTCTTAAAGTCCACCTCGCCGCACTCCTCGCTGGGTACAGCGTAGAACACCACCCGGCCAGCTAAGGCCTCGGCGATCTCCGGATCCGTCAAGGCGAGCGCCGCGCCCATAACGCCTGCCATCTGGGCATGGTGGCCACAGCAGTGGGCGGCGCCGGTCTCGGCCCAGGCATGGGCATGGTTGGGAATGGCAAGGGCGTCCAATTCCCCAATGAGGGCTACGGTAGGGCCCTCCTGTCCGCCGGACAGATACCCCTTTACGCCGGTCACAGCCAGCTTCTCCTGGATCTCGGTGATGCCCGTATCCCGGAGAGCCTCCACAAACTTGCCGGCGGTACGATACTCCTTGTAGCCCAGCTCGGCGTGATCATAGATATCCCGGGCAAAGGCGATGATTTTCTCCCGGTTCTGGTCAATGCGTTCCAGTATTTTTTGTTCCATCCGATCCATGCGCTTCATCCTCTTTTCTCATAGTTTATCGGCATAGGCCATCAGCGCCTCCAAAAAAGCGCTAAAAACAAACCCCATTTATAGATAGTAAATTCCTATAAATTATAGCACCCTTTCCCACCATTTTGTAGGCTCTTTCGCATTTAAAAGAATTCCGAATTCTATTTGCGTTCCCGCCGGTCCACACGACGGGGTACGTCAGCCTTCCTCTTGTGCCGGCTTGCCAATGACGATAAAATAAAGAAAAGGAGGGAATTCCATGTCTAAAAAGATTCTTGTGGTAACGGGTAGCGCCCGTCGGAATGGCAATAGTGACCAGCTGGCCCAGGCCTTCGCACGAGGGGCGCAGAAAGCTGGACATCATGTGACGCTCTTTTCCGCCGCACAAAAGCGCATCGGAGGTTGTCTCGGCTGCGATCTATGCTGGAGCCAAGGCCGTCCCTGCATCCAGAATGACGATATGACAGAAGCCTATCCGCTCTTTCAAGAGGCAGATGTTCTGGCCCTGGCAAGTCCGGTATACTTCTCCTGCCTCACCGCCCAGCTAAAAGCCTTTTTGGACCGGACCTATTGCTTTGGCTCCCTCTCCGAAGAGCATAAATCCCATATCCGGGAAAGCGTTCTTCTCCTGACGGCCGGGGACGCCCCCGAAAGCGCCGTCTTTGACGCTCCCCTCAAAATCTACCGGGATACCATCCGGTTCTGGAAGGTCCAAGATCGGGGCATTATCAAGGCCGGCGGCCTGGGAGAAAAGGGAGCCATTCAAGGAACCCATTGGCTCCAGGAGGCGGAAGCCCTTGGCCGCTCCATCTGAGATGGAGATGTGGAGCCCTTGGCACGGCTGCCATAGGATCAGCCCGGGCTGCGCCAACTGCTATGTCTACGCCCGGGATGCCGCTTACGGCAAGGATAGCTCGGTGGTGGAAAAAACCAAGTCCTTTGACCTCCCCCTCCGCCGGGATCGGCAGGGCAACTATAAGCTGCGTTGCAATAGTCCGGTATTCACCTGCGGCACCTCGGATTTCTTTCTTCCAGAGGCGGATCCCTGGCGGCTGGAGGCCTGGAGCATGATCAAAGCTCGGCCGGATCTCACTTTCGCCATCATTACCAAGCGTCCTCAACGGTTCTACGTCAATTTGCCCCTGGATTGGGGCCAGGGCTATCCCAACGTACGCCTCTATTGCACCGTAGAAAACCAGGCCGAGGCGGATCGCCGCCTGCCGGTATTTTTAAGCCTTCCCCTCCGCTACCGGGCCATCAACTGCGAACCCCTTTTAGAGAACCTGAACCTAACCGCCTACCTTAACCCCCAGCTTCTGAAAAAGGTATCGGTGGGCGGGGAATCCGGCCCTCATGGACGGGATCTGTCCTATCAATGGGTGGTGGCCATCCGGCAGCAATGCCTTGCCTATGGTATTCCCTTCGCCTTCAAGCAAACCGGCACCCATTTCATCAAAAACGGACGGCGTTATACCATCCCGCGGCGGCTTCAACACCAGCAGGCAATCCGGGCGGGACTGGACCATCCAAAACCATAAAAGCGGCCCGAAGGCCGCTCTTTATTTATTGATCCATATGTTCCAGCAAAACCGTCCGCTCCCGCCGGCAGGCAAAAGCCGGCAAATCCTTTCCCATCTTACGGGCCGTTTCCATGTCCCCATGGATCACCCGGCTCAGCTCGTCAAATCCGGAAAAGCGCTGCTCTCTCCGAAGCCGTCGGATGAACCCAACCTCCAGAAGCTTGCCGTAGAGATTTCCCTCAAAGTTTAGGATATGGGTTTCCACCGAGAGAAATCCCGTCTCCCCCACCGTAGGATTCTGGCCCAGGTTGGTCACCCCTAAAAAGGCCCGGTCGCCCAACCAAACCCGGCTCAAGTACACTCCGCCCTCCGGCAGAAGGCGTCCCGTTATCCGCAGGTTAGCCGTGGGAATCCCCAGCTTTGCCCGGCCCACCTGCCGTCCATGGATTACCCGGCCATAGATGGTATAAGGCCGCTCCAAGCGTTCTCCCACCGGTTCCACGTCCCCTTGCCGTAGCAGCTTTGCCAGGGGCTCTTTGGGAGAATCCTCTCCTTCCCAGAAAAGCCGTGTTTCTTGATAGCCCATTCGGGACAGCATATAAAACGCCGATCGGAGGGAATACATCCGCTTCCCCTCGGCAGAAAGGGGCAGATGCGCCACGGTCTCCCCCGCTCGCGCTCGCTCCCCTAGGGCCCACACCGCTTCCGGCAGCAAAGCGTCCAATCCCGAAATCACGCTGGGAATCTCCTCATTGTTTGGTATCCAAGCAACCCGCACCCGGATTCCTCCTTTTTTCGTCGCTGTCCTTTATTCTACCACAAAATACAGAAAAGCCCGATGGGATTTTCCCACCGGGCCGTTCCAAACTCGCTTATTTGTAGTTATCAGCTTTGATGGCGAAGTACGCTTTGGGATGATCGCAAACGGGGCAGATCTCGGGGGCGGTGTCGCCGGTGTGGATGTGGCCGCAGTTGCCGCAGATCCAAACCACAGGCTGCTCCCGCTTGAAGACGCGGCCCTGCTCCATGTTGGCGATGAGGGTGTTGTACCGCTCCTCATGCTCCTTCTCAATCTTGCCTACGGCCTCAAAGAGGTAAGCCAGCTTGGTGAAGCCCTCTTCCTTGGCCTCCTTGGCAAAGGTAGCATACATATCGGTCCACTCATAGTTCTCGCCGGCAGCAGCATCCTTCAGATTGGTGAGGGTATCAGGCACAGCGCCGTCATGAAGCTGCTTGAACCAAATCTTGGCATGCTCTTTCTCGTTGGCAGCGGTCTCAGCGAAGATATTGGCGATCTGCTGATACCCCTCGCTCCGGGCCTTGGACTCATAGTAGGTGTACTTATTCCGGGCCTGGGACTCCCCAGCAAAAGCGGCAAGCAGATTGGCTTCAGTCTTGGATCCTTTCAATTCCATGGTTTGTCTTCCTCCTTAGATTGTTTTTTTGTTCCGTACGTTATGTTACAGGGCAGCTTTCCACAGGCCGTGGAGGTTGCACCAAGCATAAACGTCCAGCACCTTCTCGTCGGTATAGAAGTCGGCCTCAGGGGCGGCGTCGGGGCTCAGGTTCTTCCGCAGAACGCCAGTGGGCGTCACCAGGGAAATCCACTGGATGCTGTGCTCCGCCGTCATGGGATGGGCCACATCCCCCACGCTTACATGAACCCGGTTGCCATCAATGGTAACCACGGGCACATGCTTTTCGGTAGCCGCGTCGGTGGTATTGGCCACCAACAGCTCCATGTCCTGTCCACAGCAAACCAGCTTGCCGGGGCCAGTTACCACTTCTTCTACGATCTTCTTACAGAGATTGCACCGATAGTAGTTCACTTTCATCTTAATTCCCTCCATTGATTTTGTCACGACATTTTTTACATAAACCGTAAAATATTACCTCATGGGACCGTAATTGATATCCGCAGGCTTCCTCCGCCCGCCGGATCAACGCTCCCTCGGGTTCCAGAAAAACGTCGGCCACCTCACCGCAGGACTGGCATACCGCATGGTAATGCGGCCTGGTATCGCCATCGAAGTGATCGGAGCTGTGGGGAGTGGTCACCTTGCGGATCACGCCCTCCTCGGCCAAGTAGTTGAGGTTTCGGTATACCGTTGCCAAACCGATCCCGGTTCCTCGCTCCTGCAACATTCGATAGACCATATCCGCCGTAGGATGGCCGGTGGTGCTGTTGACGGCATCCAGAATCAGCCGCCGCTGTCTGGTCATTCTCCGTTCCATCGGTCCTCCTAACAATAATGAGAATTATTTTCAATTAAAGTATATCCATCCTCCACCCTCTTGTCAACCCCTTTTCTACCAATTTTTCCAGCTTTTCTAGTCTAACCATTTGGAGGGAAAGCCATTCTTTTGCGCAAAATTTTCGTTCCCTGCCCTGGTATCACATCCCGCCAGCGATCCTCGGTTGCGGCAAAAAGGCTTTGGGCTTATAATATAAGTATCATTTTCCAGATTGTGACGACCCAATAAAGGAGGATTTCCATGCAGAACAAGCAGCCCCTGATTTTGGATGCGGAGCACCATGCGGCGCTCTTCGGATGCCTTGCCCGCTGTACCCTTTCCACCCTGGAGGAACAGGGCCCCGCCGCTGTACGGGAAGCGGTCATCCTATACGGAAACCAGCGGGGTGCCCGCATGGCCATGCGGGCCAAAGCCGCCGGCCTGCCCCTGGACATGGCCACCTATAACGCCACCCGGGAATGGCAGGTGGTCATCCCTGGGGCCGCTCACCAGCATCCCGCCTATAAAGCCGACCCCACGCCGGCCTATTACGTTTCCCTGAGCTCCAGTTGCCCCTGGCACGCCGCATGGGAAAAGCACGGCATGCTGGAGGAAGGCCTTTACTACTGCAACGACGTGGATGTTGCCCTGCTTCACGGCTTCAATCCGGAGCTGCGTCTAACGGTCACCAAGCTGCTGACCCGGGGAGACGGCTACTGCGAGATGCACTGGCAGGACGATCTTGACCACAAGGCCGCGGAAGAACTCGTCCAAGAGCGGGCGGCAGCTGCCGGCAAGGTCATGGGGTGGGACTATCACATGTGCCACCTTTACTGCTCCTTCATTTCGGTGCTCTCAAAATACCCCCAGTGCCGCTCCATCCTGAACGCCGCCCGGGAGATGTTCGAGGGGTTGTACGGCGCCGGCGCCTTGGATGCCCTAACGCCCTGGATGACCTGCAACTTTGCTTCCCTTCCCAAAGAAGGATAAGAACTTACCAAAAAGAACGGCCCCCTGCGTGGGGCCGTTCTTTTTGGGGTCTTCTCGCCTAACATAGTCCTATACCCGAAATCATTGGACCCTTTTAATCATCTTTATATGCCATCCTACATCTGATATAATCAAAATAAGTCACGATTTATAGGTAAATTACATGAACATCGTAGAGGTAAAAGACAGAACCAACGTATTGGTTGAGCAATTACTAAAAGTTTGGGAAAGCTCCGTTAGAGCAACGCATCTATTTTTATCTAACGAAGAAATTGAGAATATCAAAAAATATGTCCCACAAGCACTAAAAGAAATTTCTTATTTAATTCTTTTCAACGACGAAAGCAACAGACCCGTTGGATTCATGGGGATCAATCATCAAATGTTAGAAATGCTATTTATTGCAGCTAAAAATAGAGGACAGGGAATTGGAAAACAATTATTAAATTATGGAGTTGAAAGGTTCAATATAAATGAACTTGCGGTGAATGAACAGAATCCTCAAGCAAAAGGTTTTTATGAACATATGGGATTTAAGGTCTATAAAAGAACTGAATTAGATGAGCAAGGAAAACCATATCCGCTTTTATACATGAGAAGGGAAATTTGATTTTTCTCTGGATTAATGCTTTAGCAAGAACGATTCTTTTCTATAATTTATCATTTTTAGGATTGTCCATTTTCATTCGGATTATCCTTTAGAAAACCTGTCTAGAATTTTTTTCTTTTTGAACTTATCTTCGGCTTTCCATTCGGATGCTGGCAACATGCATGGAAATCCAGTAAACTATAAAGAATAGTACGTATCTACCAGGAGGAACTCGCCCATGGGATTGCAAATGGCCCAATACATCGACAGCTACCTCCCCGCTGTGGATGGCGTCGTAACAGTGGTAAAAAACTATGCTCGGGTATTGGATGAAGCATATGGCAGCTGCTGTGTGGTGGCCCCCCGAATGCCTGGATACCTGGACCAGGATCCGTTCAACGTCTACCGGTTCCAGTCCATCAAGGTCCCCAAACGGGACCCCTACCGGTTTGGCTTGCCCAGCGTGGATGTTGCCTATCGCCGCTATATCCGGGACGTCTCCTTTGATATCATCCACGCCCACTCCCCCTTCGGAGCCGGCCGGGAGGCCGCGCGCCTAGCGCGGAAGCTGGACGTGCCCCTTGTGGCTACGTTCCACTCCAAGTTTTACGATGATTTCAAAGAGGCTACCGGCAGCGATCGGATGGCACGGCTGGGAGTCAAATACGTCATCCGCTTTTTTCACTCCGCCGACTACGTATGGAGCGTCAATGCCGCCACCGCCCAAACCCTCCGGGACTATGGCTATCAGGGCGAAATCACCGTGGTGCCCAACGGAACCGATGTGGGCGTTCCCGCCGATACCAAGGAGCGCCGGGCAAGAGTACGGCAGGAATTGAAACTGGGAGAATTGCCGGTGTTTCTATTCGTAGGACAAATGATTTGGCAGAAAAACCTGCGCCTCATCTGCGAAAGTCTTGCACGCTATAAGGAACTGGGCAATGACTTCCGCATGGTTTTTGTGGGTACCGGGGTAGCGCTGAGCGACCTCCAAGCCCTCTGTCGAGAGCTGGGGCTGGAGGAAAATACCGTCTTCACGGGAATTGTTTTGGACCGCGATTATCTCCGCAGCATCTTTGTAGCTGCCGACCTCTTTCTCTTCCCCTCCATCTATGACAACGCGCCCCTGGTGGTTCGGGAAGCGGCCGCCGTCTGCACCCCATCCCTATTGATTGCCGGATCCAACTCCGCCGAGGGGATCGCCCATCTTGATAACGGTTTCCTCTGCGCAGAAACCCCTCAAGCCATCTGTGATACCCTCTGTGCAATCGCAACGGACCGGCCCCTTTTGGAGCAGGTGGGCCGCCGGGCCAGCGAGACTCTGCCCCTGGGTTGGGACAAGGTGGTGAAACAGGTTTATAACAACTATCAAGAGATCTTAAAGGATTGGAACGACCGCCGGAAATAACCGTAACGTACAAAAAGCGCCCATGAACCCTCTGGTTCATGGGCGCTTTTTCGGTTCGGCTTACAGAAGGGCCGCTGCCTCAGCATCCGCCACCACAATAACATCGGGATGCTTCTGCAAAAGGCTTGCGGGCACCTGCTCCGTCATGGGGCCGGTAAGCGCCGCCTTCAGGATCCCGGCCTTTTTCGCTCCCCGCACCATTAAAAGGATGGTCTTGCTCTGCAAGATGGTATAAAGGCCCATGGTGATGGCCTTATGGGGCATCTCCTCGGGAGAATTGAAGTTGACGCTGTTGGCGTCAATGGTGCTCTGGGTCAGCTCCACTACATGGGTCTTCTGATCGGCGGAAGTTCCGGGCTCATTAAATCCGATATGGCCGTTCATTCCCATGCCCAAGATGGCAAAATCGGCGTACCCTCTAGCGGCCAGAGCATTCTCATAGTCCCGGCTCTCCTGCTCCATATCCGCCGCCATGCCGTTGGGCAGATGGAGGTTCTTGGGATCGGCGTCGATATGCCGAAACAGCCGGTTCTCCATATAATACCGGTAGCTGTTTACATCGGACGCGGGAAGGCCCACATATTCATCCAGGTTATAGGAATGCAGATCCCGGAAGGACACCTTTCCCTCCTTGCACCGTTTTACCAGCTCATCATAGACCGGTTCCGGAGTGGACCCCGTCGCAAGGATCATGGTGAGGTCGGGCTTTTCCTCCACTGCTTTCTGAATCTCATCCGCCACCGCATTGGTCCATTTTTCTAGGGTTTCACATACCACCGTCTTCACTGCCATCACCGTTCCATTTCTTTATTGATTCTTCCGGGACGCCATTGGCTGTCCCATCTAAAACAATAGCACAAAAATCACCAAGAAACAATACCCATTGTTTGCTCTTGTGCGTTTGATTGGTTGTTGCATTTACAGGTTTTCCATCGTTCCTTGTTTTTTCCCTGTTATTTTCCAGAAAAAAAGGGGCCTTTTAAAGGCCCCCTTGTCTCGGCTGACTATTTGATGCGAACCCCGTTCTCGTCAATCCGGCCAATGATGCCCTCAGCGGCTTCCTTATCCATCAGCCAGGTGCAGTTGGGATGCAGCTGCAGAATGCTGGCGGGCACCGCCTCCGTCACCGGTCCCAGAATGGCGTTGGCTACGGCTTCCGCTTTGCTGGTTCCTACGGTGATGGGCAGGGTGATCTTGCCCTGCATGAAAGTCTTCAGGCCCATGGTGATGCCGTTAAAGGGGCCATATTTTGCGGCGTCCAGATCAAACCGGCGGCACATGTTGCCGGTAACGGTCTCGGACAGAGCGGTTACATGGGTGGTAGTGCCGAAGGAGGTGCCCGGCAGACAGAAGCCAAGGTGCGCATCGGGGCCCACACCCAGCATCTGCAGGCCGATACCGCCTACCGCACGGATCTCCGCCTCATACTTTTCACACTCGGCATCCCAGTCCTCGGCCAGCGGATTGGGAAGATGGCAATGGGCGTCGTCCATGGAAAGAGGGCCCCACAGATCGCCTTCCATCCGGGGCCGCATGGAACACACCACGCCGGCATCCTTGGGAGAGCAATACTCATCGGCGTTAAAGGTATGGAGGCCGGAGGCATCGAAGGGATTCTTCTTATACATTTCGGCCACGATCCGATGGATGGGCTCGGTGGTGGTGCCGGTGCAGACGCCGATTACCGGATTCTCATGGTTCAGGGCGTACCGCATAAAAGCCCATGCGCCGGCGACCAGGCACTCTTCGCGGGAGTCGTAAATTTTAATTTTCATTGTGGTTCTCCTCCTATTGTATATGGTTATTTGATGCCGTTATTTAATACGAACCCCATCGGGGGTAATGCGGCCAATGATGCCCTCAGCGGCCTCGCGGTCCAGGAGCCAGGTACAGTTGGGGTGCAGCTGCAGAATGCTGGCGGGCACTTCCTCCGTCACCGGCCCCAGTATGGCATTGGCAGCGGCCTCAGCCTTGTGGGAGCCCGAGACGATGGGCATGGTAATCTGCCCCTGCATAAAGGTCTTAAGACCCATGGTGATTCCAGAGAGCGGCAGCCATTTGGGATCCACTCCCTCGTTCTGCACCATATCGTTCTGGATGGTATCGGACAGCTTCACCACATGGCTCACGCTATCAAAGGGGGTCCCAGGGAGACAGAAACCCAGATGGGCGTCAGGACCCACCCCCAACATCTGCAAACCAACCTTCAGTTCCCGCACGCGTGCCTCATAACGGGCCGCCTCAGCTTCCCAATCATCGGGGTCTGGATTGGGCATATTGGCCCGGTCACCCTCGATGCCCAGCGCATCCCACAGGCCCTTCTGCATCCGGGGGCGCATGGTCAGAAGGCCCTTGTCGTATCCCTTAGGGGTAAGGAATTCGTCTGCGTTGACGGTATGAAGTCCGGACGCGTCGAAGGGGTTCTTCCGATAGATTTCGGAGATCATCTCATGGATGGGTTCAGTGGTGGTTCCTGTGCAGCAACCGATGGTTCCATCGGGATGGGCAAGGGCGTATTTGATAAACGCCCAGGCTCCGGCGGTAAGGCACTCTTCTCGGGAATCAAAGATCCTGATCTTCATGGGTGTCCTCCTTATATTTGGTTGTTCCAGGCGAGCGGATTTCTTCTTTCCCCCGCCAAATCCATCATTTGATACGGACGCCGTTCTCATCGATGCGGCCAATGATGCCGGCTGCCGCCTCCCGGTCCATATACCAGGTGCAGTTGGGATGCAACTGCAAAATGCTGGCAGGGACCTCCTCCGTCACCGGCCCTAAGATGGCCTTTTCCACCGCTTCCGCCTTGCTGGCGCCAACGGTGATGGGTAGCAGCTCCCGGCCCTGCATAAAGGTTCTAAGGCCCATGGTAATGCCATAGAAAGGACCCCATTTGGGATTTACCTGGCGGGTCCCCCCTACAATGCTGCTCTCGGTCAGCACCTGGGAGATGGGGGCGACATGGGAGATGGTGCCAAAGGGGGTTTCAGGCAGGCAAAAGCCCAGATGAGCATCGGGACCCACACCCAGCATCTGCAGACCAATGCCTCCGATCTCCCGGATGGTGGTCTCATACTTCTCCGCCTCTGCCTCCCAGTCCTTGGGATTGGCGTCCGGCATATGGGCATGGTTCTCATCGATGCCCAGCACCGACCAAAGGGTTTTTTCCATGCCGGGGCGCATGGTGATGATGGGGCCGTCATACCCCTCGGCCTGGGGAGTCAAAAATTCATCGGCATTGACGGTGTGAATGCCCGAAGCGTCAAAGGGATTTTTCCGGTAGATCTCAGCGATCATCTCATGGATAGGGCCGGTGGTGCTTCCAGTGCAGAGGCCGATGGCGCCGCAGGGCTCCTTTAGCATATAACCGACGGCCCGCCAGGCCGCGGCAGTCCTGCACTCTTCACTGGAATCAAAAATACGGATTCTCATGACTGAACTCCTCCTATTCACCCGGCAAACGGGCGTTATTTCATGGGGGTGCCATCGGGATTAACCCGGCCGATGATGCCGGCTGCCGCCTCCCGGTCCATATACCAGGTGCAGTTGGGGTGCAGCTGCAAAATGCTGGCGGGAACCTCCTCCGTCACCGGGCCAAAGATGGCTTTCTCAGCCGCCTCGGCCTTGCTGGCGCCGCAGACAATAGGCAGCATCTCTTTGCCCTGCATAAAGGTCTTCAGCCCCATGGTAATGCCATAGAAGGGGCCCATGGAGCGATCGAACTTATACTTGTTGACGATGATCTCCTCGATGGCCGGGGAAACCGCCCGCTTATGACAGACGCTGTCAAAGGAGGTTCCCGCAAGACAGAAACCCAGGTGGGCGTCGGGGCCCACACCCAGCATCTGCAAGCCTACGCCGCCTACAGCTTTGATGCGCTCCTCATATCTGAGGGCCTCGGCGTCGCCATCCTCGGCGGTGCTGTCCGGAAGCATGCCCCGCTCCTCATCGATGCCTAGGGCGTCAAACAGATCCTTTTTCATGGTGGTACGCATGGTCAGGGTGACAGGGCTTCCCTTGGGGGTGAGAAACTCGTCGGCGTTTACGGTGTGCAGCCGGGAAACATCGAAGGGGTATTTCCGATAGATATCCGCCACCATCTCATGGATGGGGCCGGTGGTGGATCCGGTGCAGAGGCCGATGGTTCCCTCCGGGTTGTTGAGGGCATACCTGATAAAGGCCCAGGCCCCCGCCACAAGGCATTCTTCCCTGGAATCAAAGATGCGAATTTTCATCCGTTACCTCCATTGGGACCGTCTACCAAACCGGTCCTATTTTGATAAATTTATTATACTATGAGGCTCCCGGGAAATCCACCCATTTATACCAATCAAACAAAACCATATTGGTGTTTTTTGTAGGTTCTGCCGGTCTTTTCCCGTGTATTTTATGGTATACTAATAAGGTTATCGAAAAGAACGGAGGAGATAAACATGAAACAACTGGACTATACCCAGACGGCCAACCGGGTTCTGGAGGCTTTCTCCCAGGGCGGAGCCTTTCTCACCGCCGGAAAGATGGGGGATGCCAACCCTATGACCATCGGCTGGGGTGCCGTGGAAATCATGTGGAACAAAGGCATCTTTCTTACGGTAGTCCGGCCCCAGCGGCATACCTTTCCCCTACTCCGTCGGGATATGGAGTTTACCGTCAGCGTGCCCACAAAAATTCCTTTGAAAAAGGAATTAGCCTATTGCGGCACCAAATCCGGCCGTGACGGCGATAAATGGGCGGCAACCGGTCTTACTGCCGCTCCTGGACAGGTGGTAAAAACCCCCATCGTAGCACAATGCGGCCTGCATTTTGAGTGCAAAGTGGTAGCATGCCAGACCTTCGAACCCATGCTGCTTCAGGAAGAGATTCGGGAAAAAAGCTATCCTGGCAACGACTATCATACCGCCTTCTATGGGGAGATCGTAGCCTGCTATACCACCGATGAAGAGTAGCGCGCAACCTCGTGCAAAAGGGGCCTTTGGGGGCCCTTTTTTCATGGATTTTTCTTGACTTCAGCCAAAACAATGGTATGATTTATATGAAAAATAATACTATTCTTACCATTGGAGGGATGTATCGTGGAGAACAAGCGGCAGCCGGAACCCTATATGGGCACCGTAAAGCTGGGACCCAAGGGGCAAATCGTGATTCCCAAGGAGGTTCGGGAGATGTTTGGCATCGGGCCCGGGGATTCCCTCTTGCTGATGGCTCACCCAGGACGGGGAATCGCTATGCACCGGCCCTCCTTCTTTGCCGCTATGGCGGACGCCATCTTCCAGGGAACCTATCGAGAGGAAGCCGCTCCAACGGAGCAACTTGCAAATTTTGCCCAGGTGGTCCAGGAGACCGTCCGGGAGGAGGAAACCAAATGAACGCCCTAGAGATTCGTGCCCTTACCAAGGTGTACGAACAGCATACGGCGGTAGACCACCTGACCCTTGACATCAGGGAGGGAGAGCTCTTCGGCCTGTTGGGGGTCAACGGCGCCGGCAAATCCACCACCATTAAGATGCTGTCCTGTCTATGTCGCCCCACCGCGGGGGACGCCCTTCTATTGGGGGACAGCATTCTTACCGCTCCCCACCGGGTAAAGGAGAAGATCAACGTCTCCCCCCAGGAAACCGCTGTTGCCCCCAATCTATCGGTGGCGGAAAACCTGGCGCTCATGGCCGGTATCTATGGAAGCCCCGGAGCACAGGCCCGGGAGCGAGTCCAGGAAATGCTGGTTTCCATGGGACTGACGGAGGTGGAAAAACAGAAGGCGAAAACCCTCTCGGGAGGCTGGCAACGGCGGCTTAGCATCGCCATGGCGCTGATTACCCGGCCAAGGATTCTATTCCTGGACGAACCCACCCTGGGCCTGGACGTACTGGCCCGCCGGGAGCTATGGGGAATCATTCGCAGCTTAAAAGGCCGGGTCACCGTCATCCTGACCACCCATTACATGGAGGAGGCTCAATCCCTATGCGACCGGATCGCCGTCATGGCACGAGGACGGCTTCGGGCGGTGGGCACCGTGGATGAGTTGATGGCGCAGACAAAGGCTCCCAACTTTGAGGAGGCCTTTGTATCCCTCTGCGAAAAGGAGGAATCTCTATGAAGCTCATAGCGTTTGCATCTCGCAACTGGAAAGAGCTGATTCGGGATAAGCTAAACTTGATATTCGGCATTGGCTTTCCGGTGATCCTGCTGCTGCTGTTGACGGCCATCCAGGCCAACATCCCGGTTTCCTTGTTTACCCTGGATCAGCTTACGCCCGGCGTAGCGGTCTTTGGCCTATCCTTTGTATCCCTATTTTCCGGCGTACTCATCGCTAAGGACAGAACCAGCTCCTTTATGCTGCGGCTGTTCATCTCCCCCCTTCATCCGGGGGAGTTCATCCTGGGTTACATCCTTCCCCTTCTGCCCATGGCCGCCGCCCAGATTCTCCTCTGCTTTCTGGTGGCGGGTATACTGGGGTTGCCTTTAACCGTTAACGTCCTTTGGAGCGCGCTGATCCTGCTTCCGGCATCGGTTCTGTTCATCGCACTGGGTTTGCTGTGCGGCTGTCTTCTCACCGACAAACAGGTGGGCGGTATCTGCGGCGCGCTTTTGACCAACCTCACCGCCTGGCTGTCCGGCACCTGGTTTGATCTCAACCTGGTAGGAGGTGTGTTTTCAGGGGTAGCAAATGCGCTGCCCTTTGTACACGCGGTGGAGGCGGGCCGGGCAGCCCTTCATGGAAACCTTGCTGGCGTATTTCCCCACCTCTGGTGGGTGCTGGGCTACGGCGTCGCTTTTCTGGGGCTGGCGGTCTGGGTGTTCACCCGGCGGATGAATGGGGATCAAAAATGATCCTTGCCACCAAGCGTTCCGGATGCTTTCCATGATATAATTAATAAACACTATATCAATCGGGAGATACAAGAATGGCACAGGAATACACCATACCCGCTTGCTGCGGACGGGCAATCGACGTACTCAAGGGACAAACCATAACCGTAATCGATCTTGAGGGAGGACAGGTTGTAGATTTCTTTGCGGAGTCCGCGGAAAATCCAGAGGAGTTTCTATCCCCCGGCGTTACCATCGACTGCAACGAATCCCTGCGCATATCCGTTGGGAACCATCTCTATTCCAATCTTTACCGCCCCATGTTTCAAGTGCTTCAAGATGAGGTTGGTGAGCACGACCTTTTACATCCATGCTGCCGGCCGGAAATGTACGATTTTTTCTACCACAACGGCGCAGGACATCCCAACTGTCTGGAAAACATCAATGGCTGCCTAGGAAGGGCAAGGCCGATCATCCATCCCATCAATCTCTTTATGTATACGGAGATCCAGCCAGATGGCAGCATCTGCGTCAAGCGTCCCCTCTCCAAACCGGGCGATCGGATCGTTTTCAAAGCGGAGATGGATCTGCGGATCGGCGCTGCGGCCTGCAGCGTCTCGGAAAGCGACTGCAACAGCGGGAGCTGCACGCCCATAAAAATCCTGATTACGGACTAACGCCGCATCAAAAAAGGCCGCCCTGGGGCGGCCTTTTATTTGGTCTCCAGAAGCTTTTCCGGAAAATGCCACAAGCCACAGCAACTCTGTAAAGGATCCGAAGCGTTGGCATGCGGATACAATTCGGTGCTTCTATTTCGCCTATATAGGCACGGCTGAGTCCCGAGGCTTCTGCCGACTCCTCCTGTGTATACCCCGAAAGCTTCCGGTAGTGGCTTATGTTGAGGTCAACTTTTAATAGAAAGCATTCCTCCTCTTTAGAAAGCATTTTCCCCTCAATGGATAGACAATGAAATGGCAGAAACGATTTACCCCAAACCCACTATATCGCAGTTTGCTGTTAAAATGCTGATTTCGCCTAAAGTAGGAGAAAGTGGGATAGCTGGCAATAAAAAACGGCGGGTTCCAGATTGGAACCCGCCGCGGGCCATCGCAAGGGGCGCTACACCTCAAAGGCGATGATGCCGATGAGACCTGGTCCGGTATGAGCCCCCAACACGGGGCTCACCGCCGAGATGAAGGATTCCTTCACCTTGGCAAACCCCCTAAGCTCCCGCTCCACATCCCGGGCCAGGGCTTCCGCTCCGCCGTGAACCACCGCCAGCTCCACCTCTTTACCGGTAAAGCGGGCCTTAAACTCCTTTTTCATGCTCTCCAGGGATTTTCGATACCCCACCGTTTTGCTCATGGGATAGTAGACGCCGTCATCGTTGACGGAAATCACCGGGCAGATGCGCAGCAACGTGCCCACAATGCCCTCCACCTTGCCGATTCGTCCGCCCTTACTGAGGTATTCCAGCGTGCGAACCACATAGGCCGCCAACATGCTCCCACGGATCCGATCCATCCGTGCGATGGCCCTGGGGATGCTGCCGCTCTTTTGAATCTCTCGGGCAGCGCTCAATACCATGAGCCCCAAAGCCATAGACAGGGTTCGGCTGTCATACACCGTCACCTGCATCCGGGTGTATTCCTCGGCGCACATCCGCATGGCGTTATAGGTCCCCGAAAGGCCCGAACTGATGCAGATCTGCAGCAAATGGGTGTAGCCCTCATCCGCGATGGCATCCCAGGTGGCGGTGATATCATCGAGGCTGGGCATGGAGGAGGTGGGTAGTTCCTCATCCAGGCGCTCGTACACATACTGCGCATCCACCTCTACCCGATCCCGGTACTCTCGGTCCGCATACACAATCCGAAGCGGAATGATACTGATCCCATACTGGGCCAAAATCTCATCGGATAGATCGCAGGAGCTATCGGTGGCAATGGCAATTCTCTGATCCATTTCCATTGGGTGCCTCCAATCGGCAACAGATTATATTCCCCTATACCGGCCCCTCCGGCCAATACACAGTCGATATGATAAATGATACCAGATGCCCTGGTTTTTTGCAACAAATCTAACCGACCACAAGGGATTTCTACTTCATTCTATCCATGAAAGGGCAAAAAAAAATCCACTTTCCCAAAAATTTCTCTGGAAAAACCGGTGCACATCGTATATACTGTCATAGTACCGCACTATTGCTGTACTATGCTAAATTATATTTGGGAGTGTACGCTGTGATGAAAAAGTTGAGGTTCACCGCTCTGTGCGCAGCCGGCATGATGCTGGCCGCCCTCACCGCCGGATGTGGCGGAGACAAGCCCGCCGATACCAGCGCGAAGACCTATGTGGTGCTGGAGGATTCCCTGGACGCCGAACAGTACGGCATCGGCTTCCGCAATGAGGATATCGCTCTGGGACTGGAGGTACAAAAGCATCTGGATGAGATGATCCAGGACGGCACCGCCGCCGAGATCAGCAACAAATGGTTTGGCGAGGATATCCTTCTGAAGGATCAGGCCTATCTGGAGGAATCCACTGCCCCCAGCGGAGACGATTCCCTGACCAAAATCCAGAACAAGGGCAAGCTGGTTCTGGGCTTGGACGACAGCTTCCCGCCCATGGGCTTCCGGGATGAGAGCGATACCATCGTCGGCTTTGATATCGACCTTGCCACCGAAGTTGCCAAGCGCATGGGGGTTACCCTTGAGGTGCAGCCCATCGATTGGGACGCCAAGGAGATGGAACTCAGCACCGGCCGCATCGACTGCATCTGGAACGGAATGTCCATCGATGACGACCGGCTGGCCGCCATGTTCTTCGCCAAGCCCTATGTGGCCAACCGCCAGATCGTCATCGTGCCCAGCGATTCCGATATCAAAACCGTGGCTGACCTTGCCGGCAAAAAAGTTGGCCTGCAGAAGGGTTCCACCGCCCTTTCTGCCCTCAAGAAAAACGCCGTCTTTGAGCAGGTGGCCGAGGTTGTGGAGCTGGCCGACAACGTCACGGTCTTTATGGATCTGAAAGCCGGACGGGTGGACGCCTTTGTGGTGGACGAGGTGGTAGGACGGTATATCATCTCCACCGATCAGGGAGAACAGGAATAACTTTAAATCGTATTCCCCATTATTAGAACGGTTTCGCGGGGCTTGCGGCTTGGCCGCAAGCCCCCGTGCTGTCATAAAAGGAGTAAGACGCTATGAGCGCCCAATACCTGTTACAGCTGAGCGTCTCCCTGGCAGGGGGACTAAAATACACCATCGGGCTGTTTTTCGTCACCATTCTATTGTCCATGCCTTTGGGGCTAGCGCTGACCTTTCTGCGGATTGGCAAAAGCCGTGTGCTGAAGGCCATCACCGGGGGGTATGTATGGATCATGCGGGGCACCCCTCTTTTGCTACAGTTATTTTTCTTCTGCTATGGCATTACCGCCATCCCGGGCATCGGCCCCTACCTGGTGATGGACCGGTTTACATCGGCCTGCGTGGCCTTTGTCCTCAACTACGCCGCCTATTTTTGTGAAATCTTCCGAGGCGGCATTCTATCGGTGGACAAGGGCCAATATGAAGCCGCAAAGGTACTGGGCTTTTCCCGCTGGAAGACGACACGGCTCATCGTGTTGCCCCAGATGCTCAAGGTATCCCTGCCCTCCATCAGCAACGAGTGCATCACCCTTGTGAAGGATACCGCTCTCATCACCGCCATCGGCATCACCGAGGTTTTGTACTTTGCCAAGAGCGCCGTAAACCGGGACGTCAACGCCCTGGCATATCTGGTGGCCGCTGGCTTTTATTTGATCATGACCTACGGTCTAACGGTGCTGTTCCGCCGTTTGGAGCGGAAATACAACTATTAGGAGGCGCTCCTATGGAGATGATCCGTGTAACCCAGCTTGGAAAATCGTTTGGCTCGGAAGCGGTGCTGCGGGACGTCAGCTTTACGGTGGAAAAGGGGGAAACCGTGGCCATCATCGGAGCGTCGGGCGCAGGCAAAAGCACCATGCTTCGATGCCTCATCGGCCTGGAGCGAGCCGATAGCGGCTCCATCCTGGTGGAGGGCGAGGCCATTTTGCGGGACGGCAGCTATCAGGATGAAAAGACCTGCCGCCGTATCTGCGGCAAGATGGGCATGGTGTTCCAGAGTTTCAACTTATTTCCCCATATCTCGGTGCTGGATAACCTCATCTACGCACCGGTTCATGTGCGCAAGGAGAGCAGGGCCTCCGCGGTGGAGCGCGCCATGGAGCACCTTCGGATGGTAGGCCTTGTGGGCAAAGAAGCCGCCTATCCCGGCCAGCTTTCCGGAGGGCAGAAACAGCGGGTAGCCATCGCCCGGGCCATGATGATGGATCCCGATATGCTGCTGTTCGACGAGCCCACCTCCTCCCTGGATCCGCAGCTCACCGCAGAGGTTTTAGCCGTCATGCGGGACCTGGCCGCCCGGCGCATGACCATGGTGGTGGTCACCCATGAAATGGGATTTGCCCGGGAAGCCGCGGACAAAGTGCTGTTCATGGGGGATGGCTGCATCATCGAAGAAGGGCGGCCGGAGGAGCTTTTCGGCAATCCCAAAGATAACCGGGTAAAGGAATTCATCCACAGCATTCTATAACTGGAAGGGGCTGGTTTTACCGGCCCTTTTTCTTGCACCGGTTTTTATGGGCTGGTATACTCAAATGTAAAAAGGAGGAAGAAGTTCTTGGCCATCCGTGAGATCCGCACCCTGCCCGACCCCATTCTGCGAAAGAAATGCAAAGCCGTTCCAAAGGTGGATGACGATATCCGCTCCCTTTTAGCCGATATGGCGGAAACCATGTATGCTTCCCCCAACGGCGCTGGGCTGGCCGCCAATCAGGTTGGGATGTTAAAACGGCTGGTGGTGCTGGATATGGGCCAGGGCCTGATTCAGCTGGTAAATCCTCGGATCGTGCATCGAGAGGGCAAGCAGGAGGTTCTGGAGGGATGTTTGAGCCTGCCCGGCCGATGGGGCAAAGTGGTTCGTCCCAAAATCGTAACGGTGGAAGCCCTAGACCAAAATGGAGCGCCTCTGCGCCTGGTGGGGACTGGGGATCTGGCCAAATGCTTCTGCCATGAAATCGACCATCTGGATGGCATTCTTTTTTGTGATCGGGTGATCCAATGGGTCGCCATGGAATAGGAGGATTTATAATGATCAAAGATCTGGTACAAAAAAACCGCAGTTACCGCGGCTATGATGAAAGCCGCAAAGTCACCCGGGAAGAGCTGGTTCACCTGGTGGAATGCGCCCGCCTGGCTCCCTCAAGCGTCAACATGCAACCGCTGCGCTATTATCTCATTCATACCCAGGAGGAGCTCGATCTGCTTCAGCCCCTCACCAACTGGGCACGGGCGCTGCCGGAGCTGACCCTTCCCCATCCCGGCCACTGTCCCACCGGCTTTGTGGTGATCTGTCAGGACACCAACCTGAATCCCTCCATTCCCCGCTTCCAAAAAGACATCGGCATTGTGGCCCAGACCATGCTCCTTGCCGCCGTGGAAATGGGGCTGGGTGGTTGTATGATCGGCAATTATGACGCCGGAAAGGTAAAGGCCGCGCTCAATCTGGCGGAGAACCTAGCGCCCGTCCTCATCGTAGCCATCGGAAAGCCCGATGAAACCATCGTTCTCACCGATGTGGGCCCCAATGGCGAAACCAACTACTACCGGGATGAAAACGATGTTCACTACGTTCCCAAACGGAGCCTCGACGACCTCATCATCAACAGATAGAAACGGCAAAATAAAAAAAGAGCCTAAGGCTCTTTTTTATTTTGCTTGGGCTAACCGCTCCAAAGCTTCCTTCTGGGTGGATAGGAAAAAGAAATCCCTTCCCTCGTTGCTCTCATAGATAAAATCCCGAAGGGGCTTGCTGGTATAGCCGGAGTAATCCCCATAAACCGCCAATTTCATCCCGTAGTTCTGGTATTTCTGAAGAATTTCCCCCAATAAGCCGGTGGATAGCCGAAAAAAATCCTCCGAAAAAGCCTCCTTGGGAAGGGCCATGCGATTACAGCCCGTCTCATACCGCACCGCTGCCATGAGATCCAGCGCGGATTGCCCATCCGCAATGGGATCACAACCCTCTATCAGAGCGATCTCCCGGTCCCTATAGACGATCTTTTGTATGATCATTTCGTTTCTCCTTTAAAAGGGCCCGCAAGTACCGGGCCAAGGTCTTCTTTATATCCCCTGAAACAGGGATACCACACCGTAGGAGCCCAAGGTCATGATGACTCCTGCAATGAATACCCCCAGCACAATCGCCGGCAGGGCATACTTCATCCGGATATCCAACAGGGCAGCGATGATGGCTCCGGACCACGCTCCCGTTCCCGGCAAAGGCACCGCCACAAAGAGGCAAAGGCCCATCACGGAATACTTTAAAGCGCTCTGCGCCTTCCGCACCAACTTTTCCTCATAGCGGTTGAAAAAGCCGCCAAACCATTTGGTGCCCTGAAGCCAATGCAAGATCTTCCTGCCAAAGACGATCAAAAGGGGGACCGGCAGGATGTTTCCAATCAAAGCAATGAGGAAGGTGGTTCCCCAGGGCATGCCCAGGGCGGCGCCCAGTGGAATAGCTCCCCGCAGTTCCACAATGGGTAGCATGGACACGATGAACAGCGCCCCCTCCTGCCCCAGGAAGGAAAAAAAATTTAAAATATCCATAAAAAGAATTCCAGCAGCTTTCCTTAGTTTTACCGGGCATGCCAGCAGTATTTTTCATTTTACACAAATTTCCGCTGGGATACAATTAATTTTGTCTTAAATCAAGGAGCGGGGCTCAGCCCCGCTCCTGTTCTTCCATAGCAATATGCAATTCCCGCAGTCGCTTATCGATGCCAATGATCTCCGCCATTGCCTCTCCATAGGCCCCTGAGCCATGATTCTGGCAAAGGACGTTTTTAGCCGTCAAAGCATATAGCCGCTGCCGACGGGCCAAAAGTGCCGTCCGCTCCCGCTCCAAGGCTTCCCAAGCGGCCGAAGCTTCTTCCTTCATGGGTTAATCCAGCTTGGCGCCGCACTGGGGACAGAATTTGGTAGCCCCCTCCAGCTCCGTTCCGCACTGAGGACAGGCTTTGGGCGCCGCCGAGGCAGCCTCCTCCGTCTTCGCGCCGCACTCAGGGCAGAATTTCGCCCCCTGCTCCAGCTGAGCGCCGCAGGCTACACACTTAGCTCCAGCGGCTGGAGCGGGCTCCTCCATTCTGGTTCCGCACTCGGGGCAGAACCGCGCTCCCTTTTCCAGCTTGGCGCCGCACTGGGGACAAATCGGGCTATTGGCAGCCGCTCTGGCCTGCTGCCGTTCCCGAATCTCGGCGATCTGCCGCTCCAAATCGGTAATCTTCTGGTACTCTTCCTCGATAATTTTGCAGATATTTACGATGGATTCATCCAGGCTGCCGTCCTTTTGATACAAATTCCAGACATATTCTCCCAGATCCGCCTTGCTAGCGGCAATTTTGCCCTCCTGGCTGCGAATCTCACCGTTTAACTTGCTGATCTCGATGGATTCCCCCGTCTTATCCGCTACGCCCTTGGCGAAGTTCCCCATCTTCTCAAAAAACGCCATGGTTCCCCCACGCTCCTTCACTTTTCTGTCTCCATTATAGCCCATTTTTGTCCGGACAGAAATAGCTTTTGCCCCTTTTCCCGGGATCAAAAAATATTGATAAAAAATGATCAATATCTATTGACACAGAAAAAAAACTTGCTATAATCAAAGTATGTTAAAAAATGATCAATCTTTGCGGGCTGCTCCACCAAGATTGCGCACCTTAAGATAGAGACCGGAAGCGGAACGATGGGAACCTCTCTTTTGCATTTTGTTTCAACTCCAGACCGGGCGGATTGAATTCGGCTCAGGTTCCCAGAAACGCGTAGCGTTTCAGCCTATCCTTCCAAAGCAGATTATTCCCATCCCCACCAAGCGTGGCCCTGCGCTTCCAGCGAAAGCCTCTGCCGGCCGGACCGGCGATAAAATAGATTATTTCTTTCCCCTTTTTTTCATCCTTCAATACAGCAAAAGCCCCCGCGGGGGCTTTTGCTGTATCTCCAACTGTTAAAAGGTATCCTGATAGCGCCGAATGAGCGCGTCCCAGGTGGCCGGCCCTACGATGCCATCCGCCGCCAGGTTGCTCATCTGCTGGAAAGCCACCACCGCCGCACGGGTTCTAGGACCGAAGATGCCGTCCGGTGTAACGGAGGGAATCTGAGGATACACAGTGGCCAGATCCGCCAAATACTGCTGCACCAGCCGCACATTCTCCCCACGGGAGCCTTCCCGAATGAGGTAGCCGGGATAGGGGCGAATGGGGACGGTACCTACGCCGGGGGACTCCCCCTCGCTGTTAAGAGCGGCAAGGCGTTTGACCGCTGCATAGATATAGGACAGCTGATACCAGGTGGCACGGCCCACGATGCCATCCTGCTGGAGATCGAAAATCTGCTGAAACTTCCGCACTGCGGCCTCGGTCTGAGGGCCAAAGATGCCATCCGGCGCAACGTACGGGATGGCGGGATAGTTCTGCCCTACCCTGTTGAGCTGCTGCTGGATGATCCGCACGTTCTCATCCCGACTGCCCCTGCGCAAAAGATAGCCCGGATAGGAGCGTTCAATGCCGCGAATCTCGTTGGTCTGTACCAGCTCCACATCCCGGCCATAGTAATATTGGAGCATCTGGAGCGGATTATAGCCCTGGTTGGCCAGGCTTACCGTCCCCCACTGGGATAGGCCGCTGCAAGTCGTGGTGGTGCCGTTACAGTAGGAGGAAAACAGCGGCTCCAGATGGCCCAGGCGCCGGGGATATACGTTGAAAATTTCATCCACCAGCCGGCTGATGTTATCAAAGATATTCCGTCCCTCCACGAAGGACTGGTCGTAGGCCGTGGAGTTGGTGATCTCAAAATCATAGCCCCGGCTTGGATACCATTCGGTAAACACCCGGTTGAGGACAAATCCCACCTGGGCATGGATGTTGGCCCGGAGAGCAGCCTCGGGCCAAGTGGGATAGATTTCACTGCTGGCTACATTTTTAATATAGTCAATAAAGGGAACTCTTACGTTCCGGGCGCTGGCGCTGGGGCGCCCCAAATGCACCGTAATGAACTCCGGTATGTATACCCTGGTGAGGATTCTGGCATTGGACGGAGGGCCCTCCGGTTCTCGCTCTTCGCTGGAATCCAGGCTGTTCGGCGGAATCTCAATGACGATTTCCTCCTCGCCGCTTCGGGCTCGGCTGGAAGCCGCAATCAAGTCCACCGGCTGGATGGTCTCAATCCCTGAAAACACCTGAATTCCCCGCACCGATACCGGCGTATAGCCCTCTTTTCTTACATCCACCTGAAAGAGAGAGTAGGGAGTGATCAAACTGTCCGGGTCCAAACTGGCGGATAGGGGCGGCGTCTCCACCCGGATGACGGGTGTACGCCCCGACTCGTCGGTTACCAGTTCCATGGCCTCGCCATTGGCCAGATCGGTAAGGAGCACCGACGCCCCTTGGATGGGCAGCGCCCCCTGGCCGGTGGTAACCTCCACAATGATGGTTCCATAATCGATCTGTTCCATCTATCATCGTCCTTCCCTTGGCCTTGCGGCCCATGATTTCTCCCTATCCTATGCTTGCCCTGCCCTTTCTGCCACAAAAAAGCGTCCGGCAAACTTGCCGGACGCTTTCAATGCTTTTTCTAAACGCCGCTATTCCGTCAAAAAGAGGACCCCTAGGGTATTGGGCCCGCAATGGGAGGAGATGGTACAGCTGGCCTGGGTGATATGGATCTCATCAAAGAGATTTTGTTCCCGCACAATGCGTTCCACCAGAGCGATCCGCTCCGGAGCGATGCCCGAATGGGTGATGAACACGCGGTCCCGGCGATAGGAGGGATAGCGGCTCAGCTGTTCCTGGACGTACTTTTTCAACACCCGATCCAGCTTGCCCTTGTACTTTTTCCCCACCTTCATAGCCCCGCCATGAAGGTTGTCCACCTCAATGCAGGGCTTCAGGTTCAGCATATTTGCACCCAGAGCTACCAGGGCAGAGCAACGCCCTCCGGCCTTCAAAAACTCCAGAGTATTGAGAATAAAGCTGGCGTGGCTCTTGGGCACCAGCGCCTCCACCTCCTGGGCAATCTGCCGGGCGGGCATACCCTGTTCCGCGCGGATAGCCGCCTCCAGCACCAAAAGGCCCATGCCGGTGGAAAGGTTTTGAGAATCCACCACATAGACCCCGCGAAGCGCTTCGGCGGCTAGGCGGCAGTTCTGATGAGTGGAGGATATGGCCGATCCCAGATTGATGTGAATCACCTCATAGCCATCGTCCACCCAGGGCTTGAAGTACTCGTAGTATTCCTTTACATTGATGGCGGAGGTTTTGGGCAGAATCCCCCTCTTCTCATAGGCAGCATAGATATCCTCGGGGAAGATGTCCACGCTGTCTATGAACTCCTCCTCACCCAGGGCGATATGAAAGGGAAAATAGTGGATATGATACCGCTCCTTGAGTTCGGGTCCCAGATCACAGGTGCTGTCCGCGCTGATGATAATCTTCTGCATAACCCTCTAACTCGCTTTATAAATTTTCAGTCCACATCGGTGGACGGATTTCATAATTGGTCCATGCTTAGTTTATCCCATAAATCCGTAGGAGCAAGGGAAATATTATAAAAAATTATGAAGGTTTTCTAGGCTGTCTCCCTGCCGTCCGCTTCCATGATCCTCTGGTTGATCTTCATCATCTTTTCATCTAAAAGGCTGATCTGCTCCGCACAGTAAAGAAGATCCTCCGACACCCCCGGCAGCACGCGTCCCTCATGCTTATACCGCAGCTTGTGCTCCAAACTAGCCCAAAAATCCATGGCAACCGTACGGATCTGCACCTCCACCCGGACCCGCTCCATCCCATTACTAAAGAATACCGGAATCTCCACCACCAAATGCAGGCTTCGATACCCGTTGGGCTTGGGGTTTTTGATGTAGTCCGTCCGCTTGACGAGCGTTACGTCGTTCTGTCGGATCAGGGTGTCCGCCACCATGTAAATATCATCCACAAAGGAACAGATCACCCGGATCCCCGCGATATCGTTTAGATTCCGCCGGGCGGATTCCACCGACAGGGGCAGTCCCTTGCGGGCCAACTTTTTCAGCATGCTGGCAGGAGTCTTGATCCTGGACTTGATGTGTTCGATGGGGTTATCCTGCCGAAGAGAACTGAATTCATCGTTTAAAATTTCCAGCTTGGTGCCCACCTCTCGCAGAGCAGATTGGTACATCAAACGTATTTTGGTAAACTCCTCCACATAGGTTTCCACCTCGTGGGAACTCAGCTCCAATATGGTTTCCTTTGCTTCCATGCTCTCCCTTTCTATGCCAGCTCTCCCGTCAAGAGACGGAGTACAAACACCACCGTAAGACCGCCACCCGGCCGATTTTCCGCCCAAATCCGGCCTTTATGGGCCTCGATGATCTCCTTACAGATAGCAAGGCCCAACCCGGCCACGCTGCGGCTTTCGTCGGAGGTATAAAGGGCTTCAAAAATGCGGTCCAGATTCTCCTCAGGAACCCCAACGCCATTGTCGGATACCGCCACACGGACCCCGTCTGGAACCTGATCCACCGTCACCTTGATGAGGCGGTCCGCTCCCTTCATATGCTTAACGCTGTTGCCGATGATGTTGCCGAACACCCGCCGCAGCTTGCTAATATCCACCCACAGGAGGGTTTCAGGACAATGGTCTTCCACCCGCAAAGCGATGCCCATGCCATCCAGCTCCTCCTGGTTGTCCACAATCACCATGCGGCAAAGATCCGCAACCGCGACCTGTTGGCATCGCAGGGAGCCCTGCAGATGGCTGGAAAGATAGTCGTCAAACTCGTCGATGAGGTCGCGGATAGCGAGAGAACGATCATAGATGGTATCGATATACCGCTCCTGCCGCTCAGGGCTTAGCCCTCCCCTGCGCAGTCGTTCCGTGTACCCCATCACCGAGGTAAGGGGCGTTTTGATATCATGGGAGATAGACGCGATGATCCTATCCTGCTTCTGCCGCTCCTGGTCAAGGCGTTCCGTCATATCCACAAAGGCGTTATGAAGATTCCCAATCTCATCCGGCCGCTCCATCCGAAGCAGGCGGCTTCCCTTGCCATAGCCTGTAATGGCTTTCTGAAGCTGCTCGATGGGTTTGATATACAGAAGATAGATGATCACCATCATCACCGCCAGGATGATGGGAAGGGCCATCATCTCCCCCCAGAAGAGATATCGGATGGTGTTGGTCCCCTGTTTGCCCACCGGTATGGGCCGGGCCACCTCCACAAAGTAGGTAACGCCCTCCAGTTCCACCGGGGCCATAGCGTTGATGGCGTATAAGCCCAGACCAAGGTCTCCCTCTTCTCCTGTTAGGGTTCTACCATCCATATTCTTAATGCGGAGGATTAGATCCTCCTTGGTACAGCTTTCCATCACCGTCTGAAAGCTCTCCCCCGCTTCCAGCCTATCCGATATCTGGTGCGCCGTCTGGTTTAAGGACTGCTCCAGCGCCGTCTGATTGGAAGCGAGCTGCCTGGTAATAAAAATGTTGTAATAGCCCACCAGCAGCAGGAGGTTCAAGCAGCAGGCCGTCACCACCGTAAGGGTGATCTTCCATCTAAGCTTCATCCAAATCCTCCGTGGGTTTTACAAATTTATAGCCCACACCCCACACCGTTTTGATGTAACGGCTGTCGGGATCAATCTTCTTCCGCAGGTTCTTGATGTTGACCGTCACAGTGCCAATATCCCCATAATTCATCCCCCAGACCCCATTGAAGATCTGTTCCCGGGTCAGCACATTGCCCTGGTTCCGCATAAAGTATTCCAATAGTTGAAACTCCCGGGGGGTCAGTTCCACCCGTTCCCCCTTCAAAAACACCTCATAGCTTTTGGCATATAGGCGGATGTCCCCTACCGCAAGGCAATCGGGCTCCTGATCCACATGGCTGCTGCGGTTTTCCCGCCGGAGATGCGCTTTTACCCGGGCCACCAGTTCCTCTACCACAAAAGGTTTGGCAATGTAATCGTCGGCCCCCATCTCCAGGCCCAGCAGGGTATCGATGGTCTTGCTCTTGGCGGTTACAAAGATGATTGGGCAGGATACCACATCTCGGATCCTGCGGCACAGCTCCAGACCGTTCATCCGGGGCATCATGATGTCCAAAAGGATCAGGCTTACATCCGGGTTCTGCCGCACCGCTTCCTGGGCGGCAGCGCCGTCCCGGCAGAGGATCGTCTCATAGCCTTCGTCCGCGAGGGCATCTGACACCAATTCTCCAATGGCGCGATCGTCATCCACGATGAGTATTTTTTCCACTGTGGCTTCCCTCTTTTCCATAGGCTCCATTCCTTCCGGCTCCAGTATAACACAGCATTTCAGGCCAATTCTAACGTCAGTATAAAATCAAAAAGTGATGGAGTAACCCACAACCCATGAAGAATTATGAAAGATCCTTTTCTCTTGACATGCCGCGTTCCATTGGGTATGCTGAAGCAAAACCATAGGAATTGGAGTTGAAAGCATGTTCGATTGCGCTTGCTAACATGATACCCATCATGGGGCCCGGAGATCTCTTGGCCCGCCGGCAAGGAAATCGTCATGCTTTTTCCATTCGTATCATATAAACGCCCAGGGGCGTTTCCTACGGGGATGCGGGACGCGGAAAACACGGTTTTCTTGCGTCCCTTTTTATCGATAGGAGGTGCCCAATGGCACAGATCCGCATATCCCATCTTACCTTTGCCTACCCAGGCAGCTATGATGATATTTTTACCGACGTCTCCTTTTCCCTTGACACCGATTGGAAACTGGGATTCATCGGCCGTAACGGCCGGGGCAAGACCACCTTCTTGCAGCTTCTCATGGGACGGTATCCCTTTAAGGGCTCCATCACCTCACCGGTGGATTTCGCCTACTTTCCCTTTTTGGTAGAGCGTCCCGAGAAGTGGACCCTCAGCATAGCCCAGGATCTCCTGCCTTGGATGGAAACCTGGGCTCTGTGCCGGGAACTCTCCCTTCTGGAGGTGGAGGAAGAGGTCCTCTACCGGCCCTTTTCCACCCTGAGCCAAGGGGAGCAGACCAAGGTGCTCCTGGCCCTTATGTTCTTGATGGAGGGCCGCTTTCTCCTGGTTGACGAACCCACCAACCATCTGGATCTCCACGGCCGGGAGGTTGTCAGTCGTTATCTATCCCGGAAGCATGGCTTTATCCTGGTATCCCATGACCGGTCCTTTCTGGATAGCTGTGTGGACCATGTTCTCTCCCTCAACCGCACTGGGCTGGAGGTACAGCAGGGAAACTTTTCCTCCTGGTGGAAAAACAAGGAATACCGGGACCAATTTGAACAGGGCGAACAGGATCGGCTGCGGAAGGACATTGGCCGCCTGACCCGCGCCGCCGGCCGCACCGCTGGATGGTCCCATCGGATAGAGGCCAGCCGTACAGGCCAAGGCCCGGTAGACCGAGGGTATATCGGCCATAAATCCGCCAAGATGATGAAACGAGCCAAGGCCATCGAACAACGACGGGAACGGGCAATAGCAGCAACCACCGACCTACTTCAGGATCTAGAGTCCGCCGAAGCCCTCAAGCTCTTTCCTCTCCGCTATCACAGCGCACGACTGGCGGAGTGCCAAGACGTCACAATCATGTATGGAGAACGAGGGATAACCAATCCCCTGTGCGTTACCATCGCCCAAGGGGAACGGCTGGCCGTCACCGGACCCAACGGCGCGGGAAAGTCCAGTCTATTGCGCCTGCTTGCTGGGGAGGAAGTCCCTCATCGGGGAAGCCTTCGTCTGGGGAGCGGCCTAACGGTCTCCTATGTTCCCCAGGATCCCTCCTTTCTGCATGGAAACCTTCTGGAATATGCCCGGGAATGCGGGATAGATCAGAGCCTGTTTCTAACCATCCTACGAAAGCTGGATTTCAGCCGGAGCCAGTTTGAAAAGAATATGGAGAATTTTAGTGCAGGACAAAAAAAGAAGGTGCTCATTGCCCGGAGCCTATGCGAAAAGGCCCACCTCTATCTTTGGGATGAGCCTTTGAATTACTTGGACGTATGGTCCCGCATGCAGGTGGAGGAGCTGCTTTTAGACAGCCAGCCCACCATGGTGTTTGTGGAGCATGACGCAGCCTTCTGCCAAAAGGTCGCCACTAAACGATTAGCGCTCTAGGCGCCGCTTCCGTTTCCGACGGCGGAATACCAAGCCGCGCATTGGCGCGCCTATGACAAAACCTTTTGAGAGCAAGGCCGATATGGTTTACCCGTTGAGCAGTTCCATAAACTCCTCGCCGGAGATGGTCTCCTTCTCCAATAGATGCTTGGCCAGCAGATGGAGTTTTTCCTGATTGTCCTGAAGAATACGGGCAGCCTTGGCATGGGCCGATTTAATGATGGATAACACCTCGTCGTCGATTTTGGCCGCCGTCTCAGAGGAGCAGGTCAGGCTGGTATCCCCCGAAAGATAGGGGTTATTTACCGTTTCCAGAGCCATCATATCGAAGGCATCGCTCATCCCCAGCCGGGTTACCATGGCCCGGGCGATGCGGGTGGCCTCGGCAATGTCATTGCTGGCGCCGCTGGTAAAGGTGCCAAACACCAGTTCCTCCGCCGCCCGGCCCCCGGTCAGGGTAGCCACCTTGTTCACGGCCTCCTCCCGGGTCATGAGAACCTTTTCGTCCTCCTCCACCTGCATGGTATATCCCAGGGCTCCCGAGGTCCGGGGTACGATGGTGATCTTATGAACCGGCGCGGAATCCGTCTGCTTGGCTGCTACCAGGGCATGGCCGATTTCATGATAGGCTACGATCTCCTTTTCGCGGCCGGAGATCACCGCGCCCTTGCGCTGGTATCCCGCAATGACCACCTCTACGCTCTCTTCCAAGTCTTCCTGTGCCACGGCGTGCCGGCCGCAGCGCACAGCCCGGAGAGCAGCCTCGTTGATGATGTTGCTAAGCTCCGCCCCCGAAGCCCCGGCGGTGGCCCGGGCAATGGCTCGAAGATCCACAGCGCTCTCCATCCGCACCTTTTTGGCATGAACCTTCAAGATGGCCTCCCGTCCAGCCAAATCCGGAAGCTCCACCGGGATGCGACGGTCAAACCGCCCCGGCCGCAGCAGAGCCTTGTCCAGCACCTCCGGCCGGTTGGTAGACGCAAGAATTACCACGCCCTTTTTCCCGTCGAAGCCATCCATCTCGGTAAGGAGCTGGTTTAGGGTCTGTTCCCGCTCATCGTTCCCCCCTGGCATCCCGGTATCCCGCCGTTTGCCAATGGTATCGATCTCATCGATAAAGATGATACAGGGCGCCTTTTCGTTGGCCTCTCGAAATAGATCCCGTACCTTGGCGGCGCCCATTCCCACAAACATCTCCACAAACTCCGAACCGGAAATAGAGAAAAAGGGGACTTGGGCCTCCCCCGCCACCGCCTGGGCCAAAAGGGTCTTACCGGTGCCGGGAGGGCCCACCAAAAGAGCGCCTTTGGGCATACTAGCGCCGATCTCCTGGTACTTCTGGGGATTATGGAGGAAATCCACAATCTCCTGAAGGGCTTCTTTGGCTTCATCCTCCCCCGCCACATCGGCAAACGTCTTTCCGGCGGTATCCTTTACATATATTTTTGCGTTGCTCTTCCCCAGGTTCAGGGCATTTGGCATATTGCCTCCGCCCATCCGCTTCATCATGGAACGCATCATCAGCTGACCCAGGAAAGCGAAAAGAGCAATGGGAAGCACCCAGGACAAAAGGAAGCTCACCAGCGGGGAGTTCTCCTTGGGAATCACTCTGCCAAATTCGATCTCGGCCTGATTCAGACGCTCCACCAACCCTGGATCGTCCATGATGCCCGTCACATAGGCTACATCGTTGCCGGTATCCCGGGTGAGGTAGGCAATCTGGTTTTCCTGAATCTCCACCTGGGTCACTTGGCCGGCTTCCACCTGATCCAAGAAGGTGTTGTAGCCTACCTCTTCCACCTTCTGCCCTCCCAGGAAGGGAAACACCAGGGCGTTGAGCAATAGCACCAGGATCAGTACAATACAGTAATAATATAAAAGGGATTTCTTGGGATTTTTAGGATTCTGTTGTTCGATGGGCATGGAACCCCCTTCTTTCTTCATTGGTTTCCAGTGTATCTTTATTTTATCTGTCGTCTATGAACCAATCCCGAAAATATTATAAAGAATCATAAATTTTTGAATCTATAAAATTCATATGAAAAAGGACGGCGCATAGCCGTCCTTTTCTGCCGTTTAAACGGATTACCGCATCCAAGCCAGGGCGCCCATGGGATCCCAGGGCGGCAGAGGGATGGGCTCGCTTTCATAGGCGGAAAGCTCTTCCTGGCTCAGATACTTCTTGTGTACCACCACCTGATAGGTGAACTGAGAAAACCAATCATCCGACATGATATAGACCCCCTTCTCCCCGGACTTGGCGCCCCAGCTGTTCTCCACCCGCCAACGGTCCGGCACGCCGTCTTCGGTTAAGTTCACCCCGGTAAATACCATGGCGTGGGTCATCAGGCTCTCACCATAATCCAAACGCTGGGCCTTGGTCATGGGGAACCGAGTGGAAAACAGGTTTTCAAGAGCGAAGCCGTCAAGGTCCATAGCCCCTGTGGTGCGGTTTAGCCACTGGCCCACATCGCATCCAAACCAAACCGCATGGCCGTCCTGCATCTGGGCAATGGCCAAGCGCTTTAAATCCTCCACCGGAAGGTTCAGATATCGGACAGGCGCGCCATCCACAGCACTGCCCAGGTAGGTGACGGTGTAACTTCTGCCGTAGGGCTTATCGGCTGTAGGCGCATTGATAACGCTGACATAGTCCGACAGCTCCCAGCCCACATACTCCCGGTAGAAATCCTGGGGCGTGATGGGCCCAATGCGCAGGAACTTGTTATCCTTGTCCCGGGTCTCATAGACAAAGGTCTCCGGAGGCTTGCCCAAAGCCACGCACAGCATATGGTAGATGGTATACAGCATTTCCTCCTTCATTCCCCGGAGCTCCCCCAGCGGCGCGCCGGCGCCATGTGCTTCCCGGAGGGTGCAGGCAAATCCCCGGAGTTTTAAGGTCAGGTAACGGTTCAGTTCCGCCGTAGCTGAGGAGGAAAAGGACTCGGGCATAGCATCCTTTGGCACCACGCCGTACTTCCTTACCAATCCGGCAAACATATCCCACTGTCCACCATCCTGAACGGGGGCGGACAGCAAGTGGGATACCAGCCGGCCGGACAGGGGTTCATCAAGGGTGGAAAGAATGCTCTCTAAAAAATAATTGGCCTTCTCCAGCTTGTCATAGAACAGCGGATAGCTCTGGGATAGCTCCATGGTCTTGAGGTTCAGCTTCTGCATCACTTCCAGCCGCATGGTATTAAGGGCGGCAAACATCCAACAGCGGCCTGACCGCTTCTGGTCCGTCACCTCTCCCGCCTCCAGCTGAAGGGAAAAATCGTACCGCATGCGCCGGGCTCCAGCGTAGTCCGTAGCGGTAGCGCTGATCCCATTCTTAACGGCGGCGTTCATGGCAACCTGGGCAACCTGGTTTTCATCAAACCGGGCGGAAAATCCTGTTAATAGCTCAGATGTGATCGCAACTTCCATACCGTTCATCCCCCTAGTCATTTCGATATTCCGATTATACCACCAGGCACTCGTCCCCTACAATCCCGGCCCGCTGCATGTTTTATCCGGGAAAGGCATATGTACTCATAGAACAAGGAGGGCCCACATGGAGCAGTTTCTAACCACTCTGGATTCGGCGAATCGCGCCGTCAACAATTTTGTATGGGGGCCGCCCATGTTGATCCTGCTTCTAGGAGCCGGCGTCTATCTAACCCTGCGCACCCGGTTCTTTCAGCTGTCCAGGATGGGGCTATGGTTTAAAAGCACCCTTTTTGCCCTATTTTGCAACAAAGAGGTACGGGATGGAAGTGATCCCGGCTCCATTAGCCAATTTCAAAGCTTTACCACCGCCCTCGCCGGCACTATGGGCACCGGCAATATCGTGGGAGTCGCTACCGCTCTTACTGCCGGAGGGCCAGGAGCCATCTTCTGGATGTGGGTCTCCGCTTTATTCGGCATGATGACCAAGTACGCCGAAATCGTGCTTGGCATCCTCTTCCGGCGGCGGGGGAAAAACGGTCAATGGAAGGGCGGCCCCATGGCCTATCTTGAAAAGGGGCTTCACTGCAAACCCCTGGCGGTTCTTTTTGCTCTTTTCGCCAGCTTGGCCTCCTTTGGCATAGGGAATATGACCCAGGGCAACGGCATCGCCGACGCCATTCACCGCAGCTTTCCAGTGATCCCCAAATGGGCGGTAGCGGCAGCCGTCATGGCCCTTACCGCCCTCTGCATTTTAGGCGGCATCAAGCGGATAGCCAAGGTCACCGAAGGGCTCATCCCCCTTATGACGGTTTTATACCTGGCGGGTTCCCTGGCCATTCTGGTTCTGCACTTCCGCCTGATTCCCGCCGCGCTGGGGCTAATCCTGCGCGACGCCTTTTCCCTACAATCGGTGGGCGGTGGTGTAGGTGGATATGCCGTTCTGCGGGCCATCCGATACGGCACCGCCCGAGGAGTCTTCAGCAATGAAGCCGGCCTGGGCTCCTCGGTGATCGTCCACTCTGCCGCACAGGTCAAGGAGCCGGTGATCCAGGGCATGTGGGGCATCTTTGAGGTGTTTGCCGACACCATCGTTTCCTGCACCCTGACCGCCCTTTGCATCCTTACTACCGGAGTGCTTTCCACCGGACTTACAGGAGCGCCTCTTGCTATGGCGGCCTTTTCCAGGGTATTCGGCTCCTGGGGGGAGCTGTTCATCACCATCTCCATCACGCTCTTTGCCTTCTCCACCATTTTGGGATGGAGCTATTATGGAGAGCAAACGGTGGAATATCTTCTGGGGCCTCGGGCCATCCCCGGCTATAAGCTTCTCTATATCCTGCTGGCTGGAGTGGGCTGCGTAGCTTCCTTAGAGTTGGTCTGGGACATCTCCGATACCATGAATGGCCTCATGGCTCTACCCAACCTCATCGGGGTTCTGGGACTCAGCGGCATGGTGGTTCGGGCCACAAAAGACTTTCTTTCCCGACGGGACAAGGGCCAATACCGGGAACTAGCCCGTACCTATCGGGATTTTATTAAAAAGCGGTGAGGAATTCCTCACCGCTTTTTATGTCCCATTCATATCAGCCCAATCGCCTATTCCATCTTGGTCAAGCAGGCATCCCGATCTACGGCATCCACATGGACGATTTTCACGTCCACGCGATAGACGCTGGAGAGCAATTGCTCCGTCAGCACCTGGCGGGCGAGGCCCGCTGTCATCCTGCCCTCTCGGTCCAAAACGCCCACGGTATCGTCCAGCATGATGGCATGATCAGGGTTGTGGGTGGTCATGACTACAGCATAGCCCCGTTGAGCTAAGGAACGGATCATCCTTATCGTCCGCAGCTGATTGCCAAAGTCTAGGGAGCTTGTGGGCTCATCCATGAGGATAATCTTGGGCTCCTGGGCAATGACACGGGCAATGGTCGCCTGCTGGCGCTCTCCCCCGCTGATATCGGTATAGGGACGATCCCTAAGATGCTCAATTCCCATGATTTCAAGGGCCTGATCCGCTTTTTCAAAATCCTCCTGTTTGGGGAGCTGCATGGTGCTGATATAGGGGGCGCGTCCCATCACCACAAAATCCCGAACGGTATAGCCATAGGTGGGATCCTGGCTTTGGGGTACATATCCTATCCACTGGGCGACTTCCCTGCGGGAAAGGGTATGCATGGGCTGCCCGTTTAAGAGGATTTCTCCCTTTTGAAGGGGAAAGAGATTGGCCAGGCAGTTGAGCAGAGTGGATTTCCCCGCGCCATTGGGACCTAGAATGCAAAAGACTTGTCCCGCTCGCAGAGAAAAGCTGACGTCTTCAAAAATCACAGGGCCGTCATGATATCGAAAAGCTCCCTGCCTTATTTCCAGCTGTATATTTCCTTCCATCATTTTATCCGCATCCTCTGTTTGGTAAGCATCCAGGCATATAGCGGCGCACCGATGAAACTGGTTACGATACTGAGGGGCAGCTCGGCCACCGTCACGGTACGAGCAAGGGTATCCACCACCACCATAAAGGCCGCTCCCATCACCAGGGAGAAGGGGATGGCCTGCGTATTGTTTGGGCCGGCCAGCATCCGGCTAAGATGGGGCACCACAAGGCCCACCCAACCGATGGTCCCGCTGATGCATACAGCACAGGCCGTCAAAATGGTGGAACAAAGCACCATCAAGCCCCGAACCGCGCGTATGTTGACGCCCAGGGTCTTGGCCTCTCCGTCCCCCAAGGACAGAAGGTTGACCCGCCAGCGCATGCGCAGCAAGATGACTGCGGCAACAGCCATGGCAGGGAGGACAGAAAACACATCCTGCATATTGGCCCCAGCAATGCTGCCCATGGTCCAATAGGTGATCTCCGCCAGCTCGGTCTGGGGATCGGCAACAAACTTGATGATACCCATCACCGCTCCAAAAAAGCCGCTGACGATAATGCCCGAAAGTACCAGCACCATGGTGGAACGATTTTTTAAAAGCCGTGGCAGCATGGTGGTCATCAGCACGGCCAATAAGCCGGCTATTAGGGCCAAGATTTGGATGCCGGTGCCTCCCAGGCCCAATAGAATGGCTATGGCTGCTCCCACGCAAGCGCCTGAAGAAACGCCCAATAGATCGGGGGATACCAGGGGGTTCTTAAAGATTCCCTGATAGACCGATCCCGAGAGAGACAAAGCGCCTCCCACCATGGCTGCTACCAGCATACGGGGCAGGCGGATCCGAAAGACCACGTTTTCCATGGTAGGCGTCCAGGTGGATTCCATGGGAATGATACGGGAAAGCAGGATCTTAACAGCCTCCAAAGGCCCGATACCATACCGTCCCACGCAGAGAGAGCCGATGCAAACCACAAGGGCTATCACACATACGGGTATGAAAAAGTGGGAACGCCAAAGGGCGTTCTCACTTTTTCTTTTGCTATGTTGCTTTTGGATTTCCATAGAGATGCTCCAAACTTATTCTATTGGGGAAGCAGCTCGGTGCGCAGAAGCTGATCGACCTCCTCGTCGGTAAGCTCGCACTGTTTGAAGTCCTTATAATATTTCTTGGTCTCTTCCTTGATATCGAAGGAAACCTTGTCGGGATGCAGAATGGTTGCGGCCCACAGCGCCTGCAGAGGGGTATCGCCGCACAAACGGCCCCACCAGAAACAGCCCTTGGGGATGCAGTAAATCCTGTTTTCCTTGACGGCGGTGATGTCCTGCCACTCGGGGCTGGCCTTCAGAGCGTCACGGACTTCCGCAGCGTTATCCCCATCGATCATGATATAGTCGGGGTTGGTGGCCAGGATCTGCTCAGCGGTAACGTCCTTCAAGCCCATGCCCTTGCCTAAGGCCGCAGTGGAAAGCTTGCCGCCAGCGTAGTTGATCCACTCTTCGATGATGCTGCCGCCGCCAGCGCCGGAATAGAGCTTGGTGGTATCGGAGGTCATGATGTAGTGAACAACGGGCTTGTCCTCCTCCTGAACGTCCTTCAGGTCTTCCGCCAGGGTGTCGGTAACCCATTGGGTGTAGTCCACCAGAGCCTTAGCACGCTCCTCGTATTCGCCGCCCAGGATCTGGCCCAGGATGGTGGTGGATTTCTGGAAACCCTCATAATCGGTATACATGAGGTTGATGGCGTTTACCCCTACGTCCCGCAGCTCCTTCTCCTTTTCGGTGCTGGTGACGATGACCATATCGGGGTTCAGCTCCAAAAGCTCCTCAGCGGTGGCCTTGGAATAATCCGGCAGATCAGCGATTCCAGGGAAAACCCGTTTGCTCCAATCGGACACAGCAGCGGGATGTCCAGAAACCAGCAGCTCGCCGGCGCCCAGGTTAAATAGGTTGTCCGTAGCGGCAGACCAGGTATCCACGATGGTCTTCACTTCCTTGGGAAGGGTAACCTCCACTCCCCCCATGCCGGTTACGGTCTGGGTCTGAGCCTCTTCAGAAGCAGGGCCGCCGCAGCCGGCGGTCATGAGCATCAGAGCAGCCAGCATCAGCGCCAGCAGAAGGCTTGTCTTCTTTTTCATTCCGTCCTCTCCTTATCCTTAAACATTATTTTACAGCAGCCATAGGCCACGGCTGTAACAAAAAAAGAACGCGCAGAAAAATCCACGCGTACAGAAAACTGCGCCGATCTTTCTTTTCAAACACGGAAGGCGGCGCCGTTTCCGGCGCAACCCATTGGCAGCGGACCATAGCCCATCGGGCGGTAGGCGGCGCTTGCTTGAAAAATCGCGGTATGATTCGTATGGTTCACTGGGTCAGGTTGGAATCATAGAAGGCCCCTGGCCTCTGCGGTATAGAGATCCGCAACAGGATTATGGTTTAACATTCGGTCCTTGGCAACCAAAACGGTACAAGGAGCGTTAGCATACTGCAAAAATAGACTGTCGTGCCCAACGCATAGGCCTATCACAACGTTGAACTCGGTATTGGCCTCGTTAAGCACCATGGCTTGGCCGATAGGATCACAGATAGCCCGCGGTTTGACCTTTTCCGGCGGATGAAGCCGTCCATCCAGGCTCCGGAGATCCCTGCGCTCGGGAAGGGATTCCCGCATGGGGCAGGGCCCGATGAGCTCCTCACTGGAAAATCCACCCACCTTGCAGCCGGCCGATACGGTTTCAAAGCCTTCTTTTTTGAACAGGGCATTGACGATCCGTCCCTCCCGCAGCATGCCGCTGCAATAGGCGATGCCGATGGTATGATACTTCATCAGCCTGCAGAAATTAATGGTCTCCATCAGCCGGGTCAGACGGGCAAAGGATTGCCGCATGCTCTCCACGGAGGCCTCATAAAAGGTATGGATATCCGGCTTCTGATACTCGGCCAGAATGGCGTCAAATAACGCCTGATCCTTCATGGGGCAATCCGCACCGCCAGGCTGTTTACACTGAACCTGACAGTTCTGAACGAGACACTCCGCGCAATGCATAGGATACTCCTCCTTCATCTTTCGACACAATTTGCCAAAAGCATAGCCATTCTATCCCATTTTCAAATCTCTGGCAAGGGGACTACTGCCGGGCGACAGCCCCTTTCTCTTTCTGAAAAACATGAAATACGAAAGCCGGATCTCCTCAACGGCACATCCAGCTCTTCCATTAACGGCACTGGCTAGCGCCGCTCCAGCTCCAAACGGCGCCTGGAGGATTCACAAAACCGCTCCATGAGCCGCTCCTCATCCTCCTTTTTGATGGCCTCCTTCAATTCTTGGAATTGCATCTCAAAGTCCTCCATGGCCAATAGCAAATTCTCCCGGTTCCCCAGGAAAAGCTGGGACCATAAGGGCCCGTTGATATTGGCGATCCGGGTCAGCTCCCGGTAGCTGTCCCCCACAAAGGAGCTGGTTTCCTGGGGATGGCGGTCGCTGTTGATAAGGGCTACCGCCAGCACATGGGGCAGTTGGGAGGTAAAACCGATCATCCGATCATGCTCCTCCGGTGAGATGCGCCTGATCCTGCCAAACCCCAGCTCCAGAACCAGATCTTCCACCAATCGGATGCTCTCTTCCCGGTTTCCCGGCCGGGGAACGATGAGATAGTTGGCTCCAAGGAATACCTCCGCACTGGCAAAATCGATGCCCTCTTTTTCCCTTCCGGCCATGGGATGGCCTAAAACAAAGTCCACCCCTGGAGCCAGAAGGTCATCCAGTTCCCGGCATAGAGGGCCTTTGATGCCGCTAACGTCGGTAAGGACGGTGCCCGGCCTCAGGCAGCTTCCATGCTCCCGTAAAAAGGCAGGTACATCCTTAGGATACACCGCCAATATGGTAAGATCCGCGCGGGGCAGTACCGCCTCGGGATCGACGCTGCCCTCCCGAATCATTCCTCGGCAAAGGGCCTTTTGGATGGTATCGGGATTCCGGTCCACTCCAAAAACGGTGTGGTCGCTTTTCTCCAACAGGGCCTGGGCGAAGGATCCCCCAATAACCCCCAAGCCAACAATGGCAATGTTCATGTCCGTTTTCCTTTCAGATGATGGTTCAATGCGTAAAGCGCCAGGATATAGCCGTATTCCCCCAGTCCGCAGATCTGGCCCAGACAGACCGGCGCCGTCACCGAGCGGCTCCGAAACTCCTCCCGAGCGTGGATATTGGACAGGTGCACCTCCACCGTGGGGATGGATACCGATTGAATGGCGTCATGGATGGCATAACTGGTATGGGTATAGGCGCCGGGATTTAGGATGATCCCATCCACCCCGTCATGGTAGGCCTTCTGAAAAGCATCGATGATGGCGCCCTCGCAGTTGCTCTGAAAAAACGCCATCGTATGGCCCAGCTTCCGAGCCTCCTCCTCTATCCGAGCGTTGATCTGCTCCAGTCCCACGCTGCCGTAAATCTGCGGCTCCCGAATCCCAAGAAAGTTCATATTAGGGCCGTTGATCACCAATAGGTTCATCCGATTCCTTCCTCCTTCAGATAGGCCAGGATGGCGGCCACCGCCGCCTCCTGGGTCGCATCGTTTTGAATCACCGCGTCCCCGGCCGCCCGGTACAGGGAATAACGGTCCGCATAGAGCTGATACAAGCGATCCATTCCATCCCGCAGCAGCGGACGAGTGGATCGGTCAATATCCCCAGCGATATGGGCCAGGGGCCTATCCAGGAACAACACAGGCCCACCGGCTTTCAGAGCGTCAATGTTGCCAGGGGTTAGGACTACCCCCCCGCCGCAGGCCACTACCGTAGGCCTGTCAACGCTGGATAAGCGGGCACAGACCCGGGCCTCCCATTGGCGGAATACCGGCTCCCCTTGGGAAAATAGCTCTGGGATGGTGCGTCCCGCCATATCCTGGATGGCGTCGTCCATATCCACAAAATCCCATCCCAATTCCCGCGCAACCAGCCTTCCCAAAGTGGTCTTCCCACTGCCCGGCATACCAATTAGAGACAGGATCATCGCCGATGCCTCCCCTCATGCAGAGCGCCCCAGGCCTCTTTATAGGCCGCTTCCCCAATCCTTTGGGGAATGTCCCGCTCCTGCCAAAGCTCCTGTGCCCGCACCGCTTGGCTTACCAGCATCCAAAGCCCTCCACAGGTGCGCTTGCCCAGCGTTCGGCCCAGTACCAGAAGCTTGGTCTCCAGAGGATTGTAGATTAAATCCACAATATCCTCATGCCGCTCGATGACGGTGGGCCCCACCGGGCAGGCGTCCGTATGAGGATGCATTCCAACGGGGGTACAGTTGACCAGCACATCCCCTTCCCAGCGTTCCAGTTCCCGGTAGGAGCGTTCCCCCTCTCGTGGCGTGCGGCTCACCAGGGTCACCTCCCCACCTCCATCCCGGATGGCCGTGGTCACCGCCCGGCTGGCGCCTCCCGTTCCCAAAACGGTAAACCGCCGGCCGGACACGCCGATGCCCTTCTGCGCCAGCATGGCCAGAAATCCATGGTAATCGGTATTATCCCCGTATAATAGTCCATCCCGCAAAGTGACGGTATTGATGGCCCCGATGCGTTCTGCCTGTGGAGAAAGAACATCCATCTGCTCCATCACCGTCCGTTTATAGGGGATGGTAACGTTGACTCCGCGGATGCCAAGGGTCCGGATAGCTTCCCCAAGGCCGCCGATACGGCCGCGGGGAACCTCTATCAGATGATAGGTGCCGGGGACGCCCAACTCCTTTAAGATGCGGGTATGAATCAGGGGGGACAGGCTATGGCCCAGAACCTCCCCGATCAATCCATAACATTCCATAGATGCTCACCAATCCTCACAACGACTGTGGTTTTTAGCCGCCTAAAGTTCGTTCTCCCATTTTATGGGCCTGATAGATTCCCAGCAGCCGCCAATGTTCGCTTAGGGACTGGGCAACCATTTCCGCCTCCTGGAAGTTCTCCCCCAAATCCCCGGAAAAATCCCCGTAAAAGCGGTATTCAAAGGGGCGGTGAGGGATGGGCCTCGACTCGATCTTGGTCATGTTGATGCCCCTTTGGGCAAAGACAGTCAACAGCTGTGCTAGGGTGCCCGGGCGGTTCTTTAGGGTGAATACCGCCGTGGCCTTGTTCCCCGGCCCCCTCATGGGTTCCCGGGTCACCACCAAAAAACGGGTGTTATTGTCCCGCACATCGTTGATGGCCTCCGCTAAAATCGTAAGACCGTAGAGGCTTGCCGCCCGTCGGCTGGCAATGGCCGCCCGGGTTTGGTCGCCGCACTCGGACACATATTTGGCGCTGGTAGCAGTATTGTAATAGGGAATCAGCCTCCACCCAGGGTGGGTATGGAGGAACCCCGCGCACTGAGCGATCCCCTGGCTATGGGAATAAACCTCCCGGATGTCGTCGAGGCGAGCACCCGGCAGAGCGAGAAGGTGCTGCTGCACCCCGATGACCCGCTCCCCCACCACGCTGAGGTTATACTTCTCCAAAAGGTCATATACCTCAAAGACCGATCCTGTGGTGGTGTTTTCCACCGGCAGGACCCCGCAGGGGACTTCCCCACCCTGTACCAGCTGGCAGAGCTCCTCAAAGGTATCGGTTCGCCGGACGGGGACCTCCTCCCCAAACAGTTCCCGGAGGGCCTGTTCTGAGAAGGACCCCGGAACTCCCTGATAGGCGATGGCTCCCTGCGCTCTCAAGGGGGAAAGCTCCTGGCAGGATTGCCGCTCCTCCGACAAAAGCTGGCGCTGATAATCCTTGCTGATGTTCATAAGAGCGGTATACAGTTCCCGCACGCCGGCATCATAGGCGTGGTTCTCCAACAACGCCTGTACCTTTTCCAGCACCTGGGCCTCCCGGGTTCCCTGGAAAACCTCCAGGTTATGGGCCAGCTTATACCGGGCAACATCCAACACCACATCCATCCGCTCCTCAAAAAGGGCGGTGATCTTCCGGTCAATGGCGTCAATTCGATTCCGATATTCCGTCAAATCCCCCATGCCGCTCTCTCCTTTAACAACTCCACCATGGCCATAGCCGCTACCCCCTCGATAACCGGTACCGCCCGGGGCACGATGCAAGGATCATGACGACCGCCCGTCTGAATGGGCTCCTCACGATGCCGGACGAGGGATACCGTTTGCTGCTCCCGATGGATGGAAGCGGTGGGCCGAACGGCCGCCCGAAACACCACCGGCATGCCACAGGTGATGCCCCCCTGGATACCGCCCCCTCGATTGGTACGGGTTTTCACTGCGTCCCCTTCCAAATAGAATTCATCGTTGCACTGGCTACCCCGCAGGGCCGCCATGGCAAATCCCAATCCGAATTCTACTCCTTTGACGGCGGGAACCGAAAACAACAAATGGGCGATCACCGATTCTGCCGAATCAAAGAAAGGAGCGCCCAGCCCCGCAGGAACCCCGAAGATTCCGCACTCGATGACGCCCCCTAGGGAATCCCCCTCCATGCGGGCAGCGTCAATCGCCTGTTCCATGGGCTTCCGTTTGGCTGGATCCAGCAAGGGCAGCACCTCCTTTGCCAGCTCTGGCAGGCGGGGATCCCCCGTTGGCACATCCAGAAGCCGCGCGTCCTGGATCCCCCCAAGGGCAGCCACATGGGCGTAGACGTCAATCCCATGGCAGCGCAGGATCTGTTTGCAGACCGCCCCACAAAATACCAAGGGTGCGGTGATCCGTCCAGAAAAATGTCCCCCGCCATGATGGTCCTCAAATCCGCCATACCGTACATGCCCGGTATAATCGGCATGCCCCGGACGGAGCAAATCCAACTCTTCCCCGTAATCCCCGCTATGGGCGCCGGTATTGGCAATGGTAGCGGAAAGGGGGGTGCCGGTGGTCCTCCCCCGATACAGGCCGCTCAAAATCCGGGGCGTGTCCGCCTCCTGGCGCTGGGTGGAGAGCGAATTCCGCCCAGGCGCCCGCCGTGCCATCTCAAAAGCAATGGCATCCAGATCCAGGGGCAGCCCACTTGGCAGGCCGTCTATGGTGATGCCGATGGCCGGGCCGTGGGACTCCCCGTAAATGCTTACGCGCAGATAATTACCCCATTGTCCACTCATCCGCTTTTCCTCCTAACGCCGTAAAATCCCGGAAAAATCCCGGATAGGACTTCCGTACACAGGGATAGTCCTCAAGGTAAATGGGCTCCTGGCAGACCGTGGCGGCCACGGCCAGCATCATGGCGATGCGGTGATCCCCGTGGCTCCACACCGTGGCACCCCCGGCAAGGCGCTCCACCCCCTGAATAAGAAATCCATCGGGAGTCTCCTCAATCCTGGCTCCCAGCTTGCTCAGTTCCTGGGCGGTAGCCGCCAGCCGGTCGCACTCCTTGATCCGCAGACGGGCCGCTCCGGTGATTTTCGTTTCCCCATGACAAAGACAAGCCGCCAAAGCCGCAATGGGCACAATATCGGGGCACTGGCTGCCATCGATATGAGTAGCCGTGAGCCGCTTTGGCGGAAGGACAGCGCCTCCATCCATCCGGCAGCCCATTCGAGAAAGGATATCCAGGATAGCCCGATCCCCTTGGGCGCTGTTGGAATCAAGCCCTGTCACCGACACACGGCTGCCCAACGCATCGGCAACCAGATAAAAAGCGGCCTGGGAATAATCCCCCTCTACCGCCCCGTCCCGGGGCCGATACCGTTGCCTGCCAGGAATATGGAATCTCTGATACATCTGGTTTTCCACCTGGATCCCATGGGCAAAAAGAGCCGAAAGGGTTAGATCCAAATACCCCTTGGATTCCATAGGCGTGGTGATGACCAGATCGGAATCCCCTTCCAAAACAGGCAGGGCCAACAGCAAACCGGTGATGAACTGGGAGCTGATGTCCCCTGGAACGGCATAGGTTCCCGGCGTCAGCCGTCCCTGAACCAGCAAATCCAGGTGTTCCCCCCGCCCTTCCTCATAGCGGATGTCCTGGGCCCGTGCGATATCCCGATACACCGTCATGGGGCGCTTGTGAAGGTTCCCCCGGCCGATGAACCGCACCGGCCTATTTTGCGTCAGCGCCAGGGGTACCAGGAACCGCAGGGTCGAGCCCGACTCGTTGCAGTCAATGGTAATTTCCCCATCGCCGGTCCCGGTCTGGATGCTAGCTCCGTCCAGAATAAGGGTATCTCCCTCAAGGGTCCATTCCGCTCCCAGGGCTCGAAGGCCCTTGAGGGTGGCCAGGATGTCGTCAGACGGGTCGATGCCGGTGATGCGGCTCTTCCCCTCCGCTAGGGCGGCACAGATGCACAAGCGATGGGCCATGCTCTTGCTGGGAGGCGCCGGAACGGTCCCGGCTAGGAGCCCAGGCTGGATTCTCATGGTTTTCATGCTGATAGCTCCTTAAAAAAAGCTGAGGTGGTATCGTAGAGATAGGCCTCCCCGATTCGTTTCAATAATACCACCTTTAGCACCGATCCCAAATTCTTTTTATCCCGGGCTACGGCGGCTAGTATTTCCTTGCCGTTCAATAGAGGATGCTCTACGGGCAGATCATAGACGGAAAGCACCCGCCGGATGCGGTCCGCTGTCCCTCGAGGAGTGAGGCCCTTTTTCTCCGCCAGACGGGTGATGGCTACCATTCCAACGGCCACCGCCTCCCCATGGGTAAGCCCCTCATACTGCTCTATCGTCTCAATGGCATGGCCCAGGGTATGGCCGAAGTTCAGCGCCATCCGCTCCCCCCGATCCCGGGGATCCCGCTCCACATAATCCCGTTTGATAGCCAAGCACCGGCAGATGATCTCCTCCATCCTTCCCCATAGGGCCTCTGGGCCCTGTTCCAGTAGGGAGAACAACTCTCCATCCCCGATGCAGCCATACTTTACGACCTCCCCCATGCCGTCAGCGTATACCCGCTGGGGCAGGGTGGAGAGAAGACCGGGATCCACGAACACCATCCGAGGCTGGTAGAAGCTGCCGACGAGGTTTTTCCCCTCCGGCAGGTCCACCGCCACTTTGCCTCCAATGGAGCTGTCCACCTGAGCCAACAGGGTGGTGGGCACCTGGATGTACGGCACCCCCCGCAGATAGGTAGCGGCGGCAAAACCCGCCAGGTCGCCGATGACCCCGCCCCCTAGGGCCAGCACCAGATCCTTCCGGGTGCAACCCAGAGCCAGAAGATCCTCATAGATGCGGGGTAGGTTCCCAAAGGACTTGGTGGCTTCTCCCGCCGGAAGCACCGTCCGGCCCACGGTAAAACCGTGGTGCCGGAGCTCCGCTTCCACCCGGTCCCCGTAAAGGGCGCTCACATGGCGGTCGGTCACCACCAGGATACGGGCCCCGGAATATTCCTCCCTGAGATGCTCCCCCATCCGGTCCAGTATGCCGTTCCCCAGAAGAATGGGATAGCTTTCTGGCCCCAAATTTACATGGATGCGCCGTTCCCCTTCCATAACCGTCTCCTTATAGCTCCCGGCCCACCGCCTGGGCGATCACCCGAAGTTCCTTCACTAGCTCATCCAGCACGCAGGGCTTGATGGACTGCTGGCCATCGCACAGAGCATGGGCGGGATCGTTGTGTACCTCAATCATCAGCCCATCGGCTCCCACCGCGATGGCCGCCTTGGCAAGGGGGGATACCATCCACCACTTGCCGGTGGCGTGGCTGGGATCCACCAGGATGGGCAGGTGGCTCAACCTCTTGATGGCAGGCACAGCTCCCAAGTCGGTGGTATTGCGGGTGTAGGTCTCGTAGGTGCGAATGCCCCGTTCACAGAGGATGACATTCTCGTTGCCGCCCGCCATGATGTATTCCGCAGACATCAGCCACTCCTCGTAGGTGGCGCAGAGACCCCGCTTTAGCAGGATGGGCTTGTGGATCTTGCCCAGCTGTTTCAAAAGATCGAAGTTCTGCATGTTCCGGGCGCCCACCTGGATGACATCTACATCCCGGACGAAGACGTCGATGTCATCGGGGGACATGAGCTCCGATACGATGGGCAGGCCGGTGATGGCCCGGGCCTCCTTCAAGAGCTCCAGGCCCTGGTATTTCAGCCCCTGGAAGGCGTAGGGGGAGGTACGGGGCTTGAAGGCGCCGCCCCGGAGGAATCCCGCCCCAGACTCCTTGACGCTCTTTGCCACCGATACGATCTGCTCCTCACTCTCCACCGAGCAGGGCCCGGCAATAAGAGCCAGCTTCACGTCCCCGATGGTCCGATCCCCCACCGTTACCACGGTGTTCTCGGGATGGAAGCTGCGGTTGGCTTTTTTGAAGGGTTCCGCCACATGCATGACCCGCTCTACATTGCGGTTGGCCTCGATGCGGGAGGGATCGATCTTGCTGGTATCCCCCACCAGGCCCAGGATGATGAGCTCTTTCCCCACCACGGGGTTTACCTCCACCCCCTGAGCGGAGAGCTGATCGGTGAGTTTGTCGATTTCCTTCTGCTGGGTTCCCTGTTTCAATACCACAATCATGACATTCAACTCCTTAAAAAATGATAAAACAAAAAGGAGAGCCCTTTTATGAGCTCTCCTTACGTTCCCGGTTCTGCTATCCCTGGCGGCTTATGCCCCCAAGGCCATAGGATGGCTACATAAAAGGATGTTTTTTGGGAAGCGGAAAAAGCCGAAGCTAAAATAGCTCCGGTAAGTAAAGCCGAAAAAGTTAACGCTATGGGCTTTACCCGCCAATCCTTTCATAACATCCTCCAGGCCATGCCATGTGATTGATGTTATTATATGCAGGCGAGCCGGTCATGTCAACGAATTTTTGCGATTTTTTCAGCTCAGTTTTCGGGAATCCCTTTGTTCCCAGCAACCCTTGGCTTATAATGGATGGGATAACGATGCCGAAATTCCGGCAGAAGGAGCCGTCATGCAATCAATGGAGATTCTTGCCCCGGTTGGGGGCCAGCAACAGCTGATCGCCGCCGTGCGGGCGGGGGCCGACGCCGTATACCTGGGCGCTCAGGGCTTCAACGCCCGGCGCAATGCCCAGAACTTTGACGAAACCGCCCTTCCCCAGGCGGTGGCCTATGCCCATGGCCGGGGGGTGAAGGTCCACGTTACCGTCAATACCCTTGTGACCGATGGAGAGCTCCCCGCCCTTATGGAGGAAATCCGCCGTATCGGGGAAGCGGGACCGGACGCCGTCATCGTTCAGGATCTGGCGGTGGCGGCCCTTTTCCGCCGCCATCTGCCCACCATGCCCCTCCACGCCTCCACTCAGATGACCATCCATAACCTAAGTGGGGCCAAAGCCCTCATGGATCTCGGCTTTCGCCGGGTGGTCCTAGCCCGGGAACTAACCCTTCGCGAAATCGAAACCATTGCCCGCGGCGTGCCTTTAGAGGTGGAGACCTTTGTCCACGGTGCTCTGTGCATGAGCCTCTCGGGCCAGTGTTATCTCTCCTCCCTATTGGGGGGCCGCAGCGGCAACCGAGGGCTTTGCGCCCAGCCCTGCCGGCTCAACTACCAAGCAGGAAGCCGGGAATACGCCCTCTCCCTCCGGGACATGTCCTACATCCAGCATATGAAGGAGCTGTCGGAGGCGGGAGTGGTCTCCCTGAAAATCGAGGGACGGATGAAACGGCCGGAGTATGTAGCCGCCGCCGTCACTGCCTGCCGAGCCGCTCGGGAGGGGCGGGAACCGGATCTTGCCAGTTTGGAAGCGGTATTCTCCCGCAGCGGCTTTACCGACGGATACCTCACCGGCAAGCGGGACCTTTCCATGTTTGGACGTCGGACAAAGGAGGATGTAGCGCGATCAGCTCAAGCCCTCCGGGGCCTAGGAGAGCTCTACCGCCGGGAATACGCCCATATCCCGGTGGAAATGTCCCTGACGGCAAAAACAGGGAGCCCCGTGACCCTTCTGGTCACCGATGGACAGCACTGGACAACGGCGGAAGGCGCGCTGCCCCAGCCGGCTCAGACCCGGCCCCTGGATGAGGCCTACGCCCGCCGAAGCCTGGAGAAGACCGGGAACACCCCCTTTGTCCTAGGCCGGCTGGAGACCCAGATTGAGCCGGGCATCATGGTACCCCAAAGCCAGCTCAACCAGCTGCGCCGAGAGGCCCTGGAGAGCCTGCTAAAACTCCGCAGCGTCCCGACGGACCATCCCTTTGTGGAGGGCGCCGTTCCCCATACCGTGGGCAAGCGAAGCGCGGAGGAGCCCCGGCTTCATATCCGCTTGGAAACGCTTCACCAGCTCTCCCCTGCCCTTTTAGAAGCGGAGCGGATCGTCCTTCCCATTGGGGAATTGGAGCAGGATCCATCGCTGATCCAGGTCCTGGGAAGCCGGCTGGTGTGCGAGCTTCCGGCCCTGGTGTTTCCCCCGGAGGAGGAGGGGCTCCGAGAGCGGCTGGTCCGGCTCAGGGAACAGGGGCTTCAGGCGGTCTGTGTCCACAATTTGGGAACCCTCCATCTGGGGCGGGAGCTGGGGTTCCGGCTCCACGGGGGCTATGGGCTCAACATCTTAAATTCCGCGGCACTCATGGAATATCAATCCCTGGGGCTTTCCGACGCCACCCTGTCCTTTGAGTGCGCCATGGGAGACGTCCAGCGGATGGATCATAGCATTCCGACGGGAATCCTGGGATACGGCCATCTGCCTTTGATGCTGTTACGGGCCTGTCCCGCCCAGGGTCCAAAAGGCTGTGGAAGCTGCGATGGACGCCCCGCCCTTGTGGATCGTTTGGGCGCTTCCATCCCTCTTCTCTGCCAGGAAAAGCGCTATACCGTACTGCTAAACCCCATCCCCCTGCATCTAGCCCATCGAAGGATCCAGGGGATGGCCTTCCTTACCCTCTATTTTACCAAGGAAACACCGGAAGAGTGTGTCCGCGTCTGGGAGGACTACCAATCGGGACGGGCATACGAGGGGCTCCGCACCGGCGGGCTCTATTACCGGGAACTGCAATAGGAGGTCCTATGAACAAACCTGAATTATTGGCTCCTGCCGGGGACATGGAAAAGCTAAAAACCGCCCTTTATTTTGGCGCAGATGCCGTCTACCTGGGCGGGCCGGGGCTCCATCTCCGGGCAGCCTCTGCGGATTTTACCCTGGATGATCTCCAAACCGGGGTGGAATATGCCCATGGCCTGGGAAAACGGGTATATGTCACCGTCAACGCCTTTGCCCGGAATGGGGATTTCGAAACGCTTCCAGAGTATGCCCAGGCCCTTTCCCGTATGGGCGTAGACGCCATGTTGGTGGCGGACATCGGCGTGCTGGCCGCCGTAAAAAAAGCGGCACCCAGTCTTCCGGTTCATATCAGTACCCAGGCCAACTGTACCAACTATGCGGCAGCCAACGCCTATCACGACCTGGGCGCCAGCCGGGTGGTGCTGGCCCGGGAGCTCTCCATGGAGGAAATTGGGGAGCTGCGATCCAAAATCCATCCCGGCCTGGAGCTGGAAGTGTTCATTCACGGCGCCATGTGTATGGCCTATTCAGGACGATGCCTCATCAGCTCCTATCTCACCGGCCGGGATTCCAATCGAGGCGGCTGCGCCCAGCCCTGCCGCTGGACCTATGCCCTCATGGAGGAAAGCCGGCCCGGGGAATATTTTCCCGTCTATGAGGAGGATGGCTTTACCACCATTCTAAGCTCCTGTGATCTCAACACCATGGCATTTGTGGACCAGTTGGCGGACATGGGCATCGACTCCCTGAAGATCGAAGGACGGATAAAGTCTCCCTACTACGTAGCCACGGTGATCAACGCCTATCGCCGCCGATTGGACGGCTCCGCGCCGGTGGAGCAATTAGAACAGGAACTCCTCTGCGCCAGCCATCGGGCGCAATCCAGCGGCTTTTACTTTGGGGAGCTCAAACGCCATACCCCCGATCCCGGGATCTACCATCAGAACTGCCTTTTCATCGGTCCTGTGCTGGAACAACACCATGGGCGCATCCTGGTAGAACAGCGCAACCGGTTTGGCATCGGCGACCGGCTGGAAGTGCTGTCCCCCCATTCCCTAGGAGACTCCTTTATGGTGGAAGGACTTTGGGATCGGGACGGCGCCCCACTCTTGGAAGCCATCCATCCCCAGGAGGCTGTTTGGGTCTCCTGCCCGTTCTCCCTCTCCCCCGGTGATCTGTTGCGCCGGCGCATCTCTGATTAAAAAAGGGATGGATCACAGCGGTGATTCATCCCCTCTTTTTCCCTATCGCCAGGTGGCTGTGGATCTACAGTAACGATGTACTTCATTCATCTTGATAGATCGTCTTTCCAAATTGAAATGCCTTTTCAAGATGGCCTGTTTCCTCGATCCGAGGCCTACCATTGGTACTGCCGCATCCCCCAGCCAACAGCATCCCCTTGTCATGAAAACCAATATAATTCACAAGTGCAAATCGATAATAGGACACCACCTGCTCAAATGTCCAAAACAGGTCGTCCGCAGCCGTTACAAGCAACGCACAATCCTTGACAGGATACCGCTCATATCGGCCGGCAGGTGGATTGGGATCCTCTTCCGCAATGCAATAGAACCGCTCGATGAAGGCTTTTAATCTGGAGGATATCGTCCAAAAATACAGTGGAGTGGCAAATACAATCAAATCGGCTTCCTTGATCTTGGGAACCATCTGGTTGAAGTCGTCTTTTTGGACGCAGGGTTTGCCATAGCGGCACGCGTTGCATCCCAAACAGCCTTTTATCTCTTTCTTTAATAGGAAAACGGTCTCGACCTGATGGCCTGCTTCCCTTGCCCCTTTTTCAAAACACGCGGCCAGCTGGGCCGTGTTTCCGTTTGGCCGGCCGCCGCCCTGTACGATGAGGATTCGTTTCATTCTTCTTCCCTCCCAAATGAATTTGATTTGGCGCGCGCGATCCAAGGATGCGAAAACAGCGGCCGCATCCTCGCGTCCGCTGTTTTGCGCTTTTCTATTGCTCCCTTGGAACCCTCCAAGAGCGTAAGACGTTTAAGCGTTTTTATTCTTGATGTACTCGTCGATGGCCGCGGCGGCATGCTTGCCGGCGCCCATGGCCAGAATCACGGTAGCAGCGCCGGTAACGGCGTCGCCGCCAGCATATACGCCCTCGCGGGTGGTAAGCCCACTGTCATCCCGGGTAATAAGGCAGCCCTTGCGGTTGGCCTCCAATCCAGGGGTAGTGCTGCGGATAAGGGGATTGGGGCTGGTACCGATGGACATGATCATGGTATCCACATCCAGTACAAATTCGGAGCCTTCCTTGACCACCGGACGGCGGCGGCCGCTCTCATCGGGCTCGCCCAGCTCCATCTCTACGCAGCGGAGGCCGCCAACGTTGCCCTCGCCATCGTCAATAACCTCAACCGGGTTGCTCAGCAGCTTAAAGATGATGCCTTCCTCCTCGGCATGCTCCACCTCTTCCTTCCGGGCGGGGAGCTCCTCCATGCCGCGGCGGTAAACGATGTAAACATCCTCGGCGCCCAGGCGCTTGGCACAGCGGGCCGCGTCCATGGCTACGTTGCCGCCGCCAACCACAGCCACCTTCTTGCCCCGCTTGATGGGGGTCTTGCTGTCCTCACGATAGGCCTTCATCAGATTGACTCGGGTCAGGAACTCATTGGCGGAGTAAACGCCGTTGAGGCTCTCGCCGGGGATGCCCATAAACATGGGAAGACCGGCGCCCGAAGCGATATAGATGGCCTCATTGCCCATCTCAAAAAGATCGTCCACGGTAAGGACCTTACCGATGACCATATTGGTCTCCACATCCACGCCCAGGGCGGTGAGATTGTCGATCTCCTCCTGAACGATAGCCTTGGGAAGACGGAACTCGGGAATGCCATAAACCAGAACGCCCCCCGCCAGATGCAGGGCTTCGTAAATGGTCACCTCATAGCCCAGCTTGGCCAGATCCCCCGCAGCGGTCAAACCGGAAGGACCGGCGCCGATCACCGCAACCTTATGGCCGTTGGGAGCGGGCTTCTGAGGTTTCTCCTTGCTGTTGGCCCGATGGTAGTCGGCAACAAACCGCTCCAGCCGGCCAATGCCCACGGGCTCGCCCTTGATACCCCGGACGCAGGCGCTCTCGCACTGGGTTTCCTGGGGACAAACCCGGCCGCAGACGGCGGGCAGGGTGCTGCTGGCGGACAAAATCTCGTAGGCGCCCTCCATATCCTCTTCCGCCACCTTCTCAATAAAGGCGGGAATATCGATCATTACAGGGCAGTGGGCCACGCAAGGCTTGTTGGGGCAATGAAGGCACCGCTTGGCCTCGTTGACCGCCATCTCATAGGTATAGCCCAGGGCCACTTCGTCAAAGTTCTTATTGCGGACATTGGGATCCTGGGAAGGCATGGGACACTTCTTGGGATCCATATTACGCTGTACCGCCATCTCACTCAACCTCCTTGGTAAAAAGCTTACAGGCTTCCTCCCGGGCATGGGCCTCTGCCTCATGATACATGGTACCCCGCTTCATAGCCTCGTCGAAGTCCACAAGGTGGCCGTCAAAATCCGGGCCGTCCACGCAGGCAAACTTGGTCTCGCCCCCCACCGTCAGCCGACAACCGCCGCACATGCCGGTGCCGTCGATCATGATGGGGTTCATGCTCACGGTGGTCTTGATGCCGTATTTCTTGGTGGTTAGGGTGACGAACTTCATCATGATCAAGGGACCAATGGCGATGACCTCGTCATACTGATTGCCCTCATTGATGAGGTTCTCCAGGGCTACGGTAACCACGCCCTTCTCTCCATAGGAGCCGTCATCCGTCATCACCACGAGTTTGTCGCTGACGGCGTTGAACTCATCTTCCAGGATCAAAAGATCCTTATTGCGGAAACCGATGATCGAATGTACCTCACAGCCCAGCTCATGGAGCTTTTTCGCGGTGGGATATGCGATGGCGCAGCCCACGCCGCCGCCTACCACAGCAACCTTTTTGAGGCCCTCCAGCTCGCTGGCCCGGCCCAGGGGGCCCACGAAATCGTGAAGGCCGTCCCCCACAGACAGGCTGTTCAATTCCATGGTGGCGCCGCCCACGATCTGGTAGATGATGGTAATGGTGCCGTTCTCCCGATCATAATCGGCAATAGTCAAGGGAATCCGTTCGCTGTCCGCCTTGGACCGCAGGATGATGAACTGGCCCGGCTCCGCCTTCTTGGCGATAAGAGGGGCTTGGATCACCATCTTGGTAACGGTTGGGTTCAATGCTTCTTTGGATAAGATTTTATACATGAGTCCATCCATCCTCGCTTTTAAATTAAATTCACTAGTGTTTATAATAGCGGCCAAAGCGCAAAGTTGCAAGGCAACTTTGCGCTTTGGAAGAGTTTACATTTTAGATATGCAAATCATGAAAGAGCTCTCTGCAGTTCCCGATTAAAAATCGATCTTCTTGCCGTCGTAGATGTAGCGGAACAGCTTCTCCATCTCCACAGGGGTGATAGCCCGGGGATTGCTGCCGGTGCAGGCGTCGCCCACAGCCAGCTCGGCAATCTTGGCGATCTTCTCGTTAAACTCCTTCTCCTCGATGCCGAATTCACGCAGGGTCTTGGGGATGCCCAGCTCCACGTTGTAGGCGTCGATCTTGTCGCACAGGGCCTTAACCAACTCATCGTCGGTGCTGCCGGGCAGCTTCACAAACCGGGCGATGTCAGCATAGCGCTTCTTGGCGGTAGCATCCTTGGCGTTGTACTGGATGACATAGGGCAGATAGATGGCGTTGGCGCAGCCATGGGGGATGTGGCCGGTGCTGAAAGCGGCGCCGGTCTTATGGGCCATGGAGTGCACGATGCCCAGGAGAGCGTTGCTGAAGGCCATGCCAGCTAGGCACTGAGCGTAGTGCATCTGCTCGCGGGCATCCATATCGCCGTTGTAAGAAGCGGGTAGGTTCTCGAACACCATCTCGATGGCACGCAGGGCCAAAGGATCGGTGAAGGGGCCGTTCATGGTGGATACATAAGCCTCGATGGCGTGGGTCAGCGCATCCATACCGGTGTGGGCAGTCAGGGTCTTGGGCATGGTCTCAGCCAGCTCAGGATCCACCACGGCCACGTCGGGAGTGATGTTGAAGTCAGCCAGAGGATACTTGATGCCCTTGGCGTAATCGGTGATAACCGAGAAAGCGGTCACCTCGGTAGCGGTACCGGAGGTGGAGGGGATGGCCAGGAACTTGGCCTTCTGCCGCAGCTCCGGGAAGGAGAAGGGCTGAATGATCTCCTCAAAGGTGGTGTCGGGATACTCATAGAAAACCCACATGGCCTTAGCGGCGTCAATGGGGGACCCGCCGCCCATGGAGATGATCCAGTCGGGCTGGAACTCCCGCATGGCCTCGGCGCCCCGCATTACGGTCTCCACGGAAGGATCGGGCTCCACGTTCTCAAAGAGCTGAACCTCCATGCCAGCCTCTTTCAGATAGCCCACGGCCTTATCCAGAAAACCAAAGCGCTTCATGGAACCGCCGCCCACCACAACGATGGCCTTTTTGCCTTTCAGCGTCTTCAATACCTCAAGAGAACCTTTGCCATAGTACAAGTCACGGGGAAGTGTAAAGCGTGCCATTCTTATAACCTCCTATAATAGATTCTTATTGGATCTCTCTCCCCCTCTCCGTATTGCAGCCGGAGAAGGTTTGATAAAATTTTAACAATATCTTGCGAAAGAAAAGCCGAATCAACGTACGGCATGGAATGAAACTTTCAGTTTTTGATTCTCTCGTTTTGAAACAGGCGCTCCATTTTCTAGCATTTCCCTCTTTCGATTCTTATTATAGTCTTTCTTTTCTATGGCGGGTAATGCATAATTGAAATAGACCGTATATGTTCCATCATATGTTAATATTTTCACAAACATTCGTTTCATTGGATGTGCCAGGAGGGGACCATGAATTTACAGCAGTTGCGCTATGCCGTCGAGGTGGAAAAGACCTCCAGCATTACCCAGGCGGCAAAAAACCTTTATATGGGGCAGCCCAATCTCAGCAAGAGCATCAAGGAATTGGAGCAGGACTTGGGCATCACCATCTTTACCCGAAACGCCAAGGGAGTGGAACCCACCAGCATGGGGCTTCAGTTTCTACGCTACGCCCATGAAATCTTGGACAAGGTGGATGAGCTTAGCAGCCTGTTTCAACCCCAGCATGAGACCACTTTGCGTTTCAGCGTTTCCCTTCCCCGGGCCACCTATGCTTCCGTTGCCTTTGCCAACTTTATCAACCGGCTGGACCGCTCCCGGCCCTTGGATATCCTCTGCCGGGAGACCAATTCTCTGGCCATCGTAGGGGATGTCAGCGTAGGAACCAGCGTTATGGGCGTGCTCCGCTACCAGGACATCTATGAAAGCTATTTTCTCAACCTCTTGAAAAAGAATAATTTGCAGTACCAGGTACTGTGGGAATACCGCATGATGCTGTTGGTTCATAAAAGCCATCCCTTGGCCGAATGTACCGATGTCCCCTACGAAAGGCTGCAGGAATATACCGAAATCATCCATGGGGATTTCCAGGTGCCCGCTCTTCCCCCTGCTCAGATGAAACAGCTTGCTCGTTCCGATAATCGTATCTTCATCTATGACCGGGGCAGCCAATTCGATCTGCTGGAACGGGTCAAAGGCACCTATCTATGGGTGAGCCCCCTGCCCCAGGAGGTGTTGGATCAGCATGACATGGTCCAGTTAAAATGCAGCGGGGCGGGCATCCACCGGGATCTGGTGATCTACCACCAAAGCGATGGATTGGAGGAATACGAGCGGCAGTTTATCGAGGAGCTAAAACAGGAGGTCGCCATCCTGGATCAATCCATCCAATAGTTCAGTGTATGAAGCGCCCGGCAATGCCGGGCGCTTCACGCCCATCCCTCCTCACAAATTTACCATACGGTTGCTTTTATTCTATTATGAGGAGGCAAAAATGGAAAATTTGGCTAACCATCATAAAAAAGGACCGGGAAAATCCCGGCCCTTTTTTGCCGTCTATCGTTCCTCTCGGAAGAAATTGGTACCACAGCTCTTGGGCTGAAGCCCCTCCTTGGATTGACGAATACTGGTTATGATGATAACCAAAATGGTCGCCACAAACGGCAGCATCACATAGATGGCAATGGGGATCTTGGCGGATACATACAACCGCAAAATGCTGAGACCGCCAAACACCAGGGAGCCGATCACCGCCCGGCCTGGTTTCCAGGCCGCGAAGATCACCAGCGCCACCGCAATCCAGCCCAAACCGTTGACACAGTTGTACACCCAGGTGCCCCCGCAGGTAGCCATGATCACATACACCCCGCCCAAACCACAGAGTCCGCCGCCCAGGCAGGTGGCCATGTACTTGTACTTGGTTACACTGATACCAACCGCATCGGCAGCCGCGGGATCCTCCCCCACCGCGCGGAGGTTGAGGCCGGTCCGGGTATGCTTGAGGAACAGCGCCATGCCAATGGCGATAGCGATTCCAAGGTAAACAAAGATGTTGTACTGGAAGAAAAGCTTGCCCACATAGGGGATATCGCTCAAAAGCGGAATGCTCAGCCTGGAAAAAGCGCCGCTGACCTTGGCGCTTACCACCGCCGCTCCGCCGGGAGCCGATCGCATCAACGCGTCCCCGATCATGTTGCCAAAGGCCACCCCGAAGATGGTAAGGGTCAGACCGGTAACGTTTTGGTTGGCCTTTAAGGTCACCGTCAAAAAGCAATAGATGAGCGCGCCCAAAGCGCCGGCCAAAAAGGCGCCGATCACCGCCATTATGGCGCTGTCGCAGGTATAGCCCAGCACCAATCCCATGGAGGCGCCCATATACATCATACCCTCCACACCCAGGTTCAGGTTGCCGGACTTCTCGGTGAGAATCTCCCCTAACGTACCATACAAAAGAGGGGTACCCGCCAACACCGCGGCATAAACAAAGCTGATGATGTAGCTTACGGTCTCATTCATGGTCCCGATGCTCCTTTCTCCTCCAAACCAAGCGGTAGCGGATAAAGAACTCACAGCCCAGCATGAAGAACAGGATGATGCCCGTCAGCACCTCGGCGGCGGCATTGCTGATGGCGAATACCGTCTGGATGCTGTTGCTGCCCTTATCCAGAATGCTGAACAAAAAGGTGGTTACCAGCATGGCCACTGGATTAAGATTCCCCAGCCATGCTACGGTGATAGCGGTAAAGCCCACGCCGCCGGCCACCGTCTCCACCAGAGTATGGTCGGCTCCCGTTACCTGAAGCATGCCCGCGATTCCACACAAGGCTCCCGACAGGAACATGGTCCGCATGATGATGCGCCCCACGTTCATTCCGGCGTACTTAGCGGTGGGTTGGCTCTCCCCCACCACGCTGATCTCGTAGCCCTGCTTGGTACGGTTCAGGTAGAAATACATCACCCCAACCAGAACTAGCGCCACAATCCAGCCGATGTGGACGCCAAATACTTTGGGCAGCCGGGCGGCGGTATCAAATCGAGCGATCTGAGGAAACCCAGTGTTGGCCGGATTGATCCAAGGCCCTTCCCGCAGATACTGGATGATGTATACCGCCACATAGTTCATCATCAGGGTAAACAGGGTTTCATTGGTATTGAATTTCGCCTTGAAATAGGCCGGAATTAACCCCCACAGGCCTCCGAAGACCGCTCCGGCCAAGAACATAACCAGGAACAAAAACGGCTGCGGGATTTTATCCGCATAGAAGAGGGCAAAATAGGTGGCTGCGATGGCCCCCAAGCAGATCTGCCCCTCAGCGCCGATGTTCCAGAATTTCATTTTAAAGGCCAGTGCCACGCCCAGGGATGTGATCAAAAGGGGAATGGCAATGCGGATGGTCTCCCGTAGGGCCGCTGGCGTCATAAGGGCCCCCGTTACCATCTGGCCATATACCGCCACCGGATTTTTCCCCAAGAGGGCGATGAGCAGTCCCCCGGTGACAAAGGCTGCCAGCAGGGCCAGCACTCGGATCAGGATGGATTTTCCCCGGGTAAGATCGGTGCGTTTGACCATCCGTACCAGGGGCTGGTTGTGATGATGGTTATTCTGCTTCATGATCCGCACCCTCCCCCGCTACATGGACCATCATCAGGCCCAACTGTTCCTTGGTGGCCATCCGAGCGTCCACCACGCCGCTGACCCGGCCCCCGCACAGCACCAAAATTCGGTCGCTCAGCTCCAACAGCACATCCAAATCCTCCCCGATGAACAGTACCGCCACGCCCTTTTCCTTCTGTTCATTCAAAAGGTTGTAGATGGTATAGGTGGAGTTGATGTCCAGCCCCCGGACGGGATAGGCGCTGATGAGAATGGCGGGGGCGCTGTCGATCTCCCGTCCCAGCAACACCTTCTGCACATTGCCCCCCGATAGCATCCGCACCGGTGTGTGGATGCCCGGCGTCACGATGTCCAGCTTTTCAATGAGGGACTCCGCCTGGGCTGCCGGCGCTTTTCGATCCACCAAAGGCCCGGGATGCTCCCCGTAATTCTTGAGCATCATGTTTTCCACCATGTCGAGGCCGCCCACCAGGCCCATGCCCAGCCGATCCTCCGGCACAAAGGCCATAGAGATGCCCTTTTTGATGATCTCCCTCGGGGTCTTGCCCACCAGATTCTCGCTGACCTCCACCCCATCCACATGGTTTTTGTAGAGGATAGCGCCGCCGGCCACATCGTAAAGCCCCGCGATGGCCTCACACAACTCCCGCTGGCCGCTGCCCGCCACACCTGCTACTCCTAAAATCTCTCCTGAGCGCAGGGTAAAGCTCACATCATCCAGTACTTTGTGCCCCTCGCTTCCCAGGCAGGTGAGGTTCACCACCCGAAGCCGATCCTCCGGATCCTTTACCGGGGACCGGTGAATCTCCAGACTAACGCTGCGGCCTACGATCATCTCCGTCAAGGTGGGGACGTCCATCTCGGCGGTTTCCACCGTACCCACCGCATGGCCCCGGCGCAGCACCGTCACCCGGTCCGAAATGGCCATCACCTCGTTGAGTTTATGGGTGATGATGATCACCGCTTTACCGTCCTCCTTCATCCGCCGAAGGATGGCAAACAGCCGATCGATCTCCTGGGGCGTCAGTACAGCGGTGGGCTCGTCCAAAATCAAAATATTAGCGCCCCGGTACAGGACTTTTAGAATCTCCACCGTCTGCTTCTCGCTGACGGACATATCGTAGACCTTCTTCTCCGGGTCCACCTCCAAGCCATACCGGGCGCTGATCTCCCGGATCTCCTGGCTCAGCTTCTTCCGGGACAACCGCTGCTTGCCCGGCAGCCCCAGGACGATGTTCTCCATACAGGTCAGCACATCCACCAATTTAAAGTGCTGGTGGATCATCCCAATGCCCAGATCAAAGGCGTCCTTGGGGGAACGAATGGAACAACTCTCTCCCCGCACCAGAATCTCCCCTTCATCCGGGTAATAGATCCCCGACAGGATATTCATAAGGGTGGTTTTGCCCGAGCCGTTCTCCCCCAAAAGCGCCAAAATTTCTCCCCACCGTAGGGTGAGGGAGACGTCTTGGTTGGCGATGACCGGGCCAAAGGTCTTGGTCACATGTCGCAATTCAATGGCGTTTTCCATGGATATCCACCTTATACGCAAAATAGAAAGATGGGGTTATGCACATGGTATAACCCCATCCCTTCCTCACTATTCTGGGATGCGGATTAGTCTACCCGCACGCCCTTTACCAGCCAGGTCATCTGCTGAGCAATGAGCAGGTCGGAGGCTTTCTCGCCTTCCGCAATCTGCAGGTTGCCCTCGTTGTCGTAGATGGGCCCGTTGAATACGTCAAACTCGTCGTTCTCATCCACGATCCTGTCATAGGCTTCCTTGATCTTTTCCTCGGTGCCGGGAGCCACGTTCTTGGACAAGGGAGACAGATAGCAGGTGCCGATGGCCATGCTGCCCAGATGAATGCCGCCGGTGAAGGTGCCGTTCAGAGCATCCTCAACCAACTGGGTCATGATGGCGCCCCAGTTCCAGACAGGCGCGCACAGATGAGCGTCGGGAGCGAACTCGGTCATGTCGTTGTTGTAGCCGCAGCCCCACTTGCCCCGCTCCTGCGCGGCCACCTGGGGACCGGTGGTATCCACATGCTGAGCGATCACGTCGCAGCCCTGATCCAAAAGGGCCTCGGCAGCCTGCCGCTCGCCGGTGGGATCATACCAGCTGTTGGTATATTTAACGATAACTTCAATGTCGGGATTTACGGACTGAGCGCCCAGGGTAAAGGCGTTGATGCCGCTGTTGCACTCGGAATTGCTGAAGGCAGCCACATAGCCCAGCTTATTGGTCTCGGTACGCATACCAGCGGCGATACCCGCCAGATACCGAGGCTGATAAACCCGGCCGAAATAGTTGCAGAAGTTGGTCTCGTTGGACTTGATGCCGGTGGCATGGCAGAAATACACCTCAGGATGCTCCTTTGCGGCCTCATCCATGAAGTCCATAAAACCGAAGCTGTTGGCAAAGATGATATTGCAGCCCGACTCGATGAGCTCGTTGATGGCGTCGGCACAGGCGCTATCCTCGGATACGTTGGCCTTGACGATCATCTGATCATCCCGCAGGCCAAGCTGCTCCTGCATGTACAGGCGGCCCTTTTCGTGGGCATAGTTATAGCCGTTGTCGCTGGGATCGCCGATGTAGATCAAGCCGATCTTCACGTTTTCCTTGGTCAATTTGCCGTCAGTCCCGCCGCCGTTGCCAGCGTCTCCGCCGCAAGCAACCAGGGACAGGGCCAGCATGACACAGAGTGCTGCCACCAACCACTTTTTCATTGCGTCCTCTCCTCCAAAACCAATCAAAAAATTCCCCGCTGCCATTTTGCACCGAGGTGACATCCATATGATACGCTATTTTTTGCAGCCTGCCTAGAGCAAACCCGTCATTTTTCTTGCAGTTTTTGCAAATTACGACGGAATTTTTGAAAGACAGTCCTCTCTGCCCTGAAAACAAAACAAAAAAACGCCCCCGGAACCGCCTCTCCGGGAGCATTTTCCCAATCTTTGCATAATCGGCGTCACGCCTGGCGGAAACGAAACTTGCCGTCCTCCACCCCTTCAATGATAGCCAGGGACTGCAGGTTAATCCCCCGTTCCCGCAGGCGTTTGCCCCCCTCCTGGAAGCCTTTTTCCACCGCCACACCCACGCCCATCAACTGGGCGCCAGCCATATCCACGATGTCGATGAGTCCGCGCAGCGCCTCGCCGTTGGCTAAAAAGTCATCGATGATCAAAACTCGGTCCTCAGCACCGAGCCACTGCTTACTTACCAAAAAGGTGACCTTTCTATTATAGGTATAGGAGTAGATCTCGCTGGCGTAGAGGCCCCCCTCGATGTTATCGGATTTGGCCTTTTTCGCAAATACCACCGGCACATCAAAATACTGGGCGGCAATGACGGCCACAGCGATGCCGGATGCCTCCGCCGTCAAAATTTTGGTTACGCCCAGATCCCCAAACAGCCGGTAAAATTCCTTTCCCATGCGGTTCAATAGCTTGGTATCGATCCGATGGTTCAAAAAGCCGTCCACCTTGATGATCCTGCCATCGATGATCCTACCTTCCTGGGCAATGCGCTCCTCCAGCTCCTTCATGGACCCCTCTCCCCTATCCGTCGTTGATGAAATGTTGATGAAATTTAGTATAGCACAAATCCATGGCCGTGTACCATTTTCTTGATAATTCATAAGGAGATCGGCGGGCCAACACAACGGAACCATGGACAGAAGAAAAATACCGTGCTATAAAAAAATCATGAATGATACCGGGTGCCCCAATATCGAGGAAATCGACGGCGGGCTTCTGCGCCGGAAAGACGGCAGAAAGGTATTGTGCCAATGAGATACGGTATGACATCCATCATGCCCCATGAGTCGCCAAACCAGTGGGCAGAGGACTTGGCAAAGCGCGGCTTCACCGCCGCCTATTTTCCCGCCAAGGAAACGGCTTCCGACCGTGAGATCTTCGCCTATGAAAAGGCTGCAAAGGATCACAATCTGGTGATCGCGGAGATGGGCATATGGAAAACCCCGTTTGCCCAGGATTCCAAGGAGGCCGAAAAAAGCAAAAATATCTGCTTGCGTCGATTGGAAATCGCGGACGCGGTAGGGGCCAAATGCTGTGTCAACGTTTCCGGAGCGGCGGGAGAAATTTGGTATGCCTACTATCCGGAAAACTATTCGGAAGCGACCTACTGGAAAAACGTGGAGTTTGTCCAGTGGCTTTTGGATACGGCAAAGCCAAAAAGCACCTACTACGCGCTGGAGATCATGCCCTGGATGCTGCCGGATAGCGCGGAAAGCTATTTGAAATTCCTCTGGGATGTCAACCGTGACCGGTTCGCCGTGCATTTTGATCCGGTAAATCTCATCAACAGCGTTGAAAAGGTCCGCCACTATGGTGATATGCTGGAAAGCGCCATCATCCAGATGCATCCCTATATCAAAAGCTGTCATCTCAAGGATTTTCTTCTGGCGGACGGCTATACGCCAAACGTCCGGGAAACCATCCCGGGAAGGGGCTGGGCCGATCTTTCCAGGTATCTGAAGCTAATCCACAGGCTGGATCCCCAGATGCCGATGCTCTTCGAGCACCTCCATACCTGGGAGGACTACGAAGAGGCGCTTGCTCATGTTCAACAGCTGGAATCCCGGCTGTTTCCCCAGGATTGATGTCCCCGGGTCAACGCTTCCAGGCCACCTGTCCTCCCACAAGGGCATGGGTTAGGATCAGTTGAGGGGTCAGCACCACAACGTCGGCCAGCTGGCCCACATCGATCTCTCCCCGGTCCATAAGGCCGATGGAGCGGGCGGGGTTATAGCTGAGCATCCGGCTGGCCTCCTCCACCGTCAGGCCAATGACGTTGACAAAATTGCGGAAAGCCTGGTCCATGGTCAGCGTGCTGCTGGCCAGAGTCCCGTCCGGTAGGCGGCAGATTCCATCCACCACCGTCACCTTTCGATCACCCTCTAAGAAATCGTACTCGCCGTCCGGCATGCCTGCCGCCTGCATGGCATCGGTAATGCCGATGATCCGGCCCACTCCCATAAACTTCACCGCAAGGCGGATCATAGCGGGATTCACATGAATGCCGTCGCAGATGATCTGTCCATGGATTCGGTCATCCAAAAAGCATCCCACGGGGGTGGTATCCGCACGATGATTCATGGGCGGCATGCCGTTGTATAAATGGCTGGCCTGGGTGGCGCCCCAGTCTGCGGCAGCCTTCACCGTAGCGGAATCCGCCGTGGTATGGCCAATGGCCGCCACCACCCCATGATCCGCCAAATATTCCACAACGGCCTGCGCTCCCTCCATCTCAGGAGCGATGGTCATCATCTTCACATCCCGGAGGTCTGGACCGCACATCTCGATCAGGGTATCCAGACGGGGCGGCCGGATGCTCTCCACCGTAATAGCTCCATTGCGCTCCGGATTCACAAAGGGCCCCTCTAGATGGGCGCCGGCAATCCTAGCCCCAGGACAACCCATGGCCTCCCTAGTATCCTGCAAAATTCTCCGATGCTCCTCCGGCGTTCCCGCGAAGGTGGGTAGATAGCTGGTAACGCCCTGGCTGGGCATTCGGGCCGTTAGCGCTTCGATGGCCTCCCGGCCCATGAGGGTGGCATATCCATAGGCGCCATGGACGTGGACGTCCACAAAACCCGGCAACACATAGCCTCCCTGAGCATCCAAACAGGGGCCTTCCGTCTCAGTCTGGCCTCCTATCTGGGCAATTCGCCCATTTTCCATGAAAAGATCCCCTTCCACAAATCCCCGAGGCGTCAGAATCCGTCCGTTTACGATGCGCATGGCCTACCTCCTATAATCAATATATCATGATGTCTTAAAACCTATTTGTCCCACTCCCTGTCATAGACCACCTTGCCGTCCATAATGGTCTTTTGCACAAAGAGATCGGAGGTCATCAGAACAAGGTCTCCCTTTCTCCCCCGCTCAACTTTGCCCCGATGGGTTTCCCCAATGGATTTTGCCGGATTCTCCCCGCACATGGTGCCGATCTCCTCCAGGCTAAATCCCATGGATCGAAGGGTTCGCATGTTTTCATCGAAGGGATGGGCGCCTGTCACCAGCTTTCCATTGGGATCCCTCGCCGCACCGTCCTTAAAGATGACCTCCTTGTCTCGCCGCATGTAGCGGCCTTCAGGCATCCCCAGGAACTGAGAACAATCGGTAACCGGCACCACCCGGTGGATTCCCTTGGCCCGCACGGTAAGCTTCACAAAAGCTTCCGCCACATGGATCCCATCACAGGTAAGCTGGGCGTACATCCGATCCTCCAACAACCCGCCGGCCAGGGCGCCGCTCACATGGTGATCCATAGGCGCGAATCCGTTGTAAAAGTGGTTTAAAAGGGTCGCTCCGTTGTCCGCCGCCTCTTTAACCTGGTCGGCGGTACACTCGGTGTGGCCCACTTCCCCCACCACTCCTTGATCGGTGATCCATCGAAACCATTCCATAGAGCCGGGAAGCTCGGGCGCACAGGAGATAATCCGAATATCGGACAGATCATGATCCGTCATCTCAAGGGTATATTCCCGGGTGGGAGGCACCTTGATATTGTAATAGGCAATGGTCCGATACCGAAAAGGGCTGTCCAGATGCATCCCCAGTACCTCAGCGCCGGGGCAGCCCTTTGCCGCCCGAACCCCCTGTACCGCTCGGCGGACGGTTTCCGCGTCGGGCAGGGAAAAGGTTGGAATAAAGCCCGTTACCCCATAGTTGGGCAACAGCGCGCAGGCCTTGCGAACTGCCTCCGGCCCCTCATTGCACTCGCTGCCATTGCATCCGTGGATGTGGGTATCCAGAAACCCAGCAAACACCAAGCAGCCCGAGGCGTCCACCACCTCCTCATCTCCTGCGGTAAGACAGGGGCCAATCTCCTCCATCACGCCATTGCGGATCCGAATGTCCTCCTGGTGAAAACCGCCGTCATAAAACACACTTCCATTTTGAATCAGCATGGGAAACTCCTTTCCATGATACCGTCTCCCATGATTATAGCTTCTTTTAAAGAATATTTATATAGAAAAAAGCGGCTGCCTGTCCGGCAACCGCTGTTCTCCTTTCAATCTATTCCGTAAGATCCGCGATGCTGATGTCCCCTCGGACGCCGGTCCAATCGCGCTTAAAATCCTCCACAGCTTTGGCAATGGCCGCCATGCCAAAGGCATCATGCAAGAGCTTGGGCTGCACCGTCACCGCCTGGGCCCCCGCCAAAAGAGCGCTTGTGACTTGGGCCATATTCCGGAAGCTGGCCGCCATAATCCTGCTATCCGATCCCGCTTCATCGATGAACTGGCGCATGGCCGCAATGGTCTCCCGAGGCTCGATATCCAGGTTCTCCATCCGGTTGAAGTAGGGGGCGATGTAGTTGGCTCCCGCCTGCATGGCCATAAAGGCCTGGATCTGACTGTAGACCGCCGTGGCGGTAATGGGAACGCCCTCTCCACGCAAGGCCCGGATGGCGGCCAGCCCCTCCTCGGTAACGGGCACCTTGATATAAACCCCGTTGTCCACCATCCGATGGATGGCATGAGCCTCCCGAATCATCCCCTGGGCGTCATCCGCCGTCACCTGGACATGGAGGGTACGCTCAGGGCCGATGAGCTCCCGCATCCGTTTCAGATGATCAAAAAAGGCCACTTTCCCTTCGGCCTTGAAAATGCTGGGATTGGTGGTCACCCCGGTCATGGGAAAATAACGGTCATAGGTCTTGATCTGTTCCAAATTGGCGGTATCAAATAGCAATTCCATAGCTGTTCTCCTTTTCTGTTCTCTTCCCTTTAGTAGGATGCGCCATTTCCTTTCAATCATGCAACCCCTTCCGCTGGCGAGGGCTCCGGCGCATGCGAATGGATGGCATGCTGCTCCGAGCGGCCTGCATAAGCTGGATCAGGGTCTGCCAAATCATACGACGGGTATCGGCGTCCACGTTTTTCAGCCCCTTCAAAATGGTGCCGGCGCTCCTAAGCCAGCTGGCCGATAGCTCCGATAACGTGGTAGCCCCGGTGGCGGAAAGCACCTCGTACAGCACATCCAAAAACCGCTCCCGCTGGATGGGCGCAAGAGCCGCCAGCCAGTTTTTCAGGGTACGATCCACAAACTGGCTGCTTTCGGTAATGGTCTCCATCTCCCGAAATCCCGAACGATTCACCTCCCAGGAGTAAAGATCATGCTGCAGCAAGCCTCTTTGGACGCTGTGGACCACGGTATAGGGTTCCTCATGTTCCAGCAACATGCCAATGACCGAGGACTGGGGCAAAAAGGTATGGATGCGCCCCAGTACCGCCTGGTAACCCGGCTGGCGCAACATTTCGGCGTCAAATCCAGGTCCATCATTGTTGTGTACTTCTAGGATGCGGCCCTGTACCTTGGGCGCGGCCATTGCCGCGGCATAGACCGCCAGGTTTCCCCCCTTGGAATGTCCCCCCAGCATCAGAGCGCCCCGACGTTTCCGGGCCACGTAGTTGAGGTAATCGAGCCCTTCCCTCTGAGCCGGCACAGGGGTGAGAAAAGTCATATTAAAGTCCTCTTTCCACCCAACAAGCGTGCTGTCGGTGCCCCGGTAAGCCAGATACCGGATGCCGTTGCCCAAAGCCACCGTTACCGCCGAAAACTGTTCCTCTTCGGCCGGGTCCAAGTGGTTCACATAATCCGATAACGCCATGCCGCCAAACCGCCGGCTTTCCCCCAGTGCCTGAAAAAGGGAAACGTCCTGTTCCATCAGCAGCCGTCCTAAATGGGGCGTTCCCTTTTTAAAGTACCGCTGTGCCGCCTCCGAAAAGGTCATAGGAGCATCCCCCAAAATCCCGTCAAAAGGGAGATAGGCCGCTCGGCAGAGGATTAGGCTATCCACCGGACAAAACGGCGATTGATCCAAGGTCAGGTCTCCCCGCCACTCCAGATAGTCCAATATGTTTGCCACAATATCCCTCCTCATGCCGCTCCTCGGTTCACGCTAACGCAGCATACCGCCGATCCCCCAGGGGACCGCAAAACAGACAATTCAGCCCCATGTGCTATACAAACAGCCGCAAAACCATCTCCAATTATAGGTTTGGGGCATCAGAAAATCAATCCAATCAAAAAGCCGTCCACCTCCATGGTGAACGGCTTAGACGCACTCCCTTATTTGCCCTTCTTCTCCTTCTGCATATCCAGGTACAGATAAACAAACTCCTGGTCCGTCAGCTTCCGGCCAATCTTGTTCTCCATGTCCTTGCGCGCTTTCTTTTGTCTGAAGAAAGCGATCAACACCTGTACTGCGATGAAAGCGGAATACAAAAAGGCAAGCCCAGCGATAATCGCCAGTGCCCAGTACAGCCACGGAACCGCGTTGCGGAACCAGACCATGAGAGGGCCAATGGGATCATGGAATTCCACAAAGAACCGTAAAATCAATAGGACGGCGATACCGATACCGCACCAAACGGAAGACCGTTTCCGCGCCCGGAAGATTCCCATGGCCATGGTAGTCCCCTCGTTCTGCTGCTTCTGCTCAATCTCCTGACCCATCCGGTTCATAAAAAGGACTTCACTCTTATAGGCCGGCATATAGAACATGAGCGCATAGACCAGCACACCAAAGGTGATAAGGGACATCATCACATTGGTGGATACGCCGGGAGCGTATTGGAAGACCGTAAACACCACAATCCAGGCTGCCAGAATGTGGAACGCCGACCAATATCCAAGGGCAAACTTCTCTTTTCCGCCCTTCATATACCACTGAATCAGGAACAGGGACTCAAACCCCGCTCCGATTACTCGCACCAATCCCAAGCCGATCAGCATCTGGGACATAAAATCCAGGATCAAATACAACAACTCCTCCAACTATTCCTTCGCCCATCGGGCGTTTGTGCGCAGCAACCGCCGTTATTCCTCCGGCGTTTTAGGGGCGTCCTCCACGGTCTCTCCCTGATGGTTCTCCTCCTGGGCAGCCATGCTCTCCTGATAGGCAGCCAGTTTCTGACGAAGCAGCTCCGCCTCAGCGTCTTTGGGCTTCCTCGGCATATCCTTGGGCTGCCTACGCCTGCGCTTGTCTCCCGACTCCTGCGCCTTAGTTTCCTCTTCTTCCACAGCAGCCGCGGCCTCCTCGTTGTAAGCTGCCCGTTCCTTTAAGGTCTCCGGGGTTTCCGCTTCCAGAACATCCTTGTCGTAGCCTTTGGAAAGCGCTTCCTTCAGCCGGCGCCTTGCCGCACGGCGCTGGGCCTCGGAAGTCTTGGCGTTATATTCGTCTTGAATCTCTCGAAACGTCGGATCGGGCGGCGTAATATCGATGCCAGTCTGCTTGGCAAAGGCTTCTATGAACCCTTCGTCGTTCTTAGGGGTAATGGTCACCACGTCATACCCGCCGCCAGTCCCCTTCATATAGATGGCAATCCGTTTGCGGGTGGAAAGGCCATAACTGTTCTTCGCTTCGGCCAATACACGCTGGAAACCAAAAATCGAGGAATACGGGAAAAAGCGGTTGGCAAACCAGCCAACCTTAATCCGAAGTCCGTCCTCCTCCACAATGTACTTCATCGAAAAGTACATTGGGACCAAAAGGACAAAAAACATCAGGGAAAAGATAATAGCCAAAATCAGGAGGGTTACGCTAAAAGATGTAACCGTGAAGTAGATAAAGATTGCGGTAAACAGAAGGAAGCAGAGAAATCCCGCTTTATAGCCGCCATCCACATCCGTTTTAAAGGTCATTCCTTTGGGCTCCTTTGTTCAGGCGCCAAATTTCCGCACGCCGTATAATATGGATAAGTTATTTTATCATAAACGGATGCGAATTCCTAGGCTTTTTTCCCCTGGCAAAGGGGATACAAAATAATTTGCACAAGAAAAGGGCTGGCACATGGCCAGCCCTTATTCCGTTTGATGTATTCGGGAATCGGCTTAGAAGAGGCCAATACCCACGCCAGCGATGCCGACGACTACCATGATCACGATCAACCAGGCAACGTTGATGCCCTTGCGGATACCAACCAGGGTCAAAAGGCTCACGATCAGGGGCAGCAGCTTGGGGAAGATGCTGTCCAGAGCGGACTGCAGGGTCTGGGCGGTTTCGCCGGAGCCGGACAGGA
>Ga0208297_1000093_pt1 | contig 243681 bp, 167 predicted proteins | sample LMS_cellobiose_e_FD_187367 | JGI IMG/M metagenome (GOLD analysis project Ga0208297, IMG submission 187367) | Rumen-fistulated moose microbial communities from Alaska, USA - LMS_cellobiose_enrichment (SPAdes) (version 2) | ecosystem: Host-associated > Mammals > Digestive system > Stomach >...
ACATCCAACATGCGATGAATGTTGTTACGGAGTATTACGCGACGTTTCCATCGACTATCCTCCACCTACGGGCATGTTGCTCACGCGTTACTCACCCTTTCGCCGGTCGCCGTCAGAGTATTGCTACCCTACGCTGCCCCTCGACTTGCATGTGTTAAGCCTGCCGCTAGCGTTCATCCTGAGCCAGGATCAAACTCTTCATTGTATATTTTTTTATATAAATCTAAGCTTGCTCCCTGACTTGTTTCCTAAGAAACTGACGCTCGTTTAAAGTAAAAAGTGTTACACTTTTTCGGTACTTGCTTGTACTTTCCTTTCAGTCTTTTCAAAGATCTTATCTTACCGCCCGGCGTTTCCGTCAAGGGCGTAAAAAAGCCCGTTCGTTCAAACGGGACTGCAAAGGTAGTAACTTTTTTTGAACCTCCAAAACTTTTCGGTAAATTTTTCGAAAAAATTCAGATTTCTCGACTTCGCTCGAAATGACAAGGGATGGCTCAGTGCACAGTTACCTCATAGGGATGGGAGACGGCATCGGCGGCGGCGCGGCGGCACAGGGCGGCGGTGGCCTCGTCGACGGAAGCGGGCTTCCAGGTAATATTGGACAGGTCTATGCCCAGCACAGCGGCGGCCCAGGTGCAGGCAGCCGTATACCTTCCGTAATCATAATCAAGGTGATACCCGTCGCGGGTCATGTTGTCCCCCACTGAGGTGGCCCTCATATTCTGCACAGCGGTTCCGCTGGGAATGAGGATCTTCAGGGAAGGATTGTCGGCAAGGGCCTGCTTTGTGGCCGATATGATTGCATTATACATGGTCATCTGGTCGCTGCCGTACTTTGGGAAATCGCCGTGGGTGGAACCGTTCTGGTATGCCCAGGTGGAATGCCACATAAAAGTGGCCCCGGGCGCCTTTTCGGCAAGGAGCGTCAGAACTTCCGGCACGGTGGAATAAGTCTCATACTGGCCGGACATGCCGCTCACCTGCTGGATGGACACATAGTCCCACGGCTCATCACTCAAGGCCTTGCTCAACTGAAAGTCGGCCGAGGAAGCCTTTTTCCCGTCCACCACTTTCCTGTATGCGTAGGCGCCGGAATCGCTTTTCAAGTTGTCAAGGTGAGTCTCCAGCGAGCATCCGCCTATATACATATTGCCGATAATCACATCCTTCCCCGCTTCGCTGACTATCTCCCAGAGATACTGCTCCACCGAATCCTCCGAAAAACTGTTGCCGATGGCAAGAATCCTCACGGGCTCCTCGGAAGAACACCCGCATACAATAACCAGTACGGCGGCAAGAAAACAACGAAGCTTATTCATATTTGAATCCAAGTTTAGTGAGGCCGGAGCGCACATCGGCATTCTGCATGAAAAGCTTCCAGCAAAGTGCGCTGCGGTAATTTTCTATCATGACCACAATCGGCCCCTGGTCGATGGCGATATACGAAGAGGCGAACCAGCCGCTGTCCAGGCAGAAGGCGTCGAAGAAGCCGTAGTTCTTGCCCCAGAGCCTGTCTCCATAAATATAATAGAAGGTGTGGAGCGCGGCCATGGACTCCTCCGGAGTATAAGGCATGGACGCCAGGGCGGCGGTGGGCGCAATCGTGCCCTTGTCATTTGAAGGGGACGATGCGGCATATCCGTTTGGAATATCGGACGCAGTAAGCCCCCATGACGATGCCGAATAGCCAGCATGCTTCTTGGGATTCCGCACGCAGTAATCGTAGTTGTAGCGCGCGTGGGCCACGTTGTGGGCGAAATAATCGGCACAATACTTATCCGAAAGGCCGCGGGGGTCAAGGCCCAGGAAGGAGTAGTGCGCAAAGAAGAGCGGCCCGTTCACCGACGGCTTCATGCCCCCGTTCAAAGCCCAGCCCTTATGGTATGCGTCTGCCGATACGGGATGCGTGGGCGACGATGCCGCCAGCACATACACGATGAGGGCCTCGTTCCAGCCGCGGATCTGCATGTTCATCGCCCATCCGTCCGACGGCGACCAGTGCCAGTACAGCACATCCTGCCCCTGCAGGTACCAGTCCCATTCCACCTCCTTCCAGATAGTGTCGATGCCGGAGCGGATATCGGCCTCATCGGCCCTGTCAAAGTATGCCGATGCCGTGAGCAGCCCCTGCACCATGAAGGCGGTCTCTACGAGGTCTCCGCCGTTGTCCCTGGCCGAAAAAGGAACCACCTTCCCGGTGGTGCCGTTGAGCCAGTGCGGGAAAACGCCGTGGAAACGGTCGGCCTTGGTGGACAGGAAATCCACAATCTTCCGCATGCGGGCAGCCCCTTCCTCGCGGGTAATGAATCCCCTCTCTATGCCGATGGGAATGCACATCACCCCGAATCCGGACCCTCCCGTCGTCACCGTCTCACCGCTGCCGAGCCTCTCCCTTGCGAGCCCGCTCACATCGTGCGCATAGTCCCAGAAATAGCTGAACGTGCGCTGCTGAACCAGCGTCAGGAGTTCCTCGTCCGGGATTTCGGGGAATTTGGGCGTCATATCATACGAGGTGGTGAAGGTTACGGTAAAATCTTCCAGCAGATTCACCCCGAATACCTCCCCGGCAAGAATCCTGAATGTGTATTTCTGCATTGCAGCAAGCGCCTGCCCCGCCGTAAAGACCAGGTGACAGTCGTCACTCCCCTGCGCCACGGTCATGTCTCCGCCCGTAAATGAGACGTATTTCATCGAAGCCTCATCAACCGCCACTGCCGATGTGAACTCCACCTCTATACGGCACTCCCCGGCCGGTACGTCGCCTGCGCGGCCTGAAACCACGGTTCTTCCGTTCACGGCGGCCTCTACCACCATGACTTTCTTAAGCGGGGTATCTTTCTGCACGGGGCCACATCCTATGGCGCCGGCAACAGCCAGAACGGCAGCTGTTGTCCTGAAGGTCTTCATAATGGAAACGGCAGGGAAATCCCTTCCCCTGCCGTTTGGGTTCAAACACTACAGAAGAGCGTTCTTGAGTTCTTCCTTGTAGAGTTCGCTGATTTCTTTCTCGGTAAGAGCCTTGTTGAAGATACGGAGCTCGTCGATGGAACCGGAGAAGAAGGACTGCCATTCAGCAGCACCCTGATAGCTCTCGATCCAGGAAGCCCAGCCACCTACATAGAATGCGGTAGCGTCTGCAGGAACGCAGCCGCCCCATGCCATCTTGTCACCATAGTTTGCATCCTTGACCTTGATGCCGTCTACATAGAGATGCCAGTCACCGGTAGAAGCCTCATAGGTGTAAGCAATCTGGCACCACTTGTCATAAACTGCGAATGCGGGATCCCAGGTGTCGAGCCACATGTTGGTCTCGTTACCCTCGCCGTTCTTGAACATGATACGGCCGTTGATCTGCTGCCTCTTGACCTGAGTTTCATCATCAACACCCTTGTTGTCGAACATGACAACCAGTGAAGGCCAGTCCTGATTGGGGAAGTGCTTGCCGTTGACGGAGAAAAGACCGCCCTTCTGGAATTCCTCGATGTTCTTTACCCAGATGGTGAAAGTTACATCGGTGAGCTTGGTGAGAGCGTTGTTCTTGGCGAGGTTGAACTTGAGGTATGCCTCTTCGTTCTTTGCGGCCTTGTTGGTGTAACCGTTGCCTACCTGACCCTTTGCGAAGTCTGCGGAACCGTTCTTGGAAGCGAAGGTGATGCCTTCACCAAGGACGACTGCCTTCTCTGCGGACTCCAGAGGGAAATAAGCTACGAGATTCTCGGCTGCGGTCTTGACCTCAGGGAGTTTGGTTTCGTTGTTTCCGTCGTCTGTTTTCTTGCAGGAAACAAGGGCGACAACTGCTGCTGCAGCAAAAACTAAAAGTTTTTTCATGATTGTGTGTTTATTAAAAAGGTTAAGTGTATTGTGATATTAATAAATGTATCCTGGCGTATGAGGCAGGTTGGGGTTGAGCTCAATCTGCGCAGACGGGACGGGGAACAGTTCGTTCTTTCCGGCGGTGAAGCCAAGAGGTCCAAGGACTTCAGCTGCCTTGCCCCAGCGGACCAGGTCAAAGAAGCGGTTCTCCTCAAGGGCAAGTTCTGCGCGGCGCTCGTCGTAGATGTTCTCCAGCGTGGGAGCCACTGCGGGAAGGCCTGCGCGGCTTCTCACCTCATTAAGGGCTGCTGCCGATGTGTAACCGGAAACAGGGGTGATGGCGGCACCGTTCTCCATGGCCTCGGCAAAGATGAGGAGGACATCGGCATAGCGGATGAGCCTCTGGTTGTGCTCCAGGCCATAGGCGTTGTAGGAACGGGTGTTCCACTCGCGCGGGGTGTATACCTTACCATTATAATAAGGGTTCACGCAGTTGGAGGATATCTCGTCGTCCTTGTTCTCTCCCCTTTCGAGGACGGTCACCTTGCGGCGGATGGCGTCCCCACGGCCGTCCATCCAGCCTATGAGCTTCTGGCTGGGCACCTTGTAGCCCCATCCCTGGAAGGGTTCCTTGTTTCCGCGGGGACCCTGGATGAAAGCATAGTAGTTCACCGGCAGAGGGTCTGATGTCTGCCTCAGGGCAGAGCTCTCGACCTCCATCAGGGACTCTGAGCCGCCTTCGTACTCTACCGAGAAAGCATCGGCAAAGCGGGACTGGAGGCTGTATCGGCCGCTGGCAATGACCTCATCGGCACAGCGGGCAGATTCCGTCCAGTCCTTGTTGTACATTGCGACCTTGGCCTTGAGGGCAAGGGCGGTGTACTTGTTGTAACGGCCTTTGTAGTCGGCAAAAGAGTTGGGAAGGTTCTCGATGGCGTCGTCAAGGTCCTGGTAGATGAACTTGTAGAGGTCTTCCACGGAGGATACCTTCATGGCCGCAAGCTCTTCCGCTGTCATGGTCCTGTCGATGAGCGGGACCCTTCCGAAGATACGGACGAGGTTCCAGTAGGCATAGGCGCGGATGACCTTGGCCTCGGCACGGCACTGCTCCACCTGGAGAAGGCCGTCCTCGGAGGTAATGGCTTCCTTGTAAAGGTCCATGGACTCCACGGCGTAGTTCGCTGCCGATACTATATTATAGAATATGGTCCATACGGCGCTGATATTGTTGTTGCCGGGGCCGTAGGTGAAGTTGTCGAACTCGAGCACGGTAACGCCGTCAGATTCGGAGCTGCCCTTGTCGGCATCGTCGGAGGGAACTTCCAGCACGGCGATGTAGTTCTGGGCTTCGCCCTCGGCAAGACGCATGGAAGCGTATGCAGCGCTCACGGGAAGGAAGATGTTCTCCGTCTTGGAATAGTCAATTCCCGAAGAAGGCATCGACCCTTCAGTACGGATATCCAGGAACTTTGAACAGCCTGTAAGTGCGATGGCTGCTGCAAGAGTAATTATGATGTACTTTTTCATAGTCCTAGAAGTTAAGGTTTACGCCAATGGTGTAGATTGCCTGCATGGGATACACGGAAGAACCGTCGATACCGTTCTCGATGGGAGAACCGCCGATTTCCGTGGTGAAGCCGTGATAGCCGAACAGCGACAGAGGACGCTGGGCGCTCACGTAAGCCCTTGCCCTGATGCCCTGTGCGGGCTTGAAGGTATAACCCAGCTGCACGTTCTGGATACGGAACATGGAGCCGTCCTCGACGAAGAAGGAGTTAGCCTGGGCCTGCAGACCTTCCCTGAGGGCCTTGGGAGAAGGATAAGTGGATGAAGGAGCATCCTCGCGCCATGCGTTCCTGTAGAAGTCATAGTCGTAGTTGCCGTCGGCAAAGACCTGCTTGTTCAGACGCTTGCGGTTGAAGATCTTGTTGCCGATGTTGGCGCTCAGCGTCATGGAGAAGTCCCATGCCTTCCAGTTTGCACCAACACTTGCGCCCATGATGAGCCAGGGCAGAGGGGAACCCAGGTAGACGCGGTCTGCGCTGGTGATCTTTCCGTCAGGAGTGCCGTCCTCGTTGCCTGCGAAGTCGTGATAGATGAGGTGGCCGCCTTCGGCACCGGGCTGGTTCACGTCGGCAAGCTTTGCCTCTGCGTCATTCTTGAAGACGCCGTCAACCTTGTAGCCCCAGAATGCGCCGATAGGATATCCCACCTGAGTCATTGTGGCATAGGCACCGTTCACGAGGCCTCCGGGGATGTTGTCACGTCCGTTGAGCTCCAGGACCTTGTTCTGGTTGACGGTGGCGTTGAAGCCCACGTTGTAGCTGAAGTCGTCGGAGATGGAATCGGCCCACTTGAGGGAGAGTTCGATACCCTGGTTCAGGACCTTGCCGTTGTTGGCGAGGAGGGTGGCCACACCACCGCCGGTTGCGATGGGAGCATGGAACACTACGTTGTTGGTTACCCTGCGGTAGAGGTCCAGTTCACCGCTCAGGCGGTTGTCCAGGAGGGCGAAATCGGCACCGAGGTTGGTTTCGGTGACCACTTCCCACTTGAGGTAGTTCTGATACACTGTCTGGGCGCCCATGCCGTCTACGACGGTCTGTCCGAAGACTGCCGATGTACTCATGCCGGGCTGTCCCACGATGTTGATGTCGTTGGCGGGGACGTTGTCGTTACCCAGCATACCCCAGCTGGCGCGCAGTTTCAGGTAGTCGATGCCCTTTCCCTTCATGAAATCCTCGTCGGAAATGTTCCAGCCAAGGCCGATGGAAGGGAATATGCCCCACTTCTCCTGGTACTTGGAACTGCCGTCGGCACGGAGGGTGACGGTGGCAAGGTATTTCTCCTTGTAGTTGTATGTACCGCGGGCGAAGGCCGATACGCCGTTATACCTTGTTGCTGCATCACTGGCGTTCTGGTTCTTGTAGGAGCCGTTGCGGAGGTAGCGCGAAGCGTCGTCAAAGTCAGGAACGCTGCGGGCTGTTCCGGTGAGGGAGGCGGTGTACTGCATGCGGGTGGACTGGCCCACCATGGCTGTGAATGCATGGGCGCCGATCCTGTCGGAATAAGTGAGGGTGTTGTCCAGAATCCTGTAGGTTCCATAGCCGTAGGTCTTTGACAGCGAAGAAACGGATGTTCCCTGGGAACCGCCCACGAAGTGCTCGGGAGTGTAGTTCTGGGCATCGTAGAAATTGAAATCAAGGTTGTAGGAGGTCTTGAATTTCAACTTCTCGGTGATTGTAGCCTCTGCATAGGCAGAGAAAACGGTCTTGAGGCCGGTCTCCTTGCTGTTGTTGTAGTATGCCGATGCGGCTGGGTTGCCGTATGCATTGGCATAACCGTAACGCTGGGGAGAGTCGAACTTCTCAGGATATGCGTCGGTGTTGGCATCGGAATATACTCCATACACGGGAGGGTTCACGAATGCCTGGTAGAACACGCCCGAATTGGGATTGTGACGGTTGTAGGTGGAGATGACCGTATTGAATCCGACCTTGAGCCAGCCGGTCATGGTCTGGTCCAGACGGGCGCGGAGGTTGATACGGTCATAGTTGTTCACCGTGTAGTTCATGATACCGTCCTGATAGTAGTAGCTGAGACCCACGGAGTAGTTGGTCTTCTCGGTACCGCCGGAAAGGTCCAGTGCGTGGGAATGGGTAAGGGCGGGATGAACCAGCTCCTTGTACCAGTCGGTGCTGACGCCGTTATAGTCGGAAACATTCTTTGCAGGGGCTGTAGAGACCTTTGAAAGGTTGTACATCTCCACGTACTGCTCAGTATTGGCCATCTTGAGGATGTTGGTGGGGACCTGGAGGCCGGCATAGCCGTCGTAGGCCACCCTCACGCGGCCGGTTTCACCCTTCCTGGTGGTGACCAGGATGACGCCGTTTGCTGCGCGCACACCGTAGATAGCGGCTGCCGATGCATCCTTGAGAACGGTGAGGGACTCGATATCGCTTGAAGACAGGAAGTCGATGTTGTCCATGAAAGCGCCGTCAACGATGTACAGCGGATTTGCATAGTCGCCGATGGAGCCCACACCACGGATCTTGACGGAAGGGCCGGCACCGGGGGCACCGCTCTGGGTGATCTGGACGCCGGAAACCATGCCCTGGAGGGCGCTCATGGGGTTGGCGGCCGTCTGCTTTGAAAGTTCGTCACCCTTCACGTTGACGATGGGGGCGGTAAGGTCCTTGGCCTTCTGGGTGCCGTAACCCACAACCACAACCTCGTCAAGGAAGTTGGTGTCTTCTTCGAGAAGAATCTTTGCAGGGACTGCCGATGCAGGGAAAACCTGCGAAGCATAGCCGATGCAGCTCACCTCAACCATGGAAGAGGCGCTCTTCACCGTAAGGAGGAAATCCCCGTCAAGGCCTGTAGAAGTACCGTTGGCAGTACCCTGCTCCATTACGGTGGCGCCGATAACCGGGCCCAGAGCATCTTCTACGACGCCTTTCACCTGGTACTGGGCGAATGCTGCAGTGCAGCCCAGCACGAGTGACAGTGTTAAAAGGAATTTTTTCATTATGGTTAGTTTTCGTAATAAAATCCAAGTTTCTCAAGTCCTGCCTGAATTTCAGGTGCACTCATGAAGAGTTTCCAGAGAAGGCCGCTGCGGTAGTTCTCTATCATGACAGCCTCCGGGCCCTGGTCGATTGCCAGATAATGGTCTACAACCACGGGGTCATGGCCGGGGTTGACGGCATCGTAGAAACCGTAAGGGCCGAAGGCGCCGGGCATCTCATAGAGATGGCGGATCACCTTCATGGACTCTTCGGGCGTATACACTATGGAGCTGACGGCCGCCGTGGGGCTCACGGTGCCGTTCTCGTCATCCGTCCCGGGATGGTGGGAGCAGTAGCCGACGTAAGGGTCGTCGCTGGAGGTGAAGCCCCAGAGGTCTTCCCCGTAGCCCTTGTGGCCCTTGGGATTGTCTATGGCATAAGCCCTGTGGATGAGCGTGTGTGCCTTGTTGCGCTCGAAATAGTTGGTGTAGCCGTCGCACAGCCCGCGGGGATCAAGGCCCAGGAAGGAATAGTGGCAGAAGAAGAGCGGGCCGCCAAGCTCCATGCCAAGCGGCAGCTGGATGCCGTAGTATTCCTTACCATTATAATAATATGAGGAATTCTTGTAGGATGCCTCATAGCATTCGCGGGATATGGGATGGGAAGGAGAAGATGCCGCCAGCACATAGGTGATGAGGGTTTCGTCGAAGCCCTGGATGCGGTGGTTCATCTTGAAGCCGTAGTTCTTGGACCAGTGCCAGTACAGGGAATCTGTGCCCTGGGTGTACCAGTCCCACTCCACGCCCAGCCAGAGTTCGTGACAGCGTTCGGCAAGGGCGAAGTTCTCCTTTTCCAGCCACTGGCGAGCGGCGATGAGGCCCTGCACCATGAAGGCGGTTTCCACGAGGTCTCCCCCGTCGTCATACTTGGAGAAGGAAAAGGGCTGCATGGTCTTTGAGTCATACCAGTGGGCCCAGGCGCCGTGGAAGCGCTCCAGCTTTTCGAGAGATGAAACCATCTTCTCAATGCGCTGTACGCCTTCTTCGCGCGGGTAGTACCCCCTTTCTGCGCCAGCTATGACGGCCATCATGCCAAAGCCGGACCCGCCGATGGTGACGATGTCTCCGTTACGGTCCTTGTCCCTTTCGCGTGCAAGGCCGGTGGCGGAATCGGCAAATTCGGTGAAGTAGCCAATGGTGGCCTTTTCCACGCGGTCAAGGAGCTGTTCGTCCGTGAGGCTGTGGCTGCAGGAGACGGCGGCAATGAGGGCCGCCAGGATTATCGGCCTAAATCTCATATGTAAAAGATGCATTTTGGGTGCAATTTGATGCAGTGCCGATGAATATATGGAATTCTCCGCTCTCGGCACCCCAGGTCATATCCTGGCGGTAGAAGGAGAGGGTTTCCCTGTCGATGGTGAATTCCACCTCGCGGCTTTCGCCGGGAGCAAGGGTGATGCGCTCGAAGCCCTTGAGCTGGCGCACGGGACGGGTGACGCTGCCAACGAGGTCACGGATGTACATCTGGACGGTCTCGGTGCCCTCCCGGTCCCCGGTGTTGGTGACGGTGACTTTTGCCTTCAGGACATCGGCACCATTGAAGGAAGCCTTGTCCAGCGTGATGTCTGAATAGCCGAAGGTGGTGTAACTGAGGCCGTGGCCGAATGCGTAGAGAGGCTCGTTGGGGACGTCCAGGTAGCGGGATTCGTACTTTGCGTCGGGATGGACGTAGGGACGGCCGGTGTTCTTCGCATAGTGGTAGATGGGAACCTGGCCAAGGTTGCGGGGGAAGGTGACGGTGAGCTTGCCGGAGGGGTTCACGTCGCCGAAGAGTACATCGGCAACGGCGTAACCGCCCATGGTGCCGGGGTACCAGGCTTCGAGGATGGCATCGGCAAGTTCGCTTTCCTCGCTGAGGTCAAGCGGGCGGCCGTTCATGAGGACTACGGCCACTTTCTTTCCCTGTTTCTTGAGCTGCCTCAGGAGGGCTGTCTGCTCCTCGGGAACCTTGATGGAGGAACGGGAGGCTGCCTCGCCGGTCCAGCTCCAGGGTTCACCTATAACAAGGATAACCTTGGAGGCGCCGTCTCCCACGGGAGTGACCTCCTTTACCGCGTCAAGGACGCTGGCAGGAACGCTCTTGACCTCGCCTGCGCCCCTCCAGGAGCCAAGAAGGTCGTCCTTGGAGGTTGCGAGGGGGCCCATGACGGCAACTTTTTCGCCCTTCCTGAGCGGGAGGATGCCGTTGTTCTTGAGAAGGACCATGCTCTCTGCAGAGAACCGGCGGGCGAAGGCCTTGTTCTCATCGGTGAGGGTGCGCTCTTTTTCGCGCTCGGTGTCACAATATTTATAAGGGTCGTCAAAGAGGCCGAGGGCCGCCTTCACATTGAGGATGCGGCGGCAGGCGTCGTCCACGGTCTTCATCGGGACCTGGCCGCTTTCGACGAGTTCTTTCATGTGGTTCATGTAGGATGCGGCCATCATGTCCATGTCAAGTCCGGCGTTGATGGAGAGGCGGCCTGCATCGGCAAGATCCTTTGCATAGCCGTGGTGAATCATTTCCATGATGCCGGTGTAGTCGGAGACCACGAAGCCTTCGAAGCCCCATTCACCGCGGAGGATGTCTGTCATGAGGTGCTTGCTTGCGTGGGCGGGAACGCCGTCAAGCTCGTTGAACGAAGCCATCACGCTGAGGGCGCCGGCGTCGACTGCGGCCTTGTAGGGAGGAAGGTAGAACTCACGGAGCCACCTTTCGCTCATGTCCACTGTATTGTAGTCCCTGCCGGCCTGGGGAGCGCCGTAAGCGGCAAAATGCTTCACGCAGGCAAGGATGGTGTTGTCTTTGGAGAGGTCGTCACCCTGATAGCCTTCTACCATGGCGGCTGCTATGAGGCTGCCAAGATAGGGATCTTCGCCTGAGCCTTCGCTGATGCGGCCCCAGCGGGGTTCAACGGAGATGTCACACATGGGGCTGTATGTCCACTGGAGACCTGCGGCGGCAGCTTCTTCAGCTGCAATCTGTGCGCTGCGCTTAATGGCATCCATATCCCAGCTGGCGCTCATTCCCAGGTTGATGGGGAATATGGTACGGAAGCCGTGGATGACATCATAACCGAACAGGATTGGAATACCCAGGCGGGTTTCCTCTACTGCGATGCGCTGCACCTCACGTGTGAAATCTGCAGTGTATGCGTTCAGGAGGTTGCCGCAGCGGCCGGCGCGGATGTCGTCAAGATAACCCTGGCGCATTGAAGGGCCGGTGACGCTCCAGTCGCTTGTGAAAAGGACAGTCTGGCCGATTTTCTCTTCCAGTGTCATCACCTTCATGAGGGAATCCACCTTGGGATAGCTCAGGAGTTTGCTTTGGGATGCTTTTCTGCCGCATGAAATTACGGCAAGTGCCATCAGTATGGCTAAGGCAAATTTTCTCATTATCTGTGGTCAGTAAACGTTTACAAGGCAAAAATGCGTTATCCCTTTGGGATATGCAAATTTTGTCACCCCACTAAAGCACTACCACAATTTAGGGCCTTTTGGAACACCCCTATTTTTACCCTACTTCAGCTCTATCATGAAGGAGGTCAACGACTGATTCTGAGGGAGTTGAATCTTCTTGCGAATCCTACTTCTCGCGGCTTCCACGCCCTTGAGAGATATATTCATAAGGGATGCTATATCCTTGGATGCAAGGTTCAGATGGAGGTATGCGCAGAAGCGTAAATCGGTATCCGTAAGGGACGGATAACGTTCCCTGAGGGTAGAGAAGAAGTTCTCATGAATGTTGTCAAAATTCTTTTCGAAGACGGACCAGTCGGCCTCGGAACCAAGCTGGGAGTCTATGACGGAGCAGATACGGTGGTAGTATTTGTCCGGATAATCCTTGCCCAGGGCGGCCTTCTGGGCGGCCAGTTCCTTCTTGATGCTGATGAGCGCTTCGTTCTTGCGTATGCTTCCCATGGTGGTGGATGCAAGCTCCTTGCTCTTGAGCTTGAGCTCTTCGGACAGACGCTCCCTTTCCATGCGGTCAAGCTGCTTCCTGTTCTGGTGGATGAAATGATTCACAAGCGCCAGGACGGCAAGCATGAACAGCACCATATATATCAGCCATGCCCATACAGAGCGCCAGAAGGGCGGTTGTACAGAGAATGGCCACTCCCATGAAGATAGTACCGTACCGTCATACGAGCGTGCCTCCATGCAGAAGCGGTAGCTTCCGGCAGGGAGATAATTGTAACTGGCTTCCGGGGCGCCGTGGAGTTCGCTCCAGGTATTTTCCAGCCCGTCCAGACGCGCGTGGAAACGCACCTCCTCCATGGTTTCCGAAACAGGGCAGGCCATGCGGAAGGAAATGTTTCCCAGCCGGTATGGAAGCCTTGGATTGTCAAGGTCAAGGGCCAGGAGGCTGTCCGGTGCCGCCTTGCTGCGGTCTCTCACCCTTATTGCCGCAGGCTTCATCGTAAAAGGCGAACCCTGGCGGACACCGCTGCCGGGCTTATACTCTGCAAGGGCGTTCTCCAGCATGAACAGGTAACTGCCTCCGGGAAGCGGGATGATTCTGTCTCCTGAGTCCACCACACGGCCGCCAAGGATGCGGTAGGGCACAAGGTCGCTGAACTCCAGGCTCTCTCCGTTCCACTTCATGAGAACGGCTTCGCGTTCTGAGATGAACCAGTATCGGTCCGGGCCGGCCCGGACTATGTTCTGGAAGGGCGAAAAGCCCTTCAGGGCGCCGTTCAGGGCATCATAAGGCACCATGCCGGAGGAGAGGTCGTCATAGGTATGGAAGCCCGAAACGCCGTCCGTAAAGACAACCCGCGAGTCAAATGACATTACTTTGACAGGTCCGCCAAACGAATCATAACGCCTGACGGAAGCCACCTTCCCGAGATCCTCCGAGAGTTCTATGGCAAAGAGACCGCCGTGCAGGTGCCCCGCCCATACGGTTCCCTTGAAATCTATCTTGAGGGTGGACACAGGCTCCATGAAACCGCTCACAGAATGGCTGAAAACCCACTTGCCGCCTTGTTTCACGTACACGCAAAGCGAGGTGTAAGTGCCCTGCACCAGCACTTCCCTGCCGTGAATGACGCCCCTGTCCATACAGGAGCCGCCGGTCACCGGAGAGACCTGCCGTACGCTGTAGGGTGCAACCTCGAAGGTGGCCCCGTTCGTGCCGGCAAACAGCTGGGAATCGAAGAAAGACAGCATGGGCACATGGCCTTCTACCGCCTTGTACATGGACACACCGCCGATTCTGCCTTCTCTGAACTGTGTACGGAACAGGCCCTCGCTGGTACCAAGATAAAGGTAGGGCTCACGATAAGCGGCGGAATAGATGTCTCCCACGCTGGGGCGGAAAGCGCTCAGGAGCCTCAGTCCCGTGCCGATTTTAGCCACCGCCACGCCGCTGCCAAGGGCAAGCCAGAGGTCTCCGGAAGCGTCCTGCCGCATGTCAAGAACGGTGTTTCCGGGAAGGACGTTGGAGGAGCTCAGGTGCCAGTTCAGGCGGCCGTCGCTGCCGATGCAGAGGGCTCCGCCAAGACGCGTCCCTACGAGGATTTGGCCTTCGGGGGTGATATCGGCAACATTCACCTGACTGGTGCGGAGGAGATCATCGGCACCGGTGGGGAAACGGGTGAAGCCGCGGTCGTCCATGAGGTAGAGGCCGTCGGAATAAGTGACGGCAAGGAAGGCGTTCCCAAAGGGCAGAATGCCGATGCACGGGCTCCTGAACGGCACCCCCGGCACTTTGGCGAGCTCGCCGGTATCCAGGTTCACCTCAGAGAAACCGTAGTCCTCCGAGCGGGCGAAGACGCGGCCGCCGGCGGCGGAGAAGAACTCCACGAAGGAGCCGGACTCCACGGCCTTGACGCCGTCCCCTTCCAGGATGAACCAGGAACGGAACGCCTGGAAGACCACCCTGCCGCGAACCTTCACGATTCGCCATATCTCGTCATTCTGCATGGTGTAGCCTTCGAGCCTGTCGGACAGGGAGGTATACTCAAGGACACCGTTGGCGGCGCGGGAGAAATAGCCGAACTCCTCATAACTGCCGGCATAAATGCGGCCGGAGTCGCTCAGGAGGCATCTTACCACCTTGTTCTGCGGCAGGGGATAAAGATTCCAGCCAAAGCCGTCGAAAGTGAGAAGGCCGCGGTTGTTGCCCACATAGAGGGTACCGTCGGGGTCTGTGGCCACAGCCCAGTTCTGGCTGTCGGCATTGTAATCGGCCTTGGTGAAGGACTTGACTACTGGTGTGAATTCCTGCGCGCCGGCAGCGGTACACAGGAGAATAAAAGCGGCAAGAAGTCCTGCCCGCTTCATTTATTTGAGTTTGGCGGTGAACTCCTGTGCCTGCTTGGAACGGGGCAGGACCTGCTTGGCGGCGCGAAGCCATGCATCGGCGTCATCCTTGCCCACGCCCTTGACGGTAAAGACCACCTCCTCCCCACGGGCCGATGCCTTTACATTAAGGACCACCACGCTCTGGCTCATGGAACCCGGCGTCTCCATCCTCTCCTGCACATTTGCCGATATCATCAGCGAATCCGCAGCATCCTCTGCCACAGTAAAGCCATCCCCTTCCAGCATCTGCGTAAAACGCTGCTGCAGAACCTTGGCGGCCTCCTGAGGCACATCTTCCGCCACTTTCACGTTAAAAGACTGGGCCGATGCCATGACAACGCCCACGAACAAAACCGCAATGGAGAGAAGTATACGTTTCATTATATAATTGCTTTGCTAATCATTAAAACAAGTCCCATGCCCCGGCATGAAACTTTTATGAATTCAAATATACGAATTTTTTGGAAATTCAATATTTTTCTCTACCTTTGCAGTCCCGTTTTGGGAAACAAGTTCTTTGAGGGCGATTAGCTCAGTTGGTTTAGAGCACCTGCCTTACAAGCAGGGGGTCGCTGGTTCGAATCCAGCATCGCCCACAAAAAAGCGCACCGGCGAATCTTCGTCGGTGCTTTTTTATTGGCCGCCGTCCTTAAAAATGGCCGAAATCAAGGACGGACGTTTTCATGCCAGGGGAATTCCAAGCTGTTTTGCTACGGAGTTCGTGAGTTTGTCAAGGACGATGGGTTTGGTGATGAAATCCTGGGCGCCCAGGTTGTAGGCCTTGAGGATGTCGTCGTTGGTGTTCAAGGCACTCAGGACGACGATTTTGACATCGGCCCAGGAGGGGTTTTCCCGCACTTTGCGGATGACTTCGAAGCCGTCCATGATGGGCATCATTATGTCCAAGAGGACGATGTCCGGTTTGTCGGCGATAATTTCGCGCATGGCCTCAAGGCCGTTGCCCACCTTACGGACAGAGAAGTGATACCTTGCAAGCATTTTCTCCACCAGGAGCTGATTCAGGGGGACATCGTCCACCACAAGCACTTTGTACTGGGAAAAATCCATGGCTATCGGCCCTCCTTCTGAATGTAGGCGGCAAGCCACATCTTGGGGGTGACGCCGGTTACCTTTTTGAAAATGTTATTGAAAGACGATGCGCTCAGGAAACCACACGCGCGGGCTATTTCATCCTGCTTGGCATCGCGGTGACTGAGTATATACTGCTGGGCGTAGTCGATGCGCAGGGTATTCAGAAGTTCGGGGAATCCAAGATTGTAGGTGTTGTTCACCATCTTGGATACGTAGGTCTTGTTGGTATTGAGCTTCTCGGCAACGTCGCCAAGGCTAAGGCTGGGCCGGAGGAAAAGCTGCTCCTCCTGCATGAGTTTCTGGAAGCGTGAGAAGAGGCCGTCCTCGTCCCAGGAGCTTGCGACAGTGGTGAAGATAGTCTCGGCAGCCATTGCCTGGTGGACGGCGTCGGGCTCTTCTTTCACGCCGAGGCGCGCTCGCACCATACGGAGGGCTTCCGCTTCGGCATCGTCAAGGAGGCTGTCCAGCATTTCTTCTACCACCTCTCCCTTGGTTTCCGAGCCATAATTGTACCGGAAAGCGTTACGCATCTCCCTTGAGGTAAGTGTGTCCTTTGCGCTGAAAAGGGAAACATATCCCAGCAAGAACGTGGTTGCCGTTGCAAGGATTGCCGATATGTCCACCACCCACGTGTGGGAATTCTTGAAATCCGTTGGAAGAAGCAGCGTGAAATAGTACACAGCCAGAAGCAATACTATAATTGTATAGTTCAACTGGAGCGTGGATATCCTCTCTCCCCTGAAAAGGAAGTCGCGTACCCTCCCGGGACGCATTTTGCGGCGGATGGCAAGAATTATCATATATACCACAATAAAGACATCCATGGAGAAGATTACAATGGGATAAATGATAAGTACCCAAGTAAAGAAGACTGCTACGTTGGTGCCCTTATAGGCAGCTGCAGCTGAGGTTCCTTCCGCCTGGATATTTTCCATTGCAGCAATCAGATTCCCCTCTCCGATAGTCTGTACAAGAATAAAGGCCGCAGTGCCGAGGACAGCCGGAAAGACAATCCATATAAGTGACAGATGGGGATGCACCGTATTCTTTGCCAGCTGACGAAGATACAGCCATATCAGAGGAATCACGCAAGGCGCGATGAACTGCAGCACCACAAGCGCCCTCAGGTGATACTTCATCTCAAATTCTGAATTCCACGCGAAGGCGGTGGCAAAGAGGAAAACGGACAAAGCCGCCAGCAGTGCGACGGAATACCTTAAAGTATCAACTCTGAACGACAGCACCATAAGTGCTATCGCCCAGAATAATGCAATTGCCGACGGTATGAACAGCGTTAATGTGTGTAAAAACATCAGAAGTCGTCGTTGTTTTCGTATATCTTTGTTTCCCAGTCTCCAACGGAAGGGGCAAAGGTAATTTCCTTGTAGACGCTGCTCAAATCGATGCCGATATGGAAGGTATACTGCCTGCCGTAGACAAAGACATTGTCAGGAAGAAGACCATAGAGAAGGTAGCGTGCCACCTGCTCCTTGAGCGGTTCATAGTAGAATCCGTTGTGGGTGAAGCCCTCCACATCATATACAACTTCCACGAACTGGGTGCCGTAACGGATCTCGTCGGGAATGGAATAATAGCGGTGAGAATCCACCATACGGTCGACAAGTTCATCGTAGCCCACGAATTTCTCATTCTCAGAGCCCACGCCAACCTTGGCGTCACCTTCGAAAACCACAACGTTGCGGTAGTAGCCCTGCCTGTGCCATATGCCCTGGCTCAGAGTGACGTCATTGACGAAAACACCTGCCGATGCCACATTGTATGCAGTGAGCTTCCTCAGATGCACAAGGCCCTGAAGTTCAGCCTGAGGCGTAACATCACAGATTCTGTAGCCGATATCGTTGGTAATGTGCTGAAACTCCAGGGGAATCATGTTCAGCTGGGCCACGGCCATTTCAACGGTCTTGGAAACGAGAGGTCCGGCATTTGTTTCTTCTACTGTATAAGGTATGGAATAAGTTTCGTAATCGTCTTCATAAGATACATTGCGCACGTAAGGATAATAGGCACTGAAGGAAATCTTTTCAGTTTTTACCTGGTCCCAGAGGAAATTATCCACAAGAGTGCTGTAATTTGAACCGTCAGAGGCCACACGCGCGTTATCAATAACGAGGGAATGGTGCTCGTAATCGATACCGACAAGGCCGAAAGGAATATCCGCATCCATTGTAGCCATCTTGGTAGACTCGTCATAAGCGTTGGAACCGGACTTCGTCATCATTCCACGACGGGCAACAGGGATAGTCTCTCCCTCGCGCGTTACACTTATATCGAAACCAAGTTTCTGCTTGGTATCCTGCGGAGTATTGACAGAAGGAAGATCAACGTCATCCAGCTTGTTGCATGCTGCAGAAAGAAGCAGGGCGGCGGTCATCATAAGAAGAGTATTACGTTTTGCTCTCATAATTGGGGCGTTTAAGTGAAACTTTCTGATGCAAAGATAAACATTATTTTTCAAAAACAAAAAATTTTTGCAGATTCTTGAAAATATTTTTGAAAAATAAAAACCACCATTAGAAAGGGTTCTAAGGCGGTTTTTGCCGGGCCAGATGTTACGGTTTCAAAATTTATGCGGTTCCAAAAATGAAACAGGTAAATTATTTTGCTAAAAAATCAGATGGCGGGCAGCCGAAATATTCCTTGAACGCAGTGGCAAAATAGGCGGGAGTCCTGAAGCCGCAAAGCTTGGAAATTTCGGCTATGCTATACAAGCCGGAACGAAGTAACTCCTGTGCTTTCTCCATCCTTTCCTTCTTAAGCATTACAGACGGAGCCGGTGCTCCCTCTGCCTTGAGTTTACGATTCACATGGATCCTGCTGATACCCGTAATCTCAGCTATTGCCTCGACGCCAAAGTCGGGCTCGTGAAGGTGTTCCTTAACAAGATTCAGTACAAGCTTTGTAAACTCACGTGGCTCCTCCTCTACTTTCGGAACCTCAGGCTTTGTTTCCTGGGCGGGAGTCTCATCTTGAGCAACAGGAAGGACCTCCGGTTCCTTCTGTTCCTCCTTTACCACTTCTTTTTTCTGCTGTTGGACGGGCGCCTCTATTTGAGCTGCACGCGAAGATTTCTTACTTGCCTTAAATATAATATAGGTAATGGCACAACCGACAAGGAAGGCAAGTGCTGCCAAGAGGAAATATACTCCGTGAGAATGCGATTTTTGAGGGGCCGAAGGCGACTGCACGGCAAATTCTTCACTAGGAGAGAACAAAATATCGGCAATTTTGCCCTCTGAAACTGTGTAGAGTGCCTTTTGGTTACGTTTTGTAAAGTAAATCTGATTGGTTTCAAAATTGAAACCCAACGAGGTAACTCCCTCATTTACAGCAGTAAACCCTTCAGTAGAAGTGTACGTGGAAAGGCGTAGCGAAGCATCAAGAACCCACAGAACGTTATCCTTATCAAAGAACAGGGACAGAACAGTATCGCTCCCAAGACTCCCTGAAGATATTCCGTAATGAAGTGTCTTCCCATTCCTTCCTACACGCGAAATGCCTTCCCCTGAAGTGGCGGTCCAGACAGAGCCATCCACAGGGCTTTTAACTTCCAAAATAGCCCCCTCGGTGCCGCCAAACGCCGATTTTGATATAAAAAGACACAAGGCCAAACAACCCAGGAGAGCAAGTTTTCTCATAGAAATTGGTATTAGTTAAAGGAAATCTCTACTCTTCGAAGCGGCGCCATCTCATATTCCATCATATGGAGCCATGCGCGCCCATACGCAACAGACTGCAGCTTCTTTTTGGTAGTAGCACTGTCATACCCACCGTTAAGGATATCAAGCACTTGCAGCCTCTCAGGAACAGAAGCCGATTTCTTTACTTCCTTCGAAAGACCGGTCCAGTCCATTCCGCCATAGTTCATCTTAATATCGGCCTTGCAGCCGTACGACACAAGAATATCCATTACTCTAAGGGCACGGCGCACAGACAATTTTTGATTGTAACTCTCTGTACCTTCAGGAGATGCGTAGGCAGTAATGGTAACGGAGGCAGGATTGGAAGAAATGATATCCTTGATAAGACTTGCAGTCTGAGAATCTATCTTGGGAACCGAACTTGAATTGTTGAAACCAAGCGTAACGAGCGCAGAAGAGTTAGCCTGCTCAACGGAAACAGGGGGCGAAAAACGGGCACAGACGCGCCTCAGGGCGGGAAAACAGTTCCTCATGAGATGATCCCAGGCCTCTCCAACCCACAGTTCCTGGAGCAATTGTTTACGCTTGGACTTGTCTGAGTTGTTTACAATCTCCAGCGCTTCCTTAGCCCATTCTTCCTTACTATGCTTGAGATAGGAGGCAACACCATCCCAGTCTTCGTCTATTATATATATATTAAAGGTAAGACCTGCATTCTGGGATTCCAAGAGGGTTTTAATAGAACTGGCCCTCTGCTTTGCAAGCTGGCGGTTTCTGGCAGTGGAACCGTCTGGTGAGCTGTAGGCATATATACTCACCTGGCCATTGGAGCCATTAATATTTGCTGCTAAATCAGATATGGCACGTGAGTTGTATTTATAAGAGGAGTCCAACCTGGATTGGCCTATACGGAATGAGAAATCTGAGACCTGTGCATGCAGCATTCTGGCGCTCCCGGAGAGGAGCAAAACCATCGAAATAAGCGATATTTTTAATAAACGTCTCACTTTCAATTCTAAAACAAGCAAAAATAAGGATTTTACTCTGAAATAGCAACAAAATCGAAAAATTTTTGAGAAAAACTGCCACATTTTCATTATTTATCGCATCTTAGTATTCGGGCTTTGCGATAAATCGGCATACGAAGTAGAACCAAAGCGAAGGTTATACCTATATTATAAAAGATGCAAAATCAATTGCTGAAAAATATATTTCTTTTTAATTCATCAAAAACGCCAATCTATTACATTCTATGGCTATTTTATGCTTTTGGGCTTATTAAAATTATTTAATAAAGGCGTAATAATTATTAAAACCGCGATGCAAACGTTAAAATCGCCATTCTGCGATAACCGTCCGCGTTTTCAAGAATTAAAAATTCTTTCGCAAAAAAATATAAAAATATTTGTTTATTGTAAAAATTAGTTGTACCTTTGCATTCGAAATAATGCGCCATTCGCGGAAACGCAAAAAGGCAAACGAATTTTAAAACAAATTAAGCAAACATAAAAAAATGACCTTCAGGCCCCATACAAGCCACATTTTCCAAACCGCCATCGCCAAGATGACGGCTCTTGTGGCATGCCTGATTCTCAGTTCTTTTTTTGTGTGCGCGCAGGATTTTGACGCTCACGTGAGGGTATTCTTCCCGTTCGACAGCCCCGTCCTCAGTGAATCCTACATGACCAACGCCGCAACCTTCCAGACCCTGGACGCTCTTGTGGCCGGCATCAAGGACGGCAGCTCCGTTGAGGTCATCTCCTACTCCTCGCCGGAAGGTAACGTAAGTTACAACCTCAACCTCTCCAGGAACCGCGCCAAGTCTGTCGTCAATTTCCTCGAGGCCAGATATCCTGAGCTCCGCGGCCGCATCCGCACCACCTCCGGTGCTGAATCCTGGGATGATCTCCGCCGCCAGGTATCCGCAGATGCCAGACTGAGCGCATCGGCAAAGAAAAATATCCTCTCCATCATAGATGGAAGCGACGCCCCCGATACCAAGGAAAAGGCCCTCAAGGCCCTTCCGCAGTATAAGGCTCTCTACAGCAATTATTTCCGTTCTCTCCGCTTTGCAGACATCTCGCTGAGAATCGAAAATTCTGATAAAGTCGGAGTCCCGGCCGCGAATTCTGAAATCTCAGGAGGCAGCGTAAACGCTGGAAAAAGACTCCCTGTCGTATACTTCCCGCTCAGCGAAACCACAATCCACCCTGAGTACATGGGCAACGAGGCAAACATCGCCCTCCTCCGTGAAATGCTCTCAGACCCTGAAAGGGTCCCCAGCCGCATAGTCATCGAAGGCGCCGCCTCCCCTGAAGGCCCTTACAGCATAAACGAACGTCTGGGTGCAAACCGCGCCAAGACTCTCGTGAATTTCCTCGTATCCGAGTTCCCCTACCTCAAGGACCGCATCGTAGTCCGCTCCGTCGCTGAAGACTGGGCCGGTCTCCGCGCCTGCATCCTCGCAAACGGCACCCTTGGTGAGAACGCGAAGTCAGAGCTTATCGGTATCATCGATTCCAATAATACTCCCGCACGCAAGGAGGCTCTCTTGAAGGCCAGCGCTTCCTACCCGGTGGTAGAGAAGGAGTGCCTGCCTTATATCCGTTACGCACGCATCGGCAACATCGAATTCGAGAAGCCCGCACAGCCTCAGCCCGCAGTTACCACGCCACAGGACACCACGCCACAGGACACCACACCACAGGATACCACAGTTAGAGAAACAGTTGTCCCTGCAGACACCACCTCGGCCCCGGTAATCATTGATACAACGGATCTTTTCCCTGCAAGAGACACCCTTGACGCCATCGCCGCAGCAGACACCACAGCTACCGTGAAGCCTTTCGAGGGCGGTATCGTTCCCGCATTCCCTGCCCAGTTCAAGGGCAACCGCAATATGATTGCAGCCGTAAAGACCAACCTTCTTTACGACGCAGTCACCGCACTTAACGTAGAAGTAGAAGTTCCCATCGCAAACCGCTTCTCGGTCACTTGGGAAGACGTCTTCCCCTGGTGGGAGACCGGTAACAAGTACTGCTTCCAGCTCTGGGAAATGGGCGCCGAGGCACGCTACTGGTTCAAACCTTGGGAAACCGTTGGTACAGAGAAGCTTCGCGGCTGGTTTGTAGGCCCTTATGTCATGAGCGGCAAGTACGACTTCCAGTATGACAAGAGCATCAACTACCAGGGCGAAATGTGGAGCGTCGGCGCCACCGCCGGTTATGCAATGCCCATCGGCAAGAAGAAGAGAGTCAATCTCGAATTCAGCCTCTCCATGGGTTACATGAAGACCCACTTCAGGCATTACATCCCCACCGACAGCTACGACAAACTCATCCACGACCCTGCCGGCGACGGTTCCTTCTACAACATCTTCAAGTATCCAACCAAGGCAAAAGTGAGTCTTGTAGTACCCATCAGCTATGGGAAAAAGGAGGCACGTCATGAATAAGATTATGCGCACACTCCTCCTTGCCACACTGGTAATCCTCTCCGCAGCCGGCTGCCACCGCCGCCCGCTGGAAGACCCCAACAGCGCAGTCCGCATCCGCATCAAGGTCAACGTGAAAACCGTTACCAACGTAAATGCCAACATCCGCACATCCGTGAGCGTATACGGCAGCACAGAATCCCTCTGGGCCCCCAAGGTCAAGCAGCTGGATCCCGGAACAATGCGAGTTCTCGTCTACGATCCCACATCAGAAAAGCTCCTTGCCCAGAGTTTCATCTCTGAAGCCGGTTACGATGAAGAAGGCAACAAGGTCTTCAACGGAACCCTGGGTATCAGCCACGGAGACTACAACTTCCTGGTCTACAACTTCGACACCCCCACAACACAGGTGTCCTTTGAGAACAATCAGGGAAGCATCCTCGCCTACACGGACGAGATTCCCGACGAACTCAAGACCAAGTACACCAAGACCAAGGACAAGGACGACACCAAGTCAGACGAAGAGCCCGAGGACATCAGCATCCGCTACGAACCCGAACACCTCCTCGTTGCTAACGAAAAGGACGTACGTATCTCCCCTCACGACACTCTGGTCATTGTCCGCACGGAAGCCTTCACGGTTGTCGACACTTACTACCTGCAGGTCCGCATAGTTGGCCGCCAGTATGCCTCCAGCGCAACGGCAGTCATCTCCGGCCTCTCCCCTTCCAACAGGATCGGCTTCAACGAGCGCACCGTAGACCCTTCATCCGCAGTCATTTTTGACATGGTCCAGGGCCGGGACGAAGCCCTCGCCGGTGAGAACAAAGACGTCCTCTGCGCAGTGTTCAACACCTTTGGAAAGATTCCTGATGTCTCTTCAGACCTCCTGGTCACTTTCAATATAGTAGATACAGCGGGCAACCTCCTCCAGTACCCTGTAAACCTTGACAAGGTATTCGACTCGGAGCTCTGCCACCTCTACCACTGGCTTATCATCGACGACTACATCATCGAAGTCCCGGATCCCGGAACAAAGCCCACCCCCGGCAACGGCGGATTCCAGCCCCAGGTTGACGATTGGGAAGAAGAAGAAGGAACAATGATACTTTAACAGAAAAAAATGAAGAATTGGATTAACATAGCAGTTTTGACAGCCCTGGTGAGCCTCGCAGCTTGCACCAAGGTCGAAAACACAAGCGCTCCGGAAGCCATCCGCTACGCTGTGGGCAGCTATGCTGCATCCACAAAGGCCAGCGAATACCGCGCAGCTGAAGGCCTGGACAACTTCCAGAGCAAGTCCTTCCTCCATGCAGAGGGCGCAGCCGTCGGCACCGATTTCTTCACTTCCACCATTACTTGGGACGGCGCCACCTGGACTCCCGCACACGACTACTACTGGCCCAAGCATCCGCAGAGCTACCTTAACTTCGTTTCCTGGTATGCAAACGACGGCAGCGCCAACATCACTCCTGACACCGTCACCGAGACCGCCTTCGAAATCGACGACCGCACCGTAGGTGCAAACGACCGCATCCTCGTCGCCGATGAAGCCTGGCAGCAGAAGGCCAACAGCACCACCTACTACACTTCCGGTGTTCCCACCCTCTTCCGCCACGTGCTCTCGCGCGTAAAAGTAAAATTAAAGGCCACCACCCTCACAGACCCTGAAATTGCAAACGTCACTTACGAGATTACCCTCCAGAGTGCAAAATTCCAGAAAGTCTTCCAGCAGGGAACAATGAAGCTTGTGAACGCCCCCCTTGCCGAAACAGGCACCCGCCAGTGGTACAGCACCGAAAGCGCCACCTACCTCTGGAAAACCACCGCCGGCAGCGACAGTGCAGACATCGAATACGTTAACTCAGACACTGCTATCGGCACAGAATACACAGACATCCTTGCAGAGCGCAGCTTCATCCCCCAGAACCTTGGAGATGCAATCAAGATGGTCCTCACCTACTCAGTGACCACCAAGAGCAACGGAGTCGTCACCTCCACAGAGAGTAACATCCCTGCCACCATTACAATGAACACAATAAAGAACACCTCTGACGTAGCAATCACCCAGTGGGTTCCCAATAAGATATATACCTATAATATAGCCATCAACCCCGTGGGCAAGGAAATCCTCCTGAACCCCATCGTAGAGACCGAATGGTCATTTGAAGAAGATATCAACATCACAGTAGAATAAAAAAAGAAACAAAATAAAACACAACTAACAATGAAAAAGCTTTACACAATCCTCGCAATCGCAGCCCTCGCTGCTGTAGGATGCTCAAAGACCGAAGTCGGCTCCGAAAGCCTCCTCTCCGATGAAAAAATCGCTTTCGAAGTCGCAAGCTTCATGGACCAGACAAAGGCCGCAGGCGACGCCGCAACAACACTCAATGCAGAAGGTTTCACAACTTTCTACACTTACGCAAACTTGTTCCCGGAAATCGGTGACACCCAGGTCTATATGGACAATGTTGCCATTAATTACACTGCAGACCCCAAGCAGTGGGCTCCCGCACGTGACTACTACTGGCCCAAGGCAGCAGGCAGCTACATCAACTTCTACTCCTACGTAAACACTGCAAGCCAGGATCCTGCTATCACCTTCAATTCAGAAAAGACCGTTGCAACTGCAACTTACTCAGACAAGACCATTGCCGCTGCAGACAATATCCTCCTTGCTGACGCAGCCCTCAAGCAGAATGGCAACCTCACCACTTACACCGGTATCAGCGGTGTTACCAGCGGTGTTCCCACCCTCTTCCGCCACCTCCTTGCAAAAGTTGCCTTCAAGGTTCAGCTCGTAACAACTGATGAGAAGAAATCTGCAAACACCAAGTTTGTTGTCACCATCCTCAACGCTGGCGAGACTCTATCCAACGTAAAGGCAGACCAGAAGGGCTCCTACACCGCCACCAATACTTTTGATGACGTAAAGCATACCCTTGCATGGACCGCTCCCGCAATCTGGACTCCTTCCGCATCACCCGTGATCGAGACCATCAACTTCCTCACCCCTGAGCTCACTCTTGCAAAGAACACTATCACCAGCGGTGATCCTGCAGATCTTCTTGCAGAGCGTTCTGTAATGCCTCAGACCCTTGATGCTGACAACGATTTCACCCTTTCTTACAAGGTTGACACATACTATGATGAAGAGGCTTCTCCTTACATGAGCGAGACCTTCAAGGTTACCGGCAAGCTTGCTACCCTCGTAAGCACTATCGGTGCATGGAACAAGAACACCAAGATTACCTACACTATCAAGATTGACCCTGTAGGCAACAAGGTAACCTTCGATCCTGCAGTCGAGGAGTGGGGTACAGAAAACGGAACTCTCGAACTTCCCCTTTAATTGACATATTATCCCGGGCCGGCTGACCCTGACCCGGGGTACCAAGAAAAACAAAACAAAGAATAAATTATTAACAATTAACTATTTAAGCACAATGAAAAAGCTTTTTGTCCTTGCAACAGCAGTCCTCGCACTCGCCGCTTGCTCCAAGACCGAGGTTCTCAACGAGACCTCAGAAAACGGTCCTGCAATCGCCTTCCAGGTTGCAAACTATGCCGGCCAGACCAAGGCAGGTGAGACTTCACTTATTACCGAAGGTTTCGACAACTTCAAGACCTACGCATGGTACACCAGTTCAACTGCTGATAACCAGGCTTTCATGGCTCCCGCAACCGTTACCTGGGATGCCGGCAATACCCAGTGGGCTCCCAGTGACCATGTTTACTACTGGCCCAAGACCGGTTACATCAACTTCTTCTCCTTCGCCGGAAATCACCTTCCCGACGCAGTTGACCTCAATGGCTCCAGCCAGGCTGAGGCCCACTACACCACAGCTATCACCGTTGCAACCAACGACAATATCCTCGTAGCAGACGGCGCATATGGTTTCTTCAACAACGACGCCGCCATTTACAAGCTTGACGGTGTTACCAAGGGCGTTCCCACCCTCTTCCGTCACATGCTTTCAAGGGTTAAATTCGATGTCAAGGTTGACGCTACCGACGTAGACGATACCAAGAATCACTGGAAAGTCACAGTTACCAGCGCAACTGTTTCCTATCGCAACCAGGGCACCCTTGAGGTTGGCTTCCCTTCCACTCCCGCCATCACCCTCGGTGCAGACAACAAGCCCACTACCGCAGGTACAACTCTTAAGTACACAAGCGAAGCCTGGACTCCTGCTTCCGTTGCCAACGTTACCCTCACCAATGCCGCTAATGTTATCGTCGAGACCGACGGCCACGCCGCTTCCGCAGCTGCAAGCCTCATCGCTGACAGCGTAGTAATGCCTCAGACCCTTGCAACAACCAACGTTACTGTTGCTCTTACCTACACCCTCGAGCACACCTACGATGGTGGCACACCCATCGAGGAGGTTGTTCCTATCGCAGCAACTGCCCTGACAGACTTCACTCCCAGCATTGCAGCATGGGATCCCAACACCATCTACACTTATCATATCGTAATCAAGCCCGCAGCCGACAACAAGATTCTCTTCGATCCTGCAGTTGAAGCATGGGCAGAGGTTGACACCCCCACTTACACCATCGAATAATCATCTGAAAACAACATACAGCAATGAAAAAGTATATCATCATCGCTCTCGCAGCACTTGCAGCAAGCGTAGCATGCTCAAAGGTAGAAACAGTCGATCTCCAGAAGGAAATCAGCTTTGAGGTAGCAAACAACATCAGGACAAAGGCTTTCACCGGCTCTGTTTACAACAACGGCGCATTCGGTACCTATGCATGGTTCAACGACACAGACGAATTCATGGTGAATGAGCAGGTAAACCTCGCCGGTGGCGTGTGGAAGACCGTAGACCACACCTTCTACTGGCCTAAGACCGGAAGCGTCTCCTTCATCTCCTATTCACCTTTCGAGGGCACCAGCAACACCGCCGGCACCACTCCGGTTATTGAGAAGAACAAGATCACCTATACTGGTGTAACCGCCGGGACCACAGACCTCATGTATGCCGACAAGGCCACTTGCTCCAACAATATTGACGAAGTAGAGGACGGTACCAACTCCTACACCGGCGTTCCCACCATCTTCCGTCACGCCCTTGCTAAGCTCAGCTTCAAGGTTCAGGCAAACTTCATCGAGTGGGACGATCCGCTTTCCGGTGAAAAGACCACGTGGGAAATCACCCTCAACAGCTTCAAGATTGGCGGTTTCAACACCACCGGTGACCTCGAACTCAACCTCAACGGCGACGGCAAGTCCTGGGACAAGCCCGTTACCACAGTTGACGCAGTAGATTACAATGTATGGACCAACGTTTCCGGCGCAACGGCAGACCAGGAACTGATTGACCCCGCCACCTATCCTTCAGGAGTTGAACTTACAACTTCTGCTCAGGACCTCACCGCCGCAACCGGTTTCGTTCTTCCCCAGATTCTTACCGCAGGTGTTCAGACCGTTAAGATCGACGCTCATATCAAGACCACCCTCGCAAACGGCAAGATTATCAACGAAGACTTCGTAAAGACCATCAACATCAGCGAAATCTCCACCCTCAAGGCATGGCAGATGAACGAGAACATCGTTTACACCATCAAGTTCAAGCCCACCGCTTCCGCACTTGATCCCGGCGACGCTCATGACAACGATCCTAACGATGTAATCATCACCTTCGACCCTGCAGTTGCAGACTGGACAAATGTTGACGCATCCGCTACAATCCAGCTCTAATTCAAGAAACAGTTAGTTGTTAATAAAGAATAAGAAGCTTTTTCTTAGCCCGGCGGCGGCTGACCCTGCCTCCGGGTGCCAAAAACAAAAAAAATGATTAAAGAAATGAAAAAGACAGTATTCATCGCAGCTCTTGCAATCGCAGCCCTCGCTTCCTGCTCAAAGACCGTTGAGAACGGAGTGCAGTCAGAGGTAGTATTCCAGGTAACCCGCTACATGGGCATCACCAAGGCCAACACCGACTATAAGACAGACTATCAGGCCGTCCCCTTCGGCGCATACGCATGGTACAAGGGTGTATCGGCATCAGACAATGCAGATTTCATGACCAACCAGAAGATTTCCTTCTCAGACCCCGTCTGGAGGCCCGAAGGAACTACATACTACTGGCCCAAGTCCGGTAGCATCGACTTCATCTGCTACTCCCCTTACACTGAAGACGGAAGCAATGCTCCCCTTCCCGTCATTACGGAAAACAGCATCGCCTATCCTGCATGGGATGTTGCTGCACACCCCGACGTTGACGTAATGTATGCCGACAAAGCTACCGGCATCACCAACAACACCACCACATATTATTATGATGGTGTTCCCACCCTGTTCCACCACGCCCTTGCAAAGATCAACTTCCAGGTCAAGGCTGCCTACACCGAGGTCACTGACCCCGAAACCGGCACCAAGACCAAGTGGGACATCGAGGTAGAGAGCATCAAGGTGAACAACATCCTGTCCTCCGGTTCCTTCACACTGAACCTCAACGGCACCTCATGGGACAAGCCCACCGACAACGTCTGGACTCCTGACGGCACCACCACAGATCTTGATCTGGACCTCACCGGCGTAGCAAATCCGCTCGTGGACGGCGCTGTCTATGACCTCGATTCTGACGTATTCGTTATGCCTCAGGCTCTCACCGGCAGCCAGGAAGTTGTTATCAAGGTTACCATCACTACCTACCGTGACATCAACGATGGCAACGGCTACGTGCAGGTCCTCCAGGAGAACGGCGTTGAGATTCAGGGCAACCTCTCTGCAGGCACTATGGACGCATGGGAGATGAACCAGAACGTAACCTACTCCTTCAACATCGCTCCCAGCCTTAGCAGCACCACAGACACTGATGGCGATGGCATTCCCGACGATACCGACGGCGACGGAATTCCTGACGTAGTTCCTACCATCGTTTACTTCGACCCCGCTGTCGACGAATGGGAGAACATCACAGTTAGCGCCGGTATCAATATCTAAGATTTATAGAAGCGAAACTTAAAATGAAAAAGTTCCTCGTCCTCCTCTCGATTGCTGCCGTGATGGCATCTGCATGCAGCAAAAGCGTCATGACTGATGCTGTACGCAGCAACCAGGTCGCTTTCCAGACCATCGCAGGCCTCAACACAAAGGCCACGACGCCCATCGTCGGCACCGTATTCCCCCAGACAGAGACCTTCTCCACATACGCATGGGCCGAAGGTACCGTAGGTGAGTACTTCATGGACAACATCACCATCGCCTACTTCCCCGATGATACTCTCTGGAAAGCCCAGGGAGAGACCTTCTACTGGCCCAAGAACACCACAGTCGACTTCATTTCCTACTATCCTACCGGTATGGCCGGAATCACCGTAGAAAAGAACAAGATTACCTACAGCGGCATCGACGTGAACGCCCTCCAGCAGGACATCATGTATGCCGACAAGGCCGCCGGTTTCTCCGACAATGCAGACCTCATCGACGACAGCATCAGCGGCTTCACCGGTGTTCCCACCATCTTCCGCCACGCCCTTGCAAAGGTCAACTTCAAGGTTGCCCTTACCTACGTACACAAGCAGGAGGCCGATGGCACCGTTACCGACTGGGAAGTCAAGGTGAACAGCGCCAAGCTCAGCGGCGTCTACACCAAGGGTGGCTGCGAACTCAACCTCGCATCTGATCCGACCATCGGCATAATCGGCTGGGAAAAGCCCGCCGGCAACGTCTGGACTCCCGAAGGGACCCCTTCCGAAATCAACGGAACCCTTGCCGATACCACTATTGCCCCCGGAACCCTCTATTCAGCAGTGGATACCCTCTTCGTCCTTCCTCAGGCCCTTGTTGCAGACCAGCAGAAGGTAACCCTGAACGTGACTGTAAAGACCACCCGGAACGGCAATCCTTTCCTGAACGAGACCTTCGATGTCTCCGCCAACATCCGTCTGGCAGACCTCCCCGCATGGGAAATGAACCATATTTACACCTACATCCTCAGGTTCGGCCCCACCTCCTCCAACGGTAACGGCGGCAACCCCATCAACCCTCCTTCCGATCCTGACGATCCTGACTACCCCGGTGGAGGTATCGATCCCAACGATCCGGACCTTACCGATGCCATCATCACCTTCGACCCCGCAGTTGACGGCTGGCAGAACGTAGGTATTGTCGCAAACATTACCCTTTAATATATAGGCCCGGCGGGGGTGATACCCTTCCGGGTCTCCAAGATGAAAAACATGAGCACAATGGGCAATACATACAGACTTCCGGCTGCAGCACTTCTCCTGGCGGCGCTGGCCCTCTCCTGCAAGGAAAACCAGGCAGAGGAACCCGTGTACTCCTCTGAGGAGATAGTACTGAATGCATCCCCGGAACAGACCAAAGGCTTCCTTTCAACAGACGCCCTCAGGGTGAACGGCACCCAGTTCCAGATGTACGATTACCTTTCCGGATATAACGGTACCCTTCAGGATGGCGGTGGCATAGCCCACACCGGAGAGGAATTCCAGTATTTCCAGAACACCCTTACCTTCAAGTCGGAAGCTACCAACTGGCAGTGGCTGTTTGGTGACGTAGCTTCCCCTACCTCCTACCGCTGGACCCGCACCGGCACCCACCATTTCTATGGCTGGCTGCTGGAAGACAAGAACGACGCAAATCTCAAGACAAGCACTTTCTTTGATACCTATACGCCTGGGACAAAGACGCTTACAGTTGCCGAGACCTTCACCTCCGATGGCCCGCAGTATGACTTCCTCTACTCTGACGTAGTTCCTGTAGACGTCATCAACGACGGTATCCCCAGCCATGTGGATATTCCCATGAAGCACCTCTTCGGCGCTCTTGGCATCACCGTCCAGAACACTTCCAAGGTGGATGTAACCGTAACCAGCATAAGGCTTCTCAACTTCCCAAACAGCCACAGCGAAGTCCTCACCTGGGACATGGCTTCCGGAGTTACCCTTGCAGGCGGCAACCCCACAGCGTCCGGCGCAGCCGGCTCAGCTGTATTCTGGCCCAACAAATTCGGCAGCGGAGTTACACTCAAGGCCATTACAGACCCTAACGGTGGCAAGACTTACGACGCCTACACCGGTGCCGAAATGGGCGAAAACCTGAGCTACCGCCTCTGCTGGCCCATGACCCAGGCCGCCCTCAAGCCCACCATTACCGGAACCACAGCCGAAGGAAACCCCGAATTCTCCAACGACTCCCCTATCGTTGAAGTTGTAGCAAAAGAAGGCTCCAGCGCATCTACAACCTACAGAATGCGCTTCCCCAACGCGGATGACGCCAAAGCGGCCATCACCGCCGGCAAGAAAACCCAGCTTAACATCTCCTTTGCCGACAAGCAGATCCAACTCTCGTTCAAGACTCTCCCCTGGGACTACGAAGAGTTCTCCATGTCTTACGAGAATGACGCCGTCTCTGCAACCCAGCTCAAGTTCATCGAGGGTTCTTATACGCCTGGCGGCAAGCTCTATGATGCCAACGGCAAGCACGAAGTTATCCAGCTCACCTCAAGTTCAACTCCGGCATGGGTAGCCCGTGGCAAGTTCTCTGTATACACCCCCGTCAACGGCAGGCTTTCTGTAGGCCTTTCAGGAGATATCGACTCCTTTATAGTAACGCTTGAAAGCGGCAACAACTACACCGGAACGGGCAATGAATACATTCTCATCGACCCTTCACGTGACGGCGGCGTAATCACCCTTGGCGTAAGGCCTAAGGGCGTACCGGCAAGCGGAAAGAGATTGTTCCTTCACTTTGCCGTGACCAACAACAACCGCGATGTCGACGCCGACTCCGAAATCAACCGTGACAACTATGTTATCACTATCCCTTAATATAGTACGCGTATGAAAAAGCTATCATTCAGTTTACTTTCCCTAGCAGCGGCAATGATTCTTGCCACTGTTCCCGCGTGCTCCATTAAGGAAGACCTCACTCCGGATGAAGAAGGAGAAGGTATTGTCCTCCGCTTTTTCAGCGATGAGAGCCTGGTGGTCACAAAGGCTACAACTCCAAAGGATGGCGTAGATGCCCTTAACGAGAATGTCCTCTCCTCTGTGGAGTACTTCATTTATTCAAATGCCCAGAAGAACGGCAATGCAGTCCTTCACGGTTATCTGACAAATGTAAGGCAGAATGCTCCTGTGAGCATCCCCATGACCATTGAGACAGTCAATTCTACGCTCTGCCCCAACGGTGCAACCAATTTCTGGGTGTACGCCATTGCGAACCATCCCAGAATCGTGGCTGCAGGAGACCCTGAAGACCTTTCCGGAACCGACGTTGCCACAATATCGGCCCTCACGAGGGATATTGAGTTTGACGGTGAAAACGTAAAGACCCCTCAGACGAACTTCCTCATGTCTACCGACGGCCAGTTCGAGGTTACCAATATCAAGCGCAGGAGCACTATTGTTGCCACTGCAAATATCGGCCTCAAGAGGGTTGCAGCAAAGATTACCATTGCTGTGAGGGTTGTTCCGCAGGTGGAAATCCGGAATACCGTTACCATAAGCGGCGTCACTGACACCCGCACCGAAATTTGGAAACCCCGTATGGACGAGATGAACATATATCTTGTCAACGGCGCAAAGACCGGCCAGGTGAGCGGTGAGCCTGTAGATGGTTCTGAATTATACCAGTATCAGCAGGTTGAATTCGACATGGACCAAGGCGAGAACCACAGCTACGACACCTACACCAAACGCGTGGATCCTGATACCGGAGACGAGATTCTGGATGCCAACGGTCTTGTCCAGTACGACAAAACCACCGAAACCGGTATCTTCTATCCCAGCGAATCTCCTTTCTATACATACCCGGAACAATGGATGTACGGTTCTGATGAGGAGCCCTACCTGAAGCTTGCCATTCCGTGGGACCGCGAACCCGGAGTGAGCGACAAAGGCACTCCTTTTGGTACTACACATAAGATTTACTACTACCGCGTGTACTGCCCTGCAACGCCAATCGACATTTCCAATGCACAGTTCCTCCGCAACAACTGGTACAAGGTTATCTTGAACGTCGGTATTCTTGGCAGTGAAACGGACGGCGGTGAGATGGTCATCAACGGCAACTACTACGTGGTAGACTGGCAGGAGCGCGAAACCGGCAGCGGCGGACAAGGAACCGGCATTAACGACTCCGACAAGGAGGCTGAAATCAAAGGTGCCCGCTACCTCTTCCTCAACGAGCAGAACTTCACCATGTACAACCTCGAGGACCTGATGATTCCCTACGTAACGTCAGACCCTTGCATCATCGAGAACTTCAGCGCCAAGAAGTACGACTTCTCCGGCGACATAAAAGATTCTCTTATCACCACCAGCCCGGCCGCATGGGACATGGACGTAAGCCTTGTCACTACGGCCACCGGCGCCCACATCAAGTTCAACCACCCCCTGAACAATGATACATCTACCAGCGACTATGATGTATCTCCTTACAAGATAACCTTCACCATCAGGCACAAGGACGATCCTTCTTATGCCAAGGAGGTAACCATAGAGCAAAGGCCGGCTATCATGATTGACATGGAGAGAAATACTGTTACCACTTCTCCGTATGGGGCTTATGTTAACAATGGAACGGTCGGGACCTCAGGTGGCACGTACTATCTTGGTTCTTCCCCGGGTTCGGGAACCTCTAGTAATAACAACTACAACATGATTATTATCGAAACCACCGTATTGCCGGGTGATTCGGATTTTATGTTGGGCGACCCGAGAATAAACTCGATTAATAATCTCAATGCCAATTGGCCGAACAATACGAATCCCTCCGCGGTCACTACGGACTGGAGCGTTTCCGTTCCATCTGTACAGGGAAACAACCGTCGACTTTCCTACTACTATCCCGTTCAATGGGATGGCACGGCCGATAACATTATCGCTCCGAGATTCAGGATTGCTTCGTCCCGTGGAGCGACTCAACCGCTGACATATGCCAATGCCTTCCGGCGCTGTGCTTCATATCAGGAATTTGGCTATCCGGCAGGACGCTGGAGAGTTCCTACAGCAGCAGAAATTCAATACATTGCCAAGTTGAATGCAGATGAAAAGATAGTACGTCTTTTAGGTGCAACAACAACTACTGGCACCAACGGAGAGTCAACTAATTATTGGTGTAGTTCAGGATATATTACTGTCTACAATGGTACCGGTACTGCGGCTTCAAGAAGAGCACCTGTTCCGCATCCAGGAGTAACCAATGTAGGAGGCAACGTCTATGTCCGCTGCGTCTATGATGACTGGTACTGGGACGACATGAAAATTGACGTAAATGGAGTGGAAACGGATGTCACCACTGTAACTCCGCTTAATACATTCAAGTGGGGAGACATTGAACGCTAAACCTTAAGTACGTATGAAAAAGACATTGAAATACATATCCCTTTTGACTGCGCTGCTTGTAGGTTTTACCGGCTGCGTAAAGGAGCAGTGGGATATTGAGAAGAACAACGGAGAGGAACTCCCCTATCCTTCCGACGGCAAGGCCCTCATCAAGTTCACCGTGGCCGTTCCCGGCGGCTATGCCAGCACCAAGGCCACCATGGCCGACACTCCCACCATCGAGAACATGCAGGTCGTTGTTTTCGGTTCATCCGGCTTCCTAAAGGAAAGTGCCGACATCGAAACCTTCCAGTCTGCCACCACAAACGGCAATACTACCCTCTACACCTATCAGGCAAAGATATCGATTACGGATTCCAAGAACCTGAAGGTCCATATCATTGCAAACCTTGGAGACGTAAAGCTTCCCTGGAAGTATGACACCGAGGTCATGACCAAGTATGCCTACACTTCCAATAACCAGGATGCATACTGGGCAAGTTTCATCCTTCCCAACGGCGTTACCCTCAAAAAGGAATGGGATGCCAATACCCAGTCCATGGTTTACGTAAAGGATGGCAATTATTATCAGGTAACCGACGACGTCACCGACGCCTTCTGCGGCGGTACCGGCCGTCCCGGCCTTCCCCTTGTGCGTAACTTCGCCAAGATCAGCATTCAGTCCACAACCCCCCAGTTTGTCCTTGATAAAGTCAAGACTCTGGCGGTAATCAACAAGCCCGACCGCGGCAGCGTTGCTCCTTATAATCCCCAGAACGGAAACATTATCTACGGATATAAGGATTCTCTCTACGTAGACAAGACCCACGACCCCTACATCGGCCTAAAATATACATATCCCGGCTATTCTCCTTCCGGGACTCAGTATGTAGATACAGACCCTGACGGCGCCTCTGTTGTATGGGGTACCGGCACCGGAGAAGGAGAAGAAATCGTGAGCTCCGTATACATGTATGAAAGGCCGATTCCCGCAGCAGGCGAGCCCGTTTCATACATGATTGTCCATGGTACTTTCTATCCTTTCAAGGAGTACTATTACGACCAGGGACAGCCCAACAACTGGAAAACCACCGAGAGGGAAACCCCCGGAACATATCTCGACCTTGACAACGGAGTTCCCTGCTACTATAAAGTAGACTTCAAGGATGATGAGGGCGCCTATGCCATCTTCCGCAACTTCCGTTATCACATCCGTATAACCAACGTCGCAAAAGCCGGTGCAGAAACCGCCGGTGCAGCAGGCTCCACGGGTGGTACCGGTGATATCTCCCAGGACCAGTCCGTCGCCGGCCTTACCGACTTCTCCGACGGTTACGGCCGTATCGCCGTCTCCCATACCGGCTGGACCTTCGTAGAAGGCCGTGCCGAGTTCGAACTTAAGTACAAGTTCATTGCGGATGCAAGCCAAGGCGACTCCGGTGCAAACAACGCCCTTGTATCAGAAGGTGGTCCCGTTACCATTACAATCGGCGCCAAGACCGGCCCGGTGAATGTTATCAGCACCACGCTCGATTCATCTATTTCATCGGAGACGGGAACTAATGTAGATGCCGGAGCCAACGGTATAATCAGAGTCATGGGAGCATCCACAGCCAAGGATGCCGAAGGTTTCCGTACCATAAAGTTTACGGTAAACACCCCGGACGTTAACGACATAACCACCCAGACCATCCACATCAGCGGCAAGGTCAACGAGACCAGCACCCTTTCCCGCGACGTCAAATACTACCTCATGCCGCGCCAGAACATGATAGTGGAATGCATAGCCGACGAAGTCAATCCTGATTATGGCGAGGACTACGTAGAAAAAACCGCAGGAGAAGGCATCAACGTGAGGATTACCATCCCCAAGATGCTCCCTGAGAGCATGTTCCCTCTGGTATTCTCACTGGAGTCCGACGCCCTTTCCATCACGCCTAATACTGCCAAGTATCCTGAGGACAACCTCCCCGTTGCCAATGGAAACAGTATCTGCACCGGAAAGGAATCCAGCAAGTCCTTCCACTATGTCCGTACTCTTAGCTACACTGAGTATCAGACTCTGGACGAGACTCTGGACGGCATGCAGTTCACCTGCCACTTCAAGACCAACAAGGCAGAAAGCGCCAGCAAGATATATGTAGACAACCAGTATTTCAACAAAGGAAATGACAGTTTCTACAATTATACCATGTACAACTTCAGGAATCTGAGTTTCTCAAATGACAGCGCCGGAGCCAATACCAACGTCAACTTCACCTTCTATCTGGATGACGCCGACTCCTATCCTTCATCAGGTCGTACAGTTGAAGTAAAACTTGACGGACTTATCCCTCAGGATGGCGCAGGCCTTAATACGGAGGACTTTGATGCCGGCATTTATTCTTACACCATCCAGGGTGGCTCAAGATATGCCACTCTGGCACTCAAGACCATTGGCACGGCTGCAGGATTCGACAACACCTACTCCGTAACGCTCAATGCATACGATGCGGCTACGGCCATCTACCACGAAGCCTCACATGGCAACGTTGCCCAGAGAATTACCATTGATCCTAGTTCCTGGACCATGGAGGTCGGAGATAAGAAAACTCTCACTGCAACCGTCTGGCCCGCCAGCACCGGCACCGGAACTCTTTCCTGGACCTCCTCCAACAGCTCCGTCGCCACGGTAGACAGTAACGGCAAAGTCACTGCAGTAGGCCTAGGCACCGCCAACATCACCGCCTCCTACGGTGGCTCTGTCTCCGCCACCTGCGTAGTATCCGTTGTCGGTATCTCTCTGAACAAGAACTCCACAACACTATACATCCAGAACGGAACATACGGCGCCGAGGTCCTCACGGCAAACGTCTTCCCGTCTTCTGCCCTCACCTGGACCAGTTCCAACCCCGCAGTTGCCACGGTCGCCAGCACCGGCACCAACACCGCCAGAGTAACGTCCGTCGGCACCGGCACCACCACCATCACCGTCACCAACGAGGACGGTAGCTACACCGCCACCTGCACTGTGACTGTGTATAAGAGGGCTACGCTTGCTATCAACAACTCTAATTTCAATGGCACAGGTGCAAGAAGTCATGACTATTCTGTGAATGGGAACACGCTTACCGTTGCTTTTAGCAACATCCGTAATAGTAATGCAGGATACATTGAACTGAATAATAACAGCACCATGACTGTAAATGGCAGTAACATCACCATGAACGGTATAACAATAACGTATTATGGTGATTATTACAGTCGAAATATGACTGTTAATACCGGAACCCTAACCCGAAGCGGCTCTACCGGAACATGGGTAGGTGAAGCAAATCCCGTCATATTTACGGGAGGAACTTACGCCACCGGTGGCGGCTGGGGCGGCCAAACATATTATAATCGTGTTAGCCAGCTAGTTGTTACATACATGGATAACTAATCTTTTACCCTCCCGGCCCCCACGGCCCGGGAGGTTTTTTATCGGCCCTCATAGGATAACCTTTTACCCCCAGCCCCCCTGCTTCCGCAGCGCACAAGGTGGAGTTTCAGTGGCGTAAACACCCGGGACAGAAAGACCTTACCGATACCAAATTATTATTGGAAGGCTTTGTTGAAAGTCTCCTGGAGCGGAGACACCGTAACCTCTACCTGCACCATCAGCTTCTGGCTGCCACACCAGAACCTCAAAGATGAGGATTACCGGGATTATACTGTAAGCGTAGACCAGATTGAGGCATGGACCGGTTTTGACATCTTTGCCAACCTGCCATATGCGTTGCTACTTCGGCCGAATCCAATACCAGCTGGACTACATTCCAGAATTTCTGAGAAACCTTATGAAACTGTCGTTCTCCAAAAAGGATGGCAGTTTCTGACTCTACTGCCGGAAAAAGGCACTAAAATCCGGCGGCAGGCCCGAAAATCCATGCCGCGGACGGAAATATGGGCCAAAATCCGGCGACAGAATATAAAAGTAAGTATCCAACGAAGTACATGTAAGTGATACGGAGTTATATCTGCCGGCTATTGATACATTCAAACCACCGTTTCGGGCCTGTAATGGCGGCGAAGTGATGGTTTGGAGTAGTTTAACCCCCGCCAAACCTCCGTTTTCCATCCTCTAATGTATACAAGCGGTGGTTTGGATGTATCAGACGTTGAGGAGAACAGGGAGTAGACAATGGCGTAAGCATCCGATGAACGGCATATCCGGTGTCCAAACAGGCAAAATAATGGCCCCACGGCACGGAAACGACGAGTTTGGTGTCAGTGGGGCTTGTAAACGGCAACTGCGGATAACTGCAAACTAATGCAGTGTCTCTATTTCCTCCAAACTTAACCCGGTAGCCTCGGCAATTTGCTCCGGCGGGAGTCCCATGGCAAATAATCTACCCGCTATCTCCTTAGCCTTGGAAGTTTGCCCTTCAGCTCTACCTTCAGCTCTGCCTTCGGCAAGTCCTTTCTCCCGGCCTTCAGCGAGCCCTTTCTCCCTGCCTTCAGCGAGGGTGACGCGGCGGAAGTAGTTTTCCACATTCTGGATGTCACGCATTTCTTTGATGCGTTTTTCGTACATTGCCTGTGTTTCCATATCCATTGCAAGAAATTCCGCTGTCTGCAGCAGTTCGTTAAAATAATCTTCCTGATGTGTGTCGGGTCTGTCAGCAAAAATAGGCAGATTCTTCATATAAAACAAGAACTTCTCCTCAAATGATTCACATTCATCGTATGTCTTGTCGAATGGGCCTACTTCCATGAATACAAATTTTACCACATCGGTCATGGATTCTCCCGTTACATCGTTTCTAAGAGAGTAATGGTGCACATACCCGCCGCCGTGTCCCACTTGTTCGGGCAAGGAAAAATCGACGAGACCCGTACAGACATTCGGAAACGTATAAACTTTTCTGAATGTCCTGAAATGAACTGCGGAAAAACTTTCAGAAACAGACAAAAAACGGCCACAGAGCACTCTCTATGGCCGTTCATTCGTCACACGACAAATCCAGGACTTTCACATTGGTAACATCAAACTAGATATGCCCGCCGCCTTCGGCCTCCAGCTGCTGGTCCACCTTTTCCTTTTCTGCCATGAGAAGGTCAAGGAGCCAGTCTTTCTGCTCGTCAACAAGGCCAAGGTCACGGCAGGCGCTTTCATAGCGCCCCAGCACGGCCTCCTGGTAACGGTGGTACACCATGGACTTTCTGATTTCCTCCTCGATGGTCTCGTGCTCTATCTCGTAGCTGTCCTTGTAGTACTCCTTGTACACCTTCTCGGAAGTGTACTTGATACAGAAAAAGAACAGGCCGGAAGCCAGAATCACAACCCCCAGTATACCCAGTATCAGCGGCACCTTCTGGATGAGCCCCAGCATTGCAAGGGCAGAACCCACAAGGAATATGGCAAGCGCCACCAGTTCGGAAGTATGGTGCTTAAATATTGAGGAAATCTTCATAGCCTGTAAGAGGATTGGTTGTACGGTTCTGTAATATCTTCACTTTATAGGAGTTCTCTGCCTCCTTGGCCTCCATTGCCTTCTGGAAGGCACGGCGGGAGGCAAGCGCCTGGTTGTTCTTCCGGCGCATCTCTTCAAGGTTCTGCCTCAGCTGCCACTGGCTAAGAAGTATGGCAAAGAACGCAATTGCAAACATCACCAGGAAGCCAAGGAGGATGGTAATCTGGTTCTGCGCCTTGAGCCGCTGCGCCTCCTCCCGGAGGGCGGCATTGTTCATTTCGGCATCCAGGATGGCAAGGTCCTCGTTCTGCACCTTGATGTAGATGGAATCCTTGGCCCCCATGAGCCCCATAAGGGACGAATATGCCCCGTCATAGCGGCCCAGATCGGCATAAATTCCGTGTTTCTGCTCATACCGCGCACGGGCTGTGCCAAGGGAATCGGCTGCGGCGAGGGCCTCGTCCAGGAGCCCCTTTGAGCGCATGTAGCAAATGTCCATGGAAAGGCGGCTGTCGGCGTCGGTCTGATGCTGGTACAGCGGGTTCTCCAAAAGCTCTGCGTAGCTTTCCCAGAAGCGGTCCAGGCGCCCCTGCGTATAGTACAGGTAAGCCCTTGTCATGAGCACCTTCATGCCGATGGACCTCGAAAACTGCTGATACCCCTCTGCCAGGACGCAGTAGTCATCGGCCGCCACGAAATCGTGCATCTTCACATTCTCCTGCGCGATGAGGATATATAGGTTGGGAAGGTCCTGCTCTGCGCGGGCCTCCTTGCAGTAGCGCACCGCCTTCTCGAAATTCCTCACAGCCAGGAAGGTATTGTCCCTGTCGCTCTGTATAAGGCCGATAATCCTGTACGCATACATCTTTCCCAGCGGCCTCTTTTCCGCCGATGCCAGCCTCTCCATCGCACGCGCCTCCAGCATCGCATCGGACGCCCTGCCGATATGCACCAGATACTGGCACCACTCGTGCAGCGACGAGAAGTAGAACGAGCGGAAGTGGGCGTCGCGCTTGTCGGCAAGGATTTCCTTCAGTTCCAGAGCGGCACGGTCCATCGCGGAATAGTCCCCTTGCGCGAACCGCACAGGGAACTCCAGCGACAGCGCCAGGCACTTGTAACGGAAGTTGCCGGTGCGTTCGCCCTCGGCATAGAGGGAATCGGCAAGGGTGAGGTTCGAGGGGCTGTACTCCTGCATCCTCCCCCAGGCATACCTTTCGAAGGTATCCTTGTCTACATTGAGCCGATTCACTATCTGAGCCCTGCCTCCAATGGCAAGACCCAGAAGCAACAGTGTCAGAAGGACCCTTCTCACTTCTTCTTGCCCTCTACTATCTGCAGCTGGGTAATGACGCAGGTGAGAAGCTTCTCCATGATGATAGGCTTCATGATGAAGTCGTTTGCACCCACGTTGAAGCCCTTTACGACGTCCTCATTGGAGTTAAGGGCACTCAGGATGACAATCCGTATGTCTGCAGTCTCAGGGTTCTCACGCAGCCTCTTGATGACCTCAAAACCGTCGATTCCGGGCATCATAAGGTCAAGGAGAATGAGGTCCGGCTTCTCTGCCGCCACCGCATCAAGAGCCAGCTGGCCGTTTGCGGCCGTGCGCATCTTGAAATTGAAACGGGAAAGCATCTTCTGCACCAGCAGCAGATTCAAGGGAATGTCGTCCACTGCAAGAACGTTGTACATGGAATAGTCGTGATCCTGTGCGTATAAAGGAGTCATAGTATTGTGTTGATTAAATATTATTCGGAGGTGTTACCGGCACTTCAAAGACAAAGCATGCGCCGCCGGCGGTGTAGGTAGTGTCAAGATACACCTTTGCGCCCATGCGGGAGGCGATGTCGCGGCATATTGAGAGGCCAAGTCCGGTACCTTGGACAAACTCGTTAAGCTTGGTGAAGCGTTCGAAAATCTTTTCGGCCTGGTCTGCAGGTACACCGGGACCGGTGTCCGTCACAGTATATTTCACGAAGCCGTCACATACGCTGCTTGCAAGCACAATCTCGCCCTTGGAAGTATGTTTGCAGGAGTTTGTGAGGAGGTTTATAAGTATCTGCTGAACACGGCGGGGATCGGTGGTAAAGTTGAAAGGAGCCTCATCCGACGGCTTGTAAGTCATGGTTACGCCGGGCTGCAGGCGGTGCTCGGAGCTGCTTATGGCCTCGTGAGCCATGAAATGCATCTCGCCCTCCTCGTAGGCTATGCGATACTGTCCGCTGTCCATTGCCGATGCATTGAGGATATCGTCCAGCAGCATGGTAAGCATCTTGGTGTTGTTCACAATATGGCCTGCAAACTCATCCTTCTCCTCTTCCGGGAAGCTGCCGTCAGGCAGGGAAAGCAGCTGGGAGAAGCCCACGATGGCATTCAGTGGCGTACGCACCTCATGACTCATGTTCTGAACAAAGCGGGTCTTTGCGGCATCGGCAAGGCGTATCTTCTCGTTGGCCTTCTTGAGGTTCCGGATATAGATAATGCCAAAAATCATCACGGATACCAATATCAGAATAACCAGAAGCATTATAATGCTCATGGCCCTCTGCGCCTTGGCCTGCTCTTTTTCCACCTGGTAGGAGAGCACCACGTTCCCCAGCCTTGCATTCATCTCCGACATCCTGGACTGGTTTGCCTGTGACAGATACTTTTCATCCCTTACCACCAGCTTCTTCTCGATTTCAAAGGCAAGGTCGTTGTAGCCGAAATGTTCTGCAATGTTGGCAAGATATTTCACTTCCCTTATCCTCAGGTGATTGACTTCCAGGGTAAGGGTATCCGTCCCGGGCAGGTGATATACCAGCATGTCGATGTCCTTGAACAGATCAACGGCAGTTGAGCTCACCTGATCCAGGAAAGGATCGGCAAGGCAGTAATCCCTCACCTTCTCATACTTCTTCAGGTCCCTTTCATAAGCATAGAGCTTGGCAAGGTGATAGTTCAGCCTAAGGGAATCCAGGTGCGTCATTGCCGACTCCTCGGCCTTTTTCAGGTTCACCTTCACGGAGTCATTGCCGATGGGATAGGTGTCGGCAAGGTCGCAGTAAAGGCGGGTACCGCTCTGGCGGCGTATAGTTGGGTCTGAAGTGGTTTCATAGATCTGTATAGCCTCCTGGATGTACTGTTTTGCCGATATATAGTCGTTCTGGGCAACATACAGGGAAACAATGTAGCGGGTTCCCATCCACACTCCGTATTCATCCCCCTTTTCCACAGCTTTCCGCCTCATCTCCACCACCAGGTCCATGGCCCTCACGCTCTGCCCGTGGTTGAAGAAATAGTTCTGCGCCAGCTCATAGGAATAGTAGTAGTACTGCGGATATCCCAGCGTTTCTGCGATTTTCCGGAGATCCGCCATCTTCTGTAATATCTCGTTATCCGATTCCGGCGTAGATGGTTTTCCGCGGAAACGCCTGGTTGCATCTTTCAGGCGCACCACATAATACAGCGTCTGGGCCTTTGTATCCCCTTTTTCGATGGATTTCTGCAAAAGAGCAGCGTTCGCAGCCTCAAAGCCGTCCTTTCCTGCCAGAGACTCAGCCCGGCTGTACAATTCATAGCACTCGTCATCAATGCCGTATGAATTGTTCTGCGCCTGTGCCGCCCAGAGCGCCAGCACCATGCAAACTACTGCGGTATATATTTTTTTCATAATCTTCAAAGATAGCAAAAAATATCTTATTCTACACTAAATGACGTGGATATAGTTTGTCCCTGCCCGTCTACTACCGTAAGATGATGCTTCCCGGCAGCCGGAGCAAGGCGCATCTCGTACACAAGACGCGTTTCCCCGGCGAAGGCCCCGTCAAGATGCCACCACAGCGTAGCGCCCGCATCCCTGTGCGCCACGCGGAACACGACGCCGGCAGGCTCACCCCCCATCGGCGCCGGTATCCTTATGGTGCTCCCCGGGGCCGACGGATAAATGAACTCCATCACCTTTTCCGATGCCTTCACGGCACCCGTGTACTCCGGATGATGCGGCCTGTAGTACCACTCCATGGACGGCGGCAGCACGAAAGCCCCGCCCTTATGGTATGGACATGGCGCACTCTCCATTGCCGGCTCCGGCAGCATCATGCCCACCGCCTCAGGGCACTCCGGCCCCGCCAAATACCCGGATGCAGAGCACACATCGGCCCAAACGCCCCCTCGTCCTTGTTTTTGGCCGTTTTTAAGGACAGGAACCCTTCCAGAGGGGGTCTCGTCCTCAAAATTGGCCGATTTTAAGGACGGCTCCTCAAACCAGCCGCCTTCCGGCAGGAGGTTCAGGATATCGAACATCGCGGGACCCGCTGCACGCGCACCGGTAAGGCCCGGGACTCCTGCGCCCTCTGCATTTCCGGCCCACACGCCGATGGTGTATGCCGGCGTCATCCCCACCGCCCACGCATCCCGGAAGCCATAACTGGTCCCCGTCTTCCACGCCGCCTTCCTCACCGAACCGATCAGCCTCCAGTCCAGCTGGTCCGGCCTGTTCACCTCCTTCAGCGCCTCAAATGTATACCACAGCGCCAGCCTTTTTGTCATTTCGAGCGAAGCCGAAGGCGGAGTCGAGAAATCTCTCACCATTCCGGCATACGCCCTTGTAATGTCATACAGCGTGCCTTCCGCACCACCAAGGATGAGCGAAAGCCCGTAGTGTGAGGCGTCATGGTTCAGCGTAGTGAGCCCTGCTGCAACAAGCACGTCATAGAACCGTGGAACGCCATACTGGCGCAGCAGGAACACCGCCGGAACGTTAAGGGAACGCGCCAGTGCCTCTGATGCCGGCACAGCGCCATAAAACTCCCTGTCAAAGTTCTGCGGCGCAAAGCCGTCAAGGTTCACGGGGATGTCAGGCAGAAGCGTGTTCGGCAGGATGGTCCCGTCCTCCAGCGCCGCCTCATACAGAAGCGGCTTCAGTATACTCCCCGTAGAACGCGGAGAGCGCGCAATATCCACCTCGGAACCCGGCCTCGAACGCCCAGGAGAAGAGTTCCCCACATAAGCCACAATCTCTCCGCTCACATTGTCTATCACAACCGCCGCCATGTCTGCCACACCCTCTGCGGCAAGTGCGTCAGAACGCACCCGCACCGCTTCCTCAACGGCCCTTTGCAGCGGAAGGCGTATCCCGGAATGCGTCAAAACGCCTGACGGGCATCCATCCACATAATGTGAAGCATATGCCGGCAGCGGCACGGGCTTCTCCGGAAGCGGCTCCAGAACCGCCTCCTCATAAGTGTCCCTGTCTATATCCCCATGCTCCAGCAGCCTCTTCAAAAGCCGGTTCCGCTTTTCCAGCAGTCCCTCCCTCCCCTTCCCGGGATGCAGCGAAGACGGCGCATTCGGAAGAACCGCCAGCAGGGCCGATTCCCCCCAGCTCAAATCTCCCGCCGGCACACCGAAGTACCTCCACGCTGCAGCCTCCAGGCCAACCACGTTTCCTCCAAACGGCGCATGCGCGGCATATAATGAAAGTATGTATTTCTTGGAATGCCGGCATTCCAGCCTCACAGCCTCGACAGCCTCCACGACCTTCTGCCACAACGTCCTCTCCTTCCCCCTGGAAATCCTTATCACCTGCATGGTTATGGTACTTCCTCCGCTCACCACATGCCCGCTGCGCGCATTCTCCTTAACCGCCCTGCCGACAGCCAGCACATCCACCCCGGGATGCCACCGGAAACGCCTGTCCTCGAACTGTATAAGTGCTGCCTCGAACCTCTCCGGCACCCCTTCCTGCGGCGGGAACCGCCACTGCCCGTCTGCCGCAATGCGGGCCCCAAGGAGCTCCCCCTCTGCCGATTCCACCACCGTGGAATACACCGTATCCTTGAACAGCCCCTGCGGCAATACGAAAAGCCACAGGAGCAGCAGCACCCCCATCAACAGCAAGCCACCTGTTACACGTTTTTGCCTGTTTTTGTGTAACAGGTGGCTACCGGCAGCCACCTGCTGCACGTTTTTGCCCTTTTTCGTGCAACAGGTGGCTTCGGGTGTGTGCCGGTCAGGCTTCATCGTGTGACCACTGCAGTACCTGCGGCGGTAGATGCGGTAACGGAAGGCTCGTACATGGCGCCTGCGACCACTGAAGGCAGCACATAAGTGCCTTCATACGCAGCGCGCAGCCGGACCTCGAAGGTCTTGAAACGGCCTGCAGGCAGCGCGTAGAACCAGTCTACGCGCGCATCGCGGATGTCCTTGTGGTCATATCCCTCAGATGCGCCTCCAACCAGACGGTCGTTCACGATTTCCCATCCCGAAGGCACTGCAAGCGACAGTGACAGGTTCTGAAGCTCACGGCCTGTGAGGTTTGTAACCTTCAGCACGGCCTTCATGCCGGTACCCTGCTTCAGGGAAGCCGGGTTCACTGCCCTGCCGTCATCGTCCACGTACTTGACCTCAAGTCCAAGACCGCTGGAAAGCGCCTTGGAGGAAGGCTCTCGGGAAGTTTTCAGCACGGTAACGTAGAGCGGACCCTCGGAGCTGTTCACAAGCTCTCCGGCGCCAACGGTCACAATGGATGCGGCAGAAACCACTGCCTTTCCGTCAAGCGTGGCATTCACAGCCTGCGTGGGTACGGCCTTGAAGAGGCGGCCGTAAGCCATTGCGGCAAAGGCGCTCTCCTGTGTGGAAAGCCCGCCGGCGGGAACGCTTTCGCGTGCCAGCGCAAGGGCATCGGCAACATTGCCGACAAGGGACAGGGCCTCAAGGGCGACCATCTTGTCCCTGAATGAATTTCCGTAGGTTATGTTGTAGGGTTCGTATTCGGGGAATTCCCGGCCCACGCCTTCGAGTATCTTCCGGGCCGTATCCTTCTTGCCGCTCACCGCATATGCACTTGCAAGCATCCAGGAGGCCCTTTCGCCAATCTCGCCGGCCTCCCTGAGGCGGTTCATTCCGGCAGCCACATCAGCTCCCGCAACAGCCAGGGTATAGAGCCTGTATGCCTGGTCCAGATTGTCAAAGAACTGGTTTCCGGCAATCCTGAACACTTTCACCATCTTCTCCTGATAGCCCTTCCAGGCCTTCAGCACGCCGGCATTCACGTCGAATCCGGCCTTGGAGGCCTCTGAGAGGAACTGTCCGGCCATGGAGGACACCCAGGAGGATGACGCTCCGCCGCCCCAGTAGCCAAAGCCGCCGTCGGCATTCTGCCTTGCATAGAGGGCGCTGATTACACCGGGAATAAGTTCGCGGGCCTCGGCAGCCAAGTCTTCCGGCAGCAGAGGCAGCAGGTGCAGATAGGTAAGCCCTCGGGCCGACAGCTGCTCCCCGCAGTTGTACGGGTAGTTTTTCATATCGGCAAAGAGGCCGGCCGCGTCGATGGCGGGGAAGACGGAAAGCTGGGCCGATGCTCCCTCTGCAATGCGCCTGGAAGCGCCTGCAGGCAGGACGAAGCTCTCTACGCTGGTGGTTTCCGGATTTCTGTTCACCACCTCAAGGGCTATGGTCTCGTATGTCTTGTGGCCTGCTCCTGAAGCGTTGACGGTGATGTGGGCAAGGCCCTCGCCGGTCGCCTCAAGGCCGAAGTTCACCAGGGAGTCTCCGGCACCTGCAAAATGCACCTTCCGGCTCTCAGAACCCACAATCTTCACCGGTCCGTCAACCTTAAGTGATACGGCCGCATCAAGCGCACCTTCCTCCATGCTGAACACGTTCACGGGAACGCTTACCGTTTCGCCCGCGCCAAGCACCCTCGGCAGGGTGGTGACAACCATGAGAGGAGACTGCACAGGAACTGTGGCATCTGTAGCGCCATAAGCTCCGTCATGGCCTGCAATGACCATCACGCGCACGCTTCCCACATACATGGGAAGCTGCAGTTCGAGCTTGTCAGTGCCCTTTTGCAGGGTACGGGGAGCCACATAGAGCACCACCGGATTGAAGCGGTTGTCCTTTCGGGCGCTTACAAGAGCGTCCTCGTCACCGCCCACTGCGGCAATGTTAAAACGGCCGCCGAAGGCGCCAATCACGCTGTCATAGAGGTCCCAGGTTTTCACACCCAGGGCCTCGGGCTTGTACATCGCGCCCCACGGGTCCGGAGTCTTGAAAGCGGTAAGGTCAAGGAGGCCTTCATCCACTATTGCAAGCGTGTATGTCATGGGACGTCCGTTTTTCTCGGACACCTTCACCGTGAACTTCTCCTCCGGTCTCAGGACCTTGGGAAGTTCGATAACCGGCTCCAGATGCGAGGCGGGATTCTCCACATTCACGCGCTGCACGCCATAGAGCCTGATGGGCTGTGAATCGGCAGTGGCGCTGTAAGGGCGCACCAGAGTTACGTGCACGTAGAAATTGGGAGCCATCCCCTCCGTAACGGTAAAGCTCCAGGGAGTGTCCTTGCCGGAAAGTGCCACCCATTTGCGGTCCAGTACGCGGGAGCCGTTCTCCAGCGAAACCAGTGCCTGGGAGCCCTCGGAGGCAGGAATATACACGGTTGCCTTCTCTCCGACCTTGTATGAAGGCTTGTCGGTAGAGAAGGTGAGCATGGTCACGGATTCGGGGTCGCGCCTGTCGGCACGGCCGCGGTATTCGGGCCAGTCAACTGTGACGGCCCTGCCGCTCACGTGGCCGGCGGTCATGTCGCGGACAAGTATCATATATCGGCCCCAGTCGGGGTAATTCACGCGAAGGGTTACTATGGCATCTGAGGCTCCGGACATCAACGTTCCGGAAGAAATCTTCTCCACGGATGAGCCGGCAATCCAGGTGTCAAGTTCTCCCTGGCTGCTCTCCCACCACCAGTTCCAGCCGGTCTTGTATATGGCGTATTCCAGCTTGTGGCCTTTCACGCGCTTTCCTGCGGCATCCACCACGGCGATGCGGATGGTCTGGTCTGAATCGGTCTCAAGGTAGTCGCCCTCCGGCACGGCAATGCCCACATAGGCGCTGAACGGGGAGAAAGGCACCACGGCAGTCGTGAAGCTCTCGTCGCCGCCGTTTTCCTGGACCGATGTCACTATCATCGCCTGCAGAAGGCCCGGTGCATCGGCCGCCGCAGGAAGTTTCACCACGGCGTTAAGCTCCCCTGCCGATGAAAGCCGTCCCTTGAAAAGTTCGGCCTCGGCACTCTTGAAGTTCGATGCGGGGTTCACGAAGGTGTACTTCTCAAAGCCCTTGAAAGAGGCCCCGGAAGCCCTTCTGAGCGTCATCCTGGCATTCACCGGGCAGTCCCCCGCAACGCCGCCGCTGAGCCACTGCGCGCTCACGGGCACCGTTACGCTCTTTCCCGCCTCCAGAACCGAAGGATAATCTGCCGATATCTTGAGCCTGTTGGGCTTCACCGTCTCTACATGAAGCGTCTTGTGGAAGGAATTGCCGCCGATTTTGAGGTATGCGTTCCAGTACCCGGTGGGGTCATCGGCCTTGGTGGGCACGTCGAAGGAGAAGAAGCCGTCGTTGCAGCTGCGGACGTATTTTGCGTAGAACTGTCCTGCAGGGGTATATATCTCCAGGATTCCGGGATGTCCGTCCGGAAGGGCGTTCACTATGGCCGCAAGATGCAGCGTGTCGCCCGGTCTCCAGACTCCGCGTTCGCCGTAGATATAGGCCTTGAGACCCTCCTGGAGGACCTGTCCTCCCACGTCGAACCTGCTCAGGGACAGTCCGGAGCCGTTCATCTTGAGGTATGCCGTGCTGCCGCCTGCCTTCCCTACCACGGCAAAGGGCTTCCTCGAAACCTCCAGCTTCACAAGGCCGTCCCCGCCGGTCTTTCCCTTGCCGATACTCTGAAGCTGATAGTCGAACGCCTCCACGCTCACTCCGCCAAGCGGCTTTGCCGACAAGAGGTCCGTCGCCGCAATCCACAGCTCATCCCCCCCGGCATACTCAGCCACAAGGCCGATGTCAGATGCCAGTATCCTCACCGACGGGAACCTGTCGGCATCCATGTAGAATGAAGGCTTCTCAGGGTCATCGGCTTCACGCCAGTCGTATGCGTCCCAGTCGTAGTCGTTGTCCCAGTACCAGGGGTTCTGGGTGTCCCAGACGGTCTCGTCGGCCTTGGTGATGGCTGTGGTGGAAATGGTCCTCACGGGCTCCTTGCCGCCATAGAGGCTCTGGTCCATGCGGAAGCTTATCCTCACGCTGTAGATTGCACCAGGCTCCTGCTTTATGATGTTCTTGAGGTCCAGGCAGTGGTTGTTCCACTTGTGGAGGTTCTCTGCCTCAAGGGGAATGTCTCCCTTGAAAACAAGCCTTCCGGCGCGGCGTATACCCGATTTGTCAGATATCTCATTCTCCTGGAGGAACATCAGGACATTCTTCTCATATATCTTCACGACCCTCACCTCCACAGCGCTCAGGTTAACAGCCTTGAAAGGAATAAGGAGGCGGTCCTTGTCGGGAAGGATGTTCCCGGAAAGCGGAATGCTCACTGCGGGCTCCTCCTCGCCATCCTTGAAGACCTTGGTGAATTCCTGCACCAGGGGCTCTCCCTGCGCATTTCTCACGCTGCGGTCTATGGTGAGCGTCATATCTCCCTGGCGGCCCTCGAAGTGCACTCTCACAACCTCGTCCATCACCTGCACATAACTCCTCGTAACGCCTTCGAGCTCTATCAAACCCCGCTTTGCCGCATTCTCCGGCACCTCGCTGAATTTCACGTCAATGTAACTCCCCTCCAGCCTTGCACTCCTCACCCTGAATCCTTCTCCGGTATCCTCCTCTTCCTCACTCTCCTCCACGGCCTTGCTCACCGCAAACCCGTAATTGAAATCCTTAATCTCTCCAAGTGCAAACTTCACACTGTACTTCTGCCCGGGCACCAGGGCGCCTTCTGCCGGTGTGAACACAACGGCCCGCGTGCCGTCCCATGCGGTGGTGCCTTCAATCGAAGGCTTGAACGTGAACAGGCCGTCTGCAGGCAGCGCGTCGCCGGCGGCCACTGCACCTGCAAGCTGCTGCTCCACATCGTCAGTGAACTCCACACGGAGCGTGGCATCGGCACCCACTATGCCGCCGGTATATGCCTTGATATACTGGGCAAAAACCTCGGCAGAAGGCTCAACCGGCTTCTGTTCCTTACAAGAAATAAATAAGAGTACTGGTAACAGTGCTGCGAGAAGGTTCTTCATAGGTAGACGTGAAATATAATTAACTAATTATTAACAAATTATCCAAAAGGCTCCCCGGGAAAAACACGGGAGCCTTTTACCCAACACTCTAATTCTCAGGCGTTTGCATTTCACAGCTACCTTTTCCATGGCAGCACTCGTGCTCGCCATGCCCTTCGCCATTGCAGCAGCCGTGTCCTCCGCCGCCGTGGCAGCAGCCACCGCGCGGCTTCATGAGGAAGCGGATGCCGGCCACAAGGCGCTGGAGGCCTTCCAGCAGCACGCTGCGCGGGCATGCGATGTTAAGGCGCATGAAACCTTCGCCTACGGGTCCATATATCGTGCCAACGGACAGCTTGAGGCCGCAGTCGTGCTCCAGGAACTCGCCAAGGGCATCGCTAAGGCCTTCCTTGACCTCAAACAGGTTCCTGAAATCCAGCCACATGAGGTACGTTCCCTCAAGCGGGCTGGCTACTACCTGCGGAAGTTCATCCTCCAGGAAGCAATAGACAGTGCGGGCGTTCTCGTAAAGGTATGCGCGCAGCTCATCCAGCCACTCTCCGGATGCGCCATATGCGGCTTTGAGCGCCGTAACGCCAAAGACGTTCACGTCACAGCATTCGTTGTCGTTGATTGCCCTGTCCATCTTCTTGTACACATCTGCATCGGCAGCGTAGATATTGGCAATCTGGATGCCTGCAATGTTGAAAGGCTTGGTTGGAGACATGCAGGTGACGGAGTTCAAGACCATTTCCTCAGGCAGTGTAGCCCAGGGGGTGTAGTCGTGGCCAGGATATGTGAGTTCGCAGTGAATCTCGTCGGAAACCACAAATACACCATTGCGAAGACATATCTCGCCAATGCGCTCCAGCTCTGAGCGTGTCCACACCCTGCCCACAGGGTTGTGGGGGTTACAGAACAGAAGGACACGCGCCTCGGAAGCCTTGCTCTCAAAGTCTTCCCAGTCAATGGTCCAGACACCGTTCTCATAATGTAGAGGACAGTCAAGCTGCACGCACTTGTTGTTCCTTATGGCAGGGAAAAACGCATTGTAGCACGGTGTGAACACTATTACTTTGTCTCCAGGAACGGTCATGGCCTTGATGGCGGCAGAGTATGCGGCAATGACTCCGGTTGTGGGAATCACCGTCTCCCGCGAGATGCCGCTCCAGCCATGCCTTTCACGAAACCACTTTTCCTGAACCGTGAAATAGTCGTCAGGAACCAGCTCGTAGCCAAAGATGCCATGGTCAAGCCGTTTCTGCAGGGCTTCCCGAATGGCGGGAGCCGCCTTGAAATCCATGTCGGCAACCCACATCGGGAGCACGCCACGCTCGCACATGTCCCACTTTACGCTGTCAGTGTCCCACCTGGACACAATTTCGTCAAAATTGTATTTCACAGTCGCCCGGTTTTTTGATGTTTTCGTCAATGATTACCTCTCCGATGGAGCCAGCCTTGATGTGGCCCGAGCGGGGATTCTTCACGGATGTCACGGCGCCGCGGATTGTGGCCTCGACGGATGAGTACTCGAATGCAAGGTCTCCGGAGGGCTCAATGATGCAGTCTTCGAGGACAAGGTTTTCGCAGTAGCACAGGGGCTGGGTGCCGCCAATCGTGCAGCGGACAAGTTTCAACCCCTTGGAGTACCAGCCAAGGAACTCCCCGCGAATCTCTGAATCATAAACGGTTACGTTCTCGCTCTCCCAGAATGCGTCCTTGGTGTCAAGGACGGAATTCCTTATGACCACATCCTTCGCATACTGGAAGGAGTAGTTTCCCTGGAGCCTGAGCCCGTCCACATCAATCCTCTCGGTATGCATGAATATGTAATTGGCCTCCGCCGCCTCCACATTGCGTAAAACCACATCCGAGCAGTCCCAGAACGTTTCCAGCGCATGCGGGATGCGAACATTCTCAAGATACACATCAGTAATTCTCCTGAACATCTTGGGCGCCTCCACCAGGGTGTCATACATCTTGCAGCCCCTGGTATACCACAGCGCGGCGCGTGCTCCCTCACGGAATACGCAGTCACGCACCGTAAAGCGGTCACACTCCCAGAACGGATATTTCCCGTCAAATTCACAGTTAACGGCCTCGATGTCAGCCCCCTCCTTGAGGGAAGACTCACCCGGGCCGATCTTCACATTTTCCAGATAAAGGCCATGTTTACAGTAAAGGGGCCTTTCGCCTTCGAAATACTTGTCTTTGATTATTTCCATAACAAAGACAAATTTAATCAAAAAAAGTGAGATTTCTCGACTCGCTCGAAATGACAGAAGGGAATCGTTCGAAATGACAGGGAGGGATTACGGGATTTTCACACTGTACACGGTGCAACCGTAACCTGCAAAATAGCCGATGGCGCGCTCGCCGGAAATATTCCCCGGGATGTTGCCGTCCAGGGTGAAGACGGGGACATCGGCAAGGTAGGCCTGCTCTTCGAATGCCTGCCAGAAGTCGTACATTCCCCTGTCCATGGTGCAGAATTTCACCTGGACCCGTTCTCCGGAAGCGAAGCCGCCGGCGTGGTCATCGGCCCTGCCGATACCTTTACCGGGACGGATAATCGCCTCCCGGACAGAGCCGTCCGTATAAGCAAGCGGAGAAGGCATGAAGGTACTGTCCACCTTCTCAATCCTGTGGAAGAAGCGGCTGCAGCCATCAGCGTCCGGGAAGGCTGCCCTGATGATATACCGTCCGTTAGCCTGCTTCACCGCCTCTATCGACGAAAGCGGCCTTGACGGCAGCACCGTTGCCGATGCCTCTGCATGCACCCCACTGTAATCCACCGTGAGCCGATAGGTCTTCCCGGCCTTGCCCACCATCCGGCCGGTAGTATAGGCAAAAGGCGGATAAAAGCGCTTGGAGGCCGTTCCGGTGAGGATTACCTCCTCTTCCCCGTCGGAGATGGTGACCTTTGCCCACCGCACCACATGACTGCCGATGTCATCCAGCGACTCCGGCTCCTCCTTCGGCACAAGGCTGGTGGTCAAGTACACCACGGGCGCCCGGCCTTCCTCTATCCAGCCCTCGACAACCAGCTTTTCGGGCACATCGGCCCCGTCCCTGCTGCAGGCGGCAAGGCAAAGGGCAAGCAGTATGGGCAGTGCTCTTTTCATCAGAATTTGCAGAAATAACTTATCGTGGGCATGAATCGGAGGTTCATCTTCACGCTGCCGTAGGAGACTTCCCTCTTGTCATAATTGAGCCAGATATGGTAGTACATCTCGTTAGGAACGCCGCTCACGTTGTATACGGAGATGTTGATGCCGGAGCGCTCCGGCTTTATCCAGTAGTTCGCGGAAAGGTCCGTCCTGAAGTATGTACGCATCCGCCGGCCGTTATGCGGGCCGTACCAGGCGATGACCTTCTGGCCCATCAGGTAAAGGTGTTCCGTGGCGGTGAACGGAAGGCCTGTCGCAAGGATACCGGTGAGGCCCAGGGTCCATCGGCCCAGGTCCCAGGAAAGGACGGCGTCCATCTCATGCAGCCTCTCGTGGGCCGACGGGTATTCCGCCCCTCCGAAGGTCCTCAGGCTGCGGCCATAAGCGTATGCAACCCAGCCGGTGAAGGCCCCGCTGTGGCGGGAAAGCTGCACGTTCACGCCGTATGCACGGCCTGTTCCTTTAAGCAGCTGATCCTCCAGCGAATACCCGCCGTTCACGAAGTCCATCAGGTTTCCCTTGTACTCTATCTGGCCGTCCAGGAGGCGGTAGTAGGCTTCAGCCTCGAAGGTCCAGGCTCCGCCGCCGAAAGGCAGCCTGTAGCCCACGGATGCGCTCTTTGCCGTCTGCGGCTTCGTGTACCTGCCGGCAAGGAGCCAGAATTCCGTGGGCATGGCCATGTCTGTCATGCCGATCCTGAAGAGGTACTGGTGCTGCATCTGCAGGCGGGCGCTCAGCACTCCTCCGCGATACATGTTCCAGCCGATGCTTGCATACGGATCCACCCCGTGGAACCACTCCTTTTCCGGGCTCAGGTAGAGGCTCCCCTTGAGGCCGGCTTCCACCTGCAGGTGCTCCCAGCCGTGTGCCCAGTGAGCGTTCAGTGTGTTTTCCAGCGCGCTCTGCTGCGGTTCCGGCACTATGTCAACGGCATATCCGCCGCTCACCGAAGGGTTCTGCGGCTGGGCATTGTGCCAGGCGCTTTCGGCCCGGAGTGTCCAGTCTCCAAGGCTCAGCCGGGCACGGTATCCGGCGGAATGCAGCCAGGACGGCAGAGCCGCGCTGACGCCGCTCCAATCGGCATTGAAATCCAGCCTGTAGCCCGTCCAGTAGGCCGATTGTTCCAGCGCACCGTGCTTCCAGTGCAGGGCCGCCATGCCGTTCTGCCAGCCCGCCTTCGCATTCACTGAATAGAGGCTCTCGCCTCCGTCCATGGCGTCGTTCCCCCAGTAGGCGTCCAGCCACACTTTGTCCTTTGCCGACGGCTCCCACATCACCGTCAGGTTCAGGTCTGTGAACCCGTAGCGTATGGCCGTCCCTTCGCTTTCCCCCGATGCGTCGTTCATCGTCAGGAACCTCCCGTACAGCATGTTCATGTAAGACCTCCGGGCCGATATCCCCGCCCACGCCTTCCTTCCCATCGGCACACGCAGCGTCCCTTGAGCACTCATAAGACCTGCCGACAACTCTCCTGAAGTGACGGTCCTGAGGCTATCCGGCAGGGGCATGTCGATGCTTCCGCCAAGGCGGTTCGCCCACGGCGCCCAGGTAGAGTAGTTCATCTTCTGGTAGTGCGAGGGATTGAACACAGAGAAGATGCCAAGGAGGTGGGCTGCACCGTATATCGGCACGCCGCCGGACGAGACTATGTTCTGCGAATGCTCGCTTCCCTGTATGTACAGGCCGCTTTCCAGCTCTGTCTGGGCCGTCATGGAGGGCAGGTAATGTGCAAAGCCAAGCGGGTCTCCATTCCCGAAAAGGGACGGAAGGTATTTGATTTTCTCCACGTCAAGGGTCACTCCTTTTGACGTAATGGCCGCAACGGAAGTGTTCCGCCTTGCCGTAATGGTGGTGGAGTCAAGATACAATGAATCGGTCTGTGCCTTTGCTCCCACGCCGGAGAGCATCAGCACAGACCAGATTGCTGCCTGTATGCGTTTTACGCCACGCAATTACTTTTGCACAGATTGCTCTTTATTGAGAACACCAAGGTAGTCCATGATGCCGTAGACCCATGCCTGAACATTCACCAGAAGTGAAGCAAAGTTCTTTTCGGAGAAGTACTCCTCAACACCTACGGTCGTGCCGTCAAGGAAGCGGATGACGGGATTGGCACTGAATGACTGTTCATAAGAGTCCTGCTCGTCCACGATGCCGTCGCCGTTGAGGTCACCGTCGGCCTGGCCGCCCTGATTGAAGACAGGCTCGAAGCCCAGGGTTGCCTGAAGGGTCTTGTTTCCGTCATAGTAGACGCCCACGCCGAAGCTCTTTTCGAGCTTGTCAACAGCCTTCTTGAAAGCTTCATAGTCATTTGTCGAATATGCCTTGTCTATTTCCTCTTCTGCTGCCTGGAGGGCTTCGCCGCTGGGAAGATTGCCGGAAAGCTGAATCTTGCCCTCGATGTCGATATTGGCCGTTGCGCTCACGGGAATGACATCATATCCGCTCCTTCCATCCTTTTCATAATCATAGTTAACAACCTTTGCAGCGGCCTTTGCGTCTACGCCAAGGACAAGCTTGCCGTCCCTCTTGAAGCTCATCTTCACATTGGCGGCATCGGTTGCATATTCTGCCTGCTCGATGGCGAAGGTGTATGCTCCCACTGTCATGGAGTAGCCCAGGTCAAGCTTGTCGTTCTGATCGGCCTCACCGTTCTTGTCGACATCGGTGAAGTTGAGTGTGATTTCAAGGGAGGCAAGGCTCTTGCCGTCAACTGCGATGCCAAGGCTTGCCTTCTCGGGGACATACATATAAGTGTAGTCGCCACTCTCGTAAGGCTTGCCGCTTTCATCGTAGCCATTTCTGAAAGAAGCATTCAGGAGTATCTTCTCATCCCTGTCCGTAACAGATGCGGTTGCGGTGATGGTCTTGTTGCCGGAGAAGATGGTGACTGCAAGGTCGTTTGCTTCCTCGTAGTCAAAACCGCCTTCAGCATTCTCTGTGAAATGACCGGTGAGCTGTGAAAGATGTGCTACATGTGTGTAGACGACGCCGGGCTCCTCGCCGGTGGCAGTTGTCCAGGCATCCACGATGGCCCCCAGGTGGTCTTCTATGGCGCTTGCATCCACATTCTTGTCTTCCATTTCCGCCACGGTGCTCATCACAAGCTCGTAATCGCTCTGCCATACCTTCAGGTCAAGGTCTGACATGAGTGCGTTTGCGGTTTCCTCAATCTTGGACTTCTGGTCGTCGGGTGTGAGTTTCTTTCCGCCGTCGTCCAAGAGACCCTGCTCGTTCACGTTTTCCTTGTTTCCATCACATGCCACTGCACCGAATACCAGTGCCGCAGCTGCCACAAAATAAAGTACTTTCTTCATGTTATGTTTTGTTTATGTTGTTTCTGCCAGTGTGCAAAGTTAATCATTTTCCATGATAATACCCATTCCATATTAGATGCATCCCCGCCCCCAAACGTTGCACCGCCGCATCCCACGACGTTGCCCGGCCGCATCCCCACCCTTGCTGCCCCGCAAACGCTCCCGCTCCGCTTGCCCGGCCATGCAATCTGCCCCGCTGGCCCCGCCCCACCCCCAATACTTTGCCAGCGTAAAATGCAACTATCTGTCACCCAGGAAATTAACCAAAAACCTTTCCGGAAATTCTGGAAAGGTTTTTAAGTAAACAGCAATCAATCAGCTACTTACATTTTACGGGACCAGCCATCATATCCTTGGAACCGGCATGCGAAGAAACTTTGCTATCTGTTTGTCAGTAGCAGATATCTGGTGACGGAGCAGCATGAACAAATCAAACTTTGCCGCTGCGCTCCAGCCCAGCACCTCATGTATATCACTAACTCCCGTTTCTCTGAGAATTATCGATATCATTTGTGAATAATACTTGTCAGACCTTCCAACAAAGGTTTCCTGAATATCATGCTCGCTGCCGGTTGTAGAATGCATTGCGACGAGCATGGACTCATAGCTGCCAAATCGAGATATCGCCGCCTGATAGTCTATAACATTGTAGGTACTGATGATGTAATCCGTCAACTGCTCTTTCTCGTTCCTGTCCAGTGTCTTGAACAGGCGCTGCAACTGGTGGTAAGTCATGGGACGGCCGTCTTCAAATGTAAGCCTTACCTCTTTGACTGACTTTTTCATTGGCCAGCTGGCTTTTCGTATCACAAGTGGCCTGGAAAACGGACTGCGGCTCCGGGAATATGCCAGGAAGTTCCATCGGTAATCCTCTGCATGAGTACACAGTTTTCTTTCCACCGGATTGTTGCCAAGGTAGATAAGGTTGGTCCTTTCGGCCTTCCCTCCCATCTTGGGTGCACTCCCGAACGGCTTTTCAAGTACCTGGCCTTTTCTGCCAAGATCCGCATTCTGCGTGCGGGCAAACCGGGAATTGAAATCCTGCTTGAAATGCCAAAGTTCATCAGCATCCTGGACGACTATGCTGTCATGTATATGATCCGGCATAATGCACAGTGACAGGACCCGGACATCATGATCCCGGACCTCAATACAGTAGGTGGTAAAAAACACAAGATAGTCGCTGACGCTGTAAAACAGCAGCATCCCGTCAGCTGACCTTTGATAGCAGTGGTTCAAGATGCCTGAATGAACCCTTCTTTTGCTTTTGTCCATTGCGCAACAATCAATGCCCCCTATTAAGGGGCTGTTATGCGGGCATCCTGTAAAACCGCGAATGCAATATCGGAATAATAATCTGTAAATGCAAGCGCGTAAAATGCAACTACCTGTCACACAGGAAATTAACCGAAAACCTTTCCAGAATTTCCGGAAAGGTTTTTCGATAGAACTCTGATATACAGCCGTTTGCGTTTTACGCACCACCGTGCAGGTTCCGGGATTCTGCCATTTTGTCAGTCAAAAGGCATTGGCACGGGCGTTGATAATTATCCCTTGCCATCGCAAAACGTGACGGTGTCATTCCCGGCCGCCGGGAATCTCAGATTAAACAACATTAAAACATTATATTATGCTTAAACCGTTAGGAACAAGAGTGGTTCTGGAGCCCAAAGAGGCCGAAACCATGACCGCCGGGGGCCTTTACATCCCGGACAATGCCAAAGAAAAACCCCAGCAGGGAACCGTAGTTGCAGTCGGCCCCGGCTCCAAGGATGAGCCCATGGAGGTTAAGGCTGGTGAAACCGTCCTCTATGGCAAGTACGCCGGCACAGAGGTCACCGTCGATGGCAAGAAGTACCTCATCGTAAAGCAGTCTGACATTTTAGCAATCCTCTAAGGAAGGAGATGGCCGGTCAGGCCGGCCATGACGCAATAAACTATGGCAAAAGAAATTAAATTCAATACTGATGTCCGCACTGCAATGAAGCAGGGTGCAGACGCATTGGCAGATGCCGTCAAGGTTACCCTTGGTCCCAAGGGCCGCAACGTGGTTATCGCAAAGAAGTTCGGTGCTCCCCAAATCACCAAGGACGGCGTAACCGTAGCAAAGGAAGTTGAGCTGGAAGACCAGTTCCAGAACATGGGTGCACAGATGGTCAAGGAAGTAGCTTCCAAGACCAACGACCAGGCCGGTGACGGTACCACAACCGCAACCGTCCTTGCCCAGGCCATCGTGGGCGTGGGTCTCAAGAACGTCGCCGCAGGTGCCAACCCCATGGACCTCAAGAGAGGTATCGACAAGGCTGTTGCAAAGGTCGTCGAGAACCTCAAGTCACAGAGCCAGCCCGTAGGCGAAGACTACTCCAAGGTTGAGCAGGTAGGTACCGTGAGCGCCAACAACGACGCCCATATCGGCAAACTCATTGCCGATGCAATGGCAAAGGTTGGCAAGGACGGCGTAATCACCGTAGAGGAAGCCAAGGGCACCGAGACCGAGGTCAAGGTTGTCGAAGGCATGCAGTTCGACCGCGGCTACATCAGCCCTTATTTCATGACAAACGGCGACAAGATGGAAGCCGTCCTCGACGACGCCTACATCCTCCTCACCGACAAGAAGATCTCCTCCATGGAAGACCTCATGCCGGTCCTGGAACCCGTCGCCCGCGAAGGCCGCAGCCTCCTCATCATTGCCGAAGACGTTGACGGCCAGGCGCTTACCACCCTCGTAGTGAACCGCCTCCGCGGCACCCTCAAGGTTGCTGCAGTGAAGGCCCCCGGCTTTGGTGACCGCCGCAAGGAAATGCTTCAGGACATCGCCACCCTCACCGGTGCCGTCGTCATCAGCGAAGAGCGCGGCTTCACCCTCCAGAACGCCAACGTCCAGATGCTCGGCAAGGCCGAAAAGGTAACCATCACCAAGGAGAACACCACCATCGTGGGCGGCGCCGGAGACAACGCAGCCATCAAGGACAGGGCCGATCAGATCCGTGCCCAGATTGCCACCACCAAGTCCGACTACGACCGTGAGAAACTCCAGGAGCGCCTTGGCAAGCTCGCCGGCGGCGTAGCAGTCATCTACGTAGGTGCCACCACCGAGGTAGAGATGAAGGAGAAGAAAGACCGTGTCGATGACGCCCTCAACGCAACCCGCGCAGCAGTGGAGGAAGGCTATCTTCCCGGCGGCGGCGTGGCATACATCCGCGCAGCAGAAGCACTCAAGGGCTTAAAGGGTGACAATGACGACGAGACCACCGGTATCCGCATCATCGAGCGCGCTATCGAAGAGCCTCTCCGCCAGATTGCAGCCAACGCAGGCGTTGAAGCATCCGTTATCATCAACAAGATTCGTGAAGGCAAGGACGACTTCGGCTACAATGCACGCACCGACGAGTACGTGAACATGTACCAGGCCGGCATCATCGACCCTACCAAGGTGAGCCGCGTGGCACTTGAGAACGCAGCAAGCGTCGCCGGCATGCTTCTCACCACAGAATGCGGCATCGTGGACATCCCGGAACCTGCACCCGCAGCTCCCGCCATGCCCGCCGGCGGCATGATGTAGCCCGTGAAATGTAACTGACTGAGAACCAGTCAACAGTGCAAAAGGCTCCACCCAAAATCAGGTGGAGCCTTTTCGATAAGCCACCATCAATCAACCACTTGCATTTCACGGAAGGCCATTCCCTTTTTTTCACTAACTTTGTAACCATGTACGAAGATCTGGTAAAGGAAATATTCACGCGCTTCCCGTCAGTGCAGAGCAGCGGCTTCATGACAGGAGCATACAAGCCCGGGCTTGAAGCCATGCGGGAGTTTGACAGGGCCCTTGGAGAGCCGTCAAAGGCGCTCAAGGTCATCCACGTGGCAGGAACCAACGGGAAAGGCTCGGTGGCCAACATGATTGCGGCGGCGCTCACATCGGCAGGATACAAGACCGGACTATACACTTCCCCGCACCTCGTGGACTGGAGGGAGCGCTCACGCATCGACGGGAAAATGATTCCCAAGGACTATGCCGAAGCCTTCCTGACAGAGTGGAAGCCCTATTTCACGGAGCACGACCTTTCCTTCTTCGAAATCACCACCGGCCTTGCTCTCAAATGGTTTGCCGATGAGCACACAGACTTCGCAGTCCTGGAAGTAGGCCTTGGCGGCAGGCTGGATTCCACCAACATCGTGACGCCGGTCGTGAGCGTGATAACGTCCATCGGCCTTGACCACTGCGCCCTGCTGGGGAACACGCTGGAGGCCATCGCCGGGGAAAAAGCCGGCATCATAAAGCCGGGGATTCCGGTAATCATCGGCGAAAAGCGTCCGGAGACGGAAAAGGTCTTCAGCGCCAAGGCGGCCGAAATGCACGCACCCGTCATCTTCGCAGAGGAGGCCGAACCGCTCCTTTGGGACCGCCGGGAGGAGATTCTTAGCGCCATGGATCTCCGCGCGCCGGTACAGGAAAAGAACCTCCGGACGGTGCTTTGTACTCTGGAGGAGATTCTTCGCTTCGCTCAGAATGACAAGGCAGATGCCATACTCTACGGCATAGAGCACACAGCTGCCCTCATGCACTTTCACGGCAGGTGGGAGCGGCTGCAAAGCGAGCCGGAGGTGATTGCCGACATCGGCCACAACGCCCACGCCCTCCGGAGCAACTTCGAGACACTGGAAGCCACCGGACGGCCCCTCATCATCGTCTACGGCATCATGGCCGACAAAGACCTCGACGCCATCCTCCCCCTCATGCCCAAGGCCGCCCGCTACATCTTCGTCGCCCCTGATACCCCAAGGGCCATGAGGGCCGATGACATTCTGAAGAGATTTCTCGACTTCGCTCGAAATGACAAAGCGGACGCTCGAAATGACAGTGCCACCACAGCGCCGTCGGTGAAGGCGGGCGTGGAGCGGGCGCTAAGGGAAGCCGGCAAGGACACGGTCATTTACATCGGCGGAAGCGCATTCGTAGTTGCCGAAGCCCTTGAAGGCACAGAACTTGAATAGGAAGCGGACTGTAACCTATATTTGACTATGAATCTGATTCTTTCTGCAATTGTAGCCCTCATCATGAACGACGGACACACCCTCACAAGCCTTTGGACAAAGTACCAGGAGGCCAAGAATGCCGACAAGCCCCAGACCGAGGCCAAAATCCTCCAGGAAATAAAAGCCAAAGCACTGGAGCAGCACCTCTCTGTCGACTTCTACGACGCCGCCACCCTCTACGTGGAAACCGTGGCAAGGCGTAACTGGAAAGAACGCGAGCCCGCTAAGAAGGCCCTGGAGCAGGAAGTGAAGGAATTCGGAGACCCCATGGTAACCTTCGTCTGGATGGACCAGTTTAGCGGCTCCAGTGCAGAGTCATTGTATCGGCACATAAAGGCAAACCCGGTGGAAGGCCGTACGGAGCCGTTTTTCCGCGGCGTGGGAGGCTTTCTGGGCGGAGTACTCCCCCACTTCATAACAGACAACGGTGAATATGTCCTGTGGCGCATCGCCTCCCGCGGCCACGGGGAAGCTGAGAAGGAACTTCGGGAGAGAATCGGAGACAAATATCCCCTTAACGCCGCCCTGGACTATTATAAGGTCCCGGGAGAAAAGAACTCCCGCATAAGAACCCTCAAGGAACTGGCGGCCAAGTACAAAGGCACAGCCGCCGGCCTCTTCCCTGAAGCAGACCTCCTCCAGAACGAGCTTAACGAACTCCGGGATTCCAAGCCTGCAACCGACGCGGAGTACAAGGAACTCTACGCCCGTGCCAAAGCTTTCGAAAAGCGCCGCAAGGCCTTCTCCGGGGACGAAAAGCTCATTGCCGAAAGGGTCCGCACCGTGGAGTACCTCATTGGCAGCATGGAGAGCAAGGGCCTCACTGCAGAATTCAATGAAAACGACATAGTCATAGTTTTCCAGAACCTTGACAAGGCAACCGTCACCCTCACCCAGGACGGATCCAAGAAACCCTACAAGACCTGGAACATCACCAACAACACCTCCAGCTTCTACAAGGCCGATACCGTCAAAATCGCCCTCCCGGCGCTCTCTGACGGTGGTTACAGCGTGGAAGCCAAGAACGGGAAGCATCTCTCGTCGGCATACTACCAGCAGTACACGCTGTCCATCGCAACCCGAAGGGACGCCCGCGGCACATGCGTGTATGTGGCAGACTACAAGACCGGCGAACCCCTCAAACGCGCGACCATCCGCCTCATGAAGGGTTCTGACACCGTAGCATCCACCTCCATGGCGCTTGACGGCTTCACTCCCCTTCCGAGTTCCCTTTCGAAGAAAATCAATACCAGAAGTTCCTACAGCCTCGTCGCAGAAAGCGGCAAGCGCAAATCCAAGAGCGTCTGGATCGACACCAATGAATATGTAGAACGTGGTGAAACCAGCGGCTGCAACATCTATCGGGACCGCGGCGCCTACAACCCCGGAGACAAGCTCCAGTACAAGGCCGTCCTCTACAGCGGAGACCGCATGAGGGCCCTCAAGGCCTCCGAAGGCCGCAAGCTCACGGTCATCCTGAACGACTCCGAAGGCAACGAAATCTCCCGTCAGAGCGTCAAGACCAATGAATACGGCTCCGTGAGCGGCGAATTCACCATCCCCAAGGGCCTTCGCAACGGCTGGTTCTCCTTGCAGATAAAGGAAGGCAAAAGTTACATCGGCAGCGATTCCTTCAGGGTCGATGAGTTTGTCCTTCCAACCTTCGAAATCAACATCGAGGACAACAAGAAGCTCTACTTCGAAGGCGACGAGGTGCCGGTGAGAGGCAGCGTCAAGAGCTACAGCGGCCACAACGTAGCCGGCTCCAGGGTTGAAATCACCGTCCGCTCCGAGAAGGAAACCTGGGAGGAAAGCAAGGTCATCGGCGCCGACAACACCTTCGAATTCATGGTCCCGGCCAGGTGTACCGGCTGGTACGACGTCACCGTCAAGGTCATCGACCCCACCGGCGAGACCATCGAGAAACGCAGCGGCTTCTCCATCAGCGAGAGCCTCTCCATCAGTATCGGCGTAATGAATGAGGCCGATGGCGAATTCACCCTCAAGGACGAGCCCGTCTACGGATGGCGCTGGCGTCAACCCTACGTACGGAAGGCCATGGTGACAGAGAACGTCCTGCGCCTCAGCCTCGACGTGAGGAACGATTCCGGCAGCGAGGTGCCCCTGGATGTCAACTACGTGATTGAAGGTATCGGCAGAGGTACCGCAAAGTCCGGCCAGGCCTTCGAAATCCCGCTTGACGGCGTTCCCGCAGGCCTCTACACCATCAAGGCCGATGCCCGTGCCGGCGAGAAGGCCAAAGGCGATGCAGAGCTGCGCCTCCTTGTCCTGAGGCCCGGAGACAAGACCGTCCCCGAAGGCGTTGTCCGCGTATTCCTGCCCGGCAAGGAAACCGTCTCCGGCCCCGTGGAGGCCCGCTTCGGCTACGGCCCCCGCACCGCCTGCGCCGTTGTAACCCTCTTCGGCGAAAACGGCACAGTCCTATACTCCAAGAAGTTGCAGGCCAAGGGCATGGCAGACCTTGCCATCGACTATAAGACCGCCTACCCGGACGCCGTCCGTCTCCAGGTCTTCTGGTTTGCCGACGGTGACTCATTCACCTACGGAAAGCAGTTCCGCCGCGAAAAGACAAAGTTCAGCCTGCCGCTCACCTTCTCCCGTTTCACGGACAAGGCCTATCCCGGCACTGAATATACCTTCGAGCTAAAGACCAAGCCGGGCGTGGAAGCCCTTGCCGCCGTCTGGGACAAGAGCATCGACGCCATCTCCCGCAACTGGTGGCCCCAGGTCTCCATGGCCGATTATTCCGTCGCCTACGTGAGCATCCAGGAATCCTGCGGCATCGTCTCCGGCGGCGGAGAGCAGTACTACCTCGAAGAAGCGGCCATGCCGCTTGCAACGCCAATGATGAAGTCGGCCCGTACCGGGGCCGTGGCAATGAATGCCATGGTGGAGGATGCCGTAGCATACGAATCGGCCGACATGGAATCTGCCAAGGAAAGCGGTGCGGGAGCGTCCGATGAGCCTGTATCCATCCGCTCCGAGTTCGAGAACGCGCTCACCTTCCAGCCGCATCTCCTGTCAGATGCCGCCGGCAAGCTGTCTTTCTCCTTCCGCACGTCGGACAAGCTCTCCACCTATTATGTACGCGTGTATGCGCACACAAAGGAGATGCAGAACGCCATTGCCGAAGACTTCATGGTGGTTTCCCTGCCGGTGAAGGTCTCCATCCTGGAGCCCCGCTTCCTATACACCGGCGACAAATGGAACGCCGCCGTCACCGTCTCCAGCATTGCCGACATCCCCGTCTCCGGCACCGTCCGGCTGGAGATTTCTCCGAGCGACCCTTCTGTCATTCCGAGCGTAGTCGAGGAATCTCACATCACCGTCCCCGCCGGCGAAACCATGACCGTCTCCTTCCCGGTGAACGCCACCGAGGAAGGCCCCCTCACCGTCACCGCCTCCTTCATTGCCGATGAGTTCTCCGACGCCGTCCGCGTCACGGTTCCGGTGCTGAAGGCACGCCAGAGCCTGTCCGAGGCGCACTCTGCCGTGCTGCTTGCCGGCATGTCCCGTGAGGCCCTTCTGAAAGAGCTCAGGAGCCGTTTCGTGAACGTTCCGGGAGAATCGGCACAGCTAAAGGAAATCACCGTCCTGGACATGGTGAAGGACGCCATCCCGTCCCATGCCGAACCCGCCGGCAAGGACGTCCTCTCCCTCACCGAGGCCTTCTACGTCCAGCATATCGCCGCGCAGCTCTCTGTCATTCCGAGCGAAGTCGAGGAATCTCTCCTCAAGGAGATTCTCGCCTGCCGGAACTCTGACGGCGGCTTCGCATGGTTCGAGGGAATGAACTCATCGGCAGTCATCACCGCCGTGGTGCTGGAGCGCTTTGCCCTTCTGAAAGCCCGCGGGGTGGACGTTCCGGACGTGACTTCGTCCGTGAAGTTCCTGGACGGGAACCAGTTCGGCACCGTACGTCCGCTCTGGTGCGGCTGGCTTTCCGATGCGCAGTATATGCACGTCAGGGCAATGTATGCGGGCGTTCCGTTTGAGGTTAAGCCTGTATCGGCAAGCGACAAGAAGCGCATGACTGAGTTCAAGAAATACGCCAAGGAATACCTCACGCCTACGGGAAAGCGCGGTCTTGAAGGCCGGATCATCGCCAAGGCGCGCCGCCTCACGACGCTCCGAAACCTTGCCGCCTCCTCCGAAGGAAAGGCCCTTGCAAAGGCCTGGGGTATCACCTGGAGCACAAAGATCACCAGCTCCATCAAGGCCGATGTAACCTCCCTGCTGGAGTACGCGGTACGTCACCGCGACGGCGGCTGGTACTACCCCAACGCCGTCATGCCATGGCGCGGCCTCCTGGAGAGCGAAGCCTACGCACATGCCCTGCTGGCAGGACTCCTGAACGACTATTCTTCTGACATTGCCGACGGCATCCGCCTCTGGCTCATGCTCCAGAAGGAGACCCAGAAGTGGGATACCGATCCCGCCTTCGTGGATGCAATAGATGCCATCCTGCAAGGCTCAGAGGCCGTTCTGGATACTCGTGTGCTGGCACTGTCGGCAAGCTATGACGCACCGCTGGAGGACATCAAGGCTTCCGGAAACGGCTTCACGCTGGAGCGCCGCTTCTTCCGCGACGGTGTCGAGCTCAAGGCCGGTGATCCGGTTTATGTGGGAGACAAGATATCGGCACAGTATATTATCTGGAATGCAGAGAACAGGAGCTACGTTAAGCTCACCGCCCCGCGCGAAGCAGGCCTGCAGCCCGTGCAGCAGCTTTCCGGCCGCGGCTGGCTGAACGTTCTCACCGGCAACAACCGCCTCTACGGCCTGTACGGATTCTACAACTGGAACATCTACCGCAACGTGAAGGCCCAGTGCACTGAATACTACTGGGAAGCCTGCCCCGAGGAGAACACCACCCTCACCGAGGAGTTCTACGTCGTGCGCTCCGGCTCCTTCACCGCCCCCGTCCCCGTCATCGAATCCCTCTACGCCCCCCACTACCGCGCCAACGCCTCCTCCTCCGGCGCCCTCGATGCCCGGTAGGGACGTGAAATGCAATGCATTGATTGATAGCCGATTACCAAAAAGGCTCACCCCGAAACCAGGGTGAGCCTTTTGCATTGTTGACTGATAATCAGCCGTTTACATTTTACGCATTCTGCTTGATCTGGGCCTGGGCCGCGGCGAGGCGGGCGATGGGCACGCGGAACGGTGAGCAGGAGACGTAGTCGATGCCGATGGTGTTGAAGAACTCGATGGATTCGGGGTCTCCGCCATGTTCACCGCAGATACCGCACATGAGGTTTTCGCGGCGGCTGCGGCCCTTGTCCACACCAATCTTCACCAGCTGGCCCACAGCCTTCTGGTCGATGTGCTGGAACGGGTCTGCATCCAGGATCTTGTTGCCAAGGTAGTCACCCATGAAGGTACCGATATCGTCACGGCTGAAGCCGAAGGTCATCTGGGTGAGGTCGTTGGTTCCGAAGCTGAAGAATTCGGCGGCGCGGGCCATACGGTCTGCGGTGAGGGCTGCACGAGGGATCTCGATCATGGTACCGAACTGGTAGTCGATGAGCTGGCCGGTGTGTGCCTCTACCTGAGCCTTGATGCGGTCGCAGATGGCCTTCTGGAAGCTGAGTTCACGGGCGCTGATGGTCACGGGAATCATGATTTCCGGATGAGGGTGCAGGCCTTCCTTCTGGAGTTCTGCGGTTGCGGTGAAGATTGCACGGTACTGAGTCTCGGCAATGAGAGGGAAGCTCACGTGGAGACGTACGCCGCGGTGACCCATCATAGGGTTAACCTCGTGGAGGCTCTCGCCACGCTTCTCGATTTCCTTTACGGAAACGCCGAGTTCGGCAGCGATTTCCTTCTTCTTGTCTTCGCCCTTGGGAACGAACTCGTGCAGAGGCGGGTCGAGGAGGCGGAACACGACGGGCTTGCCGTCCATGACGCGGAGGGTTTCCTTGACCGCGGCCTTCATGAAGGGTTCGAGTTCTGCGAGTGCCTTCTTGCGCTCTTCGTCGGTGTCGCAGAGAATCATCTTGCGGAGCTTGGAGAGCGGAGTCTCGGAGTTGCGGCCGTAGAACATGTGCTCGATACGGAAGAGGCCGATACCCTGTGCACCGAACTTGAGTGCGCGGGCTGCGTCTTCGGGAGTATCGGCATTGGTGCGGACGCCGAGCTTGCGGAACTTGTCGCACATGCCCATGAACTTGGCGAAGAGAGGGTTCTCGGATGCGTCCATGGTGTCGATGGCGCCTTCATATACGAGGCCCTTTGCACCGTTGAGGGACAGCCATTCGCCTTCCTTGAATGCCTTGTTGATGCCTGCGAACTTCACGGTCTTGGACTTGAAGTCGATTTTGAGGGCGTCGCAGCCTACGATGCAGCACTTGCCCCAGCCACGTGCAACGAGGGCGGCGTGGGAGGTCATACCGCCGCGTTCTGTGAGGATACCCACGGATGCGTGCATACCGTCGATGTCTTCAGGAGAGGTCTCTTCACGGACAAGGATGCACTTCTTGCCGGCCTTTGCATAGGCGATGGCGTCCTCTGAGGTGAAGACGATCTGGCCTACTGCACCGCCCGGAGAGGCGGGAAGACCCTGTGCAAGGACTGCGGCCTTCTTCTCGGAAGCGGGGTCAAGGATGGGGTGGAGGACCTCGTCAAGCTGGGCGGGAGCCACTCTCATGACGGCGGTCTTCTCGTCGATGAGGCCTTCCTCTACCATGTCCACTGCCATCTGAAGGGCGGCGAGACCGGTGCGCTTGCCAATGCGGCACTGCAGCATCCAGAGCTTGCCTTCCTGGATGGTGAATTCGATATCCTGCATATCCTGGAAGTGGTCTTCGAGGCGCTTGCGGATATCGTCGAGTTCCTTGTAAACCTCGGGCATGGCCTTTTCGAGGGATGCGAGGTTCTTGTTCTTTTCGCTCTTGGTGGCCTCGTTCAGGGGGTTAGGGGTGCGGATACCTGCAACCACGTCTTCGCCCTGGGCATTGATGAGCCATTCGCCGTAGAACTTGTTGTCACCGTTTGCAGGGTTGCGGGAGAATGCAACGCCGGTAGCGGAGGTGTCACCCATGTTGCCGAACACCATGGACTGGACGTTCACTGCTGTACCCCAGTCATCCGGAATGTGCTCAATCTGGCGGTAGCGGATAGCGCGCTTGCCGTTCCAGGACTTGAACACGCCGCCGATGGAGCCCCAGAGCTGGGCCTTTGCATCGTCAGGGAATTCTACGCCGAGGACTTCCTTGATACGTACCTTGAAAGCCTCTGCAAGGTCCTTGAGCTGGTCTGCGGTGAGTTCGGTGTCGCTCTTGTAGCCGTTGGCCTTCTTGACATCGTCCATCATGCGGTCAAGCTGCTGGCGGATGCCCTGGCCGTCTGCGGGCTCAATGCCTTCCGCCTTCTCCATCACGACATCGGAGTACATCATGATAAGGCGGCGGTATGCATCGTAAACGAAGCGGGGGTTGCCGGTCTTCTTGATCATTCCGGGGATGGTAGCGGAGCAAAGGCCGATATTGAGGATAGTGTCCATCATGCCGGGCATGGAGGAACGTGCGCCGGAGCGGCAGGAGACGAGGAGCGGATCGGATGGGTCACCGAACTTTTTGCCCATGATCTTTTCAGTTGCCTCCAGTGCCGATGCAACCTCTGCCCTGAGTTCAGGGGTGTAGCCACCGCCGAGACGGTAGTACTCTGTGCAGCATTCGGTAGTGATGGTGAAACCTGCAGGAACAGGCATGCCCAGGAGGTTCATTTCGGCAAGGTTAGCACCCTTGCCACCGAGAAGTTCTCTCATCTTGCCATCGCCCTCGGCATGTTTTCCGCCGAAACGATAGACTCTTTTCTTGATTTCTGCCATAAAATATATTGAATTAATTAGTAATTATCACTAAATCGTGCAAATTTAACAAAAAAATCCGTTATTTAATACCATAACAAACTCAAACCGCCACTTTCTGCACCGTATAGCAAAAAGTGGCGGTCTGACATATATCCTTCAGTTATTACCAATGCAGGTAATGTTCCAAGCTGAAAGTTCCCTCAGGATAACGAAGTTCCTCAGTGAAATATTTGGAATAATCATCCATCAACTCATCGTACTCCGCTGTCCCGATCTCAATGGAACGGGATAGTGCATCCTTCCAAACATCATCTTTGATGCGTTCGAAAACGAGAAGAGGATCATATCCACGCTCTTCGTCGCATTCAACAAGAAAGAACAATGAATCCTCAGTTGCGGCATACAATTCACATGAAAGAATCCGCCCCATCACCAAATCCGTCTCAATCTTTTTCGGATAAGCGGTCCATCGTATCAATCTCTTGTCACCCACAAAGACATTGTCGTTATCGCGATTTCCATCAAATATACCTATCTGTGGCACCGTAATGAGCCATACTGTTTCCTCCTCGCTAATTGCGAGATAATGGCCTTGATCAAAGGGACTTATTGCTGACGGTGGAAGAGAAGTCACATACGTTTCTCCACTCTCTGCATGGTAGAGTCCCCTGCAATACACACTCCATTTTCCGTAGAGAGAAATGCCTTCGTCAGTAAGTCCTTTGGACTGATCAGTTACAACCTGAGCATTGTCTACATCCTCCGGCACATCATTTCCTGATGATACCGAACAGGAGAATGCCACTAAGGCACAAATAACAGATGCAAAGAAAATAAACGTCGCCTTTTTCATATTATATTGGGTTTTATGTGAGAAACTAATCTTGTGATATTATTATAATTATTTGAAAAAATACTTACCCTCAGATACTCAACAGGATCCTCCTCGGGGAAAGTCTTCCTTACTTTCTCTCGTGCAAGAACATAACCGTTAGAACTTCCGCCCCAACCATAATTAAAATGCATATACGTCTGCTCGAGGTGTTCATTCCAATTATGTTCTACGATAATTAGGTTTTGCATGGTATCTACACTATAATCAGAGAAGACCTCATAATAACCGTCTATATTCCAACTGTGAGCGCCATTGCCTGCACCCGAAATCACAATCGGACACCCGCTATCAAGAGAGGATATGATCCTATCATAATCATACGTATAGCCATTTGTGGCTGTGTATCCAAAGCTATTAATACAACTCATAGTAGGCCAAGCTCCAGTACTTCCACTATTATAATTCGCATCACACCTAAATCCAATTTCTCTTAATAAATAAGCGTTTTGAAGACAATATGAGCAAGAGGAATCACCGTGATAATAACTATGCAACTTCATATTTTGCCACGATAATTCGGTAAAACTAATACTGCTACCATCAAAACCGATACTTATTGAATCAGGATATTCGTATACAGAGAAAGCTTGAACAATAGCAACAGGCGTACATCCGGCATAACCATTAGGAGTAAAAATATTGTACGGCGAAAATTGATGCATATTTACATCAATCAATGGTTCTACCTCATTACCAATACATTCGAAAAGTTGCGTACGCACAATCTCAGTAACGCCAGCCAAAGTAGTATCAATTGGAATAGGGTCAACATGACCCAAACCTTGATTATTGTCAAAATCAACATCTACCGCATGCGTATCGCCCTGTTCAACAATGTATGAGACATTATGAACACCAACCGTTCCTGCTTTGGTACTAGGAAAAAACCTATTCCGGGCATTAATAGCATTTGTTATTACAGGCGTTATAACAGGATTATTGTTTTCATTAACCCTGAACTCATGATTATGAGAACAAGATAGGGCAACGAATAGAACCGCAATGACTATTTTAAAAATTTTTATCATAAATAGACATATCTCTTATGCAAAGATAACGATAATTCGAAAAAAACAAATAATCAAGGTGTTATCATACCTAAAATCACACAATTTACCAATAGTGAGTGAATTTTTATCTGCATCTGTTGTGCTGTAGATAAGAGCGCCTGCATTATCCGAAATAATCTTTATAGCATTTTTCAGTTGTTGATACATTCATACCACCGTTTGGGGCCTGTAATGGCGGCGAAGTGGTGGTTTGGCCATGTTTAAACCCCGCCAAACCACACACTTTCACTCCCTAACGGCGGCATAGTGGAGGTCTGAAAGTATCCCAAAGACGCCATCAGGCGTCCCGGCCGGCCCCGGGACTTTCGGCAGAAAGTCGGAAAGGGGTTTAAGGCCGCAGGGGGGGCGGGGGAATCCTATTCCCCCGTATAAAAGACGCCATCAGGCGTCCCGCGGAGGGCGTGTCTTTGCAAACTGGGCGTCCGCTTACGAGCAAAGACATTCTAGCCCGGAGCGGCGGGGGTGTTTGAGGGGGCAGCGCCCCCTGTATTAAGCGCTTCGCACTTTTTGGCCAAGGCCAAAAAGGCGAAGCGCATCCCTCCCCAAGGATGCGCTTCTGGTATATAAAACGAACTTAACAAATGGACCCGGGCGAACCCGAATCCATGGGCAAAGGTAAAACCTTAAAATTATATTTCCAAATCTTTTTCCAATCTTTAACTAAATAAAATATTTTAGTTTCAGATTGTGAGAGATTGGCATAATTGCAAAACAATGACTATCTTTGTAGTTATGAAAAAGATAGTTGTATTTTTATCGGCACTTGCCATTCTTGTCTCCTGCACCAAGGAGAAACAGTCCAACGGTTTTGTCACTCTTACGGATGCTGTTCCCGACGCCATCCTGGAGATCAGATACTTCGGCACATACAATTTTGTCGGAGACCGCATTGACGGTTATCTGGAGCCCACGGCGCTCCTGACGAAGGAGGCGGCATCGGCACTGAGGGCTGTAAGCGATGACGTCATTTCGCAGGGGTACCGCCTCAAGATTTACGACGCATACCGTCCGCAGATGGGCGTGGACCATTTCGTGCGCTGGGCGGCAGACATTTCCGACACCAGGATGAAAGAGTTCTTCTATCCGGACCTTGACAAGAGCGTTCTCTTCGAGCAGGAGTACATCATGGCAAAAAGCGGCCACACACGCGGCTCAACCGTGGATTTGACCCTCTTCGACATGAGCACCGAAAAGGAACTGGACATGGGCGGAACCTTCGACTGGTTCGGCCACGAGAGCCATCCCGACTTCTGCGGCAATCCCGAAACCGGCGCCTATGACGCCGCCGCAGCAGCGGCAGAGCCCCGCGGCATCACGGAAGAGCAGTTCCGTAACCGCATGATTCTGAGAAACGCCATGCTCCGCCACGGCTTCAAGCCCCTGGACTCCGAATGGTGGCACTTCACCCTCTCGGCAGAGCCCTACCCCGACACTTACTTCACTTTCCCGGTCAAGCAATTGTAAATTTTCCGTATCTTTGCCGGAGACATGAGTGAGAATATCCCCAGAGCGTTTTACAAGATGCCGGCAGTGATAGTGTTCTTTATGACGCTGCCGCTGTTCTACTTCCTTTTCGCCCTCATCTGGAGGCCGTTCGACATGGAGGAACTCCTTGCCGTAGGGAAGGACAGGTACACTCTGAACCTGATTGTAACCACGCTCATTCTCCTTGGCACCATCATCATCTCAAGGTTGCTGCTTTTCTTCCTGAAAAACAAGCTGGCCCTCTCCTGGCCCGATTACATCATCTGGTGCATAGGGGAAATCGCTTTCGCGGGTCTTATGTTCTCCATCCCCATCGGCATAGGCTGGGGCGGCGTGAAACCGTATTTCAGCGTCATGCTCCAGTGCCTCCTCCAGCTTGGCGGAATACTCATCTACCCATATCTGATACTGTCCATGGCCATACAGATAAAGGAGCTTGTCCGGAAAGGCACCGCTCCCGCCACGGACGAGAAAACCCTCATCCGCTTCTACGACCAGGAGAAGCGCCTCAAACTCATCGTCTCCTCAGAGAATGTCTTCTACATCGAGGCCGATGAGAACTACGTACACATAGTCCATCTGGACGGAGTGAAGGTCAAGGACTTCCAGCTGCGCTCATCCATGCATGCCCTGGAGGACATACTCTCCCGGCACAGCCTGGTGCGCTGCCACCGCTCCTACTTCGTAAATCCCGCCCATGTGGAACTTGTGCGCAAGGACGAAAGCGGCTACGCAATCGCCCGCCTGGACCGCGAAGGCCTCAAGCCCGTTCCGGTCTCGAAACGATATTACAGCGCAATCACCGCGCTCCTGTAGCCTATGGCAGAAAAAACAGACCTTCTTTTCAGCGGATATATCATCGACGGCGTACGTCAGGCCCTTTCCCCTGCCGATATGCTGGACGGCTGCTCTCAGGAGCCCCTCCCCCGCCCGGACGGAGACCGCCCCGTCATTGCCGACGAGTACATGGACCCGGCCCCCGAAAACTTCACCTTCCGGGAGGAGGAAATCGGCCGATATGCCTCCCTGCTGCCTTTCAAGCACGGTTTTCCGCTGGCTTTCGCCGGCACTTACACGGCCGGGAAGGTGGCCCAGGCGCTAATCGACGCAATATGGATGGCAGGGCACTTCCGCCTGGGAGACCTCAGCCTCAAGGCCGACTGGCACTGGAGCGGCAACTCCGTGGGTGTGCCCGCAGCCTTCTACTCATCGGTAGAGCAGGCTTGCAACTACATCGACGCGCTGGGACTCCGGATTTCCCGCTACAGCCTGGTTTCGGGCGTGCCGGCAGTAAGTTTCAAGGCCGAAACCGTCGCAGAGGAGGACGCCCCCGACGAGGAGGAGGAAAGCCTCTTCCGGGAGCTTCCATACCGCACCGCCAATCCCCGGATTTCCAGGAGGAGAAAGTGCGGCGGGGAGATTCAGCCATCGGCCCAGGACTGGCTCATCTACATTCCCTTCGACAGCTGCGATTTCCGCCTGGGAGGGTCCTCCCTTGCCGCCGCAGTGGGTGCCAGCCCTTCCACCGCCCCCGACATTGCCGATGCCGACTACTTCATCGACTGCTACGAAGTGGTGCGGGAGCTTGTTGAGGACGGCGTAGTCAAAGCCGGCGCCACCGTGGGCGAAGGCGGCCTCATGACCACCCTCACCTCCATGGCAAAGGTAAACGGGGCCGATATCTGCATCCGCGACATCTCCAGAGCCTATGGCGGGGAACTTCCCGTCCGCATCCTATTCGCAGAGGTCCCCGGAGTGGTTATACAGGTTGCCGACATCGACTACGACTACGTAGATGCCGAACTGCTGCTCCAGGATGTGGTGTTCTTCCCCGTCGGCCATCCTGTTCCGGGCCGCCCGGGTGTGCAGCTCACAGAGAAGACAGACCTCCCCGAAATACTTGAATCACTGATGAATACCCTTGAAGGCGAAGACTGATATGCCAAAGATTTTCGTACTGGACACCAACATCATCCTTCACGACCACAATGCCATAAGGCAGTTCCGTGACAATGACATCGTCATCCCCGTTGCAGTAATAGAGGAACTGGACAAATTCAAGAAAGGAAACGACAACCTCTCTTTTCATGCACGTGCATTCATGCGCGAGATAAGCCTCCTCATGGACGGCAAGAAAATGCCAAAGGAAGGCTTCTCGCTGGGTAAAAAGATGGGACATATCAAGATTGAGCCCAACCATCCCTTCGAGCCTCAGATGCAGGACTTCTTCCGGGACGACATCCCCGACCACCGCATCCTCGCTACGGCCATGTGGGTAAGGGACCACTATCCGGAACGCTTCGTGGCCCTTGTGACCAAGGACATCAACCTTCGCCTCAAGGCCAAGGCCGTGGGAATGGAAGCCCAGGACTACCTCACGGACCGCCTGGACGACGACGTCATGGACAGCATGGAGCATCAGGTGCTTGCAGTTGATGCCGATGCAGAAGCCGTCCAGATGCTCGCCTATGGCCAGACCGGCAGCCTCTACTGGAAGGACGTTTTCGAGAAGGAGCCCAGGCCCAACCAGCTTTTCAAGTTCTCGTTCGGAGGCGCCTCGGTATGTGCAAGATACGATTCCCATACGGGAGAAATCGTCCTTGTGAAGGGCCGGGAAGCCTCCGGCATACGTCCCCGCAACGACGAGCAGCGCTTTGCCATGGATGCCTGCCTTAACAAGCGCATCCCGCTGGTGTCCCTCACCGGCGGCGCCGGTACGGGAAAGACCCTCATCGCCCTGGCTTCGGCCATAGAGCAGGAGCAGGACTACGACCAGATTATCCTCTCACGCCCGGCAGTGGTGCTTGGAGGACAGGACATCGGCTTCCTCCCCGGAGACCAGAAGTCCAAGATGAGTCCATACATCCAGCCGCTCATGGACAACCTGGACGTCATCAAGCACTGCTTCAAGCCAAGCAGCCGCCAGTTCCAGAGAATAGACTCCATGCTCAAGGAAGAAAAGCTGGTGATAGCCCCTCTCGCATACATCCGCGGCCGCTCCCTGGGCCGATGCTACTTCATCGTGGATGAAGCCCAGAACCTTACCCCGCACGAGGTCAAGACCATCATCACCCGTGCCGGAGAAGGCACCAAGATGGTCTTCACGGGCGATATTTTCCAGATTGACCAGCCGTATCTGGACCAGTGGTCCAACGGCCTCTCCCACCTTGGCGAGAAGATGACCGGCCAGCCCCTCTTCGAGCACGTCTTCCTCAAGAAGGGCGAACGCAGCGCCCTGTCTGCCCTTGCCGCGCAGGTGCTGTAGCGCAGGCGGGGCGCCCTGTGGATACGGTGGTTTGAATGTTTCCGGGTGTCCCCTGTATGAATGTCGGGGTGATGTGACTCGAACACACGACCCTCTGGTCCCAAACCAGATGCGCTAGCCAACTGCGCCACACCCCGAAGAAGGACTGCAAATATACGGCAAATTTTTCAAAAAACATTATATTTGCACCCATGATTATAAAGGCACAGGGAATCAGGAAAAGTTTCGGCACCCTTGAGGTGCTCAAAGGAGTTGATGTGGAAGTCTCCCAAGGCGAAGTCGTAGCCATCGTGGGCGCATCCGGCGCCGGGAAATCCACGCTGCTACAGATACTCGGAACGCTGTCCACTCCCGATGCCGGGACGCTGGAAATAGATGGCGAAAACCCGCTTGGAATGTCCTCCAAGGCATTATCGGCCTTCAGGAACAGGAAGATAGGGTTCGTGTTCCAGGCGCATCACCTGCTGCCGGAATTCACGGCGCTGGAGAATGTCATGGTGCCGGCTCTCATCGGCGGTGCGTCTACTGCCGGGGCAAGGGAGCGGGCGCTGAGTCTCCTGGACGAGGTAGGCCTTGGCGGCAGGGCTTCCCATAAGCCATCGGAACTTTCCGGCGGCGAGCAGCAGCGCGTTGCCATAGCCCGTGCCATCGTCCAGTCCCCCGCCATCCTCTTTGCCGATGAGCCCTCCGGCAACCTCGATTCCCGCACCAAAGAGGACATCCACTCCCTCTTCTTCCGCCTGAGGGAAACTCTTGGCCAGACCATCGTCATAGTAACACACGACGAAGGCCTCGCCGCCCAGTGCGACAGGGCCCTCACCATGCGGGACGGGATTATATAGACAAATCTCCATTTTTCACCTAAATTGGGGATTTTGTAATTATTTTATTATCAGAAATTTGGAGATTCCGTCATAATTTGCTTTATTTGCACTCAAACGTGTAAATCATTGATTATGAAAAGAATCGTCAAATTGTTAGCCCTAGCGGCCCTGGGAGGCATTTTTACCACCTCCTGCGAGGGTCTTGAAGACGTCATCGGCAATATGACCGGCGACGGCAACAAGAACGTTGACCTTTCCGTGACCCCGGCAAAACTCACAATTCCTGCCGATGGCGGAAGCGCCACATTCGCGCTCACATCACCCCAGGCATGGAGTGCATCGTCGGATTCGAAGTGGCTCAGCATCGAGCCGGCAGCCGGCGTCAGCGGTGAACAGGTCATCACCGTATCGGCAGACAAGAATGAAGGCGAAGCTAGGGAGGCGAAGGTTACGGTGGAAGCGGGAAAGGTGAGCGCCTCGCTCGTCGTTACACAGGAAGGTGCAAACGGCACTGAGCCGGGCCCCGGTACTGAGCCAGACGACACCAAGTGGTATATCTGCGGTTCCTTCACCGACAACTGGCAGGCGGAAAGCGCCCTTGAAATGACCTCACAGGGCAATGGTATCTATACCCTGCAGACCAATCTCCCCGACAGGGCCGAGTTCAAGTTCATCCAGGACAAGAGCTGGGATGTGAACCTTGGCACAGTTGAAAGGGGAGACGCCGGAGACTACACTTCTCCTTCAATTATTGCCGGAGAGCCGGTAAACCTGATTGAAGCCGGATACAACCTGTATTTTGTCCCCGGAGGCGATGTCACCATAACCCTCGACGTGAACAATAAAACGGCGCTCATCGAAGGCGGCAACCCCCAGCCGTCAGAACCGGATGTATGGTCCGTGATCGGGACCATCGGCGGCACCAACTGGGACACGGACTTTGACATGACCTTGGAACAGGGTATATGGAAAACGACCATTTACTATGCCCTTGGAGATGAGTTCAAGCTCCGTCTGAACCATGACTGGGTAAAGGATTACGGCTATGGCCCCATCATAAGGTATTTCGATTCTCCCATGAACTACGGACTCGTCGAACAGGGCCCGAACATCACGCTGCCAAGCGCCGGATACTGGGACCTCTCCTTCAATATCACGGCCGGCACACTGACGATTGCCCCTTCAGAGAACGTGCAGTGGCAGTATTTCGCCAATCCTGACGGCAGCGTCGCCAATGTCACCTTCAACAGCACCCAGAACGGCAGCGCCGTCCAGGGCAAAATAAAGTACTATGAAGTAAGCGGCGTAAGGACCTGCGTGACGGAAACGGAGAACGGTATCTTCGGTGCCCAGGACTCTGAATGGCACTTCGTATGGTACACGGATTCGAACCTCATATATCTCCCTATCCAGCCCAGCGGCTTCATGTATGCCGATTACGGCGAGGCCACTGTCTTCACCCCCTATACGTATTATGCAGTCATGTACGTTGACTATAATCCTCAATATGCCGGTATTTCCTTCCCAGACTTCACACAACAGTATGCCGACAGGCATAAGGAGGGCTATTACGACGGCAACGGAGGCTTCTATTTCAGCGTGGAATGGTACCTGTGGGAAAGCATAGAACAAGGATACAAGATGGAGTCCTATGACGTCGTTGCCGAGGCCGACGGGTTCGAGCGCTTTGACTACAGCCTCTCCATCGGCATCGGGCCTTCCATCCAGGGTAACAGGGACATCACCTTCAACGTGGGCAAGGACGTCGCCGAGGTAAGGTACGTTTTCCTTGACGAGCAGATTCAGGACGACGACAAGGCCTTTGCGACAGCCATGCAGATCATCGAAGGCAGCATCGATTACATTCACGTGAACGACTTCGCCCAGGCTGATGCCAAGACATGGTATACCACCATAACCTATACCGCCACGGTTCCCGGCTACCACACCATCATAGCCGTAAGCTTTGACGCCGACGGCAAAGACTACTACTGGTACTATTACTGGTTCTACCTGGATCCTGCAGAGACGGGTTTCACATGGACGTCCATCGGCAAGGGAACCTATACTGACGATATCTTCGCCAGCATGTTCAGTGGCCTGGAGAACCTTTCCTGGGAAGTTGAGCTGGAGCAGTGCAACGAGGATCCCGGCCGCATCCGCATGAAATATCCTTATGACGGCAAGTACGCCTTGAACGATGAGGGTGAATGGGCGACGGACAAGTCCTATGACATCGAGATTCGCATTCCGGACGACACCCACGTATATATCAGGCCCCAGCAGACGGGCGTAGACTGGGGATATGGAATGATGAGCATGGCTTCACTCCCAGGTTACCATATCGAGTACGGTACGGCAATCGAGGATATTGAAAGCGGACTGTTCGGCACCCTTGACAACGGAATCATCACCTTCCCCACCGATGGTCTCCTCATTTCCATGGCCGATTACAACAACGGCGGATGGTATCGCGTCAACAGTAACGCCGCCGCCAGGCTGGTTCTTCCGGGTGTCGAAGTCCCGCAGGCTCCTGCAGCGGTGCCAAGGAAGGCGGCATCCAAGTCCGTGAAGACCGCAAAGGCCCTGGGCGTTCCCACCGCCGGAAAGGGCGGCAGGACCGTAAGGTTATGCCCCAAAATGGAACCGGCAAGCCTGTAGCGGGGGTTTACAATAAAAAAACCAGGGGCCTCGAAAGGTCCCTGGTTTTTTGTGCGGATGGTGAGAGTCGAACTCACACGGGCCAACGCCCACTACCCCCTCAAAGTAGCGTGTCTACCATTTCACCACATCCGCAGCTGCTTTGGGATTGCAAAGATACTCCAGTTTTTGAAAATAGCAAAATTTTTTTGAGATTTTTTTATTTCTTCGTACCTTTGCAGTCCCACGAGTTGGGAACCTACGCATTATTAATTAAAAACAGATTTACAATGGCTGTTAAAATCAGACTTCAGCGCCACGGTAAGAAGAATTTCGCATTCTTCCACATTGTAGTGGCAGACTCCCGTTCACCGCGTGACGGAAAATTCATCGAGCAGCTTGGCTCCTACAACCCTAACACCAATCCTGCAACCATCGTCCTCAACGACGAAAGGGCACTTGCTTGGCTCAAGGTGGGTGCTCAGCCCACTCTGGTTGCACGTCGTATCCTCTCCTATGAGGGTGTCCTCCTTCGCAAGCACCTCGCAGAGGGTGTAGCAAAGGGTGCTCTCACCGAGGCTCAGGCAGACGCCAAATTCGCCGCCTGGAAGGCCCAGAGGGATGAGAAGGTCGCCGCCAAGAAGACCGGCATCAAGAATGAGACCATCGCCGCCGCAAAGGCTGCAAAGGCTCACGAAGTTGAGGTCAACGAGGCCCGTGCAAAGGCTATCGCCGCCAAGAAGGCAGAGGCAGAGGCCAAAGCCGCCGAGGAAGCTGCAGCAACAGCTGCAGAACCTGCAGAAGAAGCACCCGCAGCAGAATAATGCTCAAGGTAGCGCAGGTTTTGAAATCCAACGGGACCGACGGGGAACTCCTCATTAGTTTCCTTGAAATCGGCCCGGAGGATATCGACAGAGAGGAACCGGTATACATCTATTTCGATGGACTGCCGGTTCCGTTTTATTTTGAATCCTTCAACCAAAGGGGTACGGCCCGTGCCCTTGTGCGTCTGACAGGCGTCCATTCCCTCAAGGATGCCGATGAACTTGCCAGCCGCGCCGTCTATGCCGATTACTTCGAAAACGAAGAGGACGAAGACCTCACCGGATGGAAGGTCCTGGGCGAGGACGGAACGCCCATCGGCACAATTACCGCCTACGAGGACATCCCGGGCAACCTCTGCATCTACGTGGACACTGCCGACGGCGAACGCCTCCTCCCCCTCCACGATGAGCTCATCATCGGCATGGACGAAGACTCGCGGGAAATCACCCTCCGTATTCCCGAAGGACTGCTGTAGGCTTTGCAGGATTTTTCGTATCTTTGTAAGTTATGAAGAACATCCGCAACTTTTGCATCATCGCACATATAGACCACGGCAAATCCACGCTGGCAGACAGGCTTCTGGAACTTACCCAGACCCTGAGCGCACGTGAGATGGAGAATCAGGTCCTTGACGACATGGACCTGGAGAAGGAGAAGGGCATCACCATCAAGAGCCACGCAATCCAGATGGATTATGTGAGGGGTGGCGAAACCTATCGGCTCAACCTCATCGACACTCCCGGCCACGTGGACTTTTCCTACGAGGTGTCACGTTCCATCGCCTCCTGCGAGGGTGCGCTCCTTGTTGTGGATGCTTCCCAGGGCATTCAGGCCCAGACCATTTCCAACCTGTACCAGGCAATCGACCACTCGCTGGAAATCATTCCGGTACTGAACAAGATAGACATGGACAGCGCCCAACCTGACGTTGTGCAGGACCAGGTCTGCGACCTCCTTGGCTGCGAACCGGAGGATGTCCTCCGCGTGAGCGCCCGCACAGGAGAAGGCGTGCAGGCAGTGCTGGATGCAATCGTGGACAAGGTTCCCGCACCCAAGGGAGACCCGTCAGAGCCGCTTCAGGCGCTCATTTTCGACTCCGTCTTCAACCAGTTCCGCGGCATCATCGCCTACTTCAAGGTCCTGAACGGCAGCATCCGCACCGGAGACAAAGTCAAGTTCTTCGCCACGGGAAACGAGTACGAGGCCGAGGAAATCGGCAACCTCAAACTCAAACTGAACCCCACCGGGGAGGTGCGTGCCGGAGACGTCGGCTACATCATCACCGGCATCAAGGCGGCTGTGGAGGTGAAGGTGGGAGACACCATCACCCACGTGGAACGGCCTTGCAAAGAGGCTATCGCCGGTTTTGAAGAGGTTAAGCCGATGGTATTTGCCGGCCTTTATCCCGTTGACGCCTCCAAGTTCGAGGAGCTTCGCGCCACGCTGGAGAAGTTCCAGCTCAATGACGCCTCCTTCACATACGAGCCCGAGAGCTCGCTGGCCCTCGGCTTTGGTTTCCGCTGCGGCTTCCTGGGCCTTCTGCACCTTGAGATTGTGCAGGAAAGGCTGTTCCGGGAGTTCAACATGGACGTGATAACCACCGTTCCCAACGTGTCATATAAGGTATATACCACAAAAGGGGAAGTGGTAGACGTTCACAACCCCTCCGGCCTTCCGGCGGCAACCATCATCGACCATATAGAAGAGCCGTACATCCGTGCCCAGATAATCACCAAGAGCGATTTCTACGGCCCCATCATGAAACTGTGCATGGACAAGAGGGGAACTCTCATCGGCCAGCATTACATCACTACGGACCGCGTGGAGCTCAACTACGACCTTCCCCTTTCAGAGGTAGTCTTTGACTTCTACGACAAGCTCAAGTCCATCTCCAAGGGCTACGCGTCCTTCGACTACCACATCACGGACTTCCGCCCCGCCCGCCTGGTGAAGCTGGACATCCTCCTCAACGGAGACCCTGCCGATGCCCTCTCCACCCTCATTCACGAGGACCACGCATACGACTTCGGCCGAAAGATATGCCTCAAGCTCAAGGAACTCATCCCCCGCCAGCAGTTCGACATTGCCGTCCAGGCGGCCATCGGCGCAAAGATTATCGCCCGAGAGACCGTGCGCCAGGTGCGAAAAGACGTTACCGCCAAGTGCTACGGCGGCGACGTCACCCGTAAGCGCAAACTCCTCGAAAAGCAGAAGGAAGGCAAGAAGCGCATGCGCCAGATAGGCACCGTCCAGGTTCCCCAAAGTGCCTTCATGGCGGTTCTCAAACTGGACTAGTATGAACATAAAAGCAGCCCTTAAATCCATGCGCCTCCGCACCCTCCCGCTTTCTACCGGAGGTGTGCTCCTGGGCATTCTGCTTGCCGTGGCAGAGTACAAGGTGAGCCTTCTTACGGCCATCCTGGTTGTGCTCACCACAGTGAGCCTTCAGATTCTTTCCAATCTCTCCAACGAACTTGGAGACGTCCTACGCGGGACTGACACCGCAGAGCGTGAAGGCCCGCAGTACGGCCTCAACGGCGGAGAGCTCACAATTGCCGACATGAAGCTTTTCATCGGCATATTCGTGGGCCTGTGCATGGTGTTCGGCGCACTCATGACGTGGAAGGCTTTCGGCACGCTGTGGGGGCTCACTCCCATTCTCATACTCATGCTTGGTGCAGCGGCCATCATGGCTGCAATGAAATACACCCTGGGCCATAATCCTTACGGATACAGGGCCAAGGGTGATATCTACGTGTTCCTGTTCTTCGGCCTCGTGGCCGTGATGGGAGCATATTTCGTGTGTTCGGGCGGCGCCATGAACCTGAAACTCCTGCTGCCCGGTTCAGCAGTGGGCTTTTTCAGCGTGGGAGTCCTCAACGTGAACAACATCCGTGACATGAAGACGGACGCGGTGAACCGCGTAACGGTTGCCATCAAGCTGGGAGAGCGTGGTGCAAAGATCTATCAGACTGTGATAATATGCCTTGGATGGATGTGCATGGCCGTTTTCTGCCTTCTCAGCTGGCCCGACTGGCGCCACTGGCTGTTTGTCATTACACTGCCCCTTTACATCATTCACCTCAGGGGCGTATGGCAGCGCGCAGGCAGGGCCCTTGACCCCATGCTTCCGCTTCTTGTCATGTCTACCTTCCTCTTCTGCCTCCTTGCCGGAGTGGGATTCTGCCTGTATCTGCAGTAATCTGCCTTCGCCAAGACTTATTGGTAATCACCCTGTGCGAACGCTAAGGGCGGCGGCGCCAGAGGGCGGTCATGTCCTCCAGGGTTTTGCCCTTGGTTTCAGGGACGAGGCGCCACACGAAGATGGCCGCGGCGATGCAAATCACGCCATAAAGGGCATAGGCGAAGAAGTGGCCGAAACTCTCTCCCATAGCACCCAGTTTCATATTATACATGGGAACGAAGGTGCTGGACACGATGAAATTGAACATCCACTGGAATGCTACGGCTATGGCCGTTGCCTGGCTGCGGATGGTGTTGGGAAATATCTCGGAGATGTACACCCAGCATATAGGGCCCCAGCTGAACATGAAGCTGGCACTGTATACCATGATGCTTATTACGGGGATAACTGCCGGAAGGGTTGTCACATTGGACATGGCCACCCCGAAGGCACCGAGCGCCATGCCCAGCGAACCCGTGATGAGCAGCGGCTTGCGGCCCAGTTTCTCCACCGTGAAAACGGCCACCAGCGTGAACGAGATATTGATAATGCCCATAATCACGGTAAAGAGCATGTTGTTGCTCACACCCATGGACTCGAATATGCGCGGTGCAAAGTACAGGACGGCATTGATGCCTATAATCTGCTGGAACACGGACAGCATGCATCCTATGAATACCACCAGGAAACCATAGGCAAAGAGCTTTTCCGTCTTTTCCACGGCTGTTGCCTTTATCTCTGCAAGGATTTCGCGGGCGCGGGCTTCTCCGTTGATATCGGAGAGCACGGCAAGGGCCTTGTCATCCTGTCCGTTAAGGGCAAGGTAACGCGGCGTTTCCGGAACCAACAGAATGAGAAGTGCGAAAAGTCCTGCCGGAACGGCCTCTGATACGAACATCACCCTCCAGCCAATGGCATTGGTCCAGGCCACCACATCAGGGTCTGAAGCGTGGCTCCTGATAATGAGGAAGTTCACGAAATACACAACCAGCTGACCGAAGATAATTGCAAACTGGTTCCAGGAAACCAGCGTTCCCCTCTTGTTTGCCGGAGCCACCTCTGCTATGTACATTGGACACAGGGCCGATGCCAGTCCCACGCCGATTCCTCCCAGCACCCTGTAGCAGTTGAACGCCACCAGAAGGCTCATGGACGCAACTCCCTTGGGGAAAAAGAGAAACTCCGGATTATAGGAGCCCAGTGCGCTTAGGAAGAACAGTATACCGGCGATGAAAAGGGATTTCTTACGCCCCAGGCGCGATGCCATGAAGCCCGAAAGAAACGCACCGATAATGCATCCTATCAGTGCACTGGAGGTTGTGAACCCATGAATGGCATCTGTGTAGTTAAAGTCCGATGCGCCCTGGAAAAACGCCTGCAAGCCTTTCTCCGCTCCCGAAATTACGGCCGTGTCATAGCCGAACAGCAGCCCGCCTATAACCGCCACAAGAACAATTCCGAAAAGATAAGCCGGGCTTCCCTGCTGTCTGTAAGTATTTTGCATGATACAATATTTCCCGAAATATACGAAAAATTCTCCTTATTTGAGCACTATCGTAGCGATACTCTCCCGGGGAATGATAAAAGTCACCGTAGAAGCCCCGGACGGCTCCGTCGAAAGACTGGAGACAAAGGCCTGGCGTGAAGTGTAAGTTGCCGATGAACTCATTATCTGCACGTCCGTGTCCAGATTCACCTTCTTCGCCGTATTTCCCGTGTTCACAAGGACCGCCGTGAGACGTCCTTCGCCTTTAAAAGCGCAGGCAAGAAGGTCTTCGGGGCCGGTGACATCGGCACCTATGCGCACGTCGCCGGGGCGGACGTACCTGGAATACTGGGCATAGGCATAGCCGCGCGGAAGAATTTCGCCCCGCGAGGTGCCTTCATAGCCGTCTCCAACAAGTGAGTAATACCTGCAGCCGTACCACCAGATGTATGCGTTCCAGCCATTTACCATGCAGCCGTTGATTTCACTGAGCATCGCAAGTGTTTCGGTCCAGTGGTCGGTATTCCCGGTCCAGCTTTCGTTCAGGAGGTGCTCCGTCATCCACAGGCGCTTGCCTTTTTCCGCGGCAAGGGGATAGGCGGATGGAACGGCGCCATAAAGGTGACCGCCCACAATGTCGAAATTGGAACAGGCCGTATCGTCCTTCAGCACATGGTCATAGAAGGCCTGGCTACTGCTGAAACTCTCCGCGGTTACAAGACTTGCGCTCCGGACAAGATGTCCGTAATCCCTGACAAAGGCCAGATGCTCTGCTGCGCTCCAGAGGCAGCCGTCGTATTCGGCGGCGTAGTCCGGCTCGTTCTGCACGGAAATGGCTGTGAGAGGCACTCCACTGGCTTTCATGAACGCAGCGAAACGCTCCAGATACAGGGCATATTCCTTGTAATAATCCGGATTGAGGGAACTTGTAATCCCATCCTTTTTGGCCTGTATCTGCTGCGGTGTTTTCATGTATGCGGGCATGGTCCAGGGGGTTGCAAGTATCTTCACTCCATAGCGCTCGTATGCATACCGGCACTCGTCGGCAATGTCCTCCCACTTCTTCTCGTCAAATGGGATACGGATACGCATTATGGAGATTCCCATGTCGCCAAGGAGGGCATCGGCATCCGCTACCGTCCAGTCTGTGTTCAGGTTCCAGTTGTTCCCCAGGTTCATGGCACCGAAACCGTCCCAGCTCTGATATGACACGGCGGAATTCAGGCTCACCACGGCATCCTCCATGCCCAGGCCCTCCTGGATGATGAGTATCTCTTTCCCGGGCACCGAATCATATGTCGGAGTAAAGACAATACGGGCCTGCCTGGAAGAATAATCCGTATTTGGAGCGACGATGAAGCTAAGGTCAAGCCGGCCTTCGCCGTCGGAACTGCCCACATTCAAAGTGGATGGCTGCACGAAGTCTGCGCTCGTACTTACCGTCACCATGCAGGCTTTCCAGCTTATGGCAAGGCTGAAAGACCCGCCGCCGGCAGGAATCTCCGTTGAAGACGCATCGTAGCTGACCAGATACTCCCTGCTCACCTCTTTCTTGGCGCATGAGACCAGGCACAGGGCCATTACTGCTATATAGTATGTTGTTTTCATATGTGTCGATATTATTGCCTTCTGAACTGCCAGGTATCGGCCTCAACACCGTTTTCAAGGACCATATACAGAGTATGGACCCCGGAGACCGGAGAGAATAGGGTGAAGCTTTTCTCATGCCAGGCACTTCCGGAAACAGCCACCGTGGCTATGTCCGTCCCGTCCCAGCTGTCAAGCCTAAAGCTCAAAAGCCCCTCACCCCTTACGCTGCAAGTCACGGAAGATGCACCCGTTCCGAAATCCACATTTCTTACCTCGATTATACCCGCCACTGGTGCTGATGCCCCTTTCACGGGAGATCCCACAGCCGCGGTCATATGGCCAGCCTCAGTAGTTTCGTTAAAAACCACCCCTTGCGTTGCCGATGCCGTCGAAGCCAGCCGGACCACATATGGGTCCGGGTTCCCGATTGCCGACACGCCTTTTGTTGTGGGAATGCACTCCCCTATCGTGGCAGTCTTCTCGTCCACCTCAATCTCGCTTGCATACAGGCAGCGGAAGCCGCCGTCAGTCCCGAATGAGTCCTGGAGCGTTCCCGTATGGTACAGGAGATACCACTTTCCGCGGAATTTATGCAGATGAGTATGGTTGTTGCCATATCCAAGACCGTTGTATCCAGGATTCTTGAAATACATGCCTCCGTATGTCCATGAGTCCACGGAAAGAGGGTCAGTACTCTTGAAACAGACCATGCTGCAGGCGCCCGGGGCCGTACCTCCCCAGGTCCATGGACTATGATCGGCCCAGTTGGTGTTGTAAGTGTAGACGTAAGTTCCGCCGATGTAGTTGAGTTCGTTCGCCTCGAAATGGAAGGGGGACGTGAGCTTGACAGGCTCCCCGTCAAAGGAATGCATGTCCGGATTCAGCTTCGCGAGCCACCCCTGCGTCCCGCCGAAAGACAGCCATCCGGTACCGGCGTCATCAATTACCGCTCCGGGGTCGAAGATGTTTCCGCTGCCCTTTACGGTCTCATTGTTTCCGTCGATGAGACTCCCCGAAAGCGGGGATCTCCACGGGCCCACCGGCGAGTCCGCCTCAAGCACGCCCACACCCCAGCCGCTGTTGGAGAAGTACAGGGAGAAGAGGGGCTTGCCGTCGGACTTCTTTCCGCAAACCACGCTGGGGGCCCATGAGGCCGATATCCACGGCGCAATCTCCCCCACAGGAATAAGCCCGTGGAAGGTCCAGTTCACCATGTCGTCAGTGGAAATCACCACCAGGGTCTTAATCTTTTCGTATGTATTTGATTCCGCATCTTCGTACTGCTGGTGGTCATTGGTTCCGTAGACATAAAGACGGCCGTCATGTTCCACAGCCGTAGGATCTGCGGTAAAGCAGTAGTCAACAAGGGGGTTCGCAAGAGAGGTTCCAAGCTTGGGAGAAGTGATGCTCAGGGCATCCGTATCTATCCTTTGCAGGCTTTCCTGTTCGACCTTGACACTGAGCTGGGGAGCATCCCCGCTGCGGATTACGACAGTTGCACAGCGCGAAATCCCGGAGGTGTTACCCCTCAGCGACAGCGTCACCGTATGGGTACCGGCCTGCTTGCCGGATGAGGGCTCAACGCTGAGCCAGCCGGCCTCACCGGAATAGTTCACGGCTGCACTCCATGCCCCGGATGTGCTGAAGGTGAGCCCATCCAGGCTAGCCGGAGCGGCTTCGGCCCGATAGTAATTCGCTCCAGAGAGAAACCGGAGGCCCGATGCCTGAGGCAGCTGCTCTGCCTTCACGCAGGCCACCGCCATAAGCAGAAGGTACACAAGCGGTAAAAACGGATTCTTTCTCATTTTCAACTCTCTTTTGAATTCTGCTTGCAAGTTACGCTCTTTCCAAGACATTAGCCTCCGTTTTTGTTGCCTGGTCCTTTCATATTGTTTCATTTGTCTATGCAGGCTTTTTACAATCAGACAAAAAACAGTATATTTGGAAAGACCATTGCCATAAACCATGAAAAGTATCATTGTCGCCATCGTTTCGCTCACCACACTTACGGGCTGCGCCTTTGCACAGGACGCCGTATTCACCACCTTCAAGTACGAAGGCCACGACGCCCGCTTTGAAAAGGCCTGTGACACCGCCTCTGAGTACCTGAACCCCATCCTGGCCGGCTTCTATCCGGACCCTTCGATATGCCGGAAAGGAGACACCTACTATCTTGTCAACTCCTCCTTTTCTTTCTTTCCCGGAGTTCCCATCTTCGAGAGCAGGGACCTTGTGAACTGGACGCAGATCGGCCATGTCCTAGACCGGCAGTCCCAGCTCCCTCTTGAAGGCCAGTGGGTTTCCGGAGGAATATATGCCCCGGCAATAAGCTACAACCCTTCAAACGACACCTTCTACATGGTAACCACCAATGTCGGGGCCGGAGGCAATTTCTTCGTCAAGACCAAAGACCCCCACAAGGGCTGGAGCGACCCCATCTACCTTCCCGAAGTCAACGGCATAGACCCTTCCTTCCTCTTTGACGACGACGGCAAGGCATATCTTGTCCACAACTCAGAGGTAATGGGGACAGCATCCTACGACGGAGAGCGCGCCATCCGCCTCTTCGAATTCAGTGTAGAGAACGACTGCACCGTAGGAGAGCCCCTGGAGATAGTCCGCGGCGGCACCCATGTGGAAAAGAATCCCATCTGGATAGAGGGGCCGCACCTCTATCACATCGGCAATTATTACTACCTGATGTGCGCGGAAGGCGGCACCGGAGACCGTCACAGCGAAGTCATTTTCCGCGCCCCCAGGCCCCAGGGACCGTGGGAGGAATGCCCCCGGAACCCCATCCTTACCCAGCGCACCGGACTTGATCCCGCCCGTGCCGATATCGTCACCAGCACCGGCCATGCCGATATCATCCAGGCCCCTGACGGCAGCTGGTGGGGCGTCTTCCTTGGCTGCCGCCCCTACGAAGGGGACCTCTACAACACCGGAAGGGAGACCTTCCTCCTCCCCGTGAGCTGGGAGGACGGCTGGCCCGTGATACTGGAAGCCGGGAAGGCCGTTCCCACAGTTGTGAAAAAGGAAGGCCTCGCCCATCAGGACGGCCTTCTCACCGGTAACTTCTCATACACAGACAAACTGACGGAGCCCGGCTTCCGCTGGGTGTACCTGAGAACGCCAATGGAGGACAAGGTGAAATTCACGCGCCACGGGCTTTCCCTGACTCCCCATTCGGCCGTGTTCTGCCGCCAGCAGCACACTTCATTCACTGCAGAAACGCGCCTGGAGTACCGTGCAGAGCAGGAAGGCGGCCTTGCCGGGATGGTCCTTTTCCAGAACGAACAGTACAATCTGGTCTTTGGGAAGACGCTCCTGGGAGGCAAGCCGGCCGTGGTCCTCGAGCGCACGGAGGGCGCAAAGGCCCTTATAGGCTCCCATGCGCTTAAGCACAATGACAAGCCCCTCCGCCTCAAGGTGGAAGGCGACGGCCGCTACTACTCCTTCTATTACGCAGAAGGAGACGCCGGCAGGTGGCATCTCCTTTCAGAAAACGTGGACTGCTCCAATCTGAGCACCAACCGCGCAGGAGGCTTCATAGGGACCATGATAGGCCTCTGTGCCACCGGCGGGGAATAGTCCTATCTTGCGCTTACGTATTTGTGAAGAGTTCTGCGGACGGCCCCCGGGCCGGCGTAGAGCTCTTTTACCATACCCTCAATCTGCTCTCCAAGACCGGCCCCGTAGAGGTCAAGGCCGAAGACATCGGCACGGGAGAAGAGCTTTTTGAGGCAGCTCCAGTCCTGCTCCGGCTTTCCAAGCTCGAGGGGCGCAACTATGGCCTGCAGCTCTTCCAGCATTGGATCCGGCGAGGGGCTGAAGGGTTCTCCCTTGTCGTCCAGGCCCTTGAGGTAGCGGGCATAACCGGCAAGAGTGAGCGGAATCAGGACCAGGTTGGACTTGTCAAGGCCGCGGGCGATATACTTCTTGAGCGTCTCTCCAAAGCGGATGGGAAGTTTCTGGGAAGTATCCATTGCAATGCGCTGGGGAGCGTCCGGCATGAAGGGATTGGGAAGGCGCTTCCCTATCACCGCGCCGATGAACTCGTAAGGATTCAGGATGCCGGGGTCCACTACAACGGGCATGGACTCGATGTAGCCCAGCTTCTGCACGAAGGCGCGGATATCATCGTCCTTCATCTCTGCCGATATGAGCGTATAACCCAGCATGCAGCCATAGATGCTCATTGCGGTGTGGAGGGGGTTCAGGCAGGTTGTGACCTTCATGGTCTCCACCTTGTCTACGGTTTCGCGGGTGGTGTAGAGGGCGCCGCCAAGGTTCAGCGGAGGACGGCCGTTTGTGTAATTGTCCTCGATAACCAGGTACTGGACTTCCTCGGCATTCACGAAGGGTGCGGTGAAGGTGTGCTTTTCAGTCTCTATGTAGTTGTTGTCCTCGAAGCCGTCGGCCTCAAGGAGCTCTTTCACCTTCTGGTGCGGGCGGGGGGTTATCTTGTCTATCATGGACCAGGGGAATGTTACCTTGGTCTGGTCGCCAAGATAGTCCAGGAAGCCCTGAGGAGCTATTCCATCGGCTACCCAGCGCTGTGCATAGGCGAAAACTCCGGCCTTGACCTTGTCTCCGTTATGGGAGCAGTTGTCCATGGACTGCACGGTGAGGGGCAGTTTTCCGGCATTGTAGCGCTCAAGGAGAAGGGCTGTGACCTTGCCCATTGCAAAGACGGCGCTGAGGCCTTTCGAGAGGTCTGCCTCGTTGAAGCCGTAGCCTTTCTCCGTAATGGTGAAGGATATCATCTGGAGGGAAGGGCTGCGGAAAATGGCCTTGAGGCGCTCCCAGTCGGGGAACTGAGGGTCTGCCTTGAGGGCCTCCGTGACAGAGGCGATGACCTTTTTCTCAATGCTGCCGTCGGAGCAGAGGTTCACTGAGAGGGAGAGGTTGTCGTAGGGCCGATAGGCTTTGTCCACAACTTCGAAGTCAAAGGTTTCGGCCACGATGACGCCGCGGTCATACTGCCCGGTGTTGAGGGCGTCGTTGAGGATGGCCGCCGGGAAGGCGCGGAAGATGTTCCCGCCGCCAAAATGCACCCAGGTGGGTTCCTTGGCCGTTTTTTCGCGCACGGCCTTGACGTCAAACTTCGGTATCTGGTAGCCCTTGGCTTCCCACTCTGCGGCATTGAAGGAGCCGCTGAGGATATCTGTAAGTTTCATGCTAGTCAAAAAATCCTGGTTGTTTGTACTCTATGCCAAGTTCACGGTCTACTGTTGCAAGGATGCCCTGCACCTGGCCCATGGCAAACATTCGGCCAAGGAGGGTGTAGCCGGCATTGTGGCCGTGGGCGCTTTCATCCATGATGCCGCCGGGCTCATCGGTGAAGGTCATGCCGTGGTCTACACGCATGGGAAGAGCGGGATTCTCCTTCTCGAAGATTCGGCATAGCTCTACAAGGTCTGCCCGGCCGCCAAGGTGGCTTGCCTCGGTGAAGTCTCCGTCAGGGAAGATATGGCAGGAGCGAAGATGCACGAAATGCGTCCTTGGAGCGAACTCGCGGGCCATTTCCACCACGTTGTTGTATGCTCCGGCACTGAGGGAACCGGCACAGAAGGTGAGGCCGTTGTGCTTGGAAGGGACTGCATCCAGGAACCACTTGATATCCTCTTCGGTACGGACTATGCGGGGAAGGCCAAGGATTTCGATGGGAGGGTCGTCCGGGTGGACGCACATGTTCATGCCGTACTCTTCGCAGGTGGGCATGATGGCTTCCAGGAAATACTTCATGTTGGCCCTGAGCTGTGCCTTGTCTATGCCTTTATATAAATCCAGGAACTCGCGGAACTTCTGTACGGGAGCCTCATCGTTTTCAGAGAAGTTACCGGACACGAAGCCCTGGGTCTTTATGACGATGTTCTCTACCAGCTTGTGGTCCTTTTCGGGGGTCATGGTCTTTGCAAGGGCATCGGCCTCGGCAAGGACGTTGCGGCCTTCGCCCACCCCTTCAGGGAACTTGAAGGCAGCCCACTCTTCGCGGGCGCCGGGGCGCCTGAGGATATAGATGTCGAAGTAGGCGAATTCGGCATAGTTGAAATAGAGGTTGGTTGCGCCGTTGGGATTCCGGTGAAGAAGGTCTGTGCGGGCCCAGTCCAGAACTGGCATGAAATTGTAGCAGATGGTATGGATGCCTTCAAGGCCGAGGTTCCTCAGGGACTCCTTGTAGACCTCTATCTGCTCGTCGCGGTCAGGCCCGCCGTACTTGATGGTTTCCACTACCGGGAGGCTTTCCACCACGCTCCAGCGCATGCCGTAGCTTTCGATGTATTCGCGGAGCTCGCGAATCTTTTCCCGTGTCCATACCTGTCCCAAAGGGACGTCATGCAGGGCAGTGACTATGCCCTCAACTCCAATTTGCCGGAGCATGGCAAGGGTAATTTTATCCTTCTTGCCAAACCAACGCCAGGTTTTTTCCATAAGTTCGAAATTTTTCGGAAGTTAGAGAAAAAAAACGACAATTCAAAAATGGGAGAGGCCCTACCCTATGACTACAATTTCATGCTCATCTTCGTTTTCCCAGTCGGTAATGGACCATCCGTCCGGTATGAGTCCCTGCTGGGTGATTCTCATGCTGAGGGTGAAGGTGGAGCCTCCCTCAAGGCTTGCTCCCTCCGGGATGGTGAAAGTGAGCGGATTGTCGCCGAACAGGGCAACCGAGAAGAAGGGGGAACCCGCCTCCATTTCGTGAGGAGCCACAATGGCAAAACTGGTAAGACGCCAGTCTGAAGCCTCGACAGAGAACATCCGTATATCACCGCGCTTTATTTCGACGGTATTTACTTTTTGCCCCAGAAAGTCCACCGTCACGCTGTTATACATTGACAGGAGATCTACTCTGGTCTGACTCAGGTCGGAGCAGCCGATATCGTCAATTATGTTCACGACAACCTTGCAGAGCATGTGGGAAAGTGTCATCGCTTGCCCGTCCTTCCTTGACGAAGGGGTGGACATGCCCATCATCAGGTCGCTTGCGAGATAATTCTCCAGGGTGCCCTGGTCACTCTTGACCGAAAATATGGGATTATTCTGAACGGCATCTGCATCCCAGTCATCCAGGCAAGGGGTACAGGCTATCACCGTTCCTCCTTCCGGGGCGGGAAGGATGGCATTCCCATCCTTATCCGCCACAGTCTTCCGGAAGGAGACGTTCCCTTCCTCGTCCAGGACGTAAACGCCAAGAACGGCTCCGGCGGGAAGCGAACCCGCTTGTGTCCAGCTTTCCTGAAGTTCATCCACGTAGACGAACTCGGCGGGCTTATGACAGGCTGCGGCAAGGCTTATCAGGGCTGCAATCCAGCCTGCCGGCCGCAAGCATTTTAATAAGGATGGGATACGTACCATTTGATTCTGTTTTTAGTATTCCTACTTGGAAAGGATGACATCGGATGCAAGAATGTCGCAGGAGCCTGCACTGCTCCTTCCACCGAAGGCTATCTTGGTGACGGTGGAAAGGTCTATCCCAAGAACGGTGAGGTCCACGGTCTTTTCTCCTGCACTGTAGTAGCCGTTGCCAAACTCCGTGAAGATGCTGTCCACATAGTAGCCCATACGAACGGGACCGTCCACAAGATTGGAGAACGTGAAGGTGAGCTTGGCGTAATTCGCAAGTTCTCCGTTTGCAAATTCGAATACGGGCATGAGGTTGTTGGTGCTGCCGGTCCAGGTATAGGTGGGGGCTGAATAAGAGGCGTTCCCACCGGGAGTGCCGAAGCTTGCGGTGAGGGTATCCTCACTGCCTGTGGTATCGTCTCCCGTGGTATCGTCTCCCGTTGTGCTTCCGTCAGCATTGCCGATGAGGATGACATCGGATGCAAGAATGTCGCAGGAGCCTGCACTGCTCTTTCCGCCGAAGGCTATCTTGGTGACGGTGGAAAGGTCTATTCCAAGAGCGGTGAGGTCCACGGTCTTTTCTCCTGCACTGTAGTAGCCGTTGCCAAACTCCGTGAAGGTGCTGCCCACATAGTAGCCCATACGAACGGGGCCGTCCACAAGATTGGAGAAGGTAAATTTGAGGGTATGGTAAGAAGCCAGCTCGCCGTTTGCAAACTCAAATACGGGCATGAGGTTGTTGGTGCTGCCGGTCCAGGTATAGGTGGGTGCTGAATAAGAGGCGTTTCCGCCGGGAGTGCCGAAGGTTGCGGTGAGGGTTATGGGCTCGGGTTCGGGGAGCTCTTCTGCGCTTACGTCACCGCTAAGCTCGCCGGTAGTGTCATCCCAGTCGGTAATTGTGCCGGAGGTCTGGATTTCAATCTTTTCCTTACTCACCTTTACATTGTAGGTGTATGCCTTTCCGGAGGCGAAGACGGTGTCTTCCGAAAGGGTTGCATTGAGGAGCCTGTCGGAAAGGACTACCTGTATGAAGTTTCCGGCCGAAACGGTCTGGGGCACGATAAGGGCGCTTGAAAGGAACTCCGTGGCATCGCCGGCAAAAGCTGCGGCCTTGATTGTGACGGTTGTCCCTGAAGCGGCGCCAAGAGTACCGTCCGTCACCTTGAGGGTGGTGGAAGGAAGGGTATTCACTATATTTACAGTGGCGCCTTTGAGGTCAAGGTCCACATCATCCTCTACGGTGAATTTTACGGTGAGCTTTGAAAGCTTGTGAGTAAAGCCGATACCAACGGCCGGTGTCTCCTTTGTGAAGGAATTGGTGCCGGAAGGTACACCCCAGAGGAGGTCGCTTGCAAGATAGCCTGCATCTGTGCTTTGGTCTGCAGCTACGGAGAAAGGCACCGCCTCGGATGCTTTGCCCGTAAAGGCAGCATTATAAGGGGCATAGGCATATACGCTTACGGCCGAACCGCTGGTGGGGAAATACAGGCTGGTGCCGGTAAAGGCGCCGTTTCCGTCGGCAGTGAGCCTGGCGTTATCTCCGTCCGTGATGAAGGAGTTGTCCTCCTTTACGAACACTCCCACCTCCACGCCGGAAGCTATCTGGGTCTTCTGCAGGTTGACATTTACGCTCTTGGTCTGGAGCACATTGCTGAAGAAACTGATGCGGGTGGATGTCTCAAGGTCTGCCTCCTGCCGGCTGCATGCTGCAAGGACTGCCACAGCAGGGATAATGAAGAAGAATTTGCTTGTCTTCATGGTTTTGAGTTTTATTGGTTTATTGTATTTCTTTTGTATTGGCGGGAACTCCATAAGGGACAAGGCGCATATCGGCAATGCAGAACTGGAAAGAGTTCAGCGCATGGGCCGGATGCAGTTCGTCCAGCTGGTAGTTAAGGAGCTTTACTATAGTCTGCTTCTTGTTTTTGAGAAGGAAGGAAGCCAGTCCGCCAAGAGTGGAATAAGACTCGCTCTCAGTGATTCTGAATGCCGAAAGCGGGATGGTGTAGGTTTTCCAGCCGTCTTCAAATGAAACCGGAGCGTCCATATCCCACATTGCGGTCTGGCCGAACCATCCCTGAGTAAGGCTCTTGCCCTGGTCCTTGTCCAGTCGGAAGGACATGAAGCCTGTATCCCAGAGGGGAGCGCCGTCGGAACTGACATATATATCCATCTCTATCGCAACGTCCTTGCACTTGCTCTTTGCGGTGAGCATGCCGCCAGAGTGCTCTATGGCGTAGTTCACCTTGTCTCCGAAACTGAAACGGAGCATGCCGGTGCTTGGATCCAGACCGGTATCCACGGCCCAGGCCTGCGGAGTATTCCCAAAGTAGCAGAGCATGGTTTCGGGATTTATCACATCCGCGCCCTGCAGGCAGTGACCCTCCGGAAGGCTGGCAGACTGGACCACCTTGATCTTGTCCATGCTGCTCTGGGTGATGTTTATGGTGTTGTCAAACTCTGTGAAGCTGTGGAAGAATACGCAGCCGGTGCAGAACATTGCCGGAGACCATGCGTTCACATGCGCTCCTGAAGAGAAGAAGCGCACATGCCCGGAGGTATAGCTTCCATCCGGCAGGATAAATGATATCTGCCTGGAGGTTGCGTCGAACGAAGTCACTTCCAATTCGCCATCTGCAGCGGGCAGGTAGACATGGTCTACGAACTGCAGGTTCCTGCCGGTGAATGTTACCTTCTGTCCCGGGAGGGGCAGGGTGCGGTCCACGCTGGTGATGGCCGGTTCAGGATCACCCGTGCGTTTCAAGGTGGCGAATGACGTTGCGGCTTTCTCTTTCACTGAATACAATACCATGTTGTTCTCTCCCACATGGACAGCCTTTATGATGCTTGCACCCTTTGCAATGGCGGAAGCCTTTGGCGTAAGCTCAAGTGACTTTCCGTCAAAGGTATATGTATATGAAAGGTTGCACACGGAATCCCTTGTGGACGACGCGGCGTCAGTGAACCAGTGGGAAAACAGCGCCTCGGCATCTTCCACGCTCTGGAAATCGATGCGGTATGACTGCTCGAAATGGTTGGTATTGTCCTCACCAACCTCCAAGCTGCCCTCCCATGTTCCGAAGAGCTGCTCCGGATCCAGGGCGACGCCCTCGGGAATGTCCGCGTTCTGATAGTCGGGCAAGCTTCCGATGCCTCTGAATGCGGTCTTGTCGGAATAAACTTTTTCCGTATAATCCATGCCGCGGGCATCGTCATGCTTCTGCATGATGATCTCGCACCTTCCGGTTGCGAAGGAAACGCCCTCCGGGACCACGACGTTCACGGTTTTGCCCCCGGCATCCTGAGTCCCGTCAAGTTCGCACTGTACGCGTTCTCCGAAGGCAAGGGGGAGCCATACCTCCGATACTCCTTCCAGATTGGAGCCGCTCACCGTGAGGATGCGGCCGGGGATGAGCGTTGTTGCCGAGAATGCCGATATCACGGGCTTCCCGGATGCCGGACGGATAATGAAAGGGTGCTCGTCCATACCCCACTTTGTGACCAGCCGGATATAGTCTCCCTCCGTATTGACGTCTGAAGGCAGGCTAAAGGTGACCGCGCTTGAAGACTCGTAGACGAAAAGGGTGTTCAGATTGATATCCGTGCCGTTTACGATAACCCTGCGGAGGTCTCCAAGATGCTCTCCCCTGACGCAGATGGTCTCTCCGGGATAGGCACAGGTCACTTCCTCGACAGGCCTTGTGACCATGTTTATCCAGACACTCTCGATGACGGGGGCTTCATAGTCTCCCTTGCAGGCTGTCATAGCCGCAAGGACTGATGTGCCGACAAGCAGGTTTCGAAATGCCTTCTTATTCATAACTGTAATCGCTCTTTCGGTTAATGATACCTGTAAAATCATAGATCACGGGAGCCTTGACAAGGTTTGCATCCTGCATGACTTCCGTAGGCGGATAAATCATGGACCAGAGATTGTCTTCGCTTCCAAGGCTGGTGTTATGGCACCAGCTTCCTTCAGGGATGTTGTGGACGCAGTCACGACTTGGCTGGATGACCACATAGGTGCCGTCCGAAGCATTGGTGCTCAGCGTGGGGGTGCCCAGCCGTGTAAGGTCTTCATCTTTCTTGTAACTGTATTTGTACAGGCGGTGGCAGCCCATGAGGGGATTGTCCTCAAGCTCGGAAAGCTTGCCGTTCTGGTAATCCAGCATGCGCTTCAGGTGGGTTTCGCCCATGAAGGAACGGCGCACGATGTCGCTCCAGAACAGGCCTTCGGCAAAGAACTCCATGCGGCGTTCCAGAAGGAGGGAATCCAGGTTTACCTCCGTATAGTCTCCGGGATAGGTTCCGGCAGCAATTTCCGCGCTGTATGCACGCCTTCTGACGGCATTCACCGGTTCAAGCACCCTCTCAGTGTTGCCAATACCCTCTCCGTACAGGCCAAGAAGGGCTTCGGCAAGGTTAAGGTACACTTCGCTCATCCTGAGCATGGGAGTACAGAAACCGGAATTGCCCTGGATGGCAATGTTGTCCGTACCAAGGGGACCGCCTACCACCTGCTTCTTGATGGCCACCGGATCCCATGAATTGCGGTTCACCGTCCAGACGGCGCCCTTGGTACGGCAGGTGTCCTGCTCATGATAGAGATAATCGTAGGTCATGCCGTGAGGCATGATATTCCCCCTGCTGCGGACCAGACCGCCGCGGGCGCGGTACAGCAGCACCGCGTCGTAGCTGGCCCAGTTGAACCAGTTCATGCCGTAGTTCTTGTTGATGCAGCGGTCATAGCAGAACATGCCCTGGAGCTCGTTCCCAAGACCGTAACTGGTACTGGAGGCCACGGTCTGTATGGAGAAGAGTGCTTCCTTGCCGTTGTTGTTCTGGACGCGGAATATCTGTTCGTAATCCTCCATGAGACCATATCCGCCGGAAGGTGCCAGGTCAAGGGCGTTACGGGCCGCCAGGGTGGCCTTGGCATAGTAGAATTCCTTCAGCGAGAGCTTTGCGCCGTACTCGAAGTCATCGGCATAGTAAGGGTCCAGGACGCGGGAGGAGAAATCGGCACTGAAATGGTCTCCGGCAGCCCAGGCTCCGGCCGTGATGTAGAGCCTTGAAAGGAGTGCCCATGCGCTCACCTGCGAAACCCTTCCGCGGGCGATGGGGCTCACCGGGAGCCACTTTGCCGCATACTCTCCACTGCATATTGCATATTGGAGCACATCTTCGAACTTGTTGGGATATGCCGATGCGCTTTCCGTCACGGGGTCGTCCACGATGGGGGCGTCGTGCCAGTACATGGAGATGTACCAGTATGCCAGGGCCCTCATGAAATGAGCCTCTCCGGCACAGGCCTTTGCATCCTCTTCGGAACATATGCCGTTCTCAATGCAGTATGGGACGTAATCGTTTATGATGTAGCATGCCTGTGTAACCACATTGTAAAGAGAAGCCCATGCATACTGGACAGAGGCGTTCTGCTTCTGTTCGTTCAGGGTGGCCTGGGCATTCACCTCGCCAAGTGTCGAGTTGGAGACATACAGGTTGTTTGCGCGGGCGTCGCCAAGGGAGATGAAGCGCTGCTTCATGAAGTAGTACCACGGCTGTGCGTACAGGCCGGCAGTCGCTGCCTGAAGGGCGCCAAGGTCCGTGAGCTCGTCATGTGCCGGGACGATGCGCTCATTCACGGTTTCCAGATAGTCGTCGCAGGATACAAGGCAGAACACGCCTGTGATAACTGCCAGGCAGGATTTGATGGTAAGAGCGTGTTTCATATTCTAGAAGTTGGCTTCAATTCCAAAAATAACTGAGCGGGGAGAAGGGACGCGGCCGGTGTCCACACCGTACATGAGCATGCCCTGTCCGGTCATGGAGTACTGACCGTTCTGGCTGCCCACTTCGGGGTCATAACCGGTATAGCCGGTAAAGGTCCAGAGATTCTGGATATTCGCCGAAACCCGCAGTTCGGACATGTGCAGCTTGTTCGCGAGTGTTTTCGGGAAGGAGTAGGTAATCGTGATATTCTTCAGGCGAAGGTAACTGGCATCCTCGACATAACGGTCGCTCACACGGGAGTTGTAGTTGTTGTGAAGGTTGTCGATGCGGGGGATGGACGGATCGGCACCGGGGGCCACATAGACGTTCCAGACGTCCGTGTTGCCGCTGTTGCCGTCATAGTAGGCCCATCTGGCATAGTTTGCCGTACGTGTGTACTTGTTCCACGCAGCGCCGCCGGGGGTGAGGGAAGGATCGTCCATGCGTCGGCGTGTCCAGTTGAACACCTTGTTGCCGATACTCCCGTAGAAGAATGCCGAAACGGAAATCTGCTTGTACTTGAAGGTATTGTTCCAGCCGAAGGTGAACTTGGGGAGGCCGTTCCCGAGGAAGGTCTTATCCAAATCATCAATGTAGCCGTCTCCGTTGAGGTCCTTGAAAAGAAGGTCTCCAACAGAGGTGAGAAGGTCCCTTGCCGATGAGTTGTACACCACCGTTCCTACGCGGTAGTTGGGCGTTGCGGCAATCACGGTGCTGGTGCCGTCTCCGTTGTCCCTGAGGAAATCGGCCGCACTTTCTATGCGACCTGCAACCTTGAAGCCGTAGAACTGGCTTATACCGTAGCCCACAGCCGTGCGGGTGATGGTTTCGCCGGTACCCTCATAGTCCAGGGTCTTGTCGATGAAACCGGACTCGGTGTTGAGCTTGGTCACCACATTCTTCACGCTGGAGAAGGTAAGGGTGGTCTTCCAGTTGTATGTTTTCTTGTTCAGGATATGCGCATTCAGTGTGAGCTCCACGCCGGAGTTTCTCATATTGCCGACATTCGCCCACTGGGGTTCGGCGCTGCCGGTAATCTTGGCCGATGTTCCGCTGTACAGCGGCAGGGCTGTCTGCATGAGAAGGTCCCTGGTGTTCTTCCAGAAGGCGTCAAAGATGAACTCTATCCTGCCATCCAGGAATCCCAGGTCAAGACCGGCATTCCAGGAGTCTGTCTTCTCCCATGTAAGGTTGTCGTAATTGGGCATGTTGGCAGTCTTGTAGCTGGTTCCGAAATTTGACTCCAAATTGGAGAAATTAGCCATGAAGGTGCTCTCGGTAAGATTGGCGTTACCCACAAGGCCGTAACCTACACGGAGTTTCATATTGTTCATAACCTCCGCCACAGGATAGTAAAAAGGCTCTTCACTCACTCGCCACGCTATTGCCGCCGAAGGGAAAGTTCCCCAGCGCTGGCCTCTGTTGAAGAGGGAGGATCCGTCACGGCGGAGCGTTCCGGTGAACAGGTACCTGTCCTTATAATTATACGTTACGCGCGAGAAGAAACTGCTGTAGCGCTTGGTGGTGCTGTAGCCGGCGTTGTCATCCCTGGAGGCGTCTCCGCTGGAGAGGGCCATGCTGGTATTTGACCCGCCGAGGCGCTGCGCATAGAGATAATCCCTGTAACGGCTGTTGAGCTCAACGCCAAGCATTGCCGTTATCTTATGGAAGCGTTTTACCTTCCAGTTCCCGTTTGCCACGGACTTTGCCGACCAGTACAGATTATAAGTCTTTGAATTCTGGTGGGTGGAGTATTCGCGCGTTGCTCCGTTTTCTCCCAGCTGGTATTCAGGGAGCATGTACAGGTAATTGTCCGTAGAGGTGTCATACGTAGCTTCCGTCTTCCAGTTCAGCCATTTCCACGGCTTGAGGGTGAAGTAGACGTTCGCACGGGTTCCGGAAATCTTGTTCCGGCGGGTGGTCATCTCGGCAAGGGCAACCGGGTTGGGCTGCCATGTGTCCGTATCCCCGTTGAAGCCGGACTTGGCCCAGGAACCGTCAGGATTGCGCACGGCGTTGTTCGGCGTGTCGCTCAGGGCGTTTGGAACCACGTCCCACGATGCCATGCCGGTGTTGCGATTTGAGTGGGTCAGATTGAAAGTGGCTCCAAGGTCAAGCCATTTATAAGCTTTGACATCCACGGATCCGCGGAGTGAAAGGCGCTGGAAATCGTTGTTGATAGCAATGCCCTCCTGGGAATAATAACCTCCGGAGAGGGAGTAGTTTATCCCTTTATTGCCACCGCGGATGCTCAGGTTGTACTCCTGACGAAGTCCGGTGCGGAAGAGGGCGTCCTGCCAGTCGGCACCTTTGCCGAGGGTGGAAGGATTGGCAAACATGTTGCTCTCCTTTGCAGTGGTGCGCTGGAGGTTAGCCTCGCGCGCCCACTCTGAGAATTGCTGCAGGTCCATTACCTCCAGCTTGTGCGGCAGCTGGTCAAACCCCGCCTGCATCTTGAAATTCACCTTGGGGGCAGAGCCGTCGAAGCCCTTTTTCATATTCACTATAATGACACCGTTCGCGGCCTGGGCACCGTAAATTGCCGTCGCAGATGCGTCCTTGAGGATTTCGATGCTCTCCACATCATTGGGATTCAGGTCTGCAAGGGGGTTGCTGTAGACATTGGCCCCGGCTTCGGAAGTGATGATTGCCCCGTCTATCACATAGACCGGCTCGTTGCTGGAGTTAAGCGAGTTCACACCACGTATCATGATGCTGGAGGAACCTCCCGCAGCGCCGCTGTTGGAAGTGAGCTGCATACCGGCTGCACGTCCCTGAAGCATCTGGTCCATCGAGGCGGCCGATGTCTGCTGCATGTCGTCGGCCTTGACTGAGACAGTGGAGCCGGTGATGTCACTGCGTTTCATGGTGCCGTAACCCACTACCACAACCTCTTCCAGGAGGTCTGCATCCTCTTTCATGACAACTTTCATCTCCGCAGAGGCCTTGAGTTCCTGGGACTTGAAACCGATGAATGAGAAAACCAGCGTGGAATTGACCGGCACGCTCAGCTGGAAGTTTCCGTCAAGGTCTGCGGTGGTTCCGACCGACAGATTGTCCTTCTGCTGGACTGAACAGCCGATGAGGGGCTCTCCCGCGGTGTCCACCACGTTACCCTTGACCGTGAGCATCTCCTGCGCCCTTGCCGTAAGCGACGAAAGAAGCAGCGCTGCCACAATCAGTTTCCAATGGATTTTTACAGTCATATAAAGATTGATTATAGTCGTTTATGCAGTTAAAAAAACATCCGCGGGCACAAGGCTTCGCGGATGTAAAGGTAAAGAGTATGGCTGTAAAAGACTGCCGCTTATGTTACAAGCAGCATCGTTTTTGTTTCACTTCAGGAACGCTTATTCTGATGTTTGGAAAGATACTCGGACGGAGTCACTCCAAAGTGCTTTTTGAAGGCCGATGAGAAATGCGTGGGATTGGCAAATCCCACCGCATAAGTGACCTGGGAAACGGTGGTGTCGCCCTCTTCAAGGAGGCGGGCGGCCTGCTGGAGGCGGATATTCCGTATGAACTCCCCTACGGTGATACCGGTTATTTCCTTCACGCGCCTGTGAAGCTGTACACGGCTCAGGCCAACGGTATCGGCAAGGGCCTCGACGTTGAATTCACTGTCATCCAGACGCTCGTTCACGGCCTTCATTATTTTCTCCATCAGCGAGGCATCATTACCCTTGAGCTCTACCTGCCGCACGACGTCCCGCTGCTCCTGCGCCCCTGAGAACTTGCCCTTCATGCGGGCCCTGTTGGCAATGAGACCGGCAATTCTGGTCTCCAGTTCCTCAAGGTTGAAGGGCTTGTCCACATAGGCGTCGGCCCCTTGCTGAAGGCCTCTGATGCGGGATTCATGTTCGGTCTTCGTAGTAAGGAGAATAACAGGGATATGACTGGTAGCGGTACTGGACTTCAGCCGCTTCAGAAGCTCTACGCCGTCCATGACCGGCATCAGGACATCGCTCACGACAAGGTCGGGGACGTTGTCTACTATGCCTTCCAGGGCTTTCTGACCGTCAGGGTATGCGAGAATGCGATAGCTTTCTCCAAGTTCCGTCTCCAGGAAAGAGCGTATTTCATCGTCATCGTCCACAATGGCAATGCTGTAGGAGGTTTTTTTTCTGGCCTTGCGGGGGCCGTTGGCATCGGTGACGGGAAGGGTGGGGCCGGCATCCGGTACCCCGCCGAAGTAGCTGTCCTCAACCAGCTGGTCTGCCATCAGATGGGAGCAGCCAAGAGGAAGAAGCACCGTGAAGACGGATCCGTGGCCGTCGGTGCGGTTGTGCGCAGAAACCGTGCCCCCGTGAAGCGCAACGATTTTCTGGGTGAGGTTCAGGCCTATCCCATAACTCATCTGTCCTGCGACCGGCCGGGCCGATGTCTGGTAGAATCGCTGGAAAATCTTCTGGAGCTGAGCCTCCTCTATGCCGGGGCCATCGTCCCGGACGGAAAGCCTGGCATGGTGCTGGTCGGTAGTTTCCTCAACCAAGACGTCTATATGGCCGTTTTCCCCCGTATACTTGATTGCGTTGTTAATCAGGTTCGTGACCACCTTGTCAAAGTTGTCCCTGTCTATCCACACCTGCATCTGAGGGGCCTTGTTCACGAAGTTCAAGCTTACCTGACGCCTCTGGGCCTGATAGTCGTAATCATGACAGATGTCCTCTACGAAATCGGCAAGAGGGGTCTTCGCATAATGGAGCGTCATCTGTCCCTTTTCCATTTTACGGATGGAGAGAATCTGGTTTGAGAGGGTGAGAAGGCGGTTGGTGTTTCGCTCCATGTTCCTCAGGGCGCGGGTGGTCCTGTCGTCATGGGGCTCGGAGAGCAGCTGGCTCAGGGGGCTCTTGATGAGGGTGAGCGGCGAACGCAGCTCGTGACTGATGTCCACGAAGAACTTTATCTTGTCCTCGTTGGCTTCTGCCTGTTTGCGGCTGCGGTAATTGAGCTGCCACAGGGCAATGATACCAAGTATCAGAAGGATATAGCAAATATAGGCCCACCAGGTACGGTACCATGGCGGCCTCACCTTTATGAGCAGCTGTTTTTCAGGTGAATATGCCCCGTTGTCATATGCCCTTACGACCAGGGTGTGACGACCCGGAGAAAGATGGGAGAAGAAGATTTCGCTGCGGCCGGATTCCGTCTGGTACCACTGGTCTCTGGGCTCATCGGCAAAACGGAATTCGTAATGCATGCTTTGCGGGTCCCGGAAATCCATGGGAGAAAAGCGAAGGCTGAAGGTATTGTCCTGGTAAGAGACTGTTATCTCCTCTGTATTCTCCAGCGCTCCGGTGATTATTGACCTGCTGCCGGAGAGGGATGACGCGTTGACAAAACTGTCCCCGAGCCTCATGGCGGTTAAGGTAATGCCTTCTTTGAAGCTGTCCCTGTGAATGGTCCCCGGCAGAAAGTGAGTTATGCCGTTCTGGTTCCCCAGGAAGACTTCCCCGTCAGGAGAGATGGCGCTCACCCCGCGGAGATAGGACCACTCCTGAAGGCCGTCGCCGCGGTAATAGCGGGTAAAACGGCCGGTGGTATCTATTTGGGCAAGCCCCCTGTATGTTCCTGCCCAGATTGTGCCGTCAGGGCATATGGCAAAACTGTTTACGATGTTGTTCGGAAGCCCTTCACCTGTGGTGAACCGCCTCCATCGGCCCTTTTCTTCTCCCTGCGTGTGGTATTGGAAGAAACCTTTGTTGCTGCCCACCCAGACAGAGCCGTCATAGGGAGACTGCCCTATCTGATATACTATGGCAGGACGAAGTGCGTCGGGAATGGTCAGGTCCGTAAGGGTGTCTGAGGCGGGGTCATATACGTCTATCCCGTAGTAATGGCCTATCCAGATCAGGCCGTCGGCACTTGTGAACAGGGTGTTCAGGTAGGGATTGGTAAGGGAAAGTCCGTCGCCGCCAAGGGGCCTTTGCGCCATGCTCCCGGGGCTGTACGAAAACAGTCCTTCCCCAAAAACGGCCGCATACAGATTGCCTTCCCTGTCCCAGGTTATGCTGCTGATGCGTCCTCGTCCGCTCTGTTCCACCCATTTTTCATGGCCGGTATCGGGGTCGATGCGGAACAGCCCTTCCCTGTATGTCCCGGCCCAGAAAATGCCTTCTGCATCTTCCCTGAGCGTCATTACCGTACGGTTCCCCATCCAATGGGAAATGGCTCGGCCTTCACGGTCGATGCGCGTGATACCGCCCTTTTCCTGACAAATATAGGCATAGTCCCTGCTGTCGCAGAAAACAAAGCGCAGGACGCTTCCGTTATTCCCCTGAACGCGCTCAAGAGGCAGAAAATGGAAGGGCGAATCCTCCCCGGGGACTCCCAGAAGGCCTTTCTGGTAACATCCCACCCAGCGGTTCCCATCCCGGTCTTCCATGCAGGAAAACACCTTTGCCGATGCGAAGTCCCAGCCTTCCGCACCTTCGTACTGCACGCCTTTCACCGTATGGCTTTCAAGGTCCGCCTCCCACAGTCCGCTGCCGGAAGTGCCGATGAGAAGCGCCCCCGATGCCGATGGGAACAGTCTGGTTATCTGATTTCTGGGGAACGACAGCACCGTTTCGAAACTGCCGGCGGCTTCATTGAACCTCAATATGGAGGTATATGTGGCCGCCAGCAGAGCACCGTCAGTATCTTCCGTAATATCGGCCGTACGGGAGCCGGCAAAGTCCCCTTCGCTGAAAAGGCGTGACTCCCAGGTGCCTGTATCCACCATAAGAAGACCGCGCTCCCGGTATCCTATCCACAGGCGTCCCCGGCTGTCAAGATACATGTTGTCCCCTTCCTGCGTGATGTGCCTGTTCACATTCTCCAGGGGAGCCGCTTGTACTCCGTCAACCTCAAAAACACCTTCCTGGGCGTGGAGGACAAGGATGTGACCGTCTGCTGTTTGCAGAATGTCATTCACATTGGCCCTTCCATCTCCATGGAATGTTATGGTTTCAAAACTGTCGCTCAGCTGGTTATATCGCTGGAGGCCAAGATTCGTTATCACCCAGACGTTCCCCTCCCTGTCTGTCACCACCTGCCGGACAATGTCGTCAAGAAGTGAGCCCGGCTTTGTATCGTCACTGTAATACTGGGTGAAATACACCCCGTCAAACTTGTTCAGGCCGTATTCCGTGCCCACCCACAGATATCCCATGCCGTCCTGACATATGCTGGTAACCAGGTTGGATGAAAGCTGCTCAGCATCAAACAGTCTCACAGGCCGTGCCAATGCCGTGAGAGACATGAGGATAAGGGCATAGCATGCAATTATGTGGTTAAAGCTTGTCTTCCGCATATGTGGTTATTTGCCCGAAATTACGAATTTTTGCAAAAAAAACAAATTCCGGCCTCCGGAAACTCACCGCTGTATGCCGCCTTGAGCCCCATTTTTTGCCTCCTCGTGCTAGTACAGGTCCACTCGCATACGTAGGGTTTTGTCATTCCCGGCCAGATTGTCAATTGCACAGTGGCGGTGCAGGATCATTCCATCCGTTAAAGCACACTTTGTTGTCTGAAACGGCATTTTTGTGCTTCAGAGGGGGTGTGCAACTATGCCTGAAGCACGGTTTTGCGTGCACAGGGCAGAAAACGTGCTTTAGACATGATGGCGCGTCATGGCATATCATGTCATGGCACGCGCTGCAGACATGTAGAGAAATGTCACGAAGTACAAAATTTGCCTCCGCCATGTACTTCGCGGTATGAAATTGGCCGTTAAAGGACAAATTGTTGCCACGAAGTACAAATATGGACTCCAGGATGTACCTCATGGCAATCTTTGAAGGTTTTGCACATGAGCCCATTTTTGCTTCTACTCTGCCAAATCTGTGGACCGGTAGTGTAAAACGAAGGCAACTCACTTTTTTGAGTCGCCTCCGTTGAGATTATAAGATCGCCGAATCAGGCCTAAATTATTTCACAAGATACATTTCAGCTGACCTTATATTGACACTACCAGTATTGGTTGAGCCACCGAAACGAATGGCTTTGACATCTGCCAGTGTCTTGCCAAGAGTTCCAAGTACCGTTGAAACCTGAGTCATTGTTATTGTCTTTACACCGGAACTGCCAAAAATTGCGCTACTGCCAGATTTGTCAGAACTGATATTAATGTTGTCAGTACTGTTATCACCATATTGGAAGTTTACGCGTACATTGCTGGTAAGGCTCTCCAAATTGAATACAAGTTTGCTGTAATTTGCGAGTTCGCCGCCTGTGAATGTAAAGCAGTTCATAAGGTTGTTGGTGCTGTCCGACCAGTTATAGGTGGGGAAACTATATGTTGCGTTGCTGGAAGGTGAGCCGAACGATGCAACCAAAGCATCTCCAACCAGAATAACGTCTTTAGCCAGAATATCTACACTGCCGGAGCCCGATTGGCCACCAAAAGAAATTTTTGTCACTTTGGACAGGTCGACATTAAGTCCGGACAAGTCTACATCCTTCTCACCTGCACTGTAATAAGCATTGATTTGCGTCCAAGAATCGCCAATGTAATAGCCCAAACGTACCGGGCCATTCACAAGATTACTGATAGTGAACTTCAAAGTGCGATAGTTGGCAAGTTCCCCGTTTGAGAACGTGAATACATCCATAAGGTTGCTGGTGCTGCCCGCCCAAGTATAGGTGGGAGAACTATAAGTGGCCTTACTGGCCGGTGTCTTGAAACTGGCGGTCATAATGGCCGGAGTAAACGAAATGGTTGTATCATATACTTTGCCTGCGACAAATGAAAGGCCACCATCGGAAAGAGTAAACGTCTTGGTATAGGCTGGGGCAATTCCCTGTTCCAGACCAGTAGGAGTACCGCTGGCATAAGTGAGCGGCGGAATTGCCACATACAGAGTCTTTTCACCGCTTGTTGCAAGGGCCGCACTCAGAGTAATATCAATTTTCAATATCTTATTAGAGCTGTCATAAGTCCAGCCCTCATAATTGACTCCGCTGTTGCCATTAAGAGCACAGTTTTTGATGGTCAGAGATACGGTTTTTTCCTGAGTATCATTCCCGGAAGCGGCAGTTCCCCTAAGAAGCTTTATTCTAAGGAAAGCACATTGGTGAGCAAATGCAAAATGAACATTTTCAAGGTCTGCCTGCTCAGGAGCAATCATAGCATCATAGCTTGCGAGGTTTGCAAGAGTTTCCGTGACGCCTCCGGTGGCTTGTCCGCCAAGACTTACCGTATACTCGCTCCCGTCATAACTAACCGGGCCATATACCGCTTTTAACGAAGTGGCTCCACCGGGAACGTCTGCAGTAAAGATTGTTCCGTCAGTTGTATTGAAAACCACACTGCTTGAGCCGGAATAATAGGCATTGAATGAGTCATTTGTAGCCCAATCTACATCAATACTGCTCCCGACCCCATTATCCGTATAAGTTGTTTTTGTATCTTGGCCATCAATAGAGGCAGTAGCGACAACTGTCCTGGTAGGCTCTGCAGAGATCTCTTCTGCGGGGGTCTGTTCCCCACTCTTAGCACAGGAAAACAATACTAATCCTGCAAGGGACAGAAGTCCTGCTATTATTCTTCTTTCCATATAAATCAATTGTTTAAAAAGATCCGCCATAACCCAGATCATCGGGCTTTTCAGTGGACAGAATGCAGCTTTCAATCGCAACAACCATGACTTCCACGGAAGGAGCCTCATACATTTCTTTCTTTTCCATAAGCTTGTTTTTTTAGTAGAGTTCCACCTGGCCGAACTGGGTTTCCCAGGGCTCTTCGTTGCCATCGACCTCCTTGGCCATGGAGATGCGGATGCTGGTGACGTTCTTTAGGACATCTTCGCCAATCTTGCCGCCGTTGGTGAGGTCGCACTTAATCTTGGTTTCCTTGTCGATGGTCTTTCCCATCTGACGGTAGAAGGTGGCGACGTCTGTCTGCTGCTGCTTGCCGTCTGCGTCCTTGTAGCGGACAACCACTTTGAGCATGCAGGTGCTCTTCAGTATGGTCATGTGAAGCTGAGTGTGCTCGGAAAGGTCTCCGCTCACCTCGGGAAGGTCAATCCAGCGATCCCATTTCTGGGTGAAGGTTGCGGTGCAGGTTTCATCGTCCCAGTCGCAGTTGCCACCGTGCTTGGACACCATTTCCATGTCCACGATTTTCCACGGGACGGCCTGTTTCTTCTGGGCCATCAGCGGCATGCACAGGGTTGCCGCAAGTGCAAGGATCAAAGCTGTCTTTTTCATTGCTGTATCAATTATTAGTTATTTTTATTTACTCAAATACATGTCTGATTCCTTCACGAAGCAGGAGCCGGCGCTTTCGCTGACATTGGCCCCGCCAAAACGTATGGCAGTTACCTGGGATGCCGTGTGACCGTCCAGAAGATCGCCGATGGAGACGCTCTTTACACCTTCTGTGTAGAAGTTCTTGCTATAGTTGGTGGAATCGTCGAACAAGACATTTATCCTCACTGCCTTCCCTGACGTTATCTCCGTGAACTTGAAGTTAAGTGTCTTGTAGTATGCGAGTTCCCCGCCCGTGAACGTGAAGCAGTTCATAAGGTTGTTGGAGCCGGAAGTCCAGCTGTAGCCCGGATAGGTGGCATTGCTGGCCGGAGTGCCGAAGGAGGCGGTCAAATCGGGAACGCCCTCGCCGGAAAGGACTACTTCTCTTTCCCAGATGGTGCAGGAACCGGCGCTGCTCCTGCCGCCGAAAGCAATCTTTGTAACGGTGGAAAGGTCGACGGACAGACCGGTGAGGTCCACGGTCTTCGTTCCGGCATTGTAATAACCAGAGTTGAATTCAGTGAAGCTGGAACCTACGTAGTAACCCATGCGCACGGGACCGTCGACAAGATCGCCGAAAGTAAAGGTGAGCTTGGTGTAATTCGCCAGTTCTCCGCTTCCGAACTCGAATGCGGTCATCAGATTGCTTGTGCTGCCGGTCCAGGTGTAAATAGGATATTTGCCATTGCCGCCGGGTGTTCCGAAACTGGCTTTGAGGCCGTCAGGGGCAAAAGTCAGGCTTGTACCGTAGACCTGGCCTGCAGAGAGAGAATTCCCTGAAGTCAGTGAAAATGTTTTTGTATATGAAGCAGTACTGGAAGTGGGGGTAGTGCCCTCAAGATATGTGACGGGAGGTATGGCCACATAAATGGTCTGGCTTCCTTCTGCGGGAATAGCGGCACTTAGCTTGACATCAACTCTCAGGCTCTTTGTTTCAGCATCGTATGTCCAGCCGTTGCCGTCTGTTACCCCATCCTCCCACGTGACTGTGTCGTCACTGTACTTGCAGTTAAGGAACGTGAGGGAGACTGTCTTTTCCTTTTCGGCATCATCGGTGGTAAGAGAGCCTCTGTTGAGGGTGAGCTTGAGGATGGCGCATTTGTGCGAAAAACTGAACGCCACATTGTCTCCTGAAACGGCTGCTTCGCCTGCAATCATTGCGTCGATATTCTTGATGGCGCCTGTGTTCTGCGCATACCCGGGGCAGCTGACGGTGTAGTCGCTTCCGTCATAGGTTACAGGGCCGTAGACGGCGCGGAAAGACTTTACGCCGGAGGGAAAAGCACCCGTGAAACTGCTCCCGTCGGTTGTGGAGAACATCTGGTAATCAGAGCTGGAGTAGGTCCCGTCTGTGGAGTAATATGCCTTGAAGCTGTCTTCAGTGCTCCAGTCCACGGCGATACCTGATGTACCGTTATCGGTATAATCCGTCTTTGTCGCCTGTCCCTCGATAGAGGCAGTGGCACTGATGGTTACGGTATTCTCCGGTACGGCTGCCGTTCTGTCAATTTCTTTTGTACAGGAGAAGAGCAGTATTCCTGTCAGGGCTATGGCCCATGCTATATATAACTTTTTCATCTCTTTCATGAACGATTGGTTAAAAAATGCTTTCGACATTCAGGACACCGTCCAGACTTCCTCCCCAGCCCATGTCGTCCGGGCTCTCGACCGATGCGGTCAATAATCCGCTTTCAATTGACACCTTCCAAACCTCGGCGGAAGGAGCTTCGTAAATACTTTTCTTTTGCATGATACTTATGCGTTGATGGTTATAGTTTTTGCGGTACAAAAGTACACGCTTGCGCGTGAAAAGGCATTCGGTTTTCTTTCATCCTCCTGCGAATATGTTACCTCAATGTCTCTTCCGGTCCAAGGTAGCTCTTGTGCATGCCGCCAAGGTTGATGAGGATTTTCTGAAGGACGAGAGCGTTGTCCAGCGGGCGGATGCGAAGGGTATGCTTCCCCTTTCCAAGGGCGAAGATGGTCTGGGAGTCGATAACGTGCTCACGGTGCCAGGCGTTGCCGGTTTCACCATTGTAATCGCCGTTGATGTTCACAATCTGCTCCTCTCCCCCGTCAAAGCTGACGGCGTAGCGAAGGCCGGTGGTGTTGAAATTCAGAGTTGCACAGAAGCGGAGGGTGACTCGCGCTATGGCATCGGAAGGTATCTCCATGTCATACTCCAGAGCCATGCCGTCTACCGGTGCCGTCACCGGTTGCGGTGTAATGCCTGAAAGGGTGCGTCCAAGCTCGGGAATCACGGTCCATACCGCTTGGGAGCCATCTTTCTTACGGGTGAAGTGCTCGGCCTCAATGCTCACGTATCCGTCCCTGGCAACAAATGTTGGCGTGCCCTTGGGCTGCCTGTATGTGATATAGGCAGGCTTAGGAAGGGTGATGTCGGCGGGGGCGGTACCATCAACGAGTTTGACTTCCGGCATCACCTTCTTTTCCGGAGACATCCAGGACTTGTAGCCGATATACTGTTCATCCATCATATGGTTCCACTTGCCCCCGTTCATGACATGGTACTCATGCGCCAGGACGGCATCTTTCATGAAACAGTCCTTCACGCGGCCGGCCCAGGCATTTGCCATGGGATCATTCTTCTTCGCCAGGCGCTGGTTCATGGCCTGGGCGTAGTACATGTCATAGAGGTTGGCCATGGCTTTGATGGGATAGCCAAGGAGCTGGAACCAGGTGTCATGCAAACTTGCGGGGAGCTTTGCGCCAAGGGCATCGGCATCCAGGGCAAGCTGGTCATATTCTCCCGTGACGCGCGCCCATTCGTTGTAATTGGCTATACTGTAGGTGCGCATGTTCAACAGTTCCGGCGTTACACGACGGTTGAACTTGGCATAGGCCCTCAGAAGGCGGGCCGCTTCATCGGCATATTCGTCCCCGAAGATGCTGCGGCAGAACTCCACGCTGTGCCCGTTCACGTTGCCGGCATTGAAGCGGTCAGGGTCCCAGGCCATGTCCAGGAAGAAGGTAATGGGGTATTCCATGGGCTTGAGGTCTCCGACGTTGAGTATCCACATTGCGTCCACACCATACTGATAGGTAAGGTTCATCTGCTCCCAGAGGCGCGGAATAGGGCTTATGTTTATCCACTTGGAATTGCGGGGACCGCCCACGTAATCCACGTGATAATACATGCCGAAGCCACCCTTGTGCTCCTTTGCCGTACCCAGGGCGGGAAGGCGGCGGATATTTCCCCAGTTGTCGTCACAAAGCAGCAGTATAATGTCATCGGGCACCTTCATGCCCTGGTCGTAGAAGTCCTGCACCTCCTTGTAAAGGGCCCAGACCTGAGGCACTTCTGAAGCGTGCTTGCCGGTAACCTTTTCCAGGAGCCCTCGCTGCTCGGAAACAATCTGCTCCATCAGTTCCACGCTGGCCTTGTCTTCCATGGCCTCGTCACCGTCGCCGCGCATCCCCACGGTGTACATGGTTTCCCAGCCTTTGGAACGCTCGACTCCACCGCGCCAGAAGTCCATCATCTCGTCGTGGTTGGTGGTAAAACTCCACTTGCCGTGCCCTTTGCGGCGTTTCCAGTCCTGCTGCGCAAGGGCCATGGGCTCGTGGTGGGACGTTCCCATCACAATGCCCATCTTATTGGCCAGGGGGCCGTTTTCAGGGTCGTCGTCATAGAAGGCGCTTCCCCACATGGCAGGCCACATGTAGTTTGCCTTGAGGCGGAGAAGAAGCTCAAAGACATGCCGGTAGCACTTGGAGTTGATGCCGCCGAAGTGTTCCAAGGCCCAGTTGCCGAAGGACGGCCACTCATCGTTTATGAAGATGCCCCGGTAGGCGACCTTGGGTTCCCCATCGGTATAAGTGCCTTTCTTTATATATATTGTGTCATGATGTACGACGGGAACATCGGCCCACCAGTACCAGGGGGAAACGCCTATCTGGCGAGAGAGCTCGTAGATTCCGTAGATAGTGCCGCGCTTGTCGCTTCCGGCAATCACAAGGGCCTTCTTTACCCCGGGAAGGGGAGCTTCGACCACCTGAAGGATATATTTTTCCCGTTTCCCGGAAAGCTCCCGCGCCGGGATTTTCCCGCTTTCCAGAAGCTGCTTCACAAGGGCTGTCTCAATGCTGCCGATGATAACGCACTCAGGAGAAAGCGCCTGTCCAACTTCCGGAGCAGTTCCGGTAACACTGAGAATATCGGCCCTGAGACTTTGGACGGCCATCAATATGCCCTCGTCCTCAGAGGCATCGCATACGATTGGCCGTACCGAGCTTCCGGCGGCAAGGGTAAAGGCAGAGTCTGCTTCCCTGGTGAAAGAAACGAATTCACCGGCGGCAAATGATTGAACGGCCGTAAAAAGGAGGAAAAATGCAAGTATCAGTTTCTTCATGTCTCGCGTGGTTTTTGGCAAATATATTACCCGTGCGCTACAACTGCAACAGAGCGAAACAAAAACAAACATTCTTGCAACTTGAGCAGTGCCGGCGCTTTGGCACGGCTTGTGCAAATACTCCCTGCCGATGGAAGAACTATTCAACAAAATAGTCCGGGAGGAGAGCGAAAAGCTCTACTGGCACGTGCGCCGCATGGTCTCCAGCCATGAGGATGCCGACGACCTTCTCCAGGAGATATTCATAAAGGTATGGGCCTCACTCCCCTCCTTCCGCGGAGAGTCTTCCATCGGCACATGGGTATGGCGCATCGCCACCAACGAAACGCTGAACTTCCTCCGAAGGGAAAAAGTGAGGGCCGCCCTCCGCTTCTCCTCCATCGACGCGGAGCTTGAAAGAAAAGTCCTTGCCGATCCATATTTCAACGGTACCGAGGCCGAGCGCCGGCTCTCCTGCGCCATCACGAAACTCCCCGAAAAGCAGCGCCAGGTCTTTGTCATGCGCTATTTTGACGACCTTCCCTACGAGGAGATATCGGCCATAACCGGCACCTCTGTGGGAGCCCTCAAGGCATCGTATCATCTGGCTCAGGAAAAAATCAGATTAAACCTTTCGGATTCAGACGTGTCTAAGTAAACAGTTATGACAAAGCATAGTGACATATTCACCCCGGACGGATATCTGGAAAACCTGCAGGACAGGCTCCTTCAGATACCCGCCGCTGAAAAGCGGCCGGGCCTTGTGACGCGCGTAATGCCATATATAGCTTACGCGGCTTCCCTGGTGCTCCTTGTGTTCGTGGGGAATTTCATTCTGAGGAAAACGGCCGTTTCCTCTGAAGAAGTCCCCGCCTCAGAAGACTGGACGTACATGTCTTATCTGGCGCAGTCGCTGGACTCTGACTGCATGCTTCCGGAACTCCAGGAGTACACCCTTACGGAGGATGACATTGTGAGCTATCTTGTCGACGATGGTTTAACTCTTGAAGAATTGGTTAGTTATGAAGAAAATTATTAGTATTCTTGCAGCTGCGCTCATGTGCAGTGCTGCTCTGTTTGCCCAGGACAAAGAGGCAAAGAAAGCCTTAAAGAACGAAGGCCGCGAAAAGATGCGTGCCGAACAGGTAGCCTTCATCACCTCGGAACTGAATCTCACCGAAGCCGAAGCCCAGGCCTTCTGGCCCGTCTACAACGACATCCAGGCCAGGAAAAGGGAAGCCTTCGGAAAGTCCTTCGAAACAATGAAAGCCCTCAAGCAGGCCGTAGACAACGGCGAGGACACAAATAAGCTGCTCGATGAGTACCTCAAAGCGAAGAAGGCCATAGACGCCATCGAATACGACGCCCCGGCCAAATACTCAAAGGTGCTCCCTGCCGAAAAGGTTGCAAAACTTGTCCTCTCCGAAGAGCGCTTCCGCCATCAGCAGATCGGAAGGCTGGGCCACGGCGGCAACCGCCCCGGCGCCCCCCAGGGTGACCGCCCCCAGCGCGACGGCTCCAAAAACACTAAAAAGAGCAAGTAGCCTATGCCCGATCTCGTCATGCCCGATCTCGTCATGCCCGACCTGATCGGGCATCACGTTTATGGCCGGGCGTAATGGGAAAAGTAGGCGAGGCAGGTGTCGCGCCAGATGATGGCGTCCTTGAGGTTGGTTGCAAGGAGGGCGGAGACTTCGTCATAGCGTTCCTTTGTGACGTAGGGCTTCATGCCGGCCCAGATTCTGCCGAACTCCTCAACTTCCTTCACGCCATTTTCATAATGCCGGCAGAGCTCATCCCAGAGGGTAAGTCCCGAGTGCATCCTGTAGTCCCAAGGCAGATGGTGGAACCACAGGATGAGCTCCTCGGGACATGTCTCCGGTGATTCATACAGTGAGAAGAGAGGCTCGTTGTACTGCGCCGTGGCGCCGGAGCCGGTGGCGACGGTACGGTCAAAGCCAAGTCCGTCGGCGGCGGCCTTATGGTAGTAGGCCGGGGTCCAGTCCGGACGGATGCCCGGAGGGTTGTAGGCCGGATCCGGGCCGAAGTGATGCTCCCCTGCAAAGATATGGTGAAGGCCAAGGGGCATCATATAGTTCACACAGGTCTCCCGGGAAGCGAGCATCATGGCCTTCATGGGCTCAAGGAAATGCTTCTCGAAACGCCTTCTGCCCATAAAACGCGGCCTCGGGAAGGTGATGCGGAGCCACTCATCGGCAATCTGTGCCGATGAAAGGGTGGGGTCCCAGGCGAGGCGCCCGAAGGCATACCAGTTGGCCTGGTTGAAGAGGTTTCCGCACCAGGAAGCGTCCCTGCCGATGTTCGCAACGCCCGCAATTGCCGATAGCGGCGATGCTGCGGTGACGGCGGCAACGGTGGAGCCGGGGCCGTCGCGGAAGGTATCGGCATCAAGGCATTCCTCCCAGAGGGGACCAAGGAAAACCAGGGACGAGGCCTGGCCCAGATACTCCATCGTAATCTGGAGCTCCGGGGTCATTGAGCTCTCATGAAGCCTTCCGAAAAGCGGGCTGAAGGGTTCCCTGGGCTGGAAATCCACCGGCCCGTTCTTTATCTGGACCGATACGTTATCCCTGAAGGAACCGTCCAGCGGGACGAACTCCTCCACTGCCTGCATAGCCCTGTCGGGGCTGTCGGGGGCGTAGACGAAGGCGCGCCACATGACGATGCCGCCGTAGGGGGCAAGGGCATCGGCAAGCATGTTGGCGCCGTCGGTATGGGTGCGGCCAAAGTCCTGCGGACCGGGCTGACCCTCACTGGAGGCCTTCACGAGGAAGCCGCCGAAGTCCGGGACCAGCGAGTAGATTTCCTCCGCTTTGGCGTTCCACCATGCAATGACGGAAGGGTCAAGCGGGTCTGCTGTCGGAAGGCCGCCGAGCGCCATCGGCGAGGCGAAATTCACGGAGAGGTACACCCTGACGCCGTAGTCCCGGAGGATATCGGCAATGGCGGCCACCCTCTCAAGATGCAGGCGGTCCAGCACCAGAGGGGAGGCGTTCACATTGTTGAGGACGGTCCCGTTTATGCCGATTTTTTGATTCAGCAGGCCGTACTCCCTCAGACGCTGAACGGGCAGCGTATCCGATGTCCACTCGAAGATGGACGGACCGGCATAGCCCCGCTCGATGCTGTCGTCAAGGTTGTCCCAGTGGTTGAGGATGCGATACTCGTAGGCGGGCTTTCCGTCCAGCGGGATGTCTGCATCCAGCCAAAGACGGTCATTGCTCCTTGTACAGGAAAGTGCAAGGAGCAATGATAATGCAGTGAGAAGGTTTCTATTCATCCTGTCCCTCTATGGTTTGAATGGTGCCGTCCTCGTTGTAATGAAGCTCGCATACCTTGAGGCTCCTGAGACGGTTGATTCCCTTGGAGGGGACGCTGTCGTGATGGAAAAGCCACCACTTGCCACCATACTCTACTATACTGTGGTGTGTTGTCCATCCGAATACCGGGGTTAGGATTACGCCCTGGTACACAAACGGGCCGTAAGGGTTGTCGCCAATGGCATAGCAGAGCTTGTGGGTATCGCCCGTGGAGTAGCTGAAATAGTATTTTCCCTTGTATTTGTGCATCCAGCTGGCCTCGAAGAAGCGGCGCTCGTTGTCTGCCACCGTGATGGGCTTGCCGTCCTTGTCGATGAGAACCACAGGCTTGGGATCCTCGGCAAACTGGAGCATGTCCTTTGACAGCTTCACCACCCTGCCGGGGATGGCAGGCTGGTCCGGGGCGGGATAGGAGGTGCCGCAGTCCTTGGCAAGGTTGTCCTCATAGCGCTGGAGCTGTCCTCCCCAAATGCCGCCGAAGTACATGTAGTACTCTCCGTCGGCATCGTCATGAAGGATGGCGACATCTATGGAATAGCTGCCGCGGATGGGGTCCGGAAGGGCCTTGAAGGGGCCTGTGGGGCTGTCCGAGACGGCTACGCCCACGCGGAAAATATCGGTCTTGTCCTTTGCCGGGAAATACATGTAGTAGCGGCCGTCGGGACCCTTCACCACGTCGTTGTCCCAGAGCTGGCGGCGCGCCCAGGGAACGTCCTTCAGGTCCAGCACGTTTCCCCAGTCCTTCACGGGAGAGGTCATAGGGTCCGGGCCTTCGATGGAGAGGACGTGGTAGTCCTTCATGTCGTACTCGCTGCCAAAGTCGTCGTCCGGTGCGGCCGATTCCCAGTCGTGGGAGGGATAGATGTAGAGCTTTCCGTCAAAGACGTGGACGGAAGGGTCGGCCATGAAGACATCGGCCGGGAGAAGGTATCTTTTACTTTGTGCCATTGAGGTATTTGCTTAAGAAGGGTTTCATGTTGAAGCTGCGGTCGAACCAGAGGGGATAGTCCTTGCGTCCGGGGATGGGCCAGCCGTTTTTCCAGCTGTCGCCGTCGGAAACGCCCCAGACATTGATGCGGCGCACTGCATCGGCATTGCGGACGAACATGTCAAGGACTTCTTCCATGCGGGCGTTCCAGGCTGCGTCAGCGTCGGCGGGGACACCGTCGGCATAGGGGTTGAAGAAGGCCTGGCGCTCGATGCGGGACATTTCGGCAATGTCGGCGCTCATTGTGACGGTGGGAAGGATGCTCATGTCAAGCTCCGTGATGCATACGTCCAGGCCGGTTTCGTCCTTCACCCTGCGGATGTGGCTCCCGTAGAGGTCAAGGTCCGGATAATCCATGCCGATATGGCCCTGGAAGCCCAGCGCGTCTATGCGTATGCCCCTTTCCTGGAGGTTCTTCGCAAGCTTGATTGCAGTCTCCAGCTTGGCGGGGATGTGCATGGAGTAGTCATTGTAGTAGAGTTCGCAGTCGGGGTCGGCCTCGTGGGCGCACTGGAAGGCCCAGGGGATGAACTCCTCGCCAAGAATCTGGTAGAAGGGGCTTGGGCGCCAGGTGCCGTCGTCCATGATGGCCTCGTTCACCACATCCCAGCCCTTGATGCGGCCTTTGTAGCGCGTTACGACGGTGGTAATGTGCTGCTTCATGCGGGCCTTGAGCTCCTCGGGGCTGATGAGATTACCGTCCTTGTCATAGCAGAAATCCGGGGTGAGCTGGGAGTGCCAGATGAGGCAGTGGCCGTAGACCAGAAGGCCGTTACGGGTGCCGAAGTCTACGTACTTGTCGGCAAGGTCCCAGTTGTACTGCCCGAAGACGGGCATTATCTCGGCGCTTTTCATGCAGTTTTCCGGCTCCAGGGCGCCAAAGTGCCTGAAGAGGACGGAGTCGGCCTTGACGTCGGCCCCGGTAATCTGGGCGGTGTTGACGGCGGCGCCAAGGATGAACTTCCCGTCGAAAGCCTTTTTGAGCGAAGGCTCCCTGGCGGAGCATGCGAGGAGCAGCACGGCAGCTGCGGCTACGATGTACTTTTTCATTAGCGGGATTCTATTTCACGGTTTATCTGATCCATTTTCTCATCTGTGAGCTCATACTTTGAGATAATCCAGATGGCAAGGAGAAGGAGTATGGCGGGTATTACACAGACAAGCCAGAGGATGCCCTGGAGGGCAAGGGGCGTCTGTTCTGCGGCTCCGGCGTTGAAGCCGACCCAGGCAAGCACCAGACCCGGAACCACGCCGCCAAGGGCCATGCCGGCCTTGAAGAAGATGCCGGTGAGGGCGTTCACGATGCCGGCGATGCGCTTCCCGGTGGTGTATTCACCGTAGGCGATGACCTCCGGAACCAGAGCCCACATGTAGCCGGTTGCCGTAATGATGCCGGTGGATTTCACAAACTGGGCGATGCACAGCAGCACAAAGTTGTTCTTGGTGGCGGGGATGGACACGAAAGTGTACATGAGGGCCATGCCCACCACGGCTACGCCGAGGAAGAGGTAGAACATGCCCTTCTTGCCGATTTTCTTCTTTATCGCAGGTACAAGTGGCAGGAAGATGAAGGCCGGGATGGTTCCAAGCCACATGAAAAGGGTGGTGAGAAGCGGCGTGGCCTTGACGTTGTAGGTCATGAAGTAGGAATCGGCGGCGTTACCGACGCTCATCATTGCAAAGGCGGTGATGAAGAAGAAGGCAAGGATGCGAAGGGGCCTGTTGCGGACGAATTCCATCCAGAGGTCGCTCACCTTCACATCGGCCGACGCCTTCTGGTCCATGACCACCCTCTCCTTGCACTGGGAGAAACAGAAAATGAGAAGGGCAAGGCCTGCAAGGGCGAAAATGCTCATGGTGATGAACCATGCCGATGCAGCCTCCGGCGTGTTGTAAACCGCCATGCTCTTGCCGGTCACGGGGTCCGTGACCTTTGGGGCGAAGATTGCGATGATAAGGGGAAGGGACTTCACGCAGAGGGCGCCCAGGTTTGCCATGAACATGCGGGTGGAGGTGAGGACGGTGATTTCGTCGGTATCACGCGTAAGGGAGGCATTGAGCGCTCCGTACGGCACGTTCACCAGGGTGTAACACATGGACATCCCAACATAGGTCACGTATGCATAGACCAGCGAGCCGCTGAAGCCGTTCCAGAAGCACAGGATGGCAAGGCCCACGAGCGGAATGCCACCCATGATGAGCCAGGAGCGGTATTTTCCCCAGCGGGGATTGCCCTTGTCCACGATGGTTCCCACGATGGGGTCCCAAATCACGTCCACCAGCCTCACGATGAGGAACATCAGGGCGGCTGTACCCGGATTCAGGCCGAATACGTTGGTGTAGTAGAAGAGAAGCCAGATGCTGATGGTCTGATAAATCAGGTTCTGGGCCATGTCCCCGGCCCCGAAGCCTATGCGCTGCAGCCAGCTCAGTTTGTAGAAGCCCTTCGCTTCAGTCTTTGTTGCATTCATATAACGGTTCAGGTCTTAGTTTCTGCTTTCAAGTATGGTTTTTACGGTGCGTTTTCCAAGTGTTATCTTGTCCTGGGGGTGGATGTCGTTCCATTCGCCAATGTCTGCGTTGGGAACGAGGTATGCCCCCGGAACGCGCTCTGCCGTGCGGCGCTGCTCCTTCTGGACACGGTTCCAGCCCCAGTCGTTGTCCGTGAGTTCGGAATGCTCGAAGGCGGCGAGTTCTATGATGTAGAAGGGAAGTTCAGGCTTTGAGAACTCCTCACGTCTTGCATCAATGAGGGTTTCCAGGAGGGAACCGTATGCTGCGGCATTTCCGGTATTGCTCTCTCCCTGGTACCATATCATTCCGGCAAGGGCGTAGTCTTCAAGCGGGGCTGTCATGGCGTTGTAAAGGCCTGCGGGCTTGTACTGGAGGAACACCCGGGACGGCCTTGCATGCATCCTGCGCCCGTCCTTGTGCTCCCAGCCCTTCAGAAGGGAAACATCCCCTCCCGGGGTTTCAAGGGAGTAGCGCTTGTCAGGGACAAAGCCGGCGGGATTGCCTCCGGCGGCATAGAGGTGAATCTCTATCTCGTTCTCCCCTTCCCTGAGGATGCCTTCCGGAACGCTGTAGTTGCGTGGAGGATACATGTAGGTGGTATTGCCCACATAGTGCCCGTTCACGAAGGTGGAATCGGCGTCAATCATGGCGCCAAGATGAAGGACGGAGGGGCCGGTCTGGCCTTTTTTCAGGCTGAAGCGGCGCCTCAGAAGATGGCTGCCGTATACGTTCTCTCCCTCCTTGTCCACGGCCCAGGCCCTGGAAAACACGTCCACAGGCTTCCAAAGGGCGTTTTTGGGGGCCGGGAGGGCGTTGTGGGCGTTCTGCCAGTCGCTGTAGAGACGGGCGTTGAAATTGTTTATGCTGTCAAGAACCTCCGGTTTCTGAAGTTCCTTGAGTTCTTTGAGGGCATAGTCAGGAAGCAGTTCTTCCCTGAGCCAGGCCTCAATGGGAGAGCCTCCCACGGAGGAGTTTATCATGCCCATGGGCACTCCGGTTTCCTCCTGGAGATACCTTGCCGTGAAATAGCATACCGCGCTCCATGAAAGGGCCGTTTCCTCACTGTCAAGGACTTCCCACGAAGACGCAGGAATATCCTTCTGAGGGCCGTCAAAGGCATATTTAAGGGGGACCTTGATATAACGAACACTGGCGTTTGAGTATCCTTTTATCTCACCCGCCACCACATCCAGGCAACGCTTTACGGGAAGCTCCATGTTGGACTGGCCGCTGCACAGGAACACATCCCCCACGAGGACATCGCTTACAACTGCATCATTGGCGGTGAGGGTATAGGGGCCGCCGGGCTGCTGTTCGGGAAGCACGGCACGGAACTTTCCGTCTTTGCCGGCTTTCACGCTCACCGTGCTTTTGCCCAGGGAGACAGTGACCTTTGCGCCGGGTTTTGTCCATCCCCAGACCGGGACGGGACTCTCCCGCTGAAGGACCATGTGGTCTGAAAAAACCACGGGAAGGGTTACAGGGGTCTTGCTACAGGATGCTGCAAGTATCACAAGTGTCAGTATCAACAGTCTTTTCATATTACAAAATTACATAAAGAAAACCTGTCGAAACCTCAGAAATGTTTCGACAGGTATCAAATTCATACCACAAAAGCGAAAATTGTTACATATCCTTGTGGATTTGAAAAGACGCTCAGTATTTGTATGTCTTAAGCAGCTGTATGCCCGTTTTTCCGGCGGAAATGCGTAGGTGCCGGCCCTGATGGTCCTCGTCACCGTTAAGACGGCGGAGGCGCTTCTCCCCGTCATACTCATCTATGGACAGGATGCCTACATGTCCCTTGCCGTCAAGGGGTGCCATGGTGGCGACGGCGGCCGTTCCAAGGAAGAGGAATTCGCCGTCTCCCCTGTCCAGGATGAGGAAGGCGCCCTCTCCCCAGTCCCCGTTACGGACGGGAGACCAGGACACGGTGCCGTCGTGACTGCAGGTGAAGACGATATCCCCTATCTGCACATCCTCCTCCGGGTGCTCCCTGTCCAGAAGGACGCCGTATGCACGTCCTTCGGCCTGGGCCTTGGCTATCTCCGGAAGGTACGGGGCAAGCACCTTGTATGCGTCGGCAGTGGCCCATGGGGAATTGTCTATGTCAAAGGGGGAAAAGCCGATTGCCCCGTGACGCCCGAGGGCATAAAACACCCTTGCGGCATTTGCCGCTTCCTGGCGGATTTCGGGAATGAAGAGCGCATTCCCGGGCTTTGAATAACGGGCGGCCCAGTCAGGGAAGCCGGGGTCGTAGATGTCAGGGCCGATGAGGTCTATCGAAGGGGCCTCGGCCTTCCAGATGTCCATGAGGTGGTCAAGCGGGCCTGCCGACGGGTACTCCCCTGCCTTCCTGCCGCGTGAATTCAGCGCCACGTTCACATACATGGGGAGGTTGTACTCCTTCTTGCCGGCGGCAGCGACGGCCTGCGCATACCGGGCATAGGCGCGGGCCTGGAAACGCTCCTCGTCTTTGTCGCGGCCCTTGCGGAAGGCGGCATCGGCCTTGGGACCATGCTCACGGGCATCGCCAAGGAAGCCGATTTCATTCTCTACCTGCACCATGAGGACGGTACCCGTATCACCGTCTGCGGCCTTGAGGTGGCGCATGAGGGCGGTGAAGGCCCTGGAGTCTGCCTTGAGGGATTCCTTGCAGAAGGCCGACAGTATCTCCGGTGTGTCACCGCTGCTGTTTCTTGCAAGGGTGAAGCGGCTTCCAAAGCCCTTTTTCACCCATTCCGGCACGTAACAGGACATGCTGTTCTTCCACGTACCGAACCACAACAGTACCAGATGGAGGTTCTCCTTCCTTGCGCTTTCCATGAGATAATCGACGGTGGAGAAGTCAAAGCGGCCTTCCACGGGTTCGACGAGCTCCCAGTAAACCGGGGCGAGGACGGTGTTCAGGCCCGCCTCCCCGAGGGTTTTCCAGGTGTCCATGGAGTCCATGTACGCCGCGCTGGAGGCGCTGGAATTGGCGAGCTCTCCGCCAAGGATGATGAAGGGCTCCCCGTGAAGGAGAAGCTGCCCGCCGTCAAGGCGTACGGGCTGGGCCTCGGCACAGAGGGCGAGGCCCGCCAGAAGTACGGAAACCAGTATTTTTCGCATCATGAGAAAAGTTTGTCCAGTTCCTGACTGCCGGCCTTGTCGAGGTATTTTGCGACAAACTCCTTGGGGGCAAGTCCAAAGTAGCTGCGGAAGGAATTGGAGAAATATGAAGGAGTGGAGAAGCCCACGCGGTATGCGACTTCGGAGATATTGACCTTGTCGTGTACAAGGAGATACGCCGCCTGCTTCATCCTCGTGGACTTTATGAGGCTGGAGGGAGATATACCCATGGTTTCCTTGAGTTTGCGGTTAAGGTGTACGCGACTCATGCCCACTTCCCGGCTCAGGTCCTCCACCCCGAAGTCGGGGTTGTCCAGGTTCCGCTTCACTATCTCCATTACCCTGTCGGAGAGCTGGCCGGAGGCGGAGTGTATCTTCACCTCGTCGTAGTCGTACTTGTCTTCCCTGGAATATTTCCCCCTCATGGTGTCACGGGCCGATATGACCTGCGCGATGCTGCTTCTGAGGAGCTCCAGCGAAACCGGCTTGGAGAGGAAGCGGTCGGCACCGCTGTCGGAGCTTTCGAGTTCTATGCTCTCGTCGGTGGATGAGGTGAGGAGAATCACGGGGATGTGGTTGGTCACGGGGTTCTGCTTTATCTTCCGGCACAGTTCCAGACCGTTCATTCCGCTCATCACGAGGTCTGTCACCACCACGTCCGGCTGGGTGGCGGAAATATCGGCCCAGGCATCGAAGGCGCTGGCGAAGGTCTTCACGTTGTACTGATCCTTGAACTCGTGGAGGAGGTAGTCGCGGATTTCGCTGTCGTCGTCCACGATGACGAGATTCCTTCTGGACTTCACCACCTTTTCAGAGGCCTGGGCGCCGGGAGTGAAGGCGAGGTCTTCGGTAGAGCGCACAAGGTCGTCAAGGCTTTCGGCCCGGGTGTAGAGGTCTTTGTGGTGGGAGGTCTTGGAAAGTTCGGCCTCGCTCAGGTGGGCGCTTCCGGTGGGGAGTGTCACGGTGAAACTCACGCCGCCTTCGATGTTTGAGGCCGATATGGTCCCGTGATGGAGCTCTACCAGCTGCCTGGTGAGGCTCAGACCCACGCCGGAGCCCATTTTGGCGTCCATGACGTCGGTCTGGAAGAAACGTTCGAAGACCTTCTCGAGGTTGGGCTCGTCAATGGGGCTGCCGCTGTTGTTTACGCTTATCCTTACGTTTGGATACTGCTTCTCTATGAGGATTTCGACCTTGCCGCCGTCGGGGGTGTGCTTGAAGGCGTTGGAAAGGAGGTTGAATATGATTTTGTCAAAGTTTCCCTGGTCTACCCACAGGCTTACGCCTTCAGGCGGGGCGCTCAGGGTGAGGCCGATGTTCCTGGTTGTAGCCAGGTTGTCGAAGGACTGCATGATGTCCTTGATGAAGTAGACGATATCCGTCTGAAGGAAGTGAAGCTGCATCTTGCCTTCATCCACCTTTCTCATGTCCATGATCTGGTTCACCATGCGAAGGATTCGCAGGGAATTGCGGTACATGAGGTTGTAGAGGTCTTTCTTCTTGGGATCGGCCTCGTTTTCCCTCATCTGCTTGAGAGGGGACATCAGAAGGGTGAGAGGGGTGCGGATCTCGTGGGAGATATTGGTGAACATCTTGAGCTTCAGTTCCTTGATTTCAGACGCTTCCATTTCCTTGGCGTGCATCCGGCGGCGTTTCATGATGTATTGCAGCAGCCAGATGAGGGCAAGCAGGATGATTATGTATACGAAGAAAGCAAGGCCGCTCAGGTACCAGGGGTATTCCACGTGGATGTCTATGTCGGCAGTGGAGCACTGGTCCATGTTGCCGTCGAAGTAGGCTTTTACGTGAAGGGTATATCGGCCTGCAGGGAGGTTGGTATAGGAGACGGTGTTGGAGCGGAAGGGAAGGTGGCGCCAGTCCTTGTCAAAGTGGTCCAGCAGGCAGGCGTACCTTATTTTCATGGGATTGGTGTACTCCAGGACGGAGAACTCCAGCGTGAAGGTGTTTTTCTTGTTGGGGAGAGTTATCCTCGTGGCTTCGGTGATATGCTTGTCCAGGATGTTATTCTCTGCTTTGGCGTCATAGTTCACGTCCTCGTTTAGGACGTTGAGGCGGCTGAAGTAGAGCGGGGGTACGGGGTGGGCTTCCTGGTTGACAAGCTGGGGCAGGAAGTTGGTGATGCCTCCGGTGCCGCCGAAGAAGAGCTGCCCGTCGCTGTCCTTGTGGGCTGCCCCGACGTGGAATTCATTGCCCTGAAGGCCGTCGTAGACGTAATAATTGGTTATGGCCGATGTCTCCGGGTCCAGATGGTTGAGGCCGTAGGAGGTGGCAATCCACATGGCGCCGTCATCGGCCTCCAGGATGGCTTCCACCACGTTGTTGGAAAGGCCGTCGGCCTCTGAAATGACGTCCACTACGCCTCCGGTGCGGTCACAGACGGTGACGCCCTCTCCCGTGCCTATCCAGAGCCGGCCCCTGACATCTTCCCGGAAGCAGTAGACTCTGGATTTGATGGCGGCTTTGCCAAGGTTGTAGGAGAAGAGCTTCCCCATGGAGTGGTTGTAGCACATGGGACCGTTGTAGGTGCCCACCCAGACGGTGCCGCCGCGGTCGATGTAGATGGTGCTCACCCATTTGTTCATGTCCTCGGCAACTGTTTGGACGACCTTGCCTTGAGCGGGGGAGATTATGCTCATTCCGGAACCGAAGGTACCGGCATAGATAAGGTCGTTGACGCCGTCGTATGCAATACAGGCGATATTTGGCGTGCCGATCCTTTCACCATCGGCAAAGCGCCTGAAGCCGCCTGCGGGGGTGTAGGTGAAGAGGCCGTCAAGGTAGGTGGCAATCCAGAGGCGTCCGCTGCCGTCGAAGGCGAGGGACAGGACTGAATCGTTGGTGAGGGCGCTGTTGGAGGCGTTGAAGACCCGGCGGGTGCCGTCACGGTCTATTCTCATGAGGCCGCCGCCGTCCGAGCCCACCCAGAGGGACCCGTCCTTGGGATTCCTTGCGATGGAGGAAATGATACCATACTCCGTCCTGATGTACTGGAAGCCGTACATGGAGTGGGGAACCACCATCACGCCGGTCTGGAATGCGCCTATCCAGATGTTCTCCTGCTTGTCATGCATGAGGGAATGGACTTTCCATCGGGACATGTCGTGCGAGACGGGAGGGAGGTTGGGGGCACGGAGGGCATCGGCCTCCATGTCATAAACCTTGAGACCGGTAGATTCGGTGCCCACTATGAAAGTGCGGTCTCCGACCCTGCGGATGGCCCTGTTGTAGAGTAGGGAACAGGCCTGGCAGGCCCTTGCGGCAGGATCCTTGGATGCCCTTATGATGTCTTTCGCGCGGTCATATATATACAGGCCGGACATGGTGGCTATGAGAATATTGCCGGTAGAGGGGTCTTCTTCGAAATCCCTTATGGGGATATCCGTATCGAATGCAATGGACTTTTTCTCAAGGGTTGTGGCATCTACCACTGCAAGGCCTCCGGTTTCTCCGGCAAGCCATACGAGTCCCTTGGAATCTTGATGGATGGTATATACGAAAACAGAGGGGAGTCTTGTGGAGAGGTCTTCCCGACGGTCTCTCTTCAGTTCATGGGACTTGGGGTCTATCACATATACCCCATGCTGGGACGTGGCTATCCATATTTCGCTCCTGTCCTGGCCGGTCTTTATCTCTTTTATGGAGGAAATATGCTGGGTGGATGAGGGGTATTCCGGATCCTTCAGGTCTGTGAGGCTGAAGGAGAGGTCTTCCGGGTCGAAGCTCTGGAGACCCATGGAAGTTCCTACCCATATTGTGCCGCAGCTGTCCTCAAAAGTTGAGATGACGAGGTCGCTGGCAAGGGAGCCTTCCTTTCCGCGGTTGAAGCGGAAGCTCAGGAAATCCCGCCCGTCAAAGCGGGCAAGGCCGTTCTCGGTAGATATCCATACGAATCCACGGGAGTCCTGGTAGATGTTGTTCACCTTGCTGTTGGGGAGCCCGTTTTCCGTGGTATAAAGGCGCGCCATCTGCCCCGTCGCCGTGAAAAACGGTAACATCAGTGACAATGTTACAAGGGCAAGATGTTTCAAACAATGTTTCAAAACGTATTGGTTTTTAGTGTCATGTTACAAATGTAACAAAAAATTTGAAACATTATATAAAAAAGCAGGCCGGCCATGTTTCGGCCAGCCTGCAATTGGAAATATGATGGATTGTGGTTGTTTACGGAACAAGAACAATCTTGGTAACGGTGAGACCGTCACCCTGGAGGGCTAAAGCGGTATCTCCCCATCCGTCTGAAATCTCACCGCTGATGCACTTGAGCATGTCTTCAGTAATGGCCACCTCGATCTTGTCGGTATTGCCGTTCCATTCTGAGCAGGGCACGTTAAGATTGCTCCAGTTGGCATCACACCACTGAATCTGGCCTGTAGTTGCAGTCTCCTTGTAAACGATGAACTTGGAACTGGTGGTAAGGCCAAGGGTCTCGATGGCAGGGGTGCCGCCGCGGAGAATCCTCAGTTTGCCGGTATCTTCGCTCCATGAGGGATAATACGGATACTCAAGATAATTATAACCGCTGTTGACGTTTACATACACTGTGAAAGCTGCGATATCGTACTCTGAAGGAGTGACAACGGGCTTGATGAGGGAAACGGAGACAAGCGTGAATCCTACGCCCTGGAAGCGGAGACCGTCGGTCTTGAGCTCGTCAAGGGCATCGGCATGGATAATTCCTTCGAAATATCCGTCTCCATCAGTCTTGGTGTTCTGAAGCTCTGTCCAGTCAGTCCAGTCCATGTGCTTGAAAAGGGGATTATAGTCTCCGGTCTTGTCCTTGATGAATACGCGGATGACATCACCTTCCTCTGCAGTGGCAAATTTGGCTGCAGGGATTGCGATGGTGGCGCTCCAGCTGTCAAAGACTGTTTCTTCTTCCCAGATGCGGGTTTCGCCGGCGTCGGTGGGAGTTACAAGAGTTACAGCAACAAGCGTGAATCCTACGCCCTGGAAACGGAGACCGTCGGCCTGGAGTATGGCAAGGGCCTCTTCGGTGATGACGGCTTCGAAGTATTCGTCGGTCTTATTGATGCTGCTCTGAAGCTCCGTGAAGTCATTCCAGTCCATATACTTGAAGACAGGGTTGTAAGAGTCTGTCTTGTTTACGAAGTATGCACGGACAAACTGTCCAACCTGGGCATTTGCGAACTGTCCGGCATCAATCTCTGCCGTTGCGCTCCAGCTGTCGAAGATGGTCTTGCCTTCCCAGATGACGGTACCTTCGGTTTCCACGGGGATGGGGAAATTGTCGGCAAAGACGGCTGTGAGGGTGTTGCCAGCAACGTCGAGGGTGAGATTCCAGAAACCTTCCTTGGGGAGGGTGACGTTGTCTCCACCCTTCTTCAGGCTTGCAACGTAGGTGTCTTCAGCCTCTTCGTCGGCAGTAAGTTCTCCGTCAAGACCAAGGACCACATCGTTCCTTGCATCCATGCGGAACTTGAACACGTCGCCTTCCTCGTAAGGAACGTTCTTGGCTTCCCAGAGGAGCTGGTCGCCCTTGTCGGTCATGGAGAAGTCCTTGTCCCAGTCTGATCCGTCAATGGTGCCGATGATGGTCCAGGGGAATCTTTCGACGAGGACGGCGGTCACAGACCAGTCGTTTACGTCAAGCGTGATGTCCCAGAAACCGTCGCCGGGGAGGGTGATGTCGCTTCCGCCCTTCTTGAGGATGGTCTTGTAGGTGTTGTCGGCGCCTTCAACTTCCTCAAATGCCTTGTCAAGACCAAGGGTGATGGTGGAACCCATGTAGAGCTTGAAAGCTTCGCCGGCATGGAAGGAGACCTTATCGGCCTTCCATACAAGTGCGCCGCCCTGGTCTGTCATGGCAACGGAATTGCCGTTATTGGCAGTACCGGAGAGAGCCCAGGTGTTGCTGCCGTATGCCCATTTGGACTGCTTGATGGTAAACTGACCCTTGTTGGTCTTTGAAATAACGGTTATGACGGCGCTGCGCTCTTCGTTTCCGGTATTATGGGCGGGGGTTACGGTAACAGTGTTCTCGCCGGGTTTACCCGATTTGGGCTCAAAGGTAACCCAGTCAACAGGGCTGTTGATGAACCAGTAGTCGGGAGAATTGAAAGTAATCACTGCGCTCTGGCCCTCGGCCGACACCAGCATTTCCGCGGGCTCGATACTGATGCTCATGGAAATGGCTTCTGTTTCCTTGGTGCTGGTGCAGGCAGCGGTCGCAAGGACCGCTGCTGCAGCAGCAAGGATATTGATTATTCTGTGCTTCATATCGTTCAGGAGTAAATTAAGGTACAAGGACTATCTTGTTAACTTTCAGGCCGTCACCCTGAATGATGAAGGCAGTGTTGCCCCATCCGTCAGAGATTTCGCCGCTGATGCACTTGAGCATATCCTCGGTCAGCGGAACTTCAATGGTCTCGGCTCCGCCGTCCCAGTCATTGCAGGAAACGTCTGCGAATGAGCCCCAGTTGGGATTGTTCCACTGAATCTGGCCGGTGGTACCCACCTCCTTGTAAACCACGAACATGGAGCTTGTGGAAAGACTCAGGGACTCGATTGTGGGATCTCCCATTCCACGCATGATACGTGCCTTGCCGGATGCGTCACTCCAGGAAGGATAGAACGGCCACTCGATATTGGTATCCCTGAGACCTTCGGCCTCATAAACCGTGAACATGGAGATATCGTATTCCTCAACCGGAGCTTCACCACCTCCTACCCACTGCTCGGACTGGAAGTAGAGTTCCTGGAGGGTATAGCCACCGCCGGTGAAGAGCAGGTGCTTTTCGTCCATCGTGCCAACGATGTCGGAGCCGGCAAGATTGAGCTCAAGGACCCAAGTGCCGTCATCGTTCTTGGTGAGCAGTTCATTTCCGGGCTGGAAATCGCCTCCACCCCACTGTTCTGACCACCATCCGGTAACAACGCGGATCTGAGGACTGTCACCGCTGACCAAGGCATAGAATGTTTCGCTCTTCATTCTTGCCCAGATATCGGCCGGGACAATGTAGCATTCTTCGCCGGTCTGATGGCCGTCAACGGCAAAGCGTAAATCGCTGCTCCAGTTGACTGCTCCAATTGAGCCGTCATTCTGCCAGATAAGCTCCTTGACAAGCTCCCAGTGGCCCTCGACAGGCTTTTCATAAGTGTAGGCAGGAAGGGCGAAGCTCTTGCCGTCGGCGGTGTAAATCTTTCCTGCGAAAGTGCCTTCGTACACATTCCTGGGAATGATCACAACCACATTGCTGGTTCCCTTGCGGTAGAAGGACTTGTCCTCAACGATAAGAATATTGTTTTCATTGTCAATGAGTTCTATGCTGGTGATGAACTCAAGGTCCTTGCCGTAGATGGTGAGTTTGTCTCCACCGGTGATGGTCTCGCCTTCCTGCTTGGAATAGCCCGTGATGGTGGGCTTTCCAAGAATCAGGGTCTGGGAGGAAACGGCCTCGTCATCGTTTGTGCGAACGATGATCTTGCCACCCTCGTCAGCGATACCTGCGGGAGCAGTTACCCTTATCATGTTGTCGGTGACAATCTTGAAGCTAGTAACAACCACCTCTTCGGGGAATACGACTGCAGTAGCCTCTGTAAAACCGGAGCCGTTGATGGTCATTGCCGTACCGGCAATCACCTTCTCAGGGAAGAAGGTCTTTATGCCGAGGCCCAGGTCGGCCGATTCCTCATCTTCCTTGGACACGCAGGACACTGCTGCGGCGCCGATCAAGGCAGCTGACAGAAACAGTCCGAAATATTTAAATATCTTCTTCATAGCTGAAAAATCTCATTTTTAGTTAGTCGTATCACCATCCGGGATTCTGCTCCAGTCTGGGGTTCTTCTTGATTTCAGTCTGAGGGATAGGATAGAAGTAGTACTTGTCATCCCACTGACGGGTTACGGAAGTACGGGTGAGCTGCTTGGAAGCACTGATAGAGGCCACCTGAATGGTCTTGAAGTACTGGCTTCCCTTCTTCCAGCGGCGTACATCCCAGAAGCGGTGGTTCTCGAATGCAAGCTCTACAAGGCGTTCGCGCTCGTAGCGGGCGACCCATGCTGCTCCGTCCTCGGTGAAGTTGGGCATCTGGATGTCTGCACGGTTACGGAGAACGTTGATTGCCTCGTTGGCCGTCATGCCGCCCTGGAAAGGATTGTTGGCACCGCCGGTTGCATTGAACACGGCCTCTGCATAGTTAAGATAAACCTCTGCAAGGCGGAAGATAATCCATGTGTGACGGCGGGAGGTCTGGTTGTCGGCAGTTGTTACACAACTTCCGTCAACGTACTTCCTGAGGTAGTAACCTGTAGGAGTTGCACCGTATTTAGGAGCTGCGTTGAAGCCGCCCACAAAAGTCTCGATGGCTTTCTTCTGGGCACCGTTGGTGGGCCATTCGTCACCGTTTTTCACCACGGTAAGGGCGAAGCGGGGATCCAGACCTTCATAAGGATCGGTGCTCAGGAGGTTGATGCTCCCGGTGTTCACTTCACCGAAGGTCCTGCCGGTGGCCTGGTATTCATACTGGTCTACGAGGCTTTGTGTGGGGCAGTTTCCGGAAGAACCGTTTTCTACGCCCACAGGGTAGTTTGCCATCTCGAAAGCGTTGCTCTCTCCACGGCCAAGGCCGAAGATGAGTTCCTTGTTGAAGAAGGCATCCTGGCCCCAGAGATTGGCGTATGTGCTGAGCTGGAGGCCCCAGGCATCGGCATTGTCAAGTATGAATTTGCAAGCTTCTGCGGCCTTGGTCCATTTTGTGGCATCTTTGTTCGTGTTGAACAGGGGGGATGCGGCATAAAGGAGAGTGCGGGCCTTGAGGGCGTATGCTGCCACACGGGTGGCACGGCCAATCTCGGACCCGACTTCAGTAAGGTACGAAACAGGCAGATAGGGGGCAATTTCGTCCAGCTCATCGACGATGAACTGAACCACGTCCGCTACGGGAGTACGTGTAACATTGTTTGCCTGTGCATTGGTGAGGGTTGTGGTCACCAGCGGAACGTCTCCGTAGGAGCGGATGAGCTCGAAGTAGAAGTAAGCCCTGAGGAAGCGGAGTTCGTAAGGGAAGAGTTCCATCTGCTGCTTCCAGATGTTATAGTCGGAGTTGTACTGCCAGTCGGTAATGTCAGTCTGATCCAGTTTCTCAAGATACATGCACACATCGGCAATTGCGGTGTAGCATTTTGACCAGGTTCTGGAGTAGGGGTTGGCCGCACTCCAGCCACCGTTGACGTAGTTGTTTACAGCGCCGGTCTCAAGGGCATACTGGGCCTCGTCGGTTGCACCGGCAAGGAAGTATGCGCTGTTGGACTCGAATTCCTGGTTGTAAACCTGCGCGTAAACATCATATACCATGTTTTTGATACCATTCTCGAAGTATTCGTAAGTCCACTCCTCATCACGGGTGTTCTCTTCTGTATAGTTAAGGTCTACACAGGCGGCCGGGATGATGCAGGCGAGAATGAATAAACAGATTTTATCAAGTTTCATAATTCAATCCATATTAGAATACAACGGAAAGACCAAGGGTAACGGCCTTCATCACAGGGTAGCCTGTGTTGAGGTTTTCAGCGTCCATGGCGGGGATGTTGTCAAATGACAGGAGGTTCTGTCCCTGGACATAGACCTTTGCGTCATTCACCTTCATCTGCTTCACGAGCTTTGCAGGAAGCCTGTAGTAGAGTTCGCAGTCACGCAGTTTGAACCAGCTCACGTTGCGATACCACAGGGTGGAGTTGCGGTTGTTGTTGGCAACGTTGGACGTGGAGAGGCGGGGATAGAGGGCATTCTCGCCGGCAACGTCGAAGCAGTTGTTGTAGTACTCCTGGGAGAGGTTGCGGTTCTCGGAGAGGGCACCCCAGACACCGTCTACCCAGAGGAGGCTCTTGATCTGGCCGGTAGCGCCCTGGAATGTGGCGTTGAAACCGAAGCCCTTGTAATCAAAGCCGAAGCTCAGGCCGTAGTTGAGTGCGGGGAATGCGCTGCCGTAATCCATGGCGACTTCGTCATTCTCGTTGATGACACCGTCACCGTTGACGTCCTTGTACTTGATGTCGCCGGGCTTTACCTGACCGAATTCCTGCAGAGGGCTGGCGTCGATTTCGGCCTGGTCCTGGAAGAAGCCAAGGGCGATGAGGCCGCGGGCAGCATCGGCAGGTGAGCCGACGACGGAGAGGTTGGGGTAAGCGGGGCTCTCAATCCACTCAAGGATCTGGCTCTTTACAAAGGAGAGGTTACCGCCAAAGTTAATGTTGAGACCGTTTGCAAGAGTCTTTGCATAGCGGAGACCGGCCTCTACGCCGTAGCTTGCAACTACGCCCTTGTCATCGTATGCAGACTGGATACCGACAACGTCGGAGTTCAGGGAAGCTGCGCTCACGAGGATGTGGCTCCTCTTCTGATAGAAGGCGTCAACGGTAAGGTCGAGTGCGTTTGCAATCCTTGCGTCGGTACCTATATTGAATTTGTTGGCAGTCTCCTGCTGGAAATCAGTTGTAGGGAACTGGGTAAGGAAAGCGCCCCAGGAGCTCTGGAAGTTCTGACCATACCAGAACTGGCCGTGGGAGTTGTTCCATCTTGCCAGCCAGAGGCCGTTTGCAGGCACATAGTCCGTATGCTGGATACCGGCCGAAGCGCGGAGCTTACCGTAATTCAAGCCACTTGATGCAGGGTCGTTGGCATAGATGTAACCAAGTCCCAGAGTGGGAGAGAAGGCCCACTTCGCAGGGTATGAACGGTTGGAGCCGTTGGCTGCGAGGACGAGGTCGGCCATGAACTTGCCGGCATGGTCATAGTGGGTTGCAAGGGCGAAGTTCTCACGGTACCAGGTGTTGCTCTGGCCGTCGCGGATTTCGCTCTTCATATTGTAATTGAGGTTCCAGGAGAAGTTGTCACCGTTCCCAAATACGGTTGCCTGCTTGAGGCCGGCGTTTACAGTGCCCACACGCCACTGGAAATCCACCCAGTAGTTGAAGGTGAGCTTGTCCTCAACGGTACCCATAACCGTTTCCTGCATTGCGCCGGCGGCATCGTAATAGTTCCAGCCGTACTGGTAACCCTTGGAACGCCTTTCATACATGTTGGAAGCGTTGTCATAGGCGCCGCCCACGTAGAACTTGAGGCCTTCCATGACGAAGTCCAGGTCCTGCTCCAGGGTTATATCGGCCCATATCTGGCGCTGGTGGGTCTTGGTGAAGCCGGTACCCTGAGTCTTGGCAACAAGGTTATAATCACCATAAGCCTGGCTGCCACCCCATACATCACCTGCGGTCTTGATGGGGAAGGCAAGAGCCGGAACCTTGTACAGGTGCCACCATGCGTCATTTGAATTCAGGTTGGGAACTCCGTTGGTCTCCATGAACATGGCAAAGATGTTGGTCTTGACGCGGGTGCTCTGGGTTACCTGGAAGTCCACGTTGGCGCGGATGTTGGCCTTGGAGTACTTGAGCTGGGAGTTCCAGTCGCCCTGGTCGGGGTTCTTGTAAAGTCCCTGGGCGTCTGTATAGTCCAACTGGGTATAATACTGGACGTTGTCTGTGCCGCCATACATGGAGATGAAGGCGTTGGTCTCGTTAGCGGTATTCTTGAACACCTCTTTCTTCCAGTCTACGTTGGGGTAGACGAAGGGGTCGGAACCGTCGGCAAACTTGTCAAGCTCTGCAGAAGTGTAGGCGGGAGTGTTGCCGTCGTTTGCGCGTGCTATGTTAAGGGCGCTTGCATAATCGTAAGCGTCGACCATCTTTGCCGACTGGGGGTCGAACTGAATCTTGCGGGAAGCTCCGGCCTTGAGGTTGAAGCCGCTGCCGGCCTGGCCGCGTTTTGTCTTCACCAGGAGAACGCCGTTCACGGCCTCATGGCCATACATTGCAACGGCGGCCGCGTCCCTGAGGACGGTAACGCTCTCCACCTCCTCAACGGAGATGCGGTCAATCGGGCGCTCCTGACCGTCTACAAGGATGAGGATGTCCCTCTCCCCGGTTGTCTGTGCGCCACGGATGCTGAAGGATGCTCCCCTGCCTTCCTCACCCTTGAAACCGGTGTTCTGTGTGGCGGTGAGGCCAAGGAGTTTTCCATAGAGTGCATCGGCAAGTGAAATGGCCGATGTGCGGCTCAGTTCTTCTGCGGTAATGGTATAGGTTGCAGCGGTGGTAAGAAATTCCGAGCTTTCCACCCCGTAACCCAGATCCACCTTCTGTGCAGCCTTGTCTGTCAGCTGAGACTGAGCGTTGGCAGCCACAGGGACCATGCAGAATCCAAGCAAGCTGTATATAATATTACGTAGTTTCATAATCTTGAGAATTTCTAATTATCACCAACCAGGGTTCTGGGTAAGACCATATCCCTTCTGGACCTCCTCACGGGAGACGGGGTCCAGATACCACTTGTTTGTCCAGTAACCCGGCTCCCACCAGCGGCGGGCGCCGTTTGTAATGACGGGCTTTTCGTATTCGAACTTAGGCCAGGGAGTGCTGGGATCCCAGTTCGTGTCGCCTTCGGTCATGCGCTTGCCAGTGTCATCAAGACGGTAAATGAGAATCTCATGGAGCGGCTTGGTAAAGAGGTCCTGACGTTTGCGGCGAACCATGTCATAGAGGCGGTCTCCACATTCGGCACCAATCTCGCAGTTGCGTTCACGGAGGATTTCCTCAATGAGGTTGTCCTTGTTGGTCTTGAGGTTAAGGCCAGGGTTCATGTCTTCGATTCTTCCAAGTCCTACGCGGCTTCTCACTACGTGAAGCTGATTGAGAGCCTCGGTGAGGCTGCCTGTTTCGGCAAGGGCTTCGGCGTAGATGAGATACATTTCAGCAAGGCGGATGTAAGAGACGCCGATGAACTCATCGTTCATCTTGCCGTTGCTGTAGTCGAGCATCCACTTGAACTTGCGGTAACCGGAAGCCACGTCGTCGTTGCCCTCGGAGCCGAACTGGTCGGGAGCGGTTCTCATTGCACCGTGATACCAAGTATCTATATACGTATAGCCGTTGTAGTCTCCGACAACTGCTGAAGGGAAGGACTGGCGGGGAACTACCATCGTCTCATAGAGACGGGGGTCACGGTCTGCGAACATGTCGATTCCTGTGGGGTTGTTGCCCTTGCCGTAGATGTTGGCATAAGGGAAGTTCCTTCCGTCGGCCATGCCGAAGCACTCCATGAGTTCGTTGGTGGGAACCTGGCCGCCCTGACGCATGCAGTCTATGCAGAAACCTGCCCAGCCCCATCCCCAGTGATTGATCACGGAACCGTTAACGACTTCGTCGCTCAGATACTGCGTAGGATGTACGTCGAAAATCTTCTCGTGACGGTTCTCGTTGTTGCGGTAACGGTATGCGCGGCGGTAAGCCATGCGGTAACCGCCCTCGTCCTGGGTTTCAGGCTGAATCAGCTGATAGTAGTTGCCGTTGGCGGCATTGTCGGCGAAGAAATCCTGGCAGGCACTGAGGCACCTGTTCCAGAGAGTGGGGTCTTTTTTGCCGAACCAGACGTGCTCGTCCCTCTCGAAGCCGGTGGGCTTTGAGGTGTAGGACATATAAGGAGCGCTGTCGTTGAAAAGAGGGGATGCAGCGAACATCCACACCTTTGCGCGGAGGGCGCGGGCTGAAGCCCTGGTGAGACGGCCTGACCACTGGCCGATATCGGAATCGGGAACATTCCAGATGTAACCGGGCTCGTCGATGGCGCAGACAATCAGGGAGTCGATGAACTCAACGGTCTCCATCGCGGTTGAACGTCCGCCGGTGAAGTCCTCACCGACACCGTAAGCCTTGCGCACAAGGCAAAGGCCGCCGAAGTTGCGGAAAGCGTCGAAATAACGGCTTGCCATGATGGTGTAAGCCTCACCGCGAAGGCGGCTCTTCTCATCGTCGCCCATATTGGGAACCCTGTCGATATTCTCGATAATCTGCCAGCATTTGCGAACGGTCTCGTAGATGGAGACGCGGCCGCCTGCATCGGAATTGAGGGCGCCCGGCCTTGTGGAGTAGGAGAATTTGCCCTGGAAGTTACCGTTGTCGGTATCCTGGGCATCCTCGGTAAGACCGCCGGTATAGTAGCTCTGCTTGGGACCGCCCCAACCCACATAGCAGTGGTATGAGTCTGAGAGAACGTCGATGGGGGCGCCGTTCATCATGTTTCCGGAAGTATAGGTGCAGTACAGCTGACCGTAAGCACTCCAGAGGAAGTTACGGGTATACTCTGCATTCGTAAAGACGGTGTCGATGTTCACATCCACGCCAGGTGCTTTCTCCAGGAAGGCGTCGCCAACGGCGAGACGGTCTACGCAGGAGGGAAGAAGAAGTGCGGAGCAGATACCCAGAACCAATATATTATTAAGGAACTTTTTCATATTCGTATCTGAATTAGAAGTTAAGCTGTGCACCAATGTTCACGACACGGGTCATAGGGTAGCGGACACCGAAGTCAAGGCCGGAGCCGGGAGCTTCAGGGTCGTTGCCGTCGAACTCGGAGAAGGTGAGGAGGTTCTGTCCGGAGAAGTAAACTCTGATGTAGTTGAAGAACGGCATGCTCTTGGGCTTGTTGAAGGTGTAGCCGATTTCGACGTTCTTCAGACGGACATACTTGGAGTCAATCATCCATGCCTGGGAGTCACGGTTGTTGTGAACCCTGTTGGTGAAGGAAATACGGGGCAGGGATGCGTTGGGATTGTCCTCCGTCCAGGAATTGTCGGCAACCCACTGGACAAGTGCCGATGTGTTGGTGGAACCGAACTGGTCACGGAAATAACCGTTCAGTGTGCGGCTCACGTGGTCTGCTCCGGTCCACAGCATGGAGAAATCGAAGCCCTTGTAATGCAGGGAAGCATTGAGAGCATAGGTGATTTCAGGGGTGGAGGTGTAGCCGAGAGGCTTGCGGTCGTTGGCGTCGATGACGCCGTCGCCGTTGAGGTCAACGTACACGGAGTCACCGTACTTGAGCTCTACGTTCTGGTCCGGCATGGGAACACCGTACTTTTCCATATAGCGGTCTTCGGTACCGGGCTGATAGAACTCGAAGAGGTCATAGCCGAAAGGCTGTCCCACGGGGAGACCGGTATGTTTAAGATATGCATACAGGGGCTCGACTTCGAGCATCTCGATAACCTGGTTCCTCGCAAAGGAGAAGTTGGGGGATATTGAGTAGCGGAAGTCGCCGATCCTGTCTTCCCAGTTGATGGTGATTTCATAACCGTGGTTCTTCACCCGGCCTTCGTTCACATAGCTTGAAGGCAGAGAAGTAACTGCGGGCAGTGTAGATGCGTTGGACACCAGAATGTCCTTGCGGTCCTCCCAGAAGAAGTCAACATAGGCGTGGAGGCGCTCCCTGAGGAATGCGACGTCAACACCGATGTTGGTCTTCCTTGCGGTTTCCCATGTAACGTTGGGGTTACCGGAGGTGAGTTCCTTCACGGCCTTGAGCCAGTCGCCCGAGGTACCGAAGCTGGCGCCACGATTCTGCGGGTTAACTGTCATCTGTCCCGTGTAGAACTGCCAGGTTCCGGGGAGATAAAGGAAGCGGGCGCCGTTGGTGTAGTCATTACCTACAACACCGTATGAACCGCGGATTTTCAGATAGCCGATAACATTCTTGAGCGGTTCCCACCACTTTTCGCTGGAAGGAATCCAACCAACGGAAACTGACGGGAAGATACCGTAACGCTTGCCGGGGGCGAAGTTTTCGGAACCGTTGTAACCGATGTTGAAATCAAGGAGGTACTTGGTTGCATAGTCATAAGTGACACGGCCCACCAGACCCACATAGCCCTTGGGAATGGACTGGTAGATGCTGTTGTCGGAATCCCAGGGATAGTAAGTCTTGCTCTGGTTGTAGAGGAGCAGGGCGCCGATGTTATGCTGGCCGAAGCGGCGGTTGTAGTCGAAGCTGGCTTCTGCATACCAGTTGCGGTTTCCCCACTTGCTCTCGCTGTAGGGAATAGGCCAGGTGATGTTCTCCTTGCGGAGGACTTCCTTTCCGTCTACCAGAGTAGCGACGTACTGGACACCGGTACCAAAACCGTTCTGACGGTTCTTCTGGGCGGTATATTCAGAGTTGTATGAAGCCTTTGCCTTGAAGCTGAGGCCCTTTGTGAGGGCATCCAGGTTCAGTTTGTACTGGATATCGAAGTTGAGGACGTTGGTGCTCTCATCCACGTAACCCAGGTTGTAGTAGTTGGAGAGGGCGTCGCGGCCGTAGGGGCCCACGATGTTCTCATCGGCAATTATATGGCGGCCATACTCATCCACACCGCTTCCGGCGTAGGGCGTTGCGCCCTGGAGATAGCGGAAGAGGAAACCTTCACCGCCGCCCATTGTGGTGCGCTCCTGCATGCGGCCGCCCAGGGTGATTGACAGCTGGCTGTTCTTGGAGACGTCGATATCGAGGTTCGCGCGGTAGTTCAGACGCTGATAGTCAAAGGTTTCGTTCTTGTTGTCAGAGAATGTCTTGAACAGTGAATTCTGATTGAGGAAACCGGCCGATACGAAGTAGCGTACACGGTCTGTACCGCCGTTTACGTTCACGTTGGCCTGTTCCTGCCATGCAGCATCGTTCATGATGTACTTGATCCAGTCCATGCTGGGGAATGTTGTGGGCATATCCCCGGTGCGGAAGTGCTCCATGACTTCCTGGCTGAAGCGGATACCGTCACCGGCGTAAGGGGTGTAGTCGGCGATGTTGGCGGTTCCGGGCCACTGCGTCATGGGACGGACGTCGGTAATCTGTGTGTAGTTCCACATCTTACCATAAGTGTATGAATCGGTGAATTCGATGAACTGTGAGATGCTCTGCATTGCAGCGCTGGCCGATGCGGTGACGGAAGCCTTTCCTTCGGTACCACGCTTGGTGGTTACCAGGATGACGCCGTTAGCACCGCGCACACCGAACACTGCGGTTGCCGATGCGTCCTTGAGGACGGAGATGCTCTCGATTTCATTGGGATCCAGCTGTGAGAAGGGACGCTCTACGCCGTCCACCAGAACCAGAGGTTCAGCGCTGTTGAGGGATCCGACGCCACGGATGCGGATGACAGGTTCATCGGCACCCGGCATACCGGAAGCCTGGACTGCTGAAACGCCGGGGAGGTTACCCTGGAGGGCGTTTGCAACGTTGGCTACAGGGGCCTTGAGAAGTTCGTCGCTGCTTACTGCGGATACAGCACCTGTAATTGTCACCTTCTTTTGCTGGCCGTAAGCGATGACAACGGCCTCGTCAAGGGCCCTTGATTCGGGCTCCAGAGTGACGGTTAAGTTTCGTCCGGTAACCTCGACTGCCTGCGTGGTATAGCCGATGCAGGAAATCTCGAGCACGGCTCCACGGGGAGCAGAGATGACAAAGTTACCGTCCAAATCTGTGATGGTTCCGGTCCTGGTCCCTTGTATGACCACGCCGGCCCCAATCAGCCCTTCTCCCTGCTCATCCAGGACTTTGCCTTCCACACGCAGATTCTGTGCGAAAGAGTGTACGGGCATAAGGAGCAAAAGCGCCATAAGACCGAACAGATGAGCCAGTTTTCTACTTTTCATCATTTTTGGTTGGATTAGATGGTTGATTATATGTTGGTTATTTAATTATTTGGTATTTCACAGATACAAAGTTCGCAAGCTTTCTGCAATCTATACGTGTGCAGGGAAACATTTCTTATAAACAATGAAACACGGACTGAAAATTTGATACAAATAGTGTCAATTTTGAGAAAAAAGCCCAAAAAGTAACGGTTTTGATACAAAATGTTCCCAAACTGCCACAATTGTATCAAAAAGGTAAAACAATGTGACGTTAAAATAGCCCGTCATTGAGACTTATGTGTAACTTTGCACTGTTACAAATTGTACCGCATATATGAATAAATCAAGCGTTCCTATTCTCTTCTGCACCTGTCTTCTGGTTGCTTTCTCATGTGGAAAAGACGAGCCCCGGAGCCGTCCTGATGTTGTGATTCCAACAAAACCTGATGACAAGACCCCCGAAAATACGGACTATTCGCTTGGAGAGCTTGCCGCCATGCAGGGTATAAAGCTCGGCGCCGCTTTTACCTATGGTGAATACAGATACAACGCCCAGGTGTCCCAGATTCTCACCACCGAATTCAAAGCCGTCACCTTCGGCAATGAAATGAAGCACGACGGTATAGTGAAGGCAAACGGCACCATGGACTTCTCCACTGCAGACCAGATGGTCCAGTGGGCAAAGGACTGTGGAGTGGATTTATTCGGCCACGTCCTTGGCTGGCACAGTCAGCAGCAGACAGGCTATCTTAATACCTTGAAGGATGACGCAGCCGTAGACGAAGCCTTCAAGAACTTCGTTTACGGCATGGTAGAGCACTTTGACGTATATGCCTGGGATGTCGTCAACGAAACCTTTGCCGACGGCCGTGGCGGCGCCTTCCGCACTGAAGCTACGACCAACATGGGCAACCACACCTTCTTCTGGGGGTCTCACTACCCCAGCACCAAGGACTGGGTGGACAAGGCCTTCGAATACGCAACCGACGCCTGCAAGAAGTACGGAAAAGCCCCCGTCCTCTACATCAACGATTACAACCTGGAGACCGACTCCGGCAAGCGCAAGGGCCTCTGCGACTATGCAAAAGGCAACCCCAACGTCACCGGCGTTTCCACCCAGATGCACATAGACATGGCAACCCCGGACCTCAAGAACAAGATTACGGAGACCCTCAAGGACCTCACGGCCACAGGCAAGATGGTGCGCATCGCAGAGCTTGACATCAAGACGCAGGACATCAATGCCCAGGCCGATATGTTCCGCCACGTCTTCGAGCAGTACATCGCCATAGTCCCCGAAGCCCAGAGAGGCGGCATAACCTTCTGGGGCATCAACGACAAGGACTCCTGGCTCGGAGAGGAAAACCACCCGCTCCTCTGGATGGACTCCGTATACAACAAGAAACCGGCATACGACGCCATCTACAACTACCTTCTGGAACTCAACGGCCTTGGTGCAAGTTAATTTTTGTATATTTGTAGAAGAAAGTTCAAAAAGATATGTATCTACTTGGTTATGACATCGGCAGCTCTTCCGTAAAGGCGTCTCTCGTTGACGCGCAAAGCGGAAAATGCGTCGCCAGCGCCTTCTACCCCAAGCAGGAGGCTCCCATTATCTCCAAGAAGGCCGGCTGGGCCGAACAGGACCCCTCCATGTGGATGGGCAACCTGCGCCTCGCCACCGAAGATGTTCTCCACCAGCTTGGAGAGATAATCCCCCACAGGGCTCAGCTGGACCTTGCCGATGCCGTTGCCGCAATCGGCATATCCTATCAGATGCACGGCCTGGTGTGCGTAGACAAGGACATGAACGTCCTCAGGCCTTCCATCATCTGGTGCGACTCCCGCGCCGTCCCCTACGGCCGGAAGGCCTTCGAGGCGCTGGGAAAGGACTGGTGCCTCCCTCACCTTCTGAACTCCCCCGGCAACTTCACCGCAGCAAAGCTCGCGTGGGTGAAGGAAAACGAGCCCGAACTCTACTCCCGCATCTGGAAGATAATGCTTCCGGGAGACTACATCGCCATGCGCCTCACCGGGAGCGTCTGCACCACCGCCAGCGGCCTTTCCGAGGGCATCTTCTGGGATTTCGCCGAGGGGAAACCGTCGGCAAAACTCCTTGAGTACTTCGGTTTCGACGAGGCCGTCCTCCCGCAGGTGAAACCCACCTTCGGCATACAGGGGACCCTCACCAAAGCCGCTGCCGATGCCCTTGGCCTCAAGGAAGGCACGCCCGTCACATACCGCGCCGGGGACCAGCCCAACAACGCCCTCAGCCTCAACGTATTCAATCCCGGAGAGATTGCCTCCACGGCGGGAACTTCCGGCGTCGTATACGGCGTAACAGACAAGGTGGACTATGACCCCCTGTCCCGCGTAAACACCTTTGCACACGTGAATTACACCGCAAACGATCCCCGCCTTGGCGTTCTTCTCTGCATCAACGGCACCGGCATCCTAAATTCCTGGATGCACCGCAACATAGCTCCCGAACTCAGCTATCCCCAGATGAACGAACTGGCCGCCACGGCTCCCATCGGCGCCGAGGGCGTAACGGTACTTCCCTTCGGCAACGGGGCAGAGCGCATGCTTCAGAACAAGGACTGCGGCTGCAGCATCCACGGCGTGAATTTCAACCGCCACGGGAAGGCCCACCTTCTCCGCGCAGCGCAGGAAGGCATCGTCTTCTCCTTCCAGTACGGCATTGAAATAATGGAAGGAATGGGCCTCAAGGTGAATACCATCCACGCCGGCCACGCCAATATGTTCCTTTCCGATATCTTCCGCCGCACCCTTGCAGGAGTGTCCGGCGCAACCATAGAACTCTACGACACGGACGGCTCCGTAGGCGCCGCCAAGGGCGCCGGCATGGGTGCAGGCATCTACAAGGACAACCGCGAAGCCTTCGCCACCCTGGAGCGCCTGGACGTCATCCTCCCCTCTCACGAAGACGAGTACCGCGCCGCCTACGAGAAATGGAAAACGCACCTGTCATTCTGAACGAAGTCACCTGTCATTCTGAACGAAGTGAAGAATCTATATTATCAACATAAATATTATGGCAAAAGAGTACTTTCCTAACATCAGCAAGATTCCTTTCGAAGGAACTGCCAGCAAGAATCCCCTTGCATTCCATTATTATGAACCCGAACGCGTAGTCTGCGGCAAGCCCATGAAAGAGTGGCTCAAGTTCGCAATGGCATGGTGGCACACACTGGGCCAGGCATCGGGAGACCCCTTCGGCGGCCAGACACGTTCCTACGAATGGGACAAGGGCGAATGCCCCTACTGCCGCGCCCGCAACAAGGTTGACGCCGGCTTTGAAATCATGCAGAAGCTTGGAATCGAGTATTTCTGCTTCCATGACATAGACCTCGTCGAGGACTGCGACGACATTGCAGAGTATGAGGCCCGCATGAAAGATGTCACCGACTACCTCGTAGAAAAGATGAAGGAAACCGGTATCAAGAACCTCTGGGGAACGGCTAATGTCTTTGGCAACAAGCGTTACATGAACGGCGCCGGCACCAACCCTCAGTTCGATATCGTCGCCCGTGCTGCCGTGCAGATCAAGAACGCCATTGACGCCACCATCAAGCTCGGCGGTTCCAACTACGTGTTCTGGGGCGGCCGCGAAGGCTACTACAGCCTCCTGAACACCCAGATGCAGCGTGAGAAGGACCACCTTGCAAAACTCCTCACCGCAGCCCGCGATTACGCACGCGAAAAGGGCTTCAAGGGAACCTTCCTTATTGAGCCCAAGCCCATGGAGCCCACAAAGCACCAGTACGACGTGGACACCGAGACCGTCATCGGCTTCCTCCGCGCAAACGGCCTTGACAAGGACTTCAAGGTGAACATCGAGGTGAACCACGCCACCCTCGCCGGCCACACCTTCGAGCATGAGCTCACCGTGGCCCGCGAAAACGGCTTCCTTGGCTCCATCGACGCAAACCGCGGCGACGCCCAGAACGGCTGGGATACAGACCAGTTCCCCGTGAACGCAACAGAACTCACTCAGGCCATGATGCAGATTATCCTGAACGGCGGCCTCGGAAACGGCGGTACCAACTTCGACGCCAAGCTCCGCCGCTCCTCAACAGACCCTGAGGACATCTTCATCGCCCACATCAGCGCAATGGACGCCATGGCACACGCCCTCCTCAACGCAGCTGCAGTCCTTGAAGAGAGCCCTCTGTGCAAGATGGTTGCAGAGCGTTACGCCAGCTTCGACTGCGGCCTTGGAAAGAAATTCGAGGACGGCAAGGCCACCCTCGAAGATCTCTACAAGTATGCAAAGGAGAACGGCGAGCCCGTTGCCGCTTCCGGCAAGCAGGAGCTCTACGAAACCCTCCTGAACCTCTACGCCAAGTAGCGAAAGGTTTCAGACTAGAACGGGAGGTCGTCCGAAGGGGCGGCCTCTTGTTGTATGGGAGCAGAAGGAGCGGCAGGCTGGGGCTGGTATGCAGGAGCGGCGGGCTGCTGATAGCCGCCCTGGCCATAGCCCTGCTGGGGCTGCTGGGGGCGCTGCTGGGGCTGGCCGCCTGCGAGGGGGGCGTTGCCTTCCTCGGGACGTTTGCCAAGGAGCTGGATGTTCTCCACTACAATCTCTGTGGTATAGCGGTCCTTGCCGTCATTGTCTGTGTATTTGCGGGTACGGAGACGGCCTTCTATATAGACCTGGGTGCCCTTGCGGACAAAGCGTTCGATAACATCGGCAGAGTTTCTCCAGGCAATGATGTTGTGCCATTCGGTGTCTTCCCTCTGCTCGCCGTTGCGGTCACGGTAACGTTCAGAGGTTGCAAGGGGGAACCTTGCCATCTTGGGGTTTGCGCCTGGATTCTGGGGATTGTTTTCAAGGTAACGTACTTCGGGGTCTTTGCCAACGTTACCGATAAGCATTACTTTATTCAGTGACATAACTTATAATATTTTGAGTTTTACTACTGCAAAATTCGCTCCATTGCAGCCTTCATGGCGGCAATGTCAGGGGCTTCTCCCGTAAAGAGTTCATAACCCGCCGCGGCCTGGCCCAGAAGCCACTCGTTGCCGTAAATGTAACGGCGGCATTCCAGGGCACTCAGGCGGGGATTGCGGTAGTTCGCCTCCAGCACTACGGCATCCCTGCATAGCCTTGCAATTTCCTCAGGGACAGGGGCTGAACCCGGAAGAGTATATATTACAAGCGACGGAGCCAAAGCACTCTGAGAAAGGCCGAACTGCTCTTCAAGTTCAGCCACCCTGGCTGCATTCCTGCCCCATACAGACACGTCGAAGCCAAGTCCCTGCGCACCTGTTATGGCAGCACGCGCAGCCCCGCCGGTTCCAACCACCAGCGCAGCGCCGGCAGGAACTCCCTTGAGAGACCACACCACACCATCCACATCTGTGTTGTACCCTCTGAGCCCGTCCCTTAGCACAAGGTTCACGGCGCCTGAGCGGCTGGCATTAGGAGACAGCTCCAGGCACGCCCTGAAGGCATCCTGCTTGTATGGAGCCGTAACGTTGAAGCCTTCGTACGTATCCAGGAGTTTCCAGGCATCGGCAAAGGACGGGCAGTCCTCAAGGAAGTATTTGTACTTCCCTCCATACGCGGCTTCAAAGAGAACCGGGCTCAAAGAGCCGGCCACAGGATGGCCTATGAGTGCGAATTTCATTTCCGGAAGAAGCTTTCGTGAACATAAGAGGCAAGGCCGCAGAGCGCCTGGGTGATGGCCTGGGACTCATGCGAGAGTGTTGCGAATATCATTCCCGTTCCCATGGGGATGTTCCAGATGCTCAGGAGCGCCCCGGCAACAACGCCGTGATATGCGCCAAAGCCGCCCGGAACCGGGACTACCGAGGAGATGCTGCCTGCAATCATGAGGAAGAACGCATCCGTCATGCCAAGGCCTGCAAAGGCGGGGATGTCCTGCAGCGCCCATACTATGCAGGCGCTCATAATCCAGTACGTGAACCAGATAACAGCCGTGTACACGAAAAAGGCCCATGCCTTTTTCATGTGCATGAAGCTGGAAAGCCCGCTGCCGATGCCCTTGATGAAGAGCATGAATCCGGCAGCCTTGAAAATGCCGCCTACGCCTTCCATGACTCCGGAGCCGAACTGGTCCCACTTCACCAGAAGCAGCACTGCGCCCATGCCCAGTGTCACAACCGCATCCCAGATTCTCTCCGTAAGAAGTGTTCCAAGGGACTTGTCGATGGTCATGAGGCGGTTTCCGTCGGCATCCTTGGAGGAGTGCTTTACCACATAGCCGAGCCTTGCAACCTCGCCGGCGCGGGGAAGCACAAGGTTAACGGCCATACATATATTATATGCATTGAAGCAGGTGAGCCTGGAAGTGGCGGGGTCTATTGGCAGAAGGAGCATGCGCCAGCGACAGCCGCGGAGCCAGAACACGAAGGCTCCAAGCACCATTGAAAGAACCACATAGCCCCAGCGGCACTGAGTGAGAGCCTCTGCAAACTGGCTCCAGTCCACGCACCTCATGCAAAGCCACACCAGAAGGACCGCCACCGCGCCCCAGAAAACATACGAGAGTATATTTTTAACTTTCTTGTCCATACTACAGGCAAAGTTAACAAAATATTGGGTATATTTGTGAGTTAAACCTACTCATTGTTATGAAATCCATCCTTGGCATCGGCAATGCCCTCACAGACATTCTCGCAGTCCTGCCGGACGATTCCCTACTCCAGACCTATCACCTCCCCCTGGGAAGCATGCAGCACGTAGACATGGAAACCGGAGACCGCATCTGGGAAGCCCTCAAGGGCTATGGCGTAAAGTACGTCCCCGGCGGCAGCGCGGCCAACACCATCACCTGCACCGCTATCCTGGGCATGACATCGGGCTTCCTCGGGAAAATCGGCAACGACGACCTCGGAAACCTCTTCAAGAGCACCATGGAGCAGTTTGGCGTGCGCGCCCAGATGCTTTACAGCGAAAAGTCCTCGGGCCGATGCATGGTTTTCATAACCGGAGCCAACGCAGAGCGCACCTTTGCCGACTACATGGGCGCCACCCTTGAGCTTGGCCCCGACGACCTCACCCCCGAATTCTTCGAAGGCTACGACTACTTCCACATCGAGGGCTATCTGGTGCAGAACCAGGAACTTATCTCCAAGGCCGCACGTCTTGCAAAGGCCGCCGGCTGCACCATCTCCATCGACATGGCCTCCTACAACGTGGTAGATTCCAACCTTGCCTTCTTCCACAACCTAGTAGACAATTACGTAGACATAGTGTTTGCCAACGAGTCGGAAGCCCGGGCCTTCACCAAAATGGAGCCCCGCGAGGCCCTGGACGACATTGCCAGCCGCTGCAAAATTGCCGTCGTAAAGGTAGGAAAGCAGGGTTCCATGGTCAAGTCCGGTGACGAATACCACTTCATCGAGCCCTGGCCCGCAACGCCCGTCGACGCCACCGGCGCAGGAGACACCTATGCCGCCGGCTTCCTCTACGCGCACTCGCTGGGACTTCCGCTCCGTGCCTGCGGAGAAATCGGCTCAATCATCGCCGCAAAGGTAGTGGAGGTTATCGGCACAAAGATAGACATCCCGCGCTGGAGGGACGCCAAGATTGAGATAAAGGAACTCATCGAGAAGTATGCTTAAGGAGTTTTTTCAGGGAAGGAGCCTCCGGAAAAACGCCTCCAAGGAGCCCACAGGCCTGATTTCGCTGGAAAGAGTGAAATCGGCTGTGGTATTCCTGGACGTGGAGGACACCTCCTTCGACGCCTGCAAGAACGCCATCCTCTCCTACTTCCGCAGCCGCGGCATCAAGGCCGATATCTTCTTCTTCGACTTCCGCCGCCTCTCCAAGGACGAAAGGCTCATCACAAGCATCACCACCACCGTGCTCCGGAAGGACCTGAACTGGTACGGAAAACCCTCCCGGGAGAAGGTGCAGCTCATGCTCACCGGGCAGCCGGACCTCTTCATCTCCCTCCTGCCGATGTCCTCCTACGCCATTGAATACATGGCCGCCTGTTCCTCCGCACACTTCAAGGTGGGCCGCACAGACTCCCCCGTCTTCGACCTCGTCCTCCATGCCGGCCTGAACCAAGCCGACGCCTTTACCGAAATCACACGACTCCTCGAAAAGATAGCATGAAAAAATACCTCATCGTATTCCTTATATCAATGGTGCCGCTCATCGAACTGCGCGGTGCCATCCCCTACGCAGTGGGTTTCGGCCTGCCGATAGTTCCCTCCATCATAGTGTCGGTCATCGGCAACATGATTCCCGTCCCCTTCATATTCCTCTTTGCCCGCCGCATCCTGGAGTGGGGAAAGGACAAGAAGGCAATCGGCAAATTCTTCACCTGGTGCCTTGAAAAGGGCGAAAAGGGCGGCCGCAAGCTGGAAGCAAAAGCCGGTGCAGGCCTCTACGTGGCACTTCTGCTGTTTGTGGGCATTCCCCTTCCAGGCACTGGCGCTTGGACCGGCACCCTTGCCGCCAGTATCCTGAACATGGATTTCAAGAAGAGCGTCCTGTTCGTCCTTTTGGGCGTGCTTCTTGCCGGATCCATCATGCTTGCCGCCTCCCTCGGCGTTTTCGGTGCAATAAATCGGATGAAATGAAACGATACATCCTTCTTGCCGCCCTCGCGCTGGCAGCCTGTTCCCAAAAACCAACCGGCACATCTGCCGACGGCCCCGCCTGGCTCTTCCTTGGCGCCGGTCCCTACACCCTTGAAACCAAAACGACCTTCACCGGCACAGCCGACATGCGGCTTGTCACGGACCTCTCCCTCATGGCCGACGAGCCGGAGGTAGTGCTTCAGAAGGAGGTGGAAGTCGGAGCCGACAGCATCCTTACCGCCACCCTTGGCAAGCTGGCTCCCGGCTTCTACGAGGTGCGCCTGAGGGACAGCATCCGCTTCAACATCGGCGTGCAGCCGGACAAGGTCAAAAGCCCTGCCGACGCCAAACCCGACATGCGCTCTTTCTGGGACAGTACGATTTCAGAAATGAAACAAATCCCGCTTGAAGCAAGCTGGGAGGCCGTTCCCGAGGCTTCGAATGAACTTAGGGAAAGTTACAAAATCAAATACGAATCCTTTGGCGGCGCCACCGCCGGCGGCATTCTCTGCATCCCCGTGAAGCCCGGCAAATACCCCGTCCACATCCAGTACATGGGCTACGGTGCCGGCGTCCACAACTTCGATCCGTCGGCCCATCCGGACCGCATCGACTTCCTTGTGAGCGTCCGCGGCCAGGGCATCTTCCGTGAACCGGAAGGCCGCTGGATAGACCGCGGCCTTGACTCCAAGGAGAACTTCTACTACCGCGGCGCCTTTGCCGACGCCGTCCGCGCCGTAGACTTCATAGCCACCCTCGACAAGGCCGACATGGACCACGTCGTGGCTTACGGCGAAAGCCAGGGCGGCGCCCTCACCGTTGCCGCCGCTGCCCTTGACCACCGTATCAAGGCAATAGCTCCCGCAGTTCCTTTCCTTGGAGACTACAGGGACTATTACAAGATTGTCTGGTGGCCGGTCCACGAGGTCATGAACACCGTGGACGCCCAGGGACTTGACCGTGAAGAGGTCTATGAGATGCTAACCTACTTTGACATCAAGAACCTTGCACAGTGGGTTGAATGCCCGGCATACATGGCCTGGGGCCTTCAGGACCCCACCTGCCCGCCACACACCAACTTTGCCATCTACAACAACCTGGGCAGCCGCGAAAAACACTTCTGGTGCGTCCCCACCTGCGGCCACGCCATGTGGCGCGAACCCTCCTGGCCCCCCGTACGCGACGAGTTCCTTGCAAGATTCTGAGCCGGATATTCTTGCAAAAGGCTACTTGCCGGAAAGCAGCAGCAGGCGCTTGATGAGGGAGAAGGCCTTGTAGGGCATGTAGCGGAACTTCAAATCTATCCGGGTTGGTGATTTCACAACGGAGCGCTCATGGCTGAAGGCCAGGAAAGAGCGCTCGCTGTGGTAGTTTCCCATGCCGGAGTTGCCAACGCCGCCGAACGGGATGTTGGGATTGGCGATGTGCATGATTACATCGTTGATGCAGGCTCCGCCGGACGTGGTGCAGGAGATGATGTCCCAGGCATCGGCACTGTTTCCAAAGTAGTAGAAGGCGAGGGGCTTTTCGCGGGAGGTGACAAAGTCCACCACCTCTTCCCGGTTCCTGAAGGTCATGATGGGGAACACGGGGCCGAAGATTTCCTCCTGCATGACTGGGGCGTCCGGGGACACATCGGCAAGGAGGGTGGGCTCTATCCAGAGGCGGGAACGGTCGGAGCGGCCGCCGGCTACGATTTTACCATCGGCAAAATAGCCCACAAGCCTGTCAAAGGCCGATTCCTTGACTATGTGGACGAATTTGTCCGAGTTCTCAGTGCCGTCCGGATAGAGGCCGTCGAGCTCTTTCTTGAAGGCATCTATAAAGTCTGAAGCGATGTCCTCGTGGAGAAAGAGGTAATCCGGAGCGATGCAGGTCTGGCCGGAGTTGAGGCACTTGCCCCAGGCGATGCGGCGGGCGGCGACAGTGAGGTTGGCGTCCCGGTCTACGATGCACGGGCTCTTGCCGCCCAGCTCCAAAATCATGGGCGTGAGGTATTTGGCCTGCGCCTCCATGGCAATCCGGCCAAGGGAAGGGCTTCCGGTAAGGAATACCAGATCATAGCGGTGCTTGAAGAGTTCACCGTTCACGATGCGGTTGCCCTGGACTACGGCTACGTACTCTTCGGAGAAGGTATCGGCAATGAAATCCTCTATCACCCTGGAGATGTTGGGAACATAGGGCGACGGCTTCAAAATGGCCGTACAGCCCGCTGCAATGGCGCCCACAAGTGGATTCAGAAGCAGCTGCACGGGGTAATTCCAGGGGCTCACTATAAGCGTGCATCCAAGCGGCTCCCGCACGATGTATGAGGCCGACGGCATCACCGGAAGATTCGTGGGTTTACGCCTTCTGCGGGCCCACTTCCCAACCTTCCTTATTGCCTCTCCTATCTCTCCATAGACGAGGCCGATTTCCGTCATGAATGCCTCTTCGTATGACTTATGAAGGTCCTGCCAGAGGGCGTCGCAAAGCGGTTTTTCCCACTTCTTGAGGCCTTCGTTGAACTGCTTCAGCTGGAAGCGTCTCCAGTCCACGTCACGGGTTACGCCCGTCTTGAAAAACTCCCTCTGTTTGAGTACAAGTTCTTCTATCCTTTCTGCCGATGTGTTTTCGAGTGCCATTATTATTTCATCTCTGTAAAGTAATCCGGTGGTTACCGCGCACCGCCGCCGAAGCCGCCGCCGCTGAAGCCGCCGCCTCCGCCGAAGGAGGTGTGGCCGCCGGTGCCGTTGATGTTTCCTGCCTTGGCTACGGCAGAGTTGAAGGAGCGCATGGACATGTTGTTGGTCCAGTAAATGGTTCTGGAAAGCGTGCCGCTGTCAAGTCCGGTGGACTGCTCTACCATGGCATACTCTGAAGGATACAGTTTCTTGAACTGCTTGGCAACCTTGTCTGCTATACCAAACAGCTGGGCATAGACAAGATAGTCCTTCCACATCTGCACCTCAACGGCTTCGCGCTGGTCGGAAATCGTGAAATCCTCAAGGAAATTCTTGAACTCAATCAGATGGCAGGCCTCTTTCTGGCCGTCCGGATTGCACACGCCGTCCCTTTCGAAGTAATGCTTGTCGTGGAACCAGGTCTTGCCGCGGGCAACGGCCCTGTCAGGCCAGCCGGTCATCTTCTGGTAGTTCTTCTTGCTCCAGGTCTCGAACTCGTTCTTCTCCAGGACGAGATTGCTGCCGGAAGCGGCCAGGGCATAGCGGTAAAGATCCTGCTCGACATCATCGGCAGAGACATTTTCGGAGACGAAGGCAAGGTTTACGCGCTTGCTGGAAGAAGGGTCTGCCTGGACACGGACGTTTCCGTTCATGATCCAGCGGAGGAACAGTGCGCCGATGACGTTCTGCGCCGGGGCGCTCACCTCAAACCTCTTGCCCTTGACAAGGAGGTATTCGGCGGCAAAGAGGTTGCCCTCCAGCGGGATATCCCTGTACCAGCCTTCGATTTTCTTCTTTCCGAAGAGCGACTTCTTCCACTTGTATCCGCGGGCCGATGCAATCCACATCCACAAAAGCAGGACGAAGAACCCGCCGAACAGCAGCATGACCACTCCGAACCACATGGGAAAATCATCGTCCTCCGCCCCGTAGGCGCTTCCGTCAAGGGCCGCGTCGATGAGCCCCTGCACCGGGCCGCCCTTCACTACGGCAGGCTCGAAAATGCCCTTGGAGAACTTCACAAGGGCGATTACCTTGCCGCTGTAGCCAAGGCTTTCGGAACTTTCGGCAACCACTGCGCCGTCCTTGACATTGATGTCCCCGTAGAAGCCGAAGCCCCATACACGGGTGTTGTCATAGGTCCACTGAGGGCATTCGAAACCGGGGGTGATGGTGAGCTTGACATGCTCCGGGGAGGGCTCCATGCCGGGATTCACGAACATGAAGTTGAAGGCATCGGCATCGTCAAAAGCCTGGACAAGGCCTGTGAGGCGGTACTTCACGGTCCAGTTGTGATTGCCGTATTCGCCAAGGCCCCAGCACAGCTCCACGCCGTTATCCTTGCGGACGATGCCGCACTTTCCGGTCTTGCGGGAGCGGGACCAGTCCACGTTCCAGCCATCTCCCACGCTTTCGAAGGCCATGCCGTTTTCGTACACCTGAAGGCCGTCAACCGTCATGGGACCAAGATTGCCGATGGGGAGATACCACTCCGTGCCCCTTGTGACCTCGATGTCCCAATTCTGGGTAACGACAGCGCTGCCATCCTTGCCGATGACAACGCTTATATCTATATCCCTTATCTGCTGGGCCCCCAGCGTGAGACTCAGCAGTACGGCACAAAGTGCCAGCGCAAGGCGTTTCATACTAGATTGTCGGATAATCCTTCTTGGACTTGTCCTCTTCCAGATACTCCCTCTTTGCAAAGCCAAGGATACCGGCCACGAGTGATGTGGGGAACATCCTCACCTGCTGGTTGTAGCGGGTGACGGTGTCGTTGAAGGTCATACGGGAAAGACGGACGTTCTCCTCGTACTTTTCGATGCTCTGCATGGTCTGCTGGTAGTTCTGGTTGGCTTTGAGGTCCGGATAGGCCTCTGCCACGGCGATGAGCCTGGTGCCGATCTGCTTCAGGAGATCGTCATTGGCAGCCACGTCGGCAACGCTGGGGCTGGTAGACTGCTTGCGGGCGTCCACTATCTTCTGGAGGGTGTCTGCCTCATAGGAAGAATACTCACGCGTGAGCTTGATGAGAGCCTGCAGCGCGTCGAAACGGGAAGTCTGCTGGACGGCAATCTGCTTGAGGGCGTTGTTGCAAACTTCATCAGTCTTTACGAGTGAGTTCTGGATAGAAATGACCCAGAGAGCCAAAAGTACTACAAGTACGATTACAATGATAGTAGCTGACATGTTATTGAACGTTTAATCCATACAAATATCGACAAAAACTCTGAAAAAGCCATACTCTTGAAACGAATCCTTCCCGTTTTGCATCTACACAATAGAAAAATACAAAAACGCAACCATTGAACTATTCAATCAAGGCCACCCGGGGAGGTGGTCTTGATGCTTATAGGAGCACTTCTATAAGTCTGTCAGGATAATTGGAGATGATGGCATCGGCACCACAGTCTGCCATGCGGCGGATTTCGGCAGGGTCGTCAACTGTCCAGGGAACCACCTTGAAGCCGCGTTCATGGCAGTAGGCAACGTTCTCCGGCGTTACCACCTCATAGTTGGGAGACCACCAGTCCGGCTTGAAGGAAATCTGGGAGAGGATGGTTTCTATGTCGGTCTCCTCTTCCGTCAGATAGGAAAGGATGGTGCCGGGATAGTTCTCATGAAGATACTCCAGGGCGCGGGTGTCGAAGGTCTGGACGATGAGCCTGTCTCCAAGTTTCTTCGAGAGGAGAACCTCCATGCACTTGTCGCAGAACTCCCTGTAATCCGGCCACAGTGTTCCTTCGCCTTCTCCCTTGGTTGACTTGATTTCAATATTATATCCAAGCGGGGCGTGGTGCACCTCGGAGGCATATTTTTCGGCAAAATCAATAAGGTCCGAAGCCAGCGGCTTCACCTCTGCAACCTTTGCCTGGGAGGGCCAGCGCTCAACGAAACGCATGCCCACGTCGTACTTTGTGATGCTGTCATAAGGCATGGTAAAAAGATACTCCTTGGGATCTTCCTTCTGGATTAGCGTGCCGTCAGGGCGCGTTGAGTAACGCGGATGGAAGTAGTTGTCATGGGAAACGACAACCTTCCCGTCGGCCGACAGCTGAAGGTCAAATTCCAGGGTGCCGATCTTCCCGAGGTCGATGGCGTTCTTCATTGCCGATATCGTGTTCTCCGGCATGAGTCCGGCGCCGCCGCGGTGTGCCTGCAGGTCAATCTGCGGCTTGGCGCTGCATGCTGCAGCAGCCAGTGCTGCAAGGAAAAGGTAAGCGTGAAATCTATTCATGTGATTATCAATTATTTAAACAAAAGCCTCCAGTGTTTTTCACCCTGAGCCTTTTAGCTAACGCCCTACTAATCAGGAGTTTGCATTTCACGGCTCTGGTGCTGGCGTCAGCTTTGGCTCCGCCGCTGCCGAACCGCTTCGTATAGCAGTATGCTTGCGCTCACGGAAACGTTCAGGCTGTCAAGCCGGCCAAGCATGGGGATTCGGATATGGGCATCGGCAGCTTCACGCCATGGCTGCGTGAGGCCGGTGGATTCGGTGCCCATGACGATGGCGGTCCCGCGCTTCATGTCCACGTCGTAATACAGGGACGAATCCTGAAGTTGCGCCGTAAGTATCTGAATGCCACGGGCTTTGAGCCATGGGATAACGTCCTCTGTAGGTGCAAGGACGGTAGGAACCGTGAACACTGCGCCGATGGACGCCCGGATGAGGTTCGGGTTGTAAAGGTCGGTGAGGGGATCGGCGACGATGACGGCATCGGCCCCGGCGGCATCGGCAGTCCTGAGGACGGCGCCAAGGTTTCCGGGCTTCTCCACCGCCTCCAGCACCACGACGAGCGGATTCTCCGGCAGCCGCAGGTCTTCAAGGCCGATGGAGCGGTACTCCACCTCGGCCACTATCCCCTCCGTACTGTCCCTGTAGGCGATTTTGCGGTACAGCGCCTCCGGGACAGAGATGACTTTTTCTGTCATTTCGACCGAAGCGAAGCGAAGCGGAGAAATCTCTTCGCAGACAAACACCGTCCGCACCCGGAATCCGGCCTCGATGCAGTGCTCCAGCTCGCGCCGGCCCTCCACCACAAAAAGCCCCTGCTCCCGCCGCGCCCTGGATTTCTCCTGCAGCAGAAGCAGATTCTTTATCTTCGGATTCTGTGCCGATGTTATGGTCTCCATAGCGGTGAGATTTCTCGACTGCGCCCGAAATGACAGGGCTGAAAATCGTCAGAATTTTTCCGGTCGCATCATCGGGAAGAACAACACGTCCTGGATACTCTCCTGGCCGGTCATGAACATGGTGAGGCGGTCAATGCCGATTCCGATTCCGGAGGTTGGAGGCATGCCGTATTCGAGGGCGCGCACGAAGTCGTAGTCGATGTACATGGCCTCGTCGTCACCCTTGGACTTGAGGGCGGCCTGCTCTTCAAAGCGCTCCAGCTGGTCGATGGGGTCGTTGAGCTCGGAGTATGCATTGGCGAGCTCCTTGCCGTTCACGAAGAGTTCAAAACGCTCCGTGAGGGTGTCGTCATATCGGCAGCGCTTTGTAAGGGGAGACATTTCCACGGGGTAGTCGATGATGAACGTGGGCTGGATGAGCTTTTCCTCGCAGTACTGGCCGAAGATGGCGTCGATGAGCTTCCCGACGCCCATTTCCGGGCTCACTTCCACATTCAGTTTCTTGCAGGTTTCACGGAGCTGAGCCTCGTCCATGCCCTTCACATCCATGCCTGCAAACTCCTTGATGGCATCCAGGATAGGGAGCCTGCGGAACGGAGCCTCGAAGGAAATCTCATTCCCGCCGATGACCTTCTTCACGCCGCCAGTGACCTCTGCAACCCTCTTAAGCATCTTCTCCGTGAACTCCATCATCCAGATGTAATCCTTATATGCTATATACATCTCCACGCAGGTGAATTCCGGATTATGTGTCTTGTCCATGCCCTCGTTGCGGAAGTTCTTAGCAAACTCGTAAACGCCGCTGAAACCGCCCACGATGAGCCTCTTCAGATAGAGTTCGTTGGCGATTCTCATGTACATGTCAACGTCAAGGGCGTTGTGGTGGGTGATGAACGGACGTGCCGTTGCGCCGCCGGGAATAGCCTGGAGGATAGGTGTTTCCACCTCAAGGCAGCCCTCGGCGTTGAAGCACTCCCTCATGGTATTGATGATGAGCGTACGCTTTACGAAGGTCTCCTTCACCTCCGGATTCACCACAAGGTCAACGTAGCGCTGGCGGTAGCGGAGTTCAGGGTCGGCAAAGCTGTCGTGGACGGTGCCGTCGGCATCGGTCTTCACAATGGGAAGCACCTTCAGGGACTTCGAGAGTACCGTAAGCTCCTTTGCATGAACTGAAAGCTGGCCCGTCTGCGTAAAGAATGCAAACCCCTTTATGCCGATGAAATCGCCGATGTCCAGAAGTTTCTTGAACACCGTGTTGTACATGGTCTTGTCTTCCCCTGGGCAGATCTCGTCACGCTTCACATACACCTGGATGCGGCCGGCGCTGTCCTGCAGCTCCATGAAGGATGCTGCTCCCATGATGCGACGGCTCATGATACGTCCGGCGATGCATACGTCCTGGAAATTGCCTTCCTCCGGCTTGAAACCCTCTGCGATTGCCACGGTGGTGGTATTCACCGGGTACATCGGCGCCGGATAAGGGTTGATTCCAAGTTCACGAAGTTTCTGGAGCGACTCACGTCTTCCGAGCTCCTGCTCATTCAATTCATTATATGCCATATCTCAACTGTTTTGCAGCACAAAGATAATCATTTTTCCCCACATGTCCGGTCCCGTCCTTGTTTTTGGCCATTTTTAAGGACGGAGGTGCCTCCGGACAGGGTCCCGTCCTTGGAAATGCCCGTTTTTAAGGACGGGTTTGGAAATAATCGGGATTGTGGTTATTTTTGTATGAATAATAAGCAAATTATGAGACCTCTGTTTCTTACAAATACCCTGAGCCGCAACAAGGAGCTCTTCAAGCCCATCCATGAAGGGCGTGTGGGCATGTATGTGTGCGGTCCCACCGTGTACGGAGACGCCCATCTTGGCCATGCCCGCCCGGGAGTCACCTACGACGTTCTGTTCCGCCTTCTCAAGTACCTTGGCTACAAGGTGCGTTATGTGCGCAACATAACGGATGTGGGCCATCTGGAAAACGATGCCGATGAAGGCGAAGACAAGATAGCAAAGAAAGCCCGTCTGGAGCAGCTGGAGCCCATGGAAGTGGTCCAGTACTATACTGAGCGCTACCATGAGGCCATGCGCCTTCTGGGCTGCCAGTCCCCGTCAATCGAGCCCCGCGCCAGCGGCCATATCATCGAGCAGATTGAGACCGTGAAGAAGATACTTGCCGCCGGATATGCATACGAATCCAACGGCAGCGTCTACTTCGACGTGCAGAAATACAACCGTGACCATAATTACGGCGTCCTCTCCGGCCGCACCCTGGAGGCAACGCTGGAAGGCACCCGCAGCCTTGACGGCCAGGGAGACAAACGCGCCCCGTACGACTTTGCAATCTGGAAAAAGGCAGAACCCCAGCACATCATGCGCTGGCCCTCCCCCTGGGGAGACGGCTTCCCCGGCTGGCACCTCGAGTGCTCCGTGATGGGAGAGAAATACCTTGGTGAAGAGTTCGACATCCACGGCGGCGGAATGGACCTCATGTTCCCCCACCACGAATGCGAAATTGCCCAGAATGTTGCCTCCCGCGGCACTCAGGGCGTGCATTACTGGGTACACAACAACATGATTACCATCAACGGCCAGAAGATGGGCAAGTCCCTCGGGAACTTCATCACCCTGGAGCAGCTTTTCACCGGAAACCATGACAAGCTCACCCAGGCCTATGCCCCCATGACCGTGCGTTTCTTCATCCTCCAGGCCCACTACCGCGGCACCCTTGACTTCTCCAACGAAGCCCTCCAGGCTGCCGAAAAAGGCCTCCAGAGGCTCCTGCAGGCATGGAAGGAGATTTCTCCATTCGCTTCGCTCAGTCGAAATGACAAAACTGCCGAATCTCCTGTAGTGGACGACCTGCGCGAAAAGATTGAAGACGCCCTCTGCGACGACCTCAACACCCCCATCGCCATCGCACATCTTTTCGACGCGGTGAAGCTCATCAACTCCGGCACGCTGTCAGCGGAAGACAAGGCCGCCATGAAGCAGCTCTTCGACGATATCCTGGGCACCGTCCTGGGCCTGAGTATCGGCGAGGAAGGCGGCAGCGAAAAATGGGAAAAGGCCCTTGACGGCGCAATGGAGCTGGTCCTTGAAAGCCGCAAGAAAGCCCGCGAGGAAAAGAACTGGGCCGAAAGCGACCGCATCCGTGACCGCCTTGCCGCCTCCGGCATCATCGTCAAAGACACCAAAGAAGGCGCCACATGGAGTATAAACTGATTAGCTGGAACGTGAACGGCCTCCGCGCCGTGGCTGGCAAGGGCTTTGCAGACGTCTTCGCAGAGCTCAATGCCGATTTCTTCTGCCTTCAGGAGACCAAGCTCCAGGAAGGCCAGATAGACCTTGAGTTCCCCGGTTACCAGTCCTACTGGAACTATGCCGACAAGAAAGGCTACTCCGGCACGGCCGTCTACACAAAGCACACTCCCCTCAGCGTCCGCTACGGCATGGGCATAGACGAACACGACCACGAAGGCCGCCTCATCACCCTTGAGTATGAGAAGTTCTTCCTTGTGTGCGCATACGTTCCCAACTCCCAGGACGGCCTTCGCCGCCTGGAGTACAGGATGACCTGGGAAGATGACCTGAGGGCTTATCTCAAAGCCCTTCCGAAGCCCGTCGTCTTCTGCGGAGACCTCAACGTGGCGCATGAGGAAATCGACCTTAAAAACCCTTCCACAAACCATCTGAACGCCGGTTTCACGGATGAAGAGCGCGCCAAGATGACCGAGCTCCTTGCCTCCGGCCTGGTGGATTCCTGGCGCTTCCAGCACCCCGGAGAGGCCAAGTACTCCTGGTGGAGCTACCGCATGAACGCCCGCGCCAGAAACGCCGGCTGGCGCATCGACTACTTCCTTGTCTCCGAAGCGCTTAAAGACAACATCGTCTCCACGGATATTCACAATGAAATCTTCGGCTCCGACCACTGCCCCGTAGAACTCACTCTAAACCTTTAATACCATGGAAAACAAGCTTAACTTCACCCAGACGCTACTTGACGGTGTCAAGTGCGGACTTGCAAATGCTCTCAACCTCCTTCTGGCAGGTATTCTCTATCTTATCACAATATGGATTCCCTACCTCAATGTTGCAACTACAATCGGCTTCTACAAGCTTGTGATTTCGCTGTCCAAGGGTGAGAAGATAGACCCTCTTTCCATCTTTGACAAGGAGAACTTCAAGAACCTTTCGGACTTCTTCCTCCTCCTTGGACTTCTGATTGCAGGCGTCGGCGCCGCATGTGCTTTCATGTTCGTTCCCGGCATCGTCCTGGGCATTGCATGGGGCTATGCGATTTACTTCCTCATCGACAAGAATATTTCACCCCTGAAAGCCCTCCGTATCAGTTTTGACGTCACGCGCGGCGAAAAGTGGACCATCTTCTTCGTGGGGTTTGCGCTTTCCATCGCTATCGGCCTTGTTGCAGGTCTTCTTGGCGCTATTCCCAAGGTGGGCGGTGTGCTTGCAGTCATTGTCGCCATCCTCGCAATTCCCGTTGCAATGGGTGTTGAGGCCCAACTTTACAAGCACTTCAGCGCAAAGGCAGAGGAACTCCTGGCCGAATAATTCCCCGCCCGGAAGCACAAAAAAAAGCCCGCTCTGACACCAGAACGGGCTTTTTTCGTGTCCGGGAAGACTATCGCACGCGAGCACGCACATGCTGACGCTCAGGCTTTTGGCTCGATGAGCGGAGCACCCGGATCTTCGGCATCTGGGCGGCATCTGCCATTTCTGGCATGGTGACGGTTGTAGCGCCATAGCGGCCGGTAGCTTTGCCGTTCCCGTCGAATTCAACCACATAGATGGTGGTCTCCCCCGCTCCGTAGTAATATATCCATTCTGCCGGAATAGAAGAAGTCCAGAGAATATCAGTAATTGTTTCCCCGTCTTCAAGCATTTCGACAAAGTCTGCCTGCCAGGATGCCGCAAGCCCCTCCAGTGAACCATAAAAATAATCTATTTCTTCATCAGTATTGCTCTCGAGCCAGTAGTACTCGATTCCGGGAAGGTTCACTTTGACGTCAATGAATTCATAGTCTGAATATTTATAGGGCTCTCCCACAATCTCTACCGACCAGTTTTCCTGAAGCTGCATCTGGACATCAAGAGCCGGGATATCGTCTTCTTCGTCATCATCATCGCCGCCGTCATCGCCACCGGTGTAATCTCCCTTGGAGGAGCCGGTCTTCTCAATCTTGGTCCATGCATACTTGCCGGTATTTTTGCCTTCCTGGTCCATGCCCACGGCAAAAATCTCAATCGTACCGTTGTAGAATTCATCATAAAACTCGTAGTGAGGATCTTCCGTCACCACAAAGTCATCAATCCCCCAGCCATACGGAGCGTAGTATTCAAGGTCGTCCTGAAGATACTGTTCGGCAAAGGAGAAAAGAAGTTCCTCATTATTGTCCAAGTCTTCTTCAAACCAGTTCCCGCGCTGAATGAACACATAGAAACTCTCGTTCCCGCTACCGGAAACCTTTATCACTTCACAGTCCTCCGTACCGTCTTCAAATTCAACGGGCTGATAGCCTTCATACGACACAGCCCAAGATACATTGCCGCTTCCGCCGCCTGTCCCCTCATAAACGATATAGGCGGTGTCAGGCGTGCCAATCTTAGCTCCGGCGACGCCTGCAATGGCAATTGCAGCCTCTGCGCCCTTGTTCACGGATGTAGCATCAAGGGTTATCACAAAGCTTGCGCTGGTGCGTCCTGCCTTGATGACCGGGGCCTCGTATGAAAGGTAGTTAACGTCGATGGGCTTCCCTCCCTTGCTGTCCTTTTCTGCCGATGCCAGATACACGGTAACGTCCGAAGCGGAAGCCTTGGACAGGGTGAGCGTAGCATTGGCGGTGAGTCCTGAGAAGGCCTCATCGGCCGAAATGGTCACTGTGGGAAGGTCCTGTGACTCCTCCGGCTTGCAGGAAAGAGCCATCATGGCAGCTGTCACGGCAGCTGCAAAAAGCATTGATTTATTCATTTTTGTAACTGTATAGGATGCAAAGATAATCATTTTTTCGTACCTTCGTGTCCGGGTAATTATCAAGACATGACAATCATAGACGGAAAAGCCGTTTCATCGGCACTTAAAGAGAGTATAAAAGAGCAGGTCGCAACCTTTCCTGAGAAGTACGGAAGGGTCCCGCACCTGGTAGTCGTGCGCGTGGGAGAAGACCCCGCAAGCGTGGTTTACGTCCGCAACAAGGAAAAGGCCTGCGAGGCCGTCGGAATCCGCAACAGCACCATCGTCCTTGCCGATACCACCACTGAGGAAGAGCTCCTTGACCTCGTGCGCGCCCTCAACGACGACGACACCGTCGACGGCATCCTGGTCCAGCTTCCCCTGCCGAAGCAAATCTCCGAAGCCCGCGTCATCGAGACCATCGCCCGCGAAAAGGACGTGGACGGCTTCCATCCCCTCAACGTCGCCGGCCTCTGGCAGAAAACCCCTCACGTGAGCCCCTGCACCCCTTCCGGCATCATGAAGCTGCTCGCTTCCATCGGCGTGGACCCCAAGGGCAAGAGGGCCGTCGTCATCGGCAGGAGCAACATCGTGGGCCTTCCCGTTGCGAAGATGCTCCTGGACGCCAACGCCACCGTCACCACCTGCCACACCCGCACCGTAGACATGCCCTCCGTCACCCGTGAGGCCGATATCCTCATCGTCGCCGCCGGCCGCCCGAAGATGGTCACTGCCGATATGATAAAACCCGACGCCGTTGTGATTGACGTCGGGATGAATCGTGACCCCGAAACGGGGAAACTCTGCGGGGATGTGGACTTCGAGGCTGTTTCCAAGGTTGCCGGGGCAATTACCCCTGTCCCTGGCGGCGTAGGGCCGATGACCATCGCCTGCCTCATGGAAAACACCGTTACCTGTTTCCTGCGAAGACAGCTTTGACCCTCTTGCGCTCGCTGCGGGGAACGTGAATCTTGCCGCGCTGCACCCTGGTCTTCGTGCCACGGAGCTGTAGGTATGACTTTGTCCCGGGAGCAGGTTCATCGGAAACCTTTTCCATGGAAAGCGGGAACACCGCCACATTCTCATTGTATACGAACCAGCTTCTTTCATTCTGGCTCCAGCCGAAATACTTCATGTCGTAGAACTCCGTCTCGTAGTCGTGGTCTCCGACAATGGCCGTAACTTCCACGGGCTCGATTGCCGCGGTCTTGCCGTCTTCCGACAGCGATGCGAATGCGACATCCCTGTCCTCTTCCTCTATGATATAAATGCCGGGAGTATCCCATACACCCTTGTAGTAGATTTCACCAAGCAGGACTTCCTCCACGGTGTCATTGTATTCCTCGTCTTTGTAGGTCTGGATGTACTGGGAAGTGAAATACATGTCTCCAGAATCATAGAAGGTCACGAAGTCTTCCTGGTTCATCTGCATCCAGCCATCCTCTTCCTTCTCAAGAGTCTCCCAGCCGGCTACCCTGTACATCAGGTTATTCTCTTCACTTGTGATGGAAAGAAGGTAGGACACGTCCTTTACGGGCCTGCCGTCAGTCCTTCCGCTCACCCTCCAGGTTCCAAGCCACTTTTCAAAATCCGCCGTGGGCACTTCCTGCTCTACCTCGAAACAAAGGTAGTTGAACTCTCCGGTGAGCTTGTTGTCAGAATCGATGGCGATGATGAAGGCATACCAGTCTCCATGCCTGAAAGGATTGAAGTTCATGGTCTGAGGGCCTGTATAGATATAATTGGCCTGTTCTGCCTTGTCCATGCCCATAACCCAATTCAGTTCATTCTCCATGAACTTCTTGTTGTCACCTTCATAAGAGGAATAATCGTCAATTGAAAGGACGCTCACCAGGTAAATCACGTTCTGTGGCACTTTGGTGGAAATGACATCCACCCTGTCCCCGCCGGATGTCTTCCTGCCCTCGTATGTTATGGTCCAGGAAGTATTCTGCTTGAGTTCGAACTTCGGCTCGGGATTCACTATTGTTGAACCGTTATCTGTACCGCCGCTCTGACGCTGATACCTGTCATGCTTGCGGCATCCTGCCACAGCAAGCAGCACCGCCACTGCGGCCATCAAAAACCTTAGCTTTCTCATAATACTTGTATTTTGACACAAAGATATGCAAAATCCCGGCCATTACACAGCCCCGTCCTTAAAAATGCCCATTTCCAAGGACGGGCACCCCACCATCGGCACCTCCATCCTTAAAAATGGCCATTTTCAAGGACGACACCCCCTTATAAAGAGGTTCCGTCCTCAAAAACGGGCGTTTTCAAGGACGGAACCATATTAAGGGCAGTAGCCCAACGGGCTAAAGCTCGTTCATGGCGTCGGCGTAGTCGGCCTTGGAGGTTACCTGGATGTCCTGGTAACGGGCGAGACCGGTACCGGCCGGGATGAGGTGACCGCAGATGACGTTCTCCTTGAGGCCTTCGAGGTAGTCCACGCGGGCACGGATGGCGGCTTCCGAGAGCACCTTCGTCGTCTCCTGGAAGGAGGCTGCGGAGATGAAGGAGCCGGTCTTGAGGGCTGCGCGGGTGATACCCTGAAGCACCTGGGAGGCGGTTGCGGGCTTTGCAGGACGGGCTGCGATGAGCTTTGCACCCTGGCGTTCGAGGGAGGAGTTCTCGCCGCGGAGGTCGCGTGCAGAGATGATGTCGCCTTCTTCAAACTTGGTGCTGTCGCCTGCATCCTCTACATAGTACTTGCCGAAGATGCTGTCGTTGCGGTCCATGAACTCCCACTTGTCCACCAGTTCCTCGGGGAGGAATTCGGTGTCGCCGGGGTCGCCTATCTGAACCTTGCGCATCATCTGGCGTACGATGATCTCGAAGTGCTTGTCGTTGATCTTCACGCCCTGCAGACGATACACGGCCTGAATCTCGTTCACGATGTACTCCTGAGCCTTCACCGGGCCAAGGATATTGAGGATGTCGGTAGGAGAGGTACCGCCGTCGGAAAGGCGGGTACCGGCCTTCACGTAGTCGTTCTCCTGGACCAGGATCTGCTTGGTCATGGGAACTTCGTAACGCTTCTCGACACCGCTGCGGTTCTTGACGATGATCTCGCGCTTACCCCTCTTGACGGGTCCCATGAGGACCTCACCGTTGATTTCGGAGAGGATTGCAGGAGCCGAAGGGGTACGGGCTTCGAAGAGCTCGGTAACGCGCGGCAGACCGCCGGTGATATCGCTTGCCTTGCCGATGGCACGAGGTATCTTGATCACAACGTCGCCAACCTTGACCTCTGCGCCGTCGCTCACGATGACGTGTGCGCCCACAGGGAGGTTGTACTGACGGAGAATGACACCGTCGGCACCGACGATGAGCATGGTGGGGTTCTTGGTCTTGTCCTTGCTCTCGATGATGACCTTGTCGGTTGCACCGGAGAACTCGTCGGCACTTTCCTCACGGAAGGTGATGCCTTCAATCATGTGCTCGAAGCGCACTGTACCGGCGTTTTCAACGATGGTGGTTGCGTTGTAGGCATCCCATTCGCAGATGAGGTCTCCCTTCTTCACGGAGTCGCCGTCCTTGAAATAGAGGACGGAGCCGTAAGGGATGTCGTACTGGGAATAGGTCATGCCGGTGCGCTCGTCCACGATGCGGAGTTCGGTCATACGGGAAACGACCACCTGGTGTACTGTGCCGTCTTCCTCTGTACGGTCGATGGTACGGAGTTCCTCGAACTGGAGGCGGCCTTCGTACTTGGACTCGATGGAGGAGTCTGCAACGCTACCGGAAGCGGTACCACCAACGTGGAAGGTACGCAGTGTAAGCTGGGTACCAGGCTCGCCGATGGACTGAGCTGCGATAACGCCAACCACTTCGCCGGTTTCCACCATGCGGGATGTTGCGAGGTTGCGGCCATAGCATTTTGCGCACACGCCCTTGCGGGACTCGCAGGTGAGAACGCTGCGGATTTCAACCTGCTCGATAGGGAGAGAGTCGATGAGGGCTGCTGTGTCCTCACGGATTTCCTCACCTGCACTGATGATGAGCTCACCGGTGAGAGGGTTGAAGATATCATGTACGGAAGTACGGCCAAGGATGCGTTCGCCGAGGGATTCAACCACCTCGTCCTTGTTCTTGATTGCGGTGGCGATGAGGCCGCGGAGGGTGCCGCAGTCATCCTCGGTGATGATTACGTCGTGGGATACGTCCACAAGACGCCTGGTCAGGTAACCTGCATCAGCGGTCTTGAGGGCGGTATCGGCAAGACCCTTACGGGCACCGTGGGTGGAGATGAAGTATTCGAGCACCGTCATGCCTTCCTTCAGGTTGGAGACGATAGGGTTCTCGATGATCTCTGCACCGGCAGCGCCGCTCTTCTGGGGCTTTGCCATAAGGCCACGCATACCGCACAGCTGCTTGATCTGCTGGGTTGAACCACGGGCACCGGAATCCAGCATCATGTAAACGGGGTTGAAACCCTCTGAATCGGCGGAGATCTGCTTCTTCACGATTGCGGTGAGCTGGTTGTCGATGGCGGTCCAGAGGTCGATGACCTTGTTGTAACGCTCGTTGTTGGTTATGAAGCCCATGGCGTAGTTGGCCTTGATGGCCTCCACATCGGCATAACCCTTCTCGATGAGGGCGGTCTTTTCCTCAGGGATGAGGACGTCGCCAAGGTTGAAGGAGATGCCGGCGCGGAATGCCTGGTCGTAACCGAGGTTCTTGATGTCGTCAAGGAACTTGGCGGTACGGGTGACGCCGGTGGACTTGATAACCGTCGTAATGACGGTTCTGAGGGCTTTCTTGCCCAGAACTTCGTTCACGTAAGGTACCTCGTCGGGGATGAACTGGTTCACGATGATGCGGCCGGGGGTGGTCTTCACCATCCGGGTTCCCTTGGAGGGATCCTGCTTGTCGACGGGGAGACGCACCTCGATGGGGGCGTGCATGTCCACAACCTTCTCGTCGTAGGCGATGATAACCTCTTCCGGGCCATAGAACTTGAGGCCGCTGCCCTTTGCACCGGGACGCTCCTTGGTTATGTAGTACAGACCAAGGACCATATCCTGGGAAGGAACAGTGATAGGGCTTCCGTTCGCAGGGTTCAGAATGTTATGGGAACCGAGCATCAGGAGGTGTGCCTCCATGATTGCTGCGTTTCCGAGGGGCAGATGGATAGCCATCTGGTCACCGTCGAAGTCGGCGTTGAAAGCGGTACAGGCAAGAGGATGCAGCTGGATGGCCTTTCCTTCAATCATCCTGGGCTGGAAGGCCTGGATACCAAGGCGGTGCAGGGTAGGTGCACGGTTCAGGAGCACCGGATGACCCTTCATCACGTTTTCAAGGATTTCCCAGATGACGGGATCCCTGCGGTCTACGATCTTCTTTGCACTCTTTACGGTCTTCACGATGCCGCGCTCGATGAGCTTGCGGATCACGAAAGGCTTGTAAAGCTCTGCAGCCATGAATTTCGGGAGACCGCACTCGTGCATGTTGAGCTCAGGGCCCACGACGATAACCGAACGGGCAGAGTAGTCAACACGCTTACCGAGGAGGTTCTGGCGGAATCGGCCCTGCTTTCCCTTGAGGGAGTCGGACAGGGACTTGAGTGCGCGGTTAGACTCGCTCTTGACTGCCGATGACTTCTTGGAGTTGTCGAAGAGGCTGTCAACAGCTTCCTGGAGCATACGCTTTTCATTGCGCAGAATGACCTCGGGGGCCTGGATCTGGATGAGTTTCTTGAGTCGGTTGTTGCGGATGATGACGCGGCGGTAGAGGTCGTTCAGGTCGGATGTTGCGAAACGTCCGCCATCGAGGGGTACCAGAGGACGGAGGTCCGGAGGAGTGACCGGGATGACCTTCATGATCATCCATTCGGGACGGTTCACGTCCTTTGACTCCTGGAACCACTTCACCACGGAGAGGCGCTTGAGGATTTCGGTCTTGCGCTGCTGGGAGCTTTCGGTGCGCATTTCCTTGCGCAGACGGTGTCCAAGCTCGTCGACGTCGATTTCCTTCAGGAGGTCATAGAGGCCTTCTGCACCCATCTTGGCAACAAGGTTCATGCTGTCTTCCCATACCACGCCTTCGCCTTCCATCTTCTTGCGGATGTCGGCAAGACGGTCCTTTGCAGTGAAGTATTCGTCCTCGGAGAGGAGGTCCATCTTCTTTACGCGGAACTCGGGAGCAACTTCTTCGCTGTCCAGGAGGCCGGGGTTCACCACTATGTATTTTTCATAGTAGATGACGGATTCCAGCTTCTTGGAAGGGATGCCAAGAAGTGCGCTGATCTTGTTGGGAGCGCTCTTGAAATACCAGATATGAGCAACCGGCACGGTGAGGGTGATGTGACCCATCCTCTCACGGCGCACCTTCTTCTCGGTAACTTCCACGCCGCAGCGGTCGCAGACGATTCCGCGGTAGCGGATTCTCTTGTACTTGCCGCAGTAGCACTCGTAGTCCTTGGTGGGGCCGAAAATCTTCTCGCAGAAGAGGCCTTCACGTTCAGGCTTGTAAGTCCTGTAGTTGACCGTTTCCGGCTTCAGGACCTCGCCGCACGAACGCTCGGTGATGTCTTCCGGGGAAGCGAGCGAGATGGAAATGTGCGAGAAATTGCTCTTTTGCTTATTATCCTTATTATTAAAAGCAGGCATATTCGTATCGTTCTATAAATCCTTGACTATCCCAATGTGACCTTAAGTCCAAGACCACGGAGTTCGTGCAGGAGCACGTTCAGGGACTCGGGAATACCAGGAGCGGGCATCGGGTCGCCCTTGACGATGGCTTCGTAGGTCTTGGACCTGCCGTTCACGTCGTCGGACTTCACGGTGAGGATTTCCTGGAGTGCGTTGGCTGCGCCGTAGGCTTCCAGTGCCCAGACTTCCATTTCACCGAAACGCTGGCCGCCGAACTGTGCTTTACCGCCCAGAGGCTGCTGAGTGATGAGGGAATAAGGGCCGATGGAACGTGCGTGCATCTTGTCGTCAACCATGTGGCCGAGCTTGATCATGTAGATGACACCCACGGTTGCGGGCTGGTCGAACCAGTCACCGGTGCCGCCGTCGCGAAGATTTGTCTTGCCGAATCTGGGAACGCCGGCCTTGTCTGTATACTCGCAGATCTCGTCGATGGATGCACCGTCGAAGATAGGAGTGGAGAACTTAAGGCCCAGCTCACGGCCTGCCCATCCGAGGACAGTCTCGTAAATCTGGCCCAGGTTCATACGTGAAGGCACGCCCAGAGGGTTCAGAACGATGTCCACGGGAGTTCCGTCCTCAAGGAACGGCATGTCCTCACGGCGGACGATCTTTGCTACGATACCCTTGTTGCCGTGGCGTCCGGCCATCTTGTCACCGACAGTGATCTTGCGCTTCTTGGCAACATAGACCTTTGCTATCTGCATTACGCCGTTGGGCAGTTCGTCACCCACCTTGATCTTGTCAAGCTCCCTCTTTGCGCGGGTATCGGCCTCCTTGGAAGCGATGCAATAACCGCCGATGAGGGCACGGACCTGTGCAGAGGTCTTGGCGTCGGAAGTCCACTTTGCGGTGGAGATGTTCTGGTAGTCGGCATCCTTCAGGCCCTGGAGGGTGAACTCCTTGCCCTTGGGGAAGATTTCTACGCCGTAGAGGTCGGATACACCGGCGCTCTTCTTGCCGTTCACGAGAGCCCAGAGTTTCTCGATGAAACCTGCACGGAGCTTCTCCTGTGCTGCGGCAAACTCTTCCTGGCGCATCTCAAGACGAGTCTTGAGCTCGCTCTTTGCACCCCTCTTGCCGGTGTCCTTGGAGACCTTTGCATAGAGGGCGGTCTTGATGACGGTACCGCTAAGGGAAGGATTGGCCTTCAGGGAAGCGTCCTTGACGTCGCCGGCCTTGTCGCCGAAGATGGCCTTCAGGAGCTTCTCTTCCGGGGAAGGATCGCTTTCGCCCTTAGGGGTAATCTTGCCGATCATGATGTCACCGGGTTCGATATGGGCGCCGATACGGATGATACCGTCCTTGTCCAGATCCTTGGTGGCATCCTCGGATACGTTGGGGATATCGTTGGTGAGTTCCTCCATGCCGCGCTTTGTTTCGCGCACCTCGGTGAGGTACTCGTCCACGTGGATGGATGTGAGAACATCCCACTTCACCATTTCTTCGCTGAGAACGATGGCGTCCTCATAGTTGTAACCCTTCCAGGGCATGAAGGCTACCATAAGGTTGCGTCCAAGGGCAAGCTCGCCATTTTCGGTTGCATAGCCTTCGGTAAGGACCTGACCGGCCTTCACCCTGTCTCCCTTGCGTACAAGGGGCTTGAGCATTACGGTAGTGCTCTGGTTGGTGCGGCGGTAGATGGGGAGGTTGTAGACTGTCTCCTCGGGGAGGAAGCTTACGAACTTCTCATCTTCGGTAAGGTCATACTTGATGCGGATCTCATTTGCATCCACATAGGTGACGGTGCCCTCCCTTTCGGCAATGACCTGGGTACGGGAGTCGATGCAGACACGCTTCTCAAGGCCGGTACCTACGATAGGAGATTCCGGGCTCATCAGAGGAACGGCCTGGCGCATCATGTTCGCACCCATCAGGGCGCGGTGGGCATCGTCATGCTCGAGGAACGGAATCAGGGAAGCTGCCACGGAAGCCATCTGGTTAGGGGCAACGTCCATGTAATTCACTTCTTCCTTGCTTACCAGAGGGAAGTCGGCCTCAAGACGGCACTGGATGCGGTCGTCAAGGAGCTGGCCGTCGTCTGCCATGTTCACGTTGGCAAGAGCCACGTGCTGGTTCTCTTCCTCCTCTGCGCTCATGTACTTCCAGCCTTCGTCGGAGAGGTCTACCTTACCGTCGTGTACCTCGCGGTAGGGGGTCTCGATGAAACCAAGGCCGTTGATACGTGCATATACGCACAGGGAGCTGATAAGGCCGATGTTCGGTCCTTCAGGAGATTCGATAGGGCAGAGCCTTCCGTAATGGGTGTAGTGTACGTCTCGGACTTCGAAGCCGGCCCTGTCGCGGGAAAGACCTCCGGGACCCAGAGCGGAGAGACGCCTCTTGTGGGTAATCTCTGCCAGAGGGTTGGTCTGGTCCATGAACTGGGACAGCTGGCTGGTGCCGAAGAAGGAGTTGATGACGGAAGACAGGGTCTTTGCGTTGATGAGGTCGATGGGGTTGAACTGTTCGCTGTCGCGTACGTTCATCCTCTCCCTGATGGTACGGGCCATACGGGAAAGACCGACGCTGAACTGGTTGGCAAGCTGCTCGCCTACGGTGCGCACGCGCCTGTTGGAGAGGTGGTCGATATCGTCCACCGTTGCGTGGCTGTTGATGAGCTGGATGAGGTACTTGATGATTTCCACGATATCCGTGTTGGTGAGAACGCGGACAGAGGGATCGGTGTCAAGACCCAGCTTCTTGTTAAGGCGGTAGCGGCCCACGGTGCCAAGGTCATAGCGCTTCTCACTGAAGAAGAGCTTGTCGATGACGTCACGGGCTGTCGCCTCATCCGGCGGTTCGGAGTTGCGGAGCTGCTTGTAGATGAAATTGACTGCTTCGATTTCCGTGTTGGTGAGGTCTTTCTGCAGGGTGTTGTAGATGATGGTGTTCTCCTGGGAGACAGCCTCGTCCTTCTGCAGGAGGACGGTCTTCACCTCGGTATCGGCAATGCGTGCGATGGTATCATCGTCAAGGATTTCGCCCCTTTCCACAATGGCCTGGGTGCGTTCGATGGGGATGACCTCGCCGGTGTCTTCGTCCTCGAAGTCCTCAATCCAGGTCTTCAGGACGTTGGCCGCCAGACAGCGGCCCTTGTTTTCCTCGAGGGCTGATACCTCGACCTCGTCCGCAAGACCGAAGCGGTCAAGAATGTCCTTGTCTGAAGAATAGCCGATAGCCCTGAGGAGGGTGGTCACGGGCAGCTTCTTCTTTCTGTCGATGTAGGCATACATGACATTGTTGATGTCAGTTGCGAACTCGATCCAGGAACCCTTGAAAGGAATGATGCGGGCGCTGTACAGCTTGGTGCCGTTTGCGTGCATGCTCTGGTCGAAGAACACGCCCGGGGAACGGTGCAGCTGGGAAACGATGATTCTCTCGGAGCCGTTGATGATGAACGTACCTGCAGGGGTCATGTAAGGGATGTTCCCGAGGTAAACGTCCTGCACGCGGGTGTCAAAGTCCTCGTGCTCCGGGTCCGTGCATGAAAGGCGGAGTTTTGCCTTCAGAGGAACGTTGTAGGTAAGTCCTCTCTCAAGACACTCCTCAATCGAGTACTGCGGGGGATCGATGAAATAGTCGATGAAAGACAGTTCATAGTTGTTCCTCGTGTCCTCGATGGGGAAAATTTCCTGGAAGACCTGGTACAGGCCTTCGCTCTTGCGGCTGTCGGGGGTGGTTTCCAGCTGGAAGAAATCCTTGAAGGACTTCAGCTGAACCTCCAGAAGGTCAGGGTATTCCAGAATTTTGGATGTTGCGAAATTAATTCGCTCTTGGGTGGTCTTATTAGACATGTTCTGCCTTCGTTATGGGGAAATTTATTTAAGACGGAAAAAAGGTTTAGAGCCTCTCCGGGCTCTAAACCTGAGATTTTTCTCCCAACAAGGGGAGTAAGGGGAACTACTTGAGTTCTACCTCAGCGCCGGCTTCCTCGAGGGCAGCCTTGAGGGCCTCGGCCTCAGCCTTGGAGACCTTCTCCTTTACAGCGACAGGGGCCTTGTCAACAAGCTCCTTGGCCTCTTTAAGACCAAGACCTGCGTTCTCCTTGACAGCCTTGATGACCTGGAGCTTAGCCTGGCCAGCGCTGGTGAGGATAACATCGAATTCGGTCTGCTCTGCAGGACCTGCTGCCTCAGCTGCTGCTGCGGGAGCTGCTACTGCAACTGCTGCTGCAGCGGGCTCGATACCATATTCATCCTTCAGGATCTTAGCGAGTTCCTGGACATCTTTGACGGTGAGGTTTACAAGTTCCTCAGCGAGTTTCTTTACGTCTGCCATAATTGTAAGTGTTTAATTTGTTTATTGTTATTTGTTTTCTTTTTCTTCGAGGGTCTTGACGAGGCCGGCGATGGTCTGACCGCCACCATTCTGGAGAGCGCTGATAACGTTCTGCAGAGGGGACTGGAGCATACCGATGATCTGGCCGATGAGTTCCTCGCGGGACTTGATATTGACAAGTTCTTCGATCTTGTCGGCACCGACAAAGGCGCATTCCTGTACGTAAGCTGCCTTGAGTGCGGGTTTTTCCTTACCGGACTTGTTGTACTTCTTGATGAGCTTTGCAGGAGTTGCAGGAGCCTCGCAGTACATGAGAGCGGTATTTCCTTCGAGGGCGGGGACGAGGAGTTCCATTTCGGAGCTGCCGGAGTCCTTGATAACCTTGTGAAGGAGGGTGTTCTTTACAACGCTGAGCTTGATGCCCTCGTTGAAGCATTCGCGACGGAGTGATGCGGTGTCACCTGCATTGAGACCGGCGATGTCAACGATATAGAAATTGGGGCAAGCCTCGATGTTGGCTTTGATGGTTGCAATAACCTGTTCTTTCAGTTCCTTTTTCATAGTCTTTCCTCCTACAGATTATTCAGCGCTGAAGCCTTTGGGGTCGAGTTTGATAGCGGGGCTCATGGTGGTGCAGATGGTGCATCCCTGGAAATAGGTTCCCTTCAGGGTCTGAGGCTTGAGCTTCAGGACAGCAGAGACGAATGCGCGTGCATTCTCCTCAATCTGCTGGGGAGTGAAGGAAATCTTGCCGATAGCGGCGTGGATGATACCGGTCTTGTCCACCTTGAAGTCGATCTTACCGGCCTTCACTTCCTTGACGGCGTTACCGATTTCCATGGTAACGGTACCGGTCTTGGGGTTAGGCATGAGGCCACGGGGACCGAGGATACGGCCGATCTGGCCGACCTTTGCCATGACGGAAGGGGTACAGATGATGACGTCAACGTCGGTCCAGCCTTCCTTGATCTTGGCGATGTAGTCATCAAGACCTACATAGTCTGCACCTGCTTCCTTGGCCTCGTTCTCCTTGTCGGGAGTACAGAGTACGAGCACGCGGGTAACCTTACCTGTGCCGTTGGGAAGGGTGACAACGCCACGGATCATCTGGTTGGCCTTGCGGGGGTCGACACCCAGATTGGTGGTGATTTCGATGGAGGCATCGAACTTGGTGTAGGTAATCTCCTTCAGAAGAGCGCATGCGTCGGTGAGGGAGTAAACCTGGTTCTTGTCATACTTGGCAAGAACGGCTTTCTGATTCTTAGTCAACTTACTCATTGCTCATGCGTTTTTAGATGTTCTCGGGAAATTCGCCTTCAACCTTGATACCCATGGAGCGGGCTGTACCTGCTACCATTGTCATTGCGCTCTTGAGAGTGAATGCGTTGAGGTCGGGCATCTTGCTCTGTGCAATCTCCTTGACCTGATCCCAGGTCACGGATGCTACTTTCTTTCTGTTGGGCTCGCCGGAAGCCTTTGAAATCTTAGCGGCTTCCTTGAGTGAAACGGCCACCGGGGGCTGCTTGACCTCAAACGAGAAGGACTTGTCAGAGAACACAGTGATCACAACAGGGAGAACCTTTCCGGCCTGATCCTGGGTGCGTGCGTTGAACTGCTTGCAGAAGTCCATGATGTTGAGGCCCTTGGAACCGAGTGCCGGTCCCACCGGGGGCGCAGGATTCGCTGCTCCGCCTTTGATCTGGAGCTTGATGAATCCGGTAACTTCTTTTGCCATGATTTTTACTCTTTAGTTACTTGTGTAAAGCCAAGTTCGAGCAGTGTCTTCCTACCGAAGATAACTACTACTACCTTAAGCTTGCTTCTGTCCTGAAGGATTTCCTCCACCGTACCGCTGAAACCGCTGAAGGGACCGTCGGTAATCTTGACGCTCTCTCCCACGGAGAAATTCACCTCCGTCTCTGCGGGGCTGTCTGCGTATTCGTCCTGTACGCCAAGGATGCGCTGGGCTTCCTCGTCGCGGATGGGAACGGGAATACGGTCAGAACCTTTGCCGGTCTTCTCGGTAAGGAAACCGGACATACCGGGGATGCCGTTGCGGATGACGTACTCAAGGTCGGGGGTGAGTTCTGCATGAATGAGAACATAACCCGGGAAGAGGAGACGGTCCACTTCCTTGCGCTTGCCATTCTTTGTGACGATCTCTTTCTTGACCGGCACAAGCACCTGGTCTACAATTGCTTGCAGATCGGCGTGGCGTTCTATTTCCTTAAGCAGGTATTCGGCGGCTTTCTTTTCTTTTGTTCCCGCGGTACGAAGGACGTACCATTTCTTGTCAGCCATAAGGTGTGTCAATCAGTTACAGTGAGTAAACAAACTCCATAAGGTGCTGGAAGCTAAAGTCCATGAGGAACACAACCACAGCAAGAATTATAGTGGCGACGAGGACCAGAAGCGCAGAGCTCTGCAGCTTGGGCCAAGTGGGCCACGTAACCTTCTTGGTGAGTTCCGTGAAGCACTCTTTAAGATAGTTAATGAACTTTTTCATTTTTGCTTACATAGGACGGTGCGGAAAAATTGGAAGCGGGAATCCACAAGGTCCAGGTTAAACATTTACCAAATCGTAACCTTTGATATTTTTATTTGCAGGGGAAGCAGGATTCGAACCCACATCTACGGTTTTGGAGACCGCTGAACTACCCTTGTTCTATTCCCCTGTAAAGGTGAGGCACCCGCCGATGGGAACCTCACCTGTGAATGGCTTGGGGTCGATTACTCGAGCACCTTGATCACCTGGCCTGCGCCAACGGTACGGCCACCTTCGCGGATAGCGAACTGAAGACCTTCGTTCATTGCAACAGGAGTGATGAGCTTAACGGTGATTTCCACGTTATCGCCAGGCATAACCATCTCGACACCTTCGGGGAGCATGATCTCACCGGTAACATCGAGGGTACGGATGAAGAACTGAGGACGATAGTGATTGTGGAAAGGAGTGTGACGGCCACCTTCTTCTTTCTTCAGAACATAGATCTGAGCCTTGAACTCGGTGTGAGGAGTGATGGACTTGGGCTTGGCAACAACTTCGCCACGCTTTACATCCTTCTTGTCAACACCACGGAGAAGAAGACCTACGTTGTCACCAGCCTCGCCCTGAGGGAGGAGCTTGCGGAACATCTCAACGCCTGTTACAACAGTGTTGCGAGGTTCATCGCCGAAGCCGACGAGTTCCACAGGGTCATTGACGTGGATGGTACCGGACTCGATACGACCGGTAACGACAGTACCACGGCCAGTGATGGAGAAGATGTCCTCGATAGGCATGAGGAAGTCCTTGTCAACAAGACGCTCGGGCAGCGGAATGTACTCGTCTACTGCGTTCATGAGCTCCATGACTACATCTTCCCAATGCTTGTCACCGTTCAGAGCACCAAGTGCGGAACCACGGATGATAGGGCAGTCCTCATCGAACTTGTAGAAAGCGAGGAGGTCGCGAATCTCCATTTCTACGAGGTCGAGCATTTCCTCATCGTCAACAAGGTCAACCTTGTTCATGAAAACGAGGATCTTAGGGACGTTGACCTGACGGGCGAGAAGGATGTGCTCACGAGTCTGGGGCATAGGACCATCGGTGGAAGCAACCACGAGGATTGCACCGTCCATCTGGGCAGCACCTGTAACCATGTTCTTCACATAGTCAGCGTGACCAGGGCAGTCAACGTGAGCATAGTGACGCTTTTCAGTCTCATACTCAACGTGAGCGGTGTTGATGGTGATACCACGCTCTTTCTCTTCGGGAGCGTTGTCGATCTGGTCGAAAGACTTTACCTTGTCAGCGTTGCCACTAACGCGCTCTGCGAGCACCTTGGTGATGGCAGCGGTGAGGGTGGTCTTACCGTGGTCAACATGGCCGATAGTACCGATGTTGACATGCGGTTTGGTTCTCTGGAATGTTTCTTTTGCCATAGTATTAATATTGTTTAAACAATTGTTGTCCAATCATAAAAAGAGCCGGTGATGGGATTTGAACTCATGACCTCATCCTTACCAAGGATGCGCTCTACCCCTGAGCTACACCGGCTTAAATATTGGAGCGGAAAACGAGGTTCGAACTCGCGACCCTCAGCTTGGAAGGCTGATGCTCTACCAACTGAGCTACTTCCGCAAATATTCCGTGAAAATTTGCGGAAGTACCTCAAACTTTCATCGAAAAAGTGGGAGGAGGTGGACTCGAACCACCGAACCCTGAGGGAGCGGATTTACAGTCCGCCGCAATTGCCACTATGCGATCCTCCCAAAAGTTATTTCAAAGTCCTTTGAGCCGATAGAGGGATTCGAACCCACGACCCCGAGATTACAAATCACGTGCTCTGGCCAACTGAGCTATATCGGCAGCTCAATCCTTCATCTGCTGAAAGGACTGCAAAGGTATTAACTTTTTTTCAATCCTCCAAAACTTTTTAAAGAATTTTCATCGTTGCGAGGAAAAGGTCGAAGAGAGACTCTTCGTCCAGACCGCACTCTTCGAGCTGCTCATTCCTGGAAGCCTGCATGATGAACCTGTCAGGAATGCCTACGCCCTTGATTACAGGGGCGTCCGGACGGGAGGCGAAGTATTCGGAAACGGCTCCGAAGAGGCCGCCGGCAAGGCTTCCGTCCTCAACGGTGATTATCACCTTGTACTTTGCCGCCTCCTCCAGGATATCCCTGTCAAGGGGCTTGATGTAGCGCATATCCCACACGGCAGGGCCTGTCCAGTAATCCAGCTTGTGCCGGGAAGCCGCCTTCACCGCACGGTTCACCACCGGGCCGATTCCCAGCACCGCAACGCTCTTTCCGTCCAGGAGTTTCTCTCCCTTCCCTTCCGGGAGGGTATCGGCAGGGACATCCTTCCACTGCACGCCTTCCCCGTACCCGCGCGGGTACCTTATAAAGAACGGGCCGCCTTTATGGTAAAGGGCCGTATGCATGAGGCGCCTGAGCTCCAGCTCATTCCTGGGGGCCGATATCGTCACGCCCGGCACAGCCCTGTATGCCTGCATGTCAAATGTGCCGGCATGGGTGGCGCCGTCCTCCCCTACCAGACCGCCGCGGTCCAGGCAGAACACCACCGGGAGCTCCTGCAGGGCGGCATCGTGGATTATGTTGTCGTATGCACGCTGCGAGAAGGACGAATAGATATTGCAGAACGGCCTCATTCCTGCGGCTGCAAGGCCGGCCGAGAACGTCGCCGCATGTCCCTCCTCGATTCCAACGTCGAAAAACCGCTCAGGGAAGGCTGCCTGAAGTTTTGTCATTCCGCAGCCGGAAGCCATGGCGGGGGTGATTCCCACCACGCGGTTATCTTTCTTCGCCAGTTCCACCAGCGTCTCTCCAAAGACATCCTGGTATTTGCTTATTGCCGACACCACCTTGATTCTCTCGCCAGTTTCGGGATTGAACCTTCCGGGAGCGTGCCAGGTGACAGGATCGGCCTCGGCGGGGGCGTAGCCCTTTCCTTTCTTGGTGATGATATGGAGGATGCGGGGGCCCTTGATGCCTTTCAGCCTCTTCAGGACAGCCGTGAGCTGGTCTATGTCGTTGCCGTCGACGGGGCCGAAGTAGCGGAATCCTATCGATTCGAAGAGCGCACCGCCGCTTCCCCGCACCAGGTTGGACTTGGAACTGATCACGACACGCTGGAGCCGGTTACGGAACCTGCCCTCCCCCAGACTGTGCCAGATTTTGCCTTTCAGGCGGTTGTAAAGGGACGATGTGGTAATCTTGAGAAGGTAGTTGTGAAGGCCGCCGCGGGCTTCGTCTATGGAAATGTTGTTATCGTTAAGAATCACAAGGACATCGGCCTTGGAGTTGCCGGCGTTGTTCAGTCCTTCCCAGGCAAGGCCGCCGGTGAGGGCGCCGTCGCCTATCACGGCCACTACTTTCTCTCCGCTGCCCTGGATTCTTGCGGCCTCGGCATACCCCAGAGCTGCGCTGATGGAAGTGGATGAATGTCCTGCGCCGAATGCATCATACGGGCTTTCCGCCATCTTGGGGAAGCCGCTGATGCCGTTCCGCATGCGGTTCTGCCGGAATGCTTCGCGGCGGCCGGTCAGTATCTTGTGTGCATACGCCTGATGTCCAACGTCGAAGATCAGCTTGTCCTTCGGGGTGTTGTATACATAATGGAGAGCCGTAATCAGTTCCACCGCACCAAGGCTTGAGCCAAGGTGCCCGGGGTTCTCTGCGCAGCACTGAACCATATACTCTCTCACCTCTGCACACACTTCCGGAAGCTTCTTCTTCGGCAGTTTCCTCAGGTCCTCGGGAGAATTGATCGATTCTATCAGTTTCAGCATATCGCACAAATATACAAATATTTTCCCAAACTCTCCCATCTTCTCCCCACGGACGGATTTCACGGCCTTTTTCCGTCCGCAGCCGCCGTTCCAACCCCCACGGACGGATTTTCGGGCAGTTTTCCGTCCGTGGACTCAGACTACCGGGCGGAGGGGAACATTCTTTCCACGGCCTGCAAATCCAGTTGAAGGATTTGGGATATCTGCTTGTTGGAGGAGCCCAGCTGCGTTTTCATCCTTTTTGCCGAGCCAAGCCTCTCCGTCATGGCAAGGTCTTTAAGGGAACAGCCACTGTGCCAGCTGCCGACAATCTGGAAGACTTCTTCATTAGGCAGTTGGATGCCTTCTCCAAGCATTTGGGAGAGCTCGATATCTGCCTCTCCGTGGCGGGAAAGCATGGTGAAATACTGGTTGGCGCTGTTGAAAAGAGATTCCGTGAGCCTGTAATTCACGAAACTCTGCCTGGTTATCATGCCGCCTACAACGCGGTACGTTTCAGGCAAGTCAATGCTATGCGACCTGCAGATACTTCGGCGGTTGTCAATTGTCAGGTCATTCCATGCAGTGCCGGGGTCCGACAGCCACAGATTGCCATTGAAAAGCAGGTTTGCGCTTCCCCAGGGATATCCATACGGAGTACTGTCAAGGCGCACCACATACGCATTTCTGTCAGTATATGCCACGCGATTACGGAACTGTTTGACGTCAGAGGTAAGATCTACCCTTATCTCCCAGTCCTTCAAGGACTTGTTTCCTAAAGACAACTGGTAGCGCCGCATCTTTTCCTTGAAAGAACAGCAGAAGGCTTTCGCTTTTTTGAGAGAACCGGCGCCCATGACATGATGATGGTTGTTCATCTGAATCTCATCGACAATCTCAAAGCCCGCCTCGCAGGCGGAGACCGCCAGCAGGTTCGTACCGGTTATGAATTCTTCGCGTGACTTGTAAAGCAGCCAGCCAAGATTCTCTGTTGTAATGAAATAATAAGGCCCTGTGGCCTCAAAGAGGCGTTCGCACTCCCGCTCCCGCATCCAGAAATCGTTCCTCCTGTGCATAGCGCATTATGTTTCCGCAAATAAGCAAAAACTTATCCGTTTAACCAAGATGAAACGGATAATTATTTCACGCCGCCGGAAAAACGCCCAGAAATCCGTCCATGCAGGCCAAAAACGATAGCGCGGACGGGAATAAGGCCGATAATCCGTCCGCGGCACCGCTTTTTGTGCGCAGTTAACAAATTGCGCACTTCTCGTCATTATTATGGCGGCGGGGCAAAGAAATTGCAGAATAATTTTGCATTTCAAATAAACTGTTATATCTTTGCAGTGTAATAGGTCACTAATACGGCAATATGGCATTGATAGAGCTCAAAGACATCAACAAGACTTACCAGGGGGCGCAGCCTCTCCATGTCCTCAAGGGAATTAACCTTGAGATTGGGCGCGGAGAGTTCGTGTCCATCATGGGCGCATCCGGCTCGGGGAAGTCCACCCTCCTGAACATTCTCGGAATCCTTGACAACTACGACACCGGGGAATACTATCTTGACGGAAAGCTCATCAAGGACCTTTCCGAAAAACAGGCTGCCGACTACCGCAACCGCATGATAGGCTTCATCTTCCAGAGCTTCAATCTGATTGGCTTCAAAACGGCGGTGGAGAACGTCGAACTGCCGCTTTACTACCAGGGCGTGAACCGCAGGAAACGCCACGCCATGGCCATGGAGTACCTGGACAGGCTGGGCCTTGCGCAGTGGGCGTCGCATTATCCCAATGAGATGTCCGGCGGCCAGAAGCAGCGCGTTGCCATAGCCCGCGCCCTCATAACCAGCCCCCGCATCATCCTTGCCGATGAACCCACCGGCGCCCTTGACTCCAAGACCAGCGTGGAAGTGATGAATCTGCTCTCCAAGCTGAACAGGGAAGACGGGATGACCATAATCGTCGTCACCCATGAAAGCGGAGTTGCAAACGAGGCCGACAAGATAATCCATATCAGTGACGGCATAATAGGGAAGGTGGAGGAGAATGTGAAGCATGACAACTGGAATTCAGATCTTATCAAGTAGCTATGAAAGACCTGTTTGGAGAGATTTATAACTCCATCCGCAACAACAAGCTGCGGACGGCGCTCACCGGTTTTGCGGTGAGCTGGGGGATATTTCTCCTTATATGCCTGCTTGGAACTGGAAACGGAATCACCAACTCCCTTCAGTCCAACAGCGGCCAGTTTGTCCAGAACTCCATCCAGGTCTATGGCGGACGCACTTCCATGCCTGCAAACGGATACAGGGAAGGACGGTGGATTCAGCTTGACAAAGGTGACGTACGGCTCACAAAAGACTATTCCGAAAAGGTGGAAAAGGTAGCCCCCGTCACGAACGGAACAATGGGTACCATAATCATGGGAGACAGGACCGTGTCGGCCTACATGATCGGAGTGACGGCGGAGTACTCTGAAATTCAGAAAGTATCTCTGAAAGAAGGCCGTTTCATCAATCCGCTGGATGAGAAGAACGCCGCCAAGGTGGCAGTCCTCAGCACAACCCACCTCAAGGACCTGGGGGACGATGTCATAGGCAAGTGGATAACCATCCAGGGCGTTGTCTTCAGGGTGGTGGGCGTCTACCACGGCGACGAGAACGACTTCCAGTCCAACCTGTACATCCCCTACAGTACCTACAAGGGCATTTTCGACCCTTCCGACAAAATAAGAAGCCTTATCATGACTTTCCGGGGCGTAAGCAACCTCAAGGAAAGCGACGAGTTTGAGAGCGGATACTCCAGGAGCCTCAAAACCCGCCACCAGGCCAATCCGGACGACCCTTCCGCCATCTGGATTTGGAACCGTTTCAGCCAGAACGTGCAGATGACACAGGCCCAGAACATCCTGAGGATAGCCCTCTGGATAATAGGCATCCTTACGCTCATAAGCGGTATAGTTGGAGTGTCGAACATAATGCTCATCACCGTGAAGGAGCGTACCCATGAGTTCGGAATCCGCAAGGCCATCGGCGCCCGCCCGGGCAGCATCCTCTCGCTCATAATAGCAGAGAGCGTAACCATCACGGCGCTGTTCGGATATATAGGGATGTTCCTTGGAATGATTGCCTGCGAGGTGCTGGACAAAACGGCAGGGGCAAATGCCGTGGATATAGGCTTCACCCAGATCAGGATGCTTGAGAACCCGACGGTGGGCCTGGACACGGCACTTGCGGCTACGCTCCTTCTGGTAGTGGCCGGAACCATCGCCGGGCTGGCACCGGCGCGCAAGGCAGCGAAAGTTAAACCCATAGAAGCACTCAGGGCGGAATGAGACTGGACCGTGACACATTCAGGGAAATTATGGACAGCCTGCTGCGTAACCGCAGCCGGAGCTTTCTTACCGGCTTCGGGGTATTCTGGGGCGTGTTCATGCTCATGTTGCTGGTGGGTGGCGGCCAGGGCCTGAAACAGCTTCTGGAAAAGAACTTCGAAGGTTTTGCCCAGAACACCTGCATAGTGTATCCGGAGCAGACTTCCAAGGCCTACAAAGGCTACCAAAAGGGCCGCTGGTGGGGCATGACCGAGACCGACGTGGACAGGGTAAAGGCAATGGTCCCTGAACTGGAGATAGTAACGCCCATCATTTCCCGCTGGGGGCAGTCTGCCGTAAGAGGGGAGAACACGGCCTCCGGCAGCATGAAAGGCGTCAGGCCGGAGTACTCCGGTGTAGAGACCCCTAAAATCCGTTATGGCCGATACATAAACCAGATGGACCTTGCCGATGAGAAAAAGGTCTGCGTGATAGGAAAGCGCATCTACGAGCAGCTTTTCCCCGAAGGCGGAGACCCCACAGGGCAGAGAATAGCCATTTCCGGCATATATTATACGGTAGTGGGCGTGGATTATAACGAGGGCAACATGAGCGTCAACGGCCGCGCCGCCGAGACCATTTCCGTTCCATACACAACAATGCGGAAGGCATATAATTTCGGAAAGAGGATAGGGCTTCTGTGCGTCACCGCAAAGCCGGGAGTGGAGATGTCTTCCGTGATACCCAGGATAAGGAGCATCATCCAGAGGGTTCACAGCATATCTCCGGATGACAATCAGGCCGTGCAGCTCATAAATACGCAGCTTATTTTCGGGATAGTGGACAACCTGTTCAAGGGAATCAATTTCCTTATCTGGCTCATCGGCCTTGGAACACTTCTGGCCGGAGCGATAGGCGTGTCGAACATAATGATGGTGTCTGTGCGCGAGAGAACCGTGGAGATAGGTATCCGCCGTGCCATAGGCGCAACGCCCCGCCAAATTCTGGGGCAGATAATGAGCGAGAGCGTGATCCTTACGGTTGTCGCCGGAATGATGGGTATAATGGTGAGCGTGGGTATCCTTGCCGTGGTGGAACTTGCGATGACGCAGGACGGGGTGCTCAAGGCAGCCTTCCAGGTGCCGTTCAGCACCGCCGTGACGGCTGCACTGCTTCTTGCCGTGCTTGGCGTCCTTGCCGGACTCATGCCGGCAGTGCGCGCCATGGGAATCAAACCCGTAGATGCCATGAGAGACGAATAATAAAACAACACATATATGAAAAATATTGGTAAAATCCTTCTCGCAGTGCTGTTAGTGGCAGTTTTTGCCGGCACTTTCATGTATCTTTTCCGCCGCTCCAAGCCGGCTGATGTGCAGTATGAGACGCTGGAGGCCGGGATCGGCACCATTGTGCGAAGCACCATAGTCACGGGGAAAATCCAGCCGCGTGACGAGGTTAATATAAAGCCGCAGATCAGCGGTATCATATCCGAACTGTATAAGGAAGCGGGGCAGAAGATCAAGCAGGGGGAAATCATCGCCAAGGTTAAGGTGATTCCGGACATGAACCAGCTGTCATCGGCACAGAGCCGCGTGCGCCTGGCAGAGGTCAACGCCAAGCAGGCCAAGACAGACTATGAGAGGGAGAAACAGCTCTATGACAAGAACCTGATAAGTGCCGATGAATATGAAAAGTCCTACCAGCAGCTGCAGCAGGCGAATGAGGAATATGCATCGGCAAAAGAGGCTCTGGAGATTATCAGGGACGGAGTTTCGTCCTCCAATGCGTCGGGCAGTTCAACCCTTATCCGTTCCACTATTTCGGGGCTCATACTGGACGTTCCGGTCAAGGTGGGTAATTCCGTGACCATGTCCAACACCTTCAACGACGGCACCACCATTGCAACCGTTGCCGATATGGACGACCTTATCTTTGACGGCAACATCGACGAAACTGAGGTGGGAAGGCTGCGCGGCGGGATGCCGGTGCGGATTACCATCGGCGCAATCCAGGATTTCAGCTTCGACGCTTCGCTGGAGTACATCTCCCCGAAGGCCACGGAGAACAACGGCGCCAATCAGTTCGAAATCAAGGCTTCCGTCAAGGTGCCTGCCGATGTGACCGTGCGCTCCGGATACAGCGCCAACGCGGAAATAGTGTTGGATGAGGCCCGCGACGTGGTGGTGCTGCAGGAATCGGCAATCCAGTTTGACGGCGAGGACACTTATGTCTATCTGCGCACGGACCTTGGAGATGAGAGGCGCGATGTGACTACCGGCATTTCGGACGGAATCAATATCGAGATAAGGAGCGGCCTCGCCGAAGGGGACAAGGTGCGCGGTGCCCAAATCGCAGACGTCAAAAAGAAGTAGGCCATGACAACACTTTTGACAATGATACTGGCAGTCGCGGTCGATACCGTGGCCACCCCGGACCTCTCACATCCCTGGGGGCTGGAAGAATGCATCTCTTGGGCTCTGGAACATAACCTGAACGTGGTCCAGCAGGAGATGAGCCGTCAGAATTCGGAGATAGAGCTGAATACCGCGCAGTGGTCCCTGGCGCCGTCGGTCCAGGCATCGGCCTCTGAGAACTGGAACTTTGGCAGGGGACTTGGCGGGGACAATACCTATGCCTCCGGGAACTCTTCCACCACCGGCTTTTCAATAGGGGGCGGAATGAACCTTTTTGACGGACTGGCAACACCCAACCGCATTTCACAGGCCAGGCTGAACCTTGACGCCGCCACGGAAGACCTGGAGAAGGCACGTGACGATATCCGCGTCTCCGTTGCCCGTGCATACGTGCAGATACTGTATAATTACGAGATACTGGACGTTGCAAGGCAGCAGATTTCCATCGACTCCATGCAGGTGGCCCGCCTGGAGGGCATGCAGGCTTCCGGGAAGGCTTCATCGGCGCAGGTTTCGCAGCAGAAGGCCTCCCTGGCCCAGAGCCAGGTAACGCTGGTGCAGGCAGAGAACAATCTCCGCGTCGCCATCCTGGACCTTGCCCAGCTGCTGGAATTCCCTGCCTGGGAGGGGTTCTCCGTGGTGAGGCCCCAGGTTGAGGTGGAGGATTTCTACCTTGGCAACCCGGACGACATCTATGACGAGGCCTGCGGCCTGCGTCCCGCCATACGTGCAGAGCAGCTGAGGCTGGATGCATCGGAAAAGACCATTGCAATAGCCCGGGCGGCATATATGCCGTCCCTGTCGCTGAACGCCGGCCTTGGAACCAATTACTACTCCAACTACGGCGGCAAGGGCTTCTGGGAACAGATGAACGACAACTTCAGCCAGTACATCGGGCTGTCGCTGAGCATACCCATATTCAACAGGTTCTCTACCCGAAACCAGGTCCGCAGCGCACAGCTTAACAGGGTGGCGCAACAGGTGCGTCTCCGCCAGGTACAGCAGCAGCTTTACAAGGAAATCCAGCAGGCCTGGAACGGGGCCGTGGCGGCTCGCGCCAAATATGACGCCTCCCTTCTTGCCGCCGATGCTGCCGCCGACGCCTTTGAGCTGGTCCTTGCAAAGTATGAGAACGGCAAGGCTACCATCACTGAATTCAATGAGTCCCGCGCCCAGATGCTCAAAACGCGTTCAGACTGCGTACAGGCCACCTACGAATACCTCTTCCAAACCCGCCTCGTGAACTTCTACCGCGGCGGCACCCTGGCGCTGTAACCCTCCCCGGACGCCCGCACCCGCCCCGCGGAGTTGCACGGACGGGAAAAGGCCCTGAAATCCGTCCGTGGGGGTCAGAACGGCGGCCGCGGACGGAAAACTGCCCTGAATCCCGGCGGAGCGCCGGCAAATCAGGGGTTTATACGCTGATATGCAAGGCGCTCGTCACCGGATTCAAGATAGATGATGCCGCAGTAAGTGAAACCATGCTTCAGGAGGTTGTGCTGCATGATATGGTTGTCCCGGTGGGTGTCAATCCGGATGCTCCTGTCATGCGAGAATGCAAAGTCCATGATGGCGGCAAAGACACCGTGGACATCAGGGAGGCTGCCGATGCGGTGAATCACGTGATACGGGGTGTCGTCAAGCCATCGGCCCCCATAAATCTTCCCATAGGTGGGTTCAGGGGACGGGATGAAGGCGAAATAGCCCGCCAGGCGGCCGGACTCTTCAAGGACGTAGCCCACGGAGGAGCGGATATCGGCCTCAATCACCTCTACGGAAGGATAGCCGCCAATCCACTGCCCGTGGTTGCCGGATGCGCGCATGATGCCTCTGGCCGCTTCGAGCACGGTCATGATTACCGGGACATCGGCAGGTATGGCGGGCCTTACTTTCAACTGTTGGGAGTGTCAAGGTGAAGTTCGGGGTGACGCCTGGAGGTTGCCGTAAAGATGACGGCGGTGACAAGGGCAAGGACGCAGAGGCCGACGAACATGAGTTCCACCGATACGGGGCCGCCCGCCTTGTCTCCAATGATGACTCCGGCTATCCATTTGAAGCTCATGAGGCCGAGGTTCTGAACCCAGTAAATGAGGGCGAAAGTGGTGCCCAGGACCTTGTCCGGGACAATCTTCGGGACCGACGGCCACAGCGCCGCAGGAACCAGGGAGTAGCCGAATCCAAGGAACACCATCGAGAGATATCCCCAGAACGGGACGCCCTGAGGGGCGAAAGCCAGAAGAAGGTGGGCGACGAGTGCCAGAATGGCGCCCAGCACCATCCACCGGGTTCCTTTCCCGGCCTTGTCTACCAGCATGCCGAAGAGCGGCGCAAATATCACGGTAGAGAACGGAAGCATGGATACCATCCACCCTGCAGCCTGTGCCGGAATGTCAAAACGCGGTATCAGTATCGCACCCGCAAACTTCTTGAACGCAATGATGCTGCTGTAGAAAAGCACGCACAGAAGTCCCAGAATCCAGAAATTCCGGTTTCCCAGCACGCCCAGGACATCCTTGAAACGGAACGCTTCCTCCTCTGCCTCTGCGGACGGATTTTGTGCCGATTTTCCGGCAGCAGCGTCCCCGCGGGCATCCAGCGCCACGAAGATGGCCCAGAGGATGAGGCCGGCGGCCATTAGTCCCATGCCCACAAGGGCGGGACGGGCCGTCTCAGGCAGGGAGTAGACGTGGCCGGAAACCTGCTGCACCAGACGCGGGCTCAGAATCAGGGCAAAGGCGGTGCCAAGGCGCGCTATGGCAAGCTGGAGGCCCATGGCAAGAGCCATCGGCCCGCCGCGGAACCACTTGGCGATGGAGCGCGTGACGGCGGTACCGGCAATCTCGCTGCCAAGGCCGAAGAGCATCACGCCCGCATAGGCCCATGACAGTGACCCCGCACCACCATGAAGCAGCGCAAGTGTCACCATCCCCGCACCAAGCACCATCATGCCCACAAAGAGCGAGCCGCTCACCCTGACGCCCCATTTGTCCAGGAGGATTCCGCCTATCACAAGCCCGCCGAACACGCACAGCACGCTGTACCCGCTGGCATAAAGCCCGTATCCTGCAGAATCCCACCCGAGCGCCGTAAGCGAAGGATTTTCAAAGAGGTACGATATGCTGGAGAACATATCGTCAAAGTAGTACGATGCGAACATCGGCACTACCAAACAAGCAAGCGCGGCCCAGGGGAGCCACGCATGCCTTTTAGTCTGAAAGGATGTCATCAGTCTTCCTTGATGTTAGGGAGTTCAAGGCCGTAACCCTTCTTCTTGTCCTCAACCTTGAGGAAGAAGGTGAACAGAAGGGCGACGAGGCCGAAACTTGCAAATATAATCATGGGCACAGTGTAGCCGCCGGTGGCTTTGTTAACGGCACCAATCAGCAGCGGAACGCCCCAGAGGCCGATGTTCTGCACCCAGAAAATCACGCAGTATGCACTGCCGAGGATTTTCTCGTCGATAATCTTGGGCACGCTGGGCCAGAGGGCGGCAGGCACAAGGGAGAAACTCACGCCAAGGATGAGGATGAGTGCAACAGCAAGCCAGGAGGCTTTGTACAAAGGAAGTACAAACGCGAAACCAAGGTGGCAGATCACCATCACAAGGGCACCCAGCATGAGCATGGTTGCACCCTTGCCCTTCTTGTCAAGGAAGATTCCCAGAGCCGGAGTGAGGACCATGGCCAGGATGGGGAATACGCTGAACAGGCGGGCGGCAAAATCGGCCTCGACGGAAAGCGTCTCCTCAAGGAAGTTGGTTGCGAATTTCTGGAAGGGGAAGATGGCGCTGTAGTACAGCACGCAGAGTATGGCCACAATCCAGAACATCTTGCTGGTGAAAATCTTGCCAAGGTCCTTGATCTGGAATTCGTCGGCCTTGGAATTGTCGGCCTCGCCAACAGCCTCAAGCTGAGCGTCAAACTTCTTGTCCATGATAGTGAAAACGCAGAAGGAAATGAGGCCGATGCAGAGCAGCAGTGCTCCAAACAATACAGGGGAACCTACCGTGTCAGGGAAGGCTTTGGAAATGGCGGGGCTCAGCCACATTGCGGCAAAAACGCCAAGGCGGGCTATAGCCATCTCGATGCCCATTGCAAGAGCCATCTCCTTGCCCTTGAACCACTTTGCGATGGCCTTGGAGACGGTTGTGCCGGCCATTTCGCAGCCGCAGCCGAATATCATGAAGCCCAGGGTTGCCATCTTTGCGCTGCCGGGGAATGCTGTCCACCAGCTGTTCAGCCAGTTGCAAAGCTCCGTTGCCTGGAACCATTCACTTACGCCAATATATTTGATAACGGCACCCACCACCATGAGCGATGCGGAAAGGATTCCCGTGAACCGCACACCCATCTTGTCAAGTATGATACCTGCAAAGATGAGGAAGAAGCAGAACACATTCAGGAAATACTCGCCCCCCGCATAAGTGCCGAAGGTAGCGCTGTCCCAACCCCTGAGGCTCTCCAGAGTGGATTTCAGCGGTGACAGTATATCTGCGAAGAGATATGCGAAGAACATCATAAGTGCAATGAGCACAAGTGCCGTCCATCTTACCGCAGCACTGTCATTCATCAATTTGTTAACTTTCTCTGACATTGTATCAATCTTAAATCAAGTCCCAAAGATAATAATTTTTCCTTTTGAATTCTACAGACTTTACTAACTTTGCCTTAATGAAATCATTTTTCCTTACCGCATTCCTTGCGATTACTCCCCTGGCGGCGACAGCGCAGGATTTTGACACATATTTTGAAAACGCCACCCTGCGGCTCGACTATGTCTTCTGCGGGGACGCCGGGCATCAGGCCATATACTTCCAAGGCGCTACACGGACCGGCCTCTGGGCAGGACGCCGCCATAACCTTGAGGCTCCACTTCTGAGAGGCAACGGGATAGTTGTCGTCAGGGAAAACGGCCGCACCATTTACTCCAACAGCTTCTCCACCCTCTTCCAGGAATGGCAGAGCTACGAAGAGGCCGCCAAGGTGCAGAAAGCCTTCGAAAACACCTTCCAGATACCCTTCCCCAAAAGGCCGGTAACCGTAGAAATCACCCTCACCGACACCCACGGCAAGGTAAGTGCCTCCATCACCCATGAGATAAACCCTGCCGATATCCTCATCCGCCGCATGCAGGACAACGGCTCCCGCATCGCAACCATCCACCAGGGCGGCAGCCTCTCCAGCGCCATCGACATAGCCATCCTCTCCGAAGGCTACACCGCCTCCGAGCAGGAAAAATTCTTTGCCGATGCCCTCCGCGCCCGCGACGCACTCATGCGGCACGAACCGTTTGCATCCCTTAAGGGCAGGTTCAACCTGCGTGCCGTGTTCGTCCCTTCAGAGGCATCCGGCCCCAGCATCCCGCACAAGGGTATCTGGAACAACACAGTTGCGGGAAGCCACTTCGACACCTTCTACAGCGAACGCTACCTAACCACCTCCTCCATGCACAAGGTATATGACGCCCTGTCAAACGTACCTTTCGAGCACGTGATAGTCCTTGTGAACACCCCTGTATACGGCGGAGGAGGCATCTACAACAGCATAACCGTCATGGGAAGCGACCACAAGACCTTCAACGAGGTGCTGGTGCACGAATTCGGCCATGCCTTCGGCGGCCTTGGCGACGAATACTTCTACGACGACATGTACGAAACCATGTACCCCGCAGACACCGAGCCCTGGGAGCCCAACCTCACCACCCTTGTGGACTTTGACGCCAAATGGAAGGACATGCTGCCCTTCGGGACCGCCATCCCCACGGAAACGGACATGATTGAGCGTCAGGATGTCAGACCTGTCTGGAAAACCTTCACGCCAGAACAGAAAGCCCTCCTGAACCTCAAGGTTGGCGTATATGAAGGCGGCGGCTACCAGTCCAAAGGCGTCTACCGCCCCGTCCAGGAGTGCCGCATGAAGATTAACGAATGCGAAGAATTCTGCCCCGTCTGCTCCCGCGCCCTCATCCGCACCATCGACTACTACACCCAATAACACTCCCCCCTCAACGCGCGCATTGACATTTTTGCCCATTTTTGTCAACCCCGCCGTCACCCACGACGTGGGCATTGACATTTTGGACCGTTTTTGTCAACCCCGCCGTCACCCACGACGTGGGCATTGACATTTTGGACCGTTTTTGTCAACCCCGCCGTCACGCCTTGATATATCTGTAATCTTTGGCGTTGATGACCTGCCGGACGATGACCTCCTTGAGGAATATGGAAGTAGATATCTGGTAAGAATTCAACATGTATGTTCTGGATAACATGACGGCAAGTTTGCATTTGTCATCTTGTGTGAGTGCGTTCAAATCTCTTCCGTCAAAGTGCTTCTGGAGAGCCTGGGCCACGATGTCTTTCACTTCCGTAGAAGAGAACTCAACGGTCTCATCCAACTCCCGGGCTGTTTTGGAATAGGCCTCGTAGTCTTTCACCAGCGCCGTCTCAAAGTCCTTTGGAGAAGGAAACAGTCTTGCGACCATACTGGTGTCAACAAAACAAGATGGTAAAAGGCCAAGAAGGTGATGAAATTCCCAGTTATCAGGAATCGTTTCTACAGTCCCCGTCCTTCTTGAAATTTCGCGTTTGGACATGGATCCAGCCCGCTCACCGGTTATGAGCCGCGACATATCCGAGTAATACAGCCAGCCGGAACTCCACATGTAGCCTCCCGGCGTTGCAAAGTTTTTCTCGAAGCCGTTCCTGAGGACATAGATTATTTCCCTTCTCATCTGCTCCTTATCCTTGATGTTCACCAGTTTGAAACCATAGTCCCCAAGCGGCGGGAAGCCGTCCTTGACAAGACGGGCGGACAGCATCCTGCACATATAGTCAAATGATTTGAGTGCATTCGCTCCGGTTCCTTTCATGACTATATGTATATGGTTTGGCATGAGGGAAAATGCATATATGGTAATGCCGTACTTGAGTACAATCAGGCCAGGCAAAATCATCCCGTATGCAAATTCCATTACGCTATTGAACAGTTTCCTGTCTTTCAGACCATCTGTGCATAAGTGGAAGTAACCGTGCGGCCTCCCCTTTATCTCTTCTCTTTGTCCCCTTGTCATAACACTCTTTTTTGCAAAGAACGCAAGAGTTATCCGTGTACGCAAATGTGAAACGGATAAAGGCATGAAAATGGCCGCAGAGTGCTTTCGCGAGCGGTTTTTTGAAAAATTTTGTCATCGGTTTTGCATTAAATCCGTTGACAAAGCTTATATTTGTAAGTAAAGAAGACTCTTATGGATACAAAACTGCTTTTGGAGGACGTTCAGTCCACGCTTGAAAACAACATTCTGTCATACTGGCTCACGCTCAAGGACCCTCGCGGAGGCTTCTATGGTGAAGTCCTTTCCGACGGCACCATCCTGTATGATGCCCCCAGGGGCGTTATACTGAATGCAAGGATCATTTGGTCCTTTGCGGCGGCTTACAAGGCGCTCCACAAGACAGAATACCTCGTTGCGGCAGTACACGCACGCGATTATTTCCTTGACAAGTTCTGTGACCACAAGTACGGCGGAGTGTACTGGAGCGTAGACTCGGAAGGCGAACGCCTGGATACAAAAAAGCAGCTTTACGCGCAAGGATTTGCCATTTACGGACTCTCGGAACTCTACAAGGTGACGAAGGACGATGAGGCCCTGAAGGCTGCCGTCAACCTTTTCCACGTGGTTGAGACCAAGTTCAAGGATGCCGATAACGGCGGCTACAAGGAAGCCCTCGCCCGTGATTTCTCCCCCCTGGAGGACATGTCCCTGAGCGCCCACGACATCAATGCCGACAAGACCATGAACTCCCACCTCCACATCCTCGAGGCGTATGCCAACCTCTACAAAGTGTGGCCGGACGACAGTCTCAAGGCCGCCGTTGAATCCCTCCTGGACATCGTAGGCACAAAGGTCATGGGGGCCGATGGTCACCTCCAACTCTACTTCCACGACGACTGGACAGTCATCCCCGGTGCCGTTTCCTATGGTCACGACATCGAGACCTCATGGCTCGCTCTCGAGTGCGCCATGGCACTTAAGGATATAGACATCGTGTCCCGTGTGCGTCCATGGGCATTTGCCATGGGCCGCGCCGGAAACGAAGGCCTTCTTGAGGACGGCTCCATGCTCTATGAGAAACTCACGGACGGCACCATCGACTCCTCCCGCCAATGGTGGGTCCAGGCCGAGGCCGTGGTCGGGAACTTATGGCTCTGGAAATATCACGCAGATGCCGATGGCGCCGCAAGGGCGGTATCGGCATGGAATTACATCCGCGAAAAACTCGTGCGCCCCGACGGCGAATGGCACTGGGCCATCCTCCCGGACGGCACACCCGACATGTCCCAGCCGCGCGCCGGTTTCTGGAAATGCCCCTACCACAACACCCGAATGTGCCTCCAGGTCCTTTCTATCTTCGACTAAACAACCTCCACATCAACAAAAACGGTTCAAAATGTCAATGTGCGCGTCGTGGGCGACGGCGGGGTTGACAAAAACGGCCCCAAATGACAACGCAGACGTCGGGAAGGCGTCTGCGTTGCAAATAGCGTGTTGTGACCGTTAGATGTTAGGGGTGTCCCATACCTTGGTGGCGGTGCAGCGCGTCATGGCGCCCAGGCCGCCGCAGGAGATGCGGAAATCGCCCTCTTCGAGGCGCCAGCGGCCGTCGGCACCCACAAAGGCGAAGACGGATGCGGGAATCTCGAATTCCACCTGTTTGGTCTCTCCGGGCTCAAGGTCGATTTTCTCGAAAGCACGCAGCCTTTTCACGTCAGGGATGAGGGATGCGACGAGGTCTGAGCTGTAAACCATCACGGCCTCCTTGCCGGCACGGGAGCCGGTGTTCGTCACTTTCACGGAAACAGTGACGATGTCGTCGGCATCGAACTCTGCGGCAGATACAGTCAGGTCTGAGTACTCGAAGGTGGTGTAGCTGAGGCCGTGGCCGAAGGGCCACTGGACATCCATCACGGCGTCGTAGTTGTAAGAGCCGGCCATGGTTTCGCGGTGCTCTGAAACCTTGTAGTCATATGTATGCAGTGCATTGATATGCTTGGAGTAAGTGAACGGAAGCCTTCCGGAGAAGTTCTCGTCGCCGGCAAGAAGCGCTGCAAGGGCATCTCCGCCGTAGTTGGAAGGAAGGAGCACGTCAACGACAGCTGCGGCAAGCGGCTCGATGTCGCCGATGAGGCGTGGACGGCCTTCATTCAGCACCAGCACGATGGGCTTTCCGGCAGCAGCAACTGCCTTCACAAGATTCTTCTGATTCAAAGACAGGTTCAGGTCATCCATGTTGCCGGGAGTCTCGCAGTAGGAGTTCTCGCCGACGCAGACAACTACCACGTCGGCATTGCGGGCTGCCGCGGCAGCCTTTGAGATACCGGCATCCCTGTCCTTCTGCCAGTCATCGCCCTCGTACACGACTCCGGGCTCATAGGAAACGCGGGAGAACCTGTTCCGGAGAGCCTCCAGAATGGTATTGTACTGGGGAGCAAAGTCATCGGCAGCACCCTGCCAGGTGTAGCTCCAGCCGCCGTTGAGTGTCCTCAAAGAATTGGCATTGGGGCCGCACACAAGGATGCGGGACTTCTCTGAAAGGGGAAGGATACCGTTGTTCTTGAGAAGAACCTCGGATTCGACGGCAGCCTGATAGGACTCGGAAGCAAAGCGCTCGGAAGCGAAATCGGAATAGACTTTTGAAGGGACCGGCTCCTCAAAGAGTCCAAGGCGCACCTTCAGGCGCAGGACGCGGCGCACGGCGTCGTCAATGCGGGACATGGGAATGAGCCCTTCCTTCACACACTCGAGGAGCACCGTGCAGCACTCTACGGAATAAGGATCCATAATCATGTCGATACCGGCATTGATGCCAAGTGCCACAGCCTCTTTCTTGTTTGCGGCAACGTGGTCGCGCTTGAAGAGATTGTCGATATCGGCCCAGTCGGTAACAAACATGCCGTCCCAGCCAAGGTCGTTCTTCACCCACTCCGTCAACAACCTGTAATTGGCGTGGGTGGGTATGCCGTTGATGGATGCTGAATTCACCATTGCGGTGAGAGCACCGGCACGGAAGCACTCCAGGAAAGGAGCGAAGTACTTTTCGCGGAGGTCGTTGTCGGCAATATACGCAGGCGTACGGTCCTTGCCGGTATGAGGCACACCGTATCCCATATAATGCTTTATGGAAACGGCGCAGTGCTCGTCGTCAATCTCGTTGGGGTTGGAGCCCTGGATGGCAAGAGTCTCCTCGCGGGCCATTTCGGCCTGGAGGCAGGGGTCTTCGCCGAAGCTTTCCCAGATACGGGGCCAACGGGGGTCCCTGCCAAGGTCCATGACCGGAGAGAACACCCACGGCACACCTGCGGCGCGTGTCTCATAGGCCATGGCCTCACCCATCATGCGCGCATACTTCCTGTTGAATGTAGCGGCGATATTCACCTCCTGCGGATAGAAAGAGCCGTCCGTCAGATAAGTGGCGCCGTGAATCATATCGAGTCCGTAGATGCACGGAATGCCGATTTCGGCCATGGACTTCTCCTGTATCTGCTTCACCATGGCATAAGTGGATTCGCGGGAGTGTGCCCTGTCATGCATGACGTTCAGGATGGAGCCCACCTTGTATTTGCCGATGACCTCGTCCAGCTTCGCCGGGTCTATGGCCTCGCGCGAAGCATCCTCCAGCGTGGAAATGTTCAGCTGGACCATCTGGCCCACCTTCTCCTCCAGGGTCATCCCCCTCAGGACTTTCTCCACCTTTGCCTCAACGGCCTTGTCGGAAGGAATCACCGGCTGCACGCCTTTATTACTGCAAGCTGCAATCATCACAACTGCAGCAGATAATGCTAAAATCTTTTTCATATAGTTAAAGTGCAAGTTTTTCCGTCATAATCCACGGCAACTCCCGCCGCAGAAGGATCATAGGCGAAGGGATGTTCACGGTCTGCAACCACCACCCTGAAACGGCGGCTTTCAAGCATGCCGGGGAAGGAGCCCTTCCTCTCCCCTATCGTAAGCGTCCGGGAAGCATCGTCCCACTCAAGGCCGATGGTCGAATACGCCCCCTTCTCATACCCGTAGGTAAGGCCGTCGTCTTCGTAAAGGGTGAAGGACGCATCGGCCCCGGCGTAAACCACCAGGAGGATATCGTCGGCAGGCTTCTCAGAGGACCATTCCATTTCCGGGCCGATGGGCAGAATCGACCCTGCACGAACGTACAGAGGCATTCTTCCATACGGGGCGTCCATCGTGAAGCGCTTCCCGCCCACCATGGGCTTTCCGGTGTAGAAGTCGTACCAGAGGCCCATCGGGAAGTAGACGCTGCGGCTTCTGGCCTTGTACTCATACACGGGGCAAGGCATCAGGGCGGGGCCAAGCATCCACTGGTCCGAAAGGTCGCGGACCTCGGGGTCTGAAGGATAATCCATCGGCAGGCCGCGCATGATGGTTGCATCCTCAAAATGGACGGCTCCGGCAAGGGAATAGAGATAAGGCATGAGCCTGTAGCGCAGCCTCATGTACCAGAGGATGCTCTCATAGGCCTCCGAGCCCTCCGGAGCTATGTTCCAGAGCTCGCGGCGGGGCCACTGTCCATGCGCACGGAACAGCGGAACAAAGGTGCCGAACTGATGCCAGCGCGTCTGAAGTTCCTGCCACTCATCGGCATTGGCCGCATCGTAGAACTTGCTCATCACGGAAAAACCGCCGATGTCCATCCCCCAGAACGGCACTCCGCTCATGCTGTACCCGAGGCCGGCCGCCATCTGCATGCGCATATCGGTCCATGACGTGCCGATGTCCCCGCTCCACGATGCCGTGGAATACCGCTGCAGGCCGGCAAAGCCGTTACGGGTAAGGAGGAACACGCGCTGGTCAGGATTCACCGAGCGCTGGCCTTCGTAGATGGCCATGGCATTCACCAGAGAGTATGCATTGAGATACTCCGTGGAAGGTCCCAGCGCAGTAGGAGTGACAAGCCACTTGAAATAGTCCATGGGAAGACAGTCACGGAGATTGGGCTCCGATGCATCCATCCACCAGGCATCTATCTTCCTGCCGAAGCGGGAATACAGCGTCTCGTCCATCTGCTTCCAGAACATCTTGCGGCCACCCTCTGCATAGGCGTCATAGAAAGTCTGCCTGTGGCCAAGCCAGTCCGTGAGACCGTCATCCTCTGCATGCGTGTAGGCATAACCGGCAGCCTTGAGTTCCTTGTAATGCTCTGTATTTGTATAGAACTTGGGCCACACGGAAATCATGAAACGGGCGTTCATGGCGTGGACGTCGTCCAGCATCTTTTCGGGGTCGGGATAGCGGGTCTCGTCAAACTCGTGGCTGCCCCACTGGTCTTCCTTCCAGTACTGCCAGTCCTGGACGATGTTGTCCACCGGAATATGCCTTCTGCGCATCTCTGCCAGCGTTTCCACCAAGTCTTCCTGGGTGGCGTAACGTTCACGGCTCTGCCAGAATCCAAGGACCCACTTGGGCATCACCTGCGCCTTGCCGGTGAGCTTCCTGTAGCCCTTTATCACCTTGTCATGGTCCTCACCTTCAATGAAGTAATAGTCCAGCGAAGGCTCGAATTCAGAGGAGAAAGTGAGCCTCTTCTGCTCTTCCTCGCTTCTGGGAGGAGCCACCCTCAGGCCGATATAAGACACGTCGCCGTCCGGCTCCCACACCACTTTCACAGGCGTTTTCACGCCCTTTTCCAGCTCTACAGTATACTTATAGCTGTTGGGATTCCATGCCGGCCTCCAGCGGCGGGACATGACTTCCTTGCCACCAATCCAGGTGCTCTGGAAACCCGCATAGTACTGCGTGAAATAGTACTTCCCGCTTTCCTTTGCGGTTATGGTTCCCTCATAGACCACCTTGCTGAACGGTCCCTTGGGAAGATTCCTTATGGCAAACTCGTTCTCATAGTATAGGGAATCCTCCTTCTGCACCAATATGTCATTTCGACCAAACGAGGCGCGCGGAGAAATCTCCTTCGGATAATAAGTCCCCTCCAGCTCCAGGTCAAAGACCTCTCCAAGCTGCCTGTACGGCTCCGGATTGCCCCAACGGCTGTAGGAATAGGCATCGAACAGGATGCCGTATCCCTTGTTGGAAACCACCATGGGGATGCTTATCTTGGTGTTGTACTGGTACAACTCCTCATTCAGGCCCTTGTGGTTCAGTTCCCCGGCCTGGTGCTGTCCAAGGCCGTAGAAGGCCTCGTACTCCTCTGAGGCAAAACTCACGGAAGTGCTCCATGCCTTCTTGCCCTCCACCTCCGCGGGAGTGAAGGCAGAACGGCCTTCAAGTGCGAGAGGGGTGCCATCGGCACGGAAGAAGTTCACCTCTCCGCTGGCCTTGTAGACATCTACGGCCAACTTGGAAGTTGTAAGGTGCACCTTGCCCATGGCGTCGGACACTTCGTAGTCCGTACAGCCCTTCTGCGGCAGCACCGCAAGGCTTTTTCTGTCGTTGAACTTTCCGTCTGGGCTCACGGTGACGCGCACTATCTCAGGCGACACCACCTGCAGGCGCACGGCGCTTCCGTCACTGCACTTTACCGTTTCAACCGGACTTTTGCAGCCGCCAAGTGCCGCCAGCATAAACAGCCAAAGGGCGTTTTTCATAACTTTCATATTATCAACGCCGCCTCTAATACTCCCAGTCATCTGAACGGAAAGGCGGCACGGGTATGCCATTCGATTTCTGAAGGTTTGCGCCCATCCAGTTGCGGAAACCGTAGCGCACCGCCACCGGTTTGGGCACATCGGCACAGCGGACGATGACGGTCTGGCCGTCCCAGTCCACCTCGGCATCGGCAAGGTGGAAACTGCGGTCCTCGCCGGCAAGTTCGAAGCCCACGACTTCGCGGGAAGAGATGGAGCCTAGGTTGCTCCAGACCTGAGTGAGGCGCACCTTGACGGAGCCGTCGGCCTCAACGGTCCACTTGTCAAGCCTCGGAAGTTCGATGGATACGCCCGGATTGATGCCATATACGTTCTGGAGGGCGCGCTGGACCATCATGTCGGCAACTTCCCTCTTCCTGGGGGGGTGAATGGTGACCTTGTTGCCGAGGGTTTCGGTGCAGACTGCCCAGGCGTTACTGAGGATTTTCTCAGTATGGAGCTGGTTCTCCACAAAATGGGAACGCCAGCGGCCGTCAGGGTCTCCATGAGAATAGGGGGCGAGAAGGGTGAAGATGAAGGGGAGGTCCTGTCCCCAGGCGCTGCGCCACATCTCCACCATGGCCTTCTGCAGCTTGTCATAGCACTTCTGGCCGATGTTGGAGCATCCCTGATACCAGATGATGCCCTTTGCGGCATAGCCCACGATGGGTGCCACGCGACCGTTCCAGATGAGTTCCGGAGTCTCCGGCCAGCGGCCTCCCTGATCCTGGATAGCATAGATGGCATCCAGCTCTTCCTTGGTGAGACCGGCGTTGTTTATCACCTCCTTTGTCATCCAAGGCTCGATACGGCTGCCGCCCCAGGCATTCACTATAATGCCCACAGGCACGCCCAAGCTCTTTGTGAGCCTCTTCGCAAAGAAGTATCCCACTGCCGATGTCCCCGAAACCACATCGGGCGTGGAGAGCTGCCACCGGGCATCAACGTCGGCAACCGGCTCCGTCTTCTTGGGAGTCTTTATGCTGAAAACGCGCACACTCTTTGACGTCTCCATGGCATCCATGATAGCATCCGTGGCGCCTTCTATTTCCTGGAAACCGAAGCCGCTTATGGGCATTTCCATGTTGGACTGGCCGCTGCAGAGCCATACTTCGCCCAGCATCACGTCTGTAATGGCAACCCTATCCTTTCCTGAGACCACGTTCACATTATAGGGGCCACCGGCCACACCCGTTGAAACAGTCACCCTCCAGGTGCTGTCCTCCTGTACAGTTGTCTTGTAGCTGTTGAAATTCCATGACGTACTCACACGGACCGGCTTCCCGGGCTCTCCCCAGCCCCAGATATCAACATCGCTCTCCCTCTGCAGCACCATGTGGTCAGAGAAAACATGTGCGACCCTGAGGTTTTCCGCATTTGCGGCAATGGCAAATGCCAGGACCAGAAAAGCACTAACGATACGCTTCATTTTTGTCGATTAATTTATTGATTGTTTCAACGGAAAGACCGGTCCTGTAGCCGTCTGCGGGGGTATTGAAGCAATAGTCTACAAGGCGGTCGATGGTGGATGTGGCGACGTGGAGCCGGGTGTCCGACGAGGCATAGTAGATGAAGACCTTGCCGTCTGGGTCTGCAATCCAGCCGTTGGCGAAGGTGACGTTCATCACGTCGCCGATGTACTCCTCTCCCTGGGGGGCGATGAAGTAGCCACCCGGCTGTGCGATGACCTTTGTGGGATCATCGAGGGCGGTCATGTACATGTAGAGCACATAGCGGAGACCGCTTGCGCAGCCGCGTACGCCGTGCGCAAGATGCAGCCAGCCTTTGGAGGTCTTGATGGGGTGAGGTCCCTCTCCGTTCTTGGACTCCTTGATGGTATGATAGAACCTTCGGTTGATAATCTTCTCCTCCGTGACCACCGCGTTCCCGATGTCGTCAACAAGGGCCCAGCCGATACCGCCGCCGCTGCCGGCATCGATGAAGCCGTCCTGCGGGCGGGTGTAGAACGCATACTTGCCGTCTACGAACTCGGGATGCAGCACCACGTTTCTCTGCTGGCTCGCAGACCTCAGGTCCGGAAGTCTTTCCCAGTTCACCAGGTCCTTTGTGCGTGCAATGCCGGCTGCGGCGGTCGCAGCAGAAAGGTCTCCTTCTGCGGAGTGGTCTTTCCTCTCGACGCAGAATACGCCGTAAATCCAGCCGTCCTCATGCGCGGTGAGGCGCATGTCGTAGATATTGGTTGCAGGTTCACCCCACTCCGGCATGGTTATGGGCCTGTCCCGGAACTTGAAGTTGTCCAAACCGTTCGGGCTTTCCGCCACGGCGAAGAAGGACTTGCGGTCGTTTCCTTCCACACGGGCCACAACCACGTATTTCCCTTTCCATTTGATGGCTCCGGCATTAAGGACTGCATTCACACCGATTCTTTCCATGAGGTAAGGATTGGTGACCGGGTTCAGGTCATACCTCCACTCAAGCGGAGCGTGGGCCGCAGTAAGGACGGGATTCTCCCATCTCTCAAAAATGCCGTTGCCCTCGATGGGGACGTTCTTCTTCTCTATGAGCTTCCTGTGGTTTTCCTTCAGGAAGGCAAGTCTTTCTTCAAATTTCATATCTCTTAGTCTAAGAATACAATATTTTCCAGTTCACTGAAAGCCTTGAAATCATCAACGTTCTCAAAGCCGTCCCACGGGGCGTAGAAATGCGTGGGAATGTCACAGGCGTTCCTCCAGGTGAGAAGGTAGCTCACCGGATAGCCCTTGACGGCGGGAATGAGGGTTTCAGTCCACCATGTGGGGTCTCCAAGACCTTCCAGGCCCGTTTCGGCAAAGCAGAGGAGCTTTTCATGCTCATAGGCAATCGCCGTGAGGAAAGTCAGGTTGCGCTTGACATTCTCGATAAAGCGCACCTTGGCCTCTTCTCCATTATGACCATAGGTGTCGAAGCCTATCATGTCCACGAATTCATCTCCGGGATAGCGGCTCATGTACTCTTCAGGGGTGGTGTCCCCGTTGGGAGAGTAGCACCAGATAATATTCGTAAGTCCGCGCTCCTTGGTGAAATACACCCATGTAAGCCTGTAAAGGTCGATATACTCCTGTGCCGTGCACAGTTTCTTACCCCACCAGAACCAGCTTCCAAGATTCTCGTGCCAGGGACGGAATATTACGGCAACGTCTCCAAGACTCTCGATAAAATCAGCCGCGCGCTCAAGCCAGAGCTTGAATTCCGCGTGCTTCTCCCCTCCGGGAAGGACGGATTTTACCACCTGGTCCGATGAGATATCCCACGCATCACCGCCGGTGAGCGGATTGTCAGGATGCCAGGAGAAAGTGACGATGCCACCTTTCCCGGTGTGCTGCTTCACAGCCTTTCTCATGAGGCCGAAGGGGACCTTGTCAAGGTTCCTGTCGGCACCGTGCTCGATGTCTCCCAAATCAAAACCAATCACCATGGGATACTTTCCCGTGACGGCTTTGACGTCTGAACGTTCCAGGTTGTCATTCTCCCAGTCCTCTACCCTCCAGGCATGGCCGTAGGAAAGGTCGTCCTGGTGACCGTAGGCAATCTTGCCCTCCTGGGCATAGGTAAAGAGCTGATGGACAAGCTTGTCCTTGGGCGTTTCCATGGGCTTTTTGTTTCCGCCGCCACAAGCGGTGAGGGCGCAAAGCGCAATAATCGGCAGGATGTTTTTCATAAACGCTTATTATTCAATAACTTACTAAAAACCTATGCGTAATTTTACGCAGGGGATTTCTGTAACCAACTAATTATCAACGCGTTCCTAAAAACGCGGTGCACTGTCATAAACAGACTGCAAGGTGTATGCTGCATCTTCCGTATAACGGGCACGCACCATCGCATCAACAGCTTCACTGCTATTTCCCATGTACTGGCCGGTTCCGTGGTGGATGTAGCCGTGCTTTTCCTGTCCGACACCCTCTGCTCCGTTATCCCACAGGAAGCAGGGGAAGCCGTAAGTCTTGGCTGCCTTTACCACATACTCAAGATAATACTTGAAAAACGCCCAGTCCTTCGGGATGGAAGAAGATCTCATGGAGCAGCCGAACTCACCCATGTAAACAGGGATGTCCTTGGCTACGTAGTTGTCATGGATACTGCTGAATAGATTCTGTATTTCACTCTCACCGTTACGGTAGGCGGTACCGGTATGGCCCCAGTCGGCAAGTTGCTTGTCCCCGATTGTGTAGTCGTAAGGGTCATAGCAGTGGAACGAAACCATGCATTTCCCGGCCGGGTCATACGGCATGGTGAAATACTTGAGGAACGTTGGGTTTGCAGCATAGGTGGGAACGCCCAGCCAGCGCACGGCGTTTATGCCGCCGGTTGCGCGTACGGCATCCACGAACACCTGGTTCCATTCGTTCAGGATATTGCACTGCACGGTGGGATTCTTCTTGAATTCGTCGCTCCAGCCCCAGCCGCCGTCGTTGAGCTCGTTGAAGCTCTCAAAGATGAGCCAGTCGCTGCAAGCAGCGAACTTGGTGGCAATCTGGGTCCATACGGCCTTGATCTTGGCCTTGATGGTCTCGTTAAGGGCGGGGTCTTTTGCGGCGTTCTTGATGTCCAGCCACTGGTAGGTGTTGTCTACACCGTGATTTTCGTCATGGTGGGTGTTGATGATAACGTAAAGGCCGGCAGTGTGTGCATATTGGACCACCTCATAGACGCGGTCCATCCACACCTCGTTTATCTTGTAATCCGGGGCGTCCCCTATCATCTTGAGCCAGGATATCGGGATACGGGTACTGGTAAAGCCGGCGGCCTTTACGCCGTCGAACGTGGCCTGAGTGGCCTTGACCCCGTCCCAGGCGTCCTCTGCAGGATAGCCCTCGTTCGCCCCGGCCCAGGAGCCGCCGTAGTAGGCGTCAAAGTGATTACCCATGTTCCAGCCAAGTGCAAGGGCCCCGGACATGGCAAGTGCTCCGGATTCCGGAAGGGAGAGTTCGCCGACATCTACGCGGGCCGCCTGTGCCACAGTAATCTTCACTCCTGTTGCGCCGCGGCTTGTAAGGGTAATCTCTGCCGACCGGTTCACGCTGGAGGGATTCGGATCCACCGTCACGGTAAGCGTTGTCTGATAATTACTGAATGCCGACGAGCTCACGTTCACCCAGCTTTCCGAGGCCAGTGCCGTGGGCTGTGCCGGAGCCTTGACCGTGACGGTAAATGTTCCGCCGCTCATGGAAGCATCTATTGAGGAAGGATTGACAGCAATTGCCGTGGGCGCGCTTGAGCCACCGTTTTTCCAGGAGTCTTCCGGTTTCTTGCAGGATGCGATGGCCAGCGCCATCATAAGTATTGTGACAAGTTTAATCATAGCTGATTTATAAATTCCGAGATAACTTCAACGGTAGTATCCGTGACATAGACACCGTTCAGGCCCTGTGGCTCCTGGGCCGGGTCTCCGGTGTAGGGGTCTCCGCTTTCCCACTGCTCGTGAAGTGGAACCGCAAAGCCGCTCCAGCCCCAGAAATTGGCACCGTCAAGAAGGGTTCCCACCTGGGAGAAGACGTAGGTGTAGTAGACGTCGCGGGCGCGGGTGGTGGCGGAGATGTCGGCCTTGAAGCCGTCGCGGGGGAAGCCGAACTCCTCTGCCACGACGGGAAGGCCAAGCTCATCGGCAAGGGTGCGGTGATGGTCCAGGTATTCCTTGGTTTTGCCGATAGCCCCTTCCATGTCTTCCAGAAGGCTTTCAGGCTTTACCCAGTTCCAGTTGTAGGGCCAGATGTGGATGGTCATGTAGTCGATTCCCGGGATGGAATTCACCGCGCGGAGAAGTTCCGAATCCTGTTCGCTGCCCATGAGGCCCTCGTTTCCGGTAGATACCATGTGGTTGGGGTCGATTTCCTTGACGATGCGGGCCGCCTCTGTCATCCAGCCGATGAAGCCGGCGCGAATCTGAGGGTCGTCCGAGAAGCAGCGGGGCTCGTTTCCAAGCTGCCAGGAAAAGATTGCCTTGTCATCCTTGTAGGGCTTTCCGGTGATGGAATTTGTGCGCCCCACGATGTTTCTGAGATGGTTGAAATAGAGCTCCTGGGACTCCCTGGAGGTCTGAAACTTCCGCATCTGCTGCATGAAGGGCCAGTAGCCGTCCACAAGCGGGATAAGGGCTTTCTCGCCTGTTGCCCACTCCATGTACTGGCCGTAGCCGCCGCTCCATTCCCATGAATTGTTTACATAGAGAACGGCCTGCATGTCACGCTTTCCAAGTTCCACGAGGAAACGGTCCAGGCCCACCAGAAGGGTGTCGTTATATACGCCGGGAGCTGTCTGCAGGGTGGGTTCCACGCGGGAGAAGACGCCGTCCGCGCCGTCTGCGCCCACAAGGACGCGGAGGTTCTCTATGCCCAGTTCCTTGAGGGCGTCCAGTTCCATTTCCAGGCGGGCGATGTCACCGCCGCGTCCCTCGGATGCCAGGATGGGACCGTACCAGAAGTTTGTGCCGATATAGGTGTAGGGTTTGCCGTCACGCATGAAACGGCCGTCTTTGACTGTCACGAAGCCTTTCCCGGAGCATGCTGCAAGAGCCAGGACTGACAGTGCAAGAACAAAAGTTTTGAGTGTTCGTTTCATTATGTTGTGTTACACTTTATTAGTTTACAAATGTATGAAATTATATGAGCGTAAACAACCATTAAAGTGTCAAAAGATGATACTTTTTAGACTAATTTTGTGTCATTTTTGTATTTATTGCTAACTTTATGGCGACTAATCGCAATTTATGAAACACTCCGTCATCCTCCTTGCCGCCCTTCTTGCAGCGGCCGTTCCTTCAGAAGCCCGCAAGGCCAAAAAGTTTGTACACGAGACAGTTGAGATTCCTTCCGTAGAACCGCAGGTGATTGCGGTGGAAACGGATAACACGCAGCTCCTGCTGGGAGTTCTCGATAATCGGCAGGTGGTCATCCGCCACTATGGGGAGCCCGTCAAGAGTCCTGCCCAGTTCCTGGATTTCCAGGGCGTCGCGGGCGAGGCATATCCCGCCGCGGGAGGCACTTTCCTTGGCGAGCCCGCCCTTCACGTGAAATATGCCGACGGCACTCACAACACAGAGCTCAGGTACATCGGTCACAAGGTAGAATCGGCCTCCGGTGTGGTTAAGACCACGGTTCAGATGAAGGACTACGTTACGGGCCTTGAGGTGAACCTCATCTACGAGGCCTACGGGAAGGAGAATGTGATATCGGCCCATTCGGAGATTCTGAATCCGGGGAAGAAGGCGGTGGAACTGGAGAATTACGCATCGGCCCTGATGAGGCTGGAGGGGGACGATTTCCTCCTCACGCATTTCCACGGGGGCTGGGCCTATGAGATGCAGACCTCGCGGGAACTTCTGGACTTCGGCACCAAGGTAATCGAGAGCCGCCGCGGAACCCAGGCCACGCAGACCGAAAATCCGTCGTTCCTGGTGTCACTGGGCAAGGAGTTCTCCGAGACCTCCGGCGCCGTGGTGGCGGGGGCGCTTGCCTGGAGCGGCAATTTCCGCATCGCCTTCGAAAGGGATGAAACGGGCAGGCTGAACATCCTGTCGGGCATTTCGCCATTCGCGTCGGCATATCCCCTTGCGGGCGGGGCTTCCTTCGAGACCCCGGCCATGCTCTGGACATATTCTGCCGATGGTGCCGGCGGCGCTTCCCGCAACCTTCACCGCTGGGCCCGTAATTATGGCATCTACGGCGGCGGAGCGGTGAATCCCACGCTTCTGAACAGCTGGGAAGGGGCATATTTCACCTTCAACACATCCACCCTCACCGGCATGATTGACGATGCCGCCGCCATGGGACTGGAGATGTTCGTCCTGGATGACGGCTGGTTCGGGGAGAAGTACCCGCGTGATTCTGACCGCACCTCCCTCGGAGACTGGGAGCCCAACACGGCAAAGATTCCGGAGGGAATTGACTATCTGGCATCATACGCACATGAGCGCGGGCTCAAATTCGGCATCTGGATAGAGCCGGAGATGGTTTCCGGCGTGTCCGTCCTTGCCGAAACCCACCCCGAATGGGTGGTACAGAGCCCCGGACGCCAGCTCTATGAAGCCCGCTGGCAGTGGGTGCTGGACCTCTCCAATCCGGAGGTGCAGGACTTCGTGTTCGGCATCTTCGACCGCACCATGCAGCTTGCTCCCGGCATAGATTACATAAAGTGGGACTGCAACAGGCCGATATATTCCTTCGGCAGCACATATCTTGGCTCCGAGCAGGACCGTTTCTACGTCGAGTATGTCCAGGGGCTGTATTCCGTGATGAGAAGAATCCGTGAGAAGTATCCTACAGTGCTGGTCCAGTGCTGCTCTTCAGGCGGTGCACGTGTAGATTACGGCGCAATGAAATACTGCAACGAGTTCTGGACATCAGACAATACCGACGCCATTTCCCGTGTGCGCATCCAGTATGCCACTTCCATGATATATCCCGCATGCGCGATGGCTTCGCACGTGTCTGCTGTGCCCAACCATCAGAGCGGCAACATCACTCCCCTCAAGATGCGTTTTGACATGGCCGCAGCCGGCCGCCTTGGCATGGAGCTCCAGCCCAAGAACCTCACCGCCTCCGAGCGTGCCCTTGCCCTCCGCTGCATCAAGTCCTACAAGGGATTCCGGGACGTAGTCTTCGGCGGAGACCTCTACAGGCTCTCAGACCCTTATGACTCAGATTATTATACGTTCATGTACGTATCGGAAGACAAGTCCAAGGCCGTGGTGTTCGCCTTCTGCCTCCGCTACCAGAACCGCGCCACAGGCGGTCACCCCTTTGCCCTCCAGGGCCTTGACCCCTCCCGCAAGTATCTGGTCACCGAGCAGAACGTCGACTCCTCCTGCTGGTGGGGTAACGGCAAGTCCTTCACCGGAGACTTCCTCATGAGCGGCAGCGCCTTCAATCCCGTCCTCCACCAGACCAATTCCTCCGCCATCTTCGTCCTGGAGGCCAGGTAATAGTTGATACAGGGGGCTCTGCCCCCTCATGCACCCCCGCCGCTCCGCCTTTTATACGGGGGAATAGAATTCCCCCGAACCCCCTGCGGCCTTAAACCCCTTTCCGACTTTCTGCCGAAAGTCCCGGGGCCGGCCGGGACGCCTGATGGCGTCTGACACACTGTTCGCGTTACTTGGATACATTCAAACCACCGTTTTAGCTCACCAGAGGCCAAAAACGGTGGTTTGGCGTTGTTTAAACAGTGCCAAACCAACACTTCGCCGCCATTACAGCAGCAAAACGTTGGTTTGAGTGTATCCAGGCGCCATTAATAAGCTCCTGCCTGGCGGGTGATGGAGAGTTGTTGGATTTTGTAGGTGTCGCCTGCAGAGGCGGTGGCATAGATGGTGACTTCGAAGAGTTCGCCGCCGGCGTTCAGGAGACCTATCATATATTTCTTGTTGGATTCGGAGGCTTTGTGAGTTACCTCAAAGGAGCGGGGAGTATAGGTTCCGAAGAAAGTCCTGAGGATTTGACGGGCCTGGTTGCGCGAACAGTTGCGGGTGGATGAAATTACGGTGACGTCAAGATTGTCGGCAAACCAGCTGGAAAGGGAGGCGGCGTCGCCTGCGATGAGGTATTTGGTAATTGAGTTGAATACGGCAAAGTCTCCGTCCGGGGACTGTGTATACTTGCGTGCAACCGGTGTTGCATGCACCTGAGCAAAGCCGGGGATGGCAGCCGCCATCGCCAAAAGGCATAGTATCAGTTTCACTTTTTTCATCCGGTCTGTCATTTATGCAAATTTCGCGCCGCAAACCATTTAAGTTGACCGTGCCGATATTTTTATTATTTTTGCAAAGATGAACGTAAAACTGCTCACTGTGGGGGAAACCGTGGTCCCCTGGGTCAAGGAAGGACTGGAACTCTACTGCTCCAGGCTCAGGCATTACCTTCCTTTCACGGTGACGGAGATTCCGGAGCTCAAGAAGGTATCGGCACTGAGTGAAGAGCAGATAAAGGAGAAGGAGGGGGCGCTGATACTGAAAAACGTTGGCCCGCAGGATACGCTCATACTGCTGGATGAGAAGGGAAAGGAGTTCCGCTCCGTGGAATTTGCGTCCTGGCTGGAGAAGCAGATGGCCGGGGGTGCGAAGAACCTGTGTTTTGTCATCGGCGGGGCTTACGGATTCTCAAATGAGGTCTACGCGAGGGCCGGAGGAAAGATATCCCTTTCCAAAATGACCTTCTCCCACCAAATGGTTAGAACGATTTTTGCAGAGCAGCTCTACCGTGCCTGCACAATACTCAAAGGCGAGCCTTATCACCATGAATAGGAAGAGGAATATCTGGCTTGTAACCGCTGTACTGCTTCTTGCGGGAGCCGTGGCGTTTACCGTTGCCTCATTCGTGGCCGATGGCACCTCCGGCGCAGAATCGGCCGCCAGAGCCCTTGGGGGAAGGGTTGAGCGCCGTCTGGCTTCCCTTGAGACAAGCATGGGGAAAGCCCTCTCCAGCGACGAGGCCACCTGGGCCGAACTCGAAAACCTCCCTGCCGACATGGTCGTCTACCGCTACGTAGAGGATACCCTGCAGAGCTGGGCCAACCGCTTTCCAATCCGCAGTGACGATATTCGCACCAGCACCATAGTGCGCCGCCTGGGAGAATCCAGGAGCGATGCGATATCCCCGCTGAAGGACGTCGGGGCAGAGTGGTCTTTCACGAATCTTGGCCCCAAATGGTACCTGACCAAGGCAGCCACTGACGGTGAAACCACGATTGTGGCCGGCCTTGAAATCCTTGACGAACTCCGCGCCGGCTCAATGAACGGCAGCAACCGCCGCCTGAAGATACCGGACAGCTTCTCTGTAAAACCGCTGTCTTCGAGCGTGGGCGCACCGGTATCGGTACAGGGAACGGCCCTGTTCAAGCTGGCATCGGAAAAGATGGAGAGCAGCTCCAGCGGGTATAATTTTGCGCTGCAGCTCATTGCCATGGCGCTGCTGCTGGCTGCGTCGCTGGCTTTTCTGGCGGCGGGGCCGTCGGCAGGAAGACTGCTTCTGGTGGCCCTTCTGCAGACGGCGCTCCTGGTATGGACTTACCTCCGCGGCCGGGGCGAAACCACCGCACTCTTCTCTCCGCTCCTTTATGCCGACGGCCCCATCCTCTACTCCCTTGGTGCCGTCATCCTGCAGGGACTGAACATCGTCATCCTGGTCACGGACCTTTATATCGGCAGAAAGACCCTCCTGAGGGAGGTGAGGCGCACGCAGTCCCGGACATTGGCGTGGGCGCTGCTGGTTGCCGGGCTGGTGGCGGTGGTACTCATCGGCATTTATTTCCACTTTGTATTCAAGAGCATCATCATCAACTCCGACATCAGCCTGGAGCTGTACATCATTGTAAGGCTGTCGGTCTATACGGCCGTCGTTTATGCGGTTTTCATAGCCCTGGCGCTTTCCATGGTGGTGCTGCTGCAGATGCTGTCGCCGCTGGTGCGCTCCCTCTTCGGAATAAGGTACGACCTCTTCTCGATGACTTCCAGGACCGTTTTCTCGGCAATCCTGGGAGTATATTTCGTGGCGATGACCGCCCCGCTTGGCTTCCGCAAGGAAGAGCGGCGCATTGACGTCTGGGCAAACCGCCTTGCCATGGACAGGGACGTGGCTCTTGAAATCCAGCTCCGCAGCGTGGAGGGCCCCATCGCCGCAGACCAGATGTTCGGTGCGTTCGCCTCGCTTCAGGGGGGGGCCGATGTCATCCGCGGCCGCCTGGTGAGCAACTACATGGCCCGCATATCCCAGGACTACGATATCTCCGTAATCGAAACCGGTGGCAGACTTGGAGCCAATCCCGTGTTCCAGGAAAGGGTCCGAAACGGGGTGCGCCTGTCCGAGAACTCGAACTTCTTCTACAGCCCCCTGGGCAACGGGCGCGTTGCATACACCGGCGTTTTCACATGGTATGTCTCCGGAGTCGGTCCGGCTTCCATGCTGGTCTCCGTGGAATCAAAGCGCAACAGGGAGGACCGCGGTTACCTACGCCTTCTGGGCGTTTCAGACCCCGGCCGCGTGAGCCTTCCTTCTGTCTATTCATGGGCAAAGTACGTAGACGGGAACATGATCCAGTATACCGGCGCGTATGCATATCCAACCGTGCTTTCAGGCAAGTTCCTCGGCGAAGGCCACATGAACCTTGAAGGCTGGTGCCACTTTGTAAAAAACGTGTCTGAAGGGGAGGTGATTGTGATTTCCCGTGAGCGCACGGCACCACTGGACTACGGTGTGGCCGGACTCATGCTGGCCATACTCACGTTCTTCTTCCTGAGCGTCATGGCGGCCGGCAAGGGGCACGGCTCCACGTCCCGGTACTATCAGAACAGGATAAGCCTGGTGCTGTACACGTCCCTCTTCCTCACTCTTATCGCCATGGCCGGGTTAAGTGTGTGGTTTGTGTACAAGAGGAATGCGTCGGACATGCAGAACGTGATGATTGCCCGCGTGAATACGCTGCAGGGCATGATGCAGGAGCGCCTTCGCGCCCTTGACAGCGTCCATGAAAGCGGAGTGAGGGCAGAGATGGAGAGCATCGGCAACAGTCTCCACTCCGATATCACCCTCTTTGACCCTTCCGGCCATATGGTATACAGCACCACGCCGGAGGTCTATGACCGCATGATACTGAGCCACCGCATAGACGAAGCCCCGTACTACAATATCATGTATGCGCACAAGCGCTACTTCATCCAGAGGGAGAAGGTGGGCCGCCGCAGCTTCTACTCCATGTATGCGCCCGTCTTCAATACGGGAGGAAAGATGATAGCCATCCTGGCATCGCCTTTCACCAGCATGGCCAGGAACTTCGAAACCGAGGCCATAAGCCATATCGCAACGGTCATTAGCATCTTCTTCCTGCTGCTTCTCATCTCCAGGGTTGTCACCTTCGAGGTGGTGAGCCGCCTCTTCAGGCCTATCACTGAACTCAGCCGCAAGATGAAAGTCACGGACGTTGACCATCTGGAAACGCTGTCCTACGACGGCGACGACGAGATAACGCCACTTGTGAACGCCTACAACCGCATGGTCCTTGACCTTGGCGAATCCTCCCGCCGCCTTGCCCAGGCCGAAAGGGACAAGGCCTGGACCGACATGGCCCGCCGCGTCGCCCACGACCTCAAGAACCCTCTTACCCCCATCAAGCTGCAGATACAGTTGCTCCTGAGGATGAAGGCCTCCGGGAACCCAGCCTGGCAGGACAAGCTCGAAGAAGTTGCCGGCACCGTCCTCTACCACATAGACCTCCTTGCCGATTCTGCCGACCAGTTCTCCACCTTCGCCAAGATGTACGACCAGACTCCGGAACGCTTTGACCTTGATGCGCTTATCCGCCAGGAGGTAGACCTCTTCGACTCCCGTGACGACGTGAAACTGGACTACTTCGGCCTTGCCGATGCCTTTGTGCTTGCACCCCGCCCGCAGCTGACCCGCGTTATCGTGAACCTGCTCACCAACGCCTTCCAGGCCCTTGACGGAGCCGGACGCATACAGGTCGCGCTCCGCAACTCCTCGGAGGACGGCTTCTACGATATAGTAGTGGAGGACAACGGGCCCGGTGTTCCCGAGGACATGACAGAGAAGATTTTCTCCCCGGACTTCACCACCAAGACAAGCGGTTCCGGCCTTGGTCTTGCCATCTGCCGCCGCATAGTGGACCACTGCGGCGGGTCCATCTCCTACTCCCGCTCCTTCCCCCTTGGCGGCGCCTGTTTCACCGTAAAGTTCCCCAAGAATTAGTCCCCGGGTTCCGTTTGGATACACTCAAACCAACGTTTTGCGGCTGTAATGGCGGCGAAGTGTTGGTTTGGCACTGTTTAAACAACGCCAAACCACCGTTTTCGGCCTCTGGTGAGCTAAAACGGTGGTTTGAATGTTACAACAGGCGGTCGATATCGGCCTTTTTTAGATACAGGATGCAGTGAAGATGGGTGTCGTTCACCTCCTGACATATTACCTCCATGCTGCTCCGGCAGGCGCATATCGCTATCGAGTTCATGGCGGCAATCTTGTCCTCGTCGGTGGCGAAAGGAATATCTGCACGCTTACCGTCGGAGTAAACGTGCCAATAGTCATGGACAGACTCATCAAACATGGTCGAAGACGTTCATGCGGTGCTGGACAAGGCGGTAAATGACGGCGCGCAGGGAGCGGTTAAACTTCTCTGCAAGCTCCTCAAGAGGCATCCCGTCACAGAATAGTTCCACGAGCAGCTTGTCATCTTCTTCACTCCAGCGCGCGGGTGCAGGCTTTGCGACATATAGTCCCAGCGACTTCAGTTTCAGGCGTATGGAAGATGGTGTCCGCTGAAGCTGGGCAGCCATGTCCTCTTCCGTAACATTCTCTGTGGCCATCGCCTTGAGTTCATCAACTTCGCTGGGGAGCCATGGCTCGTTGAAACGGGCATAAGTTGCCCTGATCTGGTCAAATCTTTCCTGCGGGAGAAAAGCGGTACTTCTGTTAGGCATAACAAGATGATTTGAGTTTCTTCCCCTGCCCCGTGCAAGGGATTACGCCGGCAAGGTATCACCTCCTATCCGTTTAAAAAAATGGTAAACGAATAAAACGGATAAAAGGCCCTGCAGGCCCCTCCAGTGCCGATATGAAACGTTTCAGAAACGTTTATTTGCGTCAAAAACCTTGACAAGCCCCACGAAAATGCCATCTCAGGCCCGTCTGTGGCACATTATCCGTTTCAAATTATTCGACAGTAATTCAAGTCTCGGGTGTCGCGCCGTCCCGGCCCATAATCAAAAATTTGCATAAAAAACTGCAAATAGTTATTTTTGCAGTCTGTAAACACGACTAACACCAAATATCAATTATTATATGGCAACAACTGCTGATTTCAAGAACGGACTCTACATTGATTTCAATGGCAAGCCCTGCGTTGTAGTATATTTCCAGCACGTAAAGCCTGGCAAGGGCCCCGCTTTCGTAAAGACCAAGCTCCGCAACCTGGAGAACGGCCGCATCCTGGAGAACACCTTCACCGCCGGCGCAAAGATTGACACCATCACCGTAGAACGCCGCCCCTACCAGTTCCTCTATGACGATGGCGAAGCTTTCAACTTCATGCACGAGGAAACCTACGAACAGATTACTCTTCCTCATGATGTAGTCGAAAATGCAGACCTCATGAAAGAAGGCCAGCATGTGGAAATGATGTTCCTCACCGAACCCGAAGAGCGCTGCCTCACCTGCGAACTTCCCACCTACGTAACCCTCGAGGTCACCTACTCCGAGCCCGCAGTAAAGGGCAACACCGCATCCACATCCGCACTCAAGGAAGTCACCCTGGAGACCGGCGCCAAAATCATGGTTCCCCTCTTCATCGAGACCGGTGAAATCATCACCGTCAACACCACAGACCGTTCCTACGGACAAAGGGTGAAGTAACACAGCCCGGTTGCCGCCCTGGCAGCCATCGCTTGATACATTCAGACCACCGTTTTAGCTCACCAGAGGCCGAAAACGGTGGTTTGACGTTGTTTAAACAGTGCCAAACCAACACTTCGCCGCCATTACAGCCCCAAAGTGTTGGTTTGAGTGTATCCAAACGGCGCTACAACTCCCGTACTGCGCTTGCGACTTGTTCCAGGAGCCACTGGGGGGTGGAGGTGGCGCCGCAGATGCCCACGGTGGCGGCGCCGGAGAACCAGGAGGGTTCTATCTCGGCAGGGCCGCCAACCAGATACGTGTGCGGATTCTCGCGGCGGCACAGGTCGCTGAGGACCTTGCCGTTGGAGGAGGACTTGCCGGAAACGAAGATTACAACATCATGTGCACGGGCAAAAGAGGCCAGGGAAGCGTGCCGGGACGCCACCTGGGCGCAGATGGTGTCGTGAACCACAAGTGAAGGCACCACGGCACGCAGCTGCGAGCAAATCTGCACATACTCGGAAGGGCTCTTTGTGGTCTGTGAGAAAATCTCGGCAGGCTGGGAGACGTCGATAAGTCCTGATGACAGCGCATCTGAAAGCATGGCGGCATTCTCCACCACAACGGCATCGCCGCCAACCTGGCCCAGAAGGCCGAGGACTTCGGCATGGCCAACCCGCCCGAAAATCACAACGGTTCCGTGCACGCCGTCTGAATGCAGGCGCGAATAAGCCTCGCGGATACGCCCCTGCAGCCGCAGCACCACGGGGCACGTACAGTCAATGACGGTGAGCGACCTCTCCATCGCCGCAACATACGTAGAAGGCGGCTCCCCATGGGCGCGGATAAGCATCGATGCGCCCTCAGGCACATCGGAGGGCGAAGAAACCGTAACCAGTCCCTTTTCCGCGAGCCGTGCAAGCTCTGCCTCGTTGTGCACGATTGCGCCCAGCGAATACAGCGTTTCGCCGGAAGACAGGTACTGTTCGGCCCTGGAAATTGCCCGGATAACTCCTCCGCAGAAGCCGGAGCCCGGGTCTGTCTCCACCTTTAACATAAGATTCCGAAACGCCCCTGGATGAGCCCCTGAATCCACACCAGCTCCTCATGGAGGGTCATCTCAGTATTGTCAAGCACAAAGGCATCAGGAGCCTGCGTGAGCGGGGAAACTTCCCTGTGGGAGTCGATGTAATCCCTTTCACGGAGATTCGCAAGGACTTCCTCGAAGGTGGGCGTCTCTCCCTTTGCGACCATCTCGTCATACCGCCTCTGCGCGCGCACCTCGTCCGACGCCGTCATGAATATCTTCAGCTCTGCATTGGGAAACACGGTTGTGCCGATGTCACGTCCGTCCATGATAACCCGGCCGCCCTCTGAAAAGGCATGGAGCTTCGAGTCCACGAACGCCCTCACAAAGCCGATGGCGCTCACCGGCGAAACGTGCGAGGACACCTCCAGGGTGCGGATTTCCTTCTCGATGCACCTTTCCCCGAGATGCAGTCCGTCAACTGCGAAGTAAAGGTCCAGCCCGTCAATCACCGCCTTCAGGGAAGCCTCGTCAATCTTCCCGTCCGGGCCGATGAGGCCGGTCTCCATGGCATACAGCGTCACTCCGCGGTACATTGCACCGCTGTCAAGATACAGGAAACCGAAGGCCCCGGCGACCATCTTTGCGAATGTGCTCTTTCCGGTGGAGGAGCAGCCATCCACGGCTATAATGATATCAGGAATTTTCATAATGGCACAAAAGTAAAGATTTTTTACGATATTTGCATAATTAAAGGTAACAACTCATGAAAGTTCTGGTAATCGACGACGAAAGGGCTATCCGTTATTCCCTGAAGGAAATTCTGGAGATGGAAAGCTACGAGGTGGAAACCGCCGAAAATGGCGAAGAAGGCCTTGAAAAGGCCCGCAAAGACAAATTCGACGCTATCTTCTGCGACATCAAGATGCCCGTGATGGACGGCAACGAAGTGCTTTCCAAGCTCATCGAAGAGGGTATCGAATCCCCCGTCGTCATGATTTCCGGCCATGCCGACATCCAGACCGCCGTAGACTGCATCAAGCGCGGCGCCTTCGACTTCATCGAGAAGCCGCTGGACCTGAACCGCATCCTCATCACCCTCAAGAATGCAACGGACAAGGCCACCCTCGTGAAGGAAACCAAGATCCTCAAGAAGAAAATCTACGGCCGTGAAATGATAGGCGAAACCTCTACCGTCGGCCACCTGAGGGAGATGATGGAAAAGGTCGCCCCCACCCAGGCAAGCGTCCTCATCACCGGTCCCAACGGCTCCGGCAAGGAGCTCGTCGCCCAGGGTATCTACCAGATGTCACAGCGTTCCATGATGCCTTTCGTGGAAGTGAACTGCGCCGCAATCCCCTCTGAACTCATCGACAGCGAACTCTTCGGCCACAAGAAGGGCTCGTTCACATCGGCAATAAAGGACCACAAGGGGAAGTTCGAACAGGCCGACGGCGGCACCATCTTCCTGGACGAAATCGGCGACATGTCCCTTGCCGCCCAGGCGAAGGTGCTCCGCGTCCTCCAGGAGAGGAAGCTCACCCCCGTAGGCGGAGACAAGGAGATAACGGTGGACGTGAGGGTTATCGCCGCCACAAACAAGAACCTTCAGGAAGAGATCGTCAAGGGCAATTTCCGCGAAGACCTCTACCACAGGCTCAGCGTCATCGTCCTCAAGGTACCCGCCCTGGACGACAGGAAGGAGGATATTCCCCTTCTTATCAATCACTTCTCGGCCATGATTTCCTCCGAAAGCGGAAAGCCCGTACGCCCCTTCTCCGACGAAGCCATCGAACTTCTGAGGCAGAGGCCCTGGCCCGGCAACATCCGCGAACTCAGGAACGTGGTTGAACGCCTCCTCATCCTGGGAGGCAACCCCGTCAGCGCACAGGACGTCAAAGATTACGTAATATGAAAAAGCTCTGGAAGGTACTCAGGGGCATACTTATCGGCATAGTCGCCCTTATCGCAATTGTCCTCATCGGCCTTCAGATAGCCCTGAGGCCTTCTGTCCTCACGGGCCTGGTGAACAAGTATGCACCCCAGTTCATCGAAGGCGGGAACCTCGAGTTCTCCCGCATCAGCGCCCACGTGATCAAGAGCTTCCCCTTCGTGAGCCTGGAGGCTGAAGGCGTCGCCCTCACCTACCCTCACGAACGCTACGCCCGCTTTGACTCCCTTGCCGGAGACACTCGGCGCCGGTTCAACCTCATGAAGGCCGGTAACGCCCGCGACGGCTCCGGCATCGACACCCTCCTCTCTGCAAGCAGGGTCTATGCCAGCCTCAACTACATTTCCCTTGCCGGCGGCGCCATCGACGTTCACAAGGTAGAGCTGGAGAAGCCCCGCTTCTTCATGCACGTGTTCGATTCCACCGCCTCCAACCTTGACATTTTCGCCTCCGGGGACAAGGAGAAAGACACCACCTCGTCCGGGATGGCAAACATAATCCTGCACAAGTTATCCCTGGACCGGAAGCCCTTCGTGGTCTATACCAGCCCCAAGGACACCACCTTCCTGACCATAAGGGGAAAGCGCCTGTCCCTTGACGGAAAACTGCGCCTGCAGGACTTTGAAAGCGCGAATTCCACCCTCGAAGGAGACAGCCTCTTTGTCTCCGGCCGCCTTCCTGCCGACACCCTCGCCCTGGGCCTTGACCATCTCCTCGCCAGCGTGAAAAGACGCAACGTAATCCTCGATGCCGATGCCCGCGCCTTCCTCATGACACACTCCCTGGGCCGCATGCGCCTCCCCATCCACATTGATGCCGATGCCACCGTCCCCAAGCACAAAGATGCCGAACTGGGCGTGAACATCCACTCCCTCACCGCCAGGGTTTCTTCCCTGGAGCTCAAGGCAAAGGGAGACATCCTGAACCATCCCGGCGGCCTGGACCTTGACATAGACGCCGCCATCGAAGACTGCCCAATAGGAGACCTCATGAAGGAATTCCGGGACAACATAGAGTTCTTCAAGAAGATAGATACCGACGCCCGCCTCTCCCTTGATGCCCACGCAGAGGGCACCATGGCAGAGGACAAGATGCCGGCGCTGAACGCAAAGCTGCTCGTACCGCTTTCCACCGTGGATATCCAGGGCGTAGGCCGAAAGGGCCGCCTGTCCCTTGACGCAGACGTCGCAACGGACAATTTCGACGTCATCAACGCCACCGTCCATAAGCTCTTTGCCGACATCGCCGGCGCCAAAGTCGACCTTTCCGCCAGCGGCCGTGACGTAACCGGAGAAGACCCCGATTTCACCCTTGACGGCACCTTCCGCGCCCGCCTCGACTCCCTCACCAGGGCCTTCCTGGACGGCATCGACGGCCACGGCCTCCTGAAAGGCGAGGTGCACGGCAAGGCAAGGCTCTCCCAGCTCACGGACATGTCCAGGATAGCCAAGGCCAACATCCAGGCCGACATCACCGGCTCAGACCTTACCATTGACATGCCCAAGGACTCCGTCCATGCCTTTATCCGCAATATCGCCCTTAACGCCGCCACGGCCGGCAACAAGATAGACTCCAACCTTCCCCAAGGCGCCCGCGTCCTTTCCCTCAAGGCCGATATCGACACCCTCAACGCCACCTACGGGGAAAACGTATATGCCCGCGGCAGCGGCATAAAGCTCCTGGCCCAGAACTCTGCCGATATCCTCAAGGGCGGCAAACAGCTTACACCCCTGATGGGCCTTCTCAAGGTAGACCGCCTCAGCCTCCGCGACTATGACGGCCTGGACGTGGCCCTCAAGGGCAACACAGACCGTTTCCGAATCATTCCTTCCGAGGAGAAGGGCGGCAAGCCTCTCATGAAGATAACCACGGAGAACGACGCCATCGCCGCCGTGATGGAGGGCAACAACGTGGCCATGAGGAACCTCACGGCCAACATATCGGCAAGGGAGCACGCCAGGACAAGCAACAAGGAAAGGCGCAACCGCATCCTGGATTCCCTGCAGAGGGTCTACCCCGGCACCCCGCGCGATTCCCTCTTCCGCAAGGCCCGCATGGAAAGGATGGCCTCCGAGCTCAAGGACGAGTTCGCCAGTGCCGATGTCATGCTCTCCCTCTCCAAATCCTCCCAGGAGATGGCCCGCAAATGGGACTTCGACGGTTCCATCGGCCTCGAACTTGCACGCCTGAATGTGGAGGGGCTGTCGCTCACGCCGGAGGTCACAAACGTAGCCGGCAATTTCAACAACGACAAGATAGCCCTTGACAATATCACCGTAACCGCCGGGCAGTCGGATATATCGGCAAACGCCACGGTTACCGGACTCAGGAGGCTCCTCACCGGGCGCGGGAAGCCGCATATCTATGCAAACGCCACGGCTACAAGCAATTACATCGACGCAAACGAGCTCATGGCGGCGCTGCAGGGGATGATACCGGCAAAGGACACGCCGGAAGTGGAGGAGAAGGCCCCGGCAGACACTGCCAAATCGGCCCTGCTGGTGCTTCCGTCAAACCTGGACGTGAACGTGATGCTGGAAAACACGGGCATCAAGTATGACAGCCTTCTTGTGAACTGGCTCGCGGCCGATATAGTCATGAAGGAGCGCACCCTGCAGATTACGAACGGCCTTGCCGCCTCCAACATGGGAGACCTCTACGTGGAAGGCTTCTACTCCACCCGCGCCAAGGACGACATCAAGGCAGGATTCGACCTCAACATCGTGGACATATCGGCCGAGAAGGTCCTCACCCTGTTCCCGGACGTGAAGAAGGAGATGCCTATCATGAACTCCTTCTCCGGAGACCTGGACATGGAAATTGCCGCAACTACGGAAATCGACACCTCCATGAACGTGGTGCTGCCTTCGCTGGACGGCATCATGCGCTTTACCGGGCGTCAGCTGGCGCTCAAGGACAGCAAGGAATTCACAAAGATTGCAACACTCCTGCTGTTCAAGGACAAGAAAAAGGTTGTCATAGACAACATGTCCGTAACCGGAATGGTAAGGAGCAACAAACTGGAAGTGTTCCCCTTCGTGCTGGATGCAGACCGCTACATGATGGCGGCAAGCGGCGTCCAGAACCTGGACGAGAGCTTCAACTACCACATCTCCGTGATACGTTCCCCGCTGGTTCTCAAGTTCGGCCTCAACGCATGGGGAGAGGACTTCGACCACATCAAGTACGGCCTGGGAAAGCCCCGCTACACTTCCCCCAACGTGCCTGTCTTCACAAAACAGCTGGACACCGTCCAGTACAACCTTGTGGCCGCAATCCACAACGTGTTTGAGCTTGGCGTAGACGGCGCCATGGCGGAAAACACCTCCCAGACCTTCCTCCAGGACCGCATAAGCCAGGTGGGATACACGGATTACGTTGACACCCTTGCCATGGACGACATAATCATGGCCTCCCTCAAGGATATGGAAACCACTACCGGCAGCGTCACAGACCGCGTGGCAGCCCGCCTTGAAGCCCTTAAGGCAGAGGTCATCCGACTGGAACAGCAGGCAGCAATCAGGGAAGATGAATAGTTTCGAGTACATAGAGGTTGCCATCCGGATAGAGCCGTTCTCTGAAGAGATGGCGGAAATCCTCACCGCAGAGCTCTCTGAGGAACTTCCTTATGACATGTTTGTCACGGAAGAGCCGTTTCTCAAATGCTACATAGAGACAGACAAGTACAAGGCGTCGGACTTGAAGGTGGTGCTCAGCGGATATCCTGCCGCCGTTTCTTTCGAGGCGGTCCCGGTGCAGGGAAAGAACTGGAACAAGGCCTGGGAAGACAGTTTCGAGCCCATAGTGGTGGACGGAACGGTAACCGTGAAGGCAAAGTTCAATACCGATGTTCCACGCACAAGATACAATATCTGGATAGACCCGCAGATGGCCTTCGGCACTGGATACCATCACACCACATACATGATGATGCAGCGGCTTCTGGCACTGCCTGTTCGCGGTTCATACGTCGTTGACATGGGCTGCGGAACGGCCATCCTCGCAATCCTCGCCGCCAAGATGGGAGCACGCAAGGTATTTGCCGTGGACATCGACGCCGTGGCGGCAAACTCGGCATGGGGAAACTGCCGCTGGAACAAGGTAGGGACGCGTGTTGAAACCGCCTGCGGCGACGCCTCCCTCCTCCAGATGGGCACCTACGAGATTCTCCTTGCCAACATCCACCGCAACATCATCCTGGAGGATCTGCCCACCTACGTGCGCTCCCTGAAACGCGGCGGCAGGCTCCTGGTGAGCGGCTTCTACGAGGCCGACTCCCCCGCCATCATCGCCGCGGCAGAGGCCCTTGGCCTCACCCTCTCCGGCTCGTCTGCCCGCGAAACATGGGCCTGCCTGGAATTCAGGAAATAAGTTTTGAAGCGATATGTTTTCACTCAGGAATCTGTATAAGATAGGTAAAGGACCGTCTTCGTCCCATACCATGGGGCCGCAGCTTGCAGCCAGGACGTTTGCAGGACGTCATCCGGATGCGGCCGGGTTTGAAGTGACTCTCTACGGCTCGCTGGCCGCTACCGGCAAGGGCCATATGACAGACGTCGCCATCAAGGAAATGCTGGAGCCCATTGCGCCTGTCACGATACTCTGGGAGCCTTCCGTTTTCCTTGAGTACCACTCCAACGGCATGCGCTTCAAGGCAATTGACGCAAATAACGCCGTAGAGGAGGACTGGACGGTGTATTCCATCGGCGGCGGAACACTCTCCGAAGGCCCTGGAAAGATAATGGAGAGAGAAGAAGAGGAAGTCTACAAGATGAACACGCACCGAGGTCCTCACGCTTGAAATAACTGTCAATTAACAGTATTTTGATACATTCAAACCACCGTTTTTGAGCTCCAGAGGCCGAAAACGGTGGTTTGACGCAGTTTAAACCCTGGCAAACTCACACTTCGCCGCCGTTAGGGGCGCAAAACGGTGGTTTGAGTGTATCAAAGGGTTTTGCGCCTGAGCCAAGAATGCTCACCAGTGAGGTGATGACTATAAGAATTAGCGTTACCACGTTTTTGCAAGTTCAAGGCCATCCTCTATCGTGGAATCGATTTGCTCTCTCAATTCTTCTTCCGGAAGATAATCGGTGTTGTGCACGTCCAGAACAGTCATTTCTCCCAGATTCCACAATGCCCCCAAAGCCCTTAGGTATGGCGAGCCTTGATCCAGAAAGCTTCCCGTAGGAATATCCATTCCCCGGGTTGTAATGTACAACACCTTGGGGGCTTTGCAGAGGCCTACGCAGGTTTTGCCGTTATCCGTAAAGGTAATATCAAAGAGCGAGGTCTGTTCGAAGAAGCACTTCAGCACTGCCGGAAAGCTCATGTCCCAGAAAGGAGCGGCTATCAGTATACGATCGGCTTTGGCTATTGCCGTAGCCGCCTCTTTTGCCCAGGAAGGGATTTCTCCCAGGCCGCGCTCCGCAAACAGGCCGGGATTCAAAGGGACGATATCCATCTCCGGAAGGTCGTACCGGATGACTTTGTATCTTTTTGACAAAGCCTCAATGATGGGCTCGGAAATCCGCAGCGTACGGGAATCTGACTGACGCACACAGGCATCGATGACTACAAGAGATTTCACTTCTGATAGCTGTCTTTGGTGATGATGGGTTTGCCATCGGCATCAATGAGCGGTGTGAGGCCACCACCGTAGCCACGATGAACATAGAGATAGTTTACGCCTTCTTTTTCTTTGATATCAAATCTATCTTTTGCCATGGTGTGATGAATTAGTTCTCAAATTTACACATTTTCTGTAACATAGGAGAGCCGGGTGGGCGGACTTGTTCCGCCTGTCGGGCGGTGTGAGCGCAGCCACAAAGAAGACGTCATGCATGGGAGGACAGACAATTACTATGACCCCTGGTTAAGGATGGCGTCCTTGGTGCGGGGCATGGTCCAGCGGGGGACGCTGCGGTCTTCGCCGTCGGAGAGGCCCATCCACCAGAAAGCGGCAATACCCTCTTCCCTGGCCTTGCCGGAGAAGTATGATGCAAAGCGCACGTTGGCGTCGCTGTCCTCGCCGGAGCCGCCTCCCCATTCGCCGATAATCGCCGGCACGCCAAGCCGCCTGACGATGCGTTCCCGGAGATTGACAAAGAGTTTGTCGATGTCGGCCTTCTGCTCGTCGAACTTGTCGGCGTCCCAGTAGCTGTGTACTTCGACGGCAATGTGTTCCGAGATCTCCGGGCTCTGCATGTAGTCCAGAGGTTCCTTCAGGTGGGAGTTCCAGGTACCGTCACCGCTGCAGGCGCCGTAGGTGTTCACGACGAGGTTCCTTTCGGCATTGTTCCCTCCGGTTGCCCTCACCGTCTCCGTGAACAGGCGCGCATAGCTGTTTATGCCATTGTAGGCCGATTTGGCAACGTCCGCATCGTATTTGGCAGTATTGGCTTCGCGTGAGGCGTAGCACCAGGAGTCATACTGGTCCAGCATCTCGTTGTAGGACTCGAAGAGGAGTTTCTCCCCGTAATCCCTGAACTCCGTCGCTATCTGTTCCCAGAGGGACTGGTAACGCTCCCTGGCGGCGGCAAAGCCTTCCTCGCTTGCCACAAGCCAGGCAGTGCTGCCGGCGCCGGTATCATGGTGGACATTGAGAATACAGTAGAGGCCTTCGTCAATCACGTAGTCTACCACTTCCTTTACCCTTGCCATCCAGACGGGGTCTACCGCAGTTCCGCTCCAGGTAGCAGGGTCCCAGTTCGCCCCGTCATGAAGTGTTATGGTTCCCATGTGCGGATACCAGGTAACCGGCACCCTGATAGCTCCGAAGCCTGCTTCCTTGAACATGTGAATGAGCTCCCGGGTGGCCTGCGGCTGCCCCCACGCAGTCTCGTATGCCTTTGGACTGCGGTCAGACCATGCCTCCAGCCACATATGGGTGAGGTCACCGCTGTTGCTGTCCAGAGTGTTGCCAAGATTCCACCCTGCCCCCATGTTCACAACCGCACTGAAGGCCGATTCAAAGTGCTCCTCCGGCGGTTCCGGCTGTACGGGCTCCGGAGTGGGTCTTGTACCCTGGCCATTCCCCCATTCCTTGCTAAGGGGATTACTCGAGCACCCCGCCACCGCAAAGAGGCAAAGTGCAATCACTACATGCAGACTGGAACGATTCATATCTGCAAAAATAACAATTATTTATTGGATATCAGCTAAGCGGAAATTTCTTATATTTGTACATGAAACTTCCTGGAATACTACTTCTTACCGCCCTGACCGTCGCCTCCTGCGGAGGGCAGGACCGCAATGTCTCAGGCACTGCCGAGCAAGCCAATGCCATCTATCTTCATGCAGATTCGCTGCTCCGCTCGGGAAACGTTGCCGAGGGGCACGCCGGAATTCAGAAGGCGCTGGACATCTACAGCTCCCTGCCCGGATGCGAAAAGCGGCAGTCGCTCTGCCTGTATCAGCTGGCCATTGAGTACTTCAATCAGCGCGACACTGCGGCTCTCGCCGGCATCCTGGAGCAAATGAAGGCCCTTGCCGACGGGAATCCTTCCGACAAGAGCATCGCTTACGACTACTATAGCGTGCTGTCCAGCAAGTATACCGCGGGGTTCGAGGACAATCCGGACGATGAGAAGCTTCGTGACAGGATGATGGAGACGATGAAGGCGGCCGCGGCGGCCATGGAGTGCATTCCGGCCGAAGAGTGGAGCCGATACCAGATTGAGCCCGTGTGGGCCTGGTACAACATAGCCGTTGCCTACGACCTTTACTACCATCCTCCCGTGACGGACAGCATCTCCAAATACCTTGCAAAGGCCGACGAGGTGCGCTTCTACCCGGGGCAGGACGCCAGAGGAGAGATGGAAACCTTCATAAGCATTGAAGATCTTCGCGCCTGGCAAAAGTATTATGAGGGCGACTACGCCGGCGCCAAAGCCTCCATGGACAGCGTGCTCTCCGTGATTGCCAAAGTGGAGGAACTCTCCCCCAACACGGTCATAACCGAAAGGGGGGAGGCGTACTCTTTTTATGTGGAGATGTATTCCTCGATGGGGCAGTATCGCAAGGCTCTTGAGTATCAGCAGCTTCTGGAAGAGAACAATCGCCGCCGATATGACGTGGAACGTCTTCGTGAACTGCACGATGTGAGCGAACGTTACCAGAACGAGAAGAAACAGGCGGAGATAGACAGGCTTCAGACACTGTCCCGCTGGAGGCTGTGGCTTATCCTGGGGCTCATCCTTATTCTTGGAGCCCTGGTCCTGGCCTACGTCTTATATCGGAAAACCGCCGAGCAGAAGCTCTACGAGGCCGCCCTTGAGGCCGAAAACCGGACGGCGGAAGCCCGGGCCGGAAACCTCATCCTGGAGAGGTTAAGGGCCGATATCGGGTCTCTCCCACCCACCAACCCTTACCGCGAGGAGGCGCTGAAAGCCCTTTCCGTGGCAGATCTTGGAAAGCAGGCCGAGCGTATCTTTGCCTTGGCCGAAAAACCCGTCAGCAATATGGACCGGAAATACCTCTACTGCCTTTTGGCCGGCCTCGATGCCAAACAGATAGGCGGCCTTTTCAACATCGAGACCGAAAGCGTCTATACCGTCCGCTATCGCCTCCGCCGCAAATTCCCCAAAGGCGTTCTGCCGGTGTAGAACGCCGCAGGTCCGGAGCCACACTATGGGCACAAAAAAAGAGCCTTCCGGCTCTTTTTTTGTGCGGGCGAAGGGACTCGAACCCATACGCCTTGCGGCACCAGATCCTAAGTCTGGGTTGTCTACCAATTCCAACACGCCCGCAAACGGACTGCAAAGATAAGAAAAATAATTATCCGTTCAAAGATTACTCGTAATAGTATCCGTAACCGGCACGGGTGCGGATGTGTTCTGACATGGAGCCCAGTTTTGTGCGGATTTCGCGCACGTCGGAGTCCACTTCACGTTCACCCGCAAGGGTATCCTTGGGCCATACCAGCTCTATGAGTTCCTCGCGTGAGAACACGCGGCCGGGGTTGGAAACCAAGAGGCTCAGGAGCTCATATTCGGCCCTGGAGAGGTCCAGGACGGCGCCGTTCAGGGAGGCGGTCTTTTGGACGGAGTTGATGTGCAGGGAGCCCGTTTCGGGGGCGTTGTCCCTCTTTCCCATCTTTGCCTCTACGACGTTCATGACGTAGTCGCCGCACTTTTCACATTCACGTACAAGGTCGATGAAGATGGTGCCCACTGCAAAGCTGTAGACGTTGTCGTCAACATCGGCAGTATTCTTGGCCCTGAGGGCGTCGCGGAGGGCGTCGATCTGGTTCTCGAAATCCTGGGAGGTCTCGTAGTCGCCGGTTCCAAGGAGCACGGCTTCCATGCTGGCCATCGCGCCGTCCAGGAGGCCGAACATATCGGCAATACCCTGTTCCTGGCTGGCGGTGAAGACGGCCTTCTGGCTGTGCTTGCGCTCCATGGTGCGGGAGAGGTTGAAGAGACTGTCGCCGATGCTTTCCAGCTCGCTGACCCCGCGAAGGAGGCTGCGCACCTTGCGCTTGGTGTCGTCACTGAGGTGGGCGTCACCTACCTGGGCAAGGTATCCGCCGATTTCGCTTTCGAGGCGGTCGCTCATTTCCTCCATTTCCTTTATGCGCAGGACCTTTTTCTCGAAGGCATCGGCATCGGTGATGGTATAGAGTTCACGCACTTCGGCAAACATGCCGTGCATCCTCTCGGCAAAGAGTTCCGTCTCTTTCTGGGCCTGGAAGACGGCGATTTCCGGGGTCTTCATGATACCAAGCTGGATGTACTGCAGCTTGAAGCCTTCGTCGGCGGCCTTCTGAGGTATGAGCTTGCTCACGAGCTTCTCTATCTGAGGGATGAACCAGATGAGGATGAACGTGTTGGTCACATTGAAGAGGGTGTGGAACATTGCCAGCACGAAGGAAAGCCTTGCAGGGTTCACTACGTCGGCATGGGGGTCCACGTCAACAAGGCGGCAGGCCGTATTCACGAAGGGATAGAACAGCGCCAGCACCCACAGGACGCCGAAAACGTTGAACACCAGGTGCGCCAGCGCAGCCCTCCTCGCCTGCGTATTTGCCGACAGTGCAGCAATATTTGCCGTAAGCGTGGTGCCGATATTCTCACCCATAACCAGCGCGATACCCTGATAGATAGTGAGAACACCGCTGGTGCAAAGGACCATGGTGATTGCCATCAAGGCTGCCGATGACTGTGCCATGAAGGTGAGTATGGAGCCGATGAGTATGAACAGCAGTATGGTCCAGTAGCTTCCGGAATCAAATGAAGAGAAGAAATTTACCACTCCCTCGTTGCTTGCGAGGTCCATCTCCCTGCCCGTTGCATTGAGCGTTCCCAGAGCAAAGAACATGAATCCAAGGCCGAAGAGGAAATCTCCCAGATACCTCCGCTTCCTGGACTGGATGAGGACCACCGCCACCAGGAAGACCGGCCACACCAGATTGGTAATGTTGAAGGAAAAACCCGCCGACATGATCCAGGCCGACAGCGTGGTGCCGATGTTGGCGCCCATGATGACCGAAATGGCCTGTGCCAGGCTCAGGAGCGCGGCATTCACGAATGACACCGTCATAAGGGTTGTTGCCGCCGATGACTGGACAGCCACGCATACAAGCATACCGGTAAGGACACCGGTGAAGCGGTTCGTTGTCATGGCGCCAAGTATATGACGGAGACCGGGGCCTGCCATTTTCTGCAGGGCTTCGCTCATCACCTTCATACCGTACATGAGAAGGGCGATGCAGCCTAGGAGTTTCAGGAGGGTAAGAATCATTCTGCAAAAATAGCAATCCGGGCGCTTTTGTGCAAATCCGGGCCGACAGTTTTATGAAAAAATATGCATTATAAGGCAGTAAGTCCCAGCCCCGGACCGTCCGGAAGGGTGATGCGGCCGCCCTTTACGGTCATTCCAAGGAAGCGGTCGTTGGTGATGAGGAGGTTGCCGTCGAGGTCGGCAAAATCGGCAAGGGGGGAAAGATGGGAGGCGGCGGTGACGGCGCAGGAGGTTTCGGTCATGCAGCCAAGCATGACTTTCATGCCCTCGGCACGGGCCCAGGCGGCCATTCGCTGCGCTTCCCGCATACCGGTGCACTTCATGAGCTTGATGTTGATGCCGTTGTAGGCGCCGCGGATGGAGGGAAGGTCCCTGAGGCGCTGGATGGCTTCATCGGCATAGATGGGAAGCGGGGAATGTTCCGTGAGCCAGGCGTTGTCCTCGAGGCGGGAGGCCGGCATGGGCTGCTCTACCATCACTACGCCCTGCTCCTTGAGCCAGAATATCTCGTCAAGGGCGGCCGAACGGTCTTTCCAGCCCTGGTTCGCGTCCACGGCAAAGGGAAGCGATGTGACGCTGCGGATTGCCCCTATCATCTCCTTGTCAGACGGGAGGCCCACCTTGACCTTGAGGATATTGAACTGCCCTTCACACTCCAGCGTCTTTGCCCGCACCACCTCCGGCGTGTCTATGCCGATAGTGAACGTAGTGGAAGGCGTCTTTGCGGGATTGAGGCCCCAGATACGATACCAGGGCTGTCCCAGAAGCTTTCCAACAAGGTCGTGAAGGGCGATGTCCACGGCGGCCTTTGCGGCGGAGTCCCCTTCCGAGAGACTGTCTACATAGTCCAGTATGTCTTCAAGGCAGAAAGGGTCCCTGAACTGCTCCAGGTTCACTTTTTCAAGGAAGGCGCATACGCTTTCAACGCTCTGGCCAAGATACGGAGGCATGGAAGCCTCTCCATAGCCGATGATGCCGTCATACTCTATCTCCACCTGCACGTCCGGAGTTGTGGTGCGGGAATAAGAAGACACCGTAAATGTGTGCCTGAGCTGCAGTTCATACGGAAACCAGCGCAGTTTCATGCGCGCACCGGCATGCGGGACACGCCCGGGAGAACATGCACCAAGGAGCGCCGCCCCTGCGACGGCCGCTCCCGATGTCTTTATGAAATCACGTCTTCTCACAGGTTCAGAACGGGGCTAAGTACTACACGGAACTCCCTTTCCACGGGATGCAGCAGGTATTTCTCAAGCGGCGTTGAGCCCCATGAATCCACGCTGCCAACACCCATCTGGACAAGGTCTGCATGCACCCAGGTGCTGCCGGAAGGCTTGAGCTCAAGTGAATGGCGGGGCACACCCCTCTGGCCGTTTGCATTGGTTGCCGGCTTGTCCCCTTCCGGTTTGGAGACGTCCAGGTCTTCTATGGAATAAGGCAGTGCCGATGCGCTGAAATCCTCAACCGAGGCCAGTTCGATGCCGTTCCCGGAAGCATCCAGCACCCTGAAGAAGCGAAGGCCGGTGTGCGTTCCGGACTCCTGTGTACGGACATAACCCATGTGATATTGCTCAGAGACCTTTTGCCTGTAGCGGCCAAGCACCGCAGCGCTTGAACGGTCAATATAGTTCTCCCAGGGGCCCAGGCCGAAGAAATCCGCCTCGGAGAATGTTCCCGGCATCGCGAACTCAAGGCCGAAACGGAACATATCCGGGGCCTGAGGAGCTGCATCCATGTGCTCCACGATGCTGATGGAGCCGTCCGGACGCACCTCGTAGAAAAGGCTCAGCGGAACAATGCCGCCAAGTGGCTCAAACGCCACTTCCACAAGATAGCTGCTTCCCGCCTGTGACAGCGTGAAGTCCTTCACCTTGAACTCCGGATTCCTCCAGAGCGCGTAACGGGTGGGAAGGGTTGCGCCAAGGTCATTCTCGATGGGCGCGCGGTTGAAGCAAGGTTTCACAGGCGATGCAAGCATCTCCTTTCGCCCCAGCGTATAGGACGTGAGTGCGCCGGAAGCCTTGTCGAAGGAGGCCGTCCAGACCGTTTCCCTTCCGGCCGCCAGCCCTTCCGTACCGATGTTTCCGCTCAGAACAACGCTCCTTGCGCCGTCATAGCAGCCGATGACGCCGCCCTCCGGCTCTACCAGGACGGGACGGCTGTCCCTGAGGAGAATCTGCGAATATGCAATCCTGCTGCCGGCCGGAACAAGCGGCCATGCACTCTTGAGGACATAATCAACATTGAGGGTAAGCGTTCCCTCTTCAGGAAGTTTGCCGATGCCAAGATCCAGCACCGCGCTCCCCTGAGGGTCTACATTCAAAACGGGAACGGCGCCGGACAGTATCTTCTCCCCGTCCTTTTCCACGTTCCAGACCAGCATGACGTCTGACAGGTCCTTGAAGAAGAACTCGTTGCAGACCTTCAGTGCCGACGGTGTGCCGCTGGTCCAGATGTTCTGGTACTGATACCTGACCTCGTATGCATGCGGGTGATACGAGCGGTCTGCGGCGACGAGGCCGTTGCAGTTGAAGGAGCCGTCAGAGGGGCCGCCGGGGTTGTAGTCCCCTCCAAAAGCCCAGTACTTTCCGTTCCACAGGGCCTGGTCCTGGAAGTCCCAGATGAAGCCGCCCTGGTATGTGGGATTGGCACGGACAAGGTCCCAGTAGTCCTTGAAATTGCCGCCGGAGTTACCCATTGCATGTGCGTATTCGCACTGGATGACGGGCTTGGAGCCGTCGTTACGGATGTATTTCACAATAGCTTCCGGGCTCCAGTACATGGGGCAGCAGATGTCCGTAATGGGCACCTTGGAGCCAATCTGGAAGGGGTTTTCGTACTGGACGGGACGGGTGGGGTCCTCGGCCTTTATCCAGTTGTAGCTGTCCACGAAATTGGGGCCGGTGCCGGCCTCGTTGCCAAGGCTCCAGATGATGATGGAAGGGTGGTTGCGGTCCCGCTGGACCATCCTCTGGTCACGGGCAAGGTGCGCGGCGGCATATCGGCGGTCCTTGGCAAGGGTATTTTCGAAGAAGCCCATGCCGTGGGATTCGATGTTGCCTTCGTCAATGACGTAGAGGCCGTAACGGTCACAGAGGGAGAGCCAGACGGGGTCGTCCGGGTAGTGGCAGGAGCGCACGGCGTTGATGTTGAGGCTCTTCATGACGCGGATGTCGCGGAGCATGTCGGCCTCTGTCACTACATATCCTTTGTCAGGTGTCATTTCGTGGCGGTTAACGCCCTTGATGAGAACGGGCTTGCCGTTCACGAGGAGCTGGCTGTTTTTTATCTCGACGGTTCTGAAGCCAACTTCTATGGCCGTATTTTCAGAGACCTTGCCCTTTGAAAGCGCCTCAACCTCAAGGGTGTAGAGGTTGGGTTCCTCTGCGCTCCAGAGCTTCGGGGAAGCCAGTGTTGCGCTCCATGAGCCTCTGCCTTTCTTGACGGGGACTTCGGCGGAGAGGAGGGCATCGGCACCGTCCCTTAGGGTGAATCTGACGGTGTTGATGCCGCCGGAGACGGTGGCGGTGGCTTCAAGGCTGCCGGTCATGTCGGCAGTGACGTTAAGGTCCTCCAGGCGGGCTTTTTCACGGGTGTAGACGTAGACGTCCCTTGCGAGGCCGCTCAGGCGCCAGAAGTCCTGGTCTTCGAGGTAGGTACCGTCGCACCAGCGCATTATCTCAAGGGCGATGACGTTCCTGCCGGGCCTGACGGCCTTGGAGATGTCGAAGCGGGCTTCCAGCTTGCTGTCTTCGGAGTAGCCGACGGCCTTTCCGTTCACCCATACGCGGACGTTGGAGGTGGCACTGCCGATGCAGAGGTACACCGGCTTTCCGTTCCAACTGGCGGGGATGTCGAAGGCGCGGCGGTACTGGCCCACATAGTTGCCCTCTTCCGGGACGAGGGGCGGATTGTTCGTGTAGAGGCCCTTCCAGGCATAGCCGATGTTCACATAGACAGGAACTCCGTAGCCGTTGAGTTCCCAGAGGCCGGGGACGGGCATTTCCTTCCAGGAGGCGTCGTTGTAGGTAATGGCTTCGAAGCCCTTGAGACGGGCGGCGACGCTCTCCGAGAAGTGGAATTTCCAGACGCCGTTAAGGCTGAGTGTCTGCTGCTGGTCAGTTTTGAAGGTGGCCCTCATTGGAAGGCGGTTTTCCTGAAAGACTTCCGGATCCTGCCATGGTTCAAGTTTTTTTGCGCCTGATGCGGCAACTGTCAAAAGAAGGCTGGCGAGCAGCAGTAGTTTTTTCATATAATGTCTTAATTATGTACAAATTTGTTCAAATATAGAAAAAACCCGGGGATTTCTGAAGCATTTTTCATAACTTTGGAATGCATTAAACAGAATTTATGAAAACATACGCCATCCTCATCGCTGCCGCTCTTGCCGCCGCGGCCTGCCAGAATCCTGAGCCTCAGGAGTTTCATGTAATACCGATGCCGGAATCGGTCCGGCTGTCAGACGGGTCCTTCAAGGCTGCCGGAGCCGCCATAAAGATTGACGAAAACATCCCCGACGATGCGCTGAAGGCCATCGTGAGGTTTACATCGGCCCTGGAGAAGGCTTCAGGGAAGAAGATGCGCGAGGGGGAAGGAGGCTTCTCCTTTGTGCTGAACAGGGACCTTGGAGCGGAGGAGTATGCAGTGAACATTTCGGGTGACGGTGCGGTTGTGGAGGCATCGGCACTCAGCGGGTTCGTGTATGCGACGGAGACGCTGAAGCAGATGCTGCCGGCGGGGATTTACTCCGGAAAGAAGGCTGCAGGGCCGTGGGTGCTGCCGTATGTGAGCATCTTCGACAGCCCGCGCTTTGACTACCGCGGCATGCACATGGACCCCTGCCGCCATTTCTGGACGGTGGAGGAGACCAAGAAGTATATCGACGTGATGGCCGCATACAAGCTCAACAGGCTGCACTGGCACCTTACGGAAGACCAGGGCTGGAGGTTGGAAATCAAGTCCTGGCCGCGCCTGACGGAGGTCGGAGCATGGAGAAGCGGGACGATGATCGGCAAGGAGTGGGGGTCGTCTGATGGCATCCGCTACGGCGGTTTCTATACGCAGGAGGAACTTCGCGAGGTGGTTGCATACGCTGCCGAAAGGGGTATCACGGTGATTCCGGAGATTGACCTTCCGGGGCACATGCTGGCAGCCCTTGCGGCATATCCTGAGCTTGGATGCACCGGCGGCCCGTACGAGGTCTGGACCCGCTGGGGCGTCGCCAAGGACATACTCTGCGCCGGCAACGAAAAGATCTTTGACTTCCTTGCCGATGTGTTTGCCGAGGTTGTTGACATCTTCCCTTCGGAGTATATACATATCGGCGGGGATGAGTGTTTCGGCGGGGATGCGGAGCCTTTGCGGCCCGACCCGTGGGACGTCTGCCCCAAGTGCGCCGCACGGATGCGCTCACTTGGTATAAAGAAGGGTCCCCAGGCCAAGCACTATCTCCAGAACTACGTGACTGCCCGCGTGCAGAAGATCCTGGAGGGTTATGGGAGGAAGATCATCGGCTGGGATGAGATTCTTCAGGGAGAGCTTGCTCCGGGCGCAACCGTAATGTCCTGGAGGGGCATCGAAGGTGGTATCAAGGCTTCCGAAAGGGGCTTCGACGCCATCATGACGCCATATACACACCTTTATTTCGACTTCTACCAGAGCGAGGCAACGGACAAGGAGCCGCTTGCCATCGGCGGTTACACACCTCTTGAGAAAGTATATGGTTATGAGCCGTTTGACGGCATCAAGCCCGGTGCAGAAGACCATATCCTTGGCGTACAGGCAAACCTGTGGACAGAGTATATAGCCACGGAGAAGCATCTGGAATACATGCTTCTGCCCCGCATGTGTGCGCTCTCCGAGGTGCAGTGGTGTGCCGCTGACGCCAAGGATTACGAGCGCTTCCTCCAGTCTTTGGACCACACCTTCGAGATCCTGGATGCCATGGGCCTCAACTACTCCCTCGACCACAAGGGCCTCATCGGCCTTGACCGCATCCCGGCCGGGGAATAGCGCCTGACGGTCCGGCCGGGAGCGCTGGGGTACAAAAAAACTCGCCGCGGGCTTCACAGCCGGCGGCGAGGATCATCTAACCTAAAAACTTAACCTATTAAAACTATTCGTCTGTTTTAACTGCAATATCCGTGCCTTGATACTGCTTCCGGTTGAGTTCTTCGTTGGGTTTTATCGAAAATATTCTTACGTCGGTGACGGGGCGGTCATAACGGTCCCGTTTTACTTGTGAAATCTTGTCGATTACGTTGAATCCGGAGACTGTTTCTCCGAAGACGGTGTACTCGCCGTCAAGGTGGGCGCAGCCGGCTTCGTCCTGTACCAGATAGAACTGAGAGCCGGAAGATTCCTTGAACGGATTGGCGAGGTCTCCGCGGCGGGCTGCGGCAAGTGCGCCCTTGATGTGGCGGTGCAGTGGCGCACCGTCAGGGTCGCGCATTTCGGCCTTGAGGGTGTAGTCGGGGCCGCCTTGGCCGTACAGGTCTACCTTGGATGTATCACGGGTGAAAGGGTCTCCGCCCTGGATCATGAATCCGGGGATTACACGGTGGAAGAGAAGGCTGTCGTAATAGCCCGCAATTGCCAGCTTCTCAAAATTGTCACGGTGAAGCGGAGTGTCCTTGTACAGCTTAACCTTGATGGTTCCCATGGATGTCACGATATCGAAAACCGGCTCCTGTGGCAATGCCTTGGCGGCAAGGGCGGCAGCGGCGGTGTCAAGGGCTTCCATGAGAGGGGCCTCTTCCGGGTCTGCGGTCTTGGCTCCACGGCCTTTGCAGGAAGCTATCGCACAAACGGCGCATAGCAGATATACAATCTTCTTCATAAGGTTCATATTTTCTGCAAAAATAACTAATTTTGTACACAATATGGCAAAAAATCCACTCAAACAACTGGCGGGAGAAACCGCCATCTACGGATTCAGTTCCATCCTTGCCAGGGTGCTGAACTTCCTCTTCGTCCCTATTTACACCCGTATGCTCACTCAGGTGCAGTACGGAGTCGTAACGGAATTCATGGCATACATAGCCATCCTGCAGGTGGTTCTGGTACTGGGCCTGGAGACGGGCTGTTTCCGCTTTGCCAACAAGGAAGGAGAAGACCCGCGCAAGGTTTACAGCGGCGCCCTGATTGCCGTGACAGGCCTCAACCTGGCGTTCCTTGCATGCATGGTGGCGTTTTCGGAGCCTATATCGGCAGCACTTGGATATGCCGGTTACAGGAGCCTTATCATATATGTTGCGGCCATCCTGTTCTGTGACAGCATTACGGCTATCCTCTTTGCAAAACTGAGGCAGGAGCACAAGGCCGTGAAGTTCGCCGTGCTCAAGACCGTGAAGATTCTCACGGAAACCGGCGCCAACATCATCCTGTTCTTCGTGTGGCCCAAGAATCCGGATTTCACATATCCTGTCATCGCCATATTCATAAGCTGCGTTCTCTGTCTGGCACTTTTCATCCCGGACATCATGAGACTCAGGCTCACCTGGGACGGCCAGCTTGTGAAGCGCATGCTGGCATACTCCCTGCCGCTCATGATAGCGGCGCTTCCCGGAGTTGCGAACGACTTCCTTGACAGGGTGCTGTTCCGCTACTTCGACACCTCTTCCGAGGCCTGGCGTGCTTCCCTTGGCGTTTATCAGGCAGCCGTGAAACTTGCTGTCATAATGAATCTCTTCATCCAGATGTTCCGTTATGCGGCTGAACCATTCTTCTTCCAGAGGGCAAAGGACAGGGGCTCCAAAGAGCTTTATGCAAAGGTCATGGAGTATTTCACCGCCTTCTGCGGCCTGGTGCTGCTTGGCGTTGTGGGCTATATCGACATAATCTCCCTCTTCCTTGGCAAGGACTTCAGGATTGGCGTAGGTGTGGTGCCGATAATGCTTCTGAGCTACATGATACTGGGAATGCTCTTCAACGTATCCATGTGGTACAAGCTCTCCGGAAAGACCAACATGGCCATCTGGATAACCCTCGCCGGCCTTGCCGTGACGGCGGTGGTGAACGTGGTGTTCATGCCGCGCTTCTCCTACTGGGCATCGGCCTTCGGGCATCTTGCAAGCTATACGGTCATGTTCATCCTGAGCGCAGCTCTTGGGGCAAAGTACTATCCTATCCCTTATAAATGGGGAAGGCTGGGACTCTTCTTCCTCCTGATGGGCGCCGCGCTTGCCGGAATGTATCTTATACCGGCCACAGGAGAGGGAGTGCACTGGGTGAACATCGGCCTCAATACCGTTCTCATCGCGGTTTATGCAGGCCTTTCGTGGATGATTCTGAGAAGGAGGAAGGCATGAAAAAGGTGCCTCTGTGGCAGATCTTCACGGTCTTTGCGAAGATAGGGGCCTTCACCATCGGCGGGGGCTACGCCATGATTCCCCTCATCCAGGCCGAAATGTCCAAACGCGGCTGGATCTCCGATGACGAGCTTCCGGACATCGTCGCCCTGTCCCAAAGCGCTCCGGGAGTAATGGCGGTGAACATTTCCATCTTCGCCGGACATAAGCTCCGCGGGTTCAAAGGCAGCCTCGCAGCCACCCTGGGAAGCATTCTGCCGTCTTTCCTCATCATCCTTGCAATCGCGATGTTCTTCACCGCGTTCAAGGACAACCCTTACGTTGAACGCGCCTTCAAGGGCATCCGCCCGGTGGTTGTTTCCCTCATCGCCGTGCCGATGGTAAACATGGCCAAAAAGTCCTGCAAGAGCTGGTGGGCATGGCTCCTTGCCGTGGCCTCGCTGGTGCTGGTTGCATTTCTCAACGTCTCGCCGATATATATTATCATCTGCGTAATAGTGATTGGGTTCAGCATAACTTATTTCAGGCATCGTACAGAATGACAGTATTGTACCTCATACTCCAACTGGCCTGGACCTTCTTTGTGATCGGGGCCTTCACCATCGGCGGAGGATATGCCATGCTGTCTCTCATCCAGAACCAGGTGGTAGTGGAGCATCCCTGGATAACGGAAAGCGCCTTTACAGACATCATTGCCGTTTCCCAGATGACCCCCGGGCCGATAGGCATCAACAGCGCCACATACGTTGGCTATGACGTGCTGTACGGCGCCACCGGAAGCCACATCCTTGGCATCTGCGGTTCCCTTACGGCGACGCTCTCGCTCATGCTGCCCTCGTTCGTGATTATGCTTCTCATCGTAAAGTTCTACCAGAAGTTCAAGACCAGTACGCTCTACAGCGGCACCATGGCCTTCCTGAGGCCCAGTGTGGTGGGACTAATCGGCGCTGCTGCCGTGATACTCATACTCAAAACCACCTGGACCGGCTGCGTGCCCTCTGTCCAAGTGGTGTCTGAAAACTTCCCCGACTGGAAAAGCTGGTGTCTCCTTGGCGGCGCCTTCATTGCCGGCTACCAGGGTAAGGTCAACCCCATCTATATCATTCTTGCCGGCGCCGTGCTGGGACTTCTGCTGTACTGACAGCCGGAATACTACGCCGTTCTACACCAGACAGCTGTCCATCAGGGCCTCGAGGGCCTTCTTGTCAAGATTCTGGCCGATGAAGACTATCTTCTGCATGCGGTCTCCGTAGACGGGGTCCCAGTCACGGCGGAGGTTCTTGTCGCGGCGCATCATGTCCTGGAGTTCGTCCTCCGGCATGGTGGCGAACCAGAGCCCGGCTTCGCGGATGGACTTCTGACGGCCTGCCTGTTCGAACAGGTAGCACTGGTCCTTGTTATTGTCAAAGTAGCAGAGGCCCTTTGCACGTATCACATTAGAAGGCCAGGCCTTCGCAACCATGTTGTCGAACTTGTTAAGGTCCATGGCCGGACGGCGCGTCCAGACGAAGGTGTCGATACCGTATTCCAGGGCCTCGCCCTCGGCTTCTTCTTCCTCGTCCTCGCCTTCGATTGCGGCAATCCAGGCTGCTGATGTTGCCACTTTGTCAAAGTTGAACATGCCTGTATAGATGAGTTCCTCCAGCGGAACGTTTCCATAGTCGCATTCCAGAATGCGTGCGCCGGGATTGATTGCCGACACGATGCCGCGAAGCTTCCCAAGCTCATCGGGAGTAACCTCCGATGCCTTGTTCAGAAGCACCAGGTTACAGAATTCAATCTGCTCGATAACCAGGCGCTCAAGGTCATCCTCGCCGATGTCTTCCTTCTGCAGGGCCTCCCCGGCGCCGAACTCGTCCTTCATGCGGAGGGCGTCCACCACCGTGCAGATGCAGTCTACGTACGGAAGCTGGCCGTGTACATACTGCGCGCCGAAGGCCGGAATGGTGCTTATGGTCTGCGCGATGGGGGCCGGCTCGCAGATGCCGCTGGCCTCCACCACGATGTAGTCGAACTTGCGTGCGGCGGTAAGGTCTGCTATCTGCTGTACAAGGTCCATCTTGAGGGTGCAGCAGATGCAGCCGTTCTGAAGGGCTACCAGGGAGTCGTCTGTCTGGCCCACGATGCCGCCCTGCTCGATTAGGCTTGCGTCGATGTTAACCTCGCCGATGTCGTTAACGATAACCGCGAACTTGATGCCCTTTTCATTTGCAAGGATGCGGTTCAAAAGGGTGGTCTTGCCGCTTCCCAGGTATCCTGTAAGAAGGAGTACCGGAATCTCTTTTCTGTCCAGATTGATCTCCATGGTAACTAAAATGCATAAGACATACCCAGGCCCACAGCGTTGTCTCCCGGATATTTCATATAAGTAACGTCAATATTGAAACCTGCCACTGACGCACCGCCGCCTATGGCGAAATAAGACGGCAGAACGCAGCTTGAACTCGCATGACGGTAACCCGCCCTCAGGTTGAAATACTCCATGAAACCAAGCCTGAGGCCCGCCGCGGCGGCATAATTGCCGCTGAAGTAATATTCGCCCATTGCGTCAAGGCACAGCGTGCCGATGCTTTCCAGCGCTGCGGAAAAATCGGCCCCGGCATATGCACGCGCGGGCTGGGGATAAGTTTCTCCCGATGTCGATGTAACCTTGCCGCCAAGGGTGGAAACACCGGCGATTACGGCGAGATTGTCAAGGATCCTGTCCCTTACGGAAAGGTCCAGGCTCACGCCGCTGTACTTGTTTGTCGGAGTGAGGTTCTGCCCTGCAAAACGCACGTTGGCGCCAACGGAGAACTTGTCCGTGATACCCATTCCGAAGCCTGCCGATGCAACCATATAATTGGTGCGGTAATCGGCCACGACGGCACCGGCATTGTATAGCCCGCCCACATAGACGGCCATTTTGTCCGACAGGGCGACACCTGCCGCAGCGTTGAAAAGCAAATTCCCGGAAAGTGCCTGGAAGCCTGCTCCTGCCGATATCTTCTTGTCCATATATGCGCCCGACGCAGCCGCACCGAATGCGCTCCATGGGCCGTTATCGGCAGAGATTGCCGCTCCGGCAGTTCCTTGCAGGACTGGTGAAAGATCCGTTCTTGTAAAACCAAGCGCTTCTCCCTGAGCACTTGCCGTAACGTCAGCCAATAAGAATGCGATGGCTGTCAGAATTATACTTCTCTTCATAACTATTCACTCAAAAGGATTCGCAAGTTAGGAATTATCGCCGTAAAATGCAAAAATGATTATATATTTGCAGATATGAAAAGGACTATAGCAATTCTGGCCCTGATGGTCTTCGGAGGCATCGGCCTTCATGCACAAAAGCTCACCGTAAAGGAATTCCTGAGGCTGTCGCCAAGCGACACATCGGCATATATGGTCAAGGGTGTCGTATCCAAGATCCGCAGTTCTACCAGCGGCAGTTTCTATCTGCAGGATGAGACCGGCACCCTCCTGGTATACGGCCTCCAGAGCCCCGGCCTGGACAAATCCTTCAAGGAACTGGATATCGTCAAGGGAGACACCCTCACCGTGCGCGGCCGCTTCACCATCTACGACGGCACCACCCGTGAAATGAAAAACGGCATCCTCCTCTCCAAGGCCGACGGCCCCGAGCACAACCTCTCCTTCATGGACCGCCTGGAAAAGAAGCCCGTCTTCAAGGGCAAGGAGGGCGACGAGGCCGAAAAAGCCTTTGTTGCGTGGGTACAGGCCCACCTTGTCCAGCCTGCCGATGGTTCCAAAGGCACCGTAAAGGTGCGCTTCGTTGTTGGCAGGAAAGGCGGTGTCCAGGAAATCCAGGTGCTGGGGAGCCCCTCCCCGGCCCTCAGTGATGCCGCCGTCAAGACGCTTCAGAAGGCCCCGAAATGGAAACCCGCCAGGGCCGACGGGGCTCCTGTGCGGGTTACTTTCGTCATTCCGGTCGTATTCGAATAACTAATGCTTTCTCAGCCTGCCGATTGCGTGCTCAAGGCTTTCCGACGGCTCGATGATGTTGTAGTCATCCCAGAAGTCGGGGTCGGAGAACTCTGAAGACTTCTCCGAAAGGATGTCGGAGGGTTTGAACATATCGGCACGGGAGATGGGCTGGACATCGGCCCGGAGGTCTGTGATGACAAGTTCGTTCACCAGGGAATAGGAAGTAGCGATGAGGCGCTTCTTCCAGTCGCAGTTGAACTGGATGTCGGAGCGGAAATACGAAAGGCGGTACTTCCCTCCGCTGCTGCTGTAATTCATGGTCAGGGAGACCTGCTTCGGTGTAAAACGCAGCCCGAGCGGCTTCTTCACAAGGATTATACGGGTTGCGGCGCCCTTGTCCGACATGTCCAGGGAGAGTTCGGCCCTGGTGAAGGCCATGGTCTGCATGTCTATATACAGGGTACCGTAATACAGGGCGAAATCAGTTTTCTCTGCAGGGCGCAGCCCTATGACGAACTGGGGACGGTCGTCAATGTATGCCGTAGAGCCAAGGCTGGCCACATAATAGCGGTCCATGTTCTCATCCAGAAGCACTTCCGGATTCTTGACCACATCCAGCAGGAGAGGCTCCGTGGGGCCGCCCATCATCTTGACGCTCAGGGTGTCCGAACGGCGCTGGCTCAGCAGCACCCTGCTCTTCTCAATGGCGGCGCGGTCTGCATACACGGAACGGTTGTATCCGGTCTTGTAAAGGCGGGCGACCGCTTCGCTGATATAGGTATATCGGCTGCGTTTGCGAACTGTTTCACGGTAGAAACATTCAAGGAGTTCCGGTTCCTGGGGATAGTTGTCCTTAACCTTATACAGGGCCTCCCTGATTATGTGCCAGGGGTCTCCTGTTATGGCAAATGATTCGTTCAGGGGCAGTGCCTGGCTGCTGATGCGCACATTCAGAGCCGTCACCCCGGGCTGCACCCTGCGCCGTTCCATCTTGTACCCAAGGTATGAGAACTGAAGCTCCCTGATGGGAGTGTCGCTCTTTATGACG